>VOFI01003469.1_pt1 | contig 557577 bp, 621 predicted proteins | sample 5384131 | NCBI WGS metagenome assembly VOFI01 (sample SAMN12384728, study PRJNA508395) | human gut metagenome | isolation source: healthy gut H | host: Homo sapiens | reverse complement strand
AATCAACTTCTGTGCATCATAGGTCACTCCTCTTTCATTTGCGTGAAATTTTGTTTATCATATTCTGTTTGCCTTTCGTGTATGCGACCCTGTCATCTGCATACTTACTTTCAAGTTCTTCCTTTAATTTTTCATACTGCAATGCCACATTCTCATTGGCATTAAGATAATCCCTGAAATGAATATAATTCTTCCATTCGGTTCCGTTCCATTTTACAATATGAATATGATGTGTCCTGATATCCGCCTCCATATCACCCATTACATAGAACAGTTGACATTCTACATCTGAACCTCGATAAAATATTCCCTCTTGTTACTTCTGATCTATCTATTCTGACCATCCCTTATAAATGGTTCCTTGATTTCTTTACTTAACAACTGACTGTATGCTTCTACCTTACGAAATGTGTTTCCTAACATTTCCCGATTCCTATATTCTCTAATAGCTTCCATATCAAACTCCGCATATAAAATCCCTCTGTCTTATCGTCAGCCAGCAAAACTGTGTTATCAACACAGTTTCCATTTCTATCCCAACAAATGGGATTAAATGCACAGGAACATCCAGCATTATCTCCATTCGGATTTGCCATAGCGACTGCAACCATATTTTCATAAGCTCTTGTAGAACACAATCATTCGGTACAAGAATAACCTCTGCACCTTTCAGCATCAGTATTCTTGCGCTTTCCGGATACTCTCTGTCATAACAGATCATAATGCCTAATTGTGTTCCTTCAAAATCGCACACCTTAAACTCTTTCCCTGACTCAACATTTTTTTCATCTGCAAAATCACAGGTATGTACTTTAGAGTATTTCATCAATATATTGCCCGATTTATTGATAACAAAGGCTGAGTTCTGCGGTTGTTTATTGCCTTTTGTAAACGCAGTAAGTACTACGCCTACTTTATATTTTTTAGCATTCTCACATATTTTTGCAATTCTTAGATCATCATCTGCAATGCTTTTTTCATACGACATAGGCAGATCATATCCGGTAACAAAGCATTCCGGCAGCAAAAAGAATATCTGCCTGGTTTTCCGAAGCCTCTTTCATTGCCATAATGATACTTTCAATGTTCTTATCTATTTGTGCATGAATGGCACGTTTTGTAATATTGCAACCCTAAACATTTTTATTGGCAGTTAAAACTGTAAAGCGGACATTCAGATTCCGTTTCATGAACACAGGTTGCCAACTGTTTCGATAATATATGGCATCCAATCTATAATTCGCAGAAAATCTTCACAGCCAAAATTATTATCATAAAAATTCAATATCGTACTAAGGGCAGTACCATGGGTTCCTATAACAATATCTTTATCCGTATTATCTGACAAAATCTCATTCAGTGCCTCTATGTTACGATTTTGCACCATAGCAATAGACTCTCCGCCTTCTTCATGATAATTATGGTCAGCCCATCGTTTCCGGAACATTCCGTGGTTGTTTCCATCAGGTCCCTTTTCACGCTCCCTCAATCTCTCATCTGTTATAATCTCTTTTGTGAAAAAAATCTGCTGCCTCTGCAATGGTTTCCACGCTACGTTTATACGGACTGCAATAAAACGCATCTATTTTCTTATCCTTCAAAAATCCCAGCACAATTGCAGAATCTTTCTTACCTTCTTCCGTCAAAGGTCTTGTCCTGTCATCTTCCCAATCGTGTTCCGGCTGCGCGTGACGGACGAAATAAACTCTTGTCATTTGATCAGCTCCATTTCATCTACCATTACCTTTACAGGCTTTCTCTTAGGAATAATCCTAACCGTTCCATCACCTGCTCATCTCAAGTATTCTTTTACTTCCATCTGTAATTCGTCACTGAAGTCTGATAAATCATCATATGTAATTACTTTCAGTCTAATAAGCCGAACAATATCCCATATCACCTCTGACTTACTCATCTCCATGATAACTCCCGGATGACGCTTATCCTCTTTTATCCGTTTTTCAAGTTCCCAGAATTTATCTGATGCAGGCTTTTTATCATCATTTAGAAAATTTACATACTCTTTAACAAGACCTTCCATATAATTTTCCTGCCAGTCTGATAATCTTTCTCGAAATAATTTCCAATCCTTTTTGCTTATGTTCATGATTTTGAACCTCCTCAGTCTCATGTTAGTCTCAACAAACAATTTCAGAAATGAAACTGACTTGAGACTACAACTTTATAATCCACCTGAAAATGCCAGTATTATCGCATTTTGCTATATCATAGAGTCTCACTCAGTCTCAAATCTCATGAGACTTTGTTGAGACTAACTCCGGAATATCCTTGAGTGAAAGTTTGGGTGCCACAATGAGTGCCATATTTACTGTCATTCACTTACTTAATTTTCCATTCTCCACCATTATCCGGACCTTTTCGTTCTATGATATCTTTATCCTTTAATTCTGATATATATCTAGCAATTGTTCTATCCGTAACGTCTAAGGCTATTCTTAATTCATCAATAGAAATATTCGGGGTTTCCGAAATCATTTTTAGGATCTCACATGCTTTAGCAAGCTTCTTCTTAGAATACTCTGGCATTAACTTCTTAATTTTTTCTTCCGAAATTTCTATGACATTTTCTATGACATTTTCATTCACCTGTGTTGCATAATTAGTGCCATAATTCAGATTATACAAAGTCAATGTAAAATCATCATTATCTGCATCAAAGACTGGCATCTTGGTCTCATCAAATTCAACCTGTCCCTCATAGTCTGCCAATATCTTCTTAAATCCACTGCCTCTACGCTCCATGCATTTCAAGCGGCTGAATATATCAGCTAATATCGGATTTCTTCTCTTTGATGGAATTTTCAATAAATCTTTTCCTTCTAAAGATATCCCGCTTACGTAAACGCACCATAGCAAGTACCTTGACAATCTTAAGCCACTTTTGCGGCCTGATATAAATTTTATTTTCGAATGTTTTCCGGAAGCGCTGGTAACCATGGGAGCAGTTCTTCCAGAAATTTGCGGTCTGTGTCTTCCATGTATTCCGAGATTACGGTCAGCAAATGTTCAAAGTACTCGTAGGATTTTAAATTGTTTGCCTTTGCCGTTTCTGCAAGACTGTAGATCACAGCAGAAGTCTTTGCTCCGTTTATGGTATCAATGACCTGTCAGTTCTTTTTTTCCAATGCAGAAGCCGCGGATCGCACGTTCTGAGGCATTATTATCCATCGGAACATCTCCATCTTCCAGGAACACCCGCAGATATTTTCCCTGGTTCAGAAGGTAAGTAAATGCAGCTGCCAGCGTCCCTTTTACCACGATCTGTTCTTTTTTTCTGTTTCAGATGCAATGCCACTATAATTTCAACAGATTCATTATCAATTTTACCATTACATCTTTTTTCTTCCGCTTTTGATTCTGCAATCATCAATGTGATTGCTACTAACGTTCCATCACTGCGTCTCTTCTCTCTATCCAAGAACAACTCATTGTTCTTGTCTAAAAATTCCAAGAACAGTGATGCGGCAATTCTTTTACAACCATCTGCATATGGATGATCCTTTATCATAAAATACAATAGATTCGCCGCTTTCTCTTCCAAGGATGGATACGCATCCTGTCCGAATACACTCTGGTAAACTGCGGCAATAATTCCTTGTACCTTACCAGTCTCTTTTTCTACACCAAATACATCTGTTTTAAAAGAATCTTTCATCTGACCAACCATCTGAACACACTCTTCATAAGTAATGCGGTATACTGGAGTACTTCCCTTTGGCTTACTTAATGCCTGGTGGTCATATTGATCCAGAAGAATCAATGCATCTGTGTATTCATTCACAGCTCTGAGCACATCTTTCTCCTCTATATCAAGTGCATCTGCAAGCATCCTTGACTGAATATCAACTGTTTTCTTAAGCGCCTGAAGGCGCTTTTCATTGATTGCATAGCCTTTCAAAATAAACTGTTTAAGAACATTATTTGCCCATTTTCTGAAAGCTATACCTCTTTTAGAATTAACTCGATATCCGACAGACAAAATCATATCCAAATTATAAATTTTGGGTTTTCGTCCCCCTGTACTTCTGTCGGAAAAGCCGACAGAAGTCTCATCCAATTCTCCTGAAGCAAGAATATTTGAGATATGTTTGCTTACTGTAGCGTGTTTAACATCAAACAACAGTTCCATTTGTTTTTGCGTCAGCCAAACGGTCTCCTGTTCAGGATTGATTTGAACTTCTATATTAACATCACCATCTGTAAATAATACAATTTCATTCTTCATCCTTTAGTTCCCCTCCATGAATATTTCCCGATAACATTTCTAATGTAGATTTTACTGTACTTTTCTGATTCAGTCCATTCTTTAGCCTCAACTTAATTACCTAAAAAAGAAGATATATCCATTTCAGCAGATATATCCTCTTCACATTTTAAAATATTTAATAACTAAAACTTCCCACACCAATACGGTGTGTTGAACCCTGAAAATTCAATATCTCAGCCAATAAAAAAGGCATAAACCTGCTCCGTTTGGTATAATGGAATTGACTAGAAACCATCTTTACAAAGGAGATTTATGCCATGTCCAGTATACCACAAAACTATTTCGTTGAGAACGACTTAATTGACTGTATTCAGAGATTTTTTTTCCCAAATCGTTATATATTTATTGTTTTCTGAAACGAAAACTGTGATGCTCTGATTTTTTTTTTAGATACACGTCCTTATACCTGTAAATACTCATAATAATTCCTACCAATGCATAGCACAATAAAATATTACTTCTGCCAATGGATAAAAATGGCAAGAAGGAGGATGCTGGTGGAATTATCCCCAAAGCACCTAACAAGTTTAATAAAATATTTAATAAGATTATCATTCCACAACCAAATCCCATAACCATGCCAAGTTCATTTTTTTGTTTAATAGAAGCTCCAAAAATAAACATTACAAGTGCTGCCAAGACAGCAACAACAACGATTCCGGCAATACTTCCATAGCTATTGAGAATATAAGAAAAAATGTAATCACTATTAAACTCCGGTAAACTGCCAATCACATCATTTCCGCTATTACCTACAAACAAAATGTCTTTGCTAAATGTTCTTAGTATTGAAGTAAGATAAGCTCCTTCTCCTGAAGCAGAAAAAAAGGAGTGAATCCTTGCTTCCTGATACTCTGCCAACAAATGAAATGTGTACATCACAAACAACAACATAATAGGCAAAAACATGAAAACTGCCCACAGACTAACAATTGTCTTTTTTACCGATATTTTGAACCACCCCTTTAGAATAGCCACCGTAAGCTGAATCAACATACTAATCATCATAATTATCGCAACAATAAGATTCGGCATTCGAAAAGTGATAAAAACAGGAATAATCAGACAAACTATCGACTTTAACAATGCAGAAAAACCACCATCTCTATATTTATATAAAATTGCTCCATAAATTGGTACATAAAACATCATCAGCGAAGTAGCAGAGATTCTGAACATTCCAAATCCGATACTATACCGTACTCCATTAATATCGCCACCAAAGAAACCGGCCAAAAGCAAAATCCCCATAGTAATTATGAATAAACCTATTATCTTGGAGTATTTTGCAATTACAGTATAATCAATAAAATAAATCCCACACATTAAGACAAAACCAATAAAAACAGAATAAACAAAACTTTCCGTCTCAAGTTGATACATCTCCTGCATAAACGGTTCCAAATTACTATATCCACTTTGATAAAATATAGACTGCTGTAGCAAAATTCCTAGCAGGCTCAATATTCCTACAATAACAAGTAATTTCCAAGCAATCTGGGGCTTATGAATTTTATCCAATGAAATACCAACCGTAACCGGATCACCCATATCTGCAACAGCATTTTTTTTCTGCTTCTTCATATGACATTCCATCAGCAATATTGTCTTCTATCTGACTTTCAATATGTCCCTTTATCTCCTCGGCAATATATGGTCTTGCTTTTTTACAACGAATTTGCAATAACAGTTTTTCCAAATATTTTTCCATATCTACACCCCCATTGCAAGAACATTGGCTACAGCAGATTGATATTCGTTCCATTCTGCTTTCTTTGTTTCCAGCAATGCTCTTCCCTCTTTCGTGATGCTATAATACTTCCTCGTCTTACCAACATATTCCTGCTCATATACCGTAAGCAATCCTTTTCCTTCTAAACCATGCAATAAAGGATACAATGTTCCTGCTTTCAATTCAAACACGTTACAGGATTTTTTCACGCAGAGTATCAATCATCTCGTAACCATACATATCTTTTTCCGCAAGTAATCTGAGTAGAAGCATTGTCATACTTCCAGAAATTAATGCCTTATCAACAGCCATATCTAATCCTCCTTATGTAGATAATCTATATATCGGTTACCTATAGTATATATCGTCCATCTATATAAGTCAATATAATTTTAGGTTCTCTTTAGCTTCATCAAATTATTTACTGAATCAAAGTCCTATTGTATTACAAAAGGGAGCAGTTTCCTGCTCCACTTCCTACATTACCTAACATCTCTACTGTACTTTTTCCGATGCTTATTGTGCCTATTCAGTTCCTTTGCTTCCTGTTGCTTTCTTTGCAACTTTGCTTTTAGGCTGTCTGACTCTGCCTTATTTCCAGTCTGCTGTTCCCACTTTACAACTGCCGATTGATAATCACTATACTCTGCTTTGGAAGCTCTGTATTCAGTCAAAAACTCCTTCACATTCTTATAACCATAACCCTGCACGATACTTGATAGGTACTGTTTCATATTGGCTATCTGTGTCTTTAGCTCTTCTGCCTGCTCCTGAAGCTTGTTGCGCTGTTTTCCTTTGAAAATACCCTTTGTTCCGGCAATCTCCTTCTCAACACTTGCAAGTTGTTGCTCCCTTTGATAGATGGCTGCATTCTGCTTCTCCAACTTGCTATAAATGTCTGCAAGTCTCAGAAACTTGGAAGCAAGTTTGGACTTCTTCGGCATTTCCGGTATCGGTTCACTTTTCGCCATCACAGACTCATTGACTGCCTGAACCTTCGTCTGCTCTGGTTCTGCTTTAACAAACACATTGGTCACCTTATCAGCCTTTTCCAAAGTCATTTTAAATACCTTACTAATCAAAAGCTCCAAGGCATATATCGCCATCATAATCAGGCTTTTGAACAGTGCCGGATTTCCCCCTGACTTCTGAATGGAAGCCTTTACTTTGTGTCCGATTTCGCTCTGCTTCACTTCCAAAATCTGCTCCTCCGGCACACCACTAATCAACGCTCTATCCACAGTCTGATTCCACATGGTACGGTACTGATTATCCGTGCGTATCTGCTCCGCTTTGGGGTTGTTCTTACCAATCTTTTTCGTAGGCAGATACACACCGTTTCTGTCAAAAACCCTGAGCTTTTGCTTATCACCTTTTACATAAATATTGATAAGGTCAGTGTAGGAGCGTTTCACTTCATCAAGGAATCTATCGTTCTTAAACCTGCTGTCCTTGATAGTAAAAAGAAGTACGCTCATATACCTCGCCCTTGGGAATGATTTTACAGCCTTTACGAAGCTGTCCGGCTTCATCCAGTATCTCTTTTTTGTTCGTACATGCTTTCCGTTTTCATCATAAAACATATTTCTTGTGGCAATCTTCGCCACAGGTTCATCAAGCAGCTTTCGCTCCGAAAAGATAAGATGGATATGATAGTTGGTCTTGCTTTTGTTATGGTGCAGGGCAGCGATACACTCCACGCCATAACTTTGCTTGAAGTGTTCAGTAAAAATTTCAGCAGCTTGGAGAAGTCCTCGGCTTTCTTGGCAAGACTTCTGATGTCCGTATGGCACAATATGAATCAGAAGCAAGAGTACCCAAGCATGATCTCGTAAAAGAAATGGCGGATATCTTTGATATCAGCACCCATGCACTTACCGTACCGGATATAGATACCTACATCGGTCTTATGCACACCTTTTTCGCATTGGAAGATATGTATGGACTGAAAATTGACGAAATGGATGGTGAAGTAGTCTTACGTCTGGATAAGTCCGACTATTCCACCTATTCCTCCATGAATAAAATGCTCCGTGCATGGCTCGCCGAAGCTAAGAAGCTGGAGAACGGAGAAAGCACCAAAGAGGAATATGATGACTGGCGTTACAAATATCCGGAACTGGATACACACCAAATCTGGGCTAAGGTTCCTTCACAGGAAATCAGCGATATGCTTCTCGCTGGATTGAAAGAAATGGAAAAAGAAGAAAAGAAACAAACGAAACGTAAAAAGAAAAAATAAGCATGAAAAAACCTTACCAATTTTCAGTTTTCATACCCTCGTCTGTGGAACTTTTTCTGTAAAATAATCTAGGCAAGGTCCTTCTATGATAAATTAATTATCATTAGGAGGGCCTTTTATTATGGCAAGACAAAAGAAACCTGTTCACAGAGTTGAAATGACTGAAGGTAAAAAGGAACATCATCCGCCAGCTTCTCGAAGAATACGATATCGAGACCGCAGAAGATATCCAGGATGCTCTCAAAGATCTCTTAGGTGGCACCATTAAAGAAATGATGGAGGCCGAAATGGATGATCACCTTGGATACGAAAAGTCCGAGCGTTCTGACAACGATGATTATCGTAACGGTTATAAACACAAGCAGGTAAACAGTCGGTATGGTTCTATGGAAATCGAAGTCCCACAGGATCGGAAATCGACCTTTGAACCACAGGTGGTGAAAAAGCGTCAGAAAGATATTTCTGATATTGATCAGAAGATCATCTCTATGTATGCCAAAGGAATGACCACTCGCCAGATCTCGGAAACAATCGAAGATATCTATGGTTTTGAAGCATCAGAAAGTTTCATATCTGACGTGACGGATAAAATACTTCCTCAGATTGAAGACTGGCAGAACCGTCCACTGGATGAGGTATATCCGATCCTTTACATCGATGCGATCCACTATTCTGTGCGGGATAATGGAGTCATTCGTAAGCTTGCAGCCTATGTTATTCTTGGCATTAATGCGGAGGGGAAAAAGGAAGTCCTGACGATTACGATTGGTGACAATGAAAGTGCGAAATACTGGCTGTCAGTCCTGAACGAACTGAAAAATCGCGGAGTAAAAGATATCCTGATCATCTGTGCCGATGGCCTTACAGGCATTAAAGAAGCGATTTCAGCTGCGTTTCCCAAAACAGAATACCAGAGGTGTATTGTCCATCAGGTAAGAAACACCCTGAAATACGTTCCGGACAAGGACAGAAAAGCCTTTGCTGCAGATTTAAAAACCATCTATCAGGCCGCTGATGAGCAGAAGGCTCTGGCTGCCTTAGAACGTGTAACTGAAAAATGGACTCCGAAATACCCGAATTCCATGAAACGCTGGAAAGACAACTGGGATGCTGTTTCTCCAATTTTTAAATTTTCAACCACTGTCCGGAAGGTCATTTATACAACCAATGCGATCGAATCACTGAACTCCACATACCGGAAGCTGAACCGTCAGAGAAGCGTATTTCCAAGCGATACCGCCCTGTTAAAGGCCTTGTATCTGGCTACTTTTGAGGCTACGAAAAAGTGGACTACCACAATCCGGGATTGGGCTCAGGTTTATGGAGAACTGAGCATTATGTACGAGGGACGCTTACCCGAGTAAGCAAAAGAAGGGTTAAGAAGACAGGCGGGAAACCGCCTGCTCTTGACATGCCCGTAAGCAACTGTTATATATAAAAACAAGAACGACAAGCCTGATTCACAAGCTTATCGCTCTTAATTATCATAGAAGAATCTTATTTACAGAGACTTTCTCATACACTCTTTAAATTCGGCGGTAAAATCAAAGTTCTTGGATATATCACTAACAAAATAACAACAGATACTAATGACAGTACAAATATTTCTCCATTAGCTCAAGTTGGCATCGGGTTGAACCAAATCATGCTTTCATTCTTTGGTCAACAATCATCCTTAAATATTGTACATCCTATTGCAATATACTACGAATAAAAAGGAGATATTCATATGAGATTTTGTGACTTATTTATCAGCTATAAAATTGGATTAAAAAGTATTAAAAGCACTATTCCTTTTACAAAACTTCCCCTTTACCGAAAGATTTTTGTAATCATCCTTTTTTGCAAGTGCTATTATTAGTGGTATCTTATTAATTTTTAAGCAAACTTGGGCTTCATATATCCCGATGGCATTAGGTATTATATCACTTATAATTTTCTTTATAATTGATTCCATGAAAAGGAATCTTAAAGTAATGCTTCAGCAACACTATGTCACTTATTCCGAAAAACCACTGCATCTGACCCTTACTGTCTTACACGACTACGGAATAGAAATTCAAAATTTTTGACTCACTTGATATGTTAATTGAGGAAGCAAAACAGGCACAAATCAATGTGACTACATAGCTCCATTAAAGAAACCATTTAAGACATTAGGTGCAATAATTATTCCTATTGTTGCATTTGTAGCACAAAAAATTGGAAATGCTGCTTCACAAGACGAAATGATTACCATGGCATTACAAGTTATAGTTCTTGTGTTATTAACTTTTTCACTAATTTTCTCATTAACACCAATTATTAAAGATATTCTTTATAGAGATTATAATAAATACGATGATTTTATTTATGATTTGAGACAAATAAAACTTTTCTATGCAAAAAAAAAATGCTACATATTCAAATCCGATATGAGCACATACTAATTTCCAAAATTATTGTCATTTGATTGTCACGCAACCAAAAACGAGCCAAGAAACGCCGTAAATTCGGCATTTCTTGGCTCTTGTACATTATTCAAACTCGATTTCAGCAACTATATATTGTGTCTAGTCAAATTATAGATTACCATATTGAGTATAATTATTCTTGAAATCTCACATATTCTTTGTCATTTTGGGAGTTTTTGCAAGCGTTTCGCAATCACCTTTTAAGCAATTAATTTTAAATCAAATGCTATCACCCTGTCTTGACCAGTTAGCAATAGAATAAAGCGAATAGTTTTGAGTAAGAATCACTTTAGTAAACTCCTCAACATTAATCTTTGACCACATCTTTGTTAATAATTCATCACTCAACCTAATAAATCTTTCATCCATCATTTGTCTAACCATGTTATTTGTGTCAATATCTGTTGAAAATGTTCTTTCTAAAATACTACTATCAAAGATATTGCCTAAGAATACTTCTAAAAAGAAGTCTATTCTCTTTGTTATCCTCCTCCAAGAATGTATTAATAATTTTTTCGAACGTACTCATATATAGAAGAATCACTCCGTATATATATCGCCCCCAATGTTTTAATACCTATCTCTTCCTTCAAACCATCAATTATAAATTCATTCTTTGGAACAAACAATACCTTTTCCATGCCTCTGCTTCTTAAATCAAATTCATACCATGAATCTTTTTTCAAAGCATATGTTAATTGTATGCGTCTTTGATTATGATTTACTACAATTTTACTGACTTCTTTATTGCTCAAAGCATATTGATGAAGAGTATTATAAATGTCATAGTTACATAGTATATTATTTACATCATCTAAAAAGTTATCTTCTGGACATACTACACCAATAAGATTCTTTAATGTAGCTTCGCTTTTAATTTCTTTAAGTAAATATTCCGCTGCCTGTGTCATTTTACTCTCAATAATATTTATCTCCGGCATCTCATACACTTGCTCTGCTGATACAATTTGACGAATCCCCTCATTTTCTAACGAAAGACTTTTTATCTTTGCCATTCTTTGTATTAAAATTGTCTCATCAACAGGTTCTTTATGTTCATTTGAATACCTACTATTCACTAGAGGTTGCATAAGATAACGTCCCTCTGACAGAGCCCAAGATTTTGAATAATCCAACTTCTCTAAAGTATTCATCTGCTCCTGAATATATTTCCGATATACATCATAAATATCTGACAACACCTCACTATTAGCATCCAATTCTATTGCAGATCTTGCAACATTCGTTTGATATTTACTATTTTTTTATATTAGCAATTGCTAAAATGGACGAATCTTTATATCCCGGAGTAGTAAATTCAACCCGAATTCCTTCGACACAAGTTCCAATCGGCAATTGATTTTTTTGATTTGAACGTCTACTATCTATTTCCATCAAACACCAATCAGACAGATATCTTAAATGTCGTACTGCATATGCTACAGATACATTACCCTGGTTTTCTTCATATACATCATATTTTTTCTCCATCAACGTTTCTTCCAGTATCATTCAAATATTTCGTTAATACATCTTTCAAAGAATCATAACCTATTCTAGTTTCATGTTGTTCGTTTGCAGTCAAGAATACTGGAATTTCAGGCAAAACTATCCATTTGCATAAGTCATCTTCCAATGTTGACATATCTACATCATTTCTAACATATAACTTAACCATTGTACCGTGATTTTTTATTCTTTTTATCAACTTCTGACTTATTTATTCTTCTCAGCAAATAGCTACCATTCACTTTACGTAAATTAATACTATTAACATCATTCTGTTCTTCAGAATTCGTTACAATATCAATATCATTTGCAATCATAAAGCATGTTAAAATACCTATTCCAAAATGACTAATAGAGCAAAAATCAGGAAATTCTTTTTTTAATTGTATCGTCACGATATTTTGAAGCCCCAACTTTTAAGAGATAGTTTTCTACATCAGAAATCGTCATACCAGTTCCATTATCCCAAAAACTCAATTCTCTTTTTTCTTCATTCCAGTCAACTTGTACTTTTCCTTGAGTAATAATTCTACCTTTTTTATTTTCATACTGTTTTTGCAATTTTACTGCATCTATCGCATTTTGAACTAATTCTCTTACAACAACTGATGAGTCGTTGTACAATGTATGACCAACTAACAATTGTAAAATATTTTCCTGTGCGATAGTAAATTGAAGTTTTTTCGTTTCAAATCCTATAACGGTAATTCTAGTTTCGTCAATTTCCCTCCAAGGAAATTTATATGATAATGCACCTTCTTTTTTTCTCGCTTTTTCAACAATTTCATTACATTTTTTGTAATTCTTTACGTGTATACTGTAAATATGAAGATAATCCGAAATATGCTTCTGCAGTTTCTGCACCTTCAAAATATGCCGTAATTTCTATTGTATCCTTTTCTAGCTTTTCATCAATATTTTCTTCACCATCTCTTTTTAGTTTTGGTTGTACAGCTCGCACAGCCATTTGCTTTTCCCACTCCACAACACTCATTGGATTAGAAACATTTATCATCTTTCTTGTTATAGAAGGTGTTCTATCCTTTGTTATATGTAATAAATCCGCTATTCTAAGAATAACAGCAATATAATTTAAATTTACTTTTTCATTTTTATCATTTCCATATACATTATCTACTCGATACTTTGTAAAATCATCAATATCATCTTCATGGTGACTTTCACAAATCATAGCTAAATCAACTTTGAACATTTTATCTAGACTCTTTAGGATGTCTTCTATTATTTCTTTAATTGTCGATGCATCCCCCAAGTCAGTTTCCAAACTTCCTTCTATCCATTGTTTTATTCTTCTTGCATGATTTTCTCTAACAAACTCTTGATACAAAAAATATTCGTCTTGTTTTTCAACAAATTCAACATACTCTGATTTTTCCATTCCAGAAAGGACTTCATTTTTATAGTTCTTAAAAAGATGAGGTCTCTCGTTTTTCATATTCATCTTTTGTCACTACCATACCTAAATCATGAAAATAAACTGCTAAAGTCAACATTAACCACTCAGCAGACGTCATTTCTTTTTTTGTTTCATCGGGAATCAACCATTCTATGATACCAAGCATCTCATCAATATGCGAAATATTATGTACCGTGTATTCTTCAAATATCCCTATCTTACCAATATGTCCTAGTATTTCTTCTACTTGATCTCTAACATGTAGTAATTTCAATCCTCTACAAAAAAGATAAATTTTCTGCTTTTTCCGCCTGTATTTCGACATAATTTTTTAATTTATCATTCATATTTTTAATCTCCTTATCCTTAGGCTCATTTCTATACCATTGCTAATCTCAATTCTTTTAATTTTCTATATTTTTTCATTAATCTCTTCAATCCACCCACTGTCATCACTCTCAAACAGCTTTATGAACTTTCCAAAATTACTGCTGCCAGTAACAGAATCATCCGAATCCAAATCTTTCACTCGTCGGCTCATATCTTTGTAATTCTTCACAGTAACATGTTCCATAACTTTCTGAATCTGGTCTGCTCTTCCTTTGTAATTCTCCACCCCTGTATATTCCTTTATCAAGGGAGCATTCACTGGTTTTGCCGGAGATTTCAGATTTTCATCGGTCCAATGTTTAGATATAATCTGCATCGTACATGGATTACCAAATATAAGCACTTCATTCGCTGCACTATCCACACCATGAAACTCATTAATTTTGCGTTTAATGTCCTCATACTGCTCGTGAGGCTTCTTCTCTGTATCACAAAATACAAGTACAAGTTCATCTGCTCCATTTTGATATCGGTCCTGATACCTCGCTGGGATATTACCATTTCCACCGGCATTGACCAATGAAATATCATATTGCTCATTCCATACTTTTAAATTTTTTAATCGATTTAGATACTCATATTCCTCATTACCTTCACAGATAATACTAATTTTATGGTTATCCAAAAACTTAGGGAGCTTATTTGGCATCAGCATCATCCTCCCTTTCATCACCTTTAATACTAAGCAATGAGTTAATCAATTCAGGATCAGGCAAAGCTCCAAGCGCACCTTTCCGATATTTTTCCATAACATCTGTCGTATCTCGTACGCCCTGCTGTGCTGTAAAATCTGCAAGTGAATATACATACACACCTTCTTCATCCTTATGAACAAACCAAATTTGCTCCTTTCGAAACATTCTCTTGCAATCCATAAGATTTATATCATGAACTGTAAATATCATCTGTGCACTTGTATTTAATTCATTATTAAACATCGCAACAATCGCCCTGGTAAGCTTAAAATGAATACTGCTATCCAACTCATCCACGACTAAAATTCTGCCTTGTTCAAGTGCTTCAATTACATAGCTGGCAATAGCTGCAATCTTCTTTGTTCCTGTGGAGTCAAACATCATACTTGGAACATGGACTCCCTTATAAGTAGAAACCAATCTGATTTGATCCATAATGTTCTCTGGAATATCAAGCACTTTCTCATCTGGCTTTTCGTCACCTTCACCAGTTTTCAGCTGTATCTTATCCATATCCACATATTCAAAATTATCCATATATAAGTCAGCATTTTTTATGAACTCAACAACCTTTTGCTGTAACTGATTCTTATTCTTCATAAGTTCAATCGTGTGCTGCATAGGTATGTTATTCATATTGATGATATCAATTTTTTCTGCAAATCCGACAAGAATCTGCTTCATCTCATTGATATGTTCGAATTTACTTGTATCTACCACATAGCATAGCAAATTATTCTTCGATACAACTGAAATCATATTCTGAACAGATTCATCAATACACTCATATATTTCACTAACAGTATCTTTTTTTAACCAACAAACTTCCTTTTCGTTGTTGTACTGATCTTTAAATATCTCCAAAAATGACTCATATATATATTCTTCTTTTTCTGCATCATACTTAAAATCATAAGAAAACTTTCTTCCAGATGCCATAAATGTAACACCTAACTCGCATACATCACTATCAGTAAATATATTTGGCATCAGTCCATTCTTCTTATTTAAAAAGTACATTTCTTATTGCCCTAACGCACTTGATTAGACATGTTTTACCAGCATTGTTTGGTCCATATATTCCTACCGTTTTAAGGACATTAAAATTATTCTCTTTGTGAACATTTGCTCCAAATTTTTTATTTCGCATATCTGCTTTCATTGAAAATGTAATATCATCCTCAAATGCATAACAGTTTTTTGCTCTTATCTCTATAATCATGGCTCATTCCTCCAAGTCACTTTTCTTCTTTACTTATCATTATTATATCATTAATTATTTTTTATGCAACTTTTTTTCACAAAAATATAATTCAGAGATTAATTAAACTTAACATAACAAAAAAGGACAGCCTCCCAGCCGCCCTCTACATCACACATACACCACCTCCCTCACCACAACCTCCTCCGCACAAGCAATAATATTATTCATCTTCCACACCCACATCATCTGATTCTCTGCTTTCAATTTCTTTGTCACGCCTTGCTTCTCCTTCATCTTTTCCACAATCCTATCCAGCATCTCATGGCATTCCTCATCAATATCATGCAGATATTCATTCAACTTTCCTTCAAGCAACAGCTCCATATAATATCCATGTCTGAACTCCTTCAGATACTCACATCTCATATGTCCATACTTTCCGATATTATAATTTGTTTCCTCTGGCAACTGTAAATCCGGATAATAAATATCATCCTCGCCCAGCACATAAGTAATTCCGTTCTCTACAATAACTTTCTCCAATTTTCCCATAACTTTTATCCACCTTTCTGCGATATTTCTCACACCTTAACATCAATAATAGCCTCTGGCTCTTTTACAACCTTTCACATACGCTCTGATTCCAACATATACTGCCTGAACTAATAACAATAAAGCAACGAGATTCAACTTTACAAAAAACTTTATCCAATCTCCAAAATACACAGCCACAGCTAGACTTATTACTGCCGCACCAGCGCTAATCACATCCCAAGAATTCTCTCTATATGCCTTCGTAACTTTCTTTTCTACAATTACTATAAGTACACCTATAACTCCCGCAACTCCAGCAATTACTATAATAAACAATAACCAATGCACTATAATCGCTATCATCTCATTCGGTATCCTATCTCCCGACCTGTGCCAACGCCTTTGCAACACCGACAATCCATTTGCAAGACTGTCGAATACCATCCCATAGTACCTCGAAAAATGCTGTAAAATCGCCTAAAAATATCCCAGATCTCATTGCAGCAAATACTGTCGTCACGATTGCATACCACAATAAAACTATAAGCATTGCATCAAATCCAACAGTCTTTGACCTATACTTCTTTTCCAGTCCATTTCTTTGATGCTCATACCGCTCTTTCGCCTGCTGATATGCCTTGCGGTCACAGTTTCGGCACCTTTCGTAGAGTACTGGCTTTTCAACCGGTATCTCCACCTTCTTCTGATGCGTGAGCGCATATTCCTTTTCCCGTTCAGCATGTCGCAGTTTATCTTGATATTCCTCTATTGTACTGTCTGCCCTTTTCTCTTTCTCGCTCTGCAACAATTCTCTTGTTTGCTTCAATTCGTTCTTTAAGGCTTGTACGTTCTCGGTTTTGTTCTCGCTGTTCAGCTTCTCGCATAAGTTCAGCGATTCGTTCAGTTGTCCTTGCAGTGTTCGTATTTCGCTGTCCTTCTGCCGGATAATGGAATCTTTCTGTGTCAGTTCCTTTTCCATGCTCTCCAACATTTCCAGCATTTCCTCCATCCGCTCGTCTTGCTTTAAGCTTCTTAAATCGTTCATCTACATCCCTCGCTTTCTCTAGTCGGTTCTGCAGTTCAACAATTCCTCGTTCTGTCTCTGCAATAACCGGTTCTCGTCGTTCAACTTCTCCGCTAATTCTTTCCATTGATAATCTTCGGCTTTCAGCATCCGATTTTCCTCTTTCAGTGTCTGAATTTCTCCATCCTTCTGCTCTAACAGTTCCAACATTTCCTCTATACTTGGCAAGATTTGAAACTGCTTTTGCAACTCGTTGTTTAATTCCTGCAATCTTTGATTCTGCTCCTGAAACAAATTGAGTTGTCCGTCCCTCTGCTGCATCTCCTGATACATCTCTGCCATAAGTTCCTGTTGTTCCTCGATCTGGTTTATCATATTCTCCATCAGTGGAATAACTTCTCTGCTTTCTTCTAATGTCATTCAATCGCTCCTTCCATTGCTTTAATAAAATTCCAACCTGTCCAAACACTTCCTGCAACTTTTTCAATATCGCATTCTGCTTCTTGATAATTCGATTTTCCTCTACTTTCCAAGAGGCGGATGTAAACTGCCCTGAATGATATTTTTCCTCAATCTTTCTTGCATCTGCTCCCTCATGAATGGTCGGTATTTCAATCTTTCCTTGCCGCTCATAAGATCGATGGTCAATCTGCTGTTCCTTCTTTAAATGCAGATTACATTCCTTTGCCCACTCACTTCGCCACAACTCACAGTTTTTGGATTATTCCATCCTGTTGCATCGGTAACCTCACGTTTCCATTGTTTACGGTTACGAGAATCTAATTTCTGATTTCCATCTGCATCCAATACCGGAATGCGGATACCATGTCTCTCAGAAGTCTTTTTATCCTGCCACCAATTCGGATGCGTTTCATCTATAACAATATTTCCAGTCTCATCCCTAACAAATGCCCAGTCTTTGATCTCTTTATTTCCCCAAGTATGATTTTTCTTAAACGGACGCATGGTAACCAATAAATGAACATGAGGATTATCATCCCCTTTATCGTGAATACTCCAATCAACACACATTCCCTTTGCCACAAAATTTCTCTGTATAAAATCTGTTGCATATTCAATCTGTTCCGTTCTACTCCATTCCTTCGGAAGTGAAAATTCAAACGACCTGCCAAACTGTGCATTTGCACCTTTTTCTACTTTCAAAACTTCATTCCATAATCGCTGTTTTCGGAACGTAATTTTGAACTTTTCCAGAGCCGCTTCTTTATCCTCGGCTCTTTGATAACGGATGGATTTTTGAAATCGCTTGATATTTTCATCTGGCACATTTGTCCATTCCGGTGGTGCATTTTCACACATCATAAGCGAAGTATACACAACTTCCTTTTTCGAAGTGTAATAACTTACCTTTCCCGTTTCCTCATTTTTCATCACATCGCCATTCAGATATGCTGATGCAGCTATGATAGATTTCCCTTTGCTCCGTCCGACAATCTTTACTGTAAAATGAAATATCGCCAACTCACCTTCCCCCTTTCTGCCGTATCCGGCATTAATTTCCTGCAAATACAGTATTTGCAGAAACGCCCTCTGCGTAAGAGTGCCTCCTGCGGCATGAGCAGGTCTGCACGAAGTGCCCCTCGCGCCCAGCCGCACAGGCTGATCTCCATGAAATGGTCCGGCTGAAAGCCCCGCCGACGGAACGCGCCCGGCAAGCGAAGCGCAGACCGGTTGCCGCTTGCGGCAAACTTATTAGACGACCTCTGGTTGTCTATAAGTGCGCCCTTCATAAAGAGCAATGAAGGGATTAGAAAATCTAACCCCTCTGCCATTACACTTCCTCCGTTTCCGGTATCTGCTCCTTCTGCATTGCCTTAGAAAAATATCTTCCATTTGCTTCCTGTCGTTTTAGAAAACCTATCAGCTTCGGAATATCTTCTTCCTCAATCGGATAACCCAGCACCGATTCCACCGCACCACCAATCACGCAAAGTCTGTGTGTACGCTTTCTACTCTCTTCGGCTTTCTGTCGTTTCTGTAATTCCCGTTTTTGTGCTGCATATTTTTTTGTGACTTTTCGTTCTTTTTCTTCAAAAGCATCTTCAAATTTTTTGATTCTGACCGTTTCTTTTCAAAAAATCGAAGTCAGCGGCAGTCAACAGGCTTGTCCATCATCTCAAATGAGAATTTCTTATATTCTTCTCTCGTCCAGAACAGCATTTCCTTATGTTCCTCGCGTCCCATATTTCCCACCTTTGCCGGCAGGATTTGAACGCAGCTCATAGTAGCGGACAGCGTGATTGAAAATGGCGGACAACTGATTGTGCAGCGTTTTCAGATAGGTCTGTGAGTATGGCTTTTTCTTCTCATCCCGATAGGCAAGCATTTCATTCTGCCATGCGATAACCTCTTTTGTAGAAATCTCGCTGATTTTCAGCTTGTCGAAATAAGGTAAAATCTTCGTGCGGATGATATGCTCCTTTGTCAGCCATGTGTTCTCCTTCAGACGGCTTTTCATATCCCGGATATACAGTTCGGTAAAGGCTTCAAAACTCATATCCATATCCGAAGAGTTCTGCAACTGGAACATTCGCTCCCATTCCTGTGCTTCTTTCTTGGTAGCAAAGCCACGCTTGCATTTCTGCTTACGCTCGCCTTTCCAGTTTACATACCTCGCCATCACATACCATGTTCCATTGTCCTCGTTTTTGAATACCGGCATTATTCGTCCCCCTTTCCTGTTCCGTAGAGCCTTTCATAGAAATACTGACGGTTTACCCGTCCTGAAATGGTAATAAAGCCTTTTGCTTTCAGTTCCTCATTCAACTGACGGATTAGCTTGTAAGCATACGGCTTTGATACGCTTAGTTCCTGTGCCACTTCTTCGGCACAAATAAATCTGTTTTTCATATAATCAGTCCTTTCTTTCATTTTTATTGCCGTTCTATCCGAATGAAGTTCCAGCAGGTATTCCCTGTTCGACACTGTGCTGTCCCGATATACTGTAGTAGATCAGGCGCTCGCTTGCTTTCTGGCAAGTTCTTGGCGGTTTATACTGTTCGGACGGTCATTTTGTTTTTATTAAACTTATTTGCTTAATTTGAACTTATTATGCTAAGCATATTTGCTTGTGTCAAGTGGCTTTTCTGAAAACATTAAACTTTTTTGCTTTGTATTATCTTGACTTCTCCTAAACATATCTGCTATACTCATTGTAAAATACATACAAGGAGTGGACACGTTATGGCGATTGGAGAGAGAATCCATTTTTTTCGCATTCTGCGTGGGATGACACAGAAATATCTTGGTACGATTGTCGGCTTTCCTGAGCGAAGTGCCGATGTACGTTTAGCACAATATGAAACAGGAACAAGAAAACCGAAGGCAGAACTTACTGCTACACTGGCACAGGCTCTTGATGTTTCTCCTCATGCCCTCGATGTTCCTGATATTGACAGCTATATCGGACTGATGCACACTTTATTTACCCTTGAAGATTTGTACGGTCTGACTGTCAGTGAATCAGACGGAGAAATATGTCTGAAAGTCGATACTTCCAAAGGTAAAGACGCTCACGAACTCCGGAAAATGCTGTATGCCTGGAAAGAGCAGGCTGACAAGCTATCTGAAAATACGATGAGTGGCGATACCATTACCCGGAATTTGATACAGTATGGTTGAAGCCTTCAAAGACAAACTCAAAACCGATTGAAAGCAGGTGTACTATGGCGTCAAGTAAAGATTATTTAACCTTTGTATTAGAACAGCTATCCGATTTGGACAGCATCTCCTATCGGGCAATGATGGGCGAGTACATTCTCTACTACCGTGACAAAATCGTTGGCGGTATTTACGATGACCGCTTACTTGTAAAACCTGTATCCTCTGCCATTTCCCTTATGCCAACAGCAACTTACGAATTACCCTATGAGGGAGCAAAGGAAATGCTTTTAGTCGATGATGTTGACAGCAGGGAATTTCTTTGCAACCTGTTTCTGTCTATGTACGATGAACTTCCTGCACCAAAGAAAAAGAAAACCACCTCCAAAAAATAGCGACAAAAAGCCCTTAGCCATGAGTTTTTTATACCCACAGCTAAGCGCTTCGTTTATAATATGGATTTATTTGTTGCACAACCACCTGTCAATCATTCTCTAATTCGAAAACCACTGGATTACAAGAATAATGGCGCTTATGCAACCGTTATCAAATTGTTATCAAAAACAGAACAGCATGTTGGGTCAGCGCTGCGCAAACTGTGGTTCCAGCCCATAACGCCAACAGAACGCATTTGTCGCAGCCTGCTTTGGCAAGCTCTTCGCGGTAGATAGCGTCTGCATCCTGAACGATGCGAACTTTCTCCGGAGTCACCTCGCCTACAATACGAACACCCAGACCAGGACCGGGGAACGGCTGACGGTATACAAGGTATTCGGGAATGCCAAGTTCCAGACCGGCACGACGAACCTCATCTTTAAACAGAAGACGCAACGGCCGGATAAAGTTTAAATCGTACTGACCGTCCGGGCCGAATACAGCTTCTACTTCATCTCCTTCGTTTTTACGAAGCAGACCATGATCTACAAACACGCAGGTCAGCTGCTTGCCGACCGCCTTGGACAGCAGAACTGCTGCAACAGAAGAATCCACACCGCCGGAAAGTGCACACAGCACCTTACCGTTTCCAACCTTTTCACGGATCTGGTGGATCGTTGTCTCCACGAAAGAATCCATCTTCCAGTCGCCTGTGCATCCACAGATATCATATACGAAATTGGAAAGCATCTTAGTGCCTTCCTGAGTATGCATAACCTCCGGATGGAACTGTACTGCATACAGCTTCTTCTCTGCATTTTCCATTCCTGCAACCGGACACACTGGTGTATGGGCTGTAATTTTGAATTTCTCCGGTGCTTTTTCAATATAATCGGTATGACTCATCCAACAGATCGTGCTGGGGGATACATTTTTAAATAATGCAGATTCTGTATCCACTGCAACCTCAGTCTTACCATATTCGCTGACAGGCGCAGTTTTTACGTTGCCGCCCAGCATATAGGACATAAGCTGTGATCCATAACAGATTCCCAGAATCGGAATACCCATTTCGAATATCTCTTTCGGGCATCTGGGGGAATCCTCTCCGTATACACTGTTTGGACCACCTGTAAAGATGATACCCTTAGGGTTCATTTCCCGGATCTTATCCAGACTGAGCGTATAAGGATGCACTTCACAATATACATTACATTCTCTGACTCTTCTGGCAATCAGCTGATTGTACTGTCCGCCAAAGTCAAGAACAATAACAAGTTCCCGATCCATTCGTCTCCTCCTCGAGTTAATTTTGAAACAACAGGGCCAACAGTCTGAAAAAAGTGTACCCGCACTCCATGACCACTGACCTGATATCATCATAATGAACAATTATAGTTGGAATCCCCTGTTCTGTCAAAGGTTTTCCATGCCGTTTCCTTTTCTGATTTACGAAAATCGACCATCGCACCGATTAATCATTCACCGTCTAAAGTCACTGCAATTCGGTAACCTTATTTCAACTTTTTGCGCAAAATGCTCCCATTTATGTCCCTTATATCGGAGCACATAGAAGATTTCCCGCACAACCCAGTCGATAAACATCGCCATCCAAATGGAAACCAAGCCAAAGTGACAAACATAAGTGAATACGTAAGCAAGCACGACTCGAAATACCCACATGGAAAAAAATAGCAACACTCATCGGCCAGACTACATCGCCTGCTGCCCTCAGTGTATTCGGAACGCCAAACGCCGGCATCCAAAGAAATGCACTTGCAACCGCATGGATCCGTACAATCTGAATCGTCAGCTGAGCTGCATCCGGTCCGAGATTGAAAAAGGTTACCAGTATCGGAGCTGACAGGTAAAGAATGATCGACAGACAGCTGATCCCGATCATCGCATCCCTGCAAAGACGTCTGGTATAATAACGCGCCTGGTCATATCTTCCTGCGCCAACGCATACGCTGACTACCGATACGATCGCAAGGTTGATGGCAAAGCCCGGCAGGTTATTCCAGTTCGCAATTGTGCCCGTAACCGCATTTGCCGCGATCGCAGAAGTCCCCATTGTTGCGACTGCACTCATAACGAGAATTTTACCCAGCTGGAACATGCTATTTTCCAGACCGTTTGGAATCGCGATATACAGGATCTTCTTAATCAGACTGCCATTAAACTTCCAGGTAATTTGCCCGCAGAGGTTGATTTCTTTTTTGGTTTGGAACATCAACAAAAAAATCACAACTGCAGCTACATATCTGGAAATGGTAGTCGGGATCGCAACGCCTGCTACGCCCATGTGCAAACCATAAATGCAGATCGCATTGCCGACCACATTGATTACATTCATCAGCAAGGATACCCACATCGTCACCTTTGATTCGTTCATCGCCCGAAACAACGCCGCACAGGAATTATATATGGCAAGTGCAACAAACGAATACGTCGTGATAATCAGATAAGTCTTGCTCGCCTTCATAACGTCATCCTCGATTTTACCGAACATCAGACGCAGCAGCGGATCATGTGCCGTTATAAAAATAACGGAAATAACGAACGCGAGCAGTGTGGCGAACAATAAGATCTGCCATGCCGACTTACATGCGTCCTCTCTTTTCTTTTTCCCAAGGAAATGTCCTGAAACGACTGCACCGCCGGTTGCCAGAGCAGAGAACACATTGATCAGCAAAATGTTGACCGTGTCTACCAGTGAAACGCCTGAAACCGCCGCTTCTCCCGCCGCAGAAACCATAATCGTATCCGCCATTCCAACAGCAATTGCAAGAATCTGTTCAATGATCAGCGGTATAATCAGCTTCCGCAGATCCTTCCCCGAATAAAGCATTTTCCCCTCCATCCCGCAAAATATGCGGTTTTTTATTTCTCATTTGTCTGGCTTTTTCCCTTACGCTAAGTATAGCATATTTTCTCTGTCCCCGTAATATCTTGTAAAAAAATGTTCTTTAGGGGATTTTATGAAAGAATATATTGAAGAACGTGCCCTGGCAGTAGCCGGCTATATTATCGAATCCAACGCGACCGTCCGACAAGCTGCCCGTCAGTTTGGAATCAGCAAATCCACTGTACATAAAGATATCACGGAACGTCTGATGCAGGTCAATCCGGCTCTGGCAAAAGAAGCCCGAAAGGTACTCGATATCAACAAATCCGAGCGCCATATCCGCGGCGGTATGGCAACCAAGGAAAAATATGAGCACGAGCATCTGCTGCACGCCTGCCAGAGAGCCGTATCCTGAATTTGACAGCACTCACCGCAGCAGTTCCAACAGTTCCTCGCGGGTCAGACCCTGCGCCTGCAGGCTCTCCCCTCCGAGGATTCTGTCTGAAAGCTGCAGCTTGCGTTCCTGCAGCTCCACGATTTTCTCTTCAATCGTCCCTTTGGCAAGAATCCGGTAAACATTGACCACATTTTTCTGCCCGATCCGGTGTGCCCGATCGGTCGCCTGATTCTGTACTGCGCTGTTCCACCACGGATCGAAATGGATCACCACGTCTGCCGCCGTCAGATTCAGCCCGGTTCCCCCTGCCTTCAGGGAAATACAGAATACCGGAACTTCATCGTGCGCAAACGACTCCACCATTTCGATTCTCTTTTCTTTCGGAGTCGCGCCGGTCAGCATGTGGCTTGCAATCTTTTTCCTCCTCCAAAATCCGGTACAGGCGTTCCAGCATCGTTGTAAACTGAGAAAACAGGAGTACCTTGTGCCCGTTTTCCACTGCGTTTCGGATCAGCCCACGCACAAGCTCTGTCTTTGCAGATCCTCCTTTATAATTATCATACAAAAGCGCCGGATCGCAGCAAAGCTGTCTAAGGCGCGTCAGTTCTGCCAGAATTTCGATCTTATCCGTCCGGATTTCCTCGTCGGATTTTTCCTCCAGCATCAGCTTCATACGTCTGACATGGGCATCATACAGCTCCTGCTGCTCCCCATCCATATCGGCATACAGGTTTTCCTCCAGCTTGTCCGGCAAATCCTGCAGCACTTCTTTTTTCAGGCGCCGCAGGACGAATGGACGGATCAGCCGCTGCAGCCGCTTCGCAGCGTCTTCGTCCTTATGCTGGACAATCGGCTGTTCCAGCTCTGTCCGAAACCGCTGATAGCTGTACAAATACCCGGGCATGAGATAATCAAAAATGCTCCACAATTCACTCAGCCGGTTCTCTATCGGTGTACCCGTCAGCGCAAGCCGGAATCCGGTCTGAACCTGCTTGACTGCCCTCGCCGCCTGCGTTCCGTGATTTTTGATATACTGCGCTTCATCGATCACCTCGCAGAAAAAATGAAGCTCCTGATAGTCTGTGATATCCCGACGGAGCAGATCATAGGACGTAATCAATACATCCACTTCTTTCCAGCGATCCAGAACTTCCTTGCGCTGCTGAACATTTCCCGTTACCATATCCGCTTTCAGCGAAGGCGCAAACCGTTCCAGCTCATGCTTCCAGTTATAAACAAGTGACGCCGGACAGACGATCAGGCTGCATCCGGTGTGCTCTACTAATAGGAAGCTGATGACCTGCAGCGTTTTTCCAAGCCCCATATCGTCCGCCAGAATTCCGCCGAACTGGTTACTGTAAAGCATTCCAATCCACGCGGCACCGGCTTTCTGATATTCCCGTAAAATTCCTTTTAAGGAGTCCGGCACATAGTCCTTTTCGAAATCCGGATTCTGCAGCTTCTCGATCCGACTCGCGAAAGATACATCCCGAATCACTTCCATCATGGCGTTTTCCTGCAGCGTCTCATCCAGATACAGCATCCGGTACGCCGGAACCTCGATTTTGTCCTGCATCAGCTGCTTATCTGTCAGCTGCAGCGCCTGGCGCACCTCCTGCAGGGATTCCAGACCATTTTCTTCCATATTTATAAAGTCGCCGTTCTTGAGCCGGTAGAATTTTCGTTTCCGATCATAACGGGATAAAATTTCCATCAGCTCTTCCCTCGGCATATCCTGAGAAGACACTGTCAGCTCCAACAAGTCGCCGCCCATGGAAATTCCAACGGATACGCCGGGCGACGGCAGAACCCGCACTTTTTTCAGCGCATCGGAAACATACACCTCACCGATTGCAGAAAGCTGCACGATTCCTTCTGTCAGGAGACGATAAAATAATTCGTCGTCCTGATAAATAATCATTTCTTTTTTCAGATCATCATAAGTATTGCAATAGGAGCTTAAAATCCGCGCTGCTTCCGACTCGCTGACAAGATCCCGCCTGTCAATATCCTCTGTCAGATCGTATACACTATACTCCCGTTCTCCATAGCAGGCGATTGCACGACAGCTGACCAGTTTCTCCTGCGGCATATCCAGATAAAACTGGAATTTTACTGGCGACAATTCCGTTTGCTTTTCCCCGACTCCTTTGATCTCGCATTGAAAATGTTCTTTTAATATCGGCATCAGCTGTCTGAAAAATGCCGGCAAATCCTCTTCCTGCAAAAAAAAAGCCGTCCGGTTCGGGAGCTTTTTCATACAGTCCAAAACTTCGGTCACTTCTCCCAGCCCTTCATTGGAAACCCGATAAATCAGTCCGTCCTTAAAATACACCTGATCCCGTTCACAGGCATATCCGAACACATTTTCCAGGGAAAGCTCTGCACCACCTTCCGTTCCCGTCAGCTGCAATCTGCGTTCCAGTGCTGCGTCCGTGACATGCCAACGGCTCTCCGTTCCATCCAGCTGTACATAAAATACCCGGTTTCCCATCGCATCCAGAAATCCATCCAGTCCCCAGCCATCCAGCACGATCGTCCGAGCTTTCGGGAGCGCTGCCCGATACAGATAGGAATAACCGCTCGTCTGCAGATACGCCTTTTCATAACGGCCAACCCACTGCTCCAGAAATTCCACAAGCGGTCGCGATTCTTCGGTAAAGCTTCCTTTTATATGAACAAATTCCAGACTTTTTCCATAGGAATAGCTGCTTTGCTCCCGAAGCGCGCGGATCATGGAAAAAATATCCTTTACAATATACATCCTGCCGATCCCGATCCGAAATTCCGCCCGGCATTCACGCGTATCACAAATAAGAAGCGGCTCCAGCCGCACCTTCCCGAAGCTTTCTTCCTGCAGAACCGGAAGCATATGCCGGGCAGTCTGTTTCTGCAGAAGCTCTTTTAACTGTCTGGTCGTCTTCCGCTTCGGAACACCGGCAAGAAGCATGCTATCGCTTCTGGAGGCTGTAGTATTTCCCGGGGATCTGAGATTTTCCTGAATCTTTATCCCGTCCGTTGCTTCACCGATTTCTTTCTGGACGCCTTCCAGCCCACGCTGTTTCAGGAACTCCGACAGGCTCATATGCTCTTCTTCCACCCGGTCCGGATTTTCCAGATAATATAAAAGCACCGCCGTACAATGCTTGCACAGACCCCTCATAGGAATAAAATGCAGGACAATCGCACCATGCCTCCTGCACGCTGTCTTCTTCCTCATCCAACAGGATCCTCACGTCATAAAGATTTCTCCCGCTCCCTTTGACGTCCGCCTGAATCTGCCTGCCTTTTTTCGTAGTTTTTATCTGAAAGCGCCTGATCTTGCCCTGCCGCCAGATATCTACCCCTCTGGAATAGGAATACCCTGCCAGCTTTCGAATCTGTTCCCGTGTGATCATGCTGTAAGCCTCCGCTCCCGCTGTCTGCGGTCCGTTCCTGCTGCCCCTGCCGATGGCTGCGCTGCAGCCTGACTGCATTGTGATCTCGCCAACCTCATCTTTTTATTATAGCAAGGAACTTTCTCTCCTACAACACACGCGGCGGGATTTCCGGAAAATCTGGTATTACAGTTCACTCGTCCCTTACGATTTTATGAACAGCTCTGCGCTTCTGCTTCCAGCAAAAAACCAAAATAAACTGCCTGCCGTCTGAAAAAGGAGGCGTCTTCCAATATTTCATGCTCCTGATGACGTCCCTGCGGCACGATCAGGGAATCCAATTCTGTTCCGAGATAACTGCTCAGCGCATAAAAATTGTCCAGCGATGGCAATGCCTTGCCCTGAAACCAGTTATAGATAGACTGCATCGCTGCCAGTCCCAAAAATTGTTTGATTTCTTTTGCCTCGATATTTTTCTTAATACAGGCTTCTTTTAACCTCTGTCCTGTCCGTAACACGTCGATAAGCGGATATCCCATTTCTCCTCCTTGCTGTCTCTCCATCTTCTCTGTTTTGCCCTTCTCCCGTTTGTTTCCTTTCTGTCTGCTTTTGTTATTGTAACTGTTCCGTACCCTCACAGTTACGCGCAAAAATCCATTTCAAATCGGCTGCGCCGATAGGATTTTTGCCTTCTCGTCTAAGTTTTCTTACGGTCAGCGCAGTAAATGCGCAGACCTGCGGAACAATTACTTGTTATTTTCTATTTATTCTACCTCATTGCGTGTCCCATTGTACGGACTCGCACCAAAAGATTCGTTACAGCTTACTGGAAAAAACCCGCCGCACAGCCATGCGGAATTCCCGCGCCCGGACAGCGCTGACCGTTCTCATGGATTTCAACCCGTCCGGCAACTCCGGCAGGTCTGTATCATCAATAAAAAAAATTTAAACTATCTTTCTATCTTTTCTACCAGACTAAATTCTGTTTGCTTGGGGCACAACTACCGGGGAGGGTAGTGTGTCTGGGGTCCGTTTTGGGAATTTCGTGCGGAGGGTCTGAGCAATCCGTTTTGTTATACGTATCATTCTGTCCTATTGAAGAGGATTTCAAAGTCTTGCATCCACCTCCAAACAGGCTCGGCGGATTCAGACCTGCTGCTACACTTCAATCCAGGTCGCAGCATTTGACAGCGCAAGCTTCGTGTCCAGCTCCAGAAGTAATTCTTCCCTGCTCTCCTGAATCCTTTCTGTCAGACTGCGGAGCTTCGACAGCTCCTGTGCAGAAAGGATAGGCTGCGGCGGCTTGAGCTGTCCAGCGTTGGCACGGCTGCCTCTCTCCTGCCCAGCGCTGCCTCTTCCTGCAGACGGATTCTGTAAAATCACTACATTTCCTTTCAGCGCCGGGCGGCGTCCAGACGGATTCTGTCCGTGCTTGGAAAACACCTTTTGTTTTTTTCAAAATGCTTTCCAGGCGATTCGTCAACAGCTGCTCAAATGCAGTGTCGGCTGTCTCTTTATCGTTCAGGCGGCTGCGCAGGGCGACTGCCTCCGAGACGGTCATATAGCCGCGCGAGGTATCCAGCCATGTCTCTCCGTTCGATCTGGCGACCGCGCTGCAGATCGAATCATACCGGAGGATCAGGGCCCGGATCTGCTGCAGGGCGGCATCGAGGTGCGCACTTGTCCCGTCAGATACCGCACCATGCCCTATGTTGCCAGACACAGCTGACTGTGCCTGCTTTCTGCCTGTCTTGGACGCGTCGAACCGCGCGCTTCTCCGTTCTGCAAAAGCGCCGTCCGTGCCTGCCTCCCTTCCCAGCCGTCCGATCTTCTTCGTGATCCGCTTCTTTAAAAGTTCGCGCTCCTTCAGCGCCTCTGTCACCGTCATCCTGCTCTTCATCGTCATCGCCCCTGTCTGCATTGTGAACTCCCCATCGCCTTATGCCAGTGGGATTGCGGCAGCCTGTTTTTTACTCTGTTATCATTTTATTCCAGATTTTTACGTCTGTCATCCAGTTACAAACTGATTGACAAACTGATGTTCTGTACGTTAAAATATTTTTTTACGATACCTTCCGCTGATTCGCAGCTCAGCTTTCCTGCGAAAAGAGACACGCGAACTGCGGCACATTTTCCGGGTCGATTCTTGTCAAAATTTCGCATTCCTATATACTGATATAGGATGATGCAGGATTGTGAGAATGCGCAGCACAGAACACTCTACAGACCTCAAGGTCGGGGCTTTTGCCATGTTGCCCACGGACCCATCCGGCATCATAGATATAAAAAACCACTCCGCAAGGATTGCCCTGCATGGGATTGTCACTGCTGCAGGACAGAATGAGAGGTTATATGATACAGCTTCAGACAAAATTCAGTCGGCAGGTCGATGAACATAACGTTCTCCCGGAATATCCGCGGCCGTCGCTGGTTCGTACTTCTTATTTGAATTTAAACGGGCGCTGGGAATGCGCCTTTTCCAAAACACCGGAAATCCCGCTTTCCTTCGATTTGAGCATTCTGGTCCCCTTTTCCCCGGAATGTCAGCTTTCAGGCGTTTCCAGACAGCTAAAGCCCGGCGAATATCTCTGGTACCGCCGCACCATCACCCTCGCAAAGCCACAGCAGGATAAGCGCATCCTGCTCCATTTCGGCGCTGCAGACCAGACGGCGGAGGTCTTTGTCAATCGGATTTCTGCAGTGCGTCACTGCGGCGGCTATCTGCCTTTTTCTGCAGATATCACGGATTATCTCCAGGAGGGCGACAACGAACTGATCGTCCGGATTCAGGATGAAAGCAACACGTCCTGGCATGCGCGCGGCAAGCAGTCCTTAAAGCCCGGCGGCATGTTTTATACGGCGCAGAGCGGCCTGTGGCAGACGGTCTGGATGGAAATTGTTCCAGTCAATTATATAGAACAGATTTTTTATCACACCGACTATGATCAGGGACTCGTCCACTTAAAAGTGCTGACACAGCATTCCGCCCCGGTCGAATGCGTGATCTCCGGCAAAGACATGGAGCCGGTCTGCATAAACGGTATGACCAACTCCGAGCTGATCGTTTCCCTGCCCGATTTCCATCCCTGGACACCGGAAGACCCGTTTTTATATCTCGTCAGCCTGAAAAGCAGCGCCGACCGCGTATCCAGCTATTTTGCGATGCGAAAATGCGATATCCAGACTGCGCCGGACGGCACACAGCGCTTTTTCTTAAACAATAAACCGTATTTTCAGGCGGGTGTGCTGGATCAGGGCTACTGGCCGGAAAGCCTCTACACCGCACCGACGGATGAAGCGCTGATCGCCGATATTTCGCGGATGAAGGAGCTCGGCTTCAACATGCTGCGCAAACACGCCAAAATCGAGCCCGAGCGTTTTTACTACCACTGCGACCAGCTGGGCATGCTCGTCTGGCAGGATATGGTAAACGGCGGTTCCGCCTATAAACACTGGTTCGTCACCTATCTGGCGACTTTGATGAACTGGAACCATATTTCTTTTTCCGACGATGAAAAGCACGCCGGTCTGCTCTCCCGGCTCCATCCCGAGGGAAAAGACGAATTCCGGCGCGAAATCACAGAAACCATCGCCTTTTTGTACAACCATCCCAGTATCGTCGTCTGGGTTCCATTTAATGAAGGCTGGGGGCAGTTCGACGCGCTCGCGGCCTGCGAACAAATCCGCACCCTCGATTCCTCCCGGCTGGTCGATCACGCAAGCGGCTGGTTTGACCAGAAGGGCGGCGATATTTTGAGCCTGCATTATTATTTTCTGAAATTAAAATTCAAACCGGAAAGCAAACGCGCGGCGGCGCTGACCGAATTCGGGGGGATATTCCCTTTCGATCCCCGGACACAGCTGCTGTAAAAAAGTATACGGCTACAAAAAATTCAACTCCACCGGTACGCTGACCTACGGCTATATCGACCTGATCCGACAGACGATTCTGCCCGCTGTCAAGAAAGGCATCGGCGCGACCGTGTATACACAGCTTTCCGACATTGAAGAGGAAACAAACGGAATTTATACTTACGACAGAGAAATCTGTAAAATTGACCCCGACACGCTCCGCAAATGGAACCGGGCGCTCAAAGAAGCTGGAGAATGTAAAACATATGCCGACCATACTACCGATCACTGATTTTCTTGACCCGCAGCTGGACATCTATGCCCGTCTTTCCGAAAATCAGCTGTTAAACCGCTGCGACCCGCAGAATGGAATTTTTTATTGCTGAAAGCCCAAAGGTCATCGAACGCGCGCTGGACGCCGGCTGCATCCCGATCTCTTTTCTGACGGAGGACAGACATCTGGAAAATCAGGCGCTTCCGTTTCTGGAACGCTGCCCGGATATCCCGTTTTTTTCCGCCCCATTTGAGGTGCTCACACAGCTGACAGGCTTTGCCCTGACCCGCGGTATGCTCTGCGCTATGAAACGTCCGAAGCTTCCCCTCTGTGGAAGAGCTTTGTCAGGCTTCCAGCCGTCTTGTTATTCTGGAAAATATTATGAACCCTACCAACATCGGCGCAATTTTCCGCTCCGCTGCCGCTCTCGGCATGGACGGCGTACTGCTGACCTCTGACTGCTCCAACCCGCTTTACCGGCGCGCGATCCGTGTCAGCATGGGAACCGTTTTCCAGATTCCGTGGACCTTCCTGGACAGCAGCTGGCCGCTTCCGGGGATTTCCGAATTAAAAAATCACGGTTTCCACACCGTTTCAATGGCGCTTCGCTGTGATTCTGTTTCGATTGATGATCCAAAACTTTCTTCCAAACAAAAGCTCGCTGTCATCCTCGGCTCCGAGGGGGAAGGACTGTTGGATTAATAGTGATAAGGTACTATTTAGCTTTGCGAGGGGCAGAGAACGGTGTGACCTCAATGGTCACGCCGTTTTTCTGCGTCCAGGGGTAGATTTCGCAACAACAGGCTCGGGAAATCACAGGAATAGATTTTACCTTCTGTACATCATCCACGATATACTCATTGTTGAAATAGATTTTGCACTCACCTTCTGTACCCGAGTTTTAACCCATGTGCTTGCCGCTGATTCCTCTTTGGTGGAGACTAACACGGACTTTCTTGCTGGTATCACGGGGATACCATTCATTGAACAGATTTCGGATTGCAGCCATACCCTCGCTGTCGCCCCGTTCACTGTCCACGCCGTCATTGACGGCAATAAACCGCACATCGTAGCTGGGAAAGATGATGTCGGTGTACTGTCCAACAGTCAGGTAATCACGCCCGAAGCGGCTCAGGTCTTTGACCAGCCAGCAGCCGACAAGTCCCTGCTTTACAGGGTCGAAGCCCTCCTGTACGCCGGGACGATTGAAGTTCGTCCCGGTATAGCCGTCATCCACCAGAATTTTCAGGTTGGTGTACCCATGTTCTTTTGCGTATCTGGTTAAAAACTCTCTCTGAAAACTTGTAAAAATGCAAGTCCGGGACGGCAGTGTTCACACAAAATTGGTTGATATTGTTCCGTAAATAGAATATAATTGAAGCTACTATGAATCAGGAGGGACGATACAGAAATGAAATACCTGTCTACATTTGAAGTTGCCGAGAAATGGGGGATCTCTCCCCGGAGAGTTGGTATCCTCTGCAACAATGACCGCATACCGGGCGCACAGCGGGCAGGAAGCCGCTGGATCATCCCGGCAGACGCTGAGAAACCGACCGATGCCCGCATCAAAAGCGGAAAATATATCAAGCAGAAAGCTGACAGACAGAAGGAAGCATAATGGCAGATACTTATTTACCTGCCGATGTCCGAAAAAGAATCATTGATGTAATGAGAGAACGTAAGTTGACACAGCGAGAGCTGGCACTTCGGATTGACGTGAACGAAAGTACAATCAGCCGCTTCCTCAGCGGAAAGACTGAGAAGCTGAGCGAAGAAAGCGTTATCCGTATCGCCAGAGTGTTCAATGTCTCCACGGATTTTATCTTGGGTACTACCGTAATCCCGGACAAAAAGAACTACGATATTTCAGAACTAGGGTTATCTGTTGAAGCTGCAAAGAACCTTTATACCGGAAAAGTCAACAATGATGTTGTCAACCGTCTATTAGAAAATCCCCGTTTCGCCACGGTTACTTATATGATTGCACAGCATTTGGATGATACCCTTGCAGGTGGATATGCCGCACAAAACCAGATGTTTGCTACCGTTGGCTCTCTGCTGCTGGGACAGAATCAAACTCCCGAAGCAGTACAGGCCGCAAGAACCGCCAATGCTATGAAAGTTCCCACTTATCAGGCAGACCAGACCACGATTCAAAACACTTTTATGACAGTGGTTAAGGAAATCAAAAGGAAGCAGGCAGCGATTTAGCCGCAGCAAGGGCAATATAGCTGATTCCAGAGTGCAGAATCCGGAGCAGATTTACATTGCAAAGGAAACCCACGAAGAAATCCATACGGCTCTGCAAATGATTGAGGCACGAGAGAAAGCCTACCTCTGGTATCGCTTTGGCTTTGCAGATGATATACTCCATCCCCTGAATGAAACTGCGGACCACTTCCACCTGTCAGAGAGCAGAGCGAAGTCCACGGAAAAGCTGGCTTTGGATAACTTCTGGCTGGAGCTGCCGTGGTGGTATTGATTGAGTATAAATGAGATATTTTACAACACGAGGTTATTTTGATGAAATATAAAATTGCAATCTGCGACGATTCGGATGCAGACAGAGAATATGTTTTGAATATGGTGAACCGTTGGGCAGCGGGAGCTGGTCAGGTGGTACATACTGATACTTTCACGTCTGCTGAAAACTTCCTATTCCACTATGCTGAGGAAAGTGACTACGATATTCTGCTCCTGGATATTGAAATGGGTGATATGGACGGTGTGACGATGGCGAAGCAGCTTCGCAAGAACAACGATATTGTTCAGATCGTGTTCATCACGGGCTACTCCGACTATATCTCGGAGGGCTACGAGGTAGCTGCACTCCACTATCTGATGAAGCCTGTCAAGGAAGAAAAACTCTGTTCTGTCCTTGACCGTGCTGCTGAGAAACTGCAAAAAAATGAAACGGTATTGAATTTTGAGATCGGCGGAGAAATGCTGCGTTTGCCGATTTATCAAATTCGGTACGCTGATGTGTTTGGAAACTATGTTACAATACACGCCTTGTCTGATACGACGGTAAAAATGACCCTCGGAGAACTAGAAAAGCAGCTCGATGAACGTTTCTACCGTGTCGGGCGTTCTGCGATCATCAATCTGACGCAGATCAGCCGTGTAACCAAATCAGAAATTAAGCTCGTTGACGGAACTGCCATTCCTTTGCCCAGAGGAGCTTATGACGGTATCAATCGAGCGATTATTAACATGAGGTGAAGCAGATGGGATTATTTTCAAAGCGCATAGAAAAACAAATTGAATCCTATCAGCACGAGCTGATTGAAACGCATTATCGTGAAGTTGATAATATGTATCGACAGATTCGTGGTTGGCGGCACGATTACCGCAATCACATTCAGACGATGAAAGCCTACGCCGCCACAGAAAATTGGGAAGCTATCAAGAACTATCTTGACCTGCTGGACGAAGATTTGACTACCGTGGATACGGTTATCAAGACAGGTAATCCCATGACGGATGCGATTCTGAACTCAAAAATCTCTTTGGCAAAGTCCAAGGGTATTGCGGTGGTTGCGGATGCCCATATTCCCGTCAAGCTGAAATCCTCTGAGATTGATTTGTGCTGCATCATCGGCAATCTTTTTGACAATGCCATCGAAGCAAGTGTGAAGCTGCCGGAGGAACAACGGCTCATTCGTGTCTATATGGATATGAAGAGCACCCAACTCTATATTTCCTTCACCAACTTCACCGCAGATAAGAAGTTGAAAAAGGAAGGTAGACTTTTCCGCAGCACCAAGGGAGAAGGTCACGGCTTTGGCTTGGTGCGTATTGATGCCATTGTGGAACGGCTCGATGGCTATATCAGCCGCAATAGCGAGGACGGAGCGTTTACAACGGAAATACTGCTTCCGCAGGTATAAAATTGCAATTCATCACCTGGAAATGACGATTCGTCCCCAAAATCATCTGGGGACGAATTTTTGTGTTATCCTATGCTCAGAAAGGATGATGGTTTTATGGTTAAGGAAAAAATTCAAAAGGCCAAAAAGCCAAAATACAACACCCTCCAAAATGTAGGCTGGATGGTGAAAATAGCTTGGAAAAACGGCAAGCGTGTTCTATTATTTTGCGTCCTTACCGCTATTTTGGAAGTGCTGTTCAATTTAGTTCAGTTATACATTGCTCCGGAGGTGCTGGCACGAGTTGAGCAGAAAACTCCTTTGTGGGAACTCCTAACGACTATCGGAGTATTTACGGCGGCGCTTTTTATCGTGCACGGATTTAAAGAATATATAAGACAAAACACACTATTTCCACGAGTTGATGTGCGTTCTGCCGTCATTGCTAAAATTGCATGGAAGTGTAATGTTACTTCGTATCCAAATACATTGGATGCAACTTTCGTTAAGCTGCGTGAAAAGGCACATATGACGTGTGAGGGAAATAGTCAAGCCACCGAACACATCTGGCAGACAATCACTATGCTGCTCAAAAATGTTGGCGGGTTGATCGTTTATCTGACAATTCTTTCCCGTATAGATTTCTTGCTTCTTCTTGTTGTGATTGCTACTTGCGTTGCGGGATTCTTCGTTTCCAGATACACTAATAACTGGCGCTATGCCCATAGAGATGAAGAAGAAAACTATTTTCAAAAGAAATATTATCTGCGTACTAAGTCCGAATCTGTGGAGCTGGCGAAGGACATCCGAATCTTTGGCTTACAGAATTGGCTGAATGAGCTTCTGGATCAGATTCATAATCTTTACCTAGACTTTACTCTGCGCTGTGAGCGTGTCGAAGTTCTTGCTGATATTACAGAATCGGTACTCACGATGGCTCGTAACGGTATTGCTTATGTGTATCTCATCAACATGGCGCTGAATGAAGGGTTGAGCGTATCGGAATTTCTTCTGTATTTTACGGCTGTTACCACGTTCACCACTTGGGTTATGGGTATTATGCAGGAAATGAGCACCCTCCACAAGGAGAGTCTTGATATTTCCTGTGTTCGTGAATTTTTGGAATATCCTGAGCCGTTCAAATTTGAGGAAGGCAAAGAAATTCCTGCTGCGGATGGATACGAGTTGAAACTGGAAAATGTGTCTTACCGTTATCCCGGCGCAGACAAGGATACCATTCACGGATTAACTTTGACGGTACATCCCGGTGAAAGGTTGGCAATCGTTGGTCTGAACGGTGCAGGTAAGACTACCTTGGTCAAGCTTCTGTGCGGATTGTTAGACCCGACAGAAGGTCTTGTTCTGTTAAACGGAAAGGACGTTCGTGGCTTCAACCGCAGAAGCTACTATGATCTGTTTAGTGCGGTGTTCCAGGAGTTCTCCGTATTGGATGTCACGGTAGCCGAAGAAATTGCTCAAACCACAGAAGGTATCGATTATGACAAAATTGCGGATTGTGTGGAAAAGGCGGGCTTAACAACTACAATCGAGAAGCTGCCAAAAGGTATGCAGACTCATGTGGGACGTGAGGTGTACCTGGATGGCGTCTTGTTCTCCGGCGGTCAGACGCAGCGATTGATGTTGGCAAGAGCGCTCTACAAGGATGGACCGATTCTGCTTTTGGATGAACCTACAGCGGCGCTTGATCCCATAGCGGAAAACGATATTTATATGAAATACAGCGAGATGACGCAGGGAAAAACATCTATGTTCATTTCACACCGTTTGGCATCTACCCGCTTTTGTGACCGAATTATCTTTGTTGCGGACGGTGGCGTAAAAGAAGAAGGCACACACGAGAGTTTGCTTGCTTTGGGCGGCGAATATGCAAATCTATTTGAAGTACAGAGCCGCTATTACCAGGAAGGAAAGGAGTTCTGAATATGAAAGAAAAAGTAACAATACGCCATGCAGTTTCTTCTCATTTGCGTGGCATCAAGGAACTCCACAAGGTATCTCCTAAGTTCTTTCCACTTTTGACATTGCATTGCTTCTTCAGCGCTATTTTCCCTTATATCTCGGTTTTCTTTTCAGCACAGATATTGACAGAACTCGCAACCCTGCGCAGAGCAGACATCCTATGGAAATGGGTAATTGCAGGGGTCTTATGTGTTGGCGTTGTATCTATCTTGAAAGCCTTTCTGCAACGTCGTTATAACACTCTGCTTAATGATCTGTGGGGAAGAAAAGAAATTTTGTTTATTCACAAAATGTTTTCTCTCGACTTTTCAGAACTTGATAAACAGGAGAACCATGATCTTCGAGCACAGATCCAGCAAAACGAAAATTGGGCCGATTGGGGATTGATGATGGTTCAAGAAGTATATGAAAGTTTTATGATAAGTGTGATTGGTATTTTCAGCGGAATTGCATTGACAATCACCTTGTTTTCCTCACCTGTGCCGAATGATTCCGGTTGGCTTGCAACATTAAATAATCCTTTGTTTATACTTTTCTTTGCGGTTATTATGATTGGTGTCAGTATCCTTGCCGGTAAACTCAGCGCAATTGCAACAAAGTGTTGGAGCAACTACGCTGAAGAAGCTACCTTTGGAAATCGTTTGTTTAGGCATTTCGGATTCATTGGAATGGATAAGGAACGTAGCGTAGACATCCGAATGAACAATCAGCAAAACCTTGTTCGTGCATATTGGAGTACCAATTCTACTTTTGGTGTGAATGGTCCTATCGGCAGACAAGCACAAGGAAAAATGGGGATATATGCCAGCTTGGGTGTGTGTATTACTACTCTCATCACCGGCTCTATCTATGTGTTTACTTGTCTAAAAGCTTGGGGCGGTGCATTTGATGTCGGAAGCATTACGCAGTATGTGGGCGCAGCTACCGCAATGGTTGCCAATGTGTTTTCTTTAACAGGTTTGCTTGGAACATTGGAGACAAACACCGGTTACTTGGATAAGACCTTTGAGTTTCTTGACATTCCGAACGCTATGTACCAAGGTAGCCTCACTACCGAAAAAAGATCTGATCGTAGATACGAAGTGGAATTTAAAGATGTGTCCTTCAAGTATCCCGGCAGCGATATTTGGGCGCTTCGCCACGTGAATATGAAGTTCAAGGTTGGCAAGCGACTTGCTGTCGTGGGCGAAAATGGCAGCGGCAAAACCACATTTATTAAATTGCTGTGCCGCCTGTACGATCCACAAGAGGGGCAAATTCTACTTAACGGCATCGACATTCGCAAGTATCGCTATGACGATTACATAAACATCTTCTCCGTGGTGTTCCAAGACTTTCAGCTTATAAGTCAGCCTTTGGGAAACAATGTTGCGGGAAGTATGAACTATGACCGGGAGCGAGTACGCAAGGCGCTGTTGGATGCAGGCTTCGGTGACAGACTTGCTACGATGGAAAAGGGACTTGATACAACACTCTATAAGGGAGTATATGAAGATGGAGTTGACGTTTCGGGCGGTGAAGCACAGAAAATCGCCATTGCCCGTGCGCTTTATAAGGATGCACCGTTTATTATCCTCGACGAGCCGACCGCAGCACTTGACCCGATTGCGGAAGCGGAGATCTATTCAAAGTTCGATGAGATCGCAGGTGATAAAACGGCTATCTATATCTCTCACCGTCTGTCCTCTTGCAAATTCTGCGATGAAATCGCTGTATTCCACGAGGGTGCTGTGATCCAGCAAGGCACACACGCCGAACTGGTAGCAGACGAAAACGGCAAGTATTATGAACTTTGGAATGCGCAGGCACAATATTACACAGAATAACTACAAAGATGCCCCTGTCCAACAGATTCGTACCATCGGACAGGGGCTTTTGGTTCGTTTTGTTTAGTTGTCCATACAGAATTGGATATGTACTAGAATTTGACTGAAGAAAATGTTTTGCCCGTGAATGTGAAGCCAACATAACAAAATAAAAACAGATGAGAAAGAGTGGCAGTAACCATACCCCAATCCATTGTCCGAGAATACCGAACACGGCTGGTGCCAACATAATCCCCAGATACGAAGCTGCCATCTGTATTCCCATAATGTTTTGAGAAATATTTTCTCCAAAATTCTCAGGGGTTAAATAGTTTAAGTTTGGAAATAACGGCCCGTTACCAAAGCCGATCAAGAAAAAGCCTATAACGGATGTTGTCAGGAAAGGCATAAAGAGCAAGAGAATTCCTGCACCAAGAACAATTTGCCCCAATCGAATGATTTTCCAGCTATGTAGCCGCACAGCTAATAAACCGGAACAAAATCGTCCAAGCGTAAGGCCAATATAATATAACATAACTACTTGAGCCGCGTTGGCAATCGGCATATTTTTATTTTCAACGAGAAATGTACTGCACCAATTACCACAGGTATATTCTATTCCGCAAGATGTTATAAACATACAGCAGATTTCTTTGACTCCTGGCATCCGGACCATTGTACGAAAAAGAAAGACCGGATGCATGGCGTACAGAAGCAGAAGATACCGAAATCTTAGTTTTGCCCCAAAGGGTTATTGTGGCTATCAATAATAATAGAATTGCAAATTGAATACTGGCGGCAGTTTGGTACCCGGTGCGCCAGTTTCCTTGTGATCCAATAATTTTTGATAAGATATATGGGCTGGCCGATACACCTACACCGTAGAAACAGTGTAAAAAGCTCATGTGTATTGCGGAATAATGGAGGGCAACGTAATTGTTAAGTGCAATATCGATTGCTCCTGCGCCTAATCCAAGAGGTAAGGCGCAGACGCATAACAAGTAAAAGTTATTAGAAAAGGAAAATAGCAACAACGCAATTGCCGTTAATGCCGTGCTGAATATACAAATAAATCCAGTTCCAAATCGAGCAAGCAACCGTGAACTTAAAAGACTGGAAATAATAGTTCCGCAGGATATTATGATTGTTACAAAACTTCCATAGGAAATGGGCAAAGTTAGTTCAGAGTAAATAGCTGGCCAAGCTGTCCCAAATAGTGAATCAGGAATTCCTAAACTAATAAACGCAATGTAAATAACAAGTAATAAGAGCGTCGTCATTTCATATCTCCTTGTTGTTCAGAGTGATTTATACATTTTGTCTTTTTGTACGACTTTTAGCATCGCCGATTTTAAGAATAAATCCTACTGGACAATCAGATTATGGAATAATTTTTCTATTTATCGGCGGCAAGCCTGCAAAACACCTTACCACACCAAAACCTCGCAGCCATCCTCTGTTACCGCAACGGTAACCTCCCACTGTGCGGACGGCTTGCCGTCATCTGTATAAATCGTCCAGCCATTATCGGCGTCCTGATAAATTTCAGCTGTTCCGGCGTTTACCATCGGCTCAATCGTAAACACCATTCCGGGTACCATCAGCATTTCTGTCCCCTTTGGCGTTACATAGCTGACAAAGGGATCTTCATGAAATTCCAGTCCAACGCCATGTCCGCCGATATCCACAACGATACTATAGCCGTTTTCCTTTGCATGACGGTTGACCGCATCCGCCATATCCCCCAGAAAAGTCCACGGTTTTACCGCCTTGATGCCCTCTTCCACGCACTCCTTTGCAACCCGCACGAGCTTTTCCTTATCCGGCGTCGTCTTTCCAATGATAAACATTCTCGAAGAATCGGAGAAATATCCTTTGTAAATCGTAGAAACATCGACGTTAATGATATCGCCCTCTTTTAAGATCACATCCTCACTTGGAATACCGTGGCAAACCTCGTCGTTGATGGAAGTGCAAACGCTCTTCGGGAAGCCCTCGTAGCCGAGTGGAGCCGGGATGCCGCCCAGTTCGCGGGTTTTGTCGTCAACCCATTTGTTGATCTGCTCTGTGCTGATTCCGGCACAGATATTCTCTGCCACATAATCCAGAACGGCGATATTCACTTTACCGCTTTCCCGGATGCCCTCGATCTGCTCCGGCGTCTTGATTATATCATGTCCGGGCACGATATGTCCTTCCAACTCAAAGCCATGAATCTTTTCATCAAACCGCATGTGGCAATTCTTGTACTTTTTACCGCTGCCGCACCAGCACGGGTCGTTACGTTCCAGTTTCTTACTCATTTTCTGTGTTTTCCTCCAGTTCTCCGGCTTCAATTCTGGCAGCTTTTTCTTCCAGATACATCCACCGCTCCATTTTTTCTTCGAGCTTTGCAGAAGCCTCTTCCTTTTGCTTCGACAACTCGTTTAAACGGACAAAGTCCGTCGCCGCCTTCAGAATATCCTCGTCCAGTCGACAGACCAAATCTTCCAGATCCGCCATCTCCTGTTCAATCGTATCATAATCCTTCTGTTCCTGATAGGTAAATTTCAGCTTCCGTGCAGGTTTTTTCCAGGTTGCCCTTGCAGACTCGCCCCTTTCCCCTGAGGTTTCTTTTCTGCCGCCGTTTCCGGCTTCTGTTATACTGTCAAATTCCTGCGTCTCCATACTTTTTACGCAGCGCATAATCGCTGTAATTGCCTTCGTACTGCTGCAGATGTCCGCCCTCTTCGAAGGCGAAAATCCGGCTCACCGTCCGGTCGAGAAAATACCGGTCATGGGAAACAATGATGACGATCCCCTCAAAATGATCCAGATAATCCTCAAGCACTGTCAGTGTTGTGATGTCGAGGTCGTTGGTCGGCTCATCCAAAATGAGAACATTGGGCGCGCCCATCAGCACCCGCAGCAGATTCAGCCGCCGTTTTTCCCCACCGGAAAGGCGCCCGATCTCCGTATACTGCTCGCTTCCTTCAAACAAAAAGCGCTCCAGCATCTTCGCCGCAGACACGCTTCCCTCCGTCGTCGGCACAAATTCCGCAACCTCACGGACGTAGTCAATCACGCGCATATTCGGATCCATATGCGTCACTTCCTGCGCATAATAGCCGATTTTCACAGTCTGTCCGACGATAATTTCCCCACTGTCGGGCTGTTCCTTTCCGGTCAAAAGCTTCATCAGCGTCGTCTTTCCGCATCCGTTTGCGCCGATAAACGCGACACGGTCATTTTTCAGAAAAATATACGAAAAGTCGTGAATCAGAATTCTGTCCCCGTATCCCTTTTCCACATGACGGGCTTCCAGGGTCGTCCTGCCAAGGCGCGTTGAAATGCTGCCGAGCTCCACCTGTCCGTCCGTCTCCGGCGCGTTGCGATTTTTCAACTCTTCATAGCGTTCCAGACGCGCTTTCTGCTTTGTCGAACGCGCCCGCGCGCCGCGCTGTACCCATGCAAGCTCTGTCCGAAGGATATTCTGGCGCTTTAGCTCCGTTGCCTGTGCCATTTCTTCCCGCTGCGCCTTTAATTCCAGATAACCGGCATAGTTCGTGTCGTAAGAATAAAGCTTTCCCTTGTCGACCTCTGCGATCCGATTGCACACACTGTCTAAGAAATACCGGTCATGAGTAATCATCACCAACGCCTCTTTGCGCTGTTTTAGCTGCTCCTCCAGCCAGTCCGCCATTTCATGGTCCAGATGGTTCGTCGGCTCGTCCAGAAGCAAAATATCCGCTTCCTTTAATAAAACGCTCACCAGCGCAAGGCGTTTTCTCTGTCCACCGGATAGCTCGCCCGATTTCTGGTCAAAGCTCGAAACGCCCAGCTTCGTCAGCATCGTTTTCGCCTTTGTCACAAGCGCCGCCTCATCCTGATGATCCCGCTTCTCTGCCTGTCCGGATTCCGGTCCGGACAACTCCCTGTGTCCTGCCAGCACACAGTCAAGGGCCGTCATTTCCGGATCAAAGACCGGGTGCTGGGGCAGATAGGCGATCACCGCATGGTTCGCTTTCGTCACTGTACCCTCGTCCGTCTCTTCCAGCCCCGCCATGATTTTTAACAGCGTGGACTTGCCGGTTCCGTTGATGCCGATGATCCCGACCTTTTCGCCCTCCTGTAGAAAAAAAACGACGTATCGTCAAACAGTTGCCGTCGGCTGTATGATTTTGATAAATGTTCTATGGAAAGTAAATTCATTGCAATCCTCATTTCTGCTGCGGTCATTTTGGTCAGTTTTCTCTAACTTCTGTTCACAAACTGCCAGAACACCATTTCTATTATAATTCTCCCCCTGCATTCGTGCAAGAAGTTGTTTTTTTCCATTGTTTTTACATGGCAAAACGTGGTACAGTGCACACATAGCTTACTCATAGCTTTCTGTGGATAAATTTTCTGCTCGCAGAAAAATCTATCTGCAGGAAGCTGCGAATGGCGCGACTGTGTAGGCAGATTTCCCGCCCGCAAAAATGTATTTACGAAAGAGGTCACTCCCATGCAACAGGAACAATCCATTTCCAGTCAAAATTTGTCCGATTCCCGGCTCAACCGCTTCGGATTCCATTCTAAAAAGCCGTCCGATTCCGCTTTTTATAAGGCGTTTTTTTCCATGTATCCGCTGCTCGTCCTGCAGAATGTCGTGACGCTTTCCGTCAATCTCGCCGACAACATGATGCTCGGAGCTTACGGTGAATCCGCACTGTCCGGTGCTGCAGCCGTCAATCAGATTCAGTTCGTCTATCAGTGCCTGCTTACTGTCCTGGGCGATGGACTCGTCATGTTCGGCAGCCAGTATTGGGGCAAAAAGCAGCTTTCCCCGCTGCGCAAAATCGCCGCATCCGCCATGCACTTCGGGCTTTTGCTTTCTGCAGTTTTATTCCTGCTGGTCAGCATTTTCCCGATACAGGCGCTTCGGATTTTCACGACGGATTCCGCCATCCTCGAACAGGGCGCACAGTATCTGAATATTATCCGTTTTACTTACCTGTTCTTTTGCAATCACACAGATTCTGCTCGCAACCCTTCGAAGTGTGGAAATCGTCGGCATTGCGTTCCGGCTTTCCTGCATGGCGCTTCTTGTCAATTGTTCGATTAACTATCTTCTGATTTTCGGTCATTTTGGATTCCCGCAGCTGGGCATCCGCGGTGCAGCGATCGGTACGCTGACCGCCCGCATATTGGAGGTTATCGTTCTGCTTGTTTACCTTTTCCGCAGCGCAGGCAAAAAGCTCGGGCTGCATTTTTCCAATTACTTCCATGTCGATCCGGTTCTGACGAAGGATTACCTCAAAACAACAGCCCCTATGCTCGTCACGAATGGACTCTGGGGCGTCAATACCGCCCTGCAGACCGTTATTTTAGGGCATATGACAGCTGCTGCCATCGCGGCAAACAGCGTTGCCTCGACCCTTTACATGCTCATCAAATCCACCGCCGTCGGTGCTTCCTCCACAGCCTCCGTCATGATCGGAAAAGCAGTCGGCTCCGGTGACATCCCGCTGACAAAACACTATTCCAAACTGCTGCAGCGTCTGTTTTTATGCATTGGTGTACTGTCCGGCATTACACTGTTTTTCATCCGTATCCCGATCCTCTCGATCTACGATCTGCAGCCTGCCACAAAGGAAATGGCAAATACTTTTCTCATCATCCTGAGTGTCATCTGCGTCGGCATGACTTATCAGATGCCCACCAATAACGGCATCATCCGCGGCGGCGGGAACGCACTTTTCGTCGTCAAAATGGACCTGATCAGCATCTGGTGCATCGTCCTGCCGCTGTCGTTTTTCATGGCGTTTGTGATGCATGCATCCCCGACCGTCGTGGTCTGGTGTCTGAACGCAGATCAGATTTTTAAATGCGTGCCCGCCTTTCTGGAATCCAACTACGGCAACTGGATTCGGAAGCTGACGCGGGACGAGTGAGGGCGCAGGCTTGATGCAACGCCCCACGCCATCCGGCAAAGACACAAAAAACCCGGAGCAGAATGTCTTCTCAGCAAATATTTGCCAGATAGCATCCTGCTCCGGGATTTTTTATTCGCATATTGGCATCAGACAGCTGCACTTCTTCCAGCCTTCCGATGCTGCGCATGACACGTGCAGAGCCATTTGGCGACAGGCTGCCGCTTCAACCGCCCTGCCCGTGCCGCGTGCTTGCGCTGTTTATGCGTTTACTTTTTCTACACCAATGGTAACGGTTTCTCCGTTAACGTTCCACTCCTTGCTGACTGCAAGCGCCTCTTCACCGACGAACGCATCCGCCAGAACCTTGCCGGCGATCATTGCTTCATTCCGTGCAACAATGCCTTCTACCTTCTCATTGCCGCAGACAGAAACCTTAATGTGATCCATCACTTCAAAGCCTGCATCCTTACGCATAGTCTGGATCTTGCTGATGACTTCGTATACAAAGCCCTCTTCCAGCAGCTCCTCAGACAGGTTGGTGTCCAGAACAACTGTCATGTAGTTGTCTGCCTCAGATACATAACCGGGCTTCTGAGCCATATCGATCAGCAGGTCCTCTTTGGTCAGCTCCACTTCTGTGCCGTTCACGTCAAATTTCAGTGCTCCAACGCTTTCCAGCTCATCCATTGCAGCATTTCCATCCAGTTCATCCAAATGCTTTTTGATGCCGCCAAGCTGTTTGCCGTATTTGGGTCCAACTGTACGCAGCTGAGGCTTGAAGGTGTATGCAGTAAAGTCACGCACGTCATCTGTGAAGACTACCTTCTTGACATTTAATTCATCCTCGATGATCTCCTGATAGAAATCAGACAGCTGCTTGTCGGCTTTGACAAACATCGTGCCGATAGGCTGACGGTTCTTGATGTTTGCCGTGTTGCGGCACGCACGTCCCATAACGACGATTTCCAGAACCTCTTTCATATCCTCTTCCAGCTTCTCATCGATCATAGCGGTATCCACGGTCGGGAAGTCGCACAGATGAACACTTTCCGGAGCGCTTGCATCTACGCTGCAGACGAGGTTTCTGTAAATATCCTCTGTCATAAACGGGATCATCGGGGCTGCAGCCTTGGCAGTTGTCACAAGCGCTGTATACAGTGTCATGTAAGCGTTGATCTTATCCTGCTCCATGCCCTTTGCCCAGAAACGTTCCCGGCTTCTTCTTACATACCAGTTACTTAAATCATCCACAAAATCCTGCAGTGCTCTTGCAGCTTCTGGGATACGGTACTGATCCAGGTTTTCATCCACAGCCTTTACCATGGTGTTGAGTCTGGACAAAATCCATTTATCCATAACGGAAAGCTTATCATATTCCAGAGTGTGCTCTGCCGCATTGAAATTATCGATATTCGCATACAGTACAAAGAACGCATAGGAGTTCCACAGCGTGCTCATGAACTTACGCTGACCTTCCATAACTGCCTTGCCGCTGTAGCGCTTCGGAATCCAGGGAGCGGATACTGTATAGAAATACCAGCGGTTTGCATCTGCGCCGTATTTTTCCAGGGCTTCGAAGGGATCCACCGCATTGCCCTTGGACTTACTCATCTTCTGACCATTTTCATCGAGAACGTGACCCATAACGATAACGTTTTCAAAAAGGAGAGCGGTTAAACAGCAGCGTAGATTCCGCCATCAGAGAGTAAAACCAGCCTCTTGTCTGGTCAACAGCCTCGGAAATGAACTGTGCCGGGAACTGTCTCTTAAATACGTCCTGATTTTCAAAGGGATAATGATGCTGTGCAAAGGGCATTGCGCCGGAGTCAAACCAGCAGTCGATTACTTCGGGAACACGGTGCATGGTACCGCCACACTCCGGGCACTTCATTGTGATCTCGTCGATATAAGGACGATGCAGCTCTACAGTCAGCGCCTTTTCATTGCCGGATTTTTCAAACAGCTCCTGACGGCTGCCGATGGATTCCATATGTCCGCAGGAGCATTCCCATACGTTCAGAGGAGTTCCCCAGTAACGGTTTCTGGAAATACCCCAGTCCTGAACATTTTCCAGCCAGTCGCCGAAACGTCCTTTACCGATGGATTCCGGAATCCAGTTTACAGTATTGTTATTTGCAATCAGTTCATCGCGGACTGCCGTCATGCGGATGAACCAGGATTCTCTTGCGTAGTAGATCAGTGGTGTGTCGCATCTCCAGCAGTGAGGATAGCTGTGCTCAAACTTCGGAGCCGCAAACAGCAGGTGCGCATCCTCCAGAGCCTGCAGGACAAGGGGATCTGCTTTCTTTACAAATACACCCGGCCAGGGAGTTTCTTTGGTCATATCGCCTTTACCGTCTACCAGCTGTACGAACGGAAGATCATATTTTCTGCCTACGTTTGCATCGTCTTCACCGAATGCAGGTGCGATATGAACCACGCCGGTACCATCTGTCAGGGTAACGTACGTATCGCAGGTTACATAGTAGGCTTTTCTTATTCTGTTTTTGCAGATATCCACTGCACAGTTAAACAGCGGCTCATACGCCTTGTATTCCAGATCTTTACCGGTGTAGGTTTCCAGCACTTCATAGGCGGGAGCTTCCGGATTTTCCGCATTCAGCTTGCCAAGAACAGTATCCAGCAGAGCTTCTGCCATAAATAGGTATAGCCGTCAGCAGCTTTTACCTTGCAGTATGCTTCGTTCGGATTTACGCAGAGTGCAACGTTGGAGGGCAGGGTCCACGGCGTGGTTGTCCATGCCAGGAAATAAGCGTCTTCGCCGACTACCTTGAAGCGAACGACTGCAGAACGTTCCTTGACATCCTTATAGCCCTGCGCCACCTCCTGTGAGGAAAGCGGAGTTCCACAGCGCGGGCAGTACGGAACAATCTTAAAGCCCTTGTACAAAAGCTTCTTGTCCCAGATCTGCTTTAACGCCCACCACTCGGATTCGATATAGTTATCATCATAGGTAATGTAGGGATTGTCCATATCTGCCCAGAAACCAACGGTATCAGAAAATTTTTCCCACATACCCTTGTACTTCCAGACGCTTTCCTTGCATTTTTCAATAAACAGGCTCCAGACCGTACTGTTCGATCTGATCCTTACCGTCCAGACCGAGCTGCTTTTCCACTTCCAGCTCAACGGGAAGTCCGTGGGTGTCCCAGCCTGCCTTACGGGGTACATAATAGCCCTTCATGGTGCGGTAACGAGGAATCATGTCCTTGATAACACGGGTTTCCAGATGTCCGATATGCGGCTTGCCGTTTGCAGTCGGAGGTCCGTCATAGAATGTGTAGGTCGGACCCTGCTTGCGCTGTTCCATACTCTTTTTAAAAATATCATTGTCACGCCAGAACTGTTCAACGTTCTTTTCGCGTTCCATGAAATTCAAGTTTGTGTCAACTTTGTTGTACATGGCTTTGTTCCTTTCCTTTGAAAATAAAAAAGCCCCGTCCCTGTAAAGGGACGAGGCACTTGTTCGTGACTTCGTTTCACCACCCGTTACAACATACGCCCGCTGCAAATCAACTCTGCCGGGAAATATGCGCTCCGATAACGCCGGAAACTGACGTTGCTGCCTACCAGATACCCTGATCCTGTGTTTCCTGCAAAAGCTTCTGCTCTTCGGAAACCAGATCTGCCCCGGATACCGTTTGACCGCACAACTCGGAAGGGATTTTCAACCAACTCTACTCGCACCGGTCTTGCACCTGCACCGGCTCGCTGCAGCTTTCAACGATGGCTTACTGTCTTCGTCACAGTCTTTCTTTTTTATAACCTGTTTCTATGAGGCTGGAATGCGTGTGCATTCCGATGCCATAGATTATAAAACCCGAATTGCGGCATTGTCAAGCGGAATGGGAAGATTTTCCTGGAGCAAACGGCACATTTAAAGCGATTCTCTGATTTTATCTTTTTTTAATCAGATTTTCACACAATCGACACAGTTTTGGACTACATTAGTATTTATCAATAGGAACGAACCTTCGCGAAAACGAACCGCTCGCTCGGAAAAGAGGACTACTATGAGTGATCAGGGCAAAATTGAAAAAATCCACAAACTTGATACGAAGCATAAAACAGCTTCTATTATTAAACTGATGGAGGGTAAGCATTCCGATGCCGAAGTGATCTGCGCAGCACTGGAAGCACTCGGCGACATTGCCGACGAGGATTCCCTCAATGAGATTACACATTATCTGGAACATGAAGATCCTGCGATCCGTACCAAGGCATGTTGTGTTGCTGCGAAATTGAATACGGATTATTTAAATACGCGTGTCCGTTATCAGATGTCCCAGGAAAAAGATCCTGAGGTCAAAAAAGCAATTCAGGAAGCCCTGGATCATGCAGGACACATTGTTGAGCCTTAACATTGGGCTTTTGAGACAGACATTCTCTTATATTCGGTGCAGATTGAACTATTTCAACCTCACACTACTTTCTCCTTTCAGGGCGTCGGAAAACCGGCGCCCTCTCCTTTTCCCGGGAGCGTGAGCTGTTAGGTGGATTTCCGGAACCAACCTCACGGCACAGCGCCAGGCAGAGAGGCAGGTTCTTCGCGAAAAGCATTCTCTGCAGGCATTCGGCATCTTCAAGAATACCGCATTTCGAACAATTTACATTTTCCCCATTCCGATATACAATGATGCCAGGGTCAAAAGTCTAAGCCCACATGAGCTTGCTCATAGGTGGGTGAAAGACCTTTTGACCCGCTCCCGATAGGAGCATAAAAGTGGGATGATAATCCCACGATATGCGACTATCGGGCAGGATTGTGGGAGTGCGCAGCACGGAACAATCCGCAGGCATCAAGGTCGGGGGCTTTTTGACCCCGACATCATACAATACTGTTCAGATAAACCACTACCACCCGAAAGGAGGTTCTTCATGGAACCCATCTCCTCCCTGCAGGCGGAAGAAGCCCGCCTGCGCTCCAAGCTTGCAAACAATCCTTTTTTCTCCAGTGCAAGCAACTTCTTCCAGTTTCTTCGCTGGATGCTTATTTCAACCCTGACCGGACTCGTTGTCGGATCTGTCAGCACTATATTTAATTTTGGGCTGAAATTCGCAGTCGATTTCAGACATGCCCATCTCTGGGTTGTGCTCTTTTTACCTGTTGCCGGACTTGCCATCGTATTTCTGTATCGTTTTTTTCACTATGAAAATAATGCCGGCACAGACACTGTTATCAACAGCATCCATAACGAAGCTCATATTCCGCTTCGCATGAGCTTTCTGATCTTTGTTTCCACCATCCTGACCGTTTTGTGCGGCGGCTCCGTCGGACGTGAGGGCGCTGCCATGCAGATTGGCGGCAGCATCGGGGAACAGATCGGGGAAAAGCCCGTTTTAATGAAAAGGATAAAAAAATCATGCTCATGAGCGGTATTTCCGCTGCCTTCTCCGCCCTGTTCGGAACCCCTATGGCAGCTGCTTTTCTCGCAATGGAAATCGCCAGCATCGGTATCATGTACTATGCGGCGCTCGTTCCCCTGCATCTGGGCTTCCCTGACTGCCTATATGCTTGCCAAAGCATTTCACGCTCCCTTTGAAAATCTTGCGATTTCATCAGATGTCACGTTAAACCTCGGCGGTTCCGCCCGCGTGATTTTGCTCGCCGTCCTGTGCGCGTTTGTCAGCATCCTGTTTTGCAAAACCATGCACGTCATCAAGGCCCTTTATGCCAGATTTTTTCCGAACCCGTTTGTTCGCGCATTTACAGGCGGTGTCATTATTATCCTGCTTTCGCTTCTTTTGCGCACCGACGACTACCTCGGTCCTGGCATGAATATTATCGAACGCGCCTTACACGGAGAAACTGCGGCATTCGCCTTTCTTTTGAAAATTCTTTTCACCGCACTCACCATCGGTGCAGGCTTTAAAGGCGGCGAAATTGTGCCCTCGTTCTTTACCGGTGCAACGTTCGGCTGTCTGTTTGCCATCCTGACAGGTGCAAGTGCTCCACTATGTGCCGCAATCGGCATGGTTTCTGTTTTCTGCGGCGTGACAAACTGCCCAATCACCGCGCTGTTGATCAGCTTCGAGCTGTTCGGCTTCGACCACGCTTATTACTACCTGATCGCAATCGCCGTCAGCTACATGCTTTCCGGATATTACAGCCTGTACCACGCACAGACGATCGTGTATTCGAAATTTGAAAATAGTTATGTAAACCGGCACGGAGAGTAAGAAATGCAAATACGCTGTAAAGGGGATCTGTGTTTTATGTTTCTCCTTTGTATTATTTTCACAAAATATAGATTCTTCGTTGCTTTCCCTCCGCTCATCCTCTACAATAAAATCAGGATTTCATACAATAGAATACAAAGGAGTATTTCATATGAAAGAAACAAAAGATTCCTCCCAACGGCTCAACAAAGCGGAAAAGAGCTGGATTCTCTACGATGTAGCCAATTCCGCTTTTATTATGATCGTCACTGCAACAATCCCGATCTATTTCCGCAGTCTGGCAGAGGGCGCCGGCATGAGCGGCACCTCCGCCACCTCCCTCTGGGGCAGCGCAACCAGCATTTCTATCCTGATCCTCGCCCTGCTTTCCCCCGTTCTCGGTGCAATAGCAGACTACGAAAATATGAAGAAGAAAATTTTCACGATCTTTTTCGTCATCGCCATCGCCGGAGGATTCCTTTTCACATTCGCACCCGGGTGGCTGTCCTTTTTGATTTTCTTTATCATATCCAGAATCGGCTATGCCGCCTGCAACATTTTTTATGACGCTATGCTCATCGACGTTACGACAGATGAGCGGATGGACCGGGTTTCCACCTGCGGCTATGCATTCGGCTACATCGGCAGCTGCATTCCTTTCGTTGCAGGACTTTTACTGATTCTAAACTGTGACGCCATCGGGCTTCCTATGGTTACGGCAACACGGATTTCCTTCGTCATCACGATGGTATGGTGGATCATTATGTCGATTCCGCTGTACAAAAATGTGCACCAGCAATATTCCCTGCCTCATGAGCCTCACGTTTTTGCTGCTACCTTTAAACGCCTCGGCGCAACCTTTCAGAAACTGGCAAAAGACAAACGGATGCTGTTTTTTATCATCGGTTACTTCTGTTATATCGACGGTGTTTACACAATTATTTCCATGGCAACCACCTATGGCGGAGAAGTCGGCATCGATTCCAATGCTATGGTGCTTGCCCTGCTTTTAACCCAGTTTGTTGCCTTCCCCTGCTCCATCTTGAGCGGAACACTTGCCAAGAAGTTCGGCTCCATGCGTATGATCAAGATTTTCATCGTCATGTATATGGCAATCTGCCTGTTCGGCTACGGACTTGACACCGAACTGGAATTCTGGATCCTGGCGGTTTCTGTCGGCATCTGTCAGGGCGGCATCCAGGCACTGTCCCGTTCCTACTACGGAAAGATCATCCCGAAGGATGAATCCAGCGAATACTTCGGCTTCTTTGACGTATTCGGCAAGTTTGCGGACTTCTTCGGCCCGCTGATCATTTCCTTCTGTGCATACTTTTTCCACAACTCCAAATACGGCGTGCTGTCTCTGATCCTCCTCTTCGCAGTCGGACTGATCCTGATCACACTTTCTGAAAAACAACCGACTGCAGCTGAGTAAAGCAACAAAACAATAGAATGCACGCTCTGCGAGCACTCTATTGTCATGAATCAACAGCCACCGGAACGGTCCCAAAAGACGTTCCGATGGCTGTAATTTTTTCTCTATCCGTTGCCCTCAAACGGAGAGTATGTTAAAATAATTCAGATCATTCACAACAATAGAATGCACGCTCTGCGAGCATTCTATTGTCATGAATCACAAAACCGGGGCGGTCTGCTGTTTTGCCCGTTCCGCAAAAAACCTGAGGGCAGCCGAAAAAGAGGCACCATACTTTTTCACACCAGCCGCTCAGAAATGGAGAAAAGATTGAAAAATAACATTTTCAATCGCGGGATTTGTGTCTGCGCGCACTTGACACAAACTCGACATGCGCAAAAAGCGTGCGCAGAAATGAGAGGAAAATATGGCAAAACAGAATCTTACCCTCATGACCGACCTTTACGAGCTGACCATGATGCAGGGATATTTTCGCAACAAGGATCGTAACGAAACCGTTATCTTTGACGCATTTTACCGCAATAATCCGATGGATTCCGGTTATTCCATCTGTGCAGGTTTAGAGCAGGTGATCGATTATATCAACAATCTTCATTTTGAAGACGACGATATCGCTTATCTGCGCAGCCTTGGCATCTTCGGGGAAGATTTCCTGGAATATCTGCGTAACTTCCATTTTTCCGGCGATATTTACGCGATCCCGGAAGGCAGCATCATGTTCCCCAGAGAACATGATTAAGGTTATCGCGCCGATCATGGAAGCACAGCTTGTCGAAACCGCCATTTTAAATATCATCAATCATCAGAGCCTGATCGCAACAAAGACTTCCCGGGTCTGCTTCGCAGCCCGCGGAGACGGCATTATGGAATTCGGTCTGCGCCGCGCACAGGGCCCGGATGCCGGAACCCTCGGTGCGAGGGCTGCCATGATCGGCGGTTGTGTCGGCACGAGCAATGTTCTCGCAGGACAGCTTTTTGACGTTCCTGTCAAAGGCACACACGCCCACAGCTGGATCATGAGCTTTCCGGATGAGTACACTGCATTTAAAACCTATGCAGATATGTATCCTTCCGCCTGTATCCTGTTAGTCGATACCTACGACACCTTAAAATCCGGCGTTCCGAATGCGATCCGCGTGTTCACCGAAATGCGTGAGGCAGGTATTCCCCTCACCTTTTACGGCATCCGCTTAGACAGCGGCGACCTCGCCTATCTGTCCAAAAAAGCCCGGAAGATGCTCGATGAAGCCGGCTTCCCGGACGCTGTGATTTCTGCTTCCAACGATCTTGACGAATACCTGATCGACAGTTTGAAGGTACAGGGCTGTAAAATTACGTCCTGGGGTGTCGGCACTCATCTGATCACCAGCAAAGACTGGCCGTCCTTCGGCGGCGTTTATAAACTCGCTGCGATCCAGGATGCACAGAGCGGTGAATTTATCCCCAAGATCAAGCTTTCTGAGAATTCCGAAAAAATCACGAACCCGGGCAACAAGAAAATATACCGGATTTATGAAAAAGATACCGGAAAGATCAAGGCCGACCTGATCTGCCTTGTCGACGAAACCTACGATGAAAACGAACCCCTTGTCCTCTTTGACCCCAATGAACCCTGGAAAAAGACGAAGCTGTTGCCCGGTACTTATGAACTGCGTGAGCTGATGGTTCATGTCTTCGACCACGGTAACTGTATTTACCATTCTCCGAAGGTCATGGACATCCGCGATTACTGCCAGAAAGAACTGGAAACTCTCTGGGAAGAAACCCGCCGTCTGGTCAATCCCCACGGCGTTTATGTCGATCTTTCCCAGAAATTATATGATATGAAGATTAGCCTGCTCAACCAGATGAGTCAGGTATAAGCATCCGACTTTTCCGGCACGCTATTTCCGGATGCAATTCTCCGGATCTGTTCCGACTGCATCCAACGCACAAAATATCAAAAAACCGATGGAGGAACCCATGCTGAAAATTATTACAGATTCCGCCTCCGATATGCCTCAGTATATTGTAGAGCGTTTTAATCTGCACGTCATTCCGACTCCTGTTGTTATCGACGGGATAGATTATTTAGACGGTGCGACCATCCACACGAAAGAATTTTATGAAATTCTGGATGACGTCAGCCGCGATATCAAAACCTATCACATCAATCCCGCTATGTTTGAGGAAGCGTTCCGCCCCTATGCAGAACATAACGACAGCGTGATCTATCTATGCTTTTCCACCGGAATCGCAGGCACCTTTAATGCCGCTAACATCGCAAAGCAGAATATCCTTGAGGACTATCCGGATTTCGATCTGACCATCGTGGATTCCAAATCCGCTGCCATCGGCTTTGGCCTGATCGTATACAAGCTGCTGCTTTTACGGGAGGCCGGTGCAGACAAGGAAAAGCTGCTGCGCGCCGCTGATTTTTATGTCAACCATATCCGGCATGTTTTTACTGTCAGCACACTCCGTTATCTGATCAAGGGCGGCCGCCTTTCCAAATGGAAAGGAACTGCAGGAGAGCTGCTGGATATGAAGCCTGTTCTGATCGTTGACAAGGACGGCAGCCTGCAGGTATTAAAAACCATCCGCGGCCGCAAAAAAATCCCTAAAGGCCCTGATCGAATATGCACAGGAAAACATTGCAGACCCGTCCCGTCAGATCATGGGCATCTGCCACGGGGAAGATCCCGATTCCCTGCAGTATACCAAAGACCTTCTGCTGCAGGCTGTTTCTCCAAAGGAGCTGGTAGAATCTACCATCGGCTGCGCCATCGGTGCACACACCGGACGAGGCATCATCGGCATCGTGTTCTTTGATGCGATGAATGACGAATTCGATGTGTGAAGCCGCCAAGAGCAGCTCTGCTGCAGCGCAATCCTGGTGCCATGCAGAACATTTCGGCGTATGACAACCGTATCTATTGATATGATTTGACAAAAAAATTATCCCCATATCCAAACCACTGTCTGAACAGGTATCCACATTTTGCGTGGCCTGTCAGCAGCGGCGGATATGGGGAGTTTTTATTCAAAACAACAAAGTTCTTTATTTGAAAATTTTTTGCATCTCCATGTATCGTTTCAACAGAAAGGTACAAAAATATGGAAATGTAATGATATCATCGCTGATCCCAATATTTCCAGTTGTAAATTTTATTCCATGTCTGATATCGGGATAAGTATCGCTTTTTTATCAGTTGTGCCATCGATTTTGAACGATTGGTATTTGATTTTACTTCTACCGGAATCAGTTCATTGGAGCTACGGATAAAAAAAAAATCCTCTTCCAATGTAGAATTTTCTTTCGAGTAATAGTATAGCCCATATCCCTGCTTTATAAATGCTTCCGCTGCAAAATTTTCATAAAGTGCTCCTTTATAGACACCCAGATTTTTATTTGCCCTCAGATCTACCTGTGCCTCATCATCCAGACTTGCTACCAGTAAGCCGGTATCCGAAATATATACTTTATATTTGTTTTCACAGACATTTCCTCTCAGAGGAAGTTCCGGAAATTGCAGACAATCGCATAAAGTGATCAAACCGGCATCTTTCAACCATTCTACACAGCCCATGTAATCTTTTTTGAACGGGCTCCTTTTACGATCTTGGAGTATTGGAACTTTTTATTTTCTTTCGCCAGCTGCGCCGGAATGGAGCGGTAAACGCTCAGAATTTTCGCTTTATCCAATCCTTCTGCATATTTTATAATATCGTTTTCGTAATCTGTCAAAAGCTGTCTCTGTAATTGCAGGGAACCTTCGAATGTTCCTTTTGCAATGTAATTGGAAACAATCGCAGGCATGCCACCCAAAATGCAATATTCCAGAAAAAGATTTGAAAAAGTGTTTTGTTCCGATGCAGAAAATGGTGTGCCGGAAAGCATGTGCTCAAGCATATCGGATATAACCTGTTCCTGATATCCTTTTGCCCATAGAAACTCTTCAAAATCCATAGAATACATCTGATAATCGGTTTTATAACCGACGCTGATGCTGGCAATTCGATGATATTGCACACCAAGCAGGGAGCCGGAACATATAACGTCATATTTGCCGTTTTCTTTGAAGAATTTGAGAGACGTAGCAATTTCCGGAAAGTCCTGGATTTCATCAAAAAAGAGTAAAGTTTCACCTGTATCGAAATGTTTGGAAGGATCGATTCTGCTGATCAGTTTCAAAATATTATCTGCCGAAAAGCCCTCGTCAATGATTGTTTTATAAGCCGGTTCTGTAATAAAGTTTATTTCAACTAAATTTTTATAATTTTCTTTTTGCAAACTTTCGAATCGTTTCGGTTTTTCCGACCTGCCTTGCTCCTTTTATAATTAAAGGATACCGATCAGGATTTTTTCTTCCAGTTTCTTAAAAAGTATCTGTTTTTCGAATCAAATAACTCATAAGGTGTACCTCCGACCGTATCTTTATTTTATAGTATACACCATTTTACACTTTTATGAGCGTATTTTTTCTAAAAATACATTTTTATGAGCGAATTATAATGATAAGATTACATTTTTATGAGTGCGAACTCCCCATATCCAATCCACTGTCTGAACAGGTTTCCACATTTTGCGTGGCCTGTCAACAGCGGCGGATATGGGGAGTTTTTATTCCGCAATAGCGGTCATTATTGGAAAAAATTCTGCTTTTCCATGTCCCGTTTATCCGATCTCCACCGGTGTACCATGGTTTAATCTGGATTCTTCCGCCGCGAACGCAACCAGATGGCTGTTGATCGACTGCTCCAGCGAGGTGATACCCTGCGGTTCCTTGCCGGTCGCGATCATTTCCAGAAATTCCAGAACCATTCTGACGTCACCGCCGCCATGTCCGCTGAAATCCGTCGCAAGCTTCGTCACATCAATCACCTCTCTCGGCTGTCCAAACAGTCCGATTTCGATAATATTTTTTGTCATATCCGCTGTGATATCGCCTTTTGTTCCCATGATCTTACAGTAACGGGAAGCGCCGTCACTCGTAAATCCGCTCATGGAAAAGCTGATGTTGCTGCCGTCGGTGTTTTCAATATTCGTGATCTGATGATCTACAACGTTGTTGTCGCAATGGAATACGCAGCGTCCGTAAGGGCCTGTCTTGATCGCTTCATAGATGCTTTCCTCTGTCGGATGAATTGTCAGGACGTCAACCGGCCATTCGGTGTTGCCCTGTGCGATGCCGGTACGCTTGTTGGTGATATAAATTTTTTCCGCGTCAAACGGACAGTTTTCTTTTTGCCTTACAGCCGTCCATGCAGCGAAGCGCAGCACCCTCCGGTGCACAAGCTTCCTTGAAGAAATAAGTATCTCCCATCGAGGACACGCGCTTTGGCGTCTTGTCCGCCAACCACAGATACAGGTCGAAATCGTGACAGGTCTTCTGCAGACACATGGGGCTGGTCGTATTGCTGTTTCTCCAGTTGCCGCGCACGAAGCTGTGGGCCTGATGCCAGTAGCCGACGTTCTCGATGGCCTGAATCGTTACGACGTCGCCAATGGTTCCCTCAGAAATGATCTCTTTGATTTTCGAGAAAAAGGGCGTATAGCGCAGCACATGACAGACTACGATTTTTCTGTCGTACTTGTGGGACGCTTCCAGCAGCTTATTACAGTCCTCTGCGCTGGGGAAATCGGCTTCTCCATCAGGATATGGTAGCCTTTTTCCAGCGCCATCAGCGCTTCCCGGACATGATCCTGATCCTGAGTGCAGATAAAAATCGCATCTGCCAGCTTCGGCTGTGCCAAAAGCTCTTCCGCACTCGTAAAAGCAGCGCTCCTTCGGTACGTTGTACTCTTTTTGCAGCTTCCTCTACACAGGCAGGATTGATATCTGCCAGCGCTGTAATCTCCATTAAATCCGGATATTGTTTGGCAATCGGCGCATAAGTTACTCTTCCGCGGCTTCCAAGGCCGACAATTGCAACGGTTGTTTTCATGGCGTTTTCCCCTTTTCCTTTTGTGTTTGTTTACCAAAACCAAATGACACCGTCGGCGTCGCCTGGTTTTGGTGCGTCAATACAGTATAACATTTTTTATTCGTAAAGAGAATCTAACGTAAGCAATAAAACATCTTCCTCTCCTCTTTTTATTTAAAACATTTTTATTCAAATCATTTTTAATAAAATTGATCTGAATAAAATATGTCATAGAAAAGACTTTCTTACAACTCATTTTCATCCAAAAACCCGCGGCATCCTGACATCAAACCTCAGGAATCGCCGCGGGTTTCTTCTTTTTATCTTCTACAGGACACGCCTGACAAACGCTCCCTCAGGCATCTGGTATAGTAATGGTTTACTTCAGTCCTGTTTCTTCACAGTATGTCTGCCACTGTGCTGCCCAGCCTTCTCTTGCGCTGTCCAGCCCTGCTGCCTTTACTTTCTCCCGGAAGGTTTCAACAGCTGCATCCACGTCGTCTACCAGACCGTTCTGCAGAGGACGCAGATATTCGCTTACTACATCATCGATTGCTGCCTTTTCTGCAGAATATGCGCTGTAATCCTCAGAAAAACCGCTATAAGGATCTACACTCGGCATACCTTTTTCTTCACAAATCTTTCCATTGCAAAGTAAATACCGATCATCGGCAGGTAGGAATTGATCAGAAAGAACACACACAGCGGGATCAGCATCAGAAACAGTACCCAGTTTTTCTGAAATTCTTTGATCAGCCCGTGTTCATGGCAGCGGATCCTCTCCTTCGCCTCCATCCGTTTGATCAGTCCATAGGCTGCAAGCGCCAATATCAGTTCAACTGCCAGGATCCACGATCCGGAAAAGCCCTTCATTTTCACCACATTGTTGGAATACAGGACAAAACCGTAAGAGCCAAACACCAGAAGTGCTGTCAGAAGTGTCGAGGCCTTTCCGATCACATAAGTATGAAGCTCTCCCTTCCCATCGTCCCCTTTGCTGTTGCGAAAGACCTTCCAGATATACAGAAGCTCCAGATACCAGGTTGCAACCAGCAGGATCAACAGCAGCATTGCATACAATCCGAAAACACCTTTTCCGGAATTTTTTACAAATCCCAGCAGGGAAAAAATACTGTAGCTCGAATATAGGCTGCCTGCTGCTTCTCTTGTAATCCCCAGCTTAGCAAAAAGCTTTGGAATATTTACCAGCTGGATCCAGTCCATAAAGGGTAGGGACAGAACAAGCATCAGTCCATTCATCAGTGCCGTCACCAGCAGCCCTGTTTTTCTCCCCGTTTTCTCCTGTTCCAGACATGTATCCAACGTCAGAAGCATATTCTTTGGTTTCATAATTTCCTCTCTCTTCTCCTTTTTTATTTCCCGCAATGAAAACCTTTCGATAAAAGATCCCTGTCTGTCACGCGTTTTCCCAAAATGCTCACTACTTTTTTGCACCTATTCGATCTTCCCTTTTTATCTGCAAAAAAGCTTCTGCCGGAGGGCGGTGTAGTAACATTGCTGTCATTTTTTATCTTTTTGTTGCTTTCCTTATGCACTTTACTCATTCATCATAATCTCCGCCTCCGTTTTCACTATACAAAAAGCTTGCGTATATGTATAAAAAAGTGCTATCATCATCTTACAATAACTCAAACCAGAAATGAGGTCAGAAATGCTGGAAAATTATGTTGCCCTATCCATAACGAATATTTTAGCCATGCTGCTATTAGCTTTTGTTGTCGGCAGAAACAACCTTCTGGACCGTAAAATGAAGCGTTTTTTTTCCACTGCCATTTTTTGCACGATACTTGTCATCCTTGCGGAAATCGGAACCTCTGTTTTTGGACAGCCGGTTGCCTCTTTTAGTCTCCCGAATATGTTTTTTAATGTGCTCGGCTTTTCACTTTCTCCATTTATTACCATTTCTCTTGCATTTGTTTTTAACCATAAAAATTACAGAAATATATTTTACCTGTTCCTTCCAGCTGTTACCAACATGCTTTTTGGCTATGCTCTCGCCAAAATTCGGTCTGATATTTTCCATTTCTCAGCAAAATGAATATTTCCGCGGACCTTGTTTTTTTGTTTATGTTGCCGCTTATATCTGGAGCATGACCATACTTTTTAAAGAAACCTTATACATCGCCAAGCGTTATCAAAACAAAGATTGCTTTGCACTGCTATTGCTGTTTTTGTTCATTCTTGGAGGAACCTCTATACAGGTTCTGTTTCCATCCATTCATACAACCTGGTCCTGCGTTTCCTTATCCCTCATCCTTTATTATGCGTTTTTTTGTGAGTTGAAAGAGAAGCACGATATCCTGACCGGTCTGTTTAACCGCCGCGCCTATGAATATGAAATCCAGCATCTGGAGTCCCTGGGTTATGGGGCGATTATATTCTTTGATGTGGATGATTTCAAAAAAATCAATGACCAATTTGGGCACCAGTATGGAGACCAGTGTCTCAGCACGATTGGCGGTTTGATACTGAAGTCTTTTTCAGGCATCGGATTTTGTTACAGGATCGGCGGCGACGAATTTGGTGTATTATCTGATAAAGCAGATGAAATTGATATTTTAAATGCAATCAGCCTTTTTATAAATAATTTAAATTCCAGCCAGGAGCAGGACTGCAATCTTCCTCTGGTTTCTATGGGATACAGCATTTATCATAAATCTGAAGGCAGCATAGAGCAAGCGATTTCAAAGGCGGATGCCCAGTTATATCGATACAAAAAACTGCACAAACAAGAAACAAAAGAACCGGGCAAAACCAATTGTAACTTTTCCTGCTCTTTGACAGAAAGGACACCACATTGATTACAACGCGACCTTTATGAAATCCACTCTGAAAAGATCTGCCCCTACACAGGCATGGCTTCTCCGGAATTTGCCCCGCTTTCCGCCGGGATCAGCTACCGCGATCCTTATTACCACATCCGGCGCTTCAACGGAGATCATTATGTGTTTGAATGCGTGCTGCAGGGAACCGGCTATGTGGAATTTAATGGCACCTTAACCAGGCTCACGGCAGGGGATGCCTACATTCTGCATCCCTGTACGTTTCATCATTATTATTCCGACCATAATGATCCCTGGGTAAAGATCTGGTTCAACGGTCAGGGAAACCTGATCAGTCATCTGCTCAGTGATTATCAGCTCGGCTTCAACTGCTGCGTCCGGAATTTCTGGAAAAGCGATTACCTGATGCAGATCCTTCAGAAGCTGGAAAAAGAGCCCTCGCTCAACAAAAACGAGCTGGCTCTTTTTACTCCATCAGCATATCATTCAGTTTTCCGAGCAGCTAAACGGACTGCAGACCGATACCTCTGCCCCCCAGATCATGAAAACCTACATCGAGCAGAATCTGACTGCACCGCTCAACATCGCAGATATCGCTGCACAGGTACATCTTTCCAATTCCCGTGCGATTCATCTGTTTAAAGAAACCTTTCATATGACGCCCTATCATTATTACTTGTCCCGAAAGCTGGCAATTGCACAGGATCTTCTGCGCTCTACGGAAATGTCCATTCAGGAAATATCCGACCTGCTGAGCTTCCCGGATTACCGACACTTCACCAACCTCTTTAAGCGCTGGACCGGCGTGACGCCCAGCTGGTTTCGAAATGACTTGTCCACGCGCGACGATTATGTCAAGCCGCTCCCCCCTACGTAAACAGGCGAACGCCCTGTCATTCCATCACAAAATCCACATGCAAGCATTCTGACAGCGGATGTTCTACCACAAGCTCTGCCACATCGCTGTCCAGTGCTGCGCCTGCTGTCCCGAATACCTTCGCCTCCTTTGATTTCAAGATTCTCTCAAAAAGTCTGTTTTCTCCCATTGATCAACACCTGTTTTACCCGTTCTCCCAAAAGCTCATGACACCGGATCCGCAATGTCCGCCTTTTACCTGCAAACCTGCCCGCAAAGTCTCCCTCTGCGTTTGAAATGCTAAGTCCATATGCCTTTTGATTTCCATCATAGGAGGTATGATAATAGGTCTTGCGATATTTTCCGTTTTTTGTAGGCATCCGTCTCACGGTCATCCTCATACAGAAATCCGTCTTGCAAACATTCTTTACAGGGATAATAATCCATCGTCAAAAGCTCCCAGCTCTGCTCCCTGACACAGGCAGTATCCTCCGCCAGGATCAAAACCGCTCCCAGCCGGATATAGAGTTCCAGCTGCTCTGACTGATTTTTCAGCTTCCTGCAGCGTTTTCCCTGATATACCTTTCCTGTCCACGGATACAGCCACAATCCCTCCGGCAGGTAGATTTCAGACTTTTCTTTTTCCGGCACAACAAGCAAATCTCCGATCATAAACTCCTGCAAATATAGCAGCACCTTTTTATCCTGGGGATATTCCCAGTCCAGGCGGCGGCAGATCGGCATGCCGTTCTCCCAGCTTTCATACACGTTTCTGTACAGCATCGGCAACAGACTGCCGTTTCCTGGTTTTCGAAGCATCTGTTTTAAATTTGTCTCTCTCTGGCACTCCGTCATTTCCAGATAATCCAGATAGGGCAATTCTTTTTTTCTGTCCTGAAAATATCTCTCAGGGCTCTTCAGGATCTCTGTATACAATCTATTAGCAGGTGTTTCTGCCTCACTTTTTCCATCTGATGCCGCTTTGAGTAATCTCAGTGGCTGCTTCAAACAAGGCTCAATTTTTTGATCCTCCAATACAGCCTCCCGGAGCATATCTGCCCTTCCGGTCAGACAGACATACGTTTCCCGGAGCTTTCTTGCATCTTTTTTGCACACCAGAAGATAAAGATCCTCCGCATCCCATTGCAGGATATTTTTTTTCTTTTCAGAAGTGCTGCAGTTTTTTCCGGCAGCAAAATTCTTGGTACGTCCAGCAGCGGATAAATCCATGGAGTCTGTGCCGGAGCCGGAAGCTTTCCGTTTATTTTTACTCTTTCGTACTGATAAACGCATTTGCCCTCTCTAAAAATCTGAAGCCCCCTCAGTCCTTCTTTCGGATTCGGCAAAACAAGAAGAAGGTCTCCCAGCAAAAACCGCTGCGGACGGCTGTGTTCCTGAGTTGCCTCTTCTCTTACCACCAAGCTTTGCTGCCTGCCCTGATTTTCCCGGGATCTGCTTTGACTTTCCGGCAGCCTCTTTCCTGCCTTTTCAAACGCTCCCCTGTCCGGAATCCAAAGCGTATTCCGATCCGTGAAATATGCCCCATATCTGACTTCCAGCCGAAGTACCTCTTCTGACAAAAACTGAATTCGCACATTATCATAGATCAACTCGCGCATATCATCCTCCCGCAGTCTGTTTTCGATGCACAGACTTCACCCTTTGAATCCTGTCTTTATTATAAAGGGGAGCAACACGGTTTTCGAGGAAAATTAGGCGCATATATGTGTAAAAAAGTGGTATTTCGGAGAAAGCGTTCTTTTCCTCTTGGCAGCTATATCGAAGTACGATATATTATATTGCAATCGCACAGGAGGAAATGTAACGACGCAGACCAAAACAACAATCCGTTTTTTCACTATTGCCGATTACGAAAAAGAACAGGAATACACTTTTTTGCCCTGCTTTTCGGCATTCTTATCTGTCTGTATCTTCTGGTTTGTAAAAATATCTGTAAATTACTAAACAATAGAATGCACGCTCCGCGAACATTCTATTGTCATGAATAACCAGCGGCTCCTTAGGTGAGAAACCATCTATGGAGCCGCAATTTCTATCTATCACAATATCTATTTTTCTTTTTTGATTTGTACTCCTCGCTCAGTTCTTCCTTTTCTATGTTAGATTCCTCTTTTTTTGACCGTTTATTCCTATTTTTTGTTCTTATATTAACATTTATTAACGTTTATGTTGACTTTTCGTTAATAATCGTGTATATTAAATTCAGTAACAATAATAACTACAGTTCTATTTTTCAAAGGAGGGTTCTCATGTATATTGAAGAAAGACACCGCGCTATTTTAGAATGGTTATCCCAACATGGCAGTATTTCAAACACTGACATCCAAAAGAATTTTGACGTCAGCTATGACTCCGCGAAACGTGACCTTAGAATTTTGGAAGAAAAGGATTATTAAAAAGAACTCATGGCGGTGCATTGCCCATTCGCCAAATTGCAGCCGGAAGACCTGAAACAATGACCTTCAAAGATATTCCCCAGATAAAACCTAATTACCTTCAGATTGCAAAAGAAGCCGTCTCGTTAATCCAGGAAAACGATGTCATATACATTCCCTCAACAACATTAGGATTGTTTATGGTTAAAAACCTTCCAGCGCATTTAAAAATTAAGGTGGTCACAAATTCTATCTTAATTGCTGATGAGCTTCGCACCTTAACAGATGTATCCGTTATTATTCTTGGCGGAGAAATGGATAATAAAGGAAACTGCTATGATACCATCGCTGTTGAAACCGTTAAAAGGCTCCGTCTTGACAAATGCTTCATTACCTCTGCTTGTATCTCTGCATCCTTTGGACTATCTATACAAAGTACGCCTTATATAAGTTTTTTTCAATGCTTTAATTGATAGTTCCAGATTGACCATTGGCTTATATCCTAAAGAAAAAAATCGGTTTCGATTCAATTGTAAGTATTTGTCCTGCTAATCGGCTCAATACTTTAATTACAGACTGGGACTCTTCCGAACAGGATTTAAGCCTGTTTGATAAACTTGGTATTAAAGTCATCGTAGTTGATAATCCGGAATAAAACTATATCACTTATAACTTTAGATTACTCTAACTAAGAAGTACCGACAGATTTCTTTTCCCATCTGTCGGCACTTCTTATCTCCTATTTTCGTAATTTCGTGCATAAAAAAAAAGCAACCAGCCTATTTTTCATAGACCAACTGCTCATGTTAAGTTCTATACTCAATTTTATTCTACAAATCTGACAATGAAATTCTGTCGTATGCGCCATTTTTCTTATCTTCCGGGTGTGGCTCCAGTCCAATAATCGTAATATCTTTCTGATCAGGACCATAAACCCAGTACATTCTCATTGCACCACTGGTCTTATTTTCCAGATAAGATTGCCACACTTTCATTCCATAACGTCTGGATAATGGCTCTATTTCATGTGTTTGAAGACTCGGATAACCCGGATCAGCCGACAACAGCTTTAAAGCCTTTCCCCATTTTTTATATAACTGTTCTTCCTTCTTTTTTATATTACCTGAACGATATTTCTCCTGCAGCTCTAACCAAAGCTCCTGCATTTCAGGAATTCCCATTCGTATATTATAATTCATCTCTTATTCCTTTTATTAAAATCTGACAGGTCAATAGCCGGGGAAACATCGCCTCACTTAAAATTACTTACCGCACGATCCATATCTGCCAATGTTCTAGCTGAAATGCTCTTTGGCACTGATAATTCCCGAGGTTCCAGAATAATACAACCATTTCCGTATTCTTTTTACATTGTAATACTGATAAGCAGCTCCTCTGAGAGTAATTCTTTTTTTGTTATCCAAATGAGCAACATAATCTTTCATTGCTTCCATTATCAATACCTCCTACGCAAGCATTTGTGTGGGAAATCCCACTCTTTGTTATTACAATACGCCTTTCTATATTTTCTGTCAATCCAATTTTGCTTATTCCTGTATACTTTACATTTCCCCGATACTCCAACTCCATCACGTACATTCATTGTTCCATCAGCCACGCCCGCTCTTTTTCTTTTTCCTCCAGCGCTGCCGCGTAGCCTTTGATAATCTTCTGCAGTTTCTGCACGCTGTTAATGCTGCCGCTCTTTCCCTCCGGCTGATCCAGCCAGTGCTTCTGCTGTTGGGGCGTGTAAATATTTTCCCGGGTGTTTTCCCCGATTTCCAGCCAAACACCCTGGAAACGCACCGCGTTGTTCTCAGCGTCCAGGTATTCGTCCATTTGTATCAGCGGATGTGTTTCAAAAACCGTAGTTTCCCCACAACAACCTCTGCCAGCGGCATTGTCCACCCCCGTCCCGGCATCTCCCGCTCTATATGTCCGCTTCACCGTCACGCCATTTTCCGTCAGTCCAACTTCCAGCCACTCCGTTCCTTCCGGGCGATGCCAGATCTTATCCAGAATGAGATCGATCGGTTTTAAAATCAAAAGGTCAGGATAATCGCAATCGTACTGGAAATTTCCCCGATTCCATCGTTCTGGCAAATGATCTGAAACCAGATCGGATCGCTCTCACGAATCAGCCACACTCTGCCGACAACCCAAAGCACTGTCAGCAGATCGATTCCAATTGTTACTGCAGCCATTGGCATCAGAACTTTTCCTTTTTTGATGCCCCATTCTGCATACTTTTTTCTCTGTTCTTCCGTAAATCGTATCGGCAGTTCATATTTTTCGTACATACTGTTTCCCCAATCCCGTATTCTGTACTGTCAGCTGTTCCTGTGTCTCCCGCCCGCTGTCCGCATAATCGCCACATAAACCAACGCCTACGCCTGCTTTTTCTCCACGCGCTTTTCGCACCACGCCTGCAGTCCACATTCACTGCATTTCGCTTTTCTTGCGGTACAAATGCTCCTGCCGTGATAAATCAGCTGAAAATTGATCCGGTTCCAGTGATCTTTTGGAAGCACCCGCATCAGCTCCTGTTCCGTCTCAACCGGATTTTTGCCGTTCGCCCAGCCGAGCCGATGCGAAATCCGAAACACATGCGTGTCCACAGTCACGCCCGGAATCCCATACGCATCCGCCAGAAAGAGTGTTGCGGTCTTTCTTCCGACTCCCGCCAGCTTTACCAGCTCTTCGATCGTCGTCGGCACTTCGCCGCCATATTGTTCTGCAAGCTGCATACAACAGGATTTAACATGCTTTGCCTTACTTTTTATACAAGCCAACCGACTTGATTTCTTCCCCCGATTTCCTCTTCTGTCGCCTGCGCGATCTCCTGCACGGTTGGAAAACGACCATACAGCTTCGGAAGGACTTCATCCACCTGCTTGTCCGTGCTCTGCGCGCTCAGCATGATCGCAACAAGCAGCTGCCAGTGCTTCTGATGAAAAAATCCCTCTTTCTCCACACCGTAGGTCTGATCCAACCAGTCCAGTTCTTCCCGCAGATGCGGTACTTTTGCTATTTTATCCATTTTGTTTTCCTCAGCAGTTCACCCGCTCCCTTCGTGATTTCTGACAGTCAGATTTTCATGTGAGCAGGAATCTGCCTGTCAAAAGTTACGAGCAAACTATAATCCGTTCCAGAATCCGCACAACCTCTCGCAATCCCTCTTCATCTTCCGCCGAAAATCTGCCAACCTCCGGGCTGTCAATATCCAGCACACCGATTACCTCTCCGTTTTTGTGCAGTGGAAGCACAATTTCCGACCGGGATGCCGCGTCGCACGCAATATGTCCGGGAAACGCATGCACGTCCTCGACCCGCTGTACGCTGTCCGTCTGCAGCGCTGTCCCGCAGACGCCGTTTCCCTCTGCAATCCGCACGCACGCTGTTTTTCCCTGAAAAGGTCCCAGCCACAGCACATGATTGTCCGTCAGGTAAAAGCCTGCCCAGTTCAGGCGATCCAGCCTTTCATATAAAAGCGCTGCCGCATTTGCAAGGTTGCTGACCATCGGCCACTCTGCATCCACCAGCGCCGCCAACTGCTCTGTCAGCTCCTGATATTGTTGTGTCATAATCTCTCCTTCAAACAATAGAATGCACGCTCTGCGAGCATTCTATTGTCATGAACAATAGATGCGCCCTCTGCAAGCATTCTATTGTCATGAACTAAAACAGGACGGTCAGCGTCTTTTCTACTGACACCGATCGTCCCGTTGCTTTTACTTTTATTCTCAGTCGTCGTATCCGTTCGGATTCATCGACTGCCATCTCCAGGAATCCTCGCACATCTCTTTGATGCCGTATTCCGCTTTCCAGCCAAGCTCTCTTTCTGCCTTGCTCGCATCGGAGTAGCAGGTTGCGATATCGCCTGCACGGCGGGGCTTGATCACATACGGGATCTTCACGCCGGTAGCAGCCTCGAAGTTTTTCACGATATCCAGCACGCTGTAGCCGTGTCCGGTTCCCAGGTTGTAAATGTTCAGACCGGAATGATCCTCCAGCTTCTTGAGGGCTTTTACATGGCCTTTTGCAAGGTCAACGACATGAATGTAGTCTCTGACGCCGGTTCCGTCGGGGGTTTCGTAATCATCACCGAAGACACCCAGCTCTTTCAGCTTGCCGACTGCTACCTGTGTGATATAAGGCATCAGATTGTTCGGAATACCATTGGGATTTTCACCGATCAGACCGCTCTTGTGAGCACCGATCGGGTTGAAATAACGCAGCAGAACAACGTTCCATTCCGGATCTGCTTTCTGGATATCTGTCAGAACCTGTTCCAGCATGGATTTTGTCCAACCGTAGGGGTTTGTGCACTGTCCCTTCGGGCATTCCTCGGTGATCGGGATCATCGCAGGATCGCCGTACACGGTTGCAGAAGAAGAAAAGATGATATTCTTCACATTGTGCTTGCGCATTACATCAACCAGTGTCAGAGTGCCTGCAATATTGTTTTCATAGTATTCCCAGGGCTTCTGTACGGATTCACCGACTGCCTTTAAGCCTGCGAAATGAATGCAGGAATCGATTTTTTCTTTTGCAAAAACTTCATTCAGGCCTTCTCTGTCGAGAATGTCCACTTTGTAAAAAGGAACCTTCTTTCCTGTGATCTTTTCTACACGTTCCAGGGATTTCTCGCTGGAATTTACCAGATTATCTACTACAACGACATCATATCCGGCATTCTGTAATTCAATAACGGTATGACTGCCGATAAATCCGGCGCCGCCTGTAACTAAAATTGCCATGTTTCGTTTCCTCCATTCTTTTGCTGACTTTTCTTATTGTTTTACCACAGAACATCAGGATAAACACCGGCATCCTTTAACTTCTGGATCGACTCCATCACAAACGGTTTGTCTTCCTTATAGGTAACGCCAAACCATTTGTCAGCAGAATGAAGCACCTCAACGGTTGCTTTTCCAGCCTTTAACAGCTTATCTACCTCGATCGGCAAAAAGCACTCGGACTTGAGCGGATTCTTTTCAACTTCTTCTGCAAAGAAACGATCTACTGCATTCTGCAGCTCGTTGATAATGCTGGGAGAAAATGCCCACATGTTCATGGAAACCGGAGTCTTTAATCCTACCGGAATCCAGGTCTTACCATCATCCTCTGTGTATGCCGCGCCATCCTCGGTCTTCACGATCTTGGTGCGCTCTGCAATCTCCTGCAGATAGCCGTTTTCGTCGGTTACGCAAATACCTCTTGCAACGGAACCGTTGTCTGTCAAAGTGTTGCCCAGCTGATAGCCAACCATCGCGTAACGATATTTTTCATCGTCGTGATGTGTGGTCAGGAAACGGTACAGCTCTTCAAAAGCGCTTCTTCCATAATAGTCATCTGCATTGATCACTGCGAAAGGCTCATTCACTACGCCCTTGCAGCACAGGATTGCATGTGCGGTTCCCCAGGGCTTTACGCGGCCTTCCGGAATCTGAAATCCTTCCGGAACCTTCGTCAGCTCCTGGAATACATACTCTACAGGAATATGTTTGCTGACTGCATTGCCGATGCACTCTCTGAAATCCTGCTCATGCTCTCTTTTAATGATGAAAACGACCTTGCCGAATCCCGCTCTGACTGCATCATAAATCGAGAAATCAATGATCTTATTCCCCTTGTCATCTACAGGATCGATCTGCTTTAAGCCGCCATAACGGCTTCCCATTCCTGCTGCCAGAATTACTAATGTCGGTTTTTCCATTTGTTCCCTCCTATTGTAACATAAGCCCCCGCAGCTGCAATTCTTCCATGTTGCAAAGACCTGTCAAAATGTTATACGGCTATTTGAGTGATATCTGCACGAAAAGCCGCTCTTTCTACTTATTATATCATGCTGTATCTCAAACTGCAAACCGGTAGCACTGGTGTTTCTCCATACGTTATAAAATCCGTTACAGTTCACTCGTACCCTTCTGCGTTCAGATTCCGTGCTTGCACGAAAATCTGAACGCAGAAGGGTACGAAGGGAGCGCCATTTTATGAGCAAAAAGAGCTGCGAAGCAGCGGAGAGTGTCGAAGACGCGGTTTTGCGAATGGCGCGGGTGAACTGTAACTTAATCCCGTTACAGCACCACCGTTTTTCCTGCCGTCGGCTTTACGACTTTGATCTGCGGATATTCCTCATCCATCAGCTTTTTAAACCGTCTCGTATCGACATGCTCCGATACCGGCGGGAATGCGTCGTCAAAATGATCCAGCAAAATCCGCTTGGGCTGCAGTCGCTCTACAACCTCCAGCGCTACTGCTTCCAGGAATTCGCTTCCCTGGAACGGCAGAATCAGAAGATCGGCACCCTGCGGGTATTCCTGATCCTCCTGCAGTCCGAGACTTCCCATCACCTGCACGCGTTTGCCCTCCGCATGCACCTCGTACATCAGCGTCTGTCCGCCCTCCGGAAATTTCGGATTCAAATATGCAAGTGCCAGCGCATTTCTGAAATACTGCAAAAATCTGCGGGAAAACAGCTTCTGGAATACCTGACTTTTTCCAGGCTTTGCATGCTTTCCTTCCATTACAAGAATCCGTACGTCCCCGAGTCGGATCACGTCGCCCGGTCTCACCTTTACTACGTTGCTGGTGTTCTCCACCATATCGGAAAGCGTCTCTGCCGCCACTTCTCCGCAGTAAACGGTCGCCTCCGCATCGCTTTCCGGATCCAGAAATTCCGGAACATCCATCATATGATCCAGATGCCCATGGGTCACACAGATCGTCTGATCCTGTAAAAAGTCATCCAGACAGTTCGGATTTTCCCCACCGACCAGCTGTACAAACGGGTCGAATAAAACTGTCTCACCGTCCGCTTCCAGACGAATTGCTGCCGTACCAAGCCAGGTAATTTTCACTTTCTGCTCCATTTCCGCAGGATTTTCCTGCTCTATCTAAACAATAGAATGCACAATCCTCATGCACCCTCTCTACCAACTGCAAGCCGTGCCGCTTCCATCTGACATCGGATCTGCGTTTCCAGCTCTGTTGCCGCGCGCTTGCCCTTTTTATCGGTCGGAATGTCCACCGGCTCTAAAATAACCAGCTCCATTCCGTCCCCTTTTTTCGTCTGCCGCTTTTGGAAAAACGCGGATAAAACCGCAGCAGGCACGGAATCATCGGCTTCCGGAACCAACACGTGATCTGAAACGCGCCCGGCTGAAACGCCCGGAGCGTCCGACAGCCATCGATCAGCTCTCCCTCCGGGTAAATCTGCAGCATCTGACCCTCATCCAGCCCCTGTTTTATGCGTTTTAAAACCGGTCGCCACCCGTCCAGCTTTGCAGGCAGTCCGATTCCGCCCATCAGACGCACAATCGCGCCTGCGACCGGAATGTGGAGATTAGATTCCAACGATAAAAACTGCATCGTATAATCCTGAAACACGCATGCCAGCATCACGCAGTCCAGCTTGTGAACATGATTGCAGACGCTGATACAGCCGTTCTGCATCTTTTCCTCCGGTATCCTGCCGACCACCCGAAATCCGTACAACAGCCGGAACACCGGCGGAAAAATGTGCAGGATCAGCCACTTTACGATCCGGTACAACGGACGTTTGGAGTCAAACACTCCGACCAGGGTGCTGTCTGCGGTGCCGTTTTTTGATCCTGTACGGTCTTTCACCAAAATCATCCCTGTGTTGCCTCCATTCCATTTATCCCAAGGTCTCCGCAATCTCTTCCGCAAACATCTGCTCTGCTTTCCGAATGCTGTTTTTCAGACGATACTGGTTGGCGCTCTCCGCATAGACACGTGCCATTTGATGCCGTGCTGTTGCATGCTCATACCACCAGTCAATCCGCTCCGCCAGATCGTCTACGTTGCCCGCTTCGAATAAACTCCTGTGATCGAGGGCAAACTGCGAGGTAGCTGAAAGCGGCGAATCCGCGATGACCGGAACCAGCCCGGACGCAACCGCTTCCAGACATGCGATCGCCTCGATTTCGACGTCCGCCGCATGGACGTACAAATCGCTCATCGCCATCAGTTCGCACAGTCGCTCCGTATCAAAAAATCCCATGATCGGAGGATAGCGCAGCGACCTTCCCTGCCAGCGCAGGCTGCGCTCCTTCGGTCCCTGTCCCGCCAAAATCAGCTGAATCCTGTGGGAATGTGCAGATCGTTTTACCGCTTCTATTAAAACATCCTGCCGTTTTTCTTCTGAATAACGTCCAATCATCAAAATGACGAATTTATGCGCCAGCTCCGGCTCCTTTTGGCGCACGCGCGGATAAAATTCATCCGATACGCCGTTCGATATAATATGAAGCTTTGCCTGATAGCCGTGTTCCTTTAACTGCCCCGCGATAAACGGGCTCGGGCAGTGGATATGCGTAAATTCATTATAAAAATCATCTCGGAACCATTCATACAAAAGCTCATTGGCCTTTTTATTTTTCCCAAGATGAATCGTCGATGTAATGTTTTCCGGCTGCACATGGAACGCCGCTGTCACCGGTTTGCCCGTTTCCTTTGCAATCCGCAGTCCGACACGGGAAAGCGCAAAGGGCATCATAAAATGCACCACGTCCGCCCATGCAATCGCCTGTTCCAGTACGCTGCGGTTCGGTTTTGCAAACACCATGCCCTGACTTCTGATAATAGAATCCGCAACCGGCAGAAAATGGATCTCCGGCATCGGATATTTGCCTCTCGCAGGCTTTCCCGCCGCTGCAACCCGAACCTCGTTGCCATCCGCCGCCAGCGCCTGGGCAAACCGACGCGCACTGATCGTTGTTCCGTTATTTCCCTGATCGAACTGGTCAATTACCAACAGGATTTTCATATCGTACTCCATTCCGCAGACTTCTCTAAAGCCTGCCCCTCACATTTTTCTGTTCTTTCCACTCATTTCTGCGCACGCTTTTTACGCATGCCGAGTTTGTGTCAAGTGCGCGCAGACACAAATCTCGTGATTGAAAAATTTTATTTTTCAATTTTACTCAGCGGTACTTTCCATCTCCGGCATCGTCGTTTCGATGACAAAAAAATCTGCTGCCGGTCATACTGCGGAACAGATCCGGCGTAGAGGCCGCTCCGGTATACCACTGTCCATCGTAATAAATATCGTTTTCATAAACACCGATCTTCAATTCTCTTCCATCCTGAAAAGTGAATACATAGCAGGTATCCGGCTCATGCTCCTGTGTCGTCTTAAACCGTCTCGAAAGGACACCTGCCACTTCCGCCGCACGTACGATATTGTCCTGATCCGTAAAAGCCTGCTCTGCCCCCGTTTTGTGTCACAACGACAGATACGAGATCTGTACGCCTGTCCAGTGTCGTCGCCAGCGGTCTTCCCTGCATAATGAAAAAAGCAAGCAGCACTACAGCAACACTAATCACTGTCGGACGTATAAAATGCCATGTCCTTTTCCACTTTGGTTCTTCCTGCATCTTCTGATTCATAGATTCCTCCGTCTCCGCCGCATATCCGACGTGTTTTGATCCCGCCTCATGAACAATTACAGATATTGTATCAATTGTAGCATAAAAGCGCAAACATTAGAATGCGCTTCGTGGCTCCCTGCGGACAGATTCTCACGCGAGCATGGAATCTGTCCACAGGGAGCCACGAATAAACTGTAAAAAAAAAGAATGTGCCTTGGCACATTCTCGCGCCGAGGCGCGGTTGCTTCGGCAACCATCTACCCCTGCGCCGAGTGCGCATCCTAAGCGGAGTTTTTATCGTATGGAAACAAAGTTTCCTATACGATAAAAAAAAGCGCCCTTCTGCCTGAAGGGGGGGAGGGTGGCAGAAGGGCTCTAAAGGGGGGTATAGTATATAAAAAAGGGGGTACGCTTAATATAACATTAAGCTTTATCGATTGGCTTTTTTCGCTCTCGCCTTTCGATGATTCCATTTTATCTTTTTTCTGAGATTTGTCAACATGCCCCAAACCCGCATAAAATCAAGGGTTTTTGTCACTTTTTTAATCTGTTTTCGCTTCTTTTTATCCGATTTTATAAAATATATCCATGAATTGTGAACACTTTTTTTTCGTGAGGGATCGTTCCCACATTCTTTTGCACAAAAACTTTTTCTATTTTCTCAAAACTTTGTAATAATTTATTTTTCGATGCCAGGATCCTTTGCTGGATTCACCGGGTTTCGCGGTATTCGCCAACGTCTCGAGCAAGCTTGGGCTTTGGCTCATTACACGTGAAAAAAACCAGCTGCCATTGGGGGATGGCAGCTGGTTAAAAAAGGGGGGGGTATAAAAAAGAGGGGGATAAGCAATTTTTACGCCACTGCGAATTTCTGAATCGCATCTACGAATTCAGCGTTTTCACCATGGCAGTTTACGGTAAAAATCTTGGCAAGACCAAGACTGAAAATTCCAAGAATGGATTTTGCATCCACAATGGTGGAATCATACTGAATATCTATATCAAAGTCGCATTTTTCTGCTGCCCTTACGAACTCCTGGACATCAGCCGTCGCATTCAAACGGATTTTCATTTTGTTCATGTTATTCATGCCGATATCTCCTTTCGAACAGTTTCCAAATTTTTTTCTTCAGCAGCTTTCGCTGTTGTTGGTTTTATTTTATGCAGTTTTGGCAATTTGTCAACACGTCCGTTTTCCTTCTGTTTTGAACCATTTTTGTGAAAAAAAGAAAGGTTTTTGTCCTGTTTTTTCCTGTCTTTTGTCTCTTTTTCTCTATCCTGATTCAAAATGTGAATCTTTTATGAAATCGTTCTCATATTTCTTTTCGCAATTTGTCCTTATTTCTGCAAAAATTTTGTCAAATATTCTTTTTCTCTTTTCCCTTTTTCTTCTTTTTTTCCCTTGTGCTACACTAACTACAGACCAAAACGGTTCTCAGAAAGGACTTGAAACTATGGTAAAAATAATTTCCGACAGTACCTGTGACCTCACCCCGGATCTGCTTTCAAAATATGATATCGACATTCTGCCGCTTCATATCCTGCTTGGAGAGAAGGAATATAAAGACGGAATAAATATTACTCGGATCAAATCTATTCCTGGTCAGATGCTAATAAAACGACACCCAAAACCTCCGCACCCGCTCTTTCTGAAACAATCGAGCTATTTCGCCCTTATGTGGAGGAAGGACGCAATATCGTCTGTTTCTCGATCTCTAACAGTATGTCCTCTTCCAGCAATGTTATGCAGCTTGCGGCAGAAGAACTGAACGCACAGGATCTGATCACGGTGATCGACTCTGCAAATCTATCCACCGGCATTGGTCTTCTGGTCATAGAAGCCGCTATTCTGGCACAAAACAACAAAACAGCGGCAGAAATCTCTGTCGCTGTAGAAAGTTTAAAACCGTATGTCCGTGCCAGCTTTGTCGTTGACACGCTCACTTACCTGCATCGCGGAGGACGCTGCAGCGCCATCGCCGCCATGGCAGGAGGTCTTTTAAAGCTCCACCCCCAGATCATCGTAGAGCACGGTGCCATGAAACCGACAAAAAAATACCGGGGCAAAATGGATTCCGTTATCCTTTCCTATGTGAAAGATATGGAGCCTGCTTTAAAAGCATGCGCGTCCGGATCGCGTGTTTATCACACATTCCGGCTGTGAGCCAACCATTATAAATGCGGTTCGCTCCTATCTCGAAGGTCTCGGAATCTTCCGTGAAATCCTCGAAACCCGGGCAGGCGGCGTAATTTCCAGCCACTGCGGTCCCGGAACCCTCGGCGTTTTATTCATCGAATCCTGATCTGCCTGTCCTTTTTGTCAGCTGAGTTTACATACCTCCTGCCAAAGAGGACAGGCATTTTCCTGTCAAAAATCAGATCAGGCAATACGCAACTGCCGCCAGCACTGTCTGAAGAATCAGGAAGCGCACAACAACCTGTGTATCCGACCAGCCAAGATTCTTACGCACATGATCATGCAGCGGTGTTCTCGTCTTTTCAGAATGGAAATCTTCAAAAAGCGCTTAAGCGCTATCTTCACAAGCCCGATTCCGCCGTCCACGATCATTACTGCAGCCAGCAGAATATAGATAAACGGATGCGTGGATTTCAGCGCGATAACCGCGATATAAAATCCAAGGGCCCTGGAACCTGCATCACCCATCAGCATGCTGCTGGGTGAGCTGTTAAAGTACAGATAAGCAAACAAAACCGAAAGGAACAAAAAGTTCGCCATCGCGTATTTCTGCAGAATGGGCGCAAACAGCACGCCAAACGCCAGAAGTGTCACACTGCAAAGACTCGCGCACAGACCATCCACGCCGTCCGTACAGTTCGTCACGTTGACCGAAACCCAGATCAGAATCACGCCGAGAATCAGAAACAGCGCTTTCGGAATCACGATTTCATCCGCGCCGAAACAGATCGTCGTGGAGTTAAAATTCATATAAGTTAAAACCGCTACGACAGAAATGACGAGGTCAATCAGCCCTTTCTTGTATTCATTCCAGGGTGTCTTCGAAGCGTCATCCAGATATCCGCTGATCATCATTGCAAACAGCAAAATCGCATAGATCACATACTCAACGTCAATCGGAAGAAATAACACGCTGCTGATTAAAAAGCACAGCACAAAAATGAAACCAACCCCGCGCAGCTTTCCTTTCGACAGGCTTCCATTTACGGCAAACGCCCGCCCCTGATCACTGGGCAAAAAGGAAAACGGATGCTCCAGTAAAAAAAAGGTCAGAATAAACGTCACGATCATTCCGATCATCAGGATATGATTCGTGCTCAGATAATGTTCCAGAATCGAATACATAACTTCTTTCTCCCATCGACTTATTTGCAGGCATCCGCCCTCGTCGGAAGCCCTACTCCGATAGTATACGGCGATCCCATCAGGATTTCAATCTTTATTCCAGTGCTTCCTACTACACGTTATCCGATCCAGTGCATCATCGTCGCCAGAAGCTGCGGCATCTCCACGGGCTTGCCCATGTGGGCGTCCATTCCGGCGTGCAGCGCCCGCTCGCTGTCCTCCGCAAACACGTTCGCCGTCAGCGCGATGATTGGCAGGTGCTTTCGTTTCAGCTTCTTTTCATACTGGACGAATCCGTCCGGTTGCCTCGTAGCCGTCCATGCTGCGCACAACCGGATCGTCATACACCGCAATCGCCTCATCCGCCGCCAGTTCCTTTGTCAGCCTGCTCTCCTGTTCCAGAAACGGACGCAGATACAGTTCAAAAAAATTCTACGATATTGGAGCTGGTGATCATCCGCATTCCTTTTCAGAACTGTTTTCTTTTTTCTTGCCATGCTCTTCCCTGACTCCTTCCTTGATCTCCCAGTGAATCAGGAAGGTCAATGCGGCGCGCAGGCCGATAATACCGGCAACTGTCAGGATTTCTTTCCATTCCCGAACAATAACCGTCTTTAAAATTTCACTGCAGAGCTTAAATTCCAGCCCGACCGCCAGCCCCTGTGCCAGCGTAATTTTCATTTCCGGCTCTCTGCGCACGTAAGTCCAGAACCCTTTTGCCCCGGAAATAATAATGACAATGACTCCGATAAATTCAAAACACAGAATCGCAATCTCTACAATGTGCTGCATCACAAGCTCCATCATTTCTATCATACTGTCCCACATAACTTCCTCCGTTCTGCAATCGCTATTGCGATATTGCGTCTCTCCTTTTTGTGATAGTTCCATGATAACCCGATCTACCTGTTTTCACAAGAAAAAAAACTGCAGCGCCTGACCGGAACCCCGCTCGTCTCCGTCTACGCTGCAGTATTTCTTTTGGCACGTTGTTCTATTGTTCGATAAAGCATTCAATTTCGTCCAGATCTGCGGATACCAGAACCCGCTTGAAGTCTTCTTTTTCCGAAAATCCGACTTCCACCATCTCCTCAAAAATCTTCTTCAATGCCTGATAATAGCCGTCGGTATCAAACAGCACGCACGCCTTGTTTTCGATTCCAAGCCGTGCCAGGCAGATGACCTCTGAGATCTCATCCAGCGTTCCTGGTCCTCCCGGCAACGCCACATAAGCGTCCGCAAGCTCGATCATTTTCTGCTTGCGCTCCGCCATATCCTTTGTCTCGATGCACTCTGTCAGCCCCGGATGACGTCGTTCCTGAATCAGCTTCACATCGGGAATCACGCCGATGACCTTGCCGCCGCCTGCCAAAACCGCGTCCGCCACGGCGCCCATCAGTCCCGTGCGGGAGCCGCCGTAAACAAGGGTGTGTCCGTTTTGGGCGATCCAGCTGCCGAGTGCCTTTGCACCTTCCGTAAAGGAAGGGCGGTTGCCCGACGCTGAGCCGCAATATACTGCAATATTCATATCTGTCTCCATTTCTGCCGCGCTGCCCGGCTGCGCATTCCGTCATAATCTGACAGCACTGCCGGTTTTCAATCGCTCCGTGTATCCTGTCATGCGGACGTTATTTTTCTTCTGTAATCTCTTTATAAAATGCCACTGCACCGGCAATATCCGCCTCATCCGGGTGTCCCTTTGCAAGACCGCCCATCAGTTTAAACGGTCCGAACGTATCATAGCCCTTGCAGCCATATTTTCCCAGAAGGACGCTGTTTTTGGCTGTCAGCGCTTTTTCGATCGAAGTATAATCCGCTTTGCCTCCGTAGGTGCTGATAAAAAAAGTCTGCTTATTCTGGGGCATATTGACTGCCGCAAAATTCAATACCGCCTGATGAAATTTCGAATAGTAAATGCCGGATGCAAATCCGATCCTGTCGTATCGGTTCAAATCCTTTTCCGGAACCTTTACCGCGTCAATCAGATCCACCTCATATGCCGCCGCGATCGCGTCCAGCAGCTTCTTCGTATTCCCATGATGGGTGGATGCGTACACAATTGCTGTTTTCATGATCTGTCTCCTGCCTTTTTGCTTACGCTCTGTTTTTTATTATACTTCCCGACAGACCGGAAATCAACGGACGATTTTGTCAACATCTTTACTGGAAAACATCTTGCTATTTCCAATATAGAGTGTTAGAATGCCCGTATAAGCAGATTGTATGCTTTTCTTCGACAAATTATCGTACAATCTGCCGTAACAAAACACGATAGAGGCGCGGACTTCATCAGTACCGTGCAGGAGAACGCTCAGGACAGCTGCCTGCATAAGAAAGGGAATTCCGCCGAAGGGATTTATCCGTCCGGGATGCTTCCCTGGGCTGCATCAGAATATGCTGCAGACTGTCACAATTATGTGGAGCGCTATCTGATATTGCCAGAAAGAGGAAAAAGACCGTAGATGTGGCAAGATTAGCGCCGCATCTACGTTTTTTTTTGTAAATTTTTGTAAAGGAGAAAGATTATGAAACCATTCAAACTGCCTGCAAGGCTCTGGCAAACTCTTCTGCTCGTTCTGACCGCAGCTGCATTCAGCCCGCTGTCTGTTTTCGCAGCAGAAGCAGGGGAAGAAGCTTACACTCCGTCCGTTTATGCAACCGCATGGGCGCTGCTGCCTCCCATCATCGCGATTGGTCTTGCGCTGATCACAAAAAGAAGTTTATAGTTCCTTATTTTTAGGAATTGTAATGGGAGGTTTGTTATACTCCGGTTTTTCCTTTGAAGGAACGACCATGCATGTTCTCGAAGACGGATTTATCAGTGTGCTGTCCGACAGCTATAACGTCGGCATCCTGATCTTTTTGGTCATCCTCGGCACAATGGTCAGCCTGATGAACCGTGCCGGCGGCTCCGCTGCGTTCGGCCGCTGGGCCCAGAAAAAAATCAAAACAAGAGTCGGTGCACAGCTTTCTGCCATTGCCCTCGGCATTTTAATTTTTATTGATGACTATTTCAACTGCCTGACTGTCGGCAGCGTTATGCGCCCCGTCACAGACAGCCATAAGGTATCCCGCGCAAAGCTGTCTTACCTGATCGACGCAACCGCAGCACCGATCTGCATCATCGCGCCGATTTCTTCCTGGGCCGCTGCAGTCAGCGGCTTTGTAGAGGGCGAAGACGGTTTCTCCATCTTTGTCCGCGCAATTCCTTATAACTATTATGCACTGTTCACCATCGCCATGATGATTCTGATTACCGTATGGAACTTTGATTACGGCCCGATGGCAAAATATGAGACAAATGCTTTAAAGGGCGATCTGTTCTCCGACAGCAAGGAAGAAAAAAAAGACACCCAGCGGACCTTTGAGAACCCCAATGGCCGTGTGCTCGACCTCATTCTTCCGGTTCTCGTGCTGATCGTCTGCTGTGTGATCGGTATGCTGTATTCCGGCGGCTTCTTCTCCGGCGTCGATTTCGTTTCCGCATTCGCAGGCAGCGATGCTTCTGTTGGACTTGCCCTCGGCAGTATTTTTGCCCTGCTGCTCACGATTCTTTACTACTGCCTGCGCCGGATTATGAGCTTCCGGGAATGCTGCGACTGTCTGCCTTACGGTTTCAAGGCCATGGTTCCCGCAATCCTGATCCTGACCTTTGCCTGGACCTTAAAGGCCATGACCGACAGCCTCGGCGCTGCAGATTTTGTTGCCGGTACCATCAGCCAGGCAGCTGGAAACCTGATGGCGCTCCTGCCGGCCATCATCTTCCTGATCGGTGCGTTCCTCGCCTTTGCCACCGGAACCAGCTGGGGAACCTTTGGTATCCTGATCCCGATCGTTGTTGCAGTGTTCCAGAACACCGACCCGCAGCTGATGATTATCTCCATCTCCGCCTGCATGGCCGGCGCTGTCTGCGGCGACCACTGCTCCCCTATCTCCGATACGACGATCATGGCTTCCGCCGGTGCACAGTGTGAGCATGTCACCCATGTCACCACGCAGCTGCCCTACGTCATCACCGTTGCAGCTGTTTCCTTCGTCACCTACCTGATCGCCGGATTCGTCCGCAATGTCTTTATTATGCTCGTGATCGGCTTTGCACTGATGATTGCAACGCTGTATGTGATCAAGCAGATCGCGGGAAATAAGCAAACCGCGTAAGTTAAGAAAAGCATGCAGCGGAGGATTTTGGATCCGCCGCTGTGCGGGCGCGAAAGTTGTTCGCATCAAAAAACTGGCGCGCTGTCAGTGGATTCCAATGGTTTCCACCGGCAGCACGCCAGTTTTATTTTTTATCTTTTCTTATCCAGGATGTGGACACACTGTCCGCATGTCTCAGCGCCGTGCCATTCTCCGGCGCATCACCCGCGTACCCAGAGTACCGCTCACCAGCGGGCGCAGGCGCGGGCACAATACTACCTTCTTATCCTATGAAAAGTCACAGTCAGCCTATCAGATATTCAGCAGGTCGCTATATACCTTCAGTGCACCGTCTGTCTCATGGGCCAGTACGCGTTTTGCCAAAACCTTACCCAGCTGTACGCCTTCCTGATCGAAGCTGTTTACATTCCATGCAAAGCCCTGGAACATAACCTTATTTTCAAAATGTGCAAGCAGTGCACCCAGAGTCTTAGGGGTCAGCTGGTCGCCGATGATAATGCTGGAAGGACGTCCGCCTTCGAAATTCTTATTGCGGTTATCATCTGCCTTACCGCAGGCAAATGCAACGATCTGTGCAGCCACGTTTGCGCACAGCTTCTGCTGGCTGGTGCTGCCCTGAATGACAACGTCCGTGCCGATCTGACTGTCCTTAAATCCGATAAACTGCAGCGGAACGATATCGGTTCCCTGATGCAGCAGCTGATAGAAGGAATGCTGTCCGTTGGTTCCGGGCTCACCGAAGATCAGCGGTCCTGTCACATAGTCAATCGGCTCGCCAAAGCGGTTGACGGATTTACCATTGGATTCCATATCCATCTGCTGTAAATGTGCAGGGAAACGGCTCAGTGCCTGGGAATAGGGCAATACAGCTGTTGCAGGATAGCCCAGCACGTTGCGCTCATATACACCGATCAGTGCATCCAGCATTTCCGGGTTCTCCAGCAGGTTCTTGTTGGTCGCTCTGCGGTCAACCTCTGCCGCGCCCTCCAGAAACTGTGCGAATACTTCCGGTCCGAATGCCAGAGATAATACTGCACCGCCAACTGCAGAGGTGGAAGAATACCGTCCGCCGATAAAATCATCCATGAAAAATGCTGCCAGATAATCGTCGCTCTTTGCCAGAGGAGATGTCTCACTGGTAACTGCGATCATATGCTTCGATGCATCAAGTCCTGCCTTTTGCCAGCGCATCCTTTACAAAGGATTCGTTGGTCAGAGTTTCCAGTGTCGTACCGGATTTGGAAACCAGCACGAACAGGGAGTGCTCTACATCGATGGAATTTAAAACTGCAGCCGCATCATCCGGGTCAACGTTGCTGATGAATTTTGCTTCCATCTTGAATGCACCGTTTTTCTTTGCCCAGTTCTCCATTGCAAGATACATTGCACGGGGGCCTAAGTCACTTCCGCCGATACCGATCTGTACAACTGTTGTAAACTTCTCGCCTGCAGCGTTGGTGATTTCACCGGCATGTACCTGATTGGCAAACTCTGCGATCCGCTTCTGCTGTGTTACATAAAATTCGCGCTTATCTACGCCGTCTGCCTCGACCTTGCCGCCCAGCTGTCCACGTGTCAGCTGATGCAGAACCAGACGCTTCTCTCCTGTATTGATAACTGCGCCATTGTACAATGACTCATATTTTTCTACCAGCTGAGCCTCTTTGGCAAGCTTGTCCAGAATTGCGAGCACATTGTCATCGACTGCTTTTGCCGCATAATTAAAAAGTCAGACCATCCACGATCGGGGTGCTGTAGGTTTTTACACGCTCCGCGCCATTTTCTCCGGACATCACTTCCGCCAGATTGATACGCTCTGCTTTTTCCAGCTCCTGATAAGAAGCCAGTGTATCCAAATTGTTCCAGTTCAGCATAACAGATTCCTCCTCATGCAATTTTATTTTTCAGGTTTCCTTGTTATAATTCTGACAACTCGTTTTTGATTATACTATTCTACGTTTCAAAATTCAACAAAAACCTAATGTATTTTGAGGAATCTAACATTTGGCACTCTCATAAACAATAGTTCCCACGAAAAAAAATGATGTCGGATTCCACAAATTTTCCTGATAGAAAAAAAGGATTTCATGAAGTTCCTTTTTCGATAAGGACTGTTATTCAGTGCTGAACGTTTTCTACAGAGTGTTCCGCAGTTTGCAGTTTTTTCAGACGGTTGACCAACTCATGATCCGGATTATGCCTGATTCTGCATTCCTTATCGAGCATCATTACCGCTTCATCGCCATCGGCACATGCGGGCCATTCTATCCCGGAAATTTCCGGTTTTCCAGTCCTTGCAAAGCTTACCCATGCCTGACAAATCTGCTCCTGCAGCCGATTTGTTTCCTCACCGCAATTGCACACCGGAACCTTATCGATATTATGAAAGACAAACGGAATTTCCGAACAGTGCCATGCAATTTTTCCATCGAACATCGGGAATTCATAGGTAAACTGAAAAGAATAAATCTTGCTGTCCGGACACTTTACCCGCTCTTTGATAAACCGGATTGTCGGTTCCCGAAAGATCGTATCCACTGACAGAAGATCAATCGGCGCTTTATCCGGGTAGATTTTCAGGAATTCATCTATCAGCTCAATTCCTTCTTCTCCCAATGCATCGCTTACTTTTTTCTTCCACTTCTTTTCTGGTAAATTCATATTTTCCGAAATCGCCGGTCCGAAATCAAATTCTCCAAGCACAGTACCGATCAGCAGCGGAATTTTTTTCGTTTCTTCCCGAAATCCATGTTTGATCGCATCTCCGAAATAACTTTGATTTTTGTGAGGATGATTTCCGACATATTCGCCTTTTTGTGCAACCTTCGGTGCTGCATTTTCATAAGCCTGCGCAAGCTGATCATAAGGAAGGGTTTCCAATTGATCGACATCTTTTTCTTCCAGACCCAGCTCTGCAAGCATTGCTTTGACAATCTCTCTTCCGTTCCCGTCCTCTATATCGCCGAGAAGATCCGGATCTACTACGCCGCTTTCAATAATTCCCTTATGGAACAAACCATCCGCTTCAGGCATTTGTAAAAGCGACCAGACTTTTACTCCGCCGCCGGACTGACCAAACAGGGTTACATTTTCCGGATCTCCGCCAAACCCCTCAATATTATCCCGGATCCATTCCAGGGCTGCAATCAGATCCAAATTTCCTGCATTCGCAGAATCCTGGTATTTTTCTCCAAACGGAGACAAATCCAGATATCCCAACACATTCAGCCCGTGATTCACCGATACGACAACAACATCTCCGGCTCTGCTTAAATTTTCTCCGTCATAGGCGAGCTGTTCGATGGAAGACCCTGCTGAAAATCCGCCGCCGTGCAGCCATACCATAACCGGACGTTTCCTGCCATCCCGAATGGACGGCGTCCAGATATTTAAGTTCTGGCAATCCTCTTTTTCTGACCAGTACATATGCGGAACCATCATTTCTCCATTTCCGCCCGGCTGTTCCGGATGCAAAAGCGGGCTCACATAGCCATAGGACTGTACATCTTTGACTCCATCCCAGGGCTTTACCCGTTCCGGTTTCCGGAAGCGCTGCGCATGCGCATACGGAATTCCTTTAAAAATGCAGGTTCCCTTCCATTCATATCCCCGCAGTGCCCCCTCTTTTGTCTGCACGACTGGATAGTCTTTCTGATAAATAAATTTGTTCATGTGCGTTCTCTCCTCTTTCGTATTTTTTTAACTATTCCATCCCACTGTCGTAAACAATAGAATGCACGCTCTGCGAGCATTCTATTGTCATGAACAATAGAATATACGCTCTGCAAGCATTCTATTGTCATGAACAATAGAATATACGCTCTGCAAGCATTCTATTGTCACGAACAAAAAACCGGCAGGTGATATCCTTTTTCAGGAACATCAGCCTGCCGGATCTTCCTTTATTATACCATAGGAAATTCCGCCATAAAATGACAAATACAGATCAGTTATACATTATCTTTGAGAATGTCCTTTAAAAATATCTGCGGATTTTTTCAGCGCGAGCAGCTCGGTTTCGCTCAGCTCAATCGGTACAACTGTCTCAATTCCGTTTGCATCCACCACTGCCGGAATGCTGAGTACCACGTCGTAGAGACCGTATTCCCCGGTCATCAGGCTGGATACCGGCATGATCGACTTCTCATCCCGCACAATCGCTGAGCAGATTCTGACTACCGCCATCGCAATGCCGTAATAGGTTGCATGTTTTTTGGAAATGATTTCATATGCGCTGTTTTTCACATGATCGAAGATCCTCGTCATCGAATCTTCGTGGTTAAAATGTCCGCGCAGCTCGCAAAAATCACTGATCTTCAGTCCGCCGACACGGGCATCGCTCCATGCTGCCAGTTCACTGTCCCCGTGCTCGCCGATGATATAGGCATGCACGCTTCTGCTGTCCACACCCAGATGCTCGCCAAGCTCATACCGAAATCTTCCAGTATCCAGAACGGTTCCGGAGCCGATGACGCGGTTCGCGGGATAGCCCGATTCCTTCAGCGCAATATGGGTCAGGATATCCACCGGGTTGGAAACGATCAGCAAAATGCCTTCAAAATCCCGCTTTTTGATCTCACCGATGATGGACCGCATGATCTTTGCATTTTTCTGGATCAGATCCAGCCGTGTTTCCTCCGGTTTCTGATTCGCTCCTGCTGTAATCACGATGATCGCCGCATCCGAAACATCGTCATAGGTTCCTGCATATATTTTCATCGGACTTGCGAAAGCCATCCCATGACTGATATCCAGAGCCTCTCCCTCTGCCCGGTTCTGATCCGCATCGATCAGCACCATCTCAGAAAACAGCTTACTCTGCATCAGTGCAAACGCAGAAGCCGAACCTACGAAACCGCATCCTACCATTGCTACTTTTCTACTATTTATCGCCATTGCTATTTCCTCCTGATCTTTCTGTCTTTCCACGCAACGCCGTTTTTGTATAGGCTTCGCCTTTCGAAGCTTTAAGAAAACAGCGCTGCATAACTAATTATCCGCCCTTCCTGATATTTTTCAGCGGACAATCTTTTCAAAGTCTGACGCCGGGTGTTTGCAGATCGGACATACATAATCCTCCGGCAGCACTTCCCCGACATACTCATATCCGCAAATCTTGCAGCGCCACACGGTCTGACCATTCTCTGTCTTTCCGATCGCTTCCGGCTTCGGCTTGATCTCCTTTAAATAATATTCATAGGTTACGGATGGATCCTTGCTCAAAACATCCATATCCGTGATCTCTCCGATGAACATCGTATGGGAGCCGAGGTCTATCATATGATCTGCCTTTGCCGAAATATATGCATTTGTGCCCTCTGTCACATAATAAATTCCATTTTCGCCGCGTCTGCAGGCTTCGTATCCTTCAAACTTGTCCACATCCCTGCCGGACTGAAAACCGAACCGTTTAAACAGCTCAAAATCTGCTGCCTGACTGAGGACTGAGACCGTGAATTTCCCCGTGTTCACAATCATATCATGAGTCGCATTCGCCTTATTTATACAGATACTCAGCTGATTCGGCTCAGACGCTGCCTGAATCGCCGTATTGATGATGCAGCCGTTATCCTTTTTTCCCTCTTTGGCAGTTAAAACAAATAATCCGTAGCTTAATTTATACATTGCTTCTTTATTCATTTTGATTCCTCCCATCTTTTTCTTTACTTGTATTATATCCCAATCCTATTCCAGCGTCAATATAGTAATAGTAATTATTACTATTTTTATTCATGAGTTCATATTTACCACACGGTAGATAAAAAAAACGGCAGAAAATTCTATTTCGAATTTCCTGCCGAAATTTTATTATGTTCTTAAATTTCTGGTTTAGGGCTTTTCGATAATCCCATACTTGCGATACAGCTCTTTTCTTGCCTTTTCATCTGTCGCCGCAAGCTTTGCATTCGCGACATCACCCTTACTGAGTAAAATATCCATCAGCTTGCCGAGGGCATTTTCTCCTTCTTCACGACCTTTTGGATGCCTTTCTCAATGCCTTTTTCAATGCCTTTTTCTTCTACATATCCAGATAAATTGCACATTAAATCAACCTCCCGGGATAATCCGCTTTCCATTTTCATGGAATATTTTTCTTTAACAATGATTTTTTCTGTGTCACTGGAATTTCTGGCGACAAAAGTGTATTTAACATTCCGATAAATTCATTCGGATAGGATTTACTTTCTTTTAATCCAATCACTACTACCGAAAGTTTATCATAAGAAGCCCTGTCATCCGGGAATCCGGGGACAACATCCCGTTTCTCCATCCGGTATTCTGAAATCGCATTTCCGATATAATCCGGCACCCCAAAACACAACCATATCGAATAGACCTTTTTGATATCGTCGTAGTTACTATCACAAAACTCAGTGCCAAGCTGAGCCGAAATCATTCTTGCCCCGTAAAAAATCCCCCTCGTAGGAATTTTGTAACCCGGATACCAGGATTTCTGTGCCTCAACATTGATAATCAGACGAATTTTTTTCTCTGCTTCGCAATACTACTGCATAAAATCGAATATCATAAGCTATTCGCCCTTCTCCATTGACTGCATCTTCATTTGCCATCCCAATAATAGTTTCTCCAGGATTTACTCCAACTGCTGCAATCTCCGGCATTCCTTCAATACATCCCTCAATTTCTTCCAACGACGGCTCTTGAAATTCTTCTGCAGTATTTTTCAGTATCCACGCCAATACTTCCTTCTGTGCCAACACTTTTCGACACTGAACATCATACTGCACCTTCATTTCTGCCACCGAAAGCGCTTTCGATAACTCGTTCACCATACAGAATCTCCTTCCTTTCAAATATATTGGCATAAATATATTTTAAAAGAGATTCTTTTTCTGTCATTCAAGTTGTAATTGAATACCTACTCCCCATACTGTAGGATGTAACAAATCCAACGATTATTTGCAGTTTTTCTCTTTCATTTTTTCAGATACTGCGCCTTCAGCTGGTTTTCTTCCTCCAGTCGTCTGATTTCCTCCTGCAGATGCTGCACATATTCCCGGGTCAGCTTCACTCCGCCGCGCACTGCCACATCGGAATGCTGCTCCATTTCATCCAGCCACTGCATCAGCGACTTTTCCCTGATATCATTATAGGTATTGTCCGGTCTCGTAAACATAAATTTCTCCTTAAATCCCTGATGCAGAGCCGGATCCTTTATCCGGCATACGGCACATACTCAAAGCAGTCACTGATGGAAACACCGTTAATTCTTCCTTCCCACTCTTCTTCGGAAGGATGCTCCAGCTCAAACTCGCAAATTCGTCCGTCATCCAACATTGCTTCCGCATATGCTTCGCCATCTGTTTTCAGAAGGACAAAATGCGTTCCGGCAGGGAGCGTCTCTTTCTGTCCGCTGCCGCGTTTTGTATTCGCCTCCCGCACAGACAGCTCCATATCAATGGACGAGGTCAGCTCCACTTTCCAGTCTGTATAAGTGGAAACAATTGTCCACAGCAAATCCTCTGTTTTCGGAATTCCATCTTCCTCTACATGGAATTTCTTGTAAGCCTCATAGGTTCCAAGAATATCAAAGCGTTTGCTCAGCACAAAGCTCTCCGGGTCAAAGGGCTGATTCGGATCAATTCCCAGATAATCTGCTGTTACAAATCTCAGATCATTTTTCATCAGTTCAAAAATCTGCAGATATTTACCGTCACCTTCTCCCATTGTTTCCAGATACAGCCATGTTTTCCCGTTCTGTGTCCGGATCAGATATCCATAGGCGCTGTAGCCACATCCGCCATAATAATCGGAGTCCATAAACATCTCCGTATCATAGCTGTTGTCGTCGCAGTGAATCACGATAGAGTCCGCATAATCATACTCATCCCGGTCTGCAGAATAGGAAATTTCCTCCTCTGCACCGTCTCCATCCAGATCCACCAGGCAGATTTCATCTTCTGCGATCGGAATCGCCCATTGATCCGAATTTTTCTGATATTGCTTCCGGATCAGCTCCGGATATTCTGTAAAGGACAAGCTTACGGCCTGCTCTCCTGACGCATAGGGTGCCAGCACATAAGTATTAAAATAAACGGTAATGCCATCACCTGACAGCGTCCACAACGGCTCCCCGTATTCCTCTTTATCGCCATAGAATACATTTTTACGGTATCCGGATAATCCTCATAGAAACCGTATTCGTCTTTCCTTTCTTCCAGCTTTGCGCATACCTCTTTATAAAAGGTATCGTAATCGGACACCACATCGGAAAGCTTCAAATCCTTGCCGGTTTTTACGTCATAATTACAGGTCTCCTTGAAGCTGTAGGGATGTGCCCCTCCCAGCCATTCGTTGGTGTCCATATAATAACTCAAAACAAGGGAATCGGCTCTGGTGAAGGTAATATTTCCTTCGATCGAAAGCCCTGTCATTCCCACTCCCTCATCCCAAAGCTCCCTGTTATCCAAAATTACACTTTTGTAGGCCCCCATCTGACTTTTGTAAGTCTTCTGGTTCCATTCCTCCAGGGAAGCGCAAAGAGCATCATGCCCTTCCTCTATAACCAGGATTTTCGGTATATCAACACTGGTGAGGGTTTCATAGCTGTCCTGATCATATTCTGCCTCATAATCATAATCGACAAGCATTGGCAAAACTGTCGCTGCACCAGTTCCAACGGCAGCTTCTTCCTGCTCGTCTGCAGGCGTGTTTTCCTGCACGGTTTCCTGCTTGTTTTCCCGCTCTGCCTTGTGTGTCTCTTTTGCTGTCTGCTCTGCAGTTTCCTGTATCGCCGGCTGTTTCTCTGCTGTCTTTTGTCCACAGCCTCCGGCAAAAAATAAGGAAATGCACAATAATACAGAAATAAGCCTTCTCTTTTTCATTTTCCCCCGTTCTGATGCATCCGCATCGTAAGCTTATAAAAGCTTATCCAAAAATCGATTTAACAGTTTCCAGCGCTGCAATACGCTTTTAAGGCAGCCTTTAAGGCTTCATATCTTTGCCTTTTTTCCTCTTTGGCAAAATGTACTTTGCGGAACTGCTCCGGATTATTTTCATAATCCAAAGCTTCCTCTCCAAACTGCTCACTGGTCAGATCAAACCGCCAGTCCCCGATTACATTATAACAATGATAATTCCCGCCCGGGCGCAAAACTCCGTATACCTTTCCTCCAAAAATATCCTGGACAAGAAAAGCGGTAATGGAACATTGCCCCAGGGTAGGGTTTTCCCTTGTCCAGTCTTTCCGCATCCGCGGTGCACAGGTATCTGCACACCAGAGCTTTGACAGTGCGTCATACAGCTGTCGCGGGTTATGGATCCCCGGATATTCTTCTGTTATTGCCGGAGCATCTGCATGCTCCCACCCCCAAAATTGATAGCTCATAGCCTTATATCTTCCTTTTATATTGTTCTGTTTTTCTGCACGATCCGGCATCCGAGATATCCGCACAGGATTCCCAGAAGCGCTCCACCCAGAATATCTGTTGGATAATGTACATACAAATACATTCTGGAAAATGCAATGAAAGCTGCCAAAACCAATGCAGCCTTCCACAGGTACTTTTCCCCTGCAAAATAGAGCGCCGATGCAGCGGCAAAGGACACTGCAGTATGTCCCGAAGGAAAGGAATAATCTGACGGATACGGAATCAAAAGCCTGATGGCATCATTGATATCGCAGGGGCGGATCCTTCTCACCAGATTTTTCAAAAGCAGATTGCAGAGTATTCCGTCCAGGATCAATGCTGCTCCCAGGATCAGACCGGTTTTTCGTGTTTTCGGGATCAGAAGCAAAATAACTGTAAGTACAATCCATATCACACCTCCGTTTCCAAAGCTGGTTATAAACGGCATGAGCACATCCACTGCCGGGGTTCTGAGGTTTTGAATCCCATCCAGAATCCAAAATTCAAGATTCATGATCCAGAGTCTCCATTCGTTTTGTAAATCGTTTCCAATGTCTCTGTCTCTATCATACCATATCAAATGCCCAATCATCCACCCCCTGCAGTTACTTTTGGGCAAAACAATCCCGGCAGCGTCAGGACTGCTGTCTGACCGCTGCCGGGATCCCTTTGATATCCTTCTATAAAATTTACCGGAAAATCATCTGTGCGAAGTCTGCAAAGCACGGTCTCCACACATTCCAGTCATGTCCTCCGTGATAAATTTTTCTGGTTTCCCGAACACCTTTTGTTTGGATAATTTCATCCTCCTCCAGGAACCTCGGAAGGAACCAGTCCTCATCTCCAATGCAACGGAAAAACGTATGAAAATAGGTATTGAAGGCCTCATCATCCATTGCCTTTAAATAAGACTGCCCACATGACTTTGGAACAATTCCGTCATGTTCTTCATCTCCTACTATCCTGTCTCTTAAAAAGCCGGAGAAAATGCCAACCTCACTGAACAGCTCCGGGTGTTCACATATTATACGGGTCGTCTGTACAGAACCCATGGACAGTCCTGCCATACCTCTTTTTTCCTTGCTTCCCCCAAACTGATATTTTTTCTCTAGCATCGGAAGGATTTCCTCTACCAGCATCTGCCCATAAAGCGCACGATTCAGTTTAAGTTTTCCGTCGATTCGCTGCTTTACCATGCCATTTCCCATAACGATCGCAAAGGGCTTGATTTTTCCTGCCGCGATCAGATTGTCCATCAGGATATTCACTTTTCCTGTGGTTGACCAGGAAATCTCGCTCTCTCCAAATCCGTGCTGCAAATACAGAACCGGAAGCCCTGCAGACGGTACACATGGCGGAAGATATAGGATCAGCTTTTCCCAGTTATCAGAAATTTTGGATTTATAAAATTCCTGGGTCAGTGTTCCGTGGGGGACATCCCGAAGCTCAAATAATCCGTCTTCATCCGGCAGCTCAATATAGTTATACGGACGACCGTAGCCATGTGCGATGGGAAGCTCCGGGCTGAGAACCTCCTGACCATCTACGCAGATCTGCACATAATTCACGGCTGTGGAAAATGGCAGTTCCAAAATCCACTTTTTCCCTGTTTTCGTAAACGGATACAGCTTCTCTCCCCACTTCATGGAGAGCTTTTGGCATTTTCGCAGTCCAACTGCAAAAATGTCTTTCCGTCTTTTCTTATGAATGTGCCATTTTCCTCTAGAGCTTCCAGCTTCCGCTGTGAACTGATTTCTTCCATTTTGTTTTCCATTTTGTTTCCCTCTTTTCTGTTTCTGTCATGTCTGTTTCCAAATACCAGTACCTATTATATCAGTTTTTATTTCGTTTGTAACCGGGTAAGGATGCTGCTTATATCCATCTTCTTTTCGACTGCAGTAAACGCAACGTTCTCTCCATCGTGGATGAGGCTCCAGATTTCTCCGTATGCTCTCTTTTCAAGAAGCTCCGAAAGAAGGAAGGTGGAGGTTGCTCTCTTTGTAGCGAAGATAATCCTTCTCACGCCCTGTTTTCTGAGCGCTTCGATGTCCTTCATTTTTCCCGTCAGCATGGCAAAATCGGAATCCGTCGCAATTGCCAGCACGTCTTTCTTCTGCGCGGTAGCAAAAATCATGGCTTTTCCGTCCTGACCTACTACCTGATAAAAATGTCCTTGTGCGGGAGCCTTGTATCCTGTGCTTTTTCCATTTCCCTGTACCGGCTCTGATGCAGATGTCTGCATTCTGTATTCCACAGGTGCTGCGGTTTCACCGGGAGATGTCGGCTCCGGTACTACCAGCGTTCCGATCGGAAGTTCCATTTCGCTTCCGTCAATCTTGATTATGCAGGTTACCGGATAGCTTCCGGGAACAACAGGTACAGTTTCGCTGCCATTGTAGAGAATCTTTTCTACGCTGCCCGCACCGGTTGCTTCTGCCTTAAAAATTCCATTTTCCATCCTGATATCCAGCTCCGTCAGGTTTGTCGGGTTTCCTTCGCTGTCCAGGTGCATATTGACGTACTTCTTCAGCGCTTCTGTGTCACTGCCGCTCAGGCTGTTGATCGTTACGTCCGATCCAATGATATAATGTCCCTTACTGCTGGTATGGTTGGAGTCTTGCCCATCACCAATATAACCGATACGGTTCGAAAGAACATTTCCTGCAGCATCTACCATTCCGGTGTTCACAATGGCGTTGCCGACAATGATAATCTTTCCTTTCATATCCCAGCCATCCTCTGAACCGATGGCTGCGCCCTGATCTCCGCCGTAGGCAGTGACCTTTGCATGATCCCGAATGATGATGATGCCGTTCATATTCTCACCATCTGAAGAGCCAATTCCGCAGCCTTCATCCGAGCCTGCAGCAATCACAGCAGCATTTCCGCCTATGGTAACTGTCCCGGTAAAATCCCCATCATCTCCAGCACCGATACCGGAGCCGTCAGAACCACTGTGATCTCCGCCTGCTTTGGCAGTAACCTTTGCGTTTCCATCAATGGTGATACTGCCTCTGAAATGGCCGTCATCTCCGGTGCCGATGCCCGCGCTGTCTTCAGCACCGGTTGCCGAAACCTGTGCATTCCCGCCAATCATAATGTTACCGCTTAGGTTCCCATCATCGCCGGAGCCAATGCCCGCACCCTGGTCATTGCTGGATACTTCAACCTGCGCATTTCCGTCAATGACAATGTTTCCGGACATTTCCCCATCTTCGCCGGAGCCAATGCCTGCTCCGTCTCCTCCGCAGTTCGGTGCTATATTGTCATCTGTTTTTACGGTTGCATCTCCTGTAATATGGATACTGCCGGACATGTCCTCCTTCTCATGGCTGCCGATTTTGGCATTATGGTTATAGCCAGAAGGCTCATCCTGAATCTCGGCCTTCAGAGAACCGCTTCCGTTTATGGTGACATTGCCATCCGAAATATGCAGTGCAGAGCCGGTTTCAGAGAAGATCTTGTTGTCTCCCTCCAGTGTAATGTTGGCACTGGAACTTCCCTTCACATCAATCGCATCCTTGCTGCTTTTAATATTGATATCCTTAATGGTCACATTTGCAGCTGCATTATCAGACGTGGATATCGCAATTGTGTTTCCTGTCTCTACAGAGCTCTCCCGCTGTGTAATCACAGGAGCCTCATCCGGCACGGCAGAGCCGCTGCCCTGCGTTACCGTCTGTCCGGAATTGTCTGCGTTTACCGTAACGCTGCCATCCTCCAGATACCAGTTGGCGGCATAGGTTGTCATGGGCAGGCTTACGCTCATGACCAGGGCGATCATACTTGCTGTCAGTTTTTTTCTCTTCATTGGGTTTCCTCCCTCTTTTCCTTTTTCATTTTTACATTATCCCCTGCAATGAAAATTCATAGTGCATGGCAAGTGCTTTGAACAGCTTCTGCATCACCTGCTCAGAGATCGCGCGGATATCGAGTCCCTCCACGAATCGAATCACCCGCCCGATTTCTTCCTCTGGAACGTTATAGGCCCGAAGGCTCATCGTGAAAAATAAGCGAAGCTTCTTCTCCAATGTCAGCTCTGCATCACACGGATGCGCCATGTAACCTCGCATGATGCCTGCAGATCCGATCTCCAGCTCGTAAAAGTCACGCTCTGTCAGATCCGGCTGATAGGATCCGAAGATCTGATACAGCTCTTTGGCTGTTTCGCGCTGAATATACTCACAGGCTTCCTTCTGGGTATAGGCTTCAATATAAATTTCCCGCAGGTTTTCATTCAGCTCTGTAAGCGTCATCTGGATCGCCGTTTCCACTGCATAAACATAGACCGGAGGGAGCTTTGTGCTCGCTGCACTTCTTGCCATCGAAAACTGATTCTTAAACATGAACTGCACAAGCTCTGTCAATACGCCGTCCTTTGCACGGAAAATGTTCTGAAAGCTGCTGCTGGACACGCTGGACTTCTCGATGATTTCCGCCATGGTTGTCTTTTTGTACCCCTGCTCCAGGAAAAGTTTTACGCATACCTGCAGGATGCGTTTCTTTGTTGGTTCGCTTAAACTTGTTGCCATTTGTTCCAACCTCATTCTATGTGACTATCTTTGTTTTTTCGTCTGGTCTATATACCAAATATAGCAGAAAACGGAAGCTTTCGTCAAGGAGTTTCGGTTCGTGTACCATTGAACTGTAACTATTTTCTATTTAAAATTTTATGAAACCGATGAAAGAACGTTGCGGTTGTTATTGCCGCCGCCAGTATATCGCTGATCGGCTCAGCCAAAAAGACAGCAAACACTTTATTCTGGATAAAATGCGGCAGGATAAAGATCAGCGGAATCAACAAGATCAGTTTTCTTAAGCAGGCAAGCAATAAGCTGACCTTTGCCTGTCCCAATGCCATGAAGCTCTGCTGACAGGCAACCTGGAAGCCAAGAGAGAATATGCCCGCCATATAAATTCTCAATGCCCATGCAGTATATGTGATCAATTCTGTGTTATTCGAAAAAATACCTGCAAACATCTTCGGAAATAGAAGCATAATCAACCAGAAGCATCCCGTAAAAATTGTACAAACTGTAAATTGAGTAAAAAATGCTTTTTTTACTCGATCTCTGTTTCCTGCACCATAGTTATAGCTCATGATCGGCTGTCCGCCCTGACAAATTCCCTGTAATGGTAATGTTGCAAGCTGGCTGACACTTGTAATAATTGTCATCGCTCCTACTGCAAGGTCTCCGCCATATCTTGATAAGCTGGAGGTAAAGCTGATAGACAGAATGCTTTCCGTGGACAACATGACAAAGGTAGAGATACCAAGGGCAAGACATGGTAAGAGGATTTCCTTTTTGCAATTTAAAGTTTTCTTTTCTAAGATGCAGGCTCGTTTTCTTTCCTGACAGGAAACGAAGGATCCATATTGCCCCCACAGCCTGACTCAAAACAGTTGCAAGCGCAGCACCCTTTACTCCAAGATGAAATACAAAGATAAAGATCGGATCCAGAATAATATTGATCACAGCACCAATCACAGTTGTCATCATGCTGATCTTCGCAAATCCCTGTGTCGTGATAAAAGGATTCATTCCCATCACGATCAGAACAAAAATACTTCCAAGAATATAAATCCTTGCATAATCCACCCCATAAGGAAGTGTCTGATCACTTGCACCAAACAGCGTCAGCAGCTGTGGTGCAAACGCAAAAAATAGCACAGTCAAAGCAACTGCCATAAGCAGAAGAATCACAAAACAGTTTCCAAGAATCTTTTCCGCTGTCTTATTGTCTTTCTTTCCCATGGAAATTGCAGCACGCGGAGCACCTCCGGACCCTGCAAGCATAGCACAGGCATTGATCAGCATCAGGATCGGTGTAAACAACCCGACACCCGTTAATGCTGCGGCACCAACGCCCGGAATGTGCCCAATATAAATACGGTCAACAATATTATATAAAAGGTTGATAATCTGTGCCACAACAGCCGGTATGGCCAGCCGTGCCAGAAGACGGGGTATTTTTTCTGTTTCCATAGCTTGTGTATTTGATTTACTGTTCATATCTATGCCTCCTTCCTGATTTCCATACTCTATAAACAGCCATAGCACTGATCAATATCAGGATTATGGCGGTTTTTATACTTGAAATGTCTCACCGTCAATTCAGCTATCTGCCACCTGCAGTACACAGGCACAATAACCGGGCGCAGGCTGATAGCAATGGATGATAAGATTCTTGTCTATCTCCGGGCTGTAATCATGAAGCGTATGCCTCGTACCGTTCAAAGCTACGTCCGCATAGGACACAAGCCACTTTTTTTCGCCATTGCGGAAGACCTCGTAGAACGAGCGGTTCAGCATTTCTTCCACAGGAACCCCCTCCACTTTCTCCATTTCCGCATTGCAGTAACGAAAAATGAAATCCACGCCGCGGCCGTCCTCGTTAAAGACAAGCTCTATCACACAGAATGCCAGCGGCATATTATCCAGAAGGCTGCATTTTTCCAGCATATTCAGAGGACTTGTGTGCTTGTCCTCCAGTCTCATTTCTGTGCGCAGACGACGGTGGCTGCTCAAGCCACGCTTGCGCCCCTGAAAGGAGCAGCCATCCGACATGGTATAAACACCATCGCTGCTAATATTTACAATGTGGCTGCGGCATACCACTGTCCCTTTGCTGATATTCAGGAACTCACACTCCGGCAAAACAGCCAGAATACTGCTGATCGGAATGAACAGTGCAAATTCTTCACCGTCCATACGTTTGATAACGGTTTTACGATCTCTACGATAAATGTACAGGATATTTTCCGCACAAAGTCCATGCTTTTGAAAGTATGTGTTCAGGTTGGTCACAGCGTCGGCTCCTTTTCTTTTGATCTGTTTAGTATAACATAGCCGATTTGTATAGGCAATGAATTTACTAAAGTTCATTATATAACGTCGTTTATTTATCTTTTTCATAAATTTCTCGCAAAATTGTCTTTAAGTTACTTAAAACCGATATTATGTTGACTTTTATACATATTTTGTATATGATAAGCATTATCAATCCATTGGGGAGACACCTGAGCTTTCGCTTTTGGACGCCCAGACTATGGGCAATCTGATCAGGCAGACGGGATATAAAACGCCTGACGCAGTTCCCAACGGTAAAGTTCAGCAGTATGAGTAACCGGCATTATTACAGCTCCGGACGCCCTGCCGGACACTATAACAAGCGCTACTACCAAAAGGAAGAGAAAAACAATGAAGCAAGAATTAACAGATATTCATCAGCACCCGATATGGGGGATGGACGACGGCGCAGATTCCCGGGAAACCATGTTCTCCATGCTCCGGGAGGCGCACTTCCAGGGTATAAAAACAATTGTGGCCACAACTCACGCTGCACCGGGATTTCATCCTTTTAACATGGAACTCTATACAGAACGGCTTGCTGAAGCACAAGCTTTTTGCAACCTGGAGGATTTGCAGATCCGGCTTCTTCCAGGTGCAGAGATCGCATGGACCTGTCAGGTGCCCATGGCACTCCAACAGGGAAAGATCCCTACAATCGGCAGAACAGACTATGTATTGTTAGAGTTTTGGAGAGATATTTCCTGGCAGGCAGCAACGGATGCGGTAAATCAATTGACTCGCGCAGGCTACCGCCCGATACTGGCGCATCCGGAAAGGTACCTGATATTTTTGCAGTCACCGAAAAAAGTGCTTCGGTTTCGACATGAAACCGGCGTTTTACTGCAGGTCAATGCAAATACGATCCTGAACCCCCGAAATTACCGGATACATAGATTCGTGGAATATATGTTACAGAAAGACGGTGTGGATGCAGTTGCATCGGATGCACATAACTGTGTAAGCAGACCAGTGAATCTGGAAGCGGCATATCAGTGGCTTATCCATCATACAGATGCAGCATATGCCCGGAAATTAGTGACCTTTGGTGGTGAGCTGGTATGACAGATTGCAGACAGACCTATACCATCGGGATCATAGAATGATGTGCGTTGACCACAGAGAGCTCTGTACCAAAGGTACATACACTATTACAATACAGCGTGTGTACCTTTTCGAATATCCGTCAATTTCTGTGCTTTTTCTCTGATACGGGCTTTATCTCCGAAATTATCTCCACCATTTATTCCACCTTTTTCTCCACCATTAACGTTATCCTGCACATTTCTATATAAATTCACTCGAAACATATCATCAAATACTTCCACAGTCGGAACAGGCAGTCCATATTCTCCGGCAGCACTTATAATTCTTCTGATGCCGCTTCCCCACGCTTCTACCAGTCCCATTTGACCGAAAATATTAGCAATCAGCTTATTTCTAATCTTAGAATGACCTTTCATTACTTCCTCGTAGGTTAATCCATTGTATAAACCGCCGGGCGATGTCACTTCCAAGCGATCGTCATAAATTGCCACCTGTATGCAGGATTCATCTAAGTGATGATTCCTATGAAAGAACAAAACAATCCCAGCGGCGCCAAAACGATTGTCTGGCTGCCGCCGGGATCATGAGCTTTACCCTTCTTTTTATTTACCTAAAAATCATCTGCGCAAAATCTGCAAAGCATGGCCGCCACACGTTCCAGTCATGTCCTCCCGGATAAATCTTTCGCATTTTCGCAGTCAAGCTGTAAAAATATTTTTCCGTCCTTTTCGAAAGGCGTCTTATCTTGTCTCATAAACGCCCTCCTTGCTGTAGGTAATGAAAACATCCCCGTATACAGCCACCGTTTTCGTTGCATTCAGCTGCAATGGATCTGGAATCTCCCTGATTTCTGCAGTCCCATCGACAATTTTTCTTCATGCATTCCAGCGCCTGATCGACCACATAATCCGCCAACGGTGCGCCAAAGCCCCGGTAATCATGATGAGAATTGATCACATGGTCATACTGGTCTTTCATCGACGCAATTCGTTCCATCGCCTTTGCAGCTTTTTCCACACTGACATATCTTCCCTCCGTATGGTCACCCGACTGCATCAGCAAAAGATTACGGTTACACGCATCGGCACAGAACAGATACCTGGTTTTCGAGTCGATAAAAATCATTTCGCCGGGGGTATGTCCGGGACAGCTATATGCCGTAATGATACGCCCTCCAAGATCGAATGTCTGACCGTCGGATAGCGGAAGCAGCTTCGGTTTTCTCTCCCAGCAAAGCATATCTTTCTCTGTGCTGTAAGGATAATATTTATCCTCCCGCGTCCGGATAAAATCTGCATAATTTCTCCGGTTTTCCAGCATTTTTTCAAAGGATACATCCAGAAAATAATTGTCCGCCGGATTGATATACAGCTCGTCAAATGCGCCTGCCCCGCCGATATGATCCATATGTCCATGGGAAGCAATCACAATGTACGGTTTATCGGTAATTTTTCTGATAACGCCTTTCAGATCACCGATTCCACAGCCTGTATCCAGAAGCAGCGCACGCTCTTTTCCTACAAACAGAAAAATGGACGAGCAGTCAAATTCATCGATTTCATATGTATCTTTTTCAAATTCATAATAAGGATGCCTGTCCGTCATAGCACTTCCCATCCTCAGAATTTCATCTGTTTACACGTTCTGACGCCATTGACATAAATATCGTTTGCCAGCTCCGTAACCAAACGAAGATCCTGCCAGGTTTCACATTTTTGCCCCATAAAGGTAATATTGTCAAAGTAAATATCATGGACACGTACTTCTTCTGTCGGCGTCTGGTATCCTCGGATCAGCGAAACCGGAATATCGCCGTTTAATACCTGAATGTTGTCAAAATGAATATCATTGATCTCCCTTTGGCAACCTGCTGCGTATACTTGCAGAGCAGAACCTTGATATCGAACAGCTTCTGTTCCGCCTGCTCTACCCGGATATTTCTGTAATGGACGTCATGCACATGACCGCCATCCGCCTGATGGATGGAGATTGCTGCGCCGCCCATATTTCCTTCGTACTGACAGTGAATGATATCACAATCCTCAAATACAAGATCATGGATCTCACTCTGAAGCCCATAGCCTAATTCAATTGCATTGCCCGGCTCCGCATTCCAGAGCACATTATTATGGGCATATACTTTCGTCACATCCCGAACAGTCGAAGTATCCGCAATCAATCCATGTGCCTTAATACAGATACTGTCATCCGTCGAACGGATAAAGCAATTCTTTATCTCCACATCCTGGCTGCTCGTAATATCAATACCATCTCCTGTTACAATTCTGGACATGATATTCATATCATCAATGACAACATGATCACATGCCGCCGGAACCACATGCCAGGAGGGTCCGTCTACTGCCGTAAAGCCTTTTAAGAGAACATTGTTGCACCACTTGATATAGATAAAAAACCGATGGGCATTACTGTCCGGCAGATGCCAGCAGGCTCCATTGACGATTCCGTTTCCTACAATGGAAATATTATCGCAATGATCCGCATAAATACAGCCGGATACCACGGCACCCTCTTCGATATAGACCGTATCATTCGGCTTTAAGGTCAGGATCCCGACATTGTATACCTTTCCTTTTTCAAAGCAGATCGTTGTATTTTCCGGTTTTTCGATTCTGCGCGAGCAAAGCACGAATAATGCGTCATGCAGACCGCCGTCTGTCTCTACCGTAAATTTCTTCGGCTCGTCGAGATGAATCTGAACGGTCTCTCCCTTTATGGAAGGGACGATTCCAAAGCTGGTCGGACGAATTGCCAGCTTCTCAAAGGGTGTATGAATCGAAATTTCCAGATCATAGGCTTCGTCATCTACTACAACAACATAATCAAAGGAGTCTGTATGATATACCACGCGCTCCGTTCCATTGCAGATAACACTGTATTTTGTTGATTTTTCCAGTTCCTCTACGGAATTCAAAATAAACCGCGGCTCCTCGATCGGATCCGGATTGTGATAATAAATTAAATCGTTTTCAAAATCCTTCATGTCTTTTTTCTCCTCGTATCAATTCCTATAGTCCATCAAATTTATCCCTTAACTGCACCGGCTACCATACCGCCGATAAAATAAGAGGAACACTTCAGATACAACAAAACCACCGGAATGGTCGCGATACACAGACCTGCACACAGTACACCATAATCCGTATTGTACATGGAATTAAAGTTCATCAGACCAAGCGGAAGCGTTTTTAAGGAATCCTTTTTAATTTCAATCAGTGCCCAATAGAATTCACTCCAGGTACCTTGGAAGTTAAAAATCATTACGGTAGCGATAACCGGTTTTAACAGCGGAAGCGTAATCCGAAACAGGTTCTGCAGCAGGGAGCAGCCGTCCAGCAGTGCTGCTTCATCCAGCTCTTTCGGCAGGCCTTTTACATAGTTAATCATAATAAAGGTTGCCGTCGGAAGCCCCAGCGTAACATACGGAAGCAGCAACGCAAGCCGCGTCCCGTTCAGTCCCCACGCTTTCAGCGTCGTAAAGTTGGGGATTGTGAGCATTTCAGATGTGATAAACAGTCCGGACAAAAACAGTATTTCAATGAATCCACTGCCCCACGGTCTTAATTTCCCGAGCGCAAAGGATGCGAGTATAATAACGATCAACTGCACTGCCAGCGTCATAATCGTAATAATAACACTGTTCATGAAAAAAGCTTCCAATTTTACCAATTTTCCATGCAGAAACATAGTTTTCCGGTTTAAAGGTCGTAATGCCAAAAGGGTTCGTCAAAACATCCAGATTGGATTTTATGGATGTCAGAAACATAAATGCCAGCGGGTACAGCACAATCACTGCCAGAATCAGAAGAACGATCTGACTGAATATCCCTCCTATTGTGAGTTTCTTTTTTTTTCTTTCATTATTTTCACCCCTTCGCTTATTCGTAGTTGTACCTGCGTCCAATCAGTCTGCTGATCAGCACCAGTGTCAGAATGATGATAAACAGCACAGTAGACATTGCCAGTGCCCTATAAAACTTGAAATCAACGAACGCCGTAGTATAAATCAGCTGTGCAACTACAGTCGTCGCCTTGCCGGGGCCACCGCCGGTCAGCATATAGAACAGGGCAAAGGATTTCATACCGCCGGAAATGGAAAGGATGACGTTTGTTTCCGTCGTTCCCGCAGTAAGCGGAAGGAAAAAATTGAAGAACAGATCTTTTTGGTCGCGCCGTCAACCGCTGCGGATTCCAGAACATCTTTGGAAATATTCATCATCGCAATATAGAATAAAACCATCGTAAAACCAATATACTGCCAGGTATTTACCGCAATAACCGTGCCGAGCGCAGTGCTCTTCTCCCCGATCCACGCATGTGTCAGATTGTCAAGACCAACCAGGCGCAGCAGCGTATTGACCAGACCAATATCCTTGTTCAGCATAAACTTCCACATAACCGCCACTACAGAAGCGGGGAGGACGACCGGGATATATAAAGCTACTTTATAAAACTGCTGCCACTTCGAGTCATATAATATACTGCAAATGCAAGCAAAAAACCGAGGGTTGTCTGAATCAGTGTGGAAACCACTGCAAAAACCAGATTGACCTTGATCGCCGCCCAATATTCGTCATTATGAAACAGCTCAATGTAGTTTTTCAGTCCAACAAAACTAAAAAATCCGGACTGAATGCATTCCAATCCGTAAAGCTCCTGACCAAGCTCTTAAAAAACGGGAAAACAAGAAAGCATCCCAAAAATACAAAACCGGGAATCAGGAAAACATATCCCATGAGCTTTTGCCTTGTTTTATAATTCATTTTGCTCTTCATATCTTCACCCTTTCAAATAGGGCCGGCAGTCCATTTTCTGCCAGCCCTATTTCAGTTTGCCGCTATTTATTACTTACCGTTTTCTTCAAGTAATTTGACGTACGCATCTTCGATCTTCTGACCGAATTCTTCCGGAGTTTCGGAAGGATCGGAGAGAAATTCTGCTTCCAGATCACCAGTATCTGATCCGATATCGCCGGCACTGTAATCATAGTTTTTTCTGTAGCTCTCTGCGCTGGAGAAGATTTCTGCAAATTCGCTCTGGTTTGCATTGTCATAGGTGCAGTCCTTATTTGCCATTACAGACAGTGTCTCGTTACCGAATTTCTGCTGTACATCTTTGCTTGTGATATATTTTAAGAATCTTGCGGACTGTTCCGGATACTTGGTACCGGAGTAAACCATGAATCCGTCAACACCAAAGTTGTGAAGCAGGGTAGGCGTGCCTTCGGGTGCAGGGAACGCCATAACGCCAATTTCGAAACCGGCTTCTGCGGAGTTCTTTTCAAGATCTGTCAGTTCATTGTTGTTTACGAATGCAAACAGACCTTTCTGCAAATAGAACTGACCGGTAGCATCTTCTCTCGTCATAGCAAGAGAATCCGCATCAAGGTAACCTTTGTCAACCCAGTCTCTTAATCTTGCTCCTGCTTCAGCATATTCTTTGGCAACATCCGTATAGTGACCTGTCAAATAGTCATTGTTTTTAAGATATCCTGCATCGTACATGTAATGCAATGCAAAAGTCTCAACCAGGGATGCAATCTGAAAGCCGTGAGGATTACCAGGCGTCAACAGAGGTGTTACTCCGGTCTTTGCAGCTTCGCCAAGCAATGTTTCAAACTCTTCCAACGTGGTAGGAACTTCCCAGCCGTTCTCTTCCATCATCGTCTTGTTATATGCAAGCACGGTACAGGTTGTTCTGAACGGTATGCAGAAGACCTGATCGTTAACAGTACCGGACTGTACAGCGGGTGCCAGCAGGGAATCTCTCCATTCATTGTTATTCTCTTCCAAATAAGGAGTGAGATCGTATGTAGCGCCTACGGAATTGAACGAACCCATCTGGTTTGCCCAGCAGCATGCTACATCAGGAGCTTCGCCAGCAGCGAAGGCTGTTGTCAGAGTCTGTGTCAGAACGTCCCAGGTGATCACCTGTGTCTCAACCTTGATATCCGGATTTGCCGCTTCGAAATCGGATATCATCTGTGTAATTCCGCTTCGTACTCCGGCCAGTCATGCATGAAAGTGATGGTCACCGGTTCACCGTCAGTCGTCTGAGCTGCTTCCGCTGTGGCATCATCCTTTTTTCCGTCGTCGCAGCGGTATCCGCAGGAGCTGTTGCTCCTGTAGAGCCGCAGCCTACAAGAGCGGATGCAGCAGTCATGACTGCCATCACAATCGCCAATACCTTTTTGGTTTTTTTCATACCATGTCCTCCTTTTTATTACCGACACAAGAACGAATCGTTTTTTGTGTCTATCTGCTTTTTGCAGATCATTCACTTCATTTTTCCCTGATGTCTTTCCCTTCCTGTCAGTCGATATCCATTTGCTGAATGTAAGCCTGTTGCCGTTTCAGCATTTTCTTAAAGGCATGATACACGCCATCTGCATTTTCTTTCAGGGTTCGTTTGGAATTCGTATGCGGATTGATGCTCGTCGCGTAATCCAGCTGGCTGATCCAGTCTGCGGGAATTGATTCACTTCCGGAAAGCGCTCCGGCAATTCCACCGGCAACTGCCGCAACACAGTCTGTATCACGTCCCATATTTACGCCTGCAAGGATCGCTTCCTTCGTATTTCCATGAACCATCTTAAAAATAACAACGCCCTTTGTGACAACTTCATTCGCATAGCTGAACGGATACGGCATTCCAAATCCGTTATAAATGGAATCAAAATGCTGTCTCAGCTGAAAAATGTCGCTGCATCCTGCCGCTTTTTCAATTGCTCGTCAATCTCTTTCACAACGACGTCGGGATCGCAGTGATCAAAAATTGCCCCGATCACAGAATCCACGGTTGCGCCGGGCTTCGTTCCCTCCGCTATTGCTACGCCAGTGACACATGCCCATTTCAGTCCGCGGCTGTTCGTTGTCTGATACAGCTGTCCGACCTGAAGGATATCCTCTTTTGCGCCTTCTACATTGCCTGCGTTGATCAGTCCGATCGGATGACACGCCCTTGCAAAGCTGTTGAGTCCGGCGTAATCACAATATCTGCCAAGATCAGTTGCCGGTATTCCGGTTTTTGCCATTTTCAGAAGAACCCCTTCAAACGGTTCGGATACCCAGCCTCCTGCATTCGGATTTGCGTATTTGTTCCAGGCAGCCCTGACGTCCTCCGCTGTGACCCTTCCCTCTTTTTCCATAATCGCAGAAATCATCAGCTTCTGCCGTTCCACGCCGTCCTCTGTCGTTCCGGGTTCCCTGTCCCAGCCATTTCCGTAATGCTGGTACGGAAGATACCCGTCTACATAGCCATACTTCCTGTCAATTTCTTCATAAGTCATTCCCTCAACAGGAGCTCCCATCGCCGAACCGATATGACAGCCACAGATACAGCCGAAAAACTTGTCCTGTAAAATTATACTCATATCGTCCCCTTTTTAGCTGTAATTTTTATGCATTTTTGTTATAAAAATATATTACTTCTACTTTGTACGTTTGTCAATATGTTGTATCTCCATTTATTTCTGTATGGTTTACTGGTAAAATTGCATCGTATTCATATGCTACAAGCAAAAAAATACCGTCCAATCATCTTTTTGACAATTGAACGGTACCGGTATTTCCTTATTCAGTTCTGTCCCTTTCCTTCCAGCTCAGTGCTGCAATTCCAAAAGCTATCCTTTTTTTTCTCGTCAATTCTTCCTCGAAGCCTCCGGCGTTGCCATGCAAATATGGATATGCGGTTCCCCGTCTATGATCAGTCCCTGCCCGGCTGCCACTTCAATCGGTCCTTCCACGGTATAAAAACCGTTGGTCGGATCATCCTCAGTCGTCTGGATCATGTGATACCGCGCCTTATCCAACGTTCCAATCATAGATACGACTGCTCCGTTCTTGATTCTGTGTTTGGTAATAGCCTGGTTCAGGCACTGCAGCATATCATCGCCTTTTCCCAGATGAAGCAAAATGACATCTCCTGTTTTCCTGACATGAAATGTGTTCATTTTGTACCCTCCTGTTTTATGAATCCGTTCTTATGTTCTTTGTATCTGTTGTGTTTTCCGGTGTTTGTGTCCGGAGAACTTTCCGAAACAAAATAAAAAATGAGCTTCCGAGCATAATGCTGACACTGATCCATGCAGAGGCTTCTGCAGCGGCAATCCCCATAAAGCTGTGCCTGCCAAGCCAATATCCAAAAATCAGTCTGCTGAAGACTTCCAGTCCACCGGAAAGCATCGGAATCCATGTATTGCCCATTCCCTGAATGCAGTTTCGAAATACCATCAGAAATCCCAGGAAAAAAGACAAAAATCCCCCACAATCAACAGATATTGTCTGCACAGCTCAAGTACCGGTGGATCTGTCACCATCAGCGACGCGATCCTTTTCCCGCCGAAAATCTCAACAGCGGACAGTGGAATATGAATCAGGATAGAAAGAAGCACTCCCATCCTAACCCCTGCTTTAATTCTGTCATATTTCTGCGCGCCGTAATTCTGACCGACAAACGTCATAAATGTCATTCCCAGCGCATTGCTGAATTCTCCGATCACACTGCGAATTTTGGTGGACGCCGCATAAGCCGCCACTGCAGACGCACCAAGATCGTTTACAAAAAACTGCAGGATCATTCCACCGACTGCCGTTACCATACTCATAATTCCGACCGGCAGCCCGGTTTTTAACATTCTGACTGTCAGGCGTGCATTTTTGCTCTTACTGCCGTCCAAAATACTGACAAATTTCAATCTTTTCAAACCTGCGGCACAGATTGCAAAGGAGAACACCTGAGACAACACCGTTGCCGCAGCCGCTCCCTGCACGCCCCACTTCAGTGTGAGTACAAATACGCAGTCCAGACCAATATTTGTCACAGAGGAAACGAGCAGCGCCCAAAATGGCGTAGACGAATCCCCCAGAGACTGCAAAACGCTCATAAACAGGTTGTTCAAAACTGTAATCACAAACCCCAGCAGGATCACTTTGATGTAATCCAGCGACTGCTCCAGAATTTCTCCGGGCGTATGCATCAGAATCAAGAAATCTCTGATCGCCAGAGATCCGACAATTGAGATCATCGCTCCCACAATCAGCGACAAAACGGATGCGACAAAAAATCCCCGGTTTACCAGATGATAATCCTTTTTTTCCCGTAGGCCTGTGAAATATGGATGCAAAATCCTCTTGTAAGCCCCATTGCAAATCCGAGCGTCAGCCAGACTACAATGGATGTCGCGCCGACTGCTGCCAGCGCCTGCGCTCCGATTCCCCGTCCGACAACGACGCTGTCCACAAAGCTGTAAAGCTGCTGAAACAGACCGCCAATTGCCAGTGGAATATAAAACAGAATGATATTTTTGGCAATGCTGCCTTCTGTCATGTCCCTTGCCTGTGTTTTCATAAGTTTACCCTGCAAAAGTTCTGCCCTTTCTTTTCATATCAACGATTGTTCAGGTTCCGGTAAAGTTCAATGATTACCGGTCCTCCTCCCTGAACCAGAAATTTGATTGCTTAAAATAATTTTACTCTATTTTCGTCTTTTTGTACAGAATAATTTGCTTTTAGATATCTGAAAAACGGCATATTAAAAGGATCAGCCCTTTGAATGCCAAGTGATCTGCTGAAAATAATGTCTGCCCTTTCATCAACAAGGAAGAAGAACAGCTCACCAAGAGTTCTTTGTCTCTGGTTCTTTTTTGATTGCCCACTCATTTTTCTCCAAAATCCAACGGCTTTGCCGTCTCCATGCATTTTTTCGCCTTATGCCGGTGCTTGCAAGCGCACACCGCCGCAAGGCTTTGTTTCTCATCTTAGTACAGCTTTGCACCTGCCGGGATTCTGTCATTTACCATCAGAAGGTTCAGTCCCTCATGACCGTCTTCCTCGTGTACTGCTGAGATCAGCATACCTTCGGAATCGATTCCCATCATCTTTCTCGGCGCCAGGTTCACGATAGCGATTGCTGTCTTGCCAACCAGCTCTTCCGGCTCGTAATACTCGTGAATACCGCTTAAGATCACGCGATCCTTGCGTTCTCCGTCATCCAATGTGAACTTCAGAAGCTTCTTGGATTTCGGAACTGCTTCACAAGCCAGGATCTTTACTGCACGAAAATCTGATTTTGCAAAGGTATCAAAATCTACCATTTCTTCAAAGATCGGCTCGATCTTCACGTTGGAGAAATCAACCTTCTCCGCCAGATCGGCTGCAGCAGCCTTTGCCGGTGCAGCCTGTGCTACGTTATTTGCGGCATTTTTCGCTGCGATGACTGGTCTGGATCCTCACGCCCAGGTCGTCATCATTTTTCTTCCGTCTGTTGTACTCAACATCGAAAAGGATCCTGTTGAACAGCCCTGTTTCGTAGCAATCCACCAACTGTGGAAAGATACTGTAGTTCTTGTAGATCAGTCGGAAGCGTTCACGGGGAGTTGCTTTCCCGTAGCTTTCCACCAACTTATCTTCTGTAATGCACATGTTCGCACCTCCATTTTCTTTCTTGGAGGTTAGGCTTGCCGGCTTGCGTCACCTCTTGCTTACACATGCAATTCTACGGAACGCCACGGAATAAATCGTTCGTCAAACGGTCAACTTCTGTTGACCGGTAGTCAACTCAAAAAGTAAAAAAGAAAAGACGTATGAAACCAAATGTCTCATACGCCTCATAGGATTTATGATTATAACTTTGTAAATTCATCAAGCTGCTTATCTACATCTCTTCCGGAATACATAACCCGAATCACTGTAACCAATTTCTTTGTCTTATCGGGGATATAGAAAATAACATAATTATCAACAGGCACAACTCATGTATTTCGACTTTTCCAGGGCTCTCTTTCATAAATAAAACCCTTTCGTTTGCCATAGGCGGAAACCCACTACCTTTAGGTGGTGGGAGGAGCCTTGTAAATCTTTAATCGTTAACCCTGATTCTCAATATATTTTTGTATGGTAGTTGACGATACTTCTCCAATGCTGCAAGCAAAATATCCGTCTGACCAAAATATTTTTTTCTTCCAATACTGTTTAGACAGAAACGAACCATATTTGTGCCATAAGTATTAGCAATATCGTCAACATCATCAGCGATAGAATCTTTGAGTAATTGTTTACGATATTTGGTTACTAGAACTATATGTACTTTAAGGCTGTATTTCCGTCTGTTATGACGATTGTATCTATTATCCATAATTCACGTCACCTCAAAACATTGATTTTCACTAATTATTATTATATAATATATTTAGTGAAATATCTATGAAAGGAGTACATATATGGAACAAATGACTATTACAGCTAAAATTCAAATAGTCGTAGATGAAACAGATAAGGTTTTGCTTGATGAAACTATGTCTGTTTATCGTAATGCCTGCAATTATGTTTCAGACTATGTGTTCCGTACTCATGACTTAAAGCAGTTTTCGCTCAATAAGGTTTTGTATTCTACTTTACGGGAAAATTTTAGCCTTAAATCGCAAATGGCTCAGTCTGTTTTGAAGACTGTTATCGCCAGATATAAGACCATTCTTGAGAATCAAAACGAATGGATGAAACCCTCGTTCAAAAAAGCCTCAGTATGATTTGGTTTGGAACAGAGATTATTCCTTAACACAAAACTGCTTTTCAATCAATACGCTAAACGGTCGTGTGAAGTTATCTTATTTTGCAGACGGAATGTCTAAGTATTTCGACCATACGATTTATAAGTTTGGTACAGCTAAACTTGTAAATAAGCATGGCAAGTATTATCTTCACATACCAGTAACCTACGATGTCGAAGAAAGTAATGTTTCTGACATCTGTAATGTTGTGGGTATAGATAGAGGTATTAACTTTGTTATTGCCACTTATGATAGCAAAAACAAGTCTGGATTTGTTAGTGGTAAGGCTATGAAGCAAAAACGTGCTAATTATTCCAAACTTCGTAAAGAACTCCAAATGCGACAGACCTCATCTTCAAGACGAAGAATAAAAAGCTATTGGTGGGCGAGAAAACCGTTGGATGCGGGATATTAACCATCAGGTATCAAAGGCACTCGTCAAAAATAACCCCAAGCACACTCTCTTTGTATTGGAAGATTTATCAGGTATTCGTAATGCTACAGAACGTGTTAAAACAAAAGACCGTTATGTTTCTGTATCATGGTCTTTCTATGACCTTGAGCAAAAACTAATCTACAAAGCAAAACAGAATCAATCTTCTGTTATTAAGGTAGATCCTCGCTATACAAGTCAATGTTGCCCTTGTTGTGGACACATTGAAAAGTCTAACCGCAATAAGAAGATACACCTGTTTACTTGCAAAAACTGTGGTTATAAATCTAATGATGACCGCATTGGAGCTATGAATCTGTATCGTATGGGAATAGACTATCTTGCAGATAGCCAAGTACCTAATACAGTTGTAACAGAGTAAACTCTGCTACAAAGGGTGCTGTCAACCACCCTATGATGTAACGCCACTTTAGATAGCAATATCTATCGGGGATTAAAGGTCGGAGGTGTAAACCGTTAGTACGACTGGGCAGTTACAAGCCCATGACCTTTAGGTCGTGGGTAGTTGACACATTATAATCCCTTCGGATATCCGTAAAAACCTGAGCTGCAGATTTGGTACGCCCTGCCTGCATATCCGCATATCCTTTCTCAAGTTCCATGTCCAAAGTCTCTGCGTTCATTCTCGAAATATCAACAGGTCTCGCAGTCGGAATCTTTACCTCAAACGGAAGACCCCTATTTAGAATGATCTGCTTATAAAACATATTGATAGCATTAGATGCCGGGATCCCCAAAGTAGCCAGAATTTCCTCAGCCTGTTCTTTAACATCCGGCTCTATTCTTGCATAAAGATTTGCTGATTTGGCTGCCATATCATCACGCCCCTTTCTTTTACCCATATTATAAGTCAATGTACGGACAAAAAGCAGTACATTTTTAAATCAGTACCTGATCTGCTTCAAAAGAATCTCTCTTACAGACTGATCCTCTGTCCTAATGTTTCTTCCTTAATGAATATGTTCATCTTCTCCTCTTTCCGGGCGAACCGGAAAAAGAGATGTACTGTTGTGTCCGTTACAATAAACAAAACGCACGAAAAGACTCCGTTTTACCGGTTATCTTTTCATGCGTCCGCGGTGGGTCATGCCCCCATATCATGAAGCCCTCATTTAGTTGTCATTATGCGTGTCATGCACGCTTGATTTCGTTCTTATTACTAAAGCTTATAAGTAGCACTTTCCGAGAGCATCCGTTCTCTCGACGATCTGCCCCTCTGTGAAATTCTTGAGGGTCACTACTCTGGTACATTTGTGAGTATGGCATTTTATCATGATGCCGTTCATAGCCGGAGCCGTCCTGTCTCCGGTCAGTGCGTAGGAGATCCGCATGGATTTCCTGCACTTCTTGCAATAAAAATCAATCGCCTGCATTCGGCTCTTCACCTCCAATTCAATGTTTTGATCCGAAGTCTGAAAAGGAAAGGGAAAGTCACCTTTACAGATTACTGCGAAACGTTGATTAGTCGATCTGCAAAGCGAGCTGACTATAATCCCCGAGGTCCGGGCAGCTCACCAAAAGCCTCTTTATTCAGTTTTTCTTCTGGCGCAGAAAGAAGATAGTTCATATCCTCCTACGCGTGTAAACAATCATAGGCATGTTCATTACCTCCATCCCAAACAAGCAGCGAACCAAGTTCCGACCGCCGAAGGTTAGCGTGGTCCGCAAGCTCCTTCTCATAAAGTTACGTTTATCGGGGTATCATTCTGCCGGCCGTCCAGTACGTGTACCCCTTTACGAGTATCTAATATAAAACAAGTCTAATTTGATTTTAATATGAACATATTTTCTTTTTCTAATCATATTAGATTTTCCTATTGATTTTATCCGCCCTATGAAGTATATTAGATTCACAGACGTGAGGGCTGTATCCCGCACTTAGAAAGAGGTCACTTATGGACAATATCGGAAACATATTTGCATCATATCGGAAAAACCTGAAATACTCGCAACAGGATATCTGCGATAAGCTTACCGGAATGGGAATCCCTACCAAGCCTGCAGCATACAGCACCTGGGAGACCGGTAACAGCATTCCGAACGCAGTACAGTTTCTTGCGATGTGCAAGATCCTCGGGATCACGGATATCTTTAATCAGTTTATAGGAGGATATAATCCGGACGATCCTATGGCCGAGCTCAACGAGAAAGGCAGGGCGATGGCACTTAACTACATTGACCTGCTGAAAGGCTCCGAAAAGTATCAGGCAGCTCCCGTCCGTATCCTGCAGCCTGTCAGGATACTCAATCTCTATGATATGCCTGTATCCGCAGGAACCGGTCAGTTTCTTGATAACGACAGCTATGAAGAAGTTGAAGTCGGGCCTGAAGTTCCGGAGACAGCTGATTTTGGAGTACGCATCAGTGGAGACAGCATGATGCCGAGATACCTGGATAAACAGATCGTGTGGATCCAGAAAACAGATGAACTGAATGATGGAGAGATCGGGATCTTCTATTACAACGGAAACGCCTACTGTAAGAAGCTTCTATGCAATAAAAAAGGAACGTACCTCATTTCACTGAATGATAAGTACGAACCTATTGAGATTGCTGAAGGATCAACATTTAAGACTTTTGGCCGGGTTGTGAGTTAGAGTCCGGATTATTGTACATGTTGATTGCTACAATATAATTGCTCCCCGTATCAGGTCAACCAAAAAGGAGGGATTATATGGCAGTCAAAAATGAGCTGAAGAAGCTGCGCAAGGAACAGCGCTTAAAGCAGTCTGATCTTACTATGGCAGTCAGCATGTGTGAAAAAAGCATCAGCAACATCGAGCTTGAAAAGAATCCGACCAGCCTTGAAACAGCTCTTCGCCTTGCAGCATATTTTAAAGTCTCTGTGGAAGATATCTTCCATCTGGAGGAAGAACATACCACGTAGGAAGTGTGATGATAATACGCCATGAAACAGTTATCTTTATTCCCGAAAGAAAATACCGATCCAAGACCACCGGAATCGATAGGCTGGAATCTGTGGCATGGATGCACTAAGGCCAGTACCGGATGCCTGCACTGCTATATGTACCGAAGGGATGAATCCATCGGAAAGGATCCTTCCATCGTACAAAAGACAGAAAACTTCGACCTTCCGGTTAAGATCTTAAGATCCGGCAAATATAAAGGCCGATATAAGGTTCCCTGTGGTTCACACATCTGGACATGCTTTTCATCCGATTTCTTTCATGCCGATGCAGATGAATGGAGAGAAGACGCCTGGGATATGATATACGAACGTTCCGACTGTTCTTTCTTCATGATCACCAAGAGACCGGAACGGATCGCAGAACATCTTCCAAGGAATTGGGGCTATGGCTGGGAGCATGTCACAATAGCCGTCACCTGTGAAAATCAGGAAATGGCTGATAAAAAGACTCCCGGTATATCTATCTCTCCCACTCTTCCACCACTCCGTAATGATCGAACCGATGCTGACGGCCGTGGATCTGTGGCCATATATCGATGGATACCGCTCATCTGATGGAAGCCCTGTCATCAAGCGTGTATCCGTGGGCGGAGAATCCGGTCCCGGAGCCAGGATCTGTGATTATTCCTGGGTAGAAGCAGTTCACGCACAGTGCATCGAAAACGGGATAAGTTTCAACTACCACCAGACAGGAGCAAAGCTTATAAAAGACGGAAAGCTATACGACATACCCAGAAAACTGCAGCACACTCAGGCACATAAAGCAGGACTTGATACATAGCCCAAAGAAAGGAGGCCCGTCATGAATACAACAGCATATCAGATCATCGCCGTAGACTTTGACGGAACCCTTTGCTACAGCAACTGGCCTGAACTCGGCGAACCCAACAGACCTCTGATAGAATATCTGATCAATCAGAAAAGATCCGGCAACAAGCTCATCCTCTGGACCTGCCGCGCCGTTTTAATGTGTGGATGGATATCTGGTCATGGTATACGGTCCTGATTCCATAGAGTTCTTCGCATTCAGCCACAAAAGAAGTTAGTTTTGTGTATAACCGGGCCTGATTTTTCGTAATATCCCGTTTACATGCTTTTCGGATATCTCGACTTGAGTAGATTCGATTCATTGCTGCATAGATAACGAGTTTCAGCATCTGACGCGGCGTTGCCTGATTTTTTCTGATCCTGCCATAAGTTTTATATAGTTCAGAAAGGTCCATTTCCTCCACAAAGGCACTTACCAGACGAACTGGATCATCAGATGGAATAGAAATCTCTAAATTCAGCGGAAGTTTGATTTGATAATACAACGAAAATGAGGTATAATTTCTCTGTATTATTTTGTTTAGTTGCATAAACTGATTATACCACGAACGCCGGGCTTTTCGAAGCTCGGCGTTTTGTGTTGGATATATAAAATGAGCTGCCGCACGTTAGTGTGCGACAGCCCCTTTGTCTTTGGATTGAGGAATGGCGTTACGTATTTGCTCGAATTACGCAGCTGATGGATGATGCAATTCTGAATTTCCGTCTTGGGAAATACAGCCCCAATCGCCGCAGAGAATCCCGTCAGGTTATCCGTGCAGGCAATGAAAATGTCCTCCACGCCTCGTTTTTTAGCCCGTTGAGTACCGTTGCCCAGTACTTGGCACTTTCGTTTTCTCCTGCCCACATCCCCAACACGTCTTTTTTAAGGGCACAACGCACATATCCTTGCTCACTCTTTTTTTCATTTTCTTGTTACGGTCTTTCGGGGCAACAGCCCCATCAAATCGCTTGTAAAGCGATTGTGTTTTCGAAAAAAAGCCTGATACGATATTGCCATAAGCAGTGATGTTGCAACACATAGCTACAATCTACAATAGTGAAAGGAGACGATCTCACCAATGCGATGCACCCTTGTTTCCAACAAAATAATCCAAGCCCGTGAACGTTTGGGACTCACACAGCAGCAGTTAGCGGAAAAGCTTTGTGTAACCAACAAAGCCGTTTCCAAGTGGGAATGTGGCGTCACACTTCCTGACATCTCGCTTTTGGTGCCGCTATGCCGTGTTCTGGGTCTGACGGTGCAGGAACTGCTGGATGAATACGACGGCAAATTCGGTAATACCCCCGGCTGCCAGACCACGGAAGATCCTGCGCAGGACACGCTGTTTGCGGCGCAGCAGCACAGCCATTACCTGTATATCGATCTCAAAACCATCTCTACGGTGTCGCCCCATTTGTTTGGCCACAACCTGGAGCATACCAGAGCCAGCATCATGGATGGTCTCAGCGCCCAGATGATCCGCAACCGGAAGTTTGCCGGCGCTGCGGCGCGCAACGGCGTAGCGCTGGACTGGGAAGGCATCGGCGAATGCGTGTACTTTGCCAATGAACACCGCCTTCCCGGTAGCAACGCAAACGAAGCTTATGTATGTCATTACGCGCACAACGGCATGGGGCGGCGTAACGAATGTCAGTCTCAGATGATTCAGAACCCAATTCCGAATCAGGTGAGCGGTATCCGTCAAAAGGAGCTCTTCCTTCAAAAGGACAGGAGCTATCCGTTTGCCGTCGTTGTCAAAGTACAGCAGCCGCTGGATGTGCGCGTCGCGCTCACCAACGCCGATGGTACGCAGATTTATGCGGAAACCGTTTTTCCTGTTCAGCCCGTTCTAGCGAAGGAGGATGCACAGGAAGAGGTGGATGAATGGCAGCGCTTTGAGACGATTCTGACCCCCGGCGTCGACGATGCGCATGCCGTGATAAGCATTACCTACACGGAGCAGGCACAACTGCTCATCGGCGCAGTTTCCATGATGCCGGACAATCATTTCCATACCATGCGCAGGGACACCGTGGAAAAGCTCAAGGAAATCGGCGTGCGTCTGCTGCGCTGGCCGGGTGGCAACTTTGCCGGCGAATATCGCTGGCAGGATATGTTCCTGCATCCCGACAGGCGCGCTCCCATGGAGGGCCACATGGAAAATGAAACGCAGCCCTTTACACACGGCTATGACATGCATGAAATAGACACCGACGATTTTATTGCACTGTGCCGTGAGATCGGCGCGGAGCCCTTCCTCACCATCAATGCCGCCTGGGATTCCCCCGAAGTATGCGCCGCCTGGGTGGAATACTGCAACGGCCCTGCCGAGAGCAAATACGGCAGGCTGCGTGCCCAGCGCGGTCATCAGGAGCCCTACAATGTCAAATGGTGGTCGCTGGGCAACGAAATGGGTTATGGCCACATGGAGGGCGCAAATGCAAATACGCCGGATGGATACGCATCGCTGGTGGAAACGCATGCGCGTGCCATGCTGAAGGTTACGCCGGATCTGAAATTTGTTTCTTCCGGCCCCTATCCGAATCAGGAGTGGGTAGATGTTTCCATCAAGAAGCTGGCTCCCATTGCGCCATACGTTTCTCTGCATACGTACAATTCAGTCCATTGGGACTTCACCTCTCCGGAGGGCATGGAGCGCTGCTATAACGAAATGATCCGCATGCCCATCCACAATCTAGGAATCCTGCGCAGGCTGCATGACATGCTCCCGGAAAAGACATTCATCTCCTACGATGAATGGAATCTGTGGAAAACATGGTGCCGCAATCCTTCCTCCATGGAGGGCATCTTCACTGCGCAGATGCTGCACATGTTCATGCATGAAAGCGAAAAACAGCGCATGCCCATGGCCTGCTACTTTGAGCCGGTTAACGAAGGCGCCATGCAGGTGCATCCGGATCATACCGAGCTGACGGCAACCGGTCAGGCCTTTGCGCTGCTCTCCCGGCATGCCGGCGGAAAGCTGTGTACGGTAGATGGTGTAGAATGCTTTGAAGTCGTTGCCACCATCGATGATCATCATGTGCTGACCCTGACGATGCTCAACCTGAACTGGCAGGAGGAAACTACTTACTCTCTGAATAAATGCGGAACAATTCTGGAAAGCAAGGTACTTCAGGCCGAAAATCTGTTGCCTGGTACCCCGTTTACGGAAAATCCCCTGATGATTCATGTCAAGGATGATATTATCAAGGCGAAGCTTCCACCCCGCAGCGTTGCCTGTATCAGTATTTCACTCGTCGAATAACATACACGGAATGCAAAAAGAATAAAAGGATAGAGCCTGTTCATTTTTCATCAGGCTCCACTTTGTAGAGTTTGAGCAGTGACAATGCAAACTTTCGTAACAAATTCAGATTCTGCTGTGCAGTTTTGTTCGCAATTCGGCAGTAATCTTCCGAATAATGAACATCCAGTAGCCAGTGCATGCGGCGGACAACCATGGCCTGTTCTTCGTTGACGATCAGGTTACCGTCCGGTCCCTTGTCGTAGACGAGGAACCTGCCGAAGGGAACGGTAACCTTGCCGTCGGCGAACAGCTTGCGCTGGCCCAAGACGTAGTTCTCGGAAATGCTGCGGCTTTCCTCCTGGGCCAGCGAGGACATGATCGTCAGCATCAGCTCACCCTTGCCGTCAAAAGTCCAGATGTTTTCCTTTTCAAAATACGCCTCAACGCCCTTGTCCTTCAGCTTGCGGATGGTGGTCAGGCTGTCGACTGTGTTTCGGGCAAAGCGGCTGACGGACTTGGTGACGATGAGATCTATTTTCCCGTCAAGGGCATCGTCCACCATGTTCTTGAAGCCCTCGCGCTTGCGGGTATTACAGCCGGTCTTTCCTTCGTCTGAATATACGGAAACGAACTCCCAGTCAGGGCGGCTCTTGATGTAATTGGTGTAGTAGTCGATCTGCGCCTCGTAGCTGGTGAACTGCTCGTCCCTGTCCGTAGAAACGCGGGCGTAGGCAGCGACCCTGCGCTTTGCGCCCGTGACTACCGGCCCGACCGCATGCAGCGGAACGGTTGAGGGTATCATCTTTATATTCCTTGCCATTGTGCTGTTCTCCCATCCCTGAAGTGAAGTGTAATGGTCTCGCCGGGGTCTGCCGTAATGTGATCGACCTGCTCAAGAAATGTGGTTTCATCGAAATCGTCAGTATCCATGATCTCAGCGACCATCTGCCTGAGGACGAAGTCAGGATAATTTCTGTTGGTGCAGCCGTGCCGCCTTTACTTTCTGTCGTAGCAGTACCAGGTGACCAGCTTTGACCCGGCGGTACTCTGTACCGCAGATGCCGCAGCGGATGCGCCCGAGGAAGGCATCTGTGCAGGTTGCCGGTTCTTCCAGTGTGCGGTCTTGCCGTCGATAGATGCTGCGTTTTCTTATGTTTTCTAGTGTTTTCCCTTGTGTGATAGTGTGTTCCGGTACTGAGGAGGGGTAAAACAAAAAACAGCCATTCAGCTGCAAAAAACTCCGAAATTCACCTGAAAGCCGTCTCCCAGCGACTATTTTTACCCCGTCCCTGAAATAACAAAAAGCCCGAAAAGCCAAGTGTTATCAAGGCTTCCGGACTTTTGTTTTTGCAAAAGAAAAGGGGCTGTCGCACTAGCAAATTGAACTGCTCCCCGTCAAGTAGACAATTGAAAAAATATAAATTTTTCCTGCCAGCAGAAATTTATCTGCTGGCAGTTTTTATGCAGCTTGCAAGTAAATTTCATGTTTTTCCATTGGTGTCAAAATTCCAAGATTCCTTTGCAAACGTTTGTTGTTGTAGTAATCTATATAATCTTCGATCATTTTTACGAGAGTACTTCTATCAGTGAATCGTTTTCTATAGTATCGCTCTCTCTTCAGAATTCCCCAAAACCCTTCCATTGGTCCATTGTCGATACATTTAGCAACTCGCGACATGCTTTGTATTATTCCAGCATTTACAAGTTTTGTATGAAATGTCCTGTTCGTATATTGGAATCCCCTGTCACTGTGAAACAGTGGCTGCACACCAGGATTTCTAAGTAAAGCATTGTCTACCGTATCAAACACCAAAGCATTGTTGTTCTTATCACGAATAACATACGAAACAATCCGTCTATCATATAGATCCAGTATTGCACTTAGATAAACTTTATGCTTTTCCACCCCAATATAATAATGGAACTCTGTCACATCAGTGAGCCATTTTTCATTTGGTGCTTTGGCAGTGAACTCCCGATTAAGTATATTTTCAGCTATATACTGAGGGCTTGCAGCCTGTCTTGTGCATCCGTTGTTAGAATACTTGATAGTTGATTTTATATTAAGTTTACGGCAAATGCGTAGCACACGTTTATCGTTTACATCAATACCATGATATCGTTCCAAATCATTCTGATTCTTCGATAGCCTTTATCCGGTGAGTCTGTATGAATCTTTTCTATCTCGTCAGCAATAAACCTATTCTTTTGCTCACTTTTTAGAAATTTCTCTGTGTAGCCATTTATAATAAGCTGCTCTAGAAATATTACCAAGTTTACAAAGTGCAACAACTGAATAATTATGATCTTCATGTTCTTCTTTGATTGCCTGATATATATGTTCATGACGGACCAGGCTTAGCCCCGCCTCCTCTCTATTTCTTCGAGTTTTTTTAAAAAAGATGCCTCCATTTCGGCACGTTCTTTCTCTGCTTTTAAAATTTTAACTTCAGCACGCAGCTTTTCTAATTCACTCATCTCATCGGGACGTTTTCGTTTGCCACGGTTATCTCTTAAAGCTTCCGCTCCACCAGCTTCATATTTGACTATATAATTGCGAGCCTGTTGATAGGACACCTGATATTGTTCTGCTGTTTGGGCATAATTACGATCATGTGCGATACAATACTGTACTATTTCAACTCGTTCTTCAAAAGTGGTTTTTCTTCCTTTGGTCATGACAATGCTTTCTCCTGTTCCAGAAGATTTTAATTCTTCATGACCATTATACTTCTTTATCCAAGTTTGTAACTTACCTTTTGAACGGATCCCGTATTTTTTTGCAAATATCATCTTGAGAACCACAGCCTGCTAAATAATCTAAGACTGCTTGTTGTTTCAATTCTTTGGAATACTTTTTATTCCCTTTCAATGTGAATGCATTTGCTCCCATAGATTCATAGTTTCGAAGCCATTGTTGGACAGATGCGAGACTTACATCAAACATATCGGCAATTCGCCGTTGGCTTTCTTTTCCATCCAGATATAGATTTACAGCGTATATCTTATCCTCAACAGATACTTTTCTTTTAGACATAAAATATGCTCCCTTCTAAGTGACAAGTTTTTATTATTTCACTTGTCTACTTATACCCAAATGGGGGCGAAATCGGTTGTGATTTCGCCCCCATCCCTTATAAACACAGTTCATTCCCAGACATCCCTTTCGGCATGCCTGATTTCAAACTGTTTTGTTTTCAACCATTAAAATCTATGCTGTCTTTAATGAAAAAATGACTCCCCGTTCTTCCGGTCTGAATCTTGCAATGAAGCTTATTGATATTTCGTCCCATCGCCAAAAGGATGCTCTCTGCCAGTGCATTTGCTTTTCCTCGGTACAGATATCTTCGAAAATTCATGTCTTCCTTTACATCAGCAAATGAACCTTCGGCCTGAATACTTCGGTTCATCCGGAGCATCGTTCCATACTCACTTGTGATCCGTTCCAGATTTTCTGCACGTTTTTGACTCATCGTCTTTGAGACCATTAGCACTTTATTCCGTTTTTTCCATAGGTGTTTTTGCAGTTGTTTCCCTTGATACATTCCGTTTTATAAGGACAGCCGGTACAGTCTGGACTTCTGTAATAAGTTTTTACACTGACATATCCGCTGGCTGTTTTACTTCTGCGTTCATTTGTAACAGTCAGTTCCCTTCCATTCCGACAGATATAGCTGTCTCTGTCTGCGTGATACTCCATGTTTTCTCTTCTGCTGATGTCTTTTTTGTATTTTCGGGTTTTCGAAATCTCATAGTTCTGCGGCTTTATATAGGCGGTCTGTCCGTTTCCCTCAATGAAAAGATAGTTTTCTTCACTTTCATATCCGGCATCTGCAACGATTTCTGAATATTTAAATCCTAAGTGACTCTCCATATCTTTCAAAAAAAGGGATCAGGGTGCATGTATCGGTTGGACGCGGGCTAATATCAATCCATGTGATGTATTCAGAGTCCACTCCGTGCTGGATGTTATAAGCAGGTTTTAACTGTCCATTCAGCATCGCATCTTCTTTCCTTCTCATGAAGGTCGCATCCAGGTCTGTTTTGGAATAACTGTTTCTATCTCCAAGCGTATACAGTTTTTTCGTATATTCCTTTCGTTTCTCCAGATATTGATCCAGCTGTTCCAGGGATTTCTGCAACTGTGTTTTTCTACGTCCAATTCCATGCACGAACACCATTTCCTCCTGTACTTTTACGCGGCACAACTGCTTTTTTTAACCGTTTTAATGTGTGGATGGATATCTGGTCATGGTATACGGTCCTGATTCCATAGAGTTCTTCGCATTCAGCCACAAAAGAAGTTAGTTTTGTGTATAACCGGGCCTGATTTTTCGTAATAGCCCGTTTCCATACAAATGTATATTTATTGGCTGCCGATTCAATCTTGGTGCCATCAATAAAAATGGTCTTTCCCGAAATCTCACCAAGAAGATAGAGCAGATCTGACATTTGAGCAAGCAGAACCTTTGCGCAGGCAGAAAAAATGTAGGGAGATAAAACGCGCAATCGTTGCATGATCAGGAGCAGGCATTCCTTCAAGGAGATACATAAAGTTGATATCCCGTTTACATGCTTTTCGGATATCTCGACTTGAGTAGATTCGATTCATTGCTGCATAGATAACGAGTTTCAGCATCTGACGCGGCGTTGCCTGATTTTTTTGGTCCTGCCATAAGTTTTATATAGTTCAGAAAGGTCCATTTCCTCCACAAAGGCACTTACCAGACGAACTGGATCATCAGATGGAATAGAAATCTCTAAATCCAGCGGAAGTTTGATTTGATAATACAGCGAAAATGAGGTATAATTTTTTGTATTATTTTGTTTAGTCGCATAAACTGATTATACCACGAACGCCGGGCTTTTCGAAGCTCGGCGTTTTGTGTTGGATATAAAATGAGCTGCCGCACGTTAGTGCGACAGCCCCACTCATTTTTCTCCAAAATCCAACGGCTTTGCCGTCTCCATGCGTTTTTCACCTTATGCCGGTGCTTGCAAGCGCACACCGCAGCAAGGCTTTGTTTCTCATCTTAGTACAGCTTTGCACCTGCCGGGATTCTGTCATTTACCATCAGAAGGTTCAGTCCCTCATGACCGTCTTCCTCGTGGACTGCCGAAATCAGCATTCCCTCGGAATCAATGCCCATCATCTTTCTGGGAGGCAGGTTCACGATGGCGATGGCCGTCTTGCCAACCAGCTCTTCCGGCTCATAATATTCGTGAATACCGCTCAAAATCACGCGATCCTTGCGTTCTCCGTCATCCAATGTGAACTTCAGAAGCTTCTTGGATTTCGGAACTGCTTCACAAGCCAGGATCTTTACTGCACGGAAATCTGATTTTGCAAAGGTATCGAAATCTACCATTTCTTCAAAGATTGGCTCGATCTTCACGTTGGAGAAATCAACCTTCTCCGCCAGATCGGTTGCAGCAGCCTTTGCCGGTGCAGCCTGTGCTGCGTTGTTTGCGGCATTTTTCGCTGCGCCCTGACTCTTCATTGTCGGGAATATAACCGAAGCTAATCCACCACAGTCCAAATAAGTTGATAAACGCTTTTTTACACGATTTTCATTATATATCGCCAGTCCATATTTGTCCACCAAAATCCAACAAACTAATGTCATTTTGATGTATTCTGACTTTTTTGATGTCAGGTTTGTCTTGGAAATCGTCCCCTTGCAAGGACTTCTTCCTAAAATATATCACTATTATTTTCCAGAGCTTTAATTGCTTCCTTTTTCTTCACATCTGTTGCTTCCGCATAAATATCCATCGTTGTTTCAATATTTGCATGACCCATAATACTTTGAATCACTTTCAGATTTCTTTCATTTTCACAAAATCTGGTGCAAAATGTGTGTCGGATATGATGACACGAAAAATGAGGAATCAATACCGGGCGTCTGCTCTCCCGTTTTGCCTTAATAATTTCTTCGGCATTGTAGGCTTCGTAAATTCTTTTGATTGCACTGTTGATTACGCTGGGTTTATGGATAATTCCGTCTTTATTGCAAAAGATAAACCCACTCATACCATCAACCACTTGCACATTAAAACCGGTTTCTTTCTGTGCTTCGTATTCATCCTTAAATGCCTGTTCTACAGCCTGCATCATCGGAATAGTACGAATCCCGGCTTCTGTCTTTGGCGAAGAAATATGAAATTCACTCTTTCCATTCTCCATTACTCGATAGATAGCCGCATGGTTTATACTAATGGTTTTATTCTCATAATCCAAATCTTCCCAACGCAGCCCTATCATTTCTCCTATGCGACATCCCGTTCCAAAAAGTGCTGTAAACAGTGGCAACCAATGGCAATACACAGGACTGTTCGATACATAGTTCAAAAATGCTCTCTGCTGTTCCAATGTAAGTGCGTGTCTTATGCCCTTATTCTTTCCATTCGCCTTTTTGATTTCTGCCATTACACCGCTTGCCGGATTATTGCGTATCACATTGTCCCTAACTGCCATCTGAAAGGTTGGGTGCAGAATCGTATGAATATTATCCAATGTATTCGCCTGTAACCCCAATATGTTCATCAACGAACAATAAAAGAATTTCACATCAGAATACTTTATATCATTGATGATTCTTTTTCCAAAAGTATCTCTGACAAAACGGTTATACATATACTTATAATTTACCCGTGTGTGTTCTTTCAAATCATACTTCGTTGAAATATACCTGTCAAATGCATAGTTCAAAGTTGTCTTTCCACTGCAATAGCTTTCAAGACCGTCCAACTGATTGCGAACAAGTTCTTTTTCCTTTTCCCTTAACTCCAACAGGTCATTTGAATAAACGACCCGCCTTTTACCTGTCGAATCGGTGTACTGGTAGATATACCTTCCGTCGTTTTTCCTCTGACTTTCGCCTTTCCTTAATACTCTGCCTTTTGAATCTTTTCTCGACATTGACATTATGTACCACCTTCCTCTCAATATAAGAAAGAGGTCACAAATGCCATTACTCATTCTCGGTATTATCCTGCTCTTGCAGCTTTCTAAATCCTTGAACAAGCGTCTGTGTTATGGTCAGATCATGAGAGCTGGCATACTCTGTTATATCTGTATGCTCATCTTTTGTAAGACGGATGAATACACCTTCACTTCTCGGATTTTCTAACTTAGGTCTACCCATTCTTGCCATCCGTCAACACCTGCCTTTCATAACCTGACTTCATTTTACTACTTGTATATCAAAAAGTCAAATACTTTTTGATATACAATAATTGTTTTCCTCTTTCTTATCATGTCTACGCCCGAAAAGATTCCAAATACTCCTCAAAAATCTTCACGTTTACCAATGTGATACGGTTAATTTTATAAACAGCACGAGCATCCTGTGCCAATTTCATAAAGCTGTGTTTACTCATAGAATACCTCTCCGCACCCTCGTCATACCTTATAAAATTTTTTGTGTTCACTTTTGCCTGCATTCTTCCACCTACCTTTTCAAAGTGTGTTCTTTTTCTCTTGCTATGGTTATGGCATATCTGCCAATAAAAACATACTTAACAAACAAATATGCTTTTATTGGAAGATATTAAAAAATCCGTACAGGTAGCAGCTCATTACACTACCCACATCGGTATCGCACCGTCATCTTATCTGACCGGACTAAGCCGGAAGTATCATTATCAAAAATATGTATCAACGCCTCCGTGTAACTGCTACACATTTATGCCGGATATTTCTCGCTCCACACCTTAACTTCAATATCTGCTTTCAATATTCCTTCGTATCCACCTCTGCCAAAGGCAAAAGCAGGTGTCTTATGGCGTATCCTCAAAGCGGCTCCACATATTCCACACGTCCTGTACGCATTGGTTTATGAAATTGTCAAGGTACAATCGCAGACATCGTCTGCATTTTGATAAAATCAAAGCTGAAATTGTCAGCCTAAAAAGCACATAAGCACACTTCCGTCTGCTATGAACGGTTCTGTAAAAATTATGTGCTTTATCAGAATGACAAGATCAAAGTTGTAATTTATCCGGTCCATATTTTCTTAGGACTTGAAATAAAACTTTTTTATGTATGCCCTCCGTCCAATCATATAATTCATGCAAGGCAGCTACTTCCATAGGTGTCAGCGAATTGGCATAAGGCTTGTAATCCTCTCTTATAAAAATTCCTCCGTTCTCTCCCTGTTTTGTATAAATCGGATAAACCGGAGTTAAAGCCTGAATATCATACTGTATCGTGCGAATGGAAACGCCAAATTCCTGTGCCAATTCATTCGCTGTTGTATGTCGTCTGATAATAAGAATATTGATTATTTCCGTTCTACGATGTACGGTATTCATGCTTCACCCCCTCTCTTCTGGTTTTCCAATTCTAATTTTAAATGCAGAATATGCAGTATCTTTGCTTATTCCCCTAAATTTCTCTGTAAATCTTTTATCTCTCTCCAGCCATTGACTTTCCCCTTTCCCATTGATAAAATCATTATGGATAGAATCAAAAATCATAAAAAGTCACACAAACTGCTATGGAGTTTTTACGGGCAATCAATGCCCTTATGAACCGTGGCAGTTTTTTATTGCTTCTGCCCAACTGCAAAGTCGAATTATCAACGCTATCCATAACAAGGGCGGTAACGCCCTACTGTGTTGCAAACCGCTCGCCTATACTCACGCAACACGCAAATTCCCTACGGGTAATTTGCAGAAGAATAGCAAGCACTGCCTGTGTTCCCTCACAGGCACCATTTCCGCAAATTTCTACCAAGTGAAAACTTGCAGAAATTGGCTTGCATGGGGCATATCCCCCCTGTCCCCCTAAAAGCAAAAAACAACCGCCGGCTACGGCATATTTGAAAATCTTTTATACAAATAAGGAAAGGACTGATACTGCAATGGCAAACCGAGAAAGACAAAATGAACTTAAAATCTATCTCAGCGATGACGAGCAATACATCTTAGATCAGAAATGGAAAGCCTCCGGCATGAAGAGCAAATCCGCATTTATTCGGCATCTGATTTTGTATGGCTATGTCTACGATGTAAACTACGAACACCTGCGGGAATACAACACCACGCTCGCCCGTATCGGCAATAATCTGAACCAGATTGCCAAGCGGATGAATGCTACTGGCAATGTCTATAAAGCCGATGTAAACGAAGTAAAGGAGCTGATGAAACAAGTATGGCAATCACAAAAATCCATGCTATCCAGGCAACCGTCCATAAGGCAGTAAACTATATATGCAATTCCGAAAAAACGGATGAAAGTATCCTCATTTCTTCCTTTGGATGCAGTCCTGAAACCGCTGCCTTTGACTTCAAATTTGCTCTGTCAAAGACAAATCAGGCAGACCCCAACAAAGCCTTTCATCTGATACAGGCTTTTGCTCCGGGAGAGGTATCTTATAAGGAAGCACATCAGATCGGTGTGGAGCTTGCCGACAAGCTGTTAGAGGGGAAATTTTCTTATATCGTTTCCACTCATATTGATAAAGGTCACGTTCACAACCACATCATTTTCTGTGCCGCAGATAATGTGAATCACGAAAAATATCATGACTGTAAACAGACCTACTACCACATTCGCCGCCTGAATGATGAGCTGTGTTCCAAGCATCAGTTATCCGTCATTTCTCCCACAAACCAGCGTGGTAAAAGTTATAAAGAATGGACATCCGGCAGAAATGGCACCTCGTGGAAAATCAAGCTCAAGCAGGACATTGATGAAGCAATTCAAAACGCTGATACATATGAACAGTGCATGGAGCTGATACGGGCAAAAGGTTATGAAATCAAAGGCGAAACCATTGGAGAAAACGCCTTAAAGTACATTTCCTTCCGCCCCCTTGACCGGGAGCATTTTGTCCGTGGCAGCTTAAAGTCTTTGGGTGCAGAATACACCAAAGAACGGATTAAGGAACGGGTAGAAACAAAGGCTTTAGCACAGACACAAAAACGTGTCCCATTCCCTGCCCGAAAAAAACCTCTTATCAAGGATTATTCTTCCCGAACGCTCATTGACACCTCGGAAGAAAAGTTCACGCAAAGCCCCGGTCTGCAGCATTGGGCAGCGATTGAAAATCTCAAAATCGCTGCCAGCAGTTACAGTAAAGCAGGTTCTATCATCGAGCTTGAAAAACAGATTGAAAGTAAGTCTGTTCTTGCAAAACCGCACGGAACAGTCTTGTGGAAACAGAACGTCAGCTAAAGGATTTAGGACAGATATTGAAATACGCTGAACAATATCAGAGCAATCATATCTATCACATCCGTTACCGGAAATCGAAAGACCCTGACGCTTATCTCCGCCACCATGAAACAGAACTCCTGCTCCATGACGGTGCAGAAAATATGCTGAAACGCTTTGGAATCAGCTTAAAACATCTTGATATCGATAAGCTCCGCAATGATTACAATGCTCTGTATGCCAAGAAAGAAGCCTTGCAGAAAACCTATAAATCTGCTGAAAAAGACATACAGGCTCTCAACCGAAAACTGGATAATCTGAACCAGTATCTTGACCGGACTCCGGGACAGGAACAGACCACAAACCACAAACCGGAAAAAGACTTTACAACGCTCTGATTTCCCCACAAAAAAGGTGTATCGCGTTGAAGTTTTATACTTCTTTGCGATACACCTTAGTGTGTAATATGCTGCTATCTCAAAACTTTTCACTATTCTTTTTCTATGTATTTTCACATACTTTACATCCATGTATTACGCTCCATATCTACACTGTATTCTATTGCAATTCACTCGTTTTAATAGGTATTGTAAACTACTATCGAGGTGAATTATAATGCATGACATAAAACAAATTCTTGCCATTGCAGTGCGTGAAGCCCGTACCGAACTCGGACTTTCACAAGAAAAGCTGGCTGAAACTCTTAATATGGATACCCGCACCATACTAAATATTGAAGCCGGACGTGGTAACCCCAAATATGATAAGCTGTATCCTTTGATTACATATCTGAAGATACCCGCCGATAAGATTTTCTACCCAGCCAACGCAAACCAACAGCCAAATCTCCAAAAACTCCTGACCCTGCTGAATGACTGCACGGAACAGGAGACTGCGGATTTATTGCCTATGGTTCGTTATCTGCTTGATCTGCTGCACAAGCAAGACCATCCAACTCTGTAAGAATGCCAATAGACTCCTTGTGACTCTATTGGTTTTCTTATTTTCAAAGCACTTTATTTACAATTTCAATCATCCTGATTCCACTCCTTTTTAAATTCAGATTTCAAGTCAATCTATTTTCTCTTAAATTGACAACTACACAAATAACATCTATAATATTTTTATTACAGCCGTAAGATTTAAGGAGGGATTTGAAATGAGCGATTTACCACAGATTTCTGAAGCTGAATTTGAAGTTATGAAAATCGTATGGAAACATGCGCCGATCAGTACCAATGAAATAACAGATAAATTATTACAGACCACAAGCTGGAGTCCGAAAACGATACAGACTTTAATCAAACGTCTTGTGACCAAAGGCGTTCTGACTTATGAAAAACAGAGCCGAGTGTTTGTTTACACCCCAGTCGTGAAAGAAAGCGAATACATCGGCCAGGAAAGTAACTCTTTTCTAGAACGATACTATGACGGGGATATCACTGCCATGCTGTCTGCCTATATAGAAAATGACAGACTGTCCGAAACGGAAATAGACACTCTCCGCTCTCTTCTTTCCAAGAGGTCAAAAAAAGGAGGTAATTAACATGGCTGATTTTATGATACGCTTTTTAATATGCAATGTATTTATCAGCGGTATCATCGGAATTCTTTTGATAGCCAAGCGGATATTCAAAGTCAACCTATCCAGCCGGATGCAGTATAATCTATGGTTCCTGCTACTTGGATTGTTGGTAGTTCCTTTTATACCGTTCCGTTTAATTGGGTTTCCGCAAATCCTCTCGTGGCTCAGTAGCCTGAAAAGTTCTCCTACTTCTGGCACCAGAACCGCCATAGGAGAAGCTGTTGGGATCAATCCAGCCGGAAATGCAGACTGGATGAATGACTTTGCCCTTTCGGTAAATAGTGAGACTCCATCCAGCATCGGATACATACTATTTGGAATATGGCTTGTAGGCATCCTTGCAATGATTATATTGGTAATCAAGTCCTCTATCCGCTTACAGAACTTGAAAAAATCTGCACTTCCCCTTCAGAACCCGGAAGTCCGAAAACTATATCATCGATGTATGAAAGAAATGGGAATTAACAGAAATATCCATGTTTACAGTACTGCATTTTTGAAATCTCCGATTATTGTGGGGCTTTTGAAACCTTGTATTTATCTGCCGATTCATCTCATCTCAGATTATAACGAATCGGACATGCGATACATGCTGTTACACGAGCTACAGCACTATAAGCACAAAGATGCTATTGCCAACTATCTAATGAACTTTGCCGGAGTAATATATTGGTTCAATCCTCTTGTCTGGTATGCTCTGAAAGAAATGCGTAATGACAGAGAGGTTGCCTGTGACACCTCTGTTTTAAAGATGCTTGAGGAGGATGATTATGCAGATTATGGTAATACACTGATCAATTTTGCGGAAAAGATTTCACTTACTCCATTTCCGTTTGCCGCCGGTCTTGGTGGAAACATGGAGCAGATGAAACGGAGAATTATCAACATTGCATCTTATGAGAAGCCGACATTTATAAAGAGAGTAAAAGGTATGACTGCATTCATGTTGACTGCTGTCCTTCTCCTTGGATTCGCACCTTTTATTTCTACATACGCAGCAGATGGAAGCCACTACCAATGGGATTCCTCTTCTGAGAATATTTCCTATGTAGACCTCTCCACATACTTCGGAGAATACGAAGGCAGCTTTGTTTTATACGATTTGGAAAACGATGCATGGAGTATACATGACATGGAGCATGCCACCTTACGGGTTGCTCCAAACTCCACCTACAAGATATACGATGCTTTGTTCGGATTGGAAGAAGGCGTCATTACACCGGAAAATTCGTTCATTGCATGGAATGGAGAAACCTATCCATTTGAAGCATGGAACGCAGATCAGACCTTACAGTCTGCAATGAACTCCTCTGTGAATTGGTATTTTCAAGCAGTAGACGAACAGCTTGGAACCTCTGACGTTTACAGCTATGTTCAAGAAATCGGATATGGTAACGAAAACATGAGTGGCGATTTCTCCTCTTATTGGATGGAATCCTCCTTGGAAATCTCTCCAATAGAACAGGTCGAACTTTTAACCAAGCTGCAGAATAACAGTTTCGGCTTCGCCCCTGAAAATATCAATGCAGTAAAAGATGCCATCTGCCTTTCAGCTTCCGATGCCGGAACATTCTACGGAAAAACCGGAACTGGCCGTGTTAATGGACAGGATGTAAACGGATGGTTCATCGGTTATATCGAAACAGCAGATAATACATACTTTTTTGCCACCAACATTAGTGCAGACAGCGATGCTACCGGAGGCAACGCAACTGAAATAACCATGTCTATCTTGTCAGACATGAATATCTGGAAATAAAACATAATAAAATCGGGTAAAGGTCATAGTCAGTCGTACAATCTTTTACCCGATTTTTTGTGTTTTAACACTATTCGTATCTTTTATTTCTTATTGTAAATCACCTTCGCCTGTACTTAATCCCTCATACATCCATGTCTTTCCATTGTCGTTAGATGTAAATCTCAAGCCTCCGTAACTGCTATTCTGCCTTGATGATTACAGTCCATTGTCCATCGGATACTTGTGGCATCTCTGCGTAATCATAATCTGCGATTGTGTATCCTAGTTCATCAGCAATATCCGGCAGTTCCGTAACCTCTTCCATTGGAAATTCCATCTGTGTAAAAGTAACTCCGCCATCTGATGTCACATATAAAGTTGAGGCATCCTGTGAAGCGCCTGTCATACCAATCACACCAAGATTTTCATCGTAAAATTCTATTCCCAGTGCCACGCCAATCTTGTTGTTAAACGGATTGGCATTTATCACATTCCATGTTTCACCACCATCTGATGACTTTTCCAATTCATAATAACGGCTTCCTGCTGCCGCATCAGTAACTACTAATCTCCATCCAATTTCTTTATTCTCAGACAACCAGTAATATACAGAACCGTTGGAATTATCTACATACCAGGATTCTGTTTCTTTAGCATCATCAATAGTCTGCTCTTCCTCCCTGTCGATGATAGTTTCTAACGGAATCACTTCCGGTTCCATAAAATAACGTACCGGAGTCACCTCAGATTCACTTGGAATATGAAGCGAGACTTCATATCCATAAACAGCTCCACCATTCAGTTCCGAATAAATGGCATTGTCTGTGTTGTCCACTCCGTCACCATCCACATCACCTTGAAGATATACAAATCCTTCCATTGTGTTAAATTCCCGCTTGCCATAATAGAGAATTTCATAATCGTCTGCATATCCTTCCACAGCCCAGTTATTTACTCTTGTTTTGTAATCAGCGTTTTTCAAAATTTCAAGCATCGGCTGTAATCTCATGTCATCATCGTAAGATTTGCTCGCAACTCCATTAATACACACAGTCATTTTTGAATCTGCATCCACATCATAGTCAATAAGGAATGTATTTTCGTCTCCATTTTCATATCTTCCATACATATAAGTATAAATACTCTGAATTTCACCATCTTTGTCAAAGGAAAGCTGGAACTTATTTTGAACATAAAGTTCATCCGGTAAATCCAACTCTGTCTCAATGTCTTCCAAGATTCCTTCTACACCTGTCTCAAAGAAGTTGGTATGAGTAAGTTCAATTTTCTTTTGGTTACGCCATTCGTCAATCTTCCATGACAATGCACCATTATAAGGGATTGCCGAATAAATAATCCTGCCTCCAAACAAAATGGTCAGGGCAACAACTACAATACATTTTCCCCAGAACAGTTTACCTTTTTCAATTTTTTCTTCTTTTCTACTGCTAACAATTCCAAAAATGATTGTTGCTATAAGAACAACACCCAAAATCAATATTGGAATCAAGTCCACTTTCGTCCCACCGTATTGACATAGATTTGAAATGCGAATCATCAGCACCGCATATATAGCAATTCCAATAAAACCACATATATTAGAAATTTTCTTCATAATTTGTCTCCATCTCGTTTTTAGTGTCCACGTATATCCAATTCATCCAATAGAGAATTTTCACTTCCCCAAGAATATACAATGTAATAACCCCTGTCCTTTATTTCTTCCGCAAATTGTAGTGTCCCGTGATCAATCACCTCAATGGACTGCCCTTCCTGAGTTTCCACCAAATATTCCCATTCATTACTTCTGTAACCTGAATAGTAAGCATCCAATTCTTCCAAAGACAAGTCACTTCGAATTAGAATTGCTCCGAAATACTGCATTCCATTTCCGTTACCTGTCAGCTTCCCTGCCCGTGATATTGACTCTATCAATTCCGTTTTCTCTGGCAGTGGTGTTTCACATAATTTCTTTTCCACTTTATAAGCAGTGTGGTTATTTATAAGCGGAATTGAAATCACACCGCCTATTAATACAACTGCTGCCAATATTCCAACTAGTTTTAATTTCTTCATGTGTCCTCCTTCCTTTTCTTACATCTGTAAGATTACCACAAAACACAACTATTATCAAATCATTCTTTAATTCGGTATTGATAATCGGGTATCTGCATAATTCCGTCATTTAGGATTTTATTCCCAAATACTGAAAACTGCCATCCTCTGCAAACCTTACCGTAAGTTCGTGGGTTATGACTGCATCATCGCAAATAACCATATCACAAACCGCCTCCACCGTTAACGTGACTGTCTCATCATCATTTTCTTTGATATCCGTGACCTCTGGCAAAGAAGTTCCAAAGAAAGTAGGTGCATAATTTCCACATCCTAATCGAGCCCAATCATATGTGTGGTTTTCCTCATCAAACGCTGCGTACTCCCGTATCTGCTCCGCTGTTATCGGAAGATATTCCATAATCAGACTTTCGAATTCTTCTTTTGGAATACCATTTGGATAATCTTCGGAATTGAACTTTTCTCCATATTTCATTCCATACAGATATTCAAACATTCCGTTATAATCCAATTCACTCATATTTTCCGTATTCCAGTTGGAACACAAAAGGTTCTGTCCCTGATATCCAAGTCCCAAGACGAGGCGCTCAGACATCTCTCGCTGTTCCTCTGTCATAGGTTTTATTCTAATCACGCTGCTTCCATCCACAATTTCACTGACCTCCGGTGGCTCCGGCACACACAACTCGTAGCAGAACCATCCCTTATCTGTATATTTCCACTCTTTTAGTCTTGTATAGGAAATGTATGAAATCCCCGGCTTATTATCAGCATTCCAGATTCCTTTTGCACTTACAACATACATATCTGTTCCATCAAAAATGAATTTCATTCTGCCCAGTCCACCATCATTGTGGTTTTCATAAATCACCACAGAGCCTCTTTTCCCTTCCATACATTCTTTCAGAAAACTGTCAACACTTTCATAATTCTCCATGTTAGAATATGTTACCATTGTTGTAACCGGACATCCTGCATCCTTTAGCTTCCTCTGCATTTCCAAAACTGTTTGATCATCCAAAGCAACATTAGATGCTATCCCTTTATCTGCAGTTTCATAAATGTCAAGATAAAGTTCCATCTGCTTTTTACAGTCAGTCTCAGCTTCTTCCCTTTCCTGTTCATCTACTGGAAGGTCGTAGCCCTTTTCCCATTGTTCTGCAGCCTCTTCCTCGGCACTTTTTGTTTCCTCCGTGGAAGATACTTCTTCCGTATCTTCCACAAGAGATTCACCCACAATACTATCTTCTTTTCCACAGGCACATACGAAGCATCCAATCAGAAATGCCATAATCAGCAAAATGCTTTTTTTCTTTAATGCCATAATATCATCCTTTCTTTCAAAGCAAATTTAATGTGCTTTTGCTATTGGCGGCAGTTCCAATTCAATTTGTTCTATAGAATTGGAAAGATACCTGAAAGTTCCGTCTTCAAATGGCTGGACCACAACCGTATTCCGAAAAGCGAGATCAGAATTATAATCCGGCCATACTCCATCCACGATAAGTGTAATCGTTCCATCCGCATTTTGGGTATAGTCAACTACTTCTCCGAAAGGTGGGTATGGACTGGCATAAATCATCTCATATTCATAGCTATTGCTGCCCTCATCATATCCACAATGCTCTCTCAACTGTTCTACCGATACCGGAAAATAAGTAGTCATTATCCTTTCATATTCCTCTGCCGGAATCTTCCAACCCTCAGTTTTCAGATTTTCCCCCGTAGAAATCCTATAAACATCTTCATACATACAAGGCATCAGAATGTCCTCCACATTGCTGCTATCCCAATCGGTAACGAGCAGATTGTAATTCACATAACTTAGTCCTGATATGTATTCTTGCGTTAATTCCCGGCAGTCTTCTGGTAGCGGTTCTATTCTCCAATACTGTCTCAAACTTGCATGTGCAATCACATATTCATATGCGTAGATAAAATATCCTTTTTCGGTCAGTTTAATCTCAGCCACATTACTTACCGAAGTTCCCTGTATTTCTGGCATACCACCTTCTCTCCACCGAATTCCTATGTAATAGGTCTGCAACTCACCTTTCCGATAGATAAAGGTAACTGCTCCAATCAGCCCATCTCTCTGTACTTCAAATACCGTAACCATCGAGTCTTGTCCATCCAGGTAATCTGCATAAAATGCTTCGATTGCTTCATGATTTTGCATAGCAGTATCTTCTTCAACACTTACCAGACCGGTTCTGCCCAATTGCTCCACCACAGCTTTCCTCTGCTCTTTGGTAAATTCGCCAATACCGGAAGAGTAGCTTGGTGCATCTGCAATTACAATATCCTTATAGATTTCTCTGACCGATTCTGCTGCTGACAAAACCGTACTCTGCAGTTGCTCCTTCTCCTCTTCTGTAAGGAGATCATCACTGGCTTGCGGAATAAACCAATATGCTGACTCTGTGGAAGTTTCCGCATTCTCGGCTTCTTCTGTTTCTGCTTCGCTATTTTCGATTTCTACAGGTGGCTCCCATACTTCTTCTGCCACCTTTTGCTTTTCTGTATGCAGTTCTCCCCAACAGACCACTCCGGCTATTACGAAAATCAACAGCAGCAAAATCGGAAGACCACATCTTCTAAGCAGCCATTTCACATCTTCCATTATTCGCCTCCGTATAATTCTTCCCATTCTTCTAACGTCAACCGTGGCGTATGCCATGTTTCCTCAGAATTATCCTCGGAGGGTATAATTCGATTGGATACATATTGTACCCCGCCATCCTCCAAAGGACGAACCACAACCTCGTGGGCATATACTTTGGAATTTCCCGAATATGGAAATACCACATTAGCAGTAAGTGTAATTGTTCCATCACTGTTCTCCGTATACCCGATTACTTCTGAATATGGGTATTCCGGATACTCTACTTCTTCGAAGCCTCTCGGTTTGTATTCATAGGTCGAATCCTCCGAATCATAGACAGTTTTGGATTGCAGCGTTTCACTATCAATATTGAAATATTTCATAATAACGCTTTCAAATTCCTCTTTTGGAATCCGATAAACTGCACTGACTGACAAATTGTCATCTGCAACATAAGGAACATACTGACCATTCACTTTTGGATAAAGAATGTCATACATATCATAGAAATTCAAATCCCCAAAATCTTCTTCACTCCAATCCACAATAAACATATTATTCTGTTCAAAGCTGATTGGAAGAAGATATTTCCGACTCAGTTCCCTATATGTTTCATCCAATGGCTGTACTCGTAATGCGGTATGCTCCTCTGCTCCACTCAATGTAAGAACGTATAATTCTTCTGAAAACCAGACACCAGAAAACATCAGGTAACCTTCTTCTGTATAATTCCAATACTCTGCTTGATACCTCCCAGTAACTTCTTTCTGTATTTCTCCATTTTCGTATCCATAATAGCTTCTGACCACATCTACATTTCCGTCTTTTGTGTGCAAATCGTATTTTACAAATCCGCCCAAATAGCCGACTTCAAGAATCGTTATATCTGCTTCTTCCTGTGCATCCACCTTTTCACAAAATTCCAGTACCTGCTCCGCTTCCGTCATATTCACTTGATTTCTGCTGTCAACAGCAGGATACTCGTTTTCTCCAAGACGATTTACAATACTCCGAATTATTTCCAAATCATCTAACTTATTTTCTTCTGCTGCCTTCTTATAAAGATCTATACAGATGTTTATAATTTCTTCTGCATTCTCCTGTTCTTCTTCTGAAACGTCCTGAACATCAATTACTGTTTCCGAAACTGTATCTTCTTCCGGTGGTGTATCGCTACACCCCGAAATACTAAACATCAGTACAAAACTAATGACTGCTAAACCACTCTTCCAGAACCAGACTGTCTTTCTTAACAACATATCCGCTTCCTCCTCTTCCTTTCACATCTTCTACCATACTGATAATCAATATAGGACATTCCGTATCTTCTGCTGTAAAAATTGCAAACCATCCTAATTCTGTACCCGAAGTATCATCCTTCGATGCCTTTATTTCTGCCGTACCTGTTTTTCCTGCTAAAAGAATGTCATCTCGATGGGCTGCATATCCAGTTCCATTAGAATCATTCACAACCTTCTTTGTTCCTTCCAATACACGACTTGCTGTCTCGTTAGAAAAGGCTCCTGGAATCCAATACTCAATTTCCGCTTCATTCTGATATACCAAATAAGGCTTTATTACATTTCCCTCATTACAGAAAGCAGAATAAATACATGCCATATGCAACGGGTTCACTAAAATCTGTCCTTGTCCGTAACCGCTGTCAGCTAACTGTATTTCAGTTTCAATGCCTTCTGTATTGGAATACTGAGATTCTGCCATCTTAATCTCAAATGGTAGTTCCTCATTGAAACCAAGCCGTATCAAAGAATTCTCCAACTCATCCGATCCAATCTTTAATGCTGCTTTTGCAAAATAGATATTATCAGAATAAATCAAGGCATTCTCTAAAATGACTGGTTCATACGCATGAAGCGTTGTTACATGATATGAACCCCACGATGCATCTTTTTGCCAACTTAACCCTACGTTCCCGTAATCTTCCATTGGATCGATTGCTCCTGATTGTAAACCAATCGCAGCTATAATTGGTTTGAAGGTAGATCCCGGACACCACACTTGCCGGAACCGATTATACATTGGCTTATTCTCGTCCTCGTTAAGTACAGTCCACTGCTCACTCGATAATCCCATAATAAAATCGTTATTGTCATAAGCCGGTGTGCTGACCAAAGCCAATACCTCTCCGGTATAATGATTTATGGCTACCGAGCAGCTTTTATCTTCCTTAAACTGTTCGTACAAGGAAACCTGCAAATCAGTATCTATCGTAAGCCGGATGTCCTGCCCATGCTGTACCAGGATACAAGCCAGTTCCTCCTTCTCTTTATCTTCCGAATTTACAATGTAAATCCTGCAACCGTTCTGGCCTTTCAGTTCTTTCTCGAACAAGCCCTCCATTCCGCTTCTGCCGATTACACTATTGGCTGTATAACCTTCTCCTGCATGTTCCTCTAAATCTTCCGCAGTAACGCTTTGAACATACCCGACCAAATGCGCAGCGGCTTCCCCTAATGGGTATTCACGCACTTCAACATCAGATATCATCACTCCGGGAATCTCCAGCAACTTTTCATGCCTTTCTTTCTCCTTTAAAACTTCTTCCTCTGGACTGATAGACATTAACTCAATTTCTTCCACTCTTGGAATCGTTTTAATAGGTACAAAAGAATCATCCTTTACCCACTTTGCAGACAGGTTCTTTTCTATCGCTTCCGTTGTGATTTCCAATAGTCCTGCAATCTGTGCGATTGCTTCCTCTCTGTTTTCCAACTTGCCCGGAACAATTCCAACTGAAGATGCTGTACCTTTTCCTGCAAGGACACGTCCGTTCCTATCCAGAATTTCTCCTCGCTCTGCCTGTGTAGTAGAAACTCTTACTTTATCTGTAGAAGCCAGATTAGGAAAAATCATGGAATCATCCCAAACCAATTTATATCCTTCTTCTCCATTTATAAAAAATGCCTCATTCTCAAAGCTGATAGTTCCTGCCACTGTATCAAACGAAGTCAAATATGTTACTTTTTTATCTTCCTCCACATACTCGACTCGACATGTTTTGCATTTCAATTCCCTCATAAATAGTGGAATTTCTCTTCAGAAAATCTTCCTTACTGATATATCCAGATGACTCCAAATCAATCATTGCATACATTTCTTCGTATTCTTGTTTTGGAATATGCATCATATACTCTACTAAGATAGTATCTGGTGTTTTACACGCATTTTTTCTTTTATATAATACTTTTGCACTCACAACTACTCCAATCAAAGTAATTGTTAACATTAACACTATAATGCCCAACATTTTTTCTATATCTTTGTATTCTTTTGGTTCTATGTTTTGCCTTCATCGTTACCTCCATTTCTTATTCGTATCAATGTACTACGCTTATATATTACAAGTGTAAGATTTTGAAGCAAAAAAATTTACTCCCTTTCGTTATAAATATTACACCCGTAATATTTATCAGTCAAGTTCTTATTCAAAAAGACAGAACACAGCCACCAAAAGCCATGTTCTGCCTTACGTTTGATGTTACTCTGCCGCTACAAACTCCATCTTCATAAATTCATGATCCGTCAATTCCTTTAATTTTGCAAGGACACATAATGACAATTCAACCATCTCATCATCCTCCAGATGTTTCAGTGTCTTATTGATACCATTTATGACATTTTTTCTGCCTCCCACATCTGAATCTATACCTTCTTCCATAAAAATACTGATTAAATTACTCTCTTCTACGGTAAATCTCTTATTCATCACTTACATCTCCCTCTGACTTTTCTTTTCATTTTCTTGAACATCATGTTCTTTCGATTGCCCTTCTACCTGTGATTTTTTCTCCGCAAGACGGGATTTTAAGGAAAGCCTTACCGTAGGCTTCTCCTCCATTCTCTTATTTTCTTCCCTTTGGGCTTTCTCCCCAACACCATTATTCAGCACATTATCAATCATATTATAATTCTGTTCTTCTGCCTCCTCAATCTTGGCAAGCGGCTTATACTCTGTCAGTTTTTCCAGAAGCTCCGTTGCTCGTTTTATTTCCTCTGGTACAGCTCCCTCCGAAATAATGTCTGCAAGCCACGTTGTTAAATGTCCGGTATCGCCCTGTTTTATGGATTCTGCAAGCTCTGATACATTCTCGGTCATATTTCTTGTACTATCGTGATACAGTACAGTATCATAATCGTAGGAAAGTCGGTCAAGTTCTACTGCAAGCTGTTCCTCTTGTGGCAAGTCCGGCATACGCAGTTCCACACTCTTGCTTCCATTTCTTCACTCATCACGCCATCTATCTCCATATCGGGCAATTTAGCCACCAGTTCCGTAATGACTTCCATTGCCTGCGGATTGTTTTTAATATCAGGAACATAGTCCAAAACCCCAAGGTCAATCCTCTTTCCAGATAAAACATCAATCTCGTAATCCTCGAAGGGTTCCGCCCTCTCCCTAGGATATTGATTCCGATTGCCGGAATACCATTCATCCGCTCTGAAGGTATCTGCTTCCAGATTGCTATAGCTTCATCCACCGTAGGAATATTCTCATAACACTCACCAAGATTATGAAATTCTCCACATTCCGAAACAGTTAAAGTTACTTCTGCGCTCTCCTTTTCCTGCTCTCTTACCTGTCTGACGCCCTCCAAATATTCTTCCATCTGTGGCAGATAGGATTCCAGCGTACCTGTTCGTTGGGCTGTAATTGGATTGATGTCAACTTTTACTTCTCCGATATGAAGTCCATCCTCATTAAAGGCATTAAATAAATCGTCCTCCCGTTCCGCTGTGGAAAGTTCCACCACCACATCAAGGTCAGAACCTTCATGCTCTAATCCCCTGCATCTGCTTCCTGTTACAGCAACATCCACGATTGTTGCATTAATATCATACTCTTCAATCTTCGCCTGCACATGGCATTTCACAGTTTCCTCGATTTCTTCCGGATTCATTTCACTAATATCGTGGAATAATTCCCCGGTCTTTGCCTTAAAATCTGCCACCACACTGCTTGGTGTACTCTCCGGAATAATACGATTTGCTTCCTCTGCTTTTTCCATCAGTCCATCATAATCCATCGGTATCAGTTCATCTTCTCTTTGGATATTTCCTTTTGCACCATTGTAATCCGGCTGTGACTTCAAATCCTCTAAAATATCATGCAAGGCTTCCCTTATCGTCACATCAGGATTATCATAAATTCCTCCGTCAATCTCCTTATAATCAGCTCCCATAATGGAATAATCATAACCGCCATCCACTTCCTGAATGCTGATAAAACGGTCTGCAATAGAAAATGCCAGTTCTGTTTCCTGTTCACTTTCCAAAGTTTTTTCATTTCCGCAAGCACCTGTTCCGTTTCATCGCCAAGATCAATGATTTCATCTCCATCTATTTCCGGTTCTGTCTTTTGGACATTGTGTCCAGAAGTGTCCTGCATTTCTTCCTTTTCCGGTGTCTGCTCCCGTAAAAAATCCGGTATTTCCGTATATCCAAAAGAATCCACAAAATGAGCCGTATTCTGTCCGTTCTGATGAAGCACCACTATATCGCTGACAGATAGCGAATGTCCTCTGAAATCTTCTGGGTGGTCAAGGTTGAATTTTTCAAAGATTGCCTCTAAAGTTGCCCCCTGCGTCTCTTTTTGCAGTTCAGATAATTCGCCCACATATAAAAGTGTATAATTCTCTGGTTTAATTGCATCAAAATTATCTTTTGTAATGCCCATACGCTTTAAGGATTCCGTCCCCTCAAAACGTAAGGAATCTAATTCCGGATTAGGCTTTAATTGATAAATTCCATATTTATCAGTACTAGCATATAGGAGCTGCTCTTTTCTTGCCATTTCAGGTGTAATAACAGATCCGTCCTCATAGTTAATAGATTCCACCCATGTGATACCTAATTCTTTTTCTATTTCAAATTCCAAATCAGTTCCATAAAAAGCATTATGAATTTCTGCCACATCAGTATCTGAAATAGGCTCTGAGGTCTTGAATACCGCAGTTCTATCCCCACCCATTTCTTCTATATCGACAGCCACAACTGGATACGGGTATGTATATTCTCGCTCCTGTTCGTCCATTAAGATAAGTGTAATCTTAGTCTGCTGTTTCAATGCTTTATTCCATGTTTCCTTTTCAACCCCAAAGATACCTTCATGCTCTTCTATACGCTCCCTGCTTTCTGCCAATGATTCCGCACCGTCAGTATGAAGCAAATATACAGGCAAATCATGTTCAAATAATTCCAATGCTTTCTCTTGTGTTAATGGCAGCATTTCATTCCATTGATAGCCATATTCCCTCATTTCCGACAAACCAATCATCGGATCAGGCAGGGCATCAATCTCCGCCTTTGCATCAATTATGGTCAATGCCACATCCTGTTGGACATACTGCTCCCTATATGCCAGTTTCTCTGCAAGTTCCCTTGTTTTATTCATATCATCAAGTTTATAGGCATAATTTACAATCAGATTTCGCTCCTCAGACGTGAAAATATTTTTTTCTGCTTCCAACTGATTGATAAGTTGTTCTGCCTGCCCCATGACAGATAAATTGGTATCAATGGGGTGTTCCATTCTTACCTTTACATCAATAAGCTCGTCTGTATCCATGTTATAGCGGACATCAATATGATATTCCTCCGCTTCTTCCGTCTGCTCGTCAGCAAGTTCGGTAGTCCATGCTCCTTTGCTTTCAAGATAAGATGATATATTCGATTTATCCTCTTCATTCATGGTAGAAAGAGCGGATATAAGTTCTGCACTGTCCATTCCACGGACACTGACAAGATTGTATTCTGAAAAATCCTCGTTATGTACCAGCAGAATGCTTTCCTTTCCATGTTCCTGCTCCATCTCCCGGTTAAGCTGAAGCTCCTGCATTGCCCCCTCAATGCCTGTAATCAGTTCTGAAGCTGTCTTTCGGATTGTATCAAGGGAAGATTTCAGCTCTTTCATATTCCTGCCGCTGCTCCAGCCTGCGATATATCCAAAGGAATAATCGGATGTATCTATACCGAAATGCTGGCACACTGTAAAAGCCACACTCTCCGCTTCCACTTCCTTTGTATTCCTGTCCTTTACCGGAATATCCATGCTCTGATTAACTTCTTTATCATGCAGCCTGGAATGAGCCACCTCATGCACCATTGTTTTCAAAGTCTGGCTTTCGCTCATATTTTCCTGAACAGCAATCCGTTTTTCTGCTGTACTGAAATACCCTTTGGAATCGCCGGGAATATCTTCAAATGCAATCGGAACAGGAGAAATATTCATAAGCGCCTGGACAAAATCCTCATATCCCTCCACCGTAGATAACAGCTCATTCACTTCCAGTTCCGGAATAGGCTTGCCATCCGTCTGCGATACATCAAAAACAGATACCGCACGAAAGGCAGGAATGGTAACCTCTGTTTCCTCTTTCTGCGGCATACCGTTTTCATCAAACATCATTTCTCCCGTTACAGGGTCTAACTTATCACGTTCCTCTTTGATTTTATAAGGAGCTGGTGCAAGAATACGGATTGCCTTTTCTCCTTTATTGACGTGCCGCTCAAAGTTCTTCTGCCACGCCTGATAACCTGCCACCAGCGTAGCTTCCGGCTTCTGCATGGCAATCAGCAGCGTATTATTAAAACTGTAATTATGAAATTTTGACATGGTACTGAGATAGCTTTTATATTTTTCACTCTCAAAAAGCTCTTTCAAACCAGCTTCCAGCTTATCCGTGATCTCTTTGACTTTTTGTTTTTCACTCATGTAAACGGTATTTTTATCTTCCATAATTCGATTGTCCTTTCTTTTTTCCACGCAAAAAAGACAACCATCTCTGATTGTCTTTTTCGATATGCCTATTCAATTTGCATCTTTTTTAGATTGCTTTTTTATTACTCTTCTTTCTTTTCTGTATCCTTCTCTAAAATATTGTTCACTAATTTTTGGAGTTCATTGCGATTTGGCAGATACAATTCATATTTTGAAACAAATAAATTGCTGTCCATACCGTAAGTTGCATATTCTACAAGCAGTTCATCTTTGTTATGACTCAGGATAATGCCAATCGGTGGGTTATCATCTGCCATATTTTCTTCTTTTTGCGAAATACCCCATATACATATTCATCTGACCGATGTCTATATGCTGGACGGAATTTTTCTTTAAATCAATCAGCACAAAGCATTTCAAAATTCTGTGGTAAAATACCAAGTCCACATGGTAATGAATATTGTTTACAGTTAAGGGATACTGCCTGCCCACAAAGGTAAATCCTTTTCCTAATTCCAACAAGAATTTTTGGAGATTATCTATTATTTTCTGCTCCAAGTCTTCCTCACTATAACGCTCTTTCTCCGGAAGTCCCAAAAATTCTAATGTGTAAGTATCCTTGATAACATCCTCTGGCTTGTCATAAGTAATTCCCTCTCTGGCAAGTGCCAGAATTCCTTCTTTATCTCTGCTTGTAGCTAATCTAAGAAACAAAGCGGAATCCATCTGTCGCCTGAGTGTTCTTACATCCCACTTTTCCTTATAACATTCTTTTTCGTAAAAACTTCTTTCTAATTCATCATCAATCTTTATCAGCTCACAAATATGCGACCATGTCAATTTGTCAGACACCGTCTGACAATTCTCATAACAAAGATAAAACTTCCTCATATTGTTGAGGTTTGGGCGGCTGTATCCTCGTCCCAATCGCAAAGTTAATTGATGCGAGAGTGTTGTTAATAATTTTGAACCGTATGCTGCTTTAACATTTCCATCCTGCTCAAACTCAACAATATATTTTCCGATTTTCCAATACGTCTCTGTAATTACACTGTTTACTTTTTCAGCTATCTCTTTTTTGGCATTTGAAACTGCTGTTTCAATCTCATCCACCAATGGCTGAAGCATATTTGTCTGCTCTAAATCATTCATAATATATCCTTTCCGAATTTGTCAGACAGTGTCTGACAAATTCAATTTCCATTTTTATGTATTACGTTGTCTCCATTTCTCTTTAGCTTTTTCCAAATCGCTCTATCACATATTTCCTTGAACTAATATTATATTTCATATTTGCATAAAAAGAAATATAATAATTACAAATACTCCTCCTTCCCCTTATCTCTTTGCACGGAATTTTCTATATTATTCCCCGCAGCCTTTACTTTCATAGTCTCAAGCTTTTCTTTCAAGGATACCCTCTGTGCCGGCTTATCCGCCATCGCTGCTGTGAGCCTCATTCCCTGCGGATTTCCATTCTCCACAGCATAATTATGTCGGGTATTTTCTATGGGATACGGTTTTCTGGTATCTGCCACCTGCTCAGTACCCAGTTCCGATTTATCATCTTCCATACCTATTCCGTCATCTCCCTTTTCGTCCATATTGAGCAGGGCATTTAAGGCAGAAAGGCGGTCTAACTTCTCTGAAAGCTCTGCTTCCTGTGCAAATGGCTTTGTAACCTCTACCTTCGCTGTTTCAAGCTGACGCTCCACATTCTCCAGCTTTGTGGATGCTTCTGCCAGTTCCTTTGTCATGGCTTCCAACGCATGGTTGATACGGGAAATGTTACCCAGCGGGTCAACACCAATCTCCAGATTATGACTGAGCTGTCCTTTGATGTTCATAACGAATTTATGGTTAAAGGAATCAAAGGACACCGCCATTTTAAAAGCCTGCATACTCTCCAATGACTGCCGGAGCATTAACGCTCTTGATTTCTTTGCACATCTCCACAAGTGCAGTTCCGGCTTCTTTTTTATCCGTATAGACCTTATTCCCGACCCTCATAGAGAAAAAACTCCTTATCTGCTGGGAGATTGGTTTTGCAGTCTGAATATCTGCCTGCAAGCCACTGATACGCTCCTTCAGAATGGTTATCTGCTGTGGATAATGCTTTGCAATGTTGTCCTCCAGCCTGTATTTCTGACTGGTATGGTTTGCCTTCATCAGTTTCAATTTGCTGACCTGAATATCCAAATCCATCTTTTCTTTTATATAGGGATTCCCCGTTGCCAGAGCCTTAACCTCTGCATAAGAAAGTGCTGCTTCGTCCACATCCTCACAACTTCGCACCGGAGATTTGCTTGTCATAATCTGACCGATAAATTTCTGCTTATTCTCGATAAGCTGCCATGAGTAGCTGTCAAATGTTCCCTCTGTCACATACCGGAAAATCTTAACCTTTGATTCCTGTTGCCCTGCCGCAAAATACGCCCCTCCTGCTGTTCGATATCAGAAGGACGCCAAGGCACATCGAGGTGGTGCAGAGCAATCAGTCTGTCCTGCACATTCGTACCGGCTCCCATTTTAGCGGTGGAACCTAATAAAAAACGAACCTGTCCGCTTCTTACCTTACTGAACAGCTCCGCTTTCCTAAGCTCCGTATTTGCCTGATGTATAAAGGCGATTTCTTCTGCGGGAACACCTTTTTCCATGAGCTTATTTTTTATATCCTCATACACATTGAAAGTGCCATCGCCCTTCGGTGTCGATAAATCACAGAAAATAAGCTGTGCTGATTTCTCCCCCCTTTGGTATCTTCCCAAATCTCAAATGCCTTATCCACACAGGTTTTTGCTTTGGAATGTTCCTCATCGGGGAGCATATCGTTGATCAGACGCTGGTCGAGTGCCAGTTTTCTTCCATCGTTGGTAATCTTGAGCATATTATCCTGATGCGGCTCTACCAGTCTGTTACGCACTGCCTCCGCCCGATCTGCCAGCGATGTTACCATCTCTTTCTGATATTCGCTGGGTTTCAGCACCACGTTCTCATATTCTGCTTCCGGCACAGGCAGCTTTAACATATCCGGTGTCTGAATATCTGCACTCTCCTTAAAAAGTGCAATCAGCTCCGGCAGATTGAAGAATTTTGCAAATCTTGTCTTTGCCCGGTATCCTGTTCCCTCCGGTGCCAGCTCAATGGCGGTCTGTGTTTCTCCAAAAGAAGCTGCCCAACTGTCAAAATGCCCTAGTCCCAGCTTCTGCAGCGTACCATACTGAAGGTATCGCATATTGGTATAAAGCTCTGTCATACTGTTGCTGATCGGCGTACCCGTAGCAAACGTAATGCCCTTTCCGCCAGTCAGCTCATCAAGGTACTGGCACTTAGCAAACATATCGGAGGACTTCTGTGCTTCCGTCTGTGCAATGCCCGCCACATTCCGCATTTTCGTGTATAGAAAAAGGTTCTTATAATTGTGACTTTCATCTACAAACAGCCTGTCCACACCTAACTGCTCAAAGGTTACCACATTATCTTTCCGGGAAGTATCGTTGAGTTTTTCCAGTCTTGTCATAAGAGATTTTCTGGACTTTTCCATCTGCTTAATGGTGTAACGCTCCCCGTTATCTGCTTTCGCCTGCTCTATGGCAAGCTCAATCTCATCAATCTGTCTTTCGATAATGCCTATCTGTCTTTCCTGCGACAACGGGATTTTTTCAAACTGGCTATGCCCGATAATGACCGCATCATAATCTCCGGTGGCAATTCTGGAACAGAATTTCTTCCGGTTGGCTGGCTCAAAATCTTTCTTCGTTGCCGCTAAGATATTTGCTCCGGGATATAACCGCAAAAAGTCACTCGCCCACTGTTCCGTCAAATGATTGGGAACAACAAACAGGCTCTTTTGACATAATCCCAGACGCTTGCTTTCCATGGCTGCCGCTGTCATTTCAAAAGTCTTTCCGGCTCCCACACAATGAGCAAGCAGGGTATTGTCCCCCCGTAAAGCTGGTGTGCCACCGCATTTAACTGGTGCGGTCTAAGGTCGATGTCCGGTGTCATGCCAGGGAATTTCAAATGGGAACCGTCATATTCTCTTGGTCTGGTAGAATTAAAGAGCTTGTTATATTTCGCCACCAAGTCCTGTCTACGTTCCTGATCTTCAAATACCCAGTTCTTAAAGGCTTCCCGGACTGCCTCCTGTTTCTGACTGGCAATCATGGTTTCCTTTTTATTCAGGACTCTCGTTTCCTTTCCGTCCTCTATCACGGTATCGTACACCCGGCTGTCCTTTAAATTCAGAGAATCCTCTAAAATCTGATAAGCATTTCTCCGGTTTGTACCATAAGTCATATTTACAAGACTGTTTCCGTAATCCGCACTTTTTCCTTTTACATTCCACTGTCCTGTCACATCGGAATACTGAATCCCCATTGTATTCCGGTTGAAGAGATGCTGCGGTGTTTCAAAAACATCACGCATGAAATCTTCAATATATTTCGGTTCAACCCATGTGGCACCGATACGCACCTCAATCTCGCTGGCATCCAGTTCTGTGGGCTGCACCTGTGTAAGTGCCTGCACATTTATGTTGTATTCCGGGTGGTTTTCGGCGTAAATCTTCGCTGTTTGCAACTTATCCCGGACATTGCCGCTTAAATACTCGTCCGCTGCTTCCCACCTGTCTGTGACCGGATTCTGAAAGATAATGCCCGTCAGTTCTTCTTTGATTGTATCAATCTCTTTTCCGGTCAGCTCCGCCATATAAGAAAGGTCCACTTTTGCTTTTTCTGATAAAGATACTGCCAGAGCTTCCGTTGCTGTATCCACGCTTGTAACCACTTCCGCTTTCTTAATGGTACGTTTCGTGAACATATCCGCTTTGCCTTTGAAATTTCCCTCGTCATCCAGCTTTTCCAGAGAACATAACAGACAATAGCTGCTGTCCTGATTAAAGGCTCTTTTGTTGGTCTGGGAATTGATTAAACCGTATTTTCTGCTGAACGTATCATAAAGGGTATTCAATTCTTTCTGCTTTTCCTTAATCACAGTATCCGGATATTCTTCCAACTGCAAATTGATAAGCTCTTGCGTACAGTTTCGATTCCTACCATGCCTTTTATGCGTTCCTGCATGGATTCTGACATATCCACAGGCTTCATAATGGAATTTTCACGGTAATATACCTTATCTTCCACCAGTGTGTAGCTGTAATTCTTTACGTCCGGGTCTGCCGGAATGGTGGCATCTGCCAGCTCATCCGCAAGCTCGTCCGTCTCCACTGCTTCGATTTCCCCGTCAATCCGGCTGGCCGCATCCATTAACTGCTCTGCAAACGGTCTTGTGGCATCCGGTTGGCAGGTGCTTTCCATGCCATAGGGACCGCTGACCATTTCCATCTTCCCAACAATCATTTCCGGGTGTTCCGCAAAGTAGGTATTCATGGCGATACCGTTTGCATCTTCTGATAAATGTACCCAATCCGGTTCTATGTCCATCACACGGTCACGCTTCTTAAAAAACAAAATATCCGAAGTGACTTCTGTCCCTGCATTTTCCTTAAATGCTGTATTCGGAAGTCTGACCGCCCCCATAAGCTCCGCTCGCTGAGCCAGATACTTTCTGACCTCCGGACTTTTTTTATCCATTGTTCCCTTACTGGTAACAAAAGCAACCACACCGCCGGGACGGACTTTATCCAATGTCTTTGCAAAGAAATAATCATGAATCAGGAAATTATTTTTATCATATTGTTTATCTGCCACCTTATACTGCCCAAATGGCACATTGCCAACTGCCACATCAAAAAATCATTCGGATAGTCTGTTTTTTCAAAACCGGATATTTTAATATCCGCTTTCGGATAGAGCTGTCTTGCAATCCTGCCCGTAATACCATCCAGCTCCACACCATAAAGTCGGCTTTCCTGCATCTTCTCCGGCAGCATTCCGAAGAAATTTCCGATACCCATTGCAGGCTCTAATACATTCCCCTTTTCAAATCCCATACGGTCTAAGGTATCATAAATACTGCGGATAATGGCAGGACTGGTATAGTGGGCATTTAAGGTGCTTTCCCTTGCAGAAGCGTACTCCTGCGACGATAACAATTCCTTTAACTGCTGATATTCTCCCGCCCATGCAGATTTGCTTTCATCAAAGGCATCGGCAAGCCCGCCCCAGCCAACATACTGTGATAAAATCTGCTGTTCCGACCGTGTGGCGATACGGTTCTCGCTCTCCACCTTTTCCAAAGTACGGATTGCTTCTATATTTCGTCGGAATTTCTCTTTCGCACTGCCTGCTCCTAACGCATCGTCTGTAATGTGGAAATTGACCGCATTGGATTTATCAATCTTTGGTGCAGGCTGCTTCACAGGCTTTTCTATGGCAGGTTCTTCCACTGACTTTTGGACATCGTGTCCAGAAGTGTCCGGTTCCATGCTTTGCAGATAGTGTTCCGCTTCCTCTTTTGTTTCAAAGGTGGGAATTGTACCGTCCTCTTTTATATAATAATCTTCCCTGCCATGATCCCATACTGCAAAATCCTGTCCCGGCTCAAAGGCATCGCTGGTTTCCTCAACTGAGAATCGTGATTCTGTTTCCGCTACATCTTCCGTTCCTTCAATGCGTGAAAATACCTCCGCTTCGTGTCGGTCTATATCTTCCATTGCAATGAGATTCAAATAATCGTTTTCAATTTCTTCCCTGCTCGGTTTGTAATCATATTCAAAATGGACATTTTCGTTTATGAGTACGTAAAAGAACGCATTGTCCTGCATGGAATTTCCAAGCACATAGTTATTTTCTTCCGACTTCCATTCATCAATCTTTAAACACAACTGCCCGTCAATGGTAATCTGCTGTGCCGCAATCTCCTTTTCCTGCTCCATATACCGTCTTGTCTGATTGATAAATCCATTTAAGACCGCCGGATGGGAAGAAACAATCAAATCACGGTTCTCATACTTGGCATACGGTTCTATTTCTTTTGCCCATGCCTTATTGTCGGGAGAAAATCTGCCATCGTGCGTCAGGTGCATGACAGTATTGGCAAGTACATAGCTGACACGCTCGCTACCATATTTTCGGATTACTTCATCCGGTGTATCTTTCGGCAGACGATACCCGTCAAATTTTTCCGAAATCGTCCGTTCAATGGCTTCTTTACAGGCAACCTTCGTTTTCCGTTCTATTACCGCCTGTGCTTTTTCCAGCGCTTTCTGTGCTTCTTCCTCTTTGTACCGGGCATAGGCTTCTTTCCCTGCCGGAGATAAATACTTATCTTCCGCCACCAGCTTTCGGATACGCTTTTCGACTACTTTCCAAGACAGCAGCACTTTCGCATAAGGTTCGCAGATATTTCCCTTTTTAATTCAATCCCTTTAAAGTTGTGGTCTTGCCAGCTATGGTCTGCTCCGGCAAGTGCATGAGAGCCGCCTCCAATGCCATATTCTTTTTTCAGAAATTCCGCTGCTTCTTTGCTGTCATGCTTTTCCTGAAAATAATCATAGATGCGGAAAGAACCATGTGAATATCCACTTCCCCTGCCAAGATTATGGTCTATCTCGTCCTGAGTAATAAAATCCTCCCTTTTTATTTCCACATGGTCTGCGGTTGGAAAGATTTGTTTTTCTATCAGCAGATTGTCAAGTTCCTCCCGCAGCTCCTCTTTTGGCATAACTGAACGGAAACGTAGCTTTTTCTCTCCGGTTTCAAGCTGATGAAGTGCCTGATCCATGTGGGAAGCCACAAGCTCAACTCCTTCTTTTGTAGAAAGGTATTCTATCATTCTTGCATGAGCCTCCGGATAATTTCCTGCTTTTAGCCCAAGCTCCTCCGGCAGTTCTCCCATGCCATCCCGGAAAAAAAAAAGAGATGCCCTGCAATCCGGTCACGTTCTGCTTCGTCAGTCAGATAAGCTTCATTTGCTCCCATATAGATACCGTTTACTACCTGTGAGCGGATTTTTGCTTCCACCTCCTGCCAGTTCATCTGAAGCACCGGACGCTCTGTCGATGTGCCATATCCGACACGCATCCCATCCTCATTGAACCATACCGCTAACTGCTTTCCGTCAAATTCAAAGCCCTTTCCGGTTGTTCCATACTCTTTCTGTAAGAAAGCAGCCATCTCCTCCGGTGTCTTTCCCTGCTGATATTTGGTGTAGATACGCTTTCTGCTGTTATCCCTGCCTCCGCCGCTCCGCAGAATATCCGCTATCTGCTCCGGCGGTATCTTTGTTTCTGACCGTATCGGTGTCACTGTTTCCGCCTGTTTCATGGCAAGATTGCCAGCCTGCTCCGTAAACATGGAAAATAAGTCAAGCTGCTGGTACATTCCCGCTGTTTCAATCCGCTCTGCGGTTTCTCCTGGAAGAAGATATACTCCGTCCTCCATATAGGAATTGACAAGAAAACGTGCTTCCTCCCATGACAGCCTGCTTTCCGCTTCACGGGTCAGATAATTGCCTTTCCATAAGGTAATACCGTCCTCATCGGCACGGTAGCCGCCCCGCATTTCCCCGATATTGAACTCGGTGTATTCTTCCATGCGGAACGAATTTCTCAGATAATCCGCCTGAATCTTTGCATCCTGCTCTATCTGAAAATACCCAGCTATTTCCGGTCTTTTTATGCTTCAGGAACTCATCACTGCATAAAATACCACGCTGTAAGTCCTCCCCCTGCTCTGTTTCAGACAGCTTCGGAAAAAAAAAGAACCGGATAATGAATGTTCTCCACTATCCGGTTCTGGTATTTCTTCTTCCTGTATGTCATTTTCTAACTGTAAATCAGTTCCGTCAGCACGATCTCCTCCGCTGAATGTCTGATGTTGTTCATCTTCGCTACCCACTTCATCTGATCGGCGGCTTTCAGTTCTTCCGTCACGCCCTCCGCTTTCGCCATCTGTTCGCTCAGGGCTTCCATTCTCTGCTCTGCCTGCTCCTGTATCTCCAGACAGTGTGCTTTCAGCTCGCCCGCCAGTATCATGCCCTGATAAATCCCTTTCCGGTGTTCCTGTAAGAAGTTCTTCCGCATCATACCGTACTTCGTCAGCGTTCCCTCCGGTTCCTCGTTCGCTGTCAGGTTCGGAATCAGATAATCCCCGTTCTTTTCGTATGTCAGTTTCATGTGCCGCATCCTCCTTTTTGCTCTGTATTTCTATCTCCTGATTGTTTTGTAGCTCCTTTTCGCTTTCACGCTTTAAAGCATTATAGTCTGTATCTGCTTCATTTGCAAGCACTTTCTCCGTATTTTCCAAAGAAGTTTGTGTGCGTCCTGCATTAGCTTTTTCCTGTGCCTTCCTGCGGGCAATCTGGCGGTCATACGCTCCTATGGTTCTGCCTATCTCCATTAAAAGCGGCTTGCACATATCTGTGGTGGCTGTACCAACAACAGACAGGGTTTTCATCGTATTAAAGTCGCTGATATATTCAAATCCCTGCTCGTCTTTCCACAGTTCCATATCTGCACCGCATCGTGACAGTATGGTATAAGCAATACTGGAAGAAAGCGTATCACGAAGCCTGACACCTACATTTAACTCGTCCAGTTCCTCTAAAAAGCTGCCCTCTTTCACATATTCGATTTCCGGCAGAAGTTCTTCATAATAATCCAAAGCAATCCGATTGGATATTTCCATTATCCGCTGTTCAAAGGAGCTGTTTTTATCCGTTTCTCCGTATGTCTTTTCAAGCTGTGCCAGGACTGTTTCTTTATGCTCCTCACGCAACTCCCACAAATTCGGATCACGTCCTATCCGCCTTGCCTTATGTACGTCGGACACATCGAAAACATATTTCAATCTTGTATAGGAATTTTCCGTATCCAGCAGGGCAATTCCCTTTGCTCCACGGTTTACCCAGCAATTCATCTTCTCATTCCATAGTTCAAGGGACGCACAGGCTGTTGCATCCGGTCGTTGTGCAAAAATAAGTATCTGTTCATTGAACGGATATTTATAAAGCCTTGCAGCGGTAGTCAGATACCTTGTCCACTCCTGCCCGTTTTTCGCTATCTCTTTTGCGGTATCCTCCGCCAGATAGGAAATCATCTGATATTTTGTTACTATAAGCATTCCTCCAAAATGACGGAGGGGATAACCCCCGCCGCCTTATTCATAAAAACCGTGTTCTTCGATACCGTTTTCCAGAATTGTGCCAATCAGCTCCTCCAATTCCATCTCCTTCAGCTCGCTGATCACAATGAGCTTTGCAAGGATATCTTTTTCCACCGGAACGACATAGCTTTCTTCATCAGGGCAAAGCTCCCGTACACAAATCTCCAGTCCGTCTGCAATTTTGCAGAGCGTACTTATATCTGCTTCCCGGATACCTGCCAGAATATCCATCAATACATCTTCCCTGACACCGCACCGCAAAGAAAGTTCTGGAATATCCATATCCTGCTCTTTCATAATGTTTAAAATTTTATCTCCGGTGCTGTAAACAACGGTCTTTTTTCATTTCTGTATTCATTTTTCTGTCTCCTTTTCACTTGCTTTTCTCGGTGGAAATTCCATCTTGAATTTGTACTGCGAACCTTTGATTTCCTTTCCGTCTTTGATATAAGAATAATCCTCAATACCCTCCGGAATCAGGTACGCATCGTAGCTTCCCTTTTTCCCTTTTAATCCTCTCACAAGGGTCTTTTTCCCTTCAAGCAGACTTTTCATCTGTGTATCGGAAAACGTTGCTCCCATTGCCCTACCCACATTCATGCCGCATTTTTGTTTGCAGTAAGCACCGAATTTTCCTTTTACTACATCGCTGCCGCATTTCGGGCATTTTCCAAGCACTTCCTGCATCGTTCCAAACAAAGACTTCTGATCGTCACTGATACTGTGGTAGGTTTGCACCAGCTCCCGCACCATATCTTCAATGCCATCCATGAACTCCTGCATGGTGTATTCGCCTTTTTCAACCAAAGTCAGCGTATTCTCCCAATCTGCTGTAAGCTTCGGGGATTTTACCATATCCGGCAGAACAGTAATGAGCTTCATCCCGTCCTCGGTGGGAAGCATCTGCTTTTTCTCCCGTTTCACAAAACCGTCTTTGACCAGCTTTTCAATAATGTCAGCTCTGGTGGCAGGTGTGCCAAGTCCTTTGCGTTCCACCTCATCGCCCATATCCTCTGCTCCGGCACGTTCCATCGCAGAAAGCAGGCTGTCCTCGGTAAAATGTTTGGGAGGCTGCGTGAAATGCTCTGTTACCTTTGTCTGGATAACTGGAAACGTCATGCCTTCAGAAAGCTCCGGCAGTTTCTTCTCTTCCTTATCCTCATCTGTTTTTTCTACCCGGTAGGTACGTTTCAATGCTGCTTCAAATTCTTTCCACCCGTTCTGCAGAACCGTTTTTCCGGATACATGAAAGCTGTAACCACCGCAGGAAAACTCTGCTTTTACCGTTTCATACAACTGCTTTTTCCCGGTTGCACATAACAGACGATTAGCGACAAGGGATAAGATTTTCATTTCTCCCTCCGGCACAGCGGAAAGGTCTGTCTTTGTAATTTCTATGGTGGGAATAATTGCATGGTGGTCGGTCACTTTTTACTGTTCAACACTCTTTTTATATCCGGCTCTGCTCCGGTCTGTTCCTCAAAGAGAATCGCCTGATAAACTGCCCCGATTACCGCTTTTGCAGTTTCTTCCATATCATCGGATAAATACTGGCTGTCCGTTCTCGGATAAGTGACCAGCTTTTTCTCATAAAGGCTCTGGGTGTACTCCAATGTCTGCTTTGCAGTAAAACCAAAGATACGGTTGGCATCCCGCTGAAGCGTGGTAAGGTCATAAAGTTTTGGTGGTGCAACGCTTTTATTTTCCTTTATAACGGAACGAACCACTCCACTCTGACTTTCACACGCTGCAGCAATACTTTCTGCCCTTGCCTTATCGTCAATCCGTTCTGTCATGGCATCTATCCCATCCATCAGAATATGAGCCATGTAATACTGCTCTTTTTCAAAATTCATAATCTTCACTTCACGGTCTACCAGCATGGCAAGGGTGGGCGTCTGTACTCTGCCCACCTTTAATACCTTTCCGCCATACAGTACAGTAAATAATCTCGTACCATTTAATCCCACCAGCCAGTCTGCCTGCTGTCTGCAAAGTGCAGACTGGTACAGGCTGTCATAATCGCTTCCCGGCTTTAAGTTTTCAAACCCGTCACGGATTGCACTCTCCTCCATTGATGAAATCCACAGGCGTTTCATTGGTTTCCGGCAGCCTGACTGTTCATATACCAGACGGAAGATAAGTTCTCCGTCCCGTCCGGCATCGGTGGCACACACCACACTTTCAACTCTTGTATCGTGCATCAGATTTTTCAAGATTTTATACTGCGTTGCTGTTTCCTTTTTCACTTCATGCTGCCACTGCTCCGGTATCATGGGCAGGCTCTCATAGCTCCATTTTTTCCATGCTTCTGAATACATCTCCGGCTGTGCCAGCTCTACCAGATGTCCTACACACCATGAAACGAGAAATCCGTTTCCCTCCATGTAACCGTCTTTTCTCTCTTTCGCCCCCGATCACATGGGAAATTGCCTGTGCTACGCTGGGCTTCTCTGTAACCACCAACTGCATACCTTATTCCTCCTGTTCGTCAAAGAAATCTTCTTCCGTATCTTCCTCCGATTCCTCATCTTCGTTTTCATACTCCTCGTTATCTTCCTCATCTTCATCTTCGTCCTCGATAAAGTCCTCTTTTTTCTTGCGGACAACCTTAAAATAATAAGCAGCTCCGATAACGATTAAGGCAAGACTACCAATCAGCACATACGAAATCATCGGATTCGGTGCTTCTTTCACTTCCGGCTCCGGTTCGGTTTCCTCTGTATTTCCCGTACTCTCTGCACCTTCCGTACCTTTTTCTGTTTCCGTTTCCTTTCCCTCTGTATCTGCCTGCTCTCCGTTGTTGTTTGGCAATGCACTCTCCCCATTCGGAATTGCAGATTCCAACGCAGCGGAATTTTTCGGCAAGGTTTCACTGTTATCGGAAGTTGCATTTAACAGGTCATTTTCCGTAACCTCAGTCAAAAAATATACCATTTCTTCCTCTCCGTCCCGGTCAATAATCAGATAGAAAACTTTCTCCGTGGCGGTCTGAATAGTATAAAACTCCTTGCCCTGACCGGATTTTTCCGTACTTTCTGTTTTCCCGCTTTCTGCCTCCGCAGCTTCTTTCATTGCCTGCTTTTTCTGTTCGGCAGGACTTGTCTGTGATGTGGTATTTCCGTTACTGTCTGTTTTGGTATGCTCCGTCACGGTTCCCGTAGCACTCCCCGGTTTCGTCGGGGTCGCACTCTCCGGGAGCTGCTCCGCCGGATTCCCATCACTGGTATCGGCAGGGTCTTTATAGTACGGATTTTTCGTTTTATAAACCTCAGACATATTTCCGGCATTGTCCATTGCAGAAATGGTAAAATACTCATACCCTGCGTCAAACTGCTGGAGGCGGATATTTAACGTACCGCCCGTCAGATCTGTAAACTCATATCCATTGACATATACCGCCTTTGCACCGGAATCCGTATCATGTACCTGTATGCTTAAAAGCCCGTCACTGACTGCCGCATTTAAGGTCGGCTTTACGGTATCAAAGCACTTTATGGCACGGTTCTTCTCATAGGTATTGCCTTTCTGGTCTGTGACAAGCACATACACGGTACAGTTCTCGGAAATCCTTAATTTCTTTTCCTCCGTCACATCTGTCCAGCTTCCATTCTGCCCTACCTTTGCCTCTATCTTTGCGATTTCAAAATTCCCCGTATCTGCGGTATCTTTTACACTGAAAGAAACGGAAACAATGTCATTATGCCACTCCTCCGGCTGTCTGATTTTGATACTCACATTCGGTTTTTTATAGGTACAGAGCTTATAATCTGTGACGCAGACGGGACAGTTTTTGTCATACTCATACGCACCGCATTGATCTTCGCAATTACATACCGGCTCCGGTTTATCATTTCCCGATACAGTGCCATCCCCGGTGCTTTCATCGGTACTGCCTTCTGTATTCTCTTCGGTGCCGCCTTCGGTGCTTCCCTCCGTGCTGCCCTCCGTAGTTTCTTCCGTGCTTCCCTCGGTACTGTTTTCTGTATTTTCCTCCGTACTGACATCAGTTTCACTTTCGCCGGGTGTCTGCTCCGTACTTTCCTCCGGTTTGGATTCTTCGGTTTCTTTTGTTTCTTCGGCAAAAGCGCTGATTGCGTAGTTCCCATTTACAGAAAACGCTACCGCAGGCATGGTAAATAGCACAGCGGACAATATCAGTGATATAACTGCCTTAGATGATAACTTCCTGTTCTTCATGGCTGTAAGCCTCCCTTTCTTCTGATTGTGCTGCTTCTTTCTGCTCTTTTTCTTTCAGCAGACGCATAATTTCTTCTTCGCTGACCTTGTTTAACAGAATCAGCCGATCCAGAGAGATTTTATTCTTTTCAATGAATTTCATCTTCTCCGCATCCTCTGCCATCTGAAGCTGTTCCGCCAAATCCCTCTCCCTCGCCTGCAATCCCGCAAGCTGTTCCCGGACTTTGGAAAGCTCCTTTACAATTCTCTCTTTCGTCATCGTTCCTCACTTCCTGTTATTTTAATTTCCTGATAATCTTCCAAACGCATAAAAATGGCTCTGCCAATAGGACGAATTGATTGAAGCGTAACTGATTGGATCTCCGCAATGAATCATGACCCCGTTTCCGCAGTAAATCCCCACATGGCTGACTGGTACGCCCGAATTGTATGTACCTGTAAAAAAGATAATATCCCCCGCCTTTGCATCTGCCGCCGACACAGGCGTACACTGGTTATAAATGCCCTGTGCTGTGGTTCGTGGCAGGTTATGGACACCGCTGTTTGTAAATACCCAGCAGACAAAACCGGAACAGTCAAAGCTGGTGGACGGACTGGAGCCTCCCCATACATAGGGATAGTCTAAATATCTCGCCGCTTCTTCCATAAGTGCCTGCACGGTTGCATCGTCATAGGAATCCGGCGGTATCACATTTCCTCCGCCGCTTCCGCTGCCCGGCGTTTCGCCATACAGCGTATCCGTGCCTGCTTCAAAATAAAAAAAGAGGGTTATAATATTCCCCCTGATACAGACATTCGATATGTAAATGACTTCCGGTACTGCTTCCCGTATTCCCTGTTGTTCCGATCACATTTCCATGCGTCACGCTCTGTCCTGCCCGGACATTTAAGGTATCCATGTGGGCATATTTTGTGCAGTAGCCTTTTTCATCTTCAATCACTACATAATTTCCGTAATAGCTGTCATAAGTTGCGGTAGTTACTGTCCCGTCCATCGCCGCATATACGGTTGTTCCGGTAGGTACTGCAATATCTACGCCCCGATGTAACTGTTCCTGCCCTGTGACCGGATTGATACGCCAGCCATAATAACTGCTCACATAGTTGTACCAATATAAATCAAGGGGCTTATAAAACTGCTGTGTCAGCCCGTGGGTCTGGTTATAAAAAGCATAGATTTCTCTCTGCTCCTCATTCATGCGTCCGGCAACTACTACGTTTAAATCTTTTGCTGTCAGGGTCACTTCCAGAATGGTTACGGTATATTCCTCTTCCACTTCATACTCGTATTCCTCTTCTGTTGTTTCCCCCGTAACCGGGTCTGTTACCGTATGAGTGCCTGTTTTTGTTACCGTCCTTGTCCTCGTTTCCTCTGTAGGATTTAGTGTCAACTCATACATTTCATCAAACAGATATTCTATTTCTGCCTGTACCTCACTTGCAGTAAATTCCGTATGGACTGCCGACAGATAGCTGATCAGTGCAAATGGGTCATGCCCGATAGATGCCAGATTATAACGGTACTCATCATAATCCGGATAAGTGGTTTCTATGGCATCAATCTCTGCCTGCAATTCTTTTTCCAGTTCAGAAAAAGCTAAATCTGCCGCATCTATTTCTGCCGGAACGCTCATATAACTTCCTGCCAGCGTGGTACTGATTCCTCCGGCAAACATCGCCCCACAGGAAGATACTGCTGTCATAATCATCACAAGAAGCACCGAAAAGGCTCCTATGGCAAGCAGAAGCGAAACATTTTTTGATGCAATCTCCTGTATCTTTCTGGCTGCCGCTGTAAAAAGATTCCCGGACTTCGCCGCTGTTTCCTTTGCGGCTTTCGCTGTCTGTCCCGCCCGTCTTGCTTTTGCATATTCCCGTTTGATACGCTGCTTTTGCAGTCTTTTCTGCAACTGCTTCTGAATGGTCTTTTCCTGCATTTCCGGATTTTCTTCCAAGAACTTCTGATAACGGAAATTGACCTCTTTCTGCATCTGCTTTTTCTCCAGCTTTGCAGCTTTCGCTCTCCGTCTTTCCGTTTTCCCTTTGTAATGCCCTTTGAAAAAGCGGTAAACATCTTCCCCGCTCTGCTCTGTCTTGTGGGCAGCCTCCACACCGGAATTTTCTTTCTCCACTTCGGCAACCTTACTATGGGCAAAATTAGAAGATTCCATTCCCACCCTGCCAGCCGCTCTTTTTACCGGACTGTCCGGTTTGAATGGTTTCTCTTTTTTTACAGAAGTCAATACATACTTTGTTCTGCCCGTCTTTTCATCAAAAACACGCTCCAGAGAATACTCCGTTTTCTTTGGAATCTTCTTTCTTGCAGCTTCCGTCTTTTTTCTGGCTTTCTCCGCTTTCTTTTGCAGTCGGTCTAACTTTTTGCTTCCATGAAATTCCGGTTCTGCCTCTTCGGTAAAGGTAGTGTCCTTTGTCTGGAAATCCTGTTCAAAATCAAATTGCTTTACTCGCTCCCGGCTCTTTATCTCCCGCCTTTGATACCTGCCCTTTTTCTGTGACGAATGATAGGTGTCCCTGTGGCGGTAGTCATCGCTGGCAATTTTTCTACCCTGCTCCTCTCCGGCTTCCTCCGTAAAAGTGCTGTCCGGCTGCATAAAATCGCTTTTAGACTTCTCTCCGGCTTCTGCTCCCTCGGACTTTTGGACATTCTGTCCAGAAGCATCTGCTTTCTGATACTTCTTTGTATTTTTCGACCTCTGGACATCGTGTCCAGAAGTGGTATCTGCATCTCTCGGCTGATATGCTGCGGATTTTTTACCTTTACCCTCGTTTGCTTTCTTTGGAATTTCTCCGGTAAAGGTTTTTTTCTCCTGTGCAAATGCAGCCGGTTTCTGTTTCTTTTTCTCCGCCACTACTCATTTACCTCCTGCCTTACACTTTCCTCTGGTTTGGTATTCATAACCGCAAAGGTCTTGGTATCTACCGGATATTTATCTACGAACGGAATAACCACGTTGTCAAACAGAATCAGTCCGCACCCCGGCTCGGAATTGGTTACATGGGCAAGCTGTTTTTCTGACAATCCCAGCTTATCTGCAAGGATTGCCTGATCCTTTGCATTTTGATTCAGGAGATATACAAAATCGGAATTGCCGAGGATTCCCTCGATTTCCTCCGACTTCAAAAAATCGCCTACGTTCTGCGTCAGCCCCGTAGGAATACCGCCCCACTTACGGAAACGCTTCCAGATTTCCACCGAATAGATAGCGGTCTGCTTCTCCTTCAGCAAAAGGTGGAACTCATCACAATAATAGCGGGTGGCAATCTTACGCTCCCGGTTCTGCGATACCCTGTTCCAGACCGCATCCTGTACGATTAACATTCCCAGCTCTTTCAACTGGTTTCCCAAGTCCCTGATGTCAAAGCACATGATACGGTTCTGACTGTCTACATTCGTCCTGTGGTTAAAATAATTCTGCGAACCATGCACATATAGCACAAGGGAGTTTGCAATCCGTTCTGCCTTTTTGTTCTTATGCTCTAACAGGGCATTATACAAATCCTCAAGGATAGGCATATTCTCCGGTACGGGATTTTCAAAATAAGCATCGTAAATATGACGGATACATTCGTCAATGATACCTTTCTCATCATTTTCCAGACCGTTCTTTCCTCCGGCAATCAAGTCACACAGAGTAATGATAAAATCGGATTTCAGCTTTAAGGCTTCCTTATCCCCTTTATGGGATAGCTGAATGTCCATCGGGTTTAAGTAATCTTTGGAATTGGTGGCAAGTTTTACGACCTGTCCATGCAGTGCCGCCACCAGTGCAAAATACTCGCCCTCCGGATCGCAGACCACAATATCGTCCTTTGTCATCAGGAAACAGGAAAGAATCTCACGCTTTGCACTAAAAGACTTACCACTTCCCGGTGTACCAAGAATCACACCGTTTGGTGTACGAAGCCGTTTCCGGTCTGCCATAATCATGTTGTTGGAAAGGGCATTTAAACCATAATAAATAGCCGGAGCTGGCATAAATAATTCCTGCGTACAGAACGGTACTAAGATAGCGGTACTCTTTGTTGTCAAATCCCGTTCAATTCCCGTATCGTTGCACCCGATTGGTGCCGATGCCATCAGTCCCTGCTCCTGTAAATACTGCATACATCTGAGGTTGCAGTTCGCCTGTTGGATAATGCCGGATACCCTCTGCGTGATATTTTCCAGTTCCCGCTTGTTTCTGCCATAGCAGGTCAGAAGAAATGTCATCTTTACCATTTTCTGATTGCTGCTGTTTAAATCGTCCAAAAGGTCAAGGGTATCTTTTTCATAAGTGATAATGTCCGTTGGAAGAATGTCCATGTCATAACCTGACCTTACCGCCTTTTTCTGCTCTTCAATCTTCATCTTCTGAATATTCGTCAAAGCACCTTTTAGCATCTTAATCGCCTTGACCGGATCCATTGTCTGCATATGCATGGTAATAGTCAGGTTCGCATCCAGATCAAGAAGCTTTTTCAACAACTCATCATCAAACTTCGGGGCAATAATATCCAGATAATGCACACTGCCATACATTTTTCCCGCCTTAAAACGACTCGGATAGCGAAAATCAAATCCCGGCGGAGCGATGTAATCTTTCACACTTTTTCCCGACTCCGCCAGTTCCTTAAAAGAAAAACGGAAAGGCTCCATAGTATCCTGGTTAAAATACTCATGCAGGATACGCAGACGTTCCTTTCCGTCAAGGCTCTTAGCGTGTGTGCCCAGATTAGTCAAATTTTTAATCACATCTGCTTCAATGCTGACAAGTTTTGCCCTTGCCTCCTTAAAGCCTTTACGCTCAATTCCAAAAATCAGATACTTTGATTTGATAATACCGTTATTTCCCTTTGCAGCCTGTTTCTTTAACATCTGCGTGTATTCCTCACGAATATCATCAAAATCATCTGCCTGCAATGGAATGTCAAACTGGTCAATTAAGGTCTGCTCGTTAACCTGTCGGTTGAACAGGAACAGCTCAAATTTAATAGACGGGTCAAAATAATTGATAAGCCTGCTGTATTCCTCCAGTATTTCCCCCTTATCCTCGATTTCCAGCAGGTCATAATTTATATCGTAAAACTCCACCATTTTCGTATAAAAGCCAGAAGTGACCTGACAGATACCGTCCCGGTACATCTTCTGAAAGGTAATGGTCTTCTGTGCTGTGGTGGGCTTTTCTGCGTTTTTATTCGTTCCGGCAAGCATGTGTTTTAACTCCGCAAGCCTTCTCCGCTCCACAAAGGTCAGCCCCGGCTTCGTTTTTCCTTTTTTCTTATGTCTGTCCGGCTTTTCTGCCGCCTGCTTTTTCTTCAAGTTTACGCACCTCCTCTTTTATACGCTCTGTTTCTTCTAATCTTCTGTAAATATTTTCTGATTTGTAGGGACGAATCCCCGGTGTGAGGAATTTCTGCCTTATCATAAAATACAGAATCTTCTCTGCCGGAAATCCGTCCTTCTCATACATTGCCAGAAAGAAAAAAGGCAGCATGACCGCTACCATCAAAAGTGCCGATGCCTGTGTGCCGATAAACCCTTTTGTAAAAATGTAAAAGGGAATCCCTACCGCACCTGCACCGCTGAAGCAAATAAGCTGGCGTTTCGTCAGATTTAACGCTACTTTTGTCTTTATGCCGCTTAAATTCTTTGGCACTGCTACGGATATTGCCATAACATCACAGCCGGAGCTGATACTGCAAGCCCCGGCTGTTCCCTCCTTTCTTTGAAATGTGTTCTAATGAGCATTCCAGATTGATTTCGCAAGGGAACCTGTCTTGAACAGGCTGAAACACAGAACAACGGTATAAGCTGCCACCGACCACAGTGCTGTGTGCAGATTGTCCGCAACCGCAATGCCGGATACCAGCACCGCATAGATTGCCACGCATACCATAATGAAAAATCCCTGAAACGCCAGTGAACACAGTCCCTTGATATAATTGTTGCCGATACCGCCCCATTCCCGGTTACTGAATGTGGCAAAGGGAACCGGAGCTACTGAAATATAAAGGTAGATTTCAATCATTCTCCCGAAAAGCATGACGGTAATAAGCAGGGAGATGATTTTCATACATAAGCTGACAATCATAGTTTCGATACCAAGCCCGATCAGCTCGCCGATGCCCATTGTATCAATCTGACTGTCAAACATGGTTTTTAGGGTATCCGTCACATCAATGGTAGTGGAACCCGAAACAATACCGCCTGCTCTGGTCACGATATGGTTTCCCACATCAAAAATCGCCATTGTGATGTCAAAGGTGTAGCTGAGAAGCAGCACAGCGATACAGGCTTTGATAAGGTAACGGAAAAAGAACTCGCTTCCTACTTCATGCATATTGTTCTTATCCATGACCATTGTAATCAGCTCATAGCAGAGTATCGCACTGATGATCATGCCCGCTATGGGTATCATCACATTTTCCGAAAGGTTCTCTATCATAGAAAACACTCCGCTGTTCCATGAACTGGGTGTCCTGCCGACTTCCCCTGCGATTGTTCCGACCTTATCATTCACATCTGTAAACATCGTAGTAAGGTTGTCCATGACCCACCCTTGCAGTATTTCCTTTATAAATTCAGTTATCTTGTCGAGAATCGCTCCCATGACTTAGGAAAACAGGCTTGTAAGCTGCGGAATTACCGTCTGTGCCACAATTACAATACCGCCACCCGCCATGAGCTGCTTGACCCCTTGTGATTTTGCCCCTGGGTTATCATTTCCGTATCCCTCAAGAAGATTGATAACGCCCCATACTGCCACGCCTGCTCCGATTGCGGTTACAACGGTCTTTAATCCTGTTACTGCTGATGTAAAAAATGCCATATTCAGTTACCTCGTTCTTTCCGAAAATTTATTTTTTGCAAAAAATAAGGAGCATTGCTTTCTATCCGCAAAACTCCTGTACCTCTGGACATCGTGTCCAAATGTTCCTATTCAGTTGTATCCGGGGAAATCTCCCCGCATTCAAAGGCTTCATCTACCTTTGTCTTTTCTGTGACCTTCAAGTGGTGCAGATGTTTCACATACTGTTCCATATCAAAGGCATTTTTCTTGTCATAATCGGACAGCTCTTTGTACCGCTTGTGCTTCGTTATATCGAATTTATCCGAGAAAAATGGTCTGACACCTCTAAGCTGCATAATACATTTCCCGCCATCCATGACAGCAATCTCATCTTGGCTCATCAGTTCCTTTCCGGTCTTTTGGTAATTCAGACCGTAGGACTGGCTCGTCCCCCTCGTATCCGAGGTGTTGTACAGGTCAATGGTTTCTTTCCCCAATACCTCTGCTAATTCCTTTAGGGTGGTCTTTTCCTTTCCTCCGAGAAACAGCGTAGTGTCGCAGTTGCCCTCTATGGTATCGGCATTGTCCCTGTAAATCGCTTTGAGCTGTGATTTTGACTGCAAAATAATAGAAGCTGATATTTCCCTGCTTCGGATCGTAGCAATCAGCTTCTCAAACTGTGGAATCTGCCCGATGTTCGCAAACTCATCAAGGAGCATACGCACATGAACCGGGAGCCTTCCGTTATAAACATCGTCTGCCTTGTCGCAAAGCAAATTAAAGAGCTGGGAATACATGATAGACACCACAAAGTTAAACGTAGCATCTGTATCAGAAATAATAACGAACAACGCTGTTTTTTCCTCTCCCAGCGTGTCAAGCTCCAGTTCATCATATTCCATCAGGTCACGCAGCTCTTTTATATCAAATGGTGCTAACCTCGCACCGCAGCTAATCAGAATCGACTTCGCTGTTTTTCCTGCCGCAAGCTTATATTTCTTATACTGCCTTACAGCAAAATGGTTCGGGTCTTTTTCCTCCAGCTCCTCAAAGAGCAGATCAACAGCATTTTTGAAGTTTTCATCGTCCTCTCTTGCTTCACTGGCATCAATCATATCAATCAGCATTGCGAAATTCTGCTCCTCTTCCGGAGCTTCATACCAGATATAAGCGATAAGTGCCGTGTAATAGAGCTTTTCAGCCTTGACCCAGAAGTCCTCACCGGATTGCTGTCCCTCTCCTTTGGTGTTGACTATGATCGTGTTGACGAGTTTCAAAATGTCCTTTTCGCTCCGCAGATAAGCAAATGGATTATAATGCATGGATTTTGCAAAGTTTATGGTGTTGAGGACTTTAATCTTATACTTGCCCCGCTTCAGCATCTTCCCACATTCCACTAAGATTGTGCCTTTCGGGTCAGTGACGCAATAGGACGAGTGCATCTGCATCAGGTTCGGCTTCACGAAAAATCTTGTTTTACCGGAGCCGGAACCGCCAATCACAAGAATATTTTTATTTCTTGCATACTTCGGTTCTTTCGGTCTGCCGGACATCATCAGACGCTCCGTAGCGGTCAGAAGAATATTATTTTCAAATACAGAATCCATATATGGCTCTATATCTTTGGCATTCCCCCACCGTGCAGAACCGTATTCCACACCCTGCCGGAATTTCTTGGCATTCTTCGCCTTATAATAAACAATGAATTTTAAGGCAACGCCTCCGGCGATTCCAATCAGCAAATCACTCAGAAAAAAACTGGGGAACGGATTGGAAAACATCCTGTCCATTTGGCTCATTACTACCATCATCTTGTCAGACGCATTACTGCCCTCTGCCACTCTCCATAAAAATGCTGCCTTATTACAGAAGTACCCGGCAAGCACATAGGGAAGATTCAGCAGTATCAGCTTTTTAACATCTGCACTTTTTGCTTTTTCCTTCAGCTTTTTGGGGACAGCTTTTAAATCTTTGGTAATGCCTGCTATGATATTAGTCATAGGCTCTGCCCCCTGTCCTTATTCTTTTCCCGGCTCCGTTCTTTGTTCTGATCCTTTGATACCACATCCCGGAAATGCTTTAATTTCTGCCTTACAGAAGTCCTACTGTTCTTTTTCTCATTTCCATAAACAAATTCCTTAAATGCCTGTGCCACAGCATCGGCATCCCTGCCCTTGAAAAATACCAGATACTTCGGTGGCTCGGTGGTCTTATCCTTTTTCACAGCAAAATCAACATTGTATTTACGAGCTACCCGCTCAAAGGATTTGATATTGCCATCTGTGATTTCAATGGATGAAGCACCTGCACCCTCGCCCACCAGTTCCTTAACCGACACTTTCCCATGCGTTTTCTGTGCCTGTTTTCTGCAATGATTCAGATACATTCTCATGGCAGATTTCAGGATATTGGCATCCAGCTTTGCAGCCTTAATCACAAGGGCGATTGTTTTCTGCGTTACTTCTTCCTGCATCTGTACCTCCTTCTTTCCTTTTTACTGCTGTTCCTTCAGGGCGGAACAAGCAGCCGATGTAGTAAATATTTCATGTTCTCTCCTTTCCGCTTCTGGACATCGTGTCCAAAAATTCTGATTTACAGGCAGCCTGCTCTGATACAGTCCTCGTACTCCCTTAATGCTTCCTCTGTATCTGCATCCACAGATAACTGGATACGAACAAAATCATGCAGCGTTCCCGCTAAAAGAAAATCCTTATAAAGCCGCCCAAAATCCTCAACAAACTTCTTTATCAAATGTTCCGGATCATCTCCAGCATGATATTGTACATAAATCTGACTTCTGCCTGTGTTTCCCAGCATATCCGTCAACTGATACGTCAGCTCTCCTGTCTGCTTGACCGAAATCTGAATCAGATTGTAATTCTTTCTCAATTTAAAATAGCTACTATGATACTCCGACGTTATTGTGATGTTTGGATTTTCTTCCAGTTCCATCACAACATCTGCCAGTTTTCCCAATAACGCTGCGGCTGCTTTTTTCTGAAATTCTCTCTTTTTCATTTCATCTGACCTCCATCCGGCTTCTGGACATCGTGTCCAAAAGCAATAAAAAAGGGCAGCTACAAATCTTTCGACTCATAACTGCCCTGACGCTGTTTTCTGTTTTTCCATGCCCTATTCCTTATATCGAATGACAGGGCACTGTTTTTGTTTATTTCCTATTTTTCTCCGCTCCAAGGCAAACACCATATCTCCGGTTCGCTCAAAAAAGCCGATGTCCTTTTTCCAGCTCATTCCACATTTGCAATGCTGCAAACCAATAAACTGCTGTTTCATTCTCCTGCCGCATACCGGACACCGCTTATTACTGCTTCCCTTTTTCTTTTTCGGCACATCCTCCTTTTTCTCCTTCGGCGGCTTTTCTTCCGGTATCCCATTTTCCGCAATACGAAGCTCATATCGTGGCAATTTTAAAAGATATGCTCGGTAAACCTCTTCATACGGAACCCAGATTGCAAGAGATTTCAGTTTTTCATAAATCCGGTCAATAATCTGCTTTGCTACCTCCTCATTTGGTATCTCTCCATTTTCCTTATAGAAAATGCAGGTTTCCCGAAACATCCAGTCTGCTATTTTCATCTTCTGCTTCTGTTTTAAATCCTTATAGGTCTTATTCGGCTGTTTCTGCTGTTTATATGCCAGTGAATGATGATTTGGTTTCATACAATCCCTCTTTCGGACAAATTCTGTTCAAAGCCATTATAACAAAATTTATGCCTGTATCAAATATTTCCGGTACATTTATTTCAACAGCATAACCGTACACATCTGTGCATGGAACAGACCATTCTCCACCGTAACATTATCAAGCAGCAATGCCTGAAACAACACATTCCTCACATTTTCAAGACTGACGATTTTCTGTTCATTCTCCGGCAGATGTACAAACTCCACACCGTCCTCCACAGCAGATTTTCTTGCGGCTTCACAATGAGTAAAAAGTCCCAGAATATACTTATTTGACATGGCAAAAGCATAGGTTTTCTGTCCATCATATACAATCTGGTACTTCTCCGCTGCTCCTTCCGGCAGACTGAAAACGCACTGCACTATTTCTAAACAAACCTTACCTGCATAGTCCGGTTTCAGTTTATTTTTATAGCGTTGTATTTTCCACTGGATTTCACTACGCTCCACAGGGGAATGGGTACGCTTAAACTGAATTTTCCGGCACAACATATCCAAATCCATATACACGTTATTTCCTACAAGATGCTCCGTATATCCTCTATATTCCCCCAACCGCAACAAATACGAAAGCACCTCATTCAGCTTTTCCTCTGATTCTATGAACTGAAACGGTTTTTCTCCAAATTCCAGATATTCAAACTGTAATGGGCAGCTCCCTTTCTCTATCTCCCGTTCCATAACTCTTTTTACATCTCGTAATGATTCCATTTTGCTCCTTTCCGCTTCTGGACATCGTGTCCAAAAGCAATAAAAAAAGGGCAGCTACAAATCTTTCAATTCATAACTGCCCTGACGCTGTTTTATTTCAGTTCTATTTCTGCCATTTTTGCAAATACTGCTTTTTGCTCTAAAAGCTCTTTCTGTTTTTCCTCCGGCAGACATTTGAAGATTTCCTCATATCCCATTTCCAGCATCGGCGTTCCCTTTGCGAAGAGATAGAGCCGGGTATCAAGCCATTCCTGCCATAAGTCCTCAAACATACTCTCACTGTCTGTATAGGTTATAACATCATTAAATCCATACTCCGGTGTGTAATATTGCAGCTTCACAAAACCGTACCGTCCTACATCCAATACCAAAATGCTTTCCAGCTCATACAGTTCTGCATAGGCTGCGGCAACCTTTTGCACCGTTCCCGTTCTATGTCTGTAATGTAACTTTTCTCCACAGTTGCAAACCTCCTGTTTCGAGGCATCGTGCTGCCTCTTATTCAATCTTCCGTGTTTCTATTTCAAAAACACTTCCGTCCCTTGTTTTTTTATTGTAAAAATATTTGCGGCATCAGAGGTATCTATATCCTCAATCCCTAAAGCCACATCATTTTCATCTAATACTTCGTATAGCTGATCCTTAAACTCATTATGTTCCATAACTTTTTTACTCTCCTTGTATGTTTTATGGTGCGTACACGCACCATATTATTATATGTTTCATGCACTTAGAATACAAGTGTGGAAAGGAGCTTTCAGTATGATTAAATACGATCCGCTTTGGCGTACGCTAAAGGAAAAAGGAATCAGCCAGTACCAGCTTATCAAAGATTATGGCATTGATAAAGCACAGCTTCAGCGGCTTCGGCAGAACCTTGTTGTAAAACGCTTATTTTAAACAGGCTTTGCCAGATACTTAACTGCCGGATTGAAGAGATTATGGAATACGTCCCGGATGATAATTAAAGGTGTTGTTCTGATTGATGAACAATGCCTTTTTCATTTTCGCTTTTCATCTGCACCTTTGGACATCGTGTCCAGAAGTATCACTGATTATCTTTATTATCTCCATCAGCACCATAACCATTCTCAGAATTACAACCACACCGCCAATCAGACCACCTACAATACAGTTCAGTGCCAGTATTCCTATACTTCCTGCAATTCCGAAATTTTTTGGTATGAGAATCATACACATTTTTCTGATCCCATAAGGACAGCCGACCAGTACCCAATACAGGAAAAAATCAAATCCTTCTGCTTTTCTGCAAATCGGATAACAGGTTATCATCCAAACTGCCAGCAACGATACCGGAAGCACAATTTTAACCAATATTCTTTTCATTCCAGCCACCTCCGTACATATCATGCTGTACCTCCTGCTGATAATAATGATTCATCGTTGAGGGTGCATTATAAAGAGCTGTTACCATATATGCCTTGATATTTGCAATTTTCGTAGTTGTTTCCTGCATACATCCTATCACATATTCCAAATGGGAGCTATTCAGTTTGAGGAACTTTGATTTTACAAGCTCATATGGATAATCATTTCCACCGATTTTAACAGTCTTATGCTTCACACATACAATCTCGCAGATTACCTCATACAATTCCTCATACAGCCCTTTGTCCTGCCATCTGCCATATTTCATGTGATGTTCGTACTCAATATTCTCTTTGATGATTTCCATGTAAGCATTGACATCTTCCATCACATCAATCTCCCCTTCCAACTCACTGCCGGATTGATTGATAGGATTGATATAATTCCTATCAATATAACTCTGGTTAGTATGATTATAGTTAGTATAATTAGGGTCTGCTTTTGAACTTCCGCAAGTTCAGATATTGTACTTCTTGAAGTAAAATTTTTTAGACTTCTGGAAGTCTGCTTTTTGAACCTCTTGAAGTTCAGTTTCTGAACTTCTGGAAGTATAACTTTTAGAACTCTTGAGGTTCAAATCCTGAACTTCTGTGGAAACATCAGCATTTGCAGGCGTTTCTTCTTCTGCTTCTCCTATTGTGGCAAAATTCTTTACATAAATAATATCCGGTTTTCCAAGTCCCCTGCGTTTCTTTTCGATCAATCCTATCCCATTATCACTGTCCAACTCTTTCATAATCTTAACACAGGTTGCTTTTGCACATCCCAAATCCTCCATGACATTATCAAGAGTATAAATGATATAGGCTCTGTTTTCTTCATCCAACCAGCCATTTTTCATAGACAGTGACATACGGTCAAGCATCAGACCGTACAGGAGCTTGGCATCGCTGCTAAGCCCCTTGAAACGCTCGTCTTTAATCAGCAACCGAGGAACACGATAAAAGGAAAACTGTTCTGCTTCAATCCCATAGTAATAATCAAACTGTATCTGTTTACCCATTTTACCACACCCCCTTTACTGTTTCTTCTGCCATTCCTCCAATAATTGCAGGATAATCCCCTCAATCTCTTCGCTGGAGTATTCCTCTGAAAAAAACTGGCTGATTTTTTCAGACTTGATTGTAACTTTCCTCTCTTTCGGCTTTTCCTCGGTCAGTATCAGACGCACCATCGGCAGCGTCAGTTCGCCGCTTTTCCCATATTCCTTCAGCTTGGCAGACTGTACTGTGGAAATATTTGCTCCGCTTTCCTCAAGGATTACCAGCACCCACTGTTGTGCATCTTCCGACAGAAAGGAAATGTCAACACCCTGTACCAGACCGATTTTCTTTCTGTCAACCAACTCTAGCAGCTCATCGGACAGCCTTGCAAGCCAGATATACCGTTGCACCGTCTTTCCGCTTTCTCCGGCAGCTTCTCCTACCTCGTCAAGCGTATTTCCGTTTCCTTTTCTGCCCTGATGCTTCATAGCCTCGTATTTCATGGCATAAGCTTTCGCCTTCTCACTTGGCAGAATGTCCTCACGCTGAATGTTGGAATCCACCATGATAATCGTAGCTTCATCGTCTGTATAATTGCGGACTATCACAGGCATATCCTCTTTTCCTGCCCGTTCTGAACCTCGTTTTCTGCGGTGTCCGGCTATGATTTCATAGCCACCCTCTGCCCTCGGTCTTGCAATTCCCGGTACGAGCACCCCATACTTACTGATGCTTTCCGTTGTTTCTTCCATTTTTTCATCGTCCAGTACACGGAACGGATGATTTCTAAACTCATGCAAATCCGTGAGCTTGGCTCTGATAATCTGCTCTTCGCTCCCTGTCTTTTCTTCTGCATTTCCAAATAAATCATCATAACTGCTTAATTTTACCTTTGCGGCACTTCCTGCTTTACTCATTCCCAAGCACCTCCTCCGTCAAAGACTGATAAGCAGCGGCTACTTTGCCTTTCGGATCATGTTCGTAGATACTGACACCCTCTGCGGAAATCTCTGCCGCACGGACGGAAATGGGAATACTGTTTTCAAATATCCGCACCTTGCTACCGTAATTCTCCACCAGTAATGCAGTAATGTCCTTTGCATAATTGGTTCGAGCATCCACCATTGTCAGCAGAATCCCCTCAATCATCAGCTTCGGGTTAATCTGTCTCCTGACCTTTCCTATGGTCTTAATAAGCTGCTGCAACCCTTTTGCCGGAAGATATGCCGCCTGCACTGGAATCAGAATACTGTCCGCACAGGCAAAAAGCGTTTATAGTAATCATGCCGAGAGAGGGCATACAGTCAATCAGAATATAATCATAATTATCCTTTACCAGCTCTATGTAGGAACGCATCACAAGCTCTCTGCTCATCACATTTACAAGTGATACTTCCAGACCGGAAAGCTCAATGTTTCCCGGCATCAGGTCAATTCCCTTTTGTGTTTCAGGATACCATAATCCGCTTCCATATCTTCATCATTGATGATATTGCCAAGTGCTGTTGCAAGTGTTTCCTCTAGCTTGTCCGGCTCTGTGAAGCCAAGACTGTCTGTCAGACTGCCCTGTGCATCGGCATCAATCAGCAGGACTTTCTTGCCCTGTTTTGCCAATCCTATGCCTAAATTACTGGTTGTGGTGGTCTTGCCCACACCACCTTTTTGGTTTGCGATTGCGATTATTTTACACATGATAGATTCTCCTTTGTTTTCTGCTATTTTTCTGCTACGTTTCTTTTCTTTACTTCTACATACGCCCTGTAAAATTTCTTCGTTCCCTTATTCGGATACATCTCGGAAAACTCCGTTACTTCCACTTTCGGATTCCTCTGCAAAATCTTTCCGAACCACTTAATATCATTCTTTGTTCCCATCAATCTGACTTTTAACATTAGTCTGTTCCTCCCAATAAGGCATACAGCTTATGGTTGTATGTGGCATATTCCGGATACCGAATCTGAATTGCCTGCCAGAAATATGGTGCATAAGCACAGCAGAATATTTCCTCCACCGTGTACTGCCTGCACTCGTCCACCTGTTCTTCTGCATCTTCATAATCGGAAACACTTGGTGTTCCATTGCAATACAGATTGAATGCCATTCTGATCACTCTCACACTTCCACTGGTCTGCCAGCCTTCGTGTAAACACTCTGTTATTACGCATCCTGTTTTGAAATCATAAATTCTGTAAACATTTCTTCTGGTATCATCGTTAATGCCAAGACAGTAGCAAAGTGCCTTGTGGTACACATCCTGATACCTTACTTCTTTTAATTTCTCGTAGTAGAATTTCTCATGTGCTTCGCTGATAAAAATAATCTTTTCTTCCTTTTTTGGTTTCTGCTCCTAACGCTGTACTTGTCATAATAGAACCCTCCTTGTGTTATTTTGATTTTGTTTTGACCATAACAACAGAAAAAGGACACTCTCCGTTTTATTGGAAAATGTCCTTTTTAATAGCATTCAACTATTAAGTTTTGAAAGGTTCTGATTTCTAAAACATCCCTTTTCAGTCCATATTAGTCCACCGAATGACACAAATTTGATGTCAATTTGATGTCAAACACTCGATAAACTCATAAAAGTCTATGGATTTTCTGATTCTTAGTACAACTTCGCACCTGCCGGAATCCGGTCATTCACCATGAGAAGATTTAATCCCTCATGTCCATCTTCCTCGTGTACTGCTGAAATCAGCATACCCTCGGAATCAATGCCCATCATCTTTCTCGAGGCAAATTTACGATTGCAATCGCTGTCTTGCCAATCAGATCTTCTGGCTCGTAATACTCGTGAATACCGCTTAAAATCGTGCGTTTCCGGTCTGTTCCGTCATCCAGAGTGAACTTTAAAAGCTTCTTTGACTTCGGTACTGCTTCACATTCCAGAATCTTTACTGCACGGAAATCAGCCTTTGCAAAGGTATCGAAATCAATCATTTCTTCAAACAATGGTTCGATTTTTACGTTGGAGAAATCAATCTTTTCTGCAACCTTTTCCTCTGCCACAGCAGCATTTTCTACTGCCTTTTCAGCCTTCCCTTCGCCCTTCTTAGCGTCCAGGGACTTCATTGTCGGGAACAGTAATACGTCTCTGATCGCAGGGGAATTGGTCAGCAGCATTACCATTCTGTCGATACCAAAACCGATGCCACCCGTAGGAGGCATACCGATCTCCAGTGCGTTCATAAAGTCTTCGTCCGTTGTATTTGCTTCTTCATCGCCCTGGGAAAGCAGTTCTTCCTGTGCCTTGAAACGTGCTCTCTGGTCGATAGGGTCGTTTAATTCAGAATAAGCGTTTGCCATTTCCCAGCCGTTCATAAACAGCTCGAATCGTTCCACATAATCCGGATTCTCCGGCTTTCTCTTGGTCAGAGGAGAAATTTCTACCGGATGATCCATAACGAAAGTAGGCTGAATCAGATGAGCTTCTACATATTCTTCGAAGAACAGGCTCAGGATATCGCCCTTCTTATGGCGCTCTTCGAATTCAATGTGATGTTCTCTTGCAACCGCTTTTGCCTCTTCATCGGAATGGATTTCATTGAAATCCACACCTGCATATTTCTTAACAGCATCCAGCATGGTGATGCGTTCAAAGGGCTTGCCCAGATCCAGAACATACTCGCCGTAAGGAATCTGTGTTGTGCCCAGAACCTCCTGCGCAACGAAACGGTACAGGTTCTCTGCCAGATCCATCATGCCGTGATAATCGGTAAATGCCTGATACAGCTCCATCAGGGTAAATTCCGGATTATGTCTGGTGTCAACACCTTCATTACGGAATACACGGCCGATTTCGTAAACGCGCTCCAGACCGCCTACGATCAGTCTCTTTAAATACAGCTCCAGGGAAATACGCAGCTTTACATCCTCATCCAACGCATTGTAATGCGTCTCGAAAGGTCTTGCAGCTGCACCGCCGGCATTGGATACCAGCATGGGAGTCTCTACTTCCAGGAAACCCTGTCCGTCCAGATAACGGCGGATGGCGCTGATAATTCTGGATCGTTTTACAAAAGTATCCTTAACATCCTGATTCATGATCAGGTCGACATAACGCTGACGATAACGCTGGTCGGTATTGGTCAGACCGTGGAACTTCTCAGGAAGTACCTGCAGGCTCTTGGTCAGCAACTCCACTTCGGAAGCATGTACAGAAATTTCACCGGTTTTGGTTTTGAATACTTCACCCTTTACACCGATGATATCGCCTACGTCATATTTTTTAAAATCTGCATAGGGCTCTTCCCCGATGTTGTCGCGGGCTACATATACCTGAATGCTTCCCTTTAAATCCTGAACATTGCAGAAGGATGCCTTGCCCATCACACGCTTGAACATGATTCTGCCTGCGATGCTGACGGTCTTGCCTTCCAGCTCTTCAAAGCCTTCCACAATGTCCTTGCTGTGTGCAGTCACGTCATATTTTACATGACGGAACGGATCCTTTCCGGCTTCCTGCAGTGCAGCAAGCTTCTCTCTTCTTACCTTCAGGATCTGGTTCAGATCCTGCTGCTGATTTTTCTGATTATTCTGTGCGTCTGCCACCTTTACTTACTCCTTTTCCAGCTGGTCAGATCGGACCTGTCCTTAGTTGGAACGTTCAATCTCCAGCACTTTGTACTTAATCACACCTGCCTGGGTTTCTACCTCTACAATATCTCCGATCTTTGCACCAATCAGCGCTTTGCCAACCGGAGATTCGTTGGAAATTTTACCCTTTAAGCTGTTTGCTTCTGTAGAGCCGACGATTTTGTAATCCAGCTCTTCATCGTATTCCAGATCCAGGATCTTAACCTGACAGCCGATATTGATACGGTCTAAGTCAACCTCATCTTCTACAACGACCTCTGCATTCTTCAGGATCTTTTCCAGCTCTTCAATCCTTGCTTCGATATCGCGCTGTTCGTCCTTTGCTGCATCATATTCCGCGTTCTCGGAAAGGTCACCCTGTTCTCTTGCTTCTTTAATCTTCTGTGCTACTTCCTGACGTTTGACAACCTTCAGGTCATGCAGCTCATCTTCATATTTCCGAAGTCCCTGATAGGTAAGGATATTCTTTTTTTCTTCCATTTTGCTTTTCCTTTTACCTCATGAAAAATCTCGGGCGCAGGGATATTTTCCCGCGCCCTTTCGTTTCTTTTAATCAAATCGCATTATACCGTGCTTTCAGGGCAGTGTCAAGGTAATTTCGGGCGGAGATATAGGAGATATCGGCTCTTTTTTCCCTGATTTGCCGCCTTTTTTCGACATCAGACGTCAAATCCACATACAGGCTTCCAAATTCCGGATGTTCCTTCAGAATCCGGGCATTTGCCCGAAGCTCCACAAGGACGGTTTTGCGTCCATCCGTTTCCGGTATTCTATTTATAAAACAGACCGGCAGACCGCTCTCCTCATACAGCCAGTCTGAAAAATGCTCCCACGCCGCTTCCTTCTGCCCCACCAGATACAAGCCGTTTAAATCCGCTGACACCAGTCGTAAAAAGTCCTCCTGCCAGAGACGAGACACGGGGCGGATACCGTTTTCGCGTCCACGGCTCCATTGTCCCGCCGTTTCCTCTGCATCCGCAAGCAGCACCAGATTTTCTCGAAACGGCTGACCGCGCAAAATTTCTGCCGCCAACGCTGCATCCGGCAACGGCGGCTGCCAATCCTCCCAGGCGGCTTCCAGCTCCGGCGTAAGCCAAAGCGCAGTTCCCTGCTCTTCCAAGGCGCTGCCAATCCGCTCCATCCACCAGCGCAGTCGCTTCGTGCCCTCGAGGCGGCAGGGAAACAGATACAGGCTGACCCGATAGCCGCGCCACAAAAAACGTTCCAGTCGAGGCGTTTCCCAGCGAAGTGCGCGGCTGCCCAAACGGATTGACGGCGCTTCCTTGGCACGCGTCTCCAGCATAAAGTAAGCGATTTCTCTCATACACCAGTTTATGCTTCCAGCAGCAGTTTCATTCCCTCCATCAGCTCTTCCATCGTCTCCATGCTGTTGATCTGTCTGCGCAGTGCAGCCGCGTGCGGCAGTCCGGTCGTGTACCACGCCAGATGCTTGCGCATTTCGCGCACAGTGATATATTCACCTTTGTAGGTGCAGGACAGCTGCACATGCCGAACAATCATCTCGTACAGCTCCCGGCGATTTGGGCGTGCCGGAATTTCGCGGTCTTCCAGCGCTGCCAGAATTTCCCGGAAAATCCACGGGTTGCCCTGTGCGCCGCGTCCGACCATAATGCCGTCGCAGCCGGTCTGCTCAAACAGCCGCAGCGCACTTGCCGCGTCCACGACATCCCCGTTGCCGATAACAGGAATTTTTACCGCCTGCTTTACCTGCGCAATGATGTCCCAATCCGCCGTTCCGGAATAATACTGCTCCCGCGTCCTGCCGTGCACCGCAACAGCCGCAGCGCCGGATTCCTGCGCGATTTTTGCCATTTCAACCGCATTGACGTGCGCATCATCGAAGCCCTTGCGAATTTTTACCGTCAGGGGCTTTTGAATCGCTTTTGCCGTTTTTTCTATAATTTTCCCCGCCAACAGGGGATTTTTCATCAGGGCGCTGCCCTCGCCGTTGTTGACCACCTTTGGTACCGGACAGCCCATATTCAGATCCATCACCGCAAACGGACGTTCTTCAATTCGTTTTGCCATCTCGCTGACGATATCCGGATCAGCGCCGAACAGCTGCAGGGAAACCGGTCCCTCGTCCAGATGAATTTGCATCAGTTCTTCGGTATTTTTGTTATGATAAAGAATCGCCTTTGCGCTGATCATTTCCGAACAGACCATTCCTGCTCCCTGCTCATGGCAGAGCAAACGAAATGGCAGGTCGCTGACACCTGCCATTGGCGCTAAAATCACAGGATTTGCAAGGCTCACGTTTCCGATCGTAAGCTGTTTCATACTCCTCCTTTTTTCGGAAGCATTTTTACTTCCTGCGTTTTCCGACAGCAGAACACACACTTCTGCTGTCCGGAGCTTATTTTCCGCTGCAGTTTTTCTCGTACAGAATCCGCAGTCCATCCAGCGTCAGGGCACTGTCGTAAATGTCGATGGTATCTGTTTCATCGGCAATAATCCGTCCCAGTCCGCCGGTCGCAACGACCTTCAGGTCTGTGATACCGGTTTCTTTTTTGACCTGATTGATGATATATTCGGTCTGACCGATCTGTCCGTAAACCAGACCTGCCTGCATACTGGAAATCGTTTCCCGCGCCAGAATGGAATCTGGCTTTTTGATTTCAACCTCCGGCAGGCGCGCCGTATCCTCCCACAGCGCCTTTGCAGAAATTCGAATGCCGGGTGCGGTGATGCCGACACCGAATCTTCCGTCCTCTGTAACGAGGTCGTAGGTCGTCGCCGTTCCAAAATCCAGAACCAGCACAGGACCACCGTACTTTTCATAAGCGGCGACTACGTCCACAATTCTGTCCGGTCCGATTTCCTTTGGGTTCTCGGAAGTGATCTTGATGCCGGTTTTGATTCCGCTGCCGACGATCAGCGGTTCGGTATGCAGATAGCGCACAACCGCGCCAATCAGCGCATGCATGACCTTCGGCACAACGCTCGCGATGATTGCGCCCCCGACCTTCCGGCGGTCGATCTGATTATTCTGCAGCATCGCCAGAATCTCCGTGCCGTATTCGTCCGAAGTACGCATCGTCCGGGATGTCATCCGAAACGTCGTAACCAGCTTTTTGGACTCGTATACACCGAATGTAATATTTGTATTTCCTACATCAATTACTAAAATCATTCTTTCCTCTCATTTCTGCGCACGCCATTTGCGCATGCCGCGGGTGAACAGGAACTTATTTTTCAATCTTCTTCCTCCAGAAGCGCAGACACATCCTCACCGAGAATAAAAACCCGATAATACAAAGTCAGAGATTCCAAAAGCTCCTGACGGTTTCTTTTGATTTCCGCAATCAGAAGTCCGCTCGAAATTTCATCATATAATAAATCATCGTCTGCCGCATTGGTTTCAAACGCGAGCGTTCCGTCCTCTTCAAATACGATCGTAAAAATTCCTCCCACTTCCCGGGTAAACAGCACGCAGATAATGTGCAGTTCATCCTGAACGGACTGCGGGATTTTGCTGAATCTTGATTAAAATAATATTTCTGCTCGTAGGCGTTCGCCCCACAGAGCACGATTTTTTCTCCCAATTTTCCTGTTTCAGACATATCCATATATTCCTCTCACTGATACTTCTCCGGCATAGACCGCTTCAACGGAACCGTCCTCTCTCTGGACGAGCAGCTCTCCGGTCTTCTCGATGCCGATCGCCGTTCCCTGCCATTCGCCTTTGGGATCCAGTACCTCCACAACGCGTCCTTTGTTGACAAGAAAGCTCTCGTAAAGCTCTTTTTGTCCGCTCAAATCCATTGTTTCCAGAAAGCTGTCGTAGCAATCCGAAAAATGTCTCAGCACGGACGCAAGAAGCACTTCCCGGTCCACATCGGCTCCCAATTCCAGTGCCAGAGAACTAGCTGTCTTTTTTACCTCTTCCGGAAATTCCTTCTGATTGACGTTGATTCCCGTCCCGATCACAAGGAAAAAGCTGCCGGCTGCAGACTGATACATCTCCGTCAAAATTCCGCAGATTTTCTTTCCGTTTATTACCACGTCGTTCGGCCATTTGATCTTCGCATCCAGATGAAGCTCCCGTACGCCCTGCGTTACGGCGATCGCCATCAGCAGCGTAATCATCGCCACATGAGACGCTTCCGCCTGTGGGCGCAGCAAAATGCTGAAATACAGATTTTCTCCGGGCGGGGAAATCCAGCTTCTTCCCTTCTGCCGCGTCCTGCCGTCTGTTCCTCCGCAACTGCGTACCTTCCTTCTTCTGCGCCCTGCCGTGCCCAGTCTTTGACAATCAGATTCGTTGAATCCACCGTTTCAAAGCACTGAACCTTTTCCCAAAACCGACAGCCTGCAAGGAGGCTGTCCAGCTTCTTTTGATCCAACATGAACTCTTCTCCTTTTCAGCAACAAAACACTTTGCGTCTGTGCTATTGTCATACACCGAAGCAAATGCTGCTGTCCTTCCGTTATGCCTCTGTCGGATTTTTCCAGCCCAGTGTCGCCGCCATCACTTCTTTGATGGTGTGCATGCGGTTTTCTGCCTCGTCGAATACAACCGACGCGTCGGATTCAAAGACTTCATCCGTTACTTCCATCTCATAGATACCGAAGCGCTCTCCGATTTCTCTGCCGATCTGGGTGTTGCGGTCATGGTATGCAGGCAGGCAGTGCATGAAAATCGCATTCCCGGCATTCTGCATCACTTTGCGGTTTACCTGATAGGGCATCAGGTCTTCGATACGCTCCATCCATACCGCATCCGGCTCGCCCATGGATACCCATACATCGGTACAGATCACATCCGCATTCTTTGTTCCATTCTCTACGTCCTCGGTCAGCGTAATGCTGCCGCCGGTCTGCTTTGCAATTTCCTGACACTGCTCAACCAGAGCCTTGTCCGGGAAATAACGGGACGGAGCGCAGGCGGTAAAGTGCATGCCCATCTTCGCGCATACGACCATATAGGAATTTCCCATATTATAGCGGGCGTCTCCCATATATACCAGATTCACGTCTTTCAGCTTTCCAAGATGCTCGCGAATCGTCAAAAGGTCAGCCAGCATCTGTGTGGGATGGAATTCATTGGTCAGGCCGTTCCATACCGGAACCCCTGCATATTGTGCCAGCTCTTCCACAATATTCTGCCCGTAACCGCGGTATTCGATTCCTTCAAACATCCGTCCCAGAACGCGTGCGGTGTCACGGATGCTCTCTTTTTGCCGATCTGGGAGCTGGACGGATCAAGGTAGGTACATCCCATGCCAAGATCGTGTGCAGCGACCTCAAAGGAGCTGCGGGTTCTCGTGCTGGTCTTTTCAAAAATCAGTGCCACATTTTTGCCCCGTAAGGTATCGACCGGAATGCCTGCTTTTTTGAGGCGTTTCAGCTCCGCTGCAAGGTCGATTAAATAATTGATTTCCTCCGGCGTATAATCCAGTAATTTCAAAAAATGACGTCCTGTCAGATCCATGATGTATCCTCCTCTTCATAGAATCCTGCGCTGCAGGATTTGTTTCCTGATAAAAAAGAATGTGCCTTGGCACATTCTCGCGCCGAGGCGCGGTTGCTTCGGCAACCATCTACCCCTGCGCCGAGTGCGCATCCTCGTAGCGCGTTTTTATTTCATAGGACGCATTTTCCTATGAAATGATGTCGGGGTCAAAAGCCCCCGACCTTGATGTCTACGGATTGTTCCGTGCTGCGCACTCCCACAATCCTGCCCGATAGTCGCATATCGTGGGATTATCATCCCACTTTTATGCTCCTATCGGGGCGGGTCACAAGGTCTTTCACCCACCTATGAGCAAGCTCATGTGGGCTTAGACCTTTTGACCCTGGCATCATAAAATAAAAACCGTACATCCATTATAGAATGTACGGTCCTTTTTTGTAAAGATGAAATACGCTGTCAGGCAGCGGATAGCATCGAAGATGGTACGTGTGAGCTTATTTGTCGCTTAAAAGCTCCTTCGCACTGGTCAGCAGTCCCGCCATGTTCTGAATTTCGGACGGAATGATGATCTTTGTAGACTTGCCGTCCGCAACCTTTTCCAGAGCCTCCAGACTCTTTAAACGAAGTACAGAATCATCCGCTCCTGCATCCTTGATGAAACGCAGACCGTTTGCAGTCGCCTGCTGGACTTTCAGGATTGCTTCCGCTTCACCTTCTGCCTCACGGATCATCTTTTCTTTCTCTGCTTCTGCGCGCAGGATTGCAGACTGTTTTTCTGCCTCTGCTTCCAGAATTGCGGATTCCTTTTTACCTTCTGCTACCAGGATGGTAGATTTCTTTTCACCTTCAGCACGCAGGATCGCTTCACGCCGTTCACGCTCTGCCTTCATCTGCTTCTCCATCGCATCCTGAATTGCTGCGGGAGGAATAATGTTCTTTAATTCGACACGGTTTACCTTGATGCCCCAGGGATCAGTTGCGATATCCAGGGATGCACGCATCTTGGCATTGATCGTTTCACGGGAGGTCAGGGTCTGATCCAGTTCCAGGTCTCCGATGATGTTACGCAGGGTTGTCGCGGTCAGGTTTTCAATCGCCATGATCGGATTTTCAACTCCGTAGGTAAACAGCTTGGGATCTGTGATCTGGAAAAAGACAACGGTATCGATCCGCATCGTAACGTTATCCTTTGTGATAACGGGCTGAGGCGGGAAATCCGCTACCTGTTCCTTTAACAGTACACGCTTTGCAACCTTATCGACAATCGGCACTTTAAAGTGAAGGCCAACGCTCCAGGTATCCTGATATGCGCCGAGACGTTCTACGACATAAGCCTGCGCCTGCGGTACGATCTTGATGCAGGACGCTACAATTGCAATTGCAAGAATTAAAATAATGAGTATTACCAATCCACCTATCATAATTACCCTCATTTCCGCGGTCTTACCGCATGTTGTCAGCAGTCTCTCTGCTGTTTGTTACAGGTTCTTCTGTTTCGATCTCGTCCGGAACAACGATCAGCTTCACGCCGTCGATCTTTTTTACAATGACGACGGTACCCTCTTCAATCGTCCCCTCAGTTTCCTGAGATCTTGCTGACCACTCCATGCCTTTGAGCGTAACCTGTCCGCAGCTGTGCAGGTTATCAATCCTGCCGGTCACGATACCGCGTTCCCCAAGCATGCTGTCCACATTGGTCTTCGCCCTTCCAACATTGAAATAGCGCATGGCAACCGGTCTTGTAAAACAAGCATCAGCACGGACACTACCAAAAACAGGATGACCTGCACCAGAACCGGCGCACCACAGGCAGCTGCAATCGTCGCAACAAGAGCTCCGGCTGCAAACCAGATTGTCGTCAGCCCCATCGTCGCAAGCTCAATCAGCACAAGTAAAATCAACAGAGCCAGCCAGGCAAATACTTCCGTCATGTAACTCCTCCTTTCCTGTGACTTATGACTATCATACTACAAAAATCATGCCCCGTCTACCAAAATACATGATGTCCGATCACAATACCTTCCCTGCTTCCTGCCCGCCTAAAATGCGTCGCTATTCCAACCGGGGTGCTTCCCGCCATCGCTTCCTGTGCCGCCTGCAGGCAGCTTGCCTTGATCTTTCCACTTGCGACAACGCGTCCAACCTGTCCGCTTCCCGCCGGTGTAAACTGTCCCGAAGCATAGATAACTCCCTTGACCGTATTCGGATAAGCGCCGCTTCTGACCCGATTCATCACGACTGCGCCGACAGCCACCTGTCCTTCGTAGGGCTCTTCTCCCGCTTCACACTGAATGAGCGCCGCCAAAAAAGCACGCTGTCGTCCGCAGCCAGTGCAGCAGCCTTGTTCGCTTCCTTTTCCGCCTGCGCTGCCTTTTCCTTCTTCTGTTTCTGTGCGGCAGCTTCTTTTTCCGCCTGCAGTCTCGCCGTTTCCGCTTCCTCGCGCGCTTTTACCTGCTCAACCGTCTCTCCGTAATCGATTTCAAAATCAACCTGGACATATTCCGAAGACACATATCCGGTCTTTCCGCCGTAATTGACCGCAACCCAGTCCGCCGTGATTTCCTGATCCTCGCTGAAACGGATCTGCTCTTCATCCACGACCTCATACTTTGCACCTTCTTCCAGCAGATCATAAATCGCAGCATCTCCTGAAGGTTCTTTCCGGATTCTCAAAGCGCCTGTTTTGGTCGTTGCCACAATCCGTCCCGCGTCTTTTGCCTCTTTCCGCGCTTCTTCCCCAAACAGCAGATAATCGTTGTTCGCCCAGCCGGTCAGTTCGCCGGACCCAAGCTTTGTCCAGCCGTCCTTTTGTTCCAGCACTGTACCGCCACAGTCTGCATACAAATACCCTGCAAGCTCTGCCTCGCTGTCCGGTTCCGTCCTGACATTCAATACATTCTGGACGCTCGTCATCACGATCGTTCCGGTCAGGTCGTCCATTTTCGTTCCATCGCCGGACGAAGCCTTAGTTTTTGCTGTCCGCACTGTCGGACGCTACATCCGTTTCCTGCCCGCCGACTGCGGCGATCGCTGCATCTGCCGCATCATTTTGGGAGGCTGCGTTCGGACTGACCTGTTCCTTATCCGCTCCTGTCAGCCACGCCTCCACACCAACGCCCTTGTGCCAGTGCGCGCTTTTGCTCGATTCTGCCTCTGCCTGCAGACTACTTCCGACCGTCCACAAAAAGACGACTCCCAGCGCTGCAGCCCGCAGCCAGTGCTTCCCCCTTTTCTCACATTTTCTGCTCCAGCCCATAAATCGATGATCCTTTCTATCCCCTCATATCCGCAGACAGTAACGATAGCTGAGCCTCCATTGATTTTCCGCGCCTTTGGCGCTCCCAAAATCGGCTCATCAAATGTTACAATTATATTACATGATTAGCGTCATCATATCAAATCCGTCAATTACTGTCAAGTGTGCGCCCTGCGAGGATTCTATTGTCATGAATACAAAAAAGGCGTGTGAAAAACAATCCTTTTCCACATGCCTTTTTTCGCTCTTTTTCTGTCAGAAACAATGAATTCTTATCATCTTCTGACGATTCCCTTACAATGCTGTTGAGACAAATGCCCCGGCTATGATACTGTTTTAGTAAAAAACGTGATGTCCGATTACCTGTCCGGAACGACCGTTATTTCTTCTGAAAAACAGCTTGCCGCCGACCGGCTGTGCACCGGCTAATGCTTCGATTGCTGCCTGATAGCAGGCTGCATCTGCCTTGTCACTGCTCAGTGCCCTCTGCAGCGAACCGTTTCTAACAGGGGAAAACTGTCCTTTTGCGTAAACAACCTCGGTGATCGTATTGGGCTGCGATGCACTCTTGACGCGGTTCATGATAACATTGCCTACCGCAACCTTACCAACGTAGGATTCACTGCCTGCTTCACAGTAAATAATATTTGCGAGCAGTTTTAATTCCTCTGCGGATATCGCTGCGGTCTGGGCTGCCAAAGCTGCCTGCTGAGCTTCCGCTTCGAGCCGCGCTGCTTCCTCGGCTGCTGCCTTTGCCTGCGCCTCCGCTTCGAGCCGTGCTGCTTCCTCGGCTGCCTTTGCCTGCGCCTCTGCTTCAAGCCGTGCTGCTTCCTCGGCTGCCTTTGCCTGCGCCTCTGCTTCAAGCTGCGCTGCTTCCTCGGCTGCTGCCTTTGCCTGCGCCTCCGCTTCAAGCTGCGCTGCTTCCTCGGCTGCTGCCTTTGCCTGCGCCTCCGCTTCGATGCGTGCTGCTTCCTCGGCTGCCTGTACTTCTTCTATCTCATTCTGTGCTGCTTTACTCGCCTCTGCCTGTAAAGCTGCTGTTTCATCCTGCTGTACTTCTTCCTCTGCAAAGAATTCATCTTCGGATGCTGTTGCTCCTGTCCGTTCAGCGATCACCTGCTCATTGGCTGCAACAGCCTCTTCGTTGGAAATCTCTGTCTCGACCAGATTTTCAGCCGGTACCCATCCTGCAATTTCTCCCGCCTGGATCTGCACCCAGTCGTTGTACTTTGCAAGGATCGCCACATGACCGTCCTCCATGACCTGACCAATCACCGCAGACGCTGTATTTGCTTCTGCATGAATGTCCAGCATGTCTTTCGCATCAATGACACCGATACCACTTGCCATAGCGGTTGTCGTATATGCACCCATCATCATAACAGATGTTAAAATGCCGACTGCACTACGAAACAACTTTCTGCCTTTTTCCGTTCATTCTTACCTCCATAAATCTTACTCTGCTTCCCCAGCCATTCTGCCGGTGAAATTCAGGAGCTTTTGTGGGACGCTCCTTGTTACAGAGCTGTTTCAATTGTTACAAACTTATTAACAATTGTTACGCATGATATGATAGCAATATTACAATCAAATGTCAAGTCGTTCACCCAGAACCACAAATTTCCGTTAGTTCCCCACAAAGGTTTTTTCTTCTATTGTGATATTTTTACAACAAACCTCCGAAATCATCGCCTTTTTTCTTACTATTTTTCAAAGTTTTCAACAAATGCCGCTTTAACATAGTAAATTCTCTTTTCATAAAAAGGACAGCCATTTTCTGCGGTTTTTTCGATTTTTATCAAAAAAGAAGACCTGACGGGATTATTTTTTCCATCAGATCTTTCTTTATTCCTGTTTTTAACATTTTTGTAACAAACTATTTTACAGGCTTCTGGACTTTTCCACCGCAGTGATGACCGCATCGGTCACTGCGCCGCGGAAGCCTTTTTCCTCTAAAACGCGTACCGCCTGAATCGTGGAGCCTGCCGGGGAGCAGACCATATCCTTTAACTCTCCCGGATGCTTTCCGGTCTCAAGCATCAGTTTCGCGCTGCCGAGCACAGCCTGTGCAGCGCATTCATGCCTGGCTGCGCGGCATGCCTTCCGCAACTGCACCGTCTGCCATCGCCTCGATCAGCATAAAAATCCAGGCAGGCGCACAGCCACTAACGCCGGTCAGCACATCCATCAGATGTTCCGGAAGCTCAACCGTCTTGCCGAAACTGTCCAGGACAGCCGCCGTTTTTTCTTTCATCTCAGGAGTTACCCTGCTGCCATAGCAGACTCCGGTACAGCCTTCCCCGACTAACGCCGGCGTATTGGGCATCGCACGCACAAACGGAAGCGGCGCACAGAACTGCTCTTCCAGCCACGCAAGGCTTTTGCCTGCCGCAATGCTCAGAATCGTCTTACCGGTCAGGTCAATGTCGCTGATCTGTCCGATCACTTTCTCCAGAAACTGCGGCTTTACGGCAAGAATCAAAAGCTCTGCCTGCCGCGCGGTTTCCAGGTTATCGCCTGTCACCGTGATGCCAAACATTTCATGCACTTTGCTTTCCGTCTCCGCCGTTTTTGCAGAACCGTAAATTTCCTCCGGCACAGCCAGGTGATTTCTCAAAACTCCTCCAATCATCGCCTGCGCCATATTTCCAAGTCCGATAAAACCGATTTTCATCTGTGCCTCTCATTTCTGCGCACGCTTTTTGCGCATGTCGAGTTTGTGTCAAGTGCGCGCAGACACAAATCTCGAGCTTGAAAAATATTATTTTTCAATCGTCGCCCTCTGCCGATGCGCTTCATACATCAGAATCGAAGACGCCACCGCTGCATTTAACGACTCCACTTTGCCCTCCATCGGAATCCGGATATAACAGTCCGCAAGCTCTGCAGTCTCTTCCCGCAGGCCGTTGCCCTCGTTACCGATCAGAAATGCCGTCCCCTTTGTGTAATCCTGACAGGCATAGGAATTTTTCCCGCGCAGATGCGCCGCGTATACGCTGACACCCGCCTGCTGTACCTGATGAACCGCCGCCGCAAAATCGTCCGCATAATAAAACGGAACGCGGTAGATGCTGCCCATCGTTGAACGGATAACCTTCGGGTTGTACAAATCGACTGTATCCCGGCTCATGATAATCCCGGAAACGCCTGCGCCCTCACCGGTTCGCAGCATCGTGCCGAGGTTGCCGGGGTCCTGTATATTTTCCAGAAGCAGAAACAGCGGTGCTTTGTCCCGCAGCATTTCTTCTATATTATAGTGAAACTGTTTCAGCACGCATAAAACGCCCTGTGGCGTGCAGGTATCCGATATTTTAGAAAAAACGCTGTCGGAAACGACTTCGTAGCCAACCTCTCCCAGATGCTCCCTGCAGCTGCATTTTTCCAGAAAGGATTCCGAAACATAGACCTCCTGCAGCTGCTCTCTCGGTGCTTCCAGAAACATCTTCACACCCTCTGCCAGAAAAACGTCCTCCGTTCTGCGCAGCTTCGACTTTTGATTCAATTGTACCAGCCTTTTGATCCGGCTGTTGGATGCTGCAGTAATCATGCAGGTTCCTCCGTTGATTTCATTTCTGCGGCGACAGCGAACTGGATGCAGAACATTCCGCCGCTGTCCAGCTCACACATTTTTCTTTTCTCAAAACGCACAACGGCCACACACGTTTCGTGTGCAGCCGCCCCATTGCGTCCTGTATCGTCAGGTGGCCAGCGCTTTGCTGACCTGATAATGATATTCGGGAATTTCTTTCTGCATCGCAAGTGCTTCCTCAATATCATAGTCTACAAATTCACCGTGCTTGTAAGCCACAACACGGTTCGAGCTGCCTGCACAGAGGATGTCTGCCGCATAAGCGCCCATGATGGAAGCGTAATACCGATCCTTGCAGGTAGGGCTTCCGCCGCGCTGCATGTATCCCAGTATGGTCGCTCTCGTTTCCACACCCGTTGCTGCTTCAATTCTCTTCGCCATGGAAGTAGAATGACCGATGCCTTCGGCATTGATGATCAGGTGATGGGTTTTGCCCTTTTTTCTGTTGTTGATAATATTGTTGATGATATTCTGTTCGTTATAGTCATACTTTTCAGGGAGAAGGATATCCTCCGCGCCATTGGCGACACCGCACCACAGTGCGATATATCCTGCATTCCTGCCCATAACCTCGATGATGCTGCAGCGTTCATGGGAGGAAGAGGTATCCCTTACCTTATCGATGGCCTGCATGGCCGTATTTACAGCCGTGTCGAAACCGATCGTATACTCGGTACATGCAATATCCAGATCGATCGTGCCCGGCAGACCGATCGTATTGATCCCAAGTCTGGACATCGCCTGCGCACCTCTGTAAGAGCCGTCGCCGCCAATAACAACCAGACCGTCGATGCCGTGTCTGCGGCAGATCTCCGCGCCCTTTTTCTGTCCGGCTTCGGTCTTAAATTCCAGACAACGTGCGGTTCCCAGAATCGTACCGCCCTTCTGGATGGTATCCGAAACGCTGCGGGCATCCATATCTATGATTTCTTCATTTAACAGGCCCTGATAGCCTTTTTTAATGCCTTTTACTTTGACGCCGTTGCAAATCGCTTTCCGAACAACCGCACGGATTGCCGCATTCATACCCGGCGCATCTCCGCCGCTTGTAAGAACTCCAATTGTCTTTATCTTAGCTGCCATTGTTCCTCCTGTCTGCCGCTGCAGGCTGGACTTCAATCTTAAGATTTCAAAATCCGTAAAACCATTTTTTATTTTAATCGAAACGGGCTTTCTTTTCAATGGTTTTGTGAAACTTACATCAGCTTTTTTCACGTTTTCTTCTCCAAACAGCTCTTCCAGCTGCTTTAAAAGCGCCTCGTCCCCATGAACGGTCTGATTCGCCCCAAGCTGCTTCATCGCGCGCGGATTTTCCACATAAATCACCACGGTATCCTTGCCGTCGGAAGCTGCGATTGCCGAAAGCAGCTTTTTTTCCTGCTGCTGATAGGCTTCCATCGTCGGAAACTTAATCCAGAGCTTTTTGGGGATTTCGTCAAACGTCTGCACGGATTCACAGATCAGCTTCGCGTCTTTGTCCTCCTCTGCGGAAACACGCCCCCGCAGGAGAACCTTTTCATCCTCCATCAGCTTGCTGCCGTACTGCTCATAGGTTTTCGGGAAAACGATAACTTCAATCGTTCCAACCAGATCCTCCACCTGTAAAAACGCCATCACCTTATCGTTTTTGGTATATTTGATCTTCTTTTCCTCGATAATTCCGCCGATAACCGCCTTTGCTCCGTCCTGAATATGGACGCTGTTTGTCTCCTCATCCAGCATAAAATCTGCCGTTGTATTAGAAATATTCCTGCGCCAGAGCTGCTCGTATTCCTGCAGCGGATGCCCGCTGACATACACACCGAGCACTTCTTTTTTCAAAGGTCAGAAGAATTTCCTTCGAATATTCCCCGACATCCGGGAAGCGGATTTCATAGTTTTTTTTTCCGACTCGTCCACCAGATCGAATAAGGAAAGCTGTCCCGCCATATTATTTTTCCGATTCTGCTGATTCTGATCCATCAGCTGCACAAATACGCTCATAAACTGCTTGCGTGTTCCCTCAAGGCTGTCGAATGCACCCGCTTTGATGAAGTTTTCCACGTTGCGCTTATTGACTTCCGTATCGGACATTCTGGATAGAAAATCCTGCAGGTTTTTGAACACGCCCCGCTGCTTCCGCTCTGCGATCACCGCGTCCGCAACCGGATGTCCTACACCCTTGATCGCAGTCAGTCCGTACCGGATTGATTTTCCCGATACCGAAAATCCCGGCTCTCCCTCGTTGATATCCGGCGGCAGAATCGCGATTCCCATCTGGCGGCAGACCAGAATGTATTCCGCCACTTTTCCGGGGTTATCGATTACAGAAGTCATTAGGGACGCCATGAATTCCAGCGGGTAATAATATTTCAGGTAAGCGGTCTGGTAAGAAACCACCGCATAACAGGCGGCATGGGATTTATTGAAAGCGTATTTGGCAAAATCCATCATTTCCGCGTAAATTTCCAGACCGACCTTTTCCGGAATGCCCCGGGCCACACAGCCGGGCACGCCCTCTTCGGGATTGCCGTAAACGAAATTCGCCCGTTCTTTTTTCCATGACGGACTGCTTTTTCTCTTACTCATGGCACGGCGAACCAGGTCGCTTCGGCCCATGGTATACCCGCCCAGGTCACGCACGATCTGCATAACCTGCTCCTGATACACGATACAGCCGTAGGTCGGAGACAGGATCGGTTCCAGCTCCGGACAGGAATAGGTGATTTCGTCATGATTGTTTTTCCTTTAATATATTTTGGAATAAAGTCCATCGGTCCGGGCCGGTACAGGGAAATCCCTGCAATGATATCCTCCAGGTTCCGGGGCTTAAGCTCCTTCATGAAGCTTTTCATCCCGCCGCTTTCCAGCTGGAACACGCCGTCCGTCCTGCCGGTGCAGAGCGAATCCAGCACTTTTTTATCGTTATAATCCAGATGCTCCATATCGAGCTTCACACCGGTGTCATGCTCAATCATCTTGACCGCGTGGTCGATTACTGTCAGGGTTCGAAGCCCCAGAAAGTCCATTTTTAACAGTCCGAGCTCTTCCAGCGTCGTCATCGTAAACTGCGTTGTGATCGAACCATCCGACCCTCGTGAAAGCGGTACAAAATGATCTGCCGCCTCCGGGCAGATCACAACCCCTGCTGCGTGCATCGAGGTGTGGCGCGGCAATCCCTCCAGCCGTTTACTCATATCAATCAGCACGTGCACCTGTTCATCGCTCTCGTAGAGCTTGCGCAGCTCTGCGTTCATTGACAGTGCCTTATCAATCGTCATGTTCAGCTCGTTCGGAATCATTTTTGCAATCGAATCCACAAAGGAATACGGCAGATCCATGACGCGCCCGACGTCGCGGATGACACCCTTTGCCGCCAGCGTACCGAATGTGACAATCTGCACAACCTTTTCTTTTCCATATTTGCGTCCGACATAATCGATGACCTCCTGTCTGCGTTCATAACAGAAGTCAATATCAATATCCGGCATGGAAACACGTTCCGGGTTCAGGAAACGTTCAAAGAGCAGACTATAACGGATCGGATCAATATTCGTGATATGCAGGCAGTAGGAAACGATGCTTCCAGCTGCACTTCCACGTCCAGGTCCTACCGGAATACCGTTTTCTCTGGCATAGTTGATAAAATCCCACACGATGAGGAAGTAATCCACATAACCCATACGCTGGATTATCCCCAGCTCATAGTCCAGCCGTTCTCTCAGCGTGCCGTCATCCTCCGGATAGCGTTCCTTCATGCCGTCAGTGCACAGCTTGTTCAAATATCCCCAGGAATCATAGCCCTCCGGCACATCAAAATGCGGCAGCTTCGTCTTACCAAACTCGATTTCCACATGACAGCGGTCTGCAATTCGCTGTGTATTTTCCACTGCCTCCCACGCATAGGGAAACAGTCCCTTCATCTCTTCTTCGCTTTTGACGAAATACTGACCGCCCTCGTAACGCATCCGGTTTTCGTCGGAAAGCTTTTTGCCGGTCTGGATACACAGAAGGATATCGTGGGGCTTTGCGTCCTCCGCATAGGTGTAGTGCACGTCGTTCGTGCATACTAACGGAATGTCCAGTTCTCGCGACATCTGTAAAAGCGCCATGTTTACGGTCTGCTGCTCCGGAATCCCATGATCCTGCAGTTCCAGAAAATAATTATCCTTTCCAAAAATCGACTGATACTTTAATGCGCATTTTTTTGCTTCCTCCGGCAGTCCTTTCTGGATATAGCGCGGCACTTCACCTGCCAGGCACGCAGACAGCGCGATAATTCCCTCGTGAAATTCCTCCAGAACCTCCATATCAACTCGCGGCTTGTAATAGTACCCCTCCGTAAAACCGCGGCTGACGATTTTGCTCAGATTCGCGTAACCAGTATTATTTTCCGCCAGAAGCACCAGATGGTAATACCGGTCATCCCCGCCGGTAATCTCCCGGTCAAAACGGGAATTGGGCGCAACATAGACCTCACAGCCCAAAATCGGATTGATACCCTCTGCCCGCGCCGCACGGTAAAAATCGATCACACCGTACATGGCGCCATGGTCGGTAATCGCCGCAGCCGTCATGCCCAGCTCCTTGACTCGTTTTACATATTCTTTAATTTTATTGGAACCGTCCAGCAGGCTGTACTCTGTATGGACGTGCAAATGTGCAAATGCCATATTTTTGTAATTTCCTATTCTTGTTCTGTCTGAGTTTCCTTTGCTGTCCCATCGGGCGCAGAGAAGTCGAAGGCAGGGCTTTCTGTCCCGTTTTCTGACTTTTGCCCGCTCTTTGTCACAGACCTCGTGTCGATGCTGCCTGTCCGGTCGGATGCTGCCGCATTGTTTTCACTGATGCTGTCTGCTTCCCGGTCAGATACAGCGCTGTTTTGACTGACTGCGTTTTGTCCGGACACATCACCGCTTTCATGAACCTCTTTTTACACTGCCTTCTCCGCTGTCTGTCAGTACAAGTCTGTCGTTTTCCACTTTCCATGTCTCGTACCAGCTTCCTTCCGCGTCCGAAAGGTTGACATGAATCCTATCGTTTTCCCCGGATAAAATCTGTATTTTCCCGGAATCTGATCCAACCTGCCGCAGGATACTCTTTAACACTGCTTTGCCGTTTTTATACTGTAACAGCTCTTTTTCACGGATTTCTTCTAATCGATACTCTGTCAGTGTGCGCAGGCTGATGTCATAATATCCCGGCGCGGCTTCTGTCCCGGCAATCCATGCCATCAGATCGCCGTCATCGTCCAACTCAAAGTGCCCCATCTGTTTTAACAGGCGCACTGCTCCTTGCTCCTGCACGCCAAACAGCATGTCGCTGACGCCGGACACTTCGTAGCCACGATACAGCACAAAGGCGCTTCCCAGCTTTTCCAGCTCCTTAAAAGCAAAATTCTCTTCTTCCAAAACTGCGCCGTCCGCACCGACAAACCACAGGTCGCATACCGGCGCGCCGAACGCTCCGTCGTACCTGCCGATCGCCGCAAACGTTTCTTTTTTGCCATCCCCATCGTAATCCGCCGTCTCTGCAAAACACAGCGCATCGTCCGGGTACTCCTGTACCTCCAGAATCTGTGCAACCGCCTGACCGACCGTCGCGCGGGCTGTTTTCTGCACTTTATTCAACCGGTTTTTCGTAAATTCGTTTGGAATATCCTCCAGGCTCTCCAGCGCTTCTTCCTGCTCCAATCTCGACGGGAAGAAAAATCCATCCCCGCTGATCGTCTCCGATGCTTTGGTCAGCTTTCCCTGATCCAGGCTGCTGATACACCAGCTGTACTTCGCAACCGCATGATCGATTCCTTCTTTCTGTCCGACCGACTGCCCGGCTTCTCTGCAGCGATAGGCAATTTTGTCCTCTCCAATTGCATAAAACCAATAGGTATATTCTGTATTTTCATCCGTCTGCGTGTAGAACTGCTCTTCCAGCTTTTCCTTCCACGCCTGTGCCTCTTCATCCGAATCCTCTGCAGACACATACGCCAAATATTCCGACGCTGTCAGCTCCCGATACGAACGCTCTGCAAATCCGTCCGCTGTTCTTTCATAATAAACAGGAACCGTCTCTTCTGCACTGTCCCATTCCGAAACAAGCGGATCGTACACAGTCTTCTCCGCAGGATAAAACGTACAAACGCCGTCCTTTGTCGCTTCGATCGTCTCGGCATCCTCCAGAAGCTTTTCGCACTTTTGATCTTTTACCGTCCAGACAGCCGCCTGTTTTTTGCCGGAGACTTCCGTTTCCAGAATAACAAACGGATTCCCAATTCCCGTCACCTGCTGCAGTCCGGTTACGACGATTCCTTTTTCCAGAAGCCTTGCCGACTCGCCGTCATAATACCAGAGATCGCCGGAAATCCGCCCGCGCGCTGTCAACGGCGTGCTCTCAAACATCAGCAGAAAGCTTTCATTTGCATTGCTGTCATACTTCGCCATGTTCTGCAGGCAAAGCGTCTTGTCACCGTACTCCTTCTGCGAAAGAACTGCTGTCAGCGCTGCGTTTTCTGCGCGGCTTAAGCGGTCGTGTCCCGCCAGCTTACCGGTAAACACATCCGATTTCTGCGCATATGCTTCATAAACGGAATCGGTCACTTCTGTCATCAGGGCCGGAATTTGAGGAGCTGTTGCTGCCGCAGATTCTGTAGCGGTGTCGGTCTGCGTTTCGCCGGTCGCAGGCATCTCGCTGTCTGCTGTTGCCGCGGTATCGCCGTGCTGCGCTTCTCCGCCGGTCGCTGTTATGCCGCCCTGTATCTCGTCATCGGTCGCAGCGGCGCTATCCTGCACCTTATCATCGGTCGCTGCAGCGGTGCCGGTTCCTGTACTGACATTCTGTGTTTCACCTGCTACAGACGTCTCGTCATCTGCTGTTGCCGCAGCATCGCTATCCTGCGCCATAGCGTCTGTTGTTTCCCCTTCCCAAAAGCTCTTTCCGGCTTGCTGCGCTCGCGCTGCATATTCACTGATATTCGGCGTACAGCCTGAAAACAGCATCGTTGCCGCCATCAGGCATGCTGCTGTCACCTGTTTTCTTTTCATAAATTAAATCCTTTCGTTTGCCATAGGCGGAAACCCACTACCTTCAGGTGGTGGGAGGAGCCTTGTGAATCTTTCGCCATTAACCCTGACTTTCAATATACTTTTGTATAGTCGCTGACGATACTTCTCAATACTGCAAGCAAAGTATCCGTCTGACCAAAATATCCTTTTCTTCCAATACTGTTTAGACAGAAACGAACCATACTTTTGCCATAGGTAATATGTTGTTTCTTGTTTTACAATCTTAACAATGTCGCAAACCCTATCAGTCGTATCATAACTTATTAAGAAATGCATGTGGTCTTTGTCTGCTTCCATAGCGATTATTTCGTAGCCACGAGTATTAGCTATATCAAAAATCTTTTACTTAACATCGTCGGCAATAGAACCTTTTAGTAGTTTCTTACGATATTTAGTTAACAAGAACTATATGTACTTTTAGACTGTATTTTCGTCTGTTATGACGATTATATCTATTGTCCATAGCCTGCCTCTGATAATTATTGACACTCACTAACCATTATTATATACTATATCTAGTGAAATATCAATGAAGGGAGTACATCTATGGAACAGATGACTATAACAGCAAAAGTTCAAATAGTCGCTACTGATGCAGATAAAGTTTTGCTTGATGAAACTATGTCTGTTTATCGTGATGCCTGTAATTATGTTTCAGACTATGTATTCCAAACTCATGATTTAAAGCAGTTTTCACTGAATAAAGTTTTGTATTCTACTCTAAGAGAAAAATTTGGTCTTAAATCGCAAATGGCTCAGTCCGTTTTGAAAACGGTCATTGCAAGATATAGAACTATTCTCGAAAATCATAATAAATGGATACGACCAACCTTCAAGAAACCTCAGTATGATTTAGTTTGGAACAGAGATTATTCTTTAACGCAAAACTGTTTTTCTGTGAATACGCTGAGTGGTCGTGTGAAACTTCCATATTTTGCTGAAGGTATGTCTAAGTATTTTGACCATACAATCTATAAGTTTGGTACTGCCAAGCTCACAAACAAACATGGTAAATATTATCTTCACATACCAGTAACTTATGATGTCGAAGAAAGTAATATTTCTGACATTTGTAATGTCGTAGGCATTGACAGAGGAATTAACTTCGTTGTTGCAACCTATGACAGTCATCACAAGTCTGGATTTGTTAGTGGTAAAGCTATTAAACAGAAACGTGCTAACTATTCCAAGCTTCGTAAAAAACTTCAAATGCGACATACGCCATCTTCAAGGCGAAGACTAAAAGCTATCGGTCAGCGAGAAAACCGTTGGATGCAGGATATTAACCATCAGGTATCGAAGGCACTCGTTGAAAATAACCCGAAAGCACACTCTCTTTGTACTGGAAGATTTGTCAGGCATTCGTAATGTTACAGAACGTGTTAAAACAAAAGACCGTTATATTTCTGTGTCGTGGTCGTTCTATGATTTAGAACAGAAACTAATTTACAAGGCAAAGCAGAATCAATCTTCTGTAATTAAGGTAGACCCTCGTTATACGAGTCAATGTTGTCCTGCTTGTGGGCATACGGAAAAGTCTAACCGTAACAAGAAAATACATTTGTTTACTTGTAAAAACTGCGGTTACAAATCTAATGATGACCGTATAGGAGCAATGAATCTGTATCGTATGGGAATAAACTATCTTTCTGATAGCCAAGTACCTGATACAGTTGCAACAGAGTAAACTTTGTTGCAAAGGGTGCTGTCAACCACCCTGCGATGTAACGCCACTTTAGATAGCGATATCTATTGGGGTTAAAGGTCGGAGGCGTAAGCTGTTAGTACGACTGGGCAGTTACAAGCCCATGACCTTTAGGTCGTGGGTAGTTGACTCGTATCGATCCCCTTATTTTATGCAGGATTCCAAAATTCCTGCTCTGTTATGATTCCTGCTGATTTTTACACCACCGGTTCCGATTCTGTTTCTCACTTTATTTTGTTGAGTTGAGTATACCATGCCCGTTTGGAAAATTCCATCCTTATCAGACTGGCATCTTCCGATAAATGTTTCGCCAGCCCATACCAGAACGCTTTGTCCCGCTCTGTAACACAAAAAATCCCACATCCACCGCCGAAGCAACATAACGCTGCCGCGGCAGGAACATGGGATTCTATTGTTATTTTGTTTAAGTGCCTGTCCCCGACAAAAGCATCTCAGGAAACCGAATCGACGGCTGGCATCTGCCAGCATCCATCATCCGTCTGTCAATGTCCTATCAATCAACCGATGTCGTCAACGTTGCGTGGTTAAAGCTCAACGTCGCTGTCCCGTCACCGTTATCTTTCCAGATTCCCTGAATGGTCGAAGGTCCTTCCGGAGGCATTTCCGAATTCTGGCACATCAGAAACGTTCCGTCTGTATACAGATCCAGCGTTCCATCCTCAAAAGAGAACGGTCTGCAGTCGCCTGCTACAATATAGCTGTACGCACAGCCCGCATTGGCAACCGTCGGTGTCGCTGTGAAGGTGAATTTTACGGATACGCCGGGTTCGTTCATCGCGCCTGCGTTTTCCAGATCAAAATTCTCGCAAACCTCCAGATAGCTGAAAGATGCTCTGGCAATTCCATCCGTGTAGTAATAATTCTCCGACATCACGTTTGTATCATCAAATGTTATGCCCTCCGCTACATCGGTCATATCCGATACGCTGTTTAAAACATACTCGCTGTCGCTCTTGCTGACCGCAGTAATGTCATAGGTTGTTCCTTTCTTCAAATCGCCCGAAACCAGCGTATTATTGTCAGGGGACAGATCCTCCATCGTAATAACTGTCACATCATTTGCGTCTTCGGAATTGATAAAAGTTACTTCCACACGGTCCGGATAGCTCTGATAGGTATAGGTATCGATATTGGAAAGCTGTACCTCAACCGTATCATCAAACGTATTCCACAGGTAATCGATGACCGGCGCGTCCTGATTTCCGGAACAGGAGAAACTCGTCGATGCTGCCGCGGATACCGAGTGCTCATTGTCATTCATATCGGGAAACGCGAATACTTTTACAAGATATTCCCCGTATCCGTACTGTAATAAATCGTCCACATTTCCTTCATAGATTTCTCCGCCATTCCCGTCTGCTTTCAGCGCATCGCTGGAATACAGGAACGCATCTTCATCGTTTACAGCATCCGGTGCACAGAAATAAACCAGATAATAATCTGCGTTTTCCACTCCTGTAAACGAATAATTCCCGTTTTCATCCAGTGTAAAATCTGCCGGTGCATCCAGTTTTGCTTTGCCGGAGCTTTCTTCTCCATCGTTTTTGTACGATTGGACACAAACCAAGTATTTAATGTGGAATTCACTTGAGAAAAGTAAGTATTCGTGTTATCTGCCACAGAGCTTGCACAGCCTGTGCAGACACAGAGGAGGGAAGCCATCATGACAACTCCGATTTTTTTCTTTGCGCTCATGCCTCTTTCTCCTTTCTCATAAAGCAGGAAACAATCCCGATAATCGCCGTTGCAAAGCACAGTACGAGAATGGTAATAACCGGCAGCAGCGTGCCTCTCGATCCGTACATATCAATGCCATTTAAACGGTCTGCCCATACGGGATAGCTGTTTAAGAAAAAAAGCCCCATCCCCCAGGATACGCACATCACCTGCAGCAGATTCAGTACTTCCACAGCCTTCGCATGAAGCAGGACATATCCTGCTCCACACGCAACACTCAACACAAGACTGAACGCAACTGCAATATCCATATAATCATATACCAGCCCGTATATGCAGAAGATCACCAGAGTCACTGTGCCAATACCTGCACCGATCAAACTGAGCTTTTCACTCATACTTTTCCCTTTCATACTTTTTCCTCCCTCTTTTTTACCGGTAAACATGGTTTACAATCCCTGCAACCAGGCATCCGACAAATCCTGCCGCGCATACCGCATTAGCAATTAACAGTGCTTTCTGCCATCCCGGTACGATCGTTACAACAACGCTTCCGTTTGTCAGCCCGTTTACCGCAATACTTCTGCTGTCTACATACAGATCATTTTTCGCCGCACGTCTGAGCGCTCCGATTAGCGCCGTGTCTCCTTCATTGATCAGCTTTCCGATGGAAGAACCATACATTCCTGCATCCATGCAATAGTAATCCTGACCGGTTACAAGGAACTCTGCGAAATGATTCTTATATGCCAGAGAAGAATAACCATCCGATGTAACATGTCCTTTAAAGTTCCATTCTCCTCTCAGCACATCATTCAACAACGCTGAATCTGCATTATTGGGAACGCATCCGATTCGATTAAAGGCTGTCATAACAGACATTGCGCCGCCTTCTCGGAATGCACCTTCAAACGATCTCAAGTAAATCTCACGCAGTGCCTGCTCATTGGTAAAAGTGGAAATACCATTTCTTCCGATTTCCTGATCATTCAACGCAAAGTGCTTGATGCAGTAGATAACGCCTACGTTCTGCATTGCCTCCGCTTCATAAGCGCCGACAAGGTATCCGTAGTTTCCGTCCTCTGCATAATACTGGTTATTTCTTCCGCCAAATGCAGTTCTGTGAATGTTTCCGCCGCCGTACCAGATTTCGTTCGCATCGCAGAAAACAGCTTCAATGCCCAACAGATGGCCTCTCTGTGTAAATCTCTCTGTATTCCATGTTCTGGATGTCGTAACCTCAGAAACCCAGATCAGCGCATCGGTTCCGGTGCAGGTCAGAGAATCAATACCGATATTGTCATCCGTCCGTTTCATTCCGGGCATTCCAACGCTGTTGATTGCTTCGTAACCATCATTATCGGAAAGCAGGGTCAGCATCTCTTCAATCGTCAGCTGGTCCAGAAAAGCGTTCCAGGTTTCTTCATCGTCATAGTCCGTATAGTACAGATCTGCAAAGGCGATGCCATTGTCTGCGCCGGTCGTATAGGTTTCCCCGGTATCATAATCTGCAGAATTATACCAGTTCGCCACCATATCCTTTAACATTTCTTCCGACATTTCCACAGAGATCATCGCCGGATAAGTGCCGTCCCAGTCATTTCTGGAAAGATATGTAAAGTCAATTCCATAGTAGTTCAGATCTGCAAAGTCAAACTGATTCGTCACTTCTGTTCCATTTTCTTCGGAATATCGGTAGCTGTCCGTATCGAGCTGTTCCTGGTTCCAGGTATAGGTCAGATCTGCATTACCGTCAGCATCCATTCCATCTGCCGCAGTATATCCTTTTGCTGCCAGAATATTGTTCAGTGCATCATGGGCGCTGTTGCCGACTGCCAGATAATAATCTCCTGCGCTCATAATATAGCCTTCTGCGCCGTAAGTGTCATAGCTGGCAAGGAAATATCTGTCCACAGACACGGTTACTTTTTCGCTTGCTCCAGGCTCCAACAGCTTTGTTTTCCCCATTCCGACAAACTGAACCGCCGCTTTTTCCACATGGTTTTCCTTTTCATAATCACCATATGGTGTCTGCGCATAGAACTCCACAACATCTCTTCCCGCAACATCTCCGGTATTGGTCACGGTCACTTCTGCCTCATAGGAATCGGTTTCCGCATTATATTTTACCTGATCCAGCTTCTGCTCAAAGGTTGTATAGGAAAGTCCGTCACCGAAAGTAAAGCTCACCTCATCCGCATAGTTCCATGCATTGCCAGTACTGGAGCCTTTCGTAGAATCTGCATTTCCTGCTTTTAATACCGTATCCTCATAACGGGTTTCATAATATTTGTACCCGACATAAATACCTTCCGCATACACAATCCAGTTGTTTTCCGAACCGTCTGTGCCAAAATCGACGTCATTGTTTTCTACCCAGTCCAGATTTGCCCAGGTCTGTGTATTTTCTCCTGCAAAAACAGTTGCCGGTGCGGACAGAGAATTGGAAGCATAGGTATCTACCAAACGTCCCGAAGGATTTGCTGCGCCTGTCAGCACATTTACAATACCGGTATAACCTACTGCGCCCGGTCTGCCGACTACCAGACACGCGTCTACGTCATACTCATCGAGCCAGCCAAGCTCCATCGCCTGCTCAGAATTGACCAATACGATTATGCTGCCAAATACACCCGCTTCCTTCTGCTGCTTTAAGTAAGACATCAGATCTTCTTCCTGACTGCTAAGCGCCAGATAATTTCTGCCTTCCTCTGTTTTCATTGCAGCGTCCGTGCTCTCTCCGCCGGCTCTGGATAAAACAACAATTGCCGCATCGTTACAGCTGTTCTGCCAGCTGCTTTCGTTCGCTTTTACGGATGCGATATCTCCCTCTACAATGGTTGTCCCGCTCGTCGTTCCAAGCTCCGCATATACCTGCTCGCCCAGCACTGCGTTGACCTGATCGGTTCCCAGCGCTTCCTGAAGCGCAGACGTGAGCGTTGCAGGCACAATTGCATCAAACGGGCTTTTGGAAGAAGTCCCTACGGAATGGAATGCACCGTTACCGAACAAAGTTACTCCTGCATCTTTGGAAAGCGGCAACACGTTGTTGTGATTGGTCAGAAGCACCGTTCCTTCTTCCGCCTGCGTGATATTTTCCGAAGCCACATCCAGCTCCAGAAGCATCGCCATCTGGTTATTGCTGCTGTCTGTTCCATATTCATTATCATAGGCAGCTTCTACAACACCGTTCGCGTTATCCGGCTGAATAATTTTCGTTGTATTGATATTCAGATAGGAATTGATAATTCCGGAATAAGTAAATGTCAGTGTGGTCGCAGTTGTACAAAGCATCGTTCCCAGTGCTGTCACAGCCGCCAGTCCACGTAAAATTGCTGTATTGCGTTTCATAAGTTTCCTCCCTCTTCTTTTTCCGTATCGTTCTTTTTCTTCTGCATTCCTTTCTCCTTTGCTGTCCTCTCTTTCTTTTTCTCCGGCATTACCCAGAATTTCATCGCCGGATAGCTGATCACAACCTGCACAAGGATATTCAGTATATTAGCGAGCGTCGGAATAATCGTTTCCGAAATGCCAAGCCCCGCAAACCACCTCTGGCTGTAAGCCGGAAGCGCTGTCGAAACAATCACCAGAACGACTGCCAGAATTGCATATTTCCATACTGCTTTTCCAAATGCCGCATCCGAATGAAAAACCAGGTTTTTCTGTACAAAAAAATTTACCGTTTGCGCCGCTGCCGTTGCCACTAAAAAGCTTAAAAATCCACAAAGCATCCTGCTTTCCTTTGTTGTGTAGTCAAACACAAACACCTGAAATGGGATTTCCCGAAAGCGTCGAAACCCAACCTCTGTACAGACCCACATCACTGCAAAATTCGTAATTGTCGCACAGTTTGACAGGATATTGAAGATGACAAATTCGTAGATATCCGGGTGTTTTTCTTTCCACTCTTTCAGCTCCTTCATAGTTCACCCTCTTCCCCGCCTGTTTTTCCTGCTGTGCAAGAATCGCTGCATAAGCTTTATTGGCCTTCCAATTCTCAAAGAAACCGAAGATTACTGTTACAAGGCCCTTTCCTGTCTTTCCGTTTACCGCCAGAAGAAGTCCGTCCACCATTTTGGCGGACACCATTCCTCCTGTCATTTTGGCAATCGCACGGAACGGCATATTATATTGAAATAGTGTATTTAAGTCTGGCGTCTGCCCGTTTTCTTCCGCCTTTTCTATTTTATTTTTTCAGCATTTTTGCAATATACCTTGCGACTGGATTTTTCGCATATCGCATATCCGACAGCGGATCATTTGCTTGCAGAACCTTATATCCATTCCAAACCGGATTTCCGGTATTTTCTCCCATCCCAGACATTTTGCATGCCTGCATCCTTGTCTTCCAGATCTGTGTTTTACTCCCCGGGACTTCCAGAATGTGCTGCCCGTCTTTTTTGTAATCCAGTTTGGAAAATCTCTCCTGCCAGATGGATATCCTGACTGCTGCTGCCGACGAAAATCCGATACGTTCCCGCTTCCTCTACCCACATTCCGGCTTCTTCATCAAACACCCGAAACGTTTTGTCATCGAATAAAATGCAGACTTCCTTTTCTTCTCCTGCTTCCAGATAAACTTTTGCAAATCCCTTGAGCTCTTTCTCCGGACGTTCGATTTTTCTGTCCGGAAGCGCCACATACATCTGTACGATTTCGCTTCCGGCAATCTCTCCCACATTTTTTAACCGCAGGCGAATTCCGTTTTCTTCCACTTCCAGACCGCTGTACGTAAAGGTCGTATAGGAAAGTCCAAATCCAAAGGGAAAGGATACCGGAATCTGTTCTTTTTCAAAATAGCGATATCCCACATAGATTCCTTCCCCATATGGCAAAGTTCTTTCCTTCGCAGGATAAACAAAAGCGGACGGCGTATCGTCATAATGACAAATCCAGGATTCCGTCAGCTTTCCTCCTGGGTTAACTTTCCCGGTCAGTACATTCAAAACAGCTCCAGCTCCAGCTTCGCCGGACAATCCAGTATGCAAAATTGCCCGACAGTCTATTTTCCATCCGATGTCGACAACGCTTCCCGTGCTGAGTACAGCGACGATTGCCGGATTTTTTTCTGTAAGCTTCTGTAAAAGAGAAATCTGGTTCTGCGGTATTTCAAAATTTTTCCGGTCAAGTCCTTCGGATTCCTCCGTTTCTCCAAGTCCCAGAAAATACAGGATCACCTCCGCTTTGGATGCGAGTTCCAAAGCCTGCGCTTCCAGATTGTAATCCGCTTTTCCATCCCGTCTGTAACCTCTTTCCATCCCGACTACCATAAGGTCTGTATCGGATATTTTTTCTACTACATTTTCTACACTGATCGCATTGACACTGGATGACCCGACTCCCTGATATCTCGGCTCAAAAGCGAAATCCCCGATCACCGCAACCCTTGTTCCAGCAGTCAATGGAAGTATCTCTGCTTCATTTTTCAGCAAAACCATGCTTTCTTCTGCCGCCTTTTGCGCGAGCCTGTGATGGCTTCGATGCAGTTCTTCTTTCTGCTTTTCCAGCTCTTTTTTTCTTTTCTCGGGACTGTTTGGGTAAGCTCAGCGCCGCCTGCAGCAACTCATCAACGCGTTCATCCACCTCTTTTTCTGTAATCTTTCCATCCTTTATTGCTGCCAAAAGTTGTCTTGCGCAGTCAAATCCGCAGCCCGGCATCTGAAGATTGGAGCCGTTTCGATTCCTTTTTTGTAAAATCATTGCCGCCGCCCCAGTCGGTGACGACAAATCCCTGAAATCCCCATTCCTGCCGCAGAATCTGTTTCATCAGAAACCTGTTTTCATTCGCATACTCCCCGTTCACTTCATTGTAAGAGGACATAACCGCTCCCGGCTTTCCTTCTTTTACGGCGATTTCAAAGCCCGTCAGATACATTTCCCGGAGCGTCCGCTCATCCAGCATAGCATTTACTGCCATCCGCCTTGTTTCCTGGCTGTTTACTGCAAAATGCTTTGCGCAAGCGCTGACTCCTTCCCTCCGGATTCCTCTTATCATAGCTGCCGCCATTTTCCCTGACAAATACGGATCTTCTGAAAAATATTCAAAATTTCTGCCGCAAAGCGGATTTCTCTTTAAATTCAGCCCCGGTGCCAGCAATACGGCGACATCTTCCAATGCCGCCTCCTGCCCCAGCGCGCTTCCAACCTTTTCTTCCAACGCTTCGTCCCAACTGTTTGCCAGCGTGGACGAGGATGGAAAACAGGTGGCTGGCGTCGATGGATTCAAACCGAGATGGTCTCCGTTTCCATATTGTCTGCGGACTCCACTCGGCCCATCTGCAAAGGTAATACTTTCAATTCCGAGATGTTTATAGTCTCTGGAACACCACTCATTCTTTCCTGTCAGAAATGCGGCTTTCTCTTCCAAAGTCATTTTCTCTATCAGCTCCTGATGCCGCACTTTTTCACCCACCTCCTTTTTTTTTCTTTAGACGCCTTTTGTGATTCTCATTATAACCAAAAAACCAGAGGGAATATCCCTCTGGCACGAATGGTTCCAAATCTGTCACAAACTGCTTTCTATTTCTTCTTTCGGAATCAAAATCCTTATGAAAAAGAAATGATCTTTTACACCGAACTGCATCGTTCCTCCATATTTTTTAGCCGCATAGCTAATGCTCTTAATCCCAAATCCATGATTTCCCGCATCCCGTTTTGTCGTCATCGGAAATCCATTTTTAATTTTTATCTCCGTATCGCAATAATTTCTGACCTCTGCATACACAAACTGCTTTCGCGAAGAAATTTCCATATGGATAATTTTTTTCTCCGGATCGGAGATCATGGAAACATACTCAATCGCATTGTCCAGCGCATTTCCAAAAATCGTACAGATGTCTGTCACATGAATAAACTTCAACAATTCTCCGTCCGCGACGCAGGTAAATGCAATCCCGGCATTACGGATCAGCGGCATCTTTCCGTCCAGCACACCGTCCAGTACCTGATTACCCGTCTGGCGTTCCGGCTGATAGGCTGCCAGCTCGTCTTCCATCTGATCAATCCATTTCGACCGCTTTTCCGGGTCCTGTTCTGCCCGCAGTCCCGCAATCTGATGTTTTAAATCGTGATATTTCATATTAATCAGGTCTGTCACTTCCTGATAATTCCGGTAGCTGTCATACTGGGCGGTCAGTATACTCTGAATCTTGACAGCTCCTTTTCTGCGCCGACTTCATGCCGTAGGCTCTGATAGGCATACAGGATTGCAAGCCCTCCAAAATCCACCAGCGTCCGGATCGTAAAAATATCCGTTGCAATGGATCCGCTGAACGGCGTATTGCGATAGACGAAGCTTAAATTGCTCAGCATGAACGCACTCAATACAATCAACAGCGTACTGTACAGCTCCTTCACGCTGATTTCCAGCTCAATCTCATCCCGTTTCATCCGGGATTCTATGATCCAGAGTATCATTGTAACTGCTCCATACACAATCGCCAGCGTCAGAATGCTTAAAACTCCTTTTTCAGTCCTTCCCCTGTAAGCAAAATATTCCAGCTGCCATTCCAGGGAAGCCATAAATTCTGCCGTCAGAAACGCTTTCATGCAGCAGTATGCTACCATTTTCCAGGTAGCCTCTATGACCATCCATAAAAACAGAAACATCATTCCAATTGCAATGATCATACAGGGGAATCCAAAACAGCGTCGAGACGTTTCCGGTAAGCATCAGCCATCCCGTCTGTAAAACCAGCATTCCCGCCGCAATTCCTGCAAAGCAGCTCTTTTTTATTTTTCTTCTGTAAAAATAACAAAACAACATACAGGATATCCATTCCGCAATCGCCGTATAATAGCGTGGAATATCCTCATAAGTGCCTGTCAGCAATTCTGCCATCTTCAATGTTCCCCCATGTACTGTGCCAATGCTGTCATAAAATCGTTCTTCCTTGCTCGGCTGATCAACAACGCCTCTCCCTGAATCGTGCAGCATCCATCCTTTACACCTTCTACATATTCCAGGTTGACAAGATACCCCTTATTGCTGCGAAAGAATCCGAGCGGTTCAAATTTTCCCGCCGCGTCCTGCATCTTTGCCCGCTCTTTCAGGGTTCCGTTCGACGTATGATAAATCAGGTTATGTCCTTCGCTTTCAATATAATAAACATCCCCTGCATCGATCCGCACAACGCCGTCCGGGGTATTAACCTTTACCGGTTTTCCTGTTTTCTGCGGAATTCTGCTAATCGCCCGTTCCAGCTTCCTTGCAAAGGAAAAATACGTTACCGGCTTCAGCACATAATCCATCGCGTCCACCTCATATCCCCGGATCGCATAATTGGTCATATTGGTGATAAACATGATGACGACCTTCGTATCGAACTTGCGGATTTCTTCCGCCGCTGTCATCCCGTCCATAAACTGCATCTGAATATCCATCAGAATGATGTCGTACTCTCCGGTATATTTTTCTACGATTTCATCTCCATCCGTAAACCGTATTACCCGAAAGCGTTTGCCGGATTCCTGTTGATACTGTTCAATATATTCTGTCAGCTGCTTTGCATAAGCTTCCTCGTCTTCCACAATGGCAATGGTAATCATTTATCAAAACCTCCACCTGATCTTTGGCATCACCTATTTGTTTCATTTATTATAGCAATAAACAAAAATCCTGCAAAGTGGAATTCTTCTGTGTCTCCGTGGGCGAAAAAATCCCACATCCACCACCGAAGCAACATAACGCTGCCGCGGCAGGAACATGGGATTTTATAATGTACCTTATTTTACAAAAGGGTGGATCTTACAGATACTTCTTCAGATCTTCTGCCTTATCCAGCTTCTCCCAGGGCAGATCCAGATCGTTGCGGCCGAAGTGACCGTATGCAGCGGTCTGCTTGTAGATCGGACGACGCAGGTTCAGCATCTTGATGATGCCTGCCGGACGCAGGTCGAAGTTCTCACGGATGATCTCAACCAGCTTCTCATCGGAAACCTTGCCGGTGCCGAAGGTGTCTGCCATGATAGAGGTAGGCTGTGCTACGCCGATTGCGTAAGACAGCTGGATTTCGCACTTGTCAGCCAGTCCTGCTGCAACAATGTTCTTTGCAACATAACGTGCTGCGTAAGCTGCGCTTCTGTCAACCTTGGTGCAGTCCTTACCGGAGAAAGCGCCGCCGCCGTGACGGGCATATCCGCCGTAGGTGTCTACGATGATCTTACGGCCGGTCAGACCAGCGTCACCGTGAGGTCCGCCGATTACGAAACGTCCGGTCGGGTTGATGAAGAACTTGGTGTTCTCATCGATCAGCTCTGCAGGCAGAATCGGATCAAAGACATATTTTTTGATATCCTCGTGAATCTGTTCCTGTGTTACATCGGGATCATGCTGTGTGGATAATACAACTGCTTCCAGACGAACCGGCTTGTCGTTTTCATCATATTCTACAGAAACCTGGCTCTTGCCGTCGGGTCTTAAATAGGTCAGTGTGCCGTCTTTTCTTACTTTGGTCAGCTGCTGTGCCAGCTTGTGAGCCAGAGAAATCGGGTAAGGCATATATTCCTCTGTCTCGTTGGTTGCATAGCCGAACATCATACCCTGGTCGCCAGCGCCGATTGCTTCCAGCTCTTCCTCAGACATCTGGTTTTCTTTTGCTTCCAGAGCCTTGTCAACGCCCATTGCGATATCGGAGGACTGCTCGTCGATCGAAACCATAACGGCACAGGTGTTGCCGTCAAAGCCATACTCAGACTTGTCATAGCCGATCTCCTTAACCGTCTCACGAACGATCTTCGGGATATCTACATATGCGTTGGTGGTGATCTCGCCGGTTACCAGTACGAAACCGGTACAGCTTGCTGTCTCGCAGGCTACACGGCTCATCGGGTCTTTTTCCATCAGTGCGTCCAGAATTGCGTCGGAAATGGCATCGCACATTTTGTCGGGATGTCCTTCTGTTACAGACTCAGAAGTAAATAAACGTTTTTCCATCTGTTCCTCCTTAGATGTTTGCTGTGAAAAATAGGATCCTGCTCTACAGGATTCTTTTCTGTAGAGCATTTTTGTATTGGAAACAAAGCTTCCTGTACAAAAAAGAATGTGCCCTGGCACATTCTCGCGCCGAGGCGCGGTTGCTTTAGCAACCATCTACCCTTGCGCCGAGTGCGCATCCTCGCGGAGCGCTTTTTATTTCATAGGATGTATTTTCCTATGAAACAAAAAAGATCCGCTAAAAAGCGGATCCGATAGTTTGATAATCAAATCCTCTTATTGTTCGATTGCTTCCATCCCGGAAACGGGACTTCTACTCGCTCAGGCTGGCACCTTCCGAAAAAACGGGGTTGCCGTGGCTTCACAGATCCTATGTATCTCCACCACTCTGAATAAGAGATGACACAATATTGAATTTTCTTATCAGGTACTCATTTAAAATACTATAGCGCCCTGTATTTGTCAACAGGACAATTTATGAAAAGTGTCTCAGCCAATCTTTAAGCGGAATTTCTGCAATTCCCGTTCGGATTCCACCTTTTCGATCTGGGCGCCGAGGCTCTGCAGTTTTGCTGGAAAATCCTCATATCCGCGTTCGATATAACGGATATCGTCAATGACAGACATTCCTTCCGCTGCCAGCGCTGCGATAACAAGCGCTGCTCCGGCACGCAGATCCGGCGCATTGATGCTCGCTCCGGTATATCGGGAAACGCCGTCGATGATCGCAGTATTCCCTTCCACCTTAATGCTTGCGCCCATGCGGATCAGCTCGTCCACATAGCGGAAACGATTTTCAAAAATACTCTCTGTTACAATGCTCGTGCCACAGCACAGACCCAGCGTCACCGCGATCTGGGGCTGCATATCCGTCGGAAAGCCCGGATACGGCAGAGTCTTTACCTGTGTATGTTTGAGCGGTCTGGAAGCCACTACCCGGACAGCATCATCCGACTCTGTCACTTCACAGCCGATTTCCGACAGCTTTGCAGAAATGGATTCCAGATGCTTCGGAATCACGTTTTTGACCGTTACATCGCCGTGCGTCGCAGCGGCAGCAAACATAAACGTGCCGGCTTCGATCTGATCCGGGATGATCGGATATTCCGTCTTATGCAGTCGCTCTACACCACGGATCCGGATCACATCCGTACCTGCGCCCTTGATATTGGCTCCCATGCTGTTTAAAAAGTTCGCCAAATCCACAACATGAGGTTCTTTTGCAGCATTTTCTATCGTTGTTCTGCCCTCTGCCAGCGCTGCAGCCATCATGATATTGATTGTCGCTCCGACACTGACAACGTCCAGATAAATGTGCGCACCGCACAGATGGGACGCTTCCGCCGTAATCATGCCATGCGCAATCTCAACCGTCGCGCCCAGTGCCTTGAACCCTTTAATATGCTGGTCGATTGCACGGCAGCCGATATCGCAGCCGCCCGGCAGTACAACTGTAGCCTTTTTATATTTTCCAAGAAGGGCTCCCAAAAAGTAATAGGATGCCCTGATTTTCTTGACAGAATCACCATTAACCGTTAAGTCATGAATCAGAGAACCGTTAATTTTAACGGTGTGACGGTCAATCCGCTCCACATGAGTGCCAATCCCCGCCATCGCGTCCAAAAGGATGTTCGTATCCCGTACATCCGGCATATTTTCGATCAGTACGGTCTCATCCGTCATCAGGGAAGCAGCCAGAATCGGCAGCGCCGCGTTTTTTGCGCCCCCGATTTCAACCTCGCCGACCAGCGGATTTCCGCCATTGATTGCATACTGTTCCATATTTCCTCTTATTTCTGCTGCACAGGCAGCCTGTCCATCGCATCAATTTCCTCTTTCAGCGCCTGAAAAAAGAAATCCCTGAATTTTATTTTCGAATCTGTTTTGCTGCGCATGCAGCCTCTGCATGCAGCATCTATTTATTATAATCTTCTTCTGTTTTTCGTCGTTTATGCACGTCAAAAACGGCAAAAAAAACTTTTGAATCCTTTACCGTCCTTGTGGTTATAGCATATTCCACTTCATTTGTAAACTAAAACTTTCAGTTCAGGTAATTCAGCGGGTTCACTGCCTGTCCGTTAATCCGGATTTCAAAATGCAGGTGCGGTCCGGTGCTTCGGCCCGTGTTTCCGCTCAGGGCAATTTTCTGCCCCTGGCTGACCTTCTGTCCGACGCTGACCAAAACCTTGCTCAAGTGTCCATAGCGGGTTTCCCGTCCGTCGGCATGCTGGATATAAACGACGTACCCATAACCGCTGCCCCAGCCTGCCCTTGTAACCGTTCCGCCACTGGATGCCATGACCGCCGTACCGATGGGGGTTGCCCAGTCAATTCCCTTATGATTCGTGGACGCTCCCTTCTTGGGTGCTTTTCTGCCGCCAAAGCCAGAGGAAAGGCGTCCGCCGGAAATCGGCTTGATATAGGTGGGAGGCACCTTGGTTCCGCGCTCCACGATCTTCGGAACAGCCTCTACGATAACCTCTTCCTTCAAAATCTCCTGTGATTCCACAGCATCATTTCGATAAGTCACAAGTGCCGCTGCTTTTCGGAAGCCTGCAGAGGGCTGCTGACGCAGCTCTGTCTTTGTCGTATACCATTCGTCATTGTCGATATATACCACATCTGCTTCGTAGGTATCTTCCATATAAATCTGTTCCGTATGCACAACAGAAAGCTCCGGCTCCGGTACGGTGATGATCAGCTCATCACCGGTGCGGATGACAGAATTTTCATTGTCCAAGGTTGGATTGATCGCAACCAGATTTGCAATCGTCAAACCGTTATCCTCTGCGATCTGGGAAAGCGTATCTCCCGCCTTTACTTCATAAATCTGCTCTTTCTGCTGATCCGCCGTCACCTCGGAAATCGCGGTTTCCAGCGGCGTGATCTCGTTTCCCATCAAATAGGCATCCACGATCTCGACCGTATCACCGAAATCAACGGAAACCGTGCCGTATTCCATCTGGGAAAAATCCACCGTTCCCTGATCCGGCTCAATCTCTTCAAACAGCTCGTCAAAAAAAGCGTTCCGCCCCGGCACCTTCCCCCGCTGCGTGCTGCAGCTGTCCGGTGCTGTCGTCTTTTTTGGAAACCGAAGTCGTCAGGACGTTCAGCTGTCTGTCCGGGTCAATCACAATATCTGCACGATAGGCATGTTCTGTATCGTACCGGTCAAGTGCAGCCTGTAAAAGTGCCCGAACGTCACTGCTGCTGCCCAGGTTTACCGTATATTCGTTGATTTTTACCGTATAAGCATGCTGCAGCGTTGTGGAAATGCTGCTTTTTAAAACATCATAAATCGCTTTATATAAGTTGTGCCGGCTGTCTGTATTTCCAAAAAGCAGCTCCTGCCCCTCGGAAGTGATTTCAACCGGGATATATACCATCGTACCTTCTGTTTCTGTGATTTCGCGGCGCGCCTCGGCAACAAGCCTTTCTACCTCCTCCGGGTCACTGCTGTTGCCAATTTCCGTTCCGTTGATGCTGACTTTATAAAAATTATCGCCTGTTTTCTGAAATCGTGGAAAAGACGGCACACCAAAAAGGAGTACCAGCAATGTGATTCCCGTCGTCGCAAACCAGGTCTTTTTTGATCAGTCCTCTATATTTCTTCAATCTGTTCATCTTTTCTTCTTTTTCTTTTTGGCTACGCTGTAGCCGAACGTCCCAATTGCTTCCCCAAGTCCGTAATATGTGCCGTGGGAGTACACGATCGGGTCCGCTTTTTCCAGATGAAACCGTCCGTTTCATCCATCCACTTCTCGTCCACACTGACTGAAACGACCTCTGCCACAAACATCGTGTGGCTGCCGAGCTCTATCTTCTGCGTCACGCGGCATTCCAGGCTGACCGGGCTTTCCGCGATCTGCGGTACCGACACTTTCTGTCCCGGCCACGGTGTCAGATTCATTTCTGCAAATTTGTCCACGTCCCGACCGCTTCTGACGCCGCAAAAATCTGCTGCTTTCGTCAATTCCTTCGTCGTCAGGTTAATGACAAATTCTCCTGTCTCTTCAATACAATGATAGGAATATCTTTCCGGACGCACCGAAATAGACACCATCGGCGGATTGGAACAGACCGTACCTGTCCATGCAACGGTGAAAATATTCGGCTTTCCGTCTTTGTCCGCAACCGAAACCATGACCGCCGGAAGCGGGTAAAGCATATTGCCCGGCCGCCAGTTTACGCGGCCCATTAAAACAGCCCTGCAATCTGCGCCGCTGCCAGAACAATATTCGCCAGCGCGGTCACGAGGGTAATAATCATCAGAGGTCTGAGTCCTCTGCCCTGCTTCTGCAAATGCTCATTACGGCGGACAAGTTCGTCATTCTGTGCCGCTATCGCTTCGGTCTGCTTCTTTACTTCATCTACGACAACCGCCTGTACGTTGCGGTATACCTTTACGTTTTCCTTATGGGTAAAATCATCGGACTGCTTTAAGAGCTGCTTGATCTCATCCATATGCTCCAGGATCGCCTGTTCAATCTGACTGACCTGCTCTGCAGTTTCCTGATTTTTCTGCTGTGCTTCGTCGAGGCGCAGCAGTCCTTCTTTTGTATAGTTCTGCAGTCTAACCATACATTCCTGTGCGGTGCGGTTGATGCTGTCCTGGCTTCCCTCTGCCATCCGGCTTAAATTGCTCGTGCCGGTTTCGATAATTTTACGCAGTCCGCCGGCGCTCTCCGTCGTCACACGCTGGATTCCTTCAATGCTCTGCTCCGCCAGATTCTGCATTCCGGCAGCGCTCTGATCTGTATATTTCTGAATCACATCCAGAGCTTCCACATTTTTTCGTGTAACCTGACGGATCTCATTTAAGTAATTTTCGTATTCTACAAGCGATTCTCTCAAACGCTTTGCTTCCAAATCCTGCATGTATTTTCCTCTCTGTCTGTTCCGTTCCCAATCCTGTGTCCCGGGGCAAAGTATCCTTTCCCCCAAAATCGCATTTTTTACAACAGTGTATACTCTGTTTTATTGTATCATTATTACCATTTTGAAACAAGATCAAAACGGAGGTTCTTCCAGTGCTTTTGTTTTATTGCTACTGTTCACACGCGCCATTCGCAATACAATAGAATGTACGCTTCGCGAACATTCTATTGTCATGAACCGCGTCTTCGACGCTCTCCGCTGCTTCGCAGCTCATTTTTGCTCATAAAGTGGCGCTCCCTTCGTACCTTTTTGCAAGCAGATTTTCATGCAAGCATGAAATCTGCTTGCAAAAAGGTACGAGTGAACTGTAATGTTTTATTTATTTTGCACTGTTTTTCTTTTATGCCTTTCGAGTTTTTGTGCTAATTAACTACATATTAACATTGTGTTCATAATTTGTTCATATTTAATTGCTATACTGAGTTTGTCGTTAAGGAACAGAACTTAACGATCTACCAAAGGAAACACAGATAATTTTTTTTCATAATAGCCCAGGTGCCGGGAGGCCATGGGCACTCCTCATTTTAGGGGGAAATTTTCCCGTTTCATGTCTTACAGGATTCTACGCCTGCGGCGGGTCGCGTAAGCGACACTATTCCTCTCCGCCGCAGTGCGATCCTCGCGGAGCGTTTTTTATTGGCTAGAAACGCAGTTTCTAGCCAATAAAAAGCAGCCCGATCGCATCCGCGTCCGAACTGCCTCAATACCCTAAAAGTTTTTCGAAAACAATAGAATGCACGCTCTGCGAGCATTCTATTGTCATGAATAAAGCGAACCCTGACAGGATCGGTCAGCCGTCAGGCTCCATCCGTGTCTTCCTTGCTTAATGCCTTAATCTCTTCGTTCAGCTCCTGCATCCGGTTATCAAGTGCAGATACCATGCCTGCACATTCGATCAGCTCTCGCTTAACATGCTCCGGCGCATTGCCCTCGAATTTGTAATTGATCTTGTGCTCCAGGCTCGCCCAGAAATCCATCGCTACCGTACGGATCTGAATCTCCACCTTTACATCAACAGTGCGATCGGACAAAAATACCGGAACGGTCACGAGCATATGATAGCTCTTATAGCCGCTCGCTTTCGGCAGGCGAATGTAATCCTTGACTGCGATGACATGAATATCATTCTGCAGTCGAATCATCTCCGCGATTCTGTAAATATCCGATGTAAAAGAACAAATTACACGGATTCCCGCAATATCATTGACATACTTCACCATATTTTCGATCGTGGATTCATATCCATGCCTGCGTAGCTTCTTTACGATACTCTCCGAAGTCTTAATTCTGGATTTAATATGTTCGATCGGATTATATTGATGAACGTGCTGAAATTCGTCGTTTAAAATTTCCAGCTTCGTATTAATCTGTTTCAGGGCGGCATTATAAACCAATATCACTTCCTGCCACGTTTCGATCTGGCTTTCTGCATCCAATAAAAGTTCCATACCTTCGGCCTCTCTTTTCTTGATAATTTTATTATAGCATACCCGATGCGGAAACAGACGGATTTCATTAAAATTTTAGATATTCCGCCCAATCTTCCTCCGGTTTTCACTACACAAATATATTTATGCACTTCCTCCGGGATTTATGCTATACTGACGTAAACAGCTTTCACATCAAAGGAGATTTTTCATGTTCCGTTTATGGGCGCGCACATTTCAAAATAACCACATGTTAAACGATACCGTCATCTGCGACGACCGCGAAGAAACCAGAACCCATAAGGTTTTCGACGCGCTGCAGGAGGTCTGCATGCAGTTCGACCTCGGCAAACCAATCTGGCTCGACAGCAATATCAATGATTTCCGCCGCCATGCCAAAACACGCTTCCGCCAGGATTCTTTTGTTGAGGAAATTGACTTCGATTACCTGGAAATCCAGGTGATTGAAGAAGATTGAAAGCTGCATCATTTTTGAAACCTGCGACTTATTCAGGTGTCTTGGATGATCAACCAGTCAGGCATCAAGGTCGGGGACTTTTGCCCGACATCTTAAATATCATATAGTATAGAAACGGAAACGAGAACCGTACGGCATTTGCTAATGCGGTCTGCTCGTTTCTTTTTTTTATGTCACAGTTCACTCGTATCCTTCTGGGTTCAGATTCCGTGCTTGCACGAAAATCTGAACTCAGAAGGGTACAAAGCGCCATTTTATGAGCAAAAAGAGCTGCAAAGCAGCGGAAAGCATCGAAGATGCGCTTTTGCGAATGGTGCGTGTGAACGGTAACTTTTTTTCTATCATCTCTTCTTGACATTTTGTCACTTTTCATGTAGTATCTGCATATATTACATGTAGTTTTAAATACTACGTATAATATTTTGTAATGCCACATCGCTTGTTAAACGAACATTCTGCTATCCCTGACCCAGAATGCCCGCAAAATACGCATTCCATTGTATCCAAATGTAAGGAGGAGGTACTACTATGAACATAACCATTCGGGAACCCGGAAGCGCACTCACCCACTTTATCGCCATGCTGCTCGCTCTCTGCGCAGCAGTCCCGCTGTTAGTCCGCGCAGCTGTCCACTCCGGTGTAAAAAGTCTCACTGCAATGACAGTTTTTATGATCAGCATGGTTTTATTGTATGCCGCCAGCACGATATACCATTCTGTCAACTGCTCCGGGCGCATTCTGCGTATCTTTCGGAAAATGGATCATATGATGATTTTCGTCCTGATCGCAGGGACCTATACGCCGGTATGCCTGCTGACCCTGCCAAAGCCCTCCGGTCTGATGCTGCTTGCCGCAGTCTGGGGAATCGCGCTGGTCGGAATTTTTATCAAAGGCTTCTGGATCACCTGTCCAAAATGGTTTTCCTCTGTTTTGTATATCGCAATGGGCTGGAGCTGCCTGTCCGTTCTGGGACAGCTGTTTTCCCTGCTTCCGCTTCACGCCTTTTTATGGCTGCTCGCCGGCGGACTGATCTATACTGCAGGCGGCATTATCTACGCGCTCAGGCTGCCGCTGTTTGACGCACGGCATCCGATGTTCGGCTTACACGAAATTTTTCATTTGTTCGTCATGGCCGGCAGCCTGTGTCATTTTGTGTTTATGTTCTGCTATCTTGCGTAAAAATCTCCATTCCGCAGGCGCCTTACACCGAAGGAACCTCGTACGATCAATAGCTGTTTTGTGACGCCTGCGGCACGGACTGTGTATACAAAGCCGGCTGCTCTGCAGACACCAGATTTCCATCTGCATCTGACATTTTTCTTACTCCGTACCTGCTTCGCTCCGCCACCATTGCACCAGCCCCGCCTGACATCAGTGCCGCCGCTGTCATCCCTGTCCCCATCGCAGCTGGCGGTGCTCCCCTCAGACGGGATGTCTGGATAAACTGCAGCGCTGCTGCCGTGCGCCCTGCCTGTGCAAGCTCCCGCGACACCGAATACAACATCAGAAACGTCATATACTGGCGCGCAGTCAGCTTTTCTCCCATCAGATTTACAAGGCCGTTTACCTCCTGCACAGAAAGGCTGACCGCTTCAAATGTTCCTGCCGGAAGTCCCGCCAGCTCCATAATCTGATGCAGCTGTTCCAGCCATTCACTGGAAATCCGCCCTTTTTCATGGATATAAGCAGGGCGCTCCGGATTGCGAAATTTCTGGAACAGCCATCCCATCTTTTCGGATTCGACAAGCGAGGTGGGATTCGTACCAACGCCCACAGAACGGATTTCTGTACCGCATGCATCCACTGGTTCAGCTCCCGATACCTTTGCAGATTGCTTCGCAGCGATACCATTTGTTCGCAGGCTCTCCTGTGTGAACTGCTGCAGCTTCATAAATCCCACGCAGAGCCGGTCGCGCTCTTCCAGTTCTTTTTTCAGAAGCTGTGCCATCAATAAAAGAATGCCGGACATCGCGCAGTCCATCCGCACAGAATCCTTCCACGGCGCTTTCATTTCTTTCCATTCCTGCACACTCAGCCTGTCGCACTGCTGCATACGCTTCCAGAGAAATCCCCAGCTTCCCTGTAAAAAATGGCAAACCTGATTTTTTCCTTTTTCAAACTCGTCCATAGATTCCTCTTCCAGCTGCTCAAAAATTCCCGCTGCCAGAATCGCGTAGCGCCGCTGTTTCCATCCAAACTGCTCCAAAAATACCGGATATCGGCGCATCCATGCAATCCCCTTCTCATTCCAGAGATCTATTTTCTCCTGCTTCTGCCGGTTCATCCAGCTTCTCGCTCCTTTCTGGTTGGCAGCCGCATAGACCGCCGCAGGCATCAAATAAATCCAGCTGTCTTCGGCGCGTTGTTCCATGCAGAGAAGCAATCCTGTCTCCTGTACGTTTAACGTTCCCTGTTTTTCTTTTTCCCGAAAAAGCGTCAACGCATACAGACTGTCCTGCTCTGCGCTGCAAAAATACAGATACTCTCCCCGTCTATTCTTCATGTTCTACCTCCAGAAAATCGCCGTCCATAAGCATTGAAAATGTCTTTTTCTCCTGATTGTAAAGATATACATGATTGGACAGAACCTCCTCCGGTCTGGTACATTCCCGGTTCGTTTCCTGCAAACTGTACTCCACTATTTCCGGAGAAATCATTCCGACGCCATGAATTTGTGCCTCATGAATACTCGTAAACGCAATATAAAAGTCACCGCCCAGATCCTGCGCAATTTTCTCCGCAACACCCGGATAAAAAACGGCAATCGCTCCGTTGATTTCCAGCGTATTTGTCAACAGATAGCTGCGCATGCCCGGCGGGATTTTCTGTTCGTCGTCCTCCCCCATAAAAATGCCGTTCTCGTACCGCTTTCCGTCCCAGCCCATCAGGCACTGGATCGAATACAGCCGCGGCGGATACAAAAAGCTCGTATTGACCAGCGCCGCCCGCATTACCTCCGCTTCGGGGACCATCCATTTCTGAACCTGATCCCGGTACACCTTCGTCGTAAAATAATCTCCTCCCAGATGAGATAAAACGCAGTACAGCACCAGCGCTACATCCCCGATGCGGATATACGGCACGTTTACAAGCTCGCTTCGGTAAAAATCCAGATTGAGCGGACGAAGAATCAGCATATTTTTCATTTTTCCGTACTCACTTTTTTCTGAAAGAGCCGTATTTTCCTGCGCTTCCACTGCTGCCTCAAGAACCCGAAGCATCCGCTCTTTTTCCTGCTTCTGCACCTTTTTATCCCCGCTGCAGAGCCTATCGAGCATCCCTTTTGTTACTGAAAACTTATAAAAAGTTATAAACTTTTATGTTTCATTCCTACTTCAACGAGTATGCTTTTGATGGCATAAATACCTATCTACTCACAAGTTCTTGTACTCTCCATAGGCGTAAATTCCGAATTAACGCATCCGTACATATTTGCATTAACATTTAAGTGTTAGCTTGCAAATTGTTCTCCATAAGCTTTTTTAGGTTTAGTGATGCCTGGAAATCTCTATCTATAACATTTCCACATTCACATTTATAATGTCTATTTTTTATCATCCCACTAACGTTTAAATCTTCGATACAGATAAATCTTGGTTTTCGATTTACGATTTCAGATGTGGTCTGATTCAAATAATCTTTTCGGATATTTGCTAATCTGTGATTTACTTTAAGTAAAAGTTTTTCTTTTTTACTATATTGTTAGTTTTACAGTAACTTCCTCCTTTCTTATTGTGTTCATATTTACGAGATACGCTGCGTTGCAATCTACGCTTGCATTTCTCCAGCTTCTTAACAGTCTGGCTTTTGTTTATATTCTTGTAGGTGTTACCATCCGAACATATCGCCAAATCCTTAATTCCAAGGTCTATACCGATTCCATCATGATTAGACCTATCCCTGCAGTCCGGAAATTCCACACATACGCTAATCCACCAATTCAATCCATCAAAGGATACTCTCGATTCCTATATTTAGCATCTGTGGGAATACGTCCATGTTCAGCAAGTTTTACCCAGTTCAGCTTTTGTTTATTAGCTTTCCTGCTGAAAGAAAATCCTTCAAATTTAACATGCGTATCACGAAACTGTATCTTGATATTATCTTGATAGAATTTAGGCATTGATTTCTTTTTCGCCTTAAACCTTGGGTACCGTTGTAAACCCTTGAAAAAAGTTTTTATAGGCTGAGCAGGCATCTTTAATTGCCTGCTTAGTTACATTGTTTGAAACGTTTAGCAGCCATGCATATTCATCAGAATTTCTAAGCCTTGTAAATTCTTTTCTAAGCTCCGTATCTGGAATAAATCTGCCACCTTTTTCATAGTTTTCCTTTTCCCTGGCCAAAGCCCAGTTATAAGCAAATCTTGAAGCACCTGCGTACTGAAACAGCTTAGTTTTCTGTACATTGTTTGGGATCAACATTACTTTTATGGCTTTTACCATCGGTCTCCTCCTGCATCAATTCTCGGATAAATTTCTTCGCTTTGTTCGCTCGTTTTCCTTGTAACTTGCAGCTAAATACTGTGATTATCTGTACTAAATCTTCAACGAGTTCTTGTTGCTCAGATTCTTCAGTATTGTCAATAATCTCAATCTGTCGTTCTAAATCATCTTTTTGTTTGTGGCTTAAAAACACGACAATAATGATAATACGGTTTTTAGGCTTTACATTCATTACCTGGTTGAGCTGTTCATCGGAATAATACCTATAACCACTTGTTGTAGTATGATGCGGATGAAGTTTTCCATTAGAATCCCAATTTCGTAATGTCTGTGCTGATACACCTATAATTTATATACTTTTATAAGCCTTATTCAGCTGTTCAATCACCTCCTTGTGAAAAATTGCGTACATGCCTGGAATCTTGTGTAGAATTGAACTAGAAACATCAGAATAATAAAAGAAATAACAAGATCAAACCAACATGTCAGAATGAACCGGTTATCAGCAACCGGCTTCGCCCTTTGCGATGAACAGCCCGGCTGTCCCCGCTCGCGCTTCTCTTCTTCGATCACGAGCCCGCGCTGACGTGCTCTACCGCCTGCTTCGCAGGCTGCTCGTTCTCTAATGGCACGAGAAAAACAAATGCCGCTTTCAGCGTCGCTTGTTTTTCTTTCGTGCTCGCGCTTCTCTCCTTCGATCACGAGCCCGCGCTGGCGCGCTCTATCGCCTGCTTCCGCAGGCTGCTCGTTCTCTAATGGCACGAGAAAAACAAATGCCGCTTTCAGCGTCGCTTGTTTTTCTTTCGTGCTCATTATATAGCACAATCGGCTTGAAAGGGAATACCGTAAACGGTATGACTTTCAAGCCGATCCAAATATGGTACTACAGTTCACTCGTAGTTTCCTGGGAGCAGATTTCGCGCTTGCGGGAAAATCTGCTCCCAGGAAACTACGAAGGGAGCGCCATTTCATGAGCAAAAGGAGCTGCGAAGCAGCGGAAAGCATCGAAGATGCGCTTTTGCGAATGAAATGGCGCGGTGAACTGTTAGAATATTACGCCTGGATTTCCCGCACCAGGCAATATTGTTTCAGGGAAAAATGCTTTTCCACGACTCCGTACACCTTAAACCCGAACTGCTGATAAAACGCAACGTTACGCGGGTTGTGCGTTTCCAGCGAAATCATCAGATCGTTGCGTTCCGCGTATGCAACTGCCTCTTCCACCAGCGTCGCCGCGATTCCGTGATGCTGCATTTCCGGATCAACCGCCAGATAAATAATATGTAGTCTCCGATCCTGATGCAGCTGATCCGTCCAGCTGGAATTCAGGTAATCCCTGCCGAGCACGAAATTAAAAAATGTCTTCAGGCTGTGATCCTCCCGGATCAGATAGCCCTCCGTGCGCAGCGTCGCCTGCACCTCCGTAAAATAACGATGCAGCAAATGATACGGCTCCGTTTCATCCGAAACGACCAATATGCCGTTTAAATCCTTACTGTCTGCAAAAAAATTTCACACGTCTCATAAAATTCCGTCAGGTCGCATTGAAACAGCTCCGGCATCAGCCGTTTCCGCACCTCTTCATCCGGAATCAGCTCCACATACAACGGGTCCGCCGCAAACGAACGGCACAACAGCTCCTCAAGCTTCGACAATTCCTCTTCCTGTACTCGATACAGTTTTTCACTGTCCATAAAATTCCACTCCGGCTTCTCTCAAAAGCCGCTCCATCCTTTCCGTCTGCACGCACAGCGCATCGATTTCTTTCCGGTACAAATCGCTCTGGCGCTCATATGCAGCCTCCAGCTGTGCAATTTCTTCCGTAAAATCACTGCAGTCCGTCTTTTCTTTTTCCAGAAGTCCGGTCACAACCGGGAAAAAGTTTTCAAACCCGATAATTCTTCCGGTTCCCCATTTCAGCCGATCTGCGCTCTGATCCAATGCATACGATGTAAAATGTCGATAAACCTCTTCTTCAAACAAAAATGCGTACCGGTTGCTGTCGATCTCATACAGCTTGCGCAGTGCCGCCGAGAGCCTTCCCTCTTTCAGATTGCGCACCGCACCTTCCAGAAGCTGCAAACGATCCTGCAAAATTCCATGCGGAAACAACACGTTTCCATACCAGTCGATCCGGACATAGGCGTCCTGCTCCTGCTGGAAAACCTGTAAAAGCGCTCGTTCCAGCTTCCGGGTGTCTGCCGCAGGTACTTCTGCAGCAGTGTCCGTTCCCTGCACACATGTGATAAAATCTCCATTCACCGCTCCGGCATCGTCAGTCTCCGCCGTGCGCAGTCCAGATGCATTTTTCCACACCAGCCGCCGATGCGTCAGCGTGCCTCGCGTTCCGGTTCGTTTTCTCTACCTTTGCATACAGCTGTTGCGCCGTCGCCGTTGCCTGCTCCAACACCCGCAACAGCCGCTGTCCGTCCGCGCCGGTTTTTTCACACCATTCGCTGTCCAGCCGCTCCCTTGCTTTTCGGAATACTCTGGAAAAATCCAGCGGAACAACAACCGTACGGTCAATCGCCATCAGCAAAAGTCCAAACAGCTCATGGTGCATCCGATAAACATCCTCATCGTAAAAGCCGTCGTTGTCGAACTGTGAATGATAGTTCGTTTCCATAAAGCTTCCGCCCGTAAAATCATTTACCATCGACGGAATTCCGGCAATCGCAATGGAAAAATCGTCCGACCAGGTTTCAATCGGCGCGGTAATCCTCGTTTCCTCCGGATATGCGCCGGTCAGGCTCGGCAGTTCTTCCAAAAATTCTTCCAGAAAAGAAACGTATTCGAACGTGCTCCGAATCCTCGCCCGCGTCCCGTGTGCCAGCGCAGGGAGCTCAAAATTCAGGTCGGCAATCACGCTTCCCCGCCACTCCGGATGCGCCGTAAATACCTGTTCATACGCGCCCGTCGACCAGTCGAACTGCGAATCCGCCACGCCCCATTCCTCGGACGCCATGCAGCAGAACATCAGCGTATTTTCGGGCTGATATCCAATTTCCAGCAGCGTTTTTCCCATCGAAAGCATCATCGAAATTGCGGTATTATCATCCTGAAAACCATCAAAATAGGAATCGTAATGTGCGGAAAGCATAATTCTGCGCTCCGGGTGCGTTTTTCCGGGAATCTCCCCGACGATGTTATAGGTCGTCTGCGCCGGGATCACCTTTGTCGAAGCGTCAAACAGCACCTTTACCTCACTGCGGCCCTGCAGCATTTTTTTCAATTGATCTGCATCGTGCCGGGCAATCGAAAATGCCGGTGCATTCGACGGTCCCGCGATATCCTGTGCGTTCAGTGCGCGTTCGTCTACCTCTCCGTAGCCGCCCGTCTGTGCGGCAATGACAGCTGCCGCGCCTTTTAAATGCGCCTGATAAACCGGATAATTGATCCACCACTCATCCCGCTGGTTGATATCCACTAATACGAGCTTTCCGGTCACATCCATTCCTTCATAATCCTGCAGAGTTCCTCTGCCTGCATACACAACCGAGTAGCACTCCGGTCCGTCCGTCACAAAATTCGTCTGATACGCGCCAAGCTGTATCGTTTCCTCTTCGCCTTTTTCGTTTAAAAAAGTCATTTTCGCGCGTTCAAATTCCCACGCGTCTACTGTAATCGCATCCTTATGGATAATCGGAAAACCGATTGTGTGCATCTCCTGCTCCAGCATTTCCCCGGTTGCAAGCTCTGCCTTCGACCCCGCCGTCCGATAGCCGAGTTCTTCGTTGGTGCGGTGTTTTTCCATCCGTTTCGCCAGATGATAGGAATAGGAAATATCCAACTGCTGTCTGTATTTCTCCTGCATGTCCATCGTATACCACTCCTGTCTGTCATCGCTTTTATGCCTGATCCGGTATCATAGGAGACAAAAGACCTTTTTGATCCCGACATCATTTCAGTCCCAGTATATCATTCTTGTAGCAAAAGACAAGAAGGTTTCCGCTGCATAGAGGGAAAAGATTGAAAAATAAAATTTTTCAATCGCGAGATTTGTGTCTGCGCTCACTTGACACAAACTCGACATGCGCAAAAAATGTGCGCAGAAAGGAGGAGAAATATGCCGCGCAGAGGCGACCGGTTGTGGCTTTGCGCGGCATATTGTATTTTGCGACGATGTCTGGTTACCCGATTACAAGCTCCCTGCCGCCCATTTTTTCATACAAACGGTGAGAAATGGAAACCACCGTCCGGTTTTCCGGCGCGCCTGAGTGCATACAAAACCTCCTGCTCTGTGCCTGCATCGAGGTTCGCCGTGATTTCATCCAGCAGCAGAATCGACGGCTTCGCTGCAACCGCCCGGGCAATGGACAAAAGCTGCCACTGTCCCTGAGAAAACAATGCGTCCGTGCAGGGCGTATCATAGCCCTGTTTCATTCCGGCAATCACTTCATGCAGTCCTGCCAGCTTCGCCGCTTCGACCGCATCCTCTCTGGAAATCATCGGATCAGAAAGCGTAATCTGCTCCAGAACGGTTCCGGGAACCCGCTTAAAGCTCTGCTCCACGCAGCCAAACAGACGCCGTCTGATACTGTCCGGAAGCAGATAAGCGTCCTGTCCATATATTTTTACACAGCCCTTTTGCGGACGATACAGCCCCAAAAGCAATTTAAAAATTGTGCTCTTTCCTGCGCCGGTGCGCCCGGTCATCGTTACCTGCTCGCCGGTTTTTATCTCGAAGCTCAAATGCTTCAGAACCATCTTTTCCTCTTCATAGCCGAAGCTGACGTCTTCCAGGGAAATGCATGCGACCGCAGGCGATTTTGCCGGCTCAGCGGCCGCAGCGCGATCCGAACCAGCGGCCGCAGCGCAACCCGAACCAGCGGCCGCAGCATAATCCGAACCAGAGGCCGCGCCGGCTCTGCCAAGTTCTACCATCGCTTTTTCTCCCGCCTCCCCGGAGGTTTCCAGCCGCGTCGGCAGCTCCAGAAATTCTCCGACACGCTTCGCACCTGCCAGCGCCTCCTGGATCGTCTGGATTTCCATGCCAATGCTTTCGATTGGGGAAAAAGATTCTCGAAATATAGGAAATTACCGCAACCGCCGTACCGACTGACATGCCGAAAAACATTCTGGCTTCCAGGCCGGACGAAGCCGACAGCAACATGACAACGCCCGTCACCAGCGCATCTGTAATCAAAATAACCGGAGAATACAGTGCATCGTAAAAATTTGTACGCTCCATCGCAGCGTATCCCTCCTGCAGCGTACGGTCATAACGTTTGCGCATAAAGCCTTCTTTTCCAAAAACATGGATCATCCGAATGCAATGAATCGTCTCCGGCACAAGACCCGACGTCCGCGCAGCAGCCTTTCTGCTGTCCATCTGCGCAGCCAGCATTTTTTTCTGAACATGTCTTGTAAACAGTGCGATCAGCGGCAGAACTGCCAGCAGAGTAATCGCGAGTCCGCGGTTTTTCTGCCAGAGCACTGCGTAAATACCGATCATCGTGCAGGCGTCTGCAAACATGCTGATGATACCGGAGGTAAACAGCGTTTCCAGCGTATCAACATCTCCGACGAACCGGGATGCGATCGTTCCTGCGTCCATTTTACTCAACGTATCCGCGGACAGCTGCGACAGCTTTTCGCACATCTGACTGCGCAGGCCGTGAGTCAGCTTCTGTCCGAATACGATCAAAAGACTTTCCCGCGTAGATTCCAGCAATCCCGCCAGTGCTACCACGCCGAAATAGGAAAATGCCTGTACAATCGGCATCGAGTTTCCCGCAGTCAGCCCGTCCACGATGTTTTCCAGAATCAGCGGCGGCACAAGTGCAGTGACGACTGCGCCGACTACGGTGATGACCAATGCAATCGGAAGCAGAAGATTCTGTGTGCAGATTGATCCCACCGCAGTGAGAATTTCATGATGCGCCTTTGACGGCATCGTTTTTTTCAAACGCTCACGCATGGTCTGCTCCCTCCTTCCATACCTTGCACAAATTTGCATATTCCGGAACGATCTGCAGCATTTTTTCGTGCGTTCCTGTCTGCGTCTGTCCGTTTTCCATCCAGATGACCTGATCCGTCTGATCAAACAAATACAGGCGGTGCGAAATCAGCAGGATAATCCGATCCTTTGACATCGCTTTTAATTCCCGGAAAATCTCCTCCTCCGTATTCCGATCCAGCGCCGCAAACGGGTCATCCAGAACGATCAACGGCTTTGCATGGGACAGCGTCCGTGCAAGCGCCGTTCTCGCCTGCTGCCCGCCGGAAAGCCGCACGCCGCGGCTGCCGACCAGTGTATCGATGCCGTTTTCCATTTCGGACACTTCCCGGTCTAGGCAGACGCGCGAAAGCTCCCTGCCGACGTCGATCTGCTCCTCTCCGAGCGCGACATTGTTTCGGACACTGTCCGCCAAAAGCTCCGGATCGTGTCCCTGCCATCCGACCATGCTCCTGCGTTCTTTGTCTGAATATTCAGATAATTCTTTCCCGTTTAACAAAACATGCCCGGTATAAGGCACTTCTCCCAGAAAAATTTTACCAAGTGTCGATTTGCCGCACGCAACAGGACCCGTGATCCCGATGATCTGTCCAGGCTTTGCACTTATCGTCAATCCGTCAAAAATCTGCTTTCCGCCCGGATATGCGCCGCCCGCCTGATCCAGCTTCAGGCTGACCGCCCCGGCTGTCTTTTCTTCTGTTTCTTCCGGAGGCTCTGTCAGCAGCGGACGGATTCTTTTCCACGAAACGTTCGCTTTCTGTACGGAGTTAAACAGCTTCGCCGCCTTCGAGGACTTGACCGCAAGCTTTCCATAGCAGGATAAAAATGTCGTAAACGCTGCGATGTTCCAAACCGTCCATCCGCTGTTTAACACATTTTTCGAACCGAAATACAAAATCAGCACGGTGCTTCCCATGGAAATCACCTGATACAGAGGAGGCATCGCTACGACCTGCATCCCTGCACGGACTGCTGTTTTTTCGTAATCGTCCAGCTGTTTTTCATACATGCCGCTGCGCTGTTTTTCACAGCCGTAAATCCGATAAGTCACCGCGTTGCCCGCGCGGTCCAGCGTCGCTGTATTCAAGCGTCCGGCGCTCTCCTTATATGCGGCATTGCTGCGCTCTACCACGGTTTTCATCTTTTCCGCCATCAAATAGGAAAACGGCGGGAACAACAGACACAGCAGTGCAAGCCGCCAGTCGTACCACAACAGCATCGCAGCATAGGCAAGCAGCGCAATACCGGTATCAAAAATCTCCGTCGTGAACTTCCGGATTCCCTCTACGCACGCATCCACGTCAGACACCGCTTTTGTCAGAAGGCTTCCGGCCCCCTCTTTTTCCAGCTCACCTACACTTTTATGTACCAGATTCCCGTAAAGCACCTGCTTCATGCTCCGGTTGATATCGTTCGCAAACCGGCGCACATAAAACCGCTTGATGTAGCGCGCGCCCTGCACGAATCCGATCACTGCCACATACGCGCACACCAAAAGCAGCATATCGGTAAAAAATTTTTTCCCTGTAAACACATCCAGCAGGCACTGTGCAAGCCGTCCTTCAAACCACGGCCCCGCGAGCAGTCCGATATTATAAATCAGGCCGGAAACCGTCACCGCAAGCAGCGGCTTCCACTCCGTCACAAAGTAGCTTCCGATCTGATCCGGTTTTCTCCCGGCAGTCCGGATTCCCGATTCTTTCCTGTCGCACATCGTCGTCCCTTCAGCCATCCTTTTCTCCCCTGTCCATCCGTTCCTTTACCTGCAAAAATCCAGACCGGCTTTCTTTTTTCGATCTCAGATACAGTCGATCCAGCATTTCGCAAAAAGTGCTCGGTTTCTGATTCGTCCAGTTCCTCCATCAGCCACTCATAAAACGTCGATTCAATGCTGACCTTGGAGTTTTTCAGCCCTTCCGCCTTTTTTGTCGCATACAAAAAGCTGACTTCTTTTGTCCTCTGGATTGTCCCGGCGAATCAGGTAGCCCTTCGCTTCCAGGCTTGCCGCCCGGCGCGCCGCAGCTCCCTTGTCGATCTTTAATTCTTCCCGCAGCTGCGCCTGTGTGATGCCTGGATGGTGCCGCACCAGATGGATAAAATCGAACTCCGCCGTCCCAATTCCTTCCTCCTTCATCGTCTGTACCGTCAGCTTATTTAACTCCCGCGCAATTTTCGTCATTTTCCGTTCGGTTTTATCCATCGCAATCGTCCTCCTGAATTTAAGTTGCATGGGCTTTCCTGCACGATAGTTTTTCAAAATGGATGTACCTACATCTTTCTTTCATTCTAGTTTATCCGCAGAGAACTGTCAACCGTTTTCCTGCGCTTGAATTATCCGGAAAACCGCGCTATGATGTTTTTAACTGACTTATGTATCTCACAAAGAAGGGAGCTTCGTATGACTTTAGAACCGCTTATTTTAAAAATGATTTCCTACGATCACGGCAGCCCGGAGCGCATTCAGCATTTTCTGAAGGTGCACAGCTTTGCAAAGACGATCGCTGTTTCCGAGCAGCTCGATGAAAAAACACTGTTCATTACGGAAGCTGCCGCCATCGTGCACGATATCGGCATCCGGCTGTGTCTGGAAAAATACGGAGACGGAAACGGAAAATTACAGGAAAAAGAAGGTCCTGCCCTGGCAGAGCAGATGCTCTCCGAGCTGGGATTTGAAAAAGATGTGATAGAGCGCGTCAGCTTTTTAGTCGGTCATCATCATACTTATACCGGCATCGACGGTCTCGATTATCAGATTCTGGTGGAGGCGGATTTTCTGGTCAACCTCTTTGAAGGAAACACGGACACAGCCCATATCCGGGCGACCTATGACAACATTTTCCGCACAGAGACCGGGAAAAAAATCTGCCGCGAAATGTTTGGCTTATAATGTGGAGACATCATCAGCTTTTCTTTCCATTTCGCGGCATTTTGTTAAAAGGATGGGCCTCCCACAAAAACGGCGACGCTGCGCGGTTTCAGGATAAATTCACTGTCAATGACAGTCATCTGTGACTCCTTTTCGGGCATTTCCGGCTGGTCCGTATTGACCGCAAGCCTCCATACAAAGCCGTTTGGAAGCTTCGGCAGAAAAAACTGCTGATCCTCCCAGAAAACATTGACCGCCAGGTACACGAGATCTTCCGTTTCCAATTCCCGGGTTCGCTCCATTTCCAAGCTCCACACAGATTCCCGGCGTCTCTCTGCTTCCTGACTCCACGCGTTTTCCTGATTTCGTCCTGTTTCTGACTGCTTCCGGCCGGAACCGCCCCCGCAAACATCACGCCCAGGAATTTACTTTCCTGGGTCACATTATTGTCCCAGGGCTGATTCGTATGGACGCTGACCGTCGGGAACCCAAGCCCGGACGGACTGCATTCTCCGCGGATTGCAGAGTGTTTTTTGCGGAATGCAATCATATACCGGAAAAATTCGTAAATTTCTCTATTTTTTTCCAACAGCGACCAGTCCAGCCAGGAAATTTCATTGTCCTGGCAGTAGGCGTTGTTGTTGCCAAACTGCGTATTGCAAAATTCGTCTCCCGCCAGAAACATCGGCGTTCCTCGGCTGCACAGCAACACCGCACAGGCATTTTTGATCATTCTTTTCCGAAGCGCTTCTATTCCGGGATTGTCGGATTTTCCCTCGTACCCACAGTTCCAGCTCCGGTTATCATCTGCACCATCAGTATTATTCCAGCCGTTTTCCTCGTTATGTTTTTCATTATAAGAATACAGGTCGTACAGCGTAAAGCCGTCGTGACAGGTCAGAAAATTGATTGACGAATTGTAGCCCCGATACTGCCCGCCGTACAGATCCGGAGAGCCGGTAATCCGCTTTGCTGCCTGTGCAGCGAACCAGTACTCTCCTTTTAAAAAGCTGCGCATATCATCCCGGTATTTACCGTTCCATTCCGACCAACGGTTCCACGCCGGGAAATTTCCGACCTGATACAAACCGCCCGCATCCCATGCCTCCGCAATCAGGTTGACGTCCTTCAGCACCGGATCTTCCGCCAGATTCCGAAGCAGAGGCGGCTGTAACAGCGGCGTCCCGTCCTCGTTTCGTCCCAAAATGCTCGCAAGGTCAAAGCGAAAACCGTCCACCCGATAATGAATTACCCAATGCCGCAGGCATTCCAGAATCATCTGCTGTACGACTGGATGGTTGCAATTTAACGTATTTCCGCATCCGCTGAAATTATAATAGTCTCCCTCCGGCGTCAGCATATAATAAATCCGGTTGTCGATTCCCTTAAATTCAAAAAACGGTCCCTGCTCGTTTCCCTCCGCGGTATGATTGAACACCACGTCTAAAATGACTTCGATTCCGTTCTGGTGAAGCTCCCGGATGAGATTTTTAAACTCCGTCCCTTCCCGGTTATACTCCTGACGCGCCGTGTATCCTGTGTTCGGTGCAAAAAATCCAACCGTGTTGTAGCCCCAGTAATCCAGAAGCGTCCTGCCGCCGATTTCACGTTTTCCCATCGTCTCGTCGAATTCAAACACCGGCATCAGCTCAACCGCAGTGATGCCAAGCGCCTTCAGGTAGGGGATTTTTTCCCGGATACCCTCAAACGTTCCCGGAAACTGCACGCCCGAGGAGGCATGCTTTGTAAAACCGCGCACATGCATCTCATAAATAATCAGCTCCTGCATCGGCTTTTTTGGCTCTCTGGCGTCACCCCAGTCGAAATCGTTGAACACCACCCGCCCATGATAACCCTTCTCCCGGTCGGGCTCTTTTCCCCAGATGCTCTGCTGCGTCACCGCCCGCGCATACGGATCCAAAAGCACTTTTGTTTTATCATAAATCAGCCCTTTTTCCGGGACGTTCGGCCCGTCCATCCGATAGGCGTACTCAAAATCGTAAATATCCAGACCGAACACGATCATCGAATATACCCGCCCGATCCTGTAATTTTCCGGAAAAGGAATCGTCCCGTAAGGCTCTTTTTCCCCTCTGTGAAACAGCAGCAGCTCACAGGAAACCGCATTCTGAGAATGAATTGTAAAGTTGACGCAGCTTCCGAAGGAAGTCGCTCCGTTGATTTCATATAGCCCCGGACGGATATCGAATCCGTTGACGCGATCCAATGGGTTTAAAAACTGTTTCTCTGCCGCAAGCGGATTTAGGTTCATGCTGTGTGCCTCCTGTCCCTTTCGATTCTTACTCCCAGTTTATCATCTGTAGGGCAGGATGCAAGCAGGAAAGTCTGGTCATCGCTGTTTTTCTCCGGAAAGAAGAGGTATCCACTGCAGCGGTTTGCGCACCCCGGCGGCACGCGCGCCATACTATATAGAAACGGAGCGTTTCAGGTGATCTGCATGGCAGTCTCTTCTCTGGATATTCTGAATCTGTCCCACTCTTTCAAGGACGTGTGCGAAGCGCACGCCAAATCTCCCGAATGTCTCTCCTGCACGCTCCGTCTTTTACTGGAATACAACCTGATTCAAGCAAACCTGGAATATTCCAGACGCTTTTGCTGCACCCCCCAGGCACCGGACGACGCAGCTTCTAAAAACTGCAAAAAGGAATTTCCATCTGCAGAATCGTAGATTGTCAACAAAGCTAAAAAAGTTTTGAAAAGAAAGCAAATTCTGGTAAATTTCAATAACATTTCTTCCTTTTTTCATTAGAATAATGTCGATTTTATAAAAATTTCCTTTTTTTCTTTCCTTTTTTGTATTACAATGAAATTATCAAAAATCGATCGAAAGAAAGGGGTTTTTCCAATGGCAAACAGAATTATGCTCAACCAGACCTCCTATCACGGAGCTGGCGCAATCGAAGAAATCGCAAACGAAGCAAAGGCTCATGCTTTCCGGAAAGCATTTGTATGTTCCGATCCGGATCTGATCAAGTTCGGCGTAACCGCAAAGGTAACGGATATTTTAGACCGCGAAGGTCTTGCTTATGAAATCTACTCCGATATCAAAGCAAACCCGACCATCGAAAACGTAAAGAACGGCGTTGCAGCGTTCAAGGCTTCCGGCGCTGACTACATCATCGCAATCGGCGGCGGTTCCTCTATGGATACCTCCAAGGCCATCGGCATCATCATCGCCAACCCGGAATTTGAAGACGTCCGCAGCCTCGAAGGCGTTGCTCCCACCAAAAAAAGCCCTGCGTTCCGATTATCGCTGTTCCTACCACTGCCGGCACCGCTGCAGAGGTTACCATCAACTACGTTATCACCGACGTAGAGCGCAAGCGCAAATTCGTATGCGTTGACCCCCACGACATGCCGATCATCGCAGTCGTTGATCCCGATATGATGTCCTCCATGCCAAAGGGTCTGACCGCTTCTACCGGTATGGATGCTCTGACCCACGCAATCGAAGGCTACACCACCAAGGCTGCATGGGAAATGACCGATATGTTCCACTTAAAGGCAATCGAAATCATTTCCAAATCCCTGCGTAATGCCGTTGCTAACACCAAAGAAGGCCGTGAAGGCATGGCTCTTGGTCAGTATATCGCAGGCATGGGCTTCTCCAATGTCGGTCTCGGCATCGCTCATTCCATGGCACATACTCTGGGCGCTGTTTATGACACCCCTCACGGCGTTGCATGCGCAATGATGCTTCCGATCGTTATGGAATACAACGCAGACTGCACCGGTGAAAAATACCGTGAAATCGCACGCGCAATGGGCGTAGAAGGCGTTGATCAGATGGATCAGGCTGCTTACCGTAAAGCTGCGGTCGATGCTGTCCGCAAGCTTTCCGAGGATGTCGGCATTCCGTCCAAGCTCGAAGCCATCAAGGAAGAGGATCTTCCGTTTCTGGCAGAATCTGCCCATGCAGATGCATGCGCACCCGGCAACCCGAAGGATGCAAGCATCGAAGATCTGCCCGCATTATTCCGTAAGCTGATGTAAAAAGAATGTGCCTTGGCACATCCTCGCGAAGCGTTTTTATTTCATAGGACGTATTTTCCCATGAAACAAAAAACAGCCCCGACAGTTTTTATTCATGACAATAGAATGCTCGCGGAGCGTGCATTCTATTGTTTGAAAACTGCCGGGGCTGTTCCTTTGCACCTCTTATAACGGAGGCGCGCCTTCGATTTTTACTTAATTTCTTCCGGATTGGGTTTCAGGGTAACGCCTCTGTTGATATCACCCTTTAAATCCTTACCAAACTCATAGTCATTGCCAGGCAGAATTGCATTCAGGATAATACCTGCCAGCGCTGCGATTGCAAGACCGGTCAGCGTGATGGATGTACCGAATACCGTAAAGGTCAGACCACTGGAGAAGCCCAGGCCGCATACCAGGATTACTGCTGCGATAACCAGGTTGCGGGACTTGGTCAGGTCTACATGGTTCTCTACTACGTTACGGACGCCGATTGCGGAAATCATACCATACAGCATGAAGCTTACGCCACCGATGATTGCGGACGGCATGGAGCCGATTACATCAGCCATCTTCGGAATAAAGCTTAAGATTACTGCGAATACAGCTGCAATACGGATCACTCGGGGATCATGTACATGGCTTAATTCCAGAACGCCGGTGTTCTCACCGTAGGTGGTGTTTGCAGGACCGCCAACCAGAGCGGACAGAGCGGTTGCAAGACCGTCGCCTACCAGAGTGCGGTGCAGACCGGGATCAGCGATGAAGTTTTCGCCGACTGTTGCGGAAATCGCGGACATATCGCCGATGTGCTCCATCATGGTAGCAAGCGCGATCGGAGCCATAACTAAAATTGCAGTCAGGTTAAATTTGCACAGCTGGAAAGGCGGCAGGCCAACCCAGGATGCAGATGCAATGTTGGAGAAATCCAGGATAGCGCTTCCGTCCGGATTTGTCAGGCCAATTGCATTTAAAACAGCTGCAACAACATAGGAAACCACAACGCCCATCAGAATCGGGATAATTTTGAACATTCCTTTTCCCCAGATGTTAAATACGATAATGGTTCCAAGTGCAATCAGAGCGATCAGCCAGTTGGTCGATGCGTTGGAGATTGCAGACGGTGCAAGGGACAGACCGATACAGATGATAATCGGACCGGTTACAACAGGCGGCAGATAATGCATAACGCGATGTACACCTGCAAGCTTGATGACCAGGGCAAGCACCAGATACAACAAACCAGCTACAACAATACCGCCACAGGCATAAGGCAGCTTTTCTCCCATGGTCATGTCTGCGAAAATTCCGGTGTTCAGATTTGCTACCGTAGCAAAACCGCCCAGGAATGCGAAGGACGAACCAAGGAAAGCCGGTACCTTCAGCTTGGAGCACAGGTGGAAGAACAGAGTTCCCAGACCCGCGCAGATCAGGGTTACCTGAATGGAAAGCCCTTCTCCTTCAAAATAGTTGTTGACCAGAATCGGTACCAAAATCGTCGCACCAAACATTGCGAACATATGCTGCAGACCTAACAGCAGCATCTTCGGTACACCAAGTGTTCTGGCGTCTTTAATTGCCACACTTTTCTCCTCCATTATGAACCTCCTATAAATTTTTATCTGTTCTATAGTAGTCTCTTTCTTTCTTTCCGTCAATCATTTCCTGTAGAAAAAAACCTTCTATTTTCTATGTAAATTCAGTTTTTTCCTCTTTTTTTCCAAAAGATAGGGTGCGCTATAATAAATTCTGCACGCCATTGGTGTGCAGTTCACACGCACCAAAGAAAGGACTTCTATTATCATGACTTCCAGTTCCGAAACCTCCCGGCTGTCCGGCCGCCCCGCCTGGGCGTTCGACCGCAGGATTTTCTTAAACGGCATGCGCGACGGCGTTCCCATCGCACTGGGCTATTTTGCCGTTTCCTTTTCCCTCGGCATCGCCGCAAGAAACGCCGGTCTGACGCCGCTGCAGGGCTTTTTTGCCAGTCTGTTAAACAATGCTTCCGCCGGCGAATATGCTGCGTTCACCTTAATCGCCGCCAATGCGACGCTTTTCCAGGTAGCGCTTATTACTTTGATCGCAAATGCGCGGTATCTGCTGATGAGCTGTGCGCTCGCGCAGCGCTTTGCGCCCGGCACACCGTTTTTCCACAGACTGATTATCGCTTATGATGTAACGGACGAGCTGTTCGGCATCACGATTTCCCGCCCCGGCTGCCTGAATCCGTTCTATACCTATGGTGCGATTTTACTTGCCGCTCCTGCATGGGCATTCGGCACAGCCTTCGGCATCATGGCAGGAAATGCGCTTCCGCTGCGCGCTGTCAGTGCGCTCAGCGTCGCCCTTTACGGCATGTTCCTCGCAATCATCATCCCCCCGGCACGGAAAAATAAAGTCGTTGCTGTCCTGATCGTCATCAGCTTTGCATTGAGCTTTTTCGGCAGTTATGTGCCCGGAATTTCTGCATTGTCCGACGGAACCCGCACGATTTTGCTTACCGTGCTGATTTCCGCTGCCGCAGCAATTTTATTCCCGGTCAAAAATACACAGGAGGAATCCGAACATGAGTCGTAATGTGCTTTATATCGCCGTCATGGCGCTGGTTTCCTATACAATCCGCGTCCTTCCGCTGACGCTGATCCGCAAACCGATCCGCAACACATTTATCCAGTCGTTTCTTTATTATGTGCCTTATGTTACGCTCGCTGTGATGACCTTTCCAGCCATCCTGCACGCAACGCAGTCGCCGATTTCCGGTGCAGTTGCCCTGATCGCCGGAATCATCGCCGCATGGCTCGGCGCCGGATTATTTCCGGTATCCGTGATCTGCTGCGCACTGGTTTTCCTGATCGAGCTGTTTATCTAAAAAACTGATATCACAGCTTAAATTTCTTGCTTTATCTTCCGTTACGAACTTGTTATGCTGTTCCTATGACACAGATCGATCTGAAATTCCGCACAATTTCAGCTCTGGGAGGAGAGTTATCGTTAATGGAAGATTTTAAAAAGAACTTGCTTAAAATGGGAAAAACAAACCGGACTGTCCCGGCGGTTTTACTGATCGCTGCTGTCTTCTTTCTGCTGTTCGGCATTTTTATGATCCCCCACAAAGTTCAGCCCTTTGACCCGACCTCCGGCGGCTATGCTTCCCTCAATATCGTCTATGTTATGGGCCCCTTCGCAGAGCAAACCTCTGACGGAAGGACTGTAAAGAAATATTATGTTGCCGAAAACGACAAAGGTTACTGGTCTATCATCAGCACCGAAAACTCCTGTCCCTTTCCTGTTTACAATGAAACCATTTCCGATGCCGATCTGAAAGCAATGGTTCCTCAGACTGCTGTCGGTCAAAGCAAGAAGATACCCAAAAAGCTTGCCGGATACCTTGTAGACTACTTTAATAACAACGGCTTTGAGCTCTCCCTTTCCGACTATGAGCAAACCTTGGGTGATCATTATCTCGATACCACCGCACCCTTGATGGGCAGCAGCCTTGTGCTCTTTATATTTTCTGCAGTCTTTTTCATCCTCAGTGTGATCGTCCTGATCTCCCTCAGGAAAAACAGCAATCACATTCAGACCTGTATTCAGGAGCTTATGCAAAACGGTGAGTTCGAACCACTCTGTCAGGATTTCCAGTCAACTGACGCTGCTTTTTATGACGGATTAGGTCTCGCTGTCTCTCCCCATTATCTCCTTTGACTTTTCCAATTTGCAGTATGGTTTTTCTGTATACCCCCTCGATCAGTTTTATAATGTTTTTAAATGCAACATGGTGAACGGTCAGCCTACAACATCCAATTACATTGCTCTGGAGCTCAAGAATGGACAGCGGATCCTTGTTGCAGCCTGCCCGAATACATCTAAAAGCTTTAACACTGCACTGGCTATGCTGAAACAATCTGTAAACGGAGGTATGCAATGGTGATCACTTACGGAACCAGAACCTTATTCAAGCGGGAAGGCGCATGGGGACATGCGATCTGTAAAAACTGCGGACATGATGCTCCCCAAACCCTTTGCCGCCAGCTCGATCAGGTAACACTTTTCTTTATCCCCATCGTCAGTCTTGAAAAACAACGCGGCATCCTGTGCGAAAGCTGCGGCATGATTGTCCCTCTCGACAAGGCAGAATACAAACGCCGCCGTGAAGCAAGACAAAAAGCTGCCCTTTTCTGAACTCTGTACGATAAAAAACCGGTCTTTTATGACCGGTTTTTTTGCAAGTTCATGACAATAGAATGCACGCTTTGCGTGCATTCTATTGTTTATTCTTTTTTCATAATCCATACTTCGCTGACTGCCAGCGCCTTTAAGGTATCGTAAACCTCCCAACGGACTTTCAGCGTGCCGTCCTGATAGGATTCCTTCGGCAGGTCGTATTCCCAGAACGGCTCGCTTCCAGCCTCTATCTCCCGGCGGACAGATTTTCCGTTCGGATTCTGCGCAATCCGGTCTGCCAGCAGGACTTTTCCGGCACGGATATTGACCAGCGTTTCATCCTTCAGCGCGGTCTGTCCCACAAATGCCCGGAAAAACGAATTCGGATAAAATACCTTCATCCCATAAGAAGCTTCCGGATCAAGTCCGGTAAACGTCATTTCCAGCGGTGTTCCATACTGCACCGTCACATTCAGCGCCCAGGTCAGCGGCATCGGGAACTCGTGGTACCAGCCGTCGATCTCATGCAACAGGCCGACCATTGTATACACGCTGTGATCGATGAATGGAGTTTTTAAATATCCGGGATCTTCCTCCCAGCTGTGCCATACGGAAACATGTGAAAAGCCTTCGTAAGTGCCGGGCGCGCAAAACTGATTTCCGTCGCCGGGATCCTGACGCAGGTTCAGCTGATGCAGCGCTGCACATCTGTTCTTTTCGTTCTGCATCTTTTCAATCCGCTTAAAGCTCTGCATCAAATACTGATAATCGTTTAACGGCATGCTTCTCGTCTGCAGGTACGCGCCGCGAATCCAGCACTGCCCGCCGTGATGGTTTTCGGTCAGCTGAATACCGCACAGATTCCGCAGGCTGTCTGCCAGCTTCAGCATTTCAAACAGCACATCCTCCGCTGCCGGAACGTCCCTGGAAAGATTCAGGATCGTCCGCGCCTCCCGGATAACTGCTTCGCTTCCGGTAATATCCGCCAGGTCGAGCACCGCACGCGCCTGCTGCTCCAGCTCCTGATCCTTTGCATATTTCTGTTTCGTCCAGTAATCCGTCAGAATCCGCAGCTTTAACATCTGATAGCGGTAATTGTTTTTCACCTGTTTCGATACGGTTTTATCGAATGCTGTAAAGGATTCATACAGTGCATCGATTCCGTCGTTTTCCAGAACCGGGCCATCCCAGTTATGCTCCACGTCCATCAAAAATTCCGCAACCTGCTCAGAGGTTTCCGAATCGATAAACAGGTTTGCATAATCCGCCATCGTTTCCTCTGCCGTCACCGAGCTGTCAAAATCCTGATCCGCCCAGAGGATCTTGTTGACGTCATCATGGATACCCTCGGAATAGGTGATCGAACCGATGGTATACGGCTCTAACATATTGTGAATCGCTTTCATTTTTTCCGGACGCGCATTGTAGCCCTCCCGTCCGCTCGTCAGTGCAAACGCCATATCCCAGTTTTCCACCGGGAACTGACAGTTCGAATTGTGGGAAATATCCGGATAGTTCCGAATGTTTTCACGATATTTTTCGGGAAGCTTCTCATACAGCTCTTCGATGCTGTCCTGCTCCCAGGGCGCAAAGCACACACCGGTAATCCAGTCCGGCTCCTTTGCGATTTCTTCATAAAAAGTATCGTACCAGCCAGGCTCCGGCTGAAAATGCTGCGGTGCAACCCATACGCCCGCTTCCGGATGATATTCGTGCAGAATTTCCACAAAATGCTCTGTCAGACGCATCGCATCCGTCGGCCAGAGGGAACCGGGATCCCCCAGCGGAACCAGCATTGCATCCAGATAAGGAATTGCAGAAAAGACCCTCCGGCGTTCTTCCATCTCCCGGTCGATGCACCCAAAATCATGATAATCGCGTCCGACATTCGGATACCACAACCAGACGTCCATGCCATAGGAATGAATGATTTTGGAAACCTCGCACATCAGCTCCATCGGATCTTCCGGGAAAAGTGCGGAATACAAACGGTCGTCCGTCTTCGGCGGAAGCAGCTCGATGGCGTTTGCTCCGAACAGCGCCAGATCCTCGATATACGCCTCGAATTCCTTTTTTGACCATGCACCGTAGGTATTGTTTTTGTCCCGGTAGCCCAACTGATGTCCCCGCAGCGGATACTGCGGCGTCATGCTCAGGCTGTCCAGCTCGTCCGGAATTTCAATGCTGCCTTTTTTTAAATTGCTTTTCTCAAAAGCCGCGCCATCCCGTAAAACTCACCGCGCTCGTCTTTTCCGAGCACAACGATGCGCCCGCTGCCGTCCGGGTTGTCGATAACCCGGATCCGGAAGCCCTCTTTGCCCGGCACAGTGATGCCGTCAAACAGCGCTTTGACCTCCTCGCTGCAGCTGTCCTCTTTATAAAACTCTATGCTGATTTTTCCAGACGTTTTAGACTGCAGTAAAGAAACACCGCTTCGTTTTTTTAAATTTTTGCAAAATACGTCCGCAGTCTTTTTTTCCAGAGCAGTCTGAAGCTGCGGTTTGTATACAACAGCTGATATGATTTTCATTTTCTTTCTCTCCTTTTCTTTATTTCCACAACTTCCGTGCCAGGATGTCCAGCGGCTCTGCAAACCGCTCAAACAGCCCGTCCTCCGTAATTTCATTTCCATCCTGCGATGCATAATCGTTCCACAGCATGTAGCAGGCTCCCAGCGTCCGGCTCGACCACCGCGGAAGCTCCCAGGTTCGCTCCTGCGTTTCGAAAACGTTCGGCTGCCACTTTTTTTTCCAGAAAATCCAGATCCAGACGGTCATAGCCGCCGCCCGGAATCAGGTACAGACTGCTGCTCAGCGAATTGATGATGGAAAATCCGGCATCATACATTTCCTGCGGATCTGTCCAGTCCGTATCCCATACCTGCAGCTGAATTTTTCTGGAAAGCCCCGAATAATCCTGTCCGGTCTTCGACAGGCTGCCCCACATGCGGATCGTCTTTTCCGGCGCTGCCTCCGCCACATAGTCCGAAAGCGCTTTCATATAATCCACAAAGGCTTTCTGATTTCCAAAATACTCGTCCATGCCGATATGCACCGTCCCCGTTCCGGAAAAAGCATCCGACTCTATCAGGTATTCCGACCAGATCGTCTCTGCCAGCTTCTGCGCTGCCGGGTTGGACAAATCCAGCTGATCGACACTCTCCGGGTCACCGGAAAGCCCAAGCTTCGGAAATACTTTTGTAAGTGCCAGACTGTGAGCGGGCGTGTCGATTTCCGGCACGACCTCAACGCCCATCACCGCAGCGTCCTCGATAAACTGTGCAAATTCTTCTTTGGAATAATACAGATCCTGCGACGTAATCGACTGTCCCGCTTTATTTCTCACATCCGATTCCAGCCGAAACCCCGCATACAACTGTCGCGCACCCTCTTTTGTCCCATCGTAATCGCTCTGGGAAATGATCTGATTGTCGTTCAAATGAATCTGCAGCGTGTTCATCTGATGCTTTGAAAGCTCTTCTGCAATGCGGTACAGAAGTTCGAGGGAAACCGGTCTGCGCCCTACGTCGATTCCAAAGCCCCGGACCGACCACGCCGGATAGTCCCGCAGCACGCCGGCCGGAAGCTGTCCTTCTGATTCCTCCCAAAGCTGTCCAAGCGCCACACACCCCCAGCGCACCCCGCGCCTCGTGCGCGCTGAAATCGAAATCACGCCCGGACTCTCTGCTTCCAAATTCAGTTCATACCCCTCGTCCCCAAGCGTCTGTGTCCATTCTTTCCCGTCCCCGACAGCCTTCCGGAAGTCCAGGACGATATCTCCTTCCGTTGGTTTTTCTGTATCCGCCAGCTTCTCAACCGATACGTCCTGCAGCAACTGTCCGGAAAGCTCCGTTGCAAAAAGCTGTGCCGTCCGCTCCAGCTCCTCGTCCCGGTACACGACCCGGATGAAACGGGTTGTCCAGTCAGAGTGGGCCGCTCCAGTGGACGCGCCACCGGGCTTCCATTCCATCGCGGTGAAGCCCTTTGGAAGGGTCACTGCCGAGAGGGCTTCCGGTACTTCCTCCCGTTCTCCGTCCACTTCCACCCTCTCCGATGCCGGAATCTTTGTCTGTATTCCCGGCAGTTCCTGCATTTCTCCGTCTTTTTCCAGAATAAATCCAAGCTCAACCTGCGTATCCGCGATCGTGTCCGTGATTTTTCCGTCCATATTTACCAGCACATCATAATCCGCACCGCCAAAGGAAATGCTGTACGGCTCCGGCACCGTTGGGAGCTCCAGCGTTCTGCGGCTCCCTGCTTCAATCACAGGTGTTTCAACCACAAAACAATCCTCCAACTGTCCGTACACTTCCAGCTCCTGTACCGAGACGTTCTGATAATACAGGCTTAAATCGCTTTCCTCTTTCAAAACGTCCGTCACATGCAGGCGAAAATACTGCGCCTCTACAGGCTCATTCAACACAATCTGCTGCTCTTTTTGCTCCGGCGCTTCTTCAAAACAGACGCCTGCTGCCAGTTCTCTTTATCCTGGGAATATTCCAGCGCATAGCTTTTCGCATTCGTCCGTTCCCAGTATATCCGAACTGCACCGATGCTGACCGGTTCTCCAAAATCCGCCATCAGCCAGTGATCGTTGTTTTCCCAATCGTTTTGCGACGACCAGCGCAGGGTTTCGTCCGTATGATTTCCGTCCCCCGCATACATCGCCCGAAAGTCCTTGCCTTCCTCGCTGTCCGCTGTCAGCTTCGCTTTTTTCTGTAAAATCAGATTTTCCCCAACGGTTTCTACCGTCAATCCGGCGTCACATTCTTCCGCACTCCATACCTGCCATAACGGCTGCTCTTTCTCAGAAATTTCTGTCATGCTTTGAGAAGCAGCTGACATTCCGAGTACTCCTGCAGCAAGCACTGTAACCTGAAGGAATTTTTGACACACGGACTGCGTGCCTGCCATTGGCATGCCGCCTGCCCACCGATTTGTCGCCTGCAGATTTTCCATCTTCCAGTCTGCGATCCGCGTGCAGCAACCTTCCGCTGTCTTTTCCCGTTTTTTTCTCTTTCATGCCATCCCAGAACCTTTCCAGTCCGATTTCTATCTACTATCCGAAAAATTTCATCACGATTTTTCCAGTCAGAGAAACAACCATTCCAATCGTGGGAACCACATAGATTCCTGCAAAAAGACTGCCAACAGCAGCCGATACAGCATACCGAAGCATTTTTCAGCCTTCCCCTTCTGCTCTGCTGCAATTTTCCATCCCGCCTCAGCTTTTCGCCTCGCAAAAAGCAGAATCAACAGGAATGCAAACCCCAATATGCTGATGCCAACCCCAGCTTTCAGTCCCGGTTCCTCAAACGAAAATACAATTTTATTTTCGCCCTCTGCCAATGTTATCCCCAGAAAGCCGCCAAGTATCGGCTCGATATCCACAGCTTTCCCGTTTTGTATACACTTCCATCCGTCTATCGCAATAAACGGAACAAACAACGTTTCTCCCTCTGCCGCAGACACACTCACATGAATTTGTGCATTGCGCTCTGAAATGGAACATTCTGACGGCTGCAGGATTCTGGCGGTTCCTGACTGCAATGCCGCCTGCCATGCATTCTCATGCAGCGCACCAAGCTCCATCTCCTGTGCTGCGACCAGCGTCCCCATCCGGTCGGTAACAGAAATCATCACCTCCTGCGCTTCAAAAGTTCCCAACCAAATCAGCCGATGTGCACTCGCCATCTGGTTTTTCTCCGGAATTTCAACCGGCTCACCGTTGACTGAAATAAAAATTTCATCCGCGCTTCTTCCTGCATCCAGATACAAAAGCTGTTTGTCCGTCACAGAAATACAAAGTGTTCCATCCTCCAAAACAAGCTCCTGAGCCGGGAAAACTTCCATGATATTCGTATACTCTTTCGAACCGGTCGTCACATCCACGCTCTGCTCTTCTTCAGAAGTCTGTCGATGTTTCGTTTCAACATCCTCTGCAGACAGAAGCTCTGCCCAGGCACGCTGATTGGAAAGTACGCTGCCGCTGCCCGACTGCCCCAAAGCTTCCTTTGAGAATACAAACACATTGCGCAGCATTGTATCGGAAATTTCCGTTCCGCCGACGGCACGCACCGAAACCCAGGGTGCAAGATAACCGAGACTTTCCAAAACCGCCTTTGTCTGTTTGCTTTCGGTCGGAAAGTATCCGCTGATCGAGCCTTTCCGGTCCACCAATGCAGCGTTGATCGGAAGATCGTCCCGATCTGCCTCGCGCGCAAGCAGCCACGAAAGCTCTGCGGATGCAGCGTTTTCATTCTCCGCCTGCTTTGCAATTTCTGTCATCTGTCGGTACGCCGCTTCATTTTCCTGTCGAACCGCATAATCTGGTGGCAGTAAGATCATTGTATACACACAAAAGCCGCCAACAAGTGCTCCAAGCACCGCCATTCCCGGGAACCCTGCCCCTCCTGTTTTTTCCCCGGAGGTCTTTGCATGCAGCACCTTTTGTCCGCACCACGCCGATACTCCAACAAGCAGCAATACAACCGCTGTCACAGCGGTTTCTTTCGGACACACCTTGCTGATCGCCAGCGAGGAAAACGCCTGCACCAGACGCTTTTCCCAAATGAGTGTCAGGCATACAGCGCCCAATGCGGATACAGCCGAAGCAACCAACAGGAGCACACAGCGCAGCCGGAGCCCTGCCGGATGTTTGCAGACATTTTCTGTATGAAAATCATCCGCATCGCGCTCCTTTCTCACCGCCACAAGTGCCGCCATGCTCAGTACCGCCATGTACCCATAGCGCACCGGGAAGCACACATAGGACCCCATATGCCACAGGAGGTTAGCCGGTTCCAGCAATACCGTCAGCCACAAAAATCCCGTCAGATACAGCCAGAACCGTTCTGCAGCGCTGTGCGTTTCCCGTTCCGCAGCGCTGCGCCTTTTGCGTTTCCGGAAACATCCCGAAGCAAACAGAAGCCCGATCAGTACCGGATTTGCAATCTGGAACAGCCTCTCAAACAAATCATCCAAACCATGCCGTTTCATCACACCGAAATAGGACAGATTTTCCCCGGAACGCGCGGACTGCAAAAGCAGAATCGCAGACGGGAGCAGAACCGCCGCCGAAATACAAATCCCGATCAGGGTATCAATTCCCATACACCCCATTTTTCGGGTACGGTTTTCTTTTCTCTCACAGGTATAGAGCCAGATCGCCCCGGCAAAAGTGAAAACAGAAGCGTCATAAACCCGAGCTGAATGGACAACATCAACTGCCATGCGAGCAAAACAGCGTACCAGCCGCCCTTTTTCTCCCGCAGCAAACGCAAAAGCGCCAGGCAAAACAGCGGAAAAATCACCGGGAAAATCATCCACTTGATGATCTGATAGTTATACGCCATGTACCCGCAGCATGCGTAGCAAAGGGCGAGCGCTACATTCTGAAAGCGTCTGCCCGATGCTGTTTTTTCCAGAAAAATATGCGCTGTAACCGCAGATGCAGTGCTGTAAAGCAGCACCAGCACATTGACCGCCTGATAAATTCTGTCCCGCCCAAACAATAGCAAAACATAGTTAAACGGATTGAGCACCTCATTGATCGTATCCGCATACAGATTCGCCCCGCCGGAAACGCTAAAGTCCAGAAACAGATTTTTCTGTCCTGTCACAACATCGTAAAAATGATACAAAAGCGGCAGATACTGGGAATATAAATCCATGATCGCCACTGATCCATCCCCGAAGGGATACATTTTTTATAAGAAAAAAAGCAGGCAAAACAGCGCCACACTGCAAAGTGCAGTAAGCGCCGTCGCCTGCCATGTTTTACGGGATTCTTTTTTCAGCTTTCCATGCCAGAATACTCTTTGGTCTGTCCGATTTTCCATTCAGATTTCTCCGTACTCTATCTTCCTTAAAGCAGACACCACACTGCCGTCATCGCCGTGCTCAACAGACAAAATACCAGCAGCAGTACAAAAAGCACCTGCGATATTGCTCTTTTCACCGCCGGATGCCCGGTCGCACCGCCCTCCCTGCGCCGCATCTCAAGCTGCTCTTTCGTGCCCTCCTGCCAGATAAACGCCAGCGCAATCGCCGGAAACAGCAGCTCGATTTCCATATATCGAAAATGCATGCTGCATTCCTGCGGATAGTCATAGGCAAACTTCAGATACAGGAGAAGGTGCACAAAATAGCCAACCACAAATAAAATCCGGCTCGCAGAATCGATGCCGAAGCGCTTTGCCCGAACGACAAATACGCGAATAAACGCCATCAATGCCGCCAGCGCCAGCAGCGCACCGACCAGCATCAAAAGCACTGCCAGCACCTTTACACTGCGTCCGACGTCCGCCATATCCCATTCACCCAGCACTGAGGTACGGATGATCTGCATCCATACATTATAGCCGCAGCCCAGCTTAAACTGACGTAAGTTGTCCAACATTTCCGATGGCACCGGGAACAGGAAACGGTTCAAAACCGGGACATTTCCGGTGTACTGCCAGGAATCCTCCGGCAGCGTATAAATCCACACGAGGGGCATATGGAACTGAATCCTATTTCGGATATAAAAGCTCATGCCAAGGGGAATCGAAACTACACCAAACAGAACGTACTGACCGAGCAGCTTCTTTACCGGGACGACGGGAATTGCAGCATTTCGGGTGCTCTCTACGCTGCATGCCCTACAATCTCGTCCATTGTCCAGACTTCTTACCAGCATCCAGAGCATCACCGCCGCGATCGGAAAGGCCATCTGCGCGACACTCTGTTTTGTCAACATACCAAGCGCGATAGAAACCGCCAGCTTTAAGATGTTATGAGCCGTCGGAAAGCGGCTCCACAAAATCGTATAGTACACGCACATCACCGTAAACATCAGGCTCATGCAATCGTTGTTCACGCTTCCGGAAAGCAGCACCAGCGCCGGATGGAAGCAAAACAGCAGCAGCACAAAGCGTTTTGCTTTTTCCGTCAGCTCAAACTGCTCTGCAATCCGCAAAAGAAACCAGAGAATAAGCAGCGAACAGACAAACGGGACGATTTGGATTGACTCCTCCAGCACATCCGTATTGGAAATAAAAAGAGAGCAAAGCTTCATCCACAGTGCGCACAGATAATGGTGCAGCGGCGGATGGTTGAACTGATAAACACTCGTCGGGTCAAAATCCGGCAGCTTCCAGTTTTCATATAAATACTGGATATATGCCAGATGTCCGCCTGTCACCGTATGCCCGGCATCCAGATCGATCATCCCGATATCATACTGTCTGTCATAGATCGTGGAAAAAAGCACATAAAACAGGCGCAGCATACAGCCTGCCGCCAGTATCACATCCATTTTGATCCGATCTGTCCTTTTTCCCACTTTCTCCATGCTCTCCCCCATTTCGCGCCCCGCGCTGCAGTAGTTTGACGCTGCGCTGTTCTTACATCCGCGCTATAATTTTTATGTCCGTGCCTCAGTTTTTGACCGCACGGCGCGGCCAGCTTTAATGCAGCAAAATCATCGAAAACAGTACGGTAAGGATACCGCAGACACCGATCGCCAGTCCGCTCATGGCGCCCTCTGTTTCTCCCAACTCAATCGCCTTGGATGTTCCCACCGCGTGGGAGCATGCGCCGATGGAAATTCCGGCGATCATCGGATCGTTTACCCGGAAAAGTCTGATCAGTGTCGGTGCAAAAATGCTTCCCAGAATGCCGGTAAAAATAACCGCAACAACGGTAATGGGCACCATTCCTCCGTGTCCCTCTGCAACGCTGACTGCGATGGGTGTCGTAACGGACTTCGGAATGAGCGAGACTGTCATCGCCTCGTCCATGCCAAACAGCTTACACATCAGCAGCACGCTCCCCATCGATGCAAGAGATCCGCAGGACGCACCGACTACGATGGGAAGCCAGTTTTTCTTTAACAGCTCTGCCCGCGTGTAGATCGAAACTGCAAGACATGCCGTTGCAGGTGCGAGGAACATGTTGATAAGCGCTCCGCCTTCATTATATTCCTCATACAGAATTTTAAAGATCAGTAAAACGCCGGATACGATCACAATTGCAAGCACAAGGGGATTGCACAGCACCAATCCGGTCTTTTTGCGGATCCAGGTTCCAACCCAGAACGCCGCGATGCTCAGCCCGATTCCGAAAAACGGAGACATAAACAGTTCATGCATCATTCTTTTGCCCTCCCGCTTTTCTTTTTCTGCATCAAATGCAGCGCGAGCTTCATGCTGTATGCCGTCACTGCAAATGTCACCACCGTACTCACCACGCAGATCACGATCAGCTGCACCACCCAGTTTTTCAGGACGTCAAAATAGTTGATGATGCTGACTCCCGCCGGGATAAAAAAGAATGCCATATTTTCCAGCAGAAAATCCGATTTTTCGCGGATATGGTCTACCTTCAGAATATGTACGCACAACAGAATGAACAGCAAAATCATGCCGATCACGCTCGCTGGGAAAGAAAACGGAAGAAGCTTTTCGATAATCTGAGAAATCCAGCAAATCGAAAAGATAATTCCTACCTGTGTAACGATTTTCAAGTCTTAATTTCCTCCTTTGATCCGGTGCTGCCCCTTAAAGCAGGCAGCGCTGCATATCTTTTATCATCTGTTCCGCCTGCGAAAGCAGGTCTTCAGAGTTTTTCTCCACTACATTACTCCTTTTGAACTGATAAGTAAAGACCGGATTCCCCTGAGGTAAAAACTTTAAACTGTTCCCATATTGTTCGAAAAGCATCGGGATATTTTCCCCGTGCACCCGTGCGTCCGGTCTGTATACAAAGCGCAGCTCCCCCGGACGCCCCTTGATTTCCATAATATAAAGCTTGTGCGCCTGCGCCCGCAAAAGCGCAATCCGCAGCAAATTGTCTACGGACTTCGGCACGGTTCCGAAGCGGTCGAGCAGCTCTTCTTTCATCTCTGCACTCTCGCTTTCCGTCTCCACGCCGGCAATTCGCTTGTAAATGTCGAGCTTCTGCTGCTCATTAACAATGTAAGAAGCCGGAATATAAGCGTCCACCTCCAGCTCCACCGTCGTAAGAAAGTCCGGTGCAGTGTCCTCGCCCTTTAAATTCTTTACCGCTTCGTTCAACATTTTACAATATAAATCATAGCCAACCGCTTCCATATGACCGTGCTGACGCTCTCCCAAAAGGTTGCCCGCGCCGCGGATCTCCAAATCCTTCATTGCAATCTTAAAACCGCTGCCCAGATCGGTAAACTCCCGGATCGCCGCCAAACGCTTTTCTGCAATTTCCCGCAGCACCTTGTCCCGCTTATACATCAAAAAGGCATAAGCCGTCCGGTTCGATCGCCCGACACGTCCGCGCAGCTGATACAGCTGGGACAATCCCATTCGGTCAGAATCGTGGATGATGATCGTGTTGACGTTGGAAATGTCCAGTCCGGTTTCGATGATCGTCGTTGCAACCAGGATGTCGATTTCGCCGTTGATAAAGCTAAACATGATTTTTTCCAGCTCTCTCTCCGACATCTGTCCGTGTGCAAATGCCACATTCGCATCCGGCACCATTTTCCCAATCTTTGCTGCCATATCTGCAATCGTATTGACGCGGTTGTATACATAATACACCTGACCATTCCGGGACAGCTCACGGGTGATCGCCTCACGCACCATTTCTTCATTATATTCCATCACATAGGTCTGGATCGGCTGACGTTCCTCCGGCGCTTCCTCCAGCACGCTCATGTCGCGGATACCGACCAGAGACATATGCAGGGTCCGTGGAATCGGCGTTGCCGTCAGGGTCAGCACATCCACGTTCTCTTTCATTTTCTTGATCTTTTCCTTATGGGTCACGCCAAAGCGCTGCTCCTCGTCGATCATCAAAAGACCAAGATCCTTATATTGCATATCCGATGAAAGCACGCGATGCGTCCCGATCACGATATCCACCAGACCTTTTTTGAGATCCTCGATCACCTTTTTCTGCTGCGCAGGTGTCCGAAACCGCGACATCTGCTCAATCCGGATCGGATAATCCTTCATCCGCTGCACAAACGTATTGTAATGCTGCTGCGCCAGAATCGTCGTCGGCACCAGAAAAACAACCTGTTTGCCGTCCTGCACCGCCTTAAACGCCGCGCGGATTGCAACCTCGGTTTTACCATAGCCAACGTCCCCGCAGATCAGGCGATCCATGATTTTGTTGCTCTCCATGTCCCGCTTCGTCGCCGCAATTGCCATCAGCTGGTCATCCGTTTCCTCAAACGGGAACATTTCTTCAAACTCCCGCTGCCAGACCGTATCCTCCGAAAAAGCGTAGCCCTTCCCGTTCTGGCGCGCCGCATACAGCTCCACCAGATCCTTTGCGACCTCATCCACTGCCGCCCGGACACGGGTCTTGGTCTTATGCCACTCCTGCGTTCCGAGCTTGTTTAACTTCGGCTTTTTCGCTGCATCGGCGGACGCGTACTTCTGAATCGCGTCCAGACCGGTTGCCAGCACATAGAGGTTTCCTCCGTCCCGGTACGAAATTTTCATGTAATCCCGGACCGTTCCCTCCATCTCGACCTTCTCGATGCCCTGATAAATACCGAGACCGTGTGTCTCATGTACGACATAATCCCCGACCTTCAGCTCTCCGAAATCGCGGATTTTCGTGCCCTCATAGCGCTGAATTTTCCGCTTTTTCTTTTTGGGCGCGCCAAAAATATCTCCCTCCGAAATAACCGCGAATTTCAGCATCGGATATTCAAAGCCTTTTTCCACATGTCCGTAAAAAAGCTCTGTCTCGCCAGGCAAAACCTCCCGGTCAGGGTCTTCGCTGTAAAAAGCGCTCAGCTCCTGCTCCCGCAGATCGGCTGCCAGACGCTTCGCCCGCGTCCGGGATGCACATAACAAAAGCACCCTGCTGCCATTTTTCTTGTAACGTTTTAAGTCCTTTAACAGGGCTTCAAAACTGTTGTTATAGGACGGCATGCTGCGCACCGTGATTTCAAACCTGCGATCCGGCTTAAACAGGCTGCTCTTTGCATCCAGCGCGGCGAGTGACACTGCCCGATACTGCAACAGCTTCCCTGCGATTTCCTTTTCGGGGTACAAAAGCTGCGCCTGCCCCGGCAGGATATAGCCTTTTTCCAGACGTCCGGTCATGCTCTCCCGAAATTCTGTCTCAAGTGCGTTCGCCGTCTCCGACAAATGCTGTGGCTCATCCAGAAAAACTGCCGTCGTTTCCGGATGGAAAAATTCCAGAAAGGACTCCGTCTGCGGATAAAAATAATGCACGAAACTTTCCAGATTGACTACACTGCCAAACTCCTGCGCAGACTCTTCGATCTCTTTGATCTGCGTCTCAATCCGGTGCGCTGCCTCCGGATTGCCCTGTTCCCGCAATTTTTTGGCATATTGCTTCGTCTCTTTTTTGATTCTCGCAAAGCCGTCCTGCCTGCGCGCCTCCGAAAGCATCAGCTCCGTTGCCGGATAAATCGCAATCTCATCCAGATTTTCCACCGAACGCTGGGACAGCACGTCAAAGCTTCGAATCGACTCTACGCTGTCTCCCCACAGCTCGATTCGATACGGATTTTCTTCCGTCATATCGAAAATATCAATAATTCCGCCGCGAATGGAAAACTGTCCCGGTTCCTCTACCTGCGGGCTCTTTTCATAACCCATTTCCACCAGCTGAGCGGAAAGCTTCCTCTCGTCTACCGTTGATTTTTTTATCGAAATGCAGTATTCTTGACACAATCCCGGAAAGCGGCGTCTGAGGCATCATCAACGCGGACATCGTCGTTACGATCGTAACCGGACGCTTTTCGAGCAGCGCGCGCAGCACACGCATCCGCTCCCGCACCAGATCGCCGCCGGAAACATCCGCCTGATAAAAGATCAGATCCTTGCCCGGATACACCATCGTCCTGCGGTCGTAAAACCCATATTCTGCGCCGATTTCCCGCGCTCTTTTGTCACTGAAAGTAACGATGATTTTCTGTGTAAAACCATCGCTCAATCCATATACCATATGAAGCTTCTGGGAATCATACAGCCCGGAAAAGGCAACATGCCCTTTTCCTCTGTCCAGAAGTGCTTTTCCCTCTTCAAACTCCGCCAATTCCCAAAGCGGAGCTGTCAATACCTTCATGCTATGCCTTCTCCACTTTTCGCCCGTTATACACGTTCATCGCTGCATCCGGACCTTTTTCCAGAATCATCTGCACCGCTTCACAGACTTCCTCCGAAACCTGCTTCATCAGCACCTGCTCCTCCCGATCAAAATGTCCCAGCACATAGTCCGCAAGGTCGTAGCCTGCCGGTTTTTCCCCGACGCCGACCTTAATCCGCACAAACTGATCTTTTCCAAGATGCTGAATAATATTCTTCAAACCGTTATGACCACCCGCGCTGCCTTTTTTGCGCACCCGGATGATGCCAGGCTCCAGGCTGATATCGTCGTGAATTACGATCAGGTTCGTGCTGCCGTCTACCTTATAATAATCCAGCACTTCCCGGATACATTCGCCGCTCAGGTTCATATAAGTCAGCGGCTTTACCAGAATTATTTTCTGCCCGTTTAAATAGCCTGCACCCAAAAGTCCCTTGTGCTTTGCCGTGTTTACAGAAATTCCGGTCTTATCTGCCAGCATATCTATGACGGAAAAGCCGATATTATGCCTTGTATTATCGTATTCTTTTTTCGGGTTTCCAAGTCCTGCAATTACATACATGTTCTGTCCGTTTCCTTCCTGCTTCTGCCTGCCCTTTTCTGCTTTTGCAGGCGCTGTCTGTTGTGCTTTCATGTTAGCACAGTTTCCCCCGCTCGGGCAAGTGAGAATGTACCCTGCTGCCCTTTCCATCTGCGGCGACATACAGATGGCTTTTCTAACCGGATATCCGGTCAGGAAAACAGTCCCGGTACATCGCTGCACCGGGACTGTCTGTTGTAGTCTGTATTTATTTTCTGTATTTATTTAAGAAGTTATGCAATCGGTTCTTCCAATGCCGTATTGTATGCTTCCAAAATAATTCCCTGGATCTTTTCCCGGGTTCCCTGGCTGATGGGATGGGCGATATCGCGGTATTCCCCCCATCTGCACTGCGCTTGCTCGGCATCGCAATGAACAGTCCCTTATCGCCCTCGATCACTTTAATATCATGCACCACAAACTCGTCGTCCACGGTAATGGATACAATCGCTTTCATTTTACCTTCTTTGGCAATTTTCCGAACCCTTACATCGGTAATCGTCATAACTTATTCCCCCTCGCGTTTCAGATAATGTATCTGTCGTTTTTCTCTATTACAATCTTGATTTCATCTTCTCCGCGATAGAAGGAATTTGCACGGATCGTATCCCGGCTTTCTACGATACAGTTCTCGATGTGCGTGTTATCGCCGATGTATACGTCATTCAAAATAATGGAATTCTTGATGTAACAGTTGTTTCCGATAAAAGATTTTTTGAAGATTACGGAATCCTCTACCGTGCCGTTGACAATACAGCCGCTGGAAATCAGGCTGTTCTCAACCTTCGCTCCAACATTATACTTTGCAGGCGGTAAATCGTCAACCTTTGAATAAATATCCGGATACTGTTTGAAAAAATAATTACGGATTTCCGGTTTTAAGAAGTCCATATTGGCATCGAAATAGTCTTCCACCGTTGCAATATTCTTCCAGTAATCTTTGATCTTATATCCGAAGATCCGTTTCTGATTTTTGTAGCGGATCAGAATATCCTTTACAAAATCATAACGGTCTTCCATTGCACAGCGCTCGATCATATCAATCAGGAGACGTCTGCGGATAACATAAATACCACAGGAAATGGTATTGGAGCGTGCCTCAATCGGCTTCTCTTCAAACTCTTCGATCCGGCTTTCCTCGTTCATCTTGATGGTACCGAACCGCTCTACGTTTACATTTGCCGGCATGTCCTTGCAGACAACGGTCACATCCGCTTTTTTGGAAATATGATATTCGAGGACTTTGTTGTAGTCCATCTTGTATACACAATCGCCGGAGGTAATAACTACATAGGGCTCATGGCTGTTTTTTAAGAAGGAGAGGTTCTGATAAATGGCATCTGCCGTGCCTCTATACCAGGAGCTGTTCTCCGCGGTTACCGCAGGAGTAAACAGAAACAATCCACCCTGTTTTCTTCCAAAATCCCACCATTTGGAGGAGCTTAAATGTGCATTTAAGCTTCTGGCGTTATACTGGGTCAGCACGCCGACTCTCTGGATATGAGAGTTCGTCATGTTGCTCAGCGCAAAATCAATACTTCTGTAGCTGCCTGCCACCGGCATCGCGCCGATCGCGCGCTTCTGGGACAGTTCTCTCATCTTGCGGTTATTGCCGCCTGCTAAAATGATACCGATTGCTCTCACTGTTTGTCACCTGCCTTAATCAATGTTTTGCCGCTTGCCAGATATCCATCCGGATAATCGTCTGCTGTCGTAATGCCGAATACAACGGAATTCTTGCCTACAGATACATTGGCAGGCACAACGCTCTTCTCACCAACAGTGACAATACCGTCGCAGTAAATATGCGGTGCAGTATCGTTCGGTGCTTCCTCCCCGACGCCCAGTCTGACGTGATCACCGATCTTCGTGTTTTCCGCTACGATTGCCTTGCTAAGCTCACAGCTCGCCCCAATCTCTGTATTGTTCATGATAATGGAGTCACGCACAACCGTATCTTTACCGATCGTAACACCACAGCCGATTACAGAGTTATAAACCTGTCCGTAAATCTCAGAGCCTTCTCCGACGATACTGCGTTCGATTACACCGCCCTTGCAACGTACTGAGGAGGCAGGATCTCGCTCTTTGTATAAATCTTCCAGTATTCTTCATAAAGATTAAACTCCGAACAACATCGATCAGCTCCATATTCGCTTCCCAGTAGGAGGTCAGGGTTCCGACATCTTTCCAGTAACCGTTAAATTCATATGCATACATCGGTGCGCCGTTTTTATGACAATAAGGGATGACATGCTTGCCAAAATCCAGGTTTGGCTGATCTGCATTATCGATCAGTGCCTGCTTCAGCGTTTTCCAGTTAAATATGTAAATACCCATGGATGCAAGGTTACTGCGCGGGTTGGCAGGCTTCTCCTCAAAATCCACGATCCGCTTGTTCTCATCGGTGATCATGATACCGAAGCGCTTGGCTTCTTCCATCGGAACCGGCATAACGGCGATCGTACACTCTGAACCGTTCTGCTTGTGGAAATCCAGCATCACTTCATAATCCATCTTATAAATATGGTCGCCGGAAAGAATCAGCACATATTCCGGGTTATAGCTCTCCATATACTCCAGGTTCTGATAGATCGCATTCGCAGTACCGGTGTACCATTCGCTGTTTTCATTTTTTTTCATAAGGAGGCAGAACAGTAACACCTCCGATATTCCTGTCCAGATCCCACGGAATACCGATTCCAATATGTGTATTCAGCCGCAGAGGCTGATACTGTGTCAATACACCGACTGTATCAACACTGGAATTGATACAGTTGCTTAATGGGAAATCAATGATCCGATATTTTCCGCCAAATGAAACTGCAGGCTTGGCTACCTTTGCAGTCAGCACGCCCAGTCGGCTTCCCTGCCCGCCTGCCAGTAACATGGCAATCATTTCCTTCTTAATCATGTCCTCACCTCGTTGTTTCTATCAACTTTCCCACGGCTGTCGCCGGGCTTAAGAAAAGTATATCACACGCATCTGTAAAAGTGAATAATAATTTTACATTTGCACGCCCTTTTCGACCTTTTTTCTTGTGAAATATAGACACAAATCAAATTAGTAGGTTTATGTTTTTATTCAAAATATTCAATTTTCTCAAGCTATCGCTCCCATTTCATTCTTTAATTATTCACAAAATGTCCTTTTTCGTCTTTTCCGGTATGTTTTGTCAACCGATAACACATTGTTATTTTGTCGAAGAAAAAAAGTGCTGCAGACAGCGTCGAAGTTTCTATTTGTTTTTTTTCAGAGAGTTTGCGCTACAATTGACCCAGTACAGTATTCCAATTCAGAAATGGAGATTCTTTATGTATCAGGTAGATTTTAACCATCCAATTCACGTTTATTTTATCGGCATCGGCGGCATCAGCATGTCCGGCCTCGCCGAAATTCTTTTATCCGAGGGCTTTACCGTATCCGGCTCCGACTGGAACCGCTCTGCCCTGACCGAGCACCTCGAAAAAAGCGGCGCACACGTCAACTATGGCAAGCCCCAGAAAGCGGAAAACATCACAGACGACATCGACCTCGTCGTATACACCGCCGCAGTACATGCAGATAATCAGGAATTTTCCCGTGCCAAAGAGCTGCAGCTTCCCATGCTGTCCAGAGCGGAATTTCTCGGACAGCTGATGAAAAACTACGACACGCCGATCGCTGTCAGCGGCACCCATGGCAAAACGACCACCACTTCCATGATTTCCGAGATTCTGCTGCAGGCAAATACCGACCCGACCCTTTCTATCGGCGGCATTTTGAAATCCATCCACGGCAATATCCGCGTCGGCCACTCCGGTCTGTTCGTCGCAGAGGCATGCGAATATACCAACAGCTTTTTAAGCTTTTTCCCGAAAATCGGCATCATCTTGAATATCGAAGAAGACCATTTGGACTTCTTTAAAGACCTGGCAGATATCCGTGCTTCGTTCCGCAAATTTGCACAGCTTCTGCCTGCGGACGGCACGCTGTTTATCAACGGCGACATCGAAAACTGGCAGGAGATCACAGAGGGGCTGGCATGCCGCGTCGTTACGTTCGGCACAACCTCTGCTTCCGACTATTATCCCTCCGATATTTCCTATAATAAAACAGCGGACGCAACCTTTACCGTGCACAGCTTAAACGGTCAGACCCGACAGCTTACGCTCGGCGTTCCAGGGGAGCACAATATCTCCAACGCCCTCGCTGCAGTCGCCCTGTCCGATCTGCTTAGCATCGATTACCGGGATACCGCGGAAGCGCTGCTGAACTTCCACGGGACTGACCGCAGATTCGAATATAAAGGAACGATAAATGGTATAACAATTGTGGACGATTACGCACATCATCCGACTGAAATCGCCGCGACCCTGCACGCTGCACTCAACTATCCGCACAAGACGCTCTGGTGCATTTTCCAGCCTCACACCTACACCAGAACGAAAGCGTTTTTACCTCAGTTTGCCAAGTCCCTCGCGCTGGCAGATAAGGTCATCCTCGCAGACATCTACGCCGCCCGTGAAACTGACACCCTCGGCATCAGCTCTGCCGATCTGCAGGCTCTGGTACAGAAAGAGGGCAAAGAATGTTTTTATTTCCATACATTCGAGGAAATTGAGGACTTCGTTTTAAAAAATTGTATCAACGGAGACCTGTTGATAACTATGGGAGCCGGAGATGTTGTAAATATCGGCGAAAGCCTGCTTTCCAGATAACTTATCCACATTATCCACAGCCAGAACGTGGAAAACTTTCCTCTCTGGCTGTGGATATTTTTTTTCAAAAAAAGAGGATATTTCTGCGCCTTTGACAATCTTTTTCACATTTTCCACATTATCCACATCCACGAAAACCCCAGTGTTTATCAGCCCTGAGCCGGAAACTTCCTGTTTCCTTTTTAAAATGTCTGTGTTAAAATGGGGCTTGCCAAAAGGAATTGAAAAGTTTTCCACAGTCTGCAGGACGCAGACAAACTGCAGCAATTTTTACAAAGAACCGGGAATACTAGTATGAGTGAGATTTTTTTGTGCGGCGGAGCAGCGGATGCTACCGTCCTTTCCAACGTTTTTATCGATGAATATTTAAAAGATGCCAACGATGCACAGTTAAAGGTGTATCTTTTTCTCGTGCGCCGTCTGCAGGCAGGCGATCCTGTCAGCATTTCGGACATGGCAGACCGCTTTAATCATACGGAAAAGGACATTCTGCGCGCCCTCTGCTACTGGGAAAAGTGCGGCGTCCTGACGCTTAAGCTTTCGCCCGACCGCACAACCCTGCAGCAGATCCGTCTGCTCCCCCTTTCCAAGGGGAAGAGACAGGACGCAGGACAAGCTGATTTTTCTACGGAGCAGACCACCGGACATATTTCACGCGACGTCGGACGGCTTGCGGACACGACTCGCAGCTCTGATGCCGAACGCTTTGGCGACGCAGCCCGCAATTCTGAGCAAGGCGCTGACGCGGCCCTGCCCGGAGCAGCTGCGTACGATACGTCCAACACTGCGGTTGCTCCCTCCGGACGCACGGCCGCACCGCAGATCCGCAGCGTTACGATGCTTTCCCACCAGTCCCTTGAGCCTGCCGATCCCTATGCCAAACCTGCATACAGTCTGGACGAGCTCAAATCCTTCCAGCAGCAGGAGAACACCGCGCAGCTGATTTTCATCGCAGAGCAGTATCTCGGACGCACATTAAGCCCCGCCGATATGAAGTCGATCCTCTTTTTCACGGATAAGCTCCATTTCTCCGATGACCTGATCGATTATCTGCTGCAATACTGCGTCGAGCGCGGCAAAAAGGATTTCCGCTACATTGAAAAGGTCGCGATCGCCTGGGCGGAAGCCGGAATCACGACACCTGCCCAGGCAGAAGGTCATATTTCCCGTTATGACAAGAACGTCTATTCCATTATGAACGCACTCGGCAAGACCAATACCCCCGCACGCAATGAGCTCGCCTATATCCGCCGCTGGACAGAGGAATTTTGCTTTGAGCTCGACGTTATTTTAGAAGCCTGCGGACGCACCGTCCTGGCTACCGACAGACACCGCTTCGCCTATGCAGACAGCATCCTCGCTGCCTGGTACAAGGCAGGCGTCCACCATGTCGCGGACATCGCCAGACTCGACAGCTCCTATCAGAAAGAGCGTGCATCTCGCCCGGCGCGCAGCGGCTCCACAGCAGAATATAACAGTTTCATGCATTCCAGCTATGATTTCGACGCGCTTGAAGAGGCGCTTTTGAAACAGTAAGGAGGTTTGATGTGGCACTGACTGTTTCCCAATACAATTCCATCCTGCGGCAATACGAAGAACATCAGACCCGCAACCGCCATCTGCACGATCAACGGCTGCATCACATTTATGAGACAGTCCCCGGCTATCAGGCCCTCGACGAAGCCGTTGCATCCACCTCTGTCGCACAGGGCAAAAGGATGCTCGCAGGGGATACAAATGCGCTTGCACAGCTCAAAGACCAGCTCAAAGACCTTGCACAGAAACGTGCCTCCCTTTTGCTGGAAAACGGCTACCCGACAGATTTTCTCGATCCGATCTACGACTGTCCTGATTGTCAGGACACCGGCTATGTGAACGGTCAGAAATGCCACTGCTTCCGTCAGGCGGAGATCGCGCTTCTTTACGAACAGTCCAACCTGAAACGAATGCTCGAAAAAGAAAACTTCGGCACGCTCTCCTATTCCTTTTTTCAGGGAGACGAACTGACTTCCTATCGCCAGGCTGTCGAAAAATGTAAAAATTTTTGCACAAATTTTAAAACGTCCTACCAAAACCTTTTCTTTTATGGTACAGTAGGTACGGGCAAGACATTCCTGACCAATTGCATTGCAAAGGAATGTATCGAGCAGGGCTGTTCTGTGCTTTATTTCAGTGCAGCATCCCTTTTCGACTTACTCGCCAGGAACACGTTTGACTATAGGGCACGGGAAGAGCTTTCCGCACTCTGTGCGGATCTCTACAGCTGCGATCTGCTCGTTATCGACGATCTCGGCACCGAAACTGCCACGGCAGTGACGCTCTCCCATTTCTTTACCTGTTTGAACGAACGTCTGCTCCGGCAGAAATCCGTTATCATTTCTACCAATCTTTCTCTGGAAGATTGCAGAAACCGTTATCAGGACCGAATTTTTTCCAGAATTGCCAGCAATTTTGAATTCTGTAAACTCACCGGCCCTGATATTCGTATGTGTAAAAAGGTATCCGCTGTCTCGGGTCCGGTCCGCTGACGCAGATATCCAAAATATTAACTTTTACCTTCAGAAAGTGAGGAACTTCCATGATGGAACGTGAAGAAACCAGAAATCTCGAAACCATTCCGGTTGGCTCCCTGGGGATTATCCCGTTAAGGGGCTGCGAATCCCTTGCACAGAGAGTTGACCAGTATCTTGTAAGATGGCGCACCCAGCGCGAGAGCGAGCACAAAGACAGCCTTGCCTTTGCAGGCTACCAGCGTGACTCCTACATTTTAAAAAGCAAGGTGCCGCGTTTTGGTTCCGGCGAAGCCAAGGGCGTTATTCTGGAATCTGTCCGCGGTACGGATCTGTATCTGCTGGTTGACGTAACCAACTACAGCCAGACCTATTCCCTCTGCGGTCATGAAAACCATATGTCTCCTGACGATCATTATCAGGATCTGAAGCGTATCATCGCTGCTGTCGGCGGTAAAGCAAGAAGAATTACCGTTATCATGCCTTTCCTTTATGAAAGCCGCCAGCACAAGCGCACCGCACGGGAATCCTTAGACTGCGCACTCGCTCTGCAGGAGCTGGTAAAGATGGGCGTCGACAACATCATCACCTTTGATGCCCATGACCCGAGAGTCCAGAACTCCATCCCGTTAAACGGTTTCGAAACCGTTCAGGCTTCTTATCAGTTCATCAAAAACCTGCTGCGCACCGAGCCCGACCTGCAGATCGATTCCAACCACATGATGGTTATCAGCCCGGATGAAGGCGGTATGGGACGTGCAATTTACATTGCAAACGTACTCGGTCTGGATATGGGTATGTTCTATAAGAGAAGAGACTACACCAGAGTTGTTAACGGACGAAATCCGATCGTTGCTCACGAATTCCTGGGTACCAGCGTAGAAGGCAAGGATATGATCATCATCGATGACATGATTTCCTCCGGCGAAAGTGTACTCGAAGTTGCATCCGCATTAAAGCAGCGCGGTGCCCGTAAGATCTTCATCTGCACCACCTTCGGTCTGTTCACAAGCGGTATGGAGAAATTCGACAAGGCTTATGCATGCGGCAATATCAACCGTGTCCTGACCACCAACCTGATTTATCAGCCTGAAGAGCTGTTAAAGCGGGAGTGGTACGTCAACTGTGATATGAGCAAATACGTTGCTTATCTGATCGATACCTTGAACCATGATACTTCCATCAGCGATCTGCTCGATCCCAACGATAAGATCCAGGCTGCTGTCGCAAAGTATAAAAAAGGACTGGCTTTAGATAACGACGACTGAGCCAGATAAAAAATTGAGCTGAACAATATTGTTCAGCTCCTATTTTTTCTGTGCAAAATGTCTCTAAATGGAGGATTTATGAAAATCGTAGTAATTGACGGCCAGGGCGGCAGAATCGGCAGTCTTGTGACTGCCCGCCTCCGTAAAGAGCAGCTGCCCAACTGTGAACTGTATGCCATTGGCACCAACGCAACCGCAACCGCTGCCATGCTCAAAGCCGGGGCTGACTTCGGCGCAACCGGAGAAAATCCCGTGCTTGTTGCCTGCCGGGATGCGGATTTTATCATCGGTCCCCTCGGCATTTTGTCCGCAGACTCCCTGCTTGGGGAAGTGACGCCCGCCATGGCAGTCGCCGTCGGACAGAGCCATGCCCAGAAGCTTTTGCTTCCGGTCAACCGCTGCAACAACCACATCATCGGAACCGCCGATCTGTCCGTATCCCAGCTGATCGACGAAACGATCAAGTTTCTGAAAAAAGAGTCTTTAAAGCAACAATAGAATGCACGCTCTGCGAGCATTCTATTGTCATGAATAAAAGTTACAGTTCACTCGTGGTTTTTGCGAATGGTGCGAGTGAACCGTAACATTTTTTTTTATCCCACAATTCTCCGAATTGTCAGAATCGGCTTATAATTCGCATATCCATACTTAATTCCTGTTCTCGCTGTGCTGGCATGCACGATTCGTCCGCCGCCCAGATACAGCGCCACATGGCCTGCATAGCAGACGATGTCGCCTGCCTGAGCAGCTTCATAGGAAACCTCGCGTCCTGCACTTCTCATAGCAGCAGAGTTTCTCGGCAGGCCGTATCCGTATTGCCTGTACACTGCCCAGATAAATCCGGAGCAGTCTGCACCGTTTGTCAGGCTCGTTCCGCCCGCTACATACGGGTTCCCGACGAACTGGCAGGCATACGCCGCAATGTCGCTTCCACTTGATCCGCTCGCAGGAGGAACGGTCTTTAAGCCGCCGCCCGAAGAACTGCCGGAGCTGCTGCCTGAGGAAGAGGAGCTGTCGGAGCTGCTTGATCGATTGGAGCTACTGTCAGAAGAGCCGGAATCGCTGCTCTTTGCACCTTTTTCTTTCGCCTCGGCTTCCGCCTTTGCTTTTTCTTCCGCCGCTTTTTTCGCAGCCTCCTCGGCTTTCCGACGCTCTTCCTCGGCCTTGATGATCGCGTTTTCTTCCTCATCCAGCCTTGCCAGCTCGGAATTCTGCTGTTTGATTAACGCTTTATATGCCGCAGCTTCCTGCTTCGCTTTCGCAATCTGCGCGTCGAAATCGTTCGACTGGGACTTTTTCTCATCGATCATCTGCTGCATGGAAGCCTGTTCCTCTTCCAGCTCATATTTCTGCGTTTCCAGGTCGCTCTTTTTATCTTCCAAATCGTTCTTTTTCTGTGCAACCTCTTCTTTAATCAGGATGTAGCGGTTGAGCATCTGTTTATCGTACTCATACAGCTTCTCCACATAATTCGCCTGATTGAGCATGCCGCTCCAGTTGGAGGCGTTGCTCAGGATCTCGATATAGCTGGTATCGCCCTTTTCATACAGGTAACGGAGACGCTTCTTCATTGCAAGATACTGTGCATCCTCCTGCGCCTTCGCTACGTCATAGTCCTCCTGCGCCTTTACGATCTGCTTTTCGGTATCGCTGATCTGATCCTGCATCAGACTTACGCTGGCGATGACCTCTACCAGCTGGGAATCCAGCTCCTGTATTTCTTCCTCCAAAGCGTCTTGCTGCCCTTCCAGACTGCTGACCTTGCTCTGGCTCTGCTTATACTGACTCTGCGTGCCCTGCTGCTCGCTCTTTTTCTGTTCTCGTTCCTGCTGAATTTCTTCCCGTGTCTTTGCCTGCACATAGACAGGCTGTATTCCGATCGCTGCCGCAAGCATAACTGCTGCTATTTTTTCCAGTGATGATTTCGCATCCGTATCTTCCTTTTTTCTGTATTCTGGTACAGCGTTTCGTAAATAACTATACCAATCGCGTAGGATGTGGATTCGAGTGTGCAGGTATAAAAACGCAGGCGTAGCGGGCTACGCTGAGGCTTTTATACCTGTGCAATCGGATTCACAGGAAAGTGAGTGGTATAGTTATTTCGAAAACGATGTACTAGTTTTCACTTTATACAGTATACAACAAAAGAGCAGGATAAACCCAAAAGTTCATCCCGCTCGACAATATTTTTGTTACAGTTCACTTGTGGTTTCTTGTAGGCAGATTCCATGCTCGCATGAGAATCTGTGTACAAGAAACCACGAAGAGAGCGCCATTTTATGAGCAAAAATAAGCTGCGAAGCAGCGGAAAGCATCGAAGATGCGCTTTTGCGAATGGCGCGGGTGAACTGTAACATTTTATTCCAGTTCACTGGAATTATAATTCGCAGTTCTTTACCGTTCTCGGGAAAGGAATGACGTCGCGAATGTTGCCCATACCGGTCAGATACATAACACAGCGCTCAAATCCAAGACCAAAGCCCGCATGGCTTGCGGAGCCGTATTTTCTCAGATCCAGATAGAAGCCGTAATCCTCTTTGTTCAGCCCAAGCTCGTCCATGCGCTGTTCCAGAAGCTCGAGGCTATCCTCTCTCTGGCTGCCGCCGATGATCTCGCCGATGCCGGGAACCAGACAGTCCATAGCGGCAACGGTCTTGCCGTCCTCATTTAACTTCATATAGAATGCCTTGATTTCCTTCGGATAGTCTGTTACAAATACCGGACGCTTGAACACCTTCTCCGTCAGATAACGCTCGTGTTCGGTCTGCAGGTCGCAGCCCCAGTATACTTTATAATCGAATTCGTCGTTGTGCTCTTCCAAAATCTTGATCGCCTCGGTATAGGTCACATGTCCGAAATCGGAGTTCAATACATGATTCAGTCTTTCCAGAAGTCCCTTATCCACAAAGCTGTTGAAGAAGTTCATCTCTTCCGGAGCATGCTCCAGCACATAGCGGATAATGTATTTGAGCATGGACTCTGCCAGTACCATGTCGTCCTTTAAGTCTGCAAATGCGATTTCCGGCTCGATCATCCAGAACTCAGCCGCATGGCGGGTGGTATTGGAGTTTTCTGCGCGGAAGGTCGGTCCGAACGTATAAATATTCTTAAACGCCATCGCATAGGTTTCGCCGTTTAACTGTCCGCTTACGGTCAGGTTGGTAGGTTTGCAGAAGAAGTCCTGGGAATAATCCACAGTACCATCTTCGTTTTTCGGAACGTTGTTCAAATCCAGGGTTGTAACCTGGAACATTTCGCCTGCGCCCTCGCAGTCGCTTCCGGTAATCAGAGGAGTGTGCACATAGACGAAATCTCTCTCCTGGAAGAACTGATGAATCGCATAAGCGATCAGGGAACGAACTCTGAACACTGCCTGGAACGTATTGGTTCTGGGACGCAGATGTGCAATGGTACGCAGATATTCAAAGCTGTGACGCTTCTTCTGCAGCGGGTAATCCGGTCCGCATGCACCTTCCACTACAACCTCGTCTGCCTGCATCTCAAAGGGCTGTTTTGCACCGGGCGTCTCTAAAAATCGTACCTGTTACAATGACAGCTGCTCCGACGCCGATTTTGGCAATATCGGCATAATTATCCAGCTTGTCTGCTGCGTATACAACCTGCAGCGGTTCAAAAAGGTACCGTCATTTACAACCAGGAATCCAAAATTTTTAGAATCCCGGTTGCTTCTTACCCAGCCGCCTACTGTCACCTTCTGGCCGGCAAACTGTTCTTTTTCTCTGAATAACTGTCTTACACTTGTCAGTTCCATGCTCTCTCCCTCACTCGCCTCGTGCGTCAGCTGTGCCCTGGCTTATTCTGCTTCGGTCGCTGTCTCTGTTGTTGTCTCGGTTTCAGTTTCTGTTGTCTCTTCGGTCGCTTCCTCTGTGGACGCCTCTGTTTCGGTTACGTTCGCATTCTCAATCAGATACTTGGTTACCTTTTCAGACATCAGATATTCTTTGTAGCCGCGCAGGTCGCCAACCGCTTCCTCATAAGCGTCTACGGAATCATAACCATATTCGGATGCGCTGCTTTCCAGATCTGCCTGCAGCTCTTCATCGGTTAAGGTCAGACCTTCTTTTTCTGCGATCGCCTGCATAACCATAATCTGCTCTGCTGCGCTTTGTGCAGATTTCTGAAGCTCGTCTTCATATTCATCCGCAGCCAGGCCGTAGCTGTATGACATAAAGGTCTCCAGATCGATTCCATACATGCTTGCAGTAGCGGTCAGGTTCTTAACCAGACGGTCATAATAGCGGCTTACCATCTCTTCGGGAGTTTCCTTGAAGGTTGCATTTGCCGTTACCGCCTCCAGAACATTTCTTTCCAGCTCTGTTTCCTGCTGGCTCTTGGCAGAGCTCATCAGGTTATCATAAACGTACTGACGATATTCTGCTACTGTGCTTACGCCGTCAATATTACGGGCTGCTACGAAAGCATCGTCCAGAACCGCGTCAGTTTCTTCATAAACATGATTTACCGTTACCGTGAATACAACGTCTGCACCGGCAAGGTCTGTATTGTTGTAATCCTCCGGGAAGGTAAGGTTTAAATCCTTTGTCTCATCCTTCTTCATGCCGATCACGCCGTCTTCAAAACCGTCGATAAAGGTATTGGAGCCGATGGTCAGCTCGTAGCTGTCGGAAGAGCCGCCGTCAAACTCTACACCGTCCTTTTTGCCGACATATTTGATATCAACAACATCGCCATCCTTTACAGCACGGTCTACTTCTTCTTTATTCTTGTTGCTGTCCAAAACACTCTGAATGTACTGATCCACCATCTCGTCAGTTACTTCTGCCTTGGTAACCGTAACATCGACGCCCTTGTAATCGCCCAGCTCTACAAAGTCGCCAAGGTTGATACCATCCAGATATGCTTCATCCGGGTATACCTTGGTTTCACTTTCGGTTTCTGTTGCTGCTTCTGTCTCAGCTGTTGTGCTTTCCTGTACAGTTGTCTCCTGCTGCACATCTGCCTTGCCGCAGCCTGCCAGCATCATGGCAGACAGAGACACTGCCGTAACGGCTGTCATAAATTTTTTCATAAATTGATCTCCTCATCATCTTACGGACATAAAATCCATAGTAAATAGAATTGCAATATCCTATATATTATCACACTTGGCGGGCTGTTACAAGACCGGAGACAGCAGTCTGCTGATTTGCTCCTTAAACCGGATCCAGACAGATCTGCTCTTGTACATTTCCTTTGTGATCCGCGTACAGCACTTTAAGTCTTCCCGGAAAATCCGTTCCATTTCCCCTGCGATATTCTGGTCAAAAATCATGGCATTGACCTCAAAGTTGAGTTCGAAGCTCCGGATGTCCATGTTCGCTGTTCCGTAGCAGCACGCCTTTCCGTCAATAGACAATCCTTTTGCATGTAAAAATCCATTATCATAGGTGTAGCAGTTTGCCCCTGCCATGATCAGCTCGCCGACATAGGAAAGTGTCGCCCAATACACAAATGGATGGTCCGGCTTGCACGGGAACATCAGATTGACCTCCACGCCGGACATCGTTGCCATCAGAAGTGCCGTCTGGATCGATTCATCCGGTATAAAATATGGCGTCTGGATATAAATGCTCTTTTTTGCCTTGTGGATCAGCCGCAGGTAATTGTCCCGGATACTCTGGAGTTCGGAGTCCGGTCCGCTGGAAATGATCTGCATTTTGACATTGCCGGCTTTTTTCTTCCGGCAGGATGAAATACTTCGGATTTTCAAACAGATTCTCTCTCGCTGCATAGTCCCAGTCCTGAATATAGCGCAGCAAAGTCCACCGACTGCGCTACCGCAGATTCTCAGATGGGTATCCCTCCAGTGCCCGAACTTCGGATCCAGCCCGATATACTCTTTGCCAATATTAAAGCCGCCGACGTAAGCCACTTTTCCGTCGATCACTGCAATTTTTCTGTGATTTCTGTAGTTTACACGCAGATGCAGTCTGCCAAACAGAGCCGGGAAAAAAGACCGCAACATGGATGCCCTGCTTTTCCATTTCTTTCCAAAAGTGCTTTCCAACGCTCCGACAGCCCATCGCATCATACAAGATCCGAATTTCTACACCCTGTGCCGCTTTTTCCAGCAGTGCCTCCCGAATCCTCTGGAAGAGCACGTCATCTTTTATGATGTAATATTGTAAAAAAATATAGGATTCCGCATTTTTAATATCCTCGATCAGAGCATCGAATTTGTCGTTGCCGTCGGTGAAAATCTCTACCGCATTGTCTCCGGAAATCATGCATCCGGCACTTTCCAGGTTAAAAAAGACCAGATCCGAAAAATCCTTCAAATCCGGGTTTTCCTGCTCCAGCTCGCGGCTTTTGACGCTGTATTCCTGGCGGCGCACCGCATCGTTTATCTGCTCCTCGATTCCTTTGATCTTGAACATCTTCCGCTTGTGCATGTCCGTCCCGGCGAGAAGATACATTAAAAATCCCAGACCCGGCAGCACATTCAACGCCAGTAGCCACGCCCACGCTGATTTTGCTTCCTTTCTCTGGAAGAAAATAATAATAATCGCAAGAACCAGATTGATCCATACCATATGTGCCCATGTGTAGCGGAATACTTCCTGAAATGTTTGCCAAAACTGCACCCACGTCGTCATTACTGCCTGTTCCTTCCTGTCAGCAGCGCCGAAGGCGGCGCTGTCCTCATTCATCAATGCTCGCGGACTCGCGCTCCGCGCTTCGGCGTCGCTTGTTTTTCTTTCGTGCTGGATACATTATACCCCAGGTGGCTATTAACTTCAACAAAACTCCTTGTACAATACCGTAAATTCTGCTAGAATGTTCTATAAGAATGCTAAGCGGACACACCGTACAGACAGCGCCGCTGTGCAGTACAAAGAAAGAGGAGGATTCACCACTATGAAAACCTGGGCAGTGGTATTGCTGGTCATCCTTGCCATTCTGATCGTCGCAGTCGTTGTTCTTTATTTTCTTGGAAGAAAGATGCAGAAAAAACAGGAAGAACAGCAGCAGCAGATTGAAGCCTATAAGCAGAATGTGACCATGCTTGTAATTGACAAGAAAATCATGAAGCTCAAAGAAGCCGGACTTCCGCAGTCAGTCATCGACAATACGCCGAAGATGATGCGCCGTTCCAAGCTTCCGATTGTCAAGGCAAAAGTCGGTCCGCAGATCGTTACCTTAGTCTGCGACCAGAAGATTTTCGACCTGGTTCCTGTGAAAAAAGAAGTCAAGGCAACCGTCAGCGGCATCTACTTAACAAGTGTTAAGGCAGTCCGCGGAACGCTGGTACAGCCCGAGAATCAGAAAAAGAAGAACTGGTTCAAGAGAAACATCGAAAAACTGCAGGAAAAAGCAGGCGCAAAGCCTGTAAAATAAATTCGTTACAGTTCACTCGTACCTTTTTTGTAAGCAGATTTTCATGCGAGCATGAAATCTGCTTACAAAAAAGGTACGGAGGGAGCGCCACTTTATGAGCAAAAATGATCTGCGAAGCAGCGGAGAGCGTCGAAGACGCGCTTTTGCGAATGGCGCGAGTGAACTGTAATATAAATTTCGAACGCAAAACGCCGTAGCATCCTCTCAATAGAGATTGATGTTACGGCGTTTTTTCACCCCACTCCCCGCAGCTTCATCGTCCAGCCGTGCACGCGGCGTACGGTTTTGGGCGCAATCGTCAGAAGCGTCAGATAGGTTCTGCTCTTTTTATCCAGCAGCGGATTTTTCCGCGTATCCGAAAAATGCCCGCGCAGATACTGCTTTACCGATTTGTAAAACACATCCGTATCCACCATCCGTCCCACCGGGATGTGCAGCAGATAATCCAGGCGCTGAACGAGTGCGAAGCGCACTGCGTATTCCCGAAGCTCCGGGTAGCGCTCCCGGGTCAGCTGCTCCATATAATCCGCATTTTCTACGATATCCTCAAACACTCTCGAAAAATCGTTTTTATCTTTCCGGCGCGTATTGCTCCCGATCCGGTAAAAAACGTGATACAGCTGCTCCGGCAAGATCCGCACCCTTTCGCCCTCACATAAAAGCTCAACCAGCAGGCGGAAATCCTCATTTAACTTTCCCTCCGGGAAGCGGTGACCTTCAAACAGGCTCTTTTTGATCAGCTTCGTACAGAACGAGCAATCGCCCTGATGCAGCAGCAGCGTTTTCAGAAAATCTTCTGCCGTGCAAGTAACTTCCTGTTCCGGCGGCGTACAGACGTCCGGTCTTTTGTGGTAATCCTCGTCGATCTCATCCCGCGAAGCCTGCGCAATTGAAGTGCCTGCAGCGGTCGCAGCTTCATACAGCCTTTCATACATCTGCGGCTCGATCCAGTCGTCGCTGTCCACAAACCCGATCCATTTTCCCTTTGCCATACTGATTCCAAGGTTTCGCGCGCTGGAAGAACCGCCGTTCGGCTTATGGAAAACCCGGATTCTGTCATCTTTTTTCGGCAAGCAGGTCGCACAGCTTTCCGGTTCCGTCCGTTGATCCGTCATCCACCAGCAGGATCTCAAGATTTTTCCAGGTCTGTCCACAGATGCTGTTGACGCATCGCTCCAGGCAATCCAGGATATTGTAGACCGGCACGATCACGCTGATCAGGCAGTTTTGTTCTGTTCTATTCTCCATCCAATGTTCCCTCATTATAGCTCCAGTGCGCGGAAAGCTTCGGCGCGGCAGAGAGCGGTCCATCCTCCCACTCCGGCAGCTTTCCGGCTTTCCAGCCTTCATAAAATTCCAGACAGCGCTGCGCCGCACATTCTGCATTCCATTTTTCTGTAATCGTCCGGTATGCCTCTTTTCCGAGTGCTGTGATCTGCTCGGGCTGCGCGCACAGCTCCAATACCGTCCGCTCAAAGGCTTCATAAGAGCCGTCCGGGTAGCTTTTGCCGTTTACGCCGTCCTCAATCAAAAACGGAACCGCGCCGATCTGACGGTTTGCCACCACACAACAGCCGCTGTTCATCGCCTCACTGACTACTGCCCCCCAGCCTTCCAGATAGTTGCTTGTAAACACATGCAGCTGGCAGCGTTTCATCAGGCTTCGAACCTCCTGCGGCTTTAAAAATCCATGAAAAACGATTTTCTCTGCCACTCCGAGCGCTGCTGCTTCCTGCTTCAGCGTCTCTTCCATCGGACCGCCTCCCGCAAAGTGTAGCTCAAACGAATACCCCTGTTCCTTTAATTTTCCAGCCAACTTCACTGCAAACTCCGGGTGCTTTAACGAAATCATCCGTCCCGCCCAGACGATCTGCAGTTTATCTGTATTCTTTTTGGCAAACAATTCCTCCTGCGGACAGCGCAGCGTCTCCGGAAAATAGCCGAATTTCAGCTTTTTCCCGGGATAAGCCCCGATCAGTGAAAAATCCGACGCCACATACGCGCCGCAGCACAAAAGCCACACCGGCTGGTTTCGAAACCGGATATGTTCTTTATATTTTGCAAGCAGCCCCTTCGGAGAGATCGCTTTCCACTGTCCCTCGCGGTAAATCCGCTCGCTCACCCGAAACGTCAGCTTTCCCGAGGAAAGCCGCGGTAAAACCAGATCCAGCCGCTTCGTCCAGCCTGCAAACACCAGATCCGCTTCCTCGATCAGCTTCCGGCAGCGTTCTTCCTCCCGATCCGCCCAAACAACATATGGCAGAGTCGCTGCATCCAGTCCCCAGCCCATCGCAATCCGTTCTTCTTCCATCGGCTCGGTCTGGATGAAATGGTAATCGTCCCCCAGTTGTTCATACAGTGCGTTGGAAAACGGAATCTGATGATGATTGATATAATTGGAAATAAAAACAGCCTTCATGTTTTCCTCCATTCCCGCTTTCCTGCTCCGGTCAGCAGCTTCGTTCATTCGATGCTTTGATAAATTTCTATGAGTTTTTGATAATTGTTTTCACCGTTGTAAAGCTTCGCCGCAGTCTCCCGTTCCGAAGCCGACAACTCCTTTGCCAGCTGTTTATCTGTCAGAATCCGGCTGACGCACGCGGCAAGCTCGTGAACATTTCCTTTCTCAAACAACAGACCACTTACGCCGTCTTTTACAACATCCGGGATTCCGCCGGTTCTGCTCGCCGCCACGGGCACGCCGAGAAGCTGCCCTTCTGCCACGGAATTCGGGGAATTTTCCACCGCAGACGGACACACAAATATCTGCGCGGACAAATATTCCCGCTTCATCTCCTCCGCAGAAAGATTTCCCAGCACACGCACTTTTCCTTCGAGGCGATTCTTCAAAATCAGCCTGCGCAGATATTTTCCATATGCCGGAATCTTGATTCTGCTCTTTATTCCGTTTACGCCGAGCACGCTGATGCCCGCCACCTTGATATGCGCCTCGGGACAGTTTTGCAGGATTTCCTGCATCGCCTGCAATAGATAGTGAAAGCCCTTTAACGGGTAATCTCCCTGACTGATGAAGATTTCTCCGGGCACAGTTTTTTCGATCTCCCAGCATCCGCTGTAGAACTGCGGGCGCATTGTCTCGTTCATGGTATGATAAACAAGGGATGGATTTATCTCCAAACTGATCGTTTTATCGAATGTCGTCCGTCCCGTCACATGTCCGACTGACAACAGGAGTTTTTTCTCGTTTTCCGCGCGCTGATAAAACTTTTCCTGCTGCTGCCGGATGCTGTCCTTTTTTAAAATATCTCGCAGTGTCCTGCTGTTCTGTACATTTTCCGGGAGATCTGCCATGTAGTTGTCCGCACAGGAAATACAAAGTCCCTGCAAGCCCACAAGCGTCCGCTCCGGTCTGTGAAATACTTTCGCACAGGCATAGCCATGCGGGAACTCCGTCCCGAAGATATGCACCAGATCCGGCTGAAAGTCCTCTAAAATCTGCAAAAAACGCGCTTCCATCGCGCTGTCATAGCGCTCCGGGTGCTCCAAATCCTCTGCAAAGCCATAGCAGGCGACTTCTTTTTTATAGCTGCCAAGCTGCAGACGCTGCGATAGCTCCTCCCTGCCCGGTGCAACCGGAAATGCGATGCCGAGCGTCAGTGCAGCCACAGTTTCGGCTCCCTGCTGCCGTCCGCCGGGCGATGCAGCGCTGTCTGTCACGTCCGCTGCGCTCAGCTCTGCGCCGTTCTCTGTCTCCAGATACCGCCCCAGTATCCCGGACAGCCAGCCCTCCCGCACGCTATACTCCTGCGAAAGCGCCTGCGCGATTACCGGGAGCATGATATTGCATACCCATAATACTCTCATTTCCGATTCTCCCCCGGTTCGTCCTTATGGCCGCACCTTCCGTAAATTTTCGCCTTGATCCCGTTGTACCACTCGGAATATTTTTCGTCCTCTGCAAGCTTTGTCCGAAGCGGTGCCAGTGTCAGAAGCATCAGCAGCTTATAACGCAGCGCCTTGTCGCGTCCGAGATAGCGTTTCGTGATTTCGGCATGCTCTTTTTCGGAAATCCGACGGTTCTCCCTTGTCTCGGAAAAGCCCCCGCCCTCGTAATCCGCAACAATCATCTCCACATAAACTGCTTCCGCTTTCCGATCATAAATACAGTACAGAAAATGCTCATAATCTGCGCGGACACGGTATTTTACGTCATAACCACGCTGTGCAAACAGACGGACGTCGTAAAAAGCAAACCTGATGACAGGGCACATTTCTGTAACAGGTAAAATCATTGACCTCCGGTGCAGAATAGATCACGCTGCCCCACGCCTCATGATATTGATTTCCATAAAAAATCCGCTCTTTTTCCTTATGTCCCAGGCCTTCCCCGTCGGCTCCCCTGCCGCGCTTGCGCTCAATCACAGCTGCAAGCCGTTCCAGCACCATATCGTCGTGTAAAAGATCTCCGCAATTTAAAAACTGGACAAACTGACCGGTCACATAGGACATCGCCTGATTCATCGCGTCATAAATCCCACTGTCCGGTCTTGTATAAACCCGGATTCTGCTATCCGCCGGAAGTTGTTCCAGGGAGCCGTCCGTCGAACCGCCGTCCTTTACCACAATTTCATAATTTCCGTATTTCTGGTTCAATACGCTCTGCACCGTCTTCAACAGCTTTTCGCCGGGGTTTAAGCATACTACCACAATGCTAAAAAAGAAATCTGCGCCATTGATCCACTCCTTATCCGTAAAAATCCAGGTCTTATAGGGAAGCACGCGCATCCCGCTTCCGGATGCCGTTTTTAAAAACCACAAAAAATACCCCAGACATACGATCCCCACAAGTACTGTTAAAATATTTTTCCGCTTCCGGTTCTCCACGCAGCCAAGCAGTCCCGGAATGAGCAGCAGCTGCGGCGTAATCATATAATAGGACATTCTCGATACCAGTGGCAAAAACGATCCGCAGGTATAAAACAGCAGTCCGAAAAAATTTAATTTCAGGCAGAAACAGTTCTGCTCCTTTTCCATTCCACACCTACCAACCACTGCCGCCAGCATAAAAACGAGCACGCACCGGAGGATTCCGGACGCATTCGCTTTCAGACCGATATCCTGTGACAGATATACGGTGTCCCTGTATGTAGGATACCACGTCAGCGCCAGATTTAAAAGCGGACGCTGGAAAACAAAACCGATCCCTCCGATCACAGTCAGCGCCGGCGCGATCCATTTTTTCCACGGAAGCACAGCCAACAAATACAACGGAAGCACCATCAGAACAGATTTATGAAACAGCGCCGCAATGCCAATCCAGATCACGAAACAGCCATACTGCCTGCGCAGTACAAACCGGATTCCATACAGCGCTGCGGCAAGTGCCAGATAATAACGCACCGTCGTAAATGTCCGAAAATATACGCCCAGCAGCATGAACATCGCGAAGCTCTGCCAGAAGCATTCACTCTGCTCATACAACGCCTTTAAAAACAAAAAAGCTGTAACCGCACCGAACACCGCGAATACCAGCAGATAATTTTCATACCCGGAAATCGTATAAATCAGCCATACCACGAAATTGAATCCGGCTTCCGTCACCACATACGCCTGATCGGTTCCCGCCCAGATTTCGTGGAAATTTTCGACATATTTGCCGTAATCGTTACCGACCTCCAGACGCAGCGCACTCACGCCCGCCAGAATCAGGAAAATAGCAGCGAGACACACGATGTCGAAGGCGCGGCGTCGGGAAACGCCCGCCGGAAACAAGCCGCCGCCGGATGATGGGATGCCGCGGGCGCGCCTGCCATTCCCGGATGCCGCACTCTCGGCGGCTTGTCCAGCGCACCGCACTACACCGCCTGCCTCCTGCCCCGAGCGCGTCCAGACCGCGTCCATCAGCCCCGCGAGCGCAATCGTAACCGCTGTAATCAGAAAATAAAATACCATTTACAGCCCTCCCTTTGCGTCGCGGATTCCGGACAGAAGCGCTTTTTTCGCCTCATCAAAGGTCAGCCCCTCCGGGCAGCTCTCAGAATTCATATTGGATTTATTTTTCAGCAGAAACCGAAATCCCATCACCGCCGCCAGCTTTCCGTACAGCACATGATACAAAACGCCCCTGTCGTGAAAAAATTTGCGGTCAAAGCCGAAAAACCATGTTGACGGTCTGGGCTGTTCTTCTCCGATTTCGACCGGAATACTGTAGACTTTCAGCCCGGCTTTCAGGCAGTCGTGGATAAACAAGCTGTCCTCTCCATTTGCATATTTCGCGCCGCCTCCGAACAACAACGAATAGGTCAGATTCTTTTCGTGCATCTTCGCCGTGCGCAGCGCAAAGCTGTATGCCGGATAACGACCGCAGTTATACCACCTCACCCGCTTATAAAACGAATTCCAGTAGGTAAAGCGGCTCTCCTGCACGCGCACATTGAATAACAGCATGTCCGCCTCCGGATGCTGCTCAAACCCTTCGATAATCCGCTCAGCTGCACCGTCGTCATAAACGATATCTTCATCAGAAAAGAGGCACAGGTCGGCGTCCGCACGCAGAAGCGCGTTGTTGCGCGACAGCCCGACACCCCGCTCCGCCAGATGATAGCAGCGGATCCGATGACCGTCCTGCGTCCATTCCTCGTAACGGTTTTCGTTACACTGATTGATGAGAATTGCATCCGCCTGCAGATTCATTTTCTCTGCCAGCGACTTGACCTCCTGATTCAGGGAGGAAACCAGAATCTGCAGTTTCATGAGCCGTCTCCTTTGTTTCTTGTAATCGTGCGCCAGTTCACCCGCGCCATTCGCAATACAATAGAATGCACGCTCCGCGGACATTCTATTGTCATGAATCGCATCTTCGATGCTTTCCGCTGCTTCGCAGCTCCTTTTTTGCTCATAAAATGGGCGCTCCCTTCGTAGCAGTCTGTAGGCAAATTCTCATGCGAGCATGGAATCTGCCTACAGGCTGCCACGAGTGAACTGGCAGCCTACACTCTGTAGTACGCGTGCAAAAACCGTGCGTCCGCGTCCGTGAGGATCACGCCCACAACCGCGATCTCCCGCTGAGCAAGCAAATCAAGGGCAAGTCCGAGTTTTTTAATACAGGGTGTGTTCCAGCGAACCAAAAGGATAAGCGGAATCTTTTCTTCTTCCCCAAGTCCCATCGTCCCGGAAAGCACCGTGTCCAGCGAAATTTCCTGAAAAGCACTCTGAGACGCTTTGGCTCTCAGCTGCGCATCCAGAAGCGCACCGAACTGTTCATCGGTCTTTGCCGTGCGGTAGCCCAGAACCGGGATTGCGCAGCGTTTTTCCACGTCTGAGCTGAGCAAAACAGAATCGTCCAGAACATACCAGATTGCCACGCCCAGGATTCCGACAAGCAGTCCGAGCACCAGACCGAGCGCCGCCGCGTTTTTCACTTTATTTTCCGGAAGCACCGCCTGTGCCGAAACGGTTTTCCATACTTCAATTGCCGTCAGACCGCGTCCCTGCATCGTCTGTCCAAATGCCGTCATCGCGCAGTTATAGGCCGCTGCAATCCGGTCGGACAGTGCTGCGTCCCCTGTCGTAAAGTACGCCGTCAGAAATTCCGGGTCAGACGCAATTTCCGTGCTGATCGAAGCCTCTATCACGGACCGTTCCACATCCGGCAGCTGCAAAAGCACCGTATCCATCACGCGGTCGGAGCGCATCATATCCCCCCCAGGTATAGGCGTTATATTCGTTGATAAATTCTTTTTAAAACCTCGTCGTCCTCGTCGATATCATAGACGATCGAATATAAAACCTCCGACCGATACTGCTTCGGCCCCATCGTCAGCTGCCGCGCACCAAGATAAATCCCCGCAGCAAAAACAGCGCCAGCCAAAGCTGCCGCCAGACAGATCCATATTTTATGAATACAACAGAGGGCAAAGCGTTTTTCGTCCATGCCCTCTTTCCAAAATGCTTCATCTCTTTTCAGAGGCATTATTTTTCTTCCTCCTGCACCTGTTTTTTCATGGCGGTCACCTGCTTCTCGTCCACACCCTCCGTGCTGTCGGGCGTAAACAGGATTTTCAATGTCAGAAGCATCAGCTTCAAATCCAGCCATACGGAATAATTCTCGATATAAAACAGATCCAGCTTCAGCTTGTCATACGGCGTTGTATTGTACTTTCCGTATACCTGCGCATATCCCGCAAGCCCGGCCTTCACTCTGGTACGGTATGCGAACTCCGGCATTTCTTCTATATATTCGCGGATGATCTGCGGCCGCTCCGGTCTGGGACCGATAAAGGACATCTCGCCCTTTAAAATGTTGAACAGCTGCGGCAGCTCGTCGATACGAACCGCACGGATAAATTTGCCCACCGGCGTAATCCGGGAATCGTTTTTGGCGGCAAGCCGCGCTACACCGTCCTTTTCTGCATCCACGCGCATGCTGCGGAATTTCAGAATATAAAATTCCTTCGCATCCTTCGTGCAGCGGACCTGCTTGTACAGCACAGGACCTTTATCATACAGCTTGATCACCACCGCCGTAATCAGCATGATCGGCGATGTCACAACAATCAGGATCAGCGAACATACTACATCGATAAACCGTTTTGCAATTCTCTGTTCTACGCTCAGCGCATATTCCCTCGTCAGCAGAATCGGCGTATCAAACAAGTGCAGCTGCTCGCTTCCCTTTACCAGCACATCCGGAATCTTCGGCATCATATAAACGCGGATCGAATGGCTGTAGCAATATTTGAGCAGCACGTTTCTGTCCATCGTATGAATATCCCAGAGAACGACCGCGTCATACTTTCCGACCTCGCGGATCACCGCATCGTACCCCTCTTTGATGTTCATGCACTTTGCAACATGATATTTATCCTTCCGTCCTGCAAATTTCCCAAGGATATCCTCTACCGGGCGCTCACCGTGCACCAAAAGCAGCTCCCGCGGAGGAAACGCGCGACGGTAAATCAGATTGCACAGCCAGCCCCACAGCCCTGCAAACACCAGCTGATACAGCATCATCGACACCATATGCCCCCCGCCGATGATAAACCAGCCATACATCAGGGACAGCTGCGCATAGCTGATTACATTGACGCACAGAAGGGAAAACAGCTGAGACAGGAAAATATCCAGCGGTTTCAGATAGCCGATTTTAAGTGCTCCATAAGTATTGGAAAAGAAAAAGAGCAATATGAAATACAGAGCAACAATCAGCAAATGACCGTTTACATTAAAACGGTTATGTGTTTTCCATGCAATATGATGATAATAATAGGCGAACCAGTCGTGCGCATAAAAAGCAGTCAGTACGCACAGTCCAATCAGCCCAAGCGCCAGAATAATCAGCCGCTTGACAGAATCGTTTTTCTTCATCTTCCGTTCTCCCGCTATATTCTTCTCCACACAGCGCGCACCGCCCACATACAAAAACATGCTGCGCTTGCGATCACCGACATTTTTTCCTGTTTCCGGTAAAGTCCCCAGATTCTTGCAATCGCCCGGAGCTTGTTCGAGGAAAGGGATTTTTCCGGTCTTCTGTAGATCACCAAATTTTCCTTTAACCCGTAAGCGACGTGTCCGTTTCTTAAAATCTGCCACCACATCGCCGTGTCCTCGCTCGGCACGTCCGGCATCTGTAAAAGCGCCTTGTCAATTTTTTCCCGATCAAACAGCACCGTGCTCGTAAAAATGACCGTCCGGCTGAGCGCTTTCTGATAAGTCAGCTGATCGGGAACCCGCACAATTTTGCCGGTTCCGACCGCATGCTCGTCTCCAAATTCATACGAGCAAAATACAAAGGCTGCGTCTTTTTCCCGCAAAAAAGCCATTTCTCGTTCCAGCTTGTCCACCCGCCAGATATCGTCCGCATCCATAAATGCGAGATAACGTCCATTTGCATGTGCTGTCCCGAAATTTCTTGCATTTGCTGCGCCCTTTACCCCGTCCGTCTGGGAAAGAAGCCGAATTCGCACGTCTTTTCTGCAGATTTCTGACACAAGACCTGCGCTCCCGTCCGTAGAATGATCGTCTACCACCAGCAGCTCCCAGTCCGTCCATGTCTGGCGGCGAACCGATTCCAGCGCTTCCTCCAGATACGCCTGGGCGTTAAAAACCGGCATCACAATGCTGATCAGGTTCTCATAATTCATTACAGTTCTTCCTTTACCAGATAAATGGGACGTTTCTTCACTTCCATATACGTCTTGGACATATACTGTCCCACAATTCCCAGGCAGAAAAGCTGCACGCCGGAAACCAACAGAATAATACATACCATCGACGGCCAACCGGGCGTCGGATCATGGTAAATCAGGTTTTTGATAATCAGGGCAATGATCGCCACAAATGCTATAATGCAGAACACAACGCCCATGATAGACGAAATTGCCAGCGGCACTGTTGAAAATGCGGTAATTCCATCCAGCGAATACAAAAAAACAGCTTCCAGAAGCTCCATTTTGTCTCGCCGTGGGTGCGTTCCACGTTTTCATACTCCAGCCACTTCGTCTCATAGCCGACCCAGCCGAAAATTCCTTTCGTAAAACGGTTATATTCGCACATCGAAAGAATCGAATCCACAACCTGTCTCGTCATCAGGCGATAGTCGCGTGCGCCGTCCACGATCTCCGTTTTGGAAATTTTATTCATGATGCGGTAAAACATCCTTGCAAAAAACGACCGGATCGGAGGTTCGCCTTTTCGGGTCACACGTCTTGTCGCCACACTGTCGTAGCCCTGCTTAATGTAGGAAAACATCTCCGGTAAAAGGGACGGAGGATCCTGCAGATCAGCGTCCATCATCACGACATAGTCCCCCTTTGCTTTCTGGAAGCCCGCATAAATTCCTGCTTCCTTGCCAAAGTTGCGGGAAAAGGACACCAAATGCACCCGTTCATCCTTTTCGTGAAGCTTCCGAACCTCCGCTGCGGTATTGTCCTTGGAACCATCATCAATATAAATAATTTCCAGCTCCAGTTTTTCCTGCTCCAAAAAAGCGGAATTTTTCATCATTTCCTCATAAAAAATCGGAACGTTTTCCTCTTCATTATAGCAAGGTACGATTACGCTCAGTAACATGTTTCTCTCCTGTAGTTGCGTCCATTCTTATCTTGTCCGCAATTCTCGCTATGTATTCGCTGTTTGTCGGCCTCGGCGCGCCCGTCTCCCGGCTGAACCCGAACAGATCCTCAAACACCTCCGGATTGCCCCGTTCCCAGGACACCTCCACCGCGTTTCGGATCGCGCGTTCCACCCGCTGAAGCGTTGTTTTGTAACGCCTTGCGATCACCGGATATAACAGCTTCGTCACGCTGCCAACCAGTTCCATATCCGAGACAGCCAGCAAAACCGCCTCCCTCAGATAATAATATCCCCTCAAATGCGCCGGAATTCCAAGTTCCAGCATAAACGCCGATATCTCCCGCTCCGTTTCGAGTGTTTCTTTCCATTCTGCAGCCATTTCTGATTCCTCCTCTGAGTCTTTTTTCTGCACCAACAGTGTGACCGCACTGTGAACATTCTGCCGCTGCTTTCTACTTTATTCTAACACTCAGATTTTGGAAACCAAACGGAAAACGGTCGTGATATTTCGCGTTTTTTCGCCGTTTAAAGCCGTTCCGTCCTGCCTTCTTTTTTTCCAGCGTCTCAACGACTTCCTTGACGCGCTGTGCCTGATTGACAGGGCAGACCAGAATCGAATCCCTGCCCTCTACGATGACCAGGTTTTCAACGCCGACTGCGGCGATCAGCTTTTTACCGCCGTATACAACGCAGTTTTTCGCATCCAGAAGCAGCGTATCGCCGGAGCTGATGTTACCGCCAGCATCCCGGGTGCGCACTGCATCCAGCGTATCCCAGCTGCCAACGTCGTTCCAGCCGAAATCTCCTTCCAGCATCAGAACACCCTTTGCGCGCTCCATAATTCCGTAATCCACGGAAATCTTCGGGATGGTCGGATAAACCTCATGCAGAACCTCCTGCTCTTTTTTTCTGTGCCGAGCGCTGCCCCGATCTGTTTCAGACAGGCGTACACATCCGGCAGAAGTTCTTCGAAATAGTGAAGAATCGTGGAGGCTTTCCAGACAAACATGCCGCTGTTCCACGCATAACTGCCGGATGCCAGATAGCTTTTCGCCGTTTCCAAATCCGGTTTTTCCACAAATTCTTCTACCTTGCGCCATACTTTTCCAGCCGCTTCCACGCTGCGGATATAACCATAGCCGGTCGAGGGAAACGTCGGATGAATCCCGATCGTCACAAGTGCGTCCGTCTCTTCCACTGCACGAACCGCTTCCTTCATCACGCGGGTGTATTCCGCCTCATCGCGAATATAAGCGTCCGCCGCAAAAATGCACATCACGCCGTCACCGTATTTATGCAGAATTTCCATCGCCGCATAACCGATACACGCTGCTGTATTACGCGCCGCAGGCTCTGCCAGAATATGATCTGCCGCAATTCTGCCTGCTGTGCGCTCCTTCATCATCTTTGCCTGTGTCTCATTGGTCACAATAAAAATGTCCTTCTGATCCATCAGGTCATGCTGTCTGTCGATCGTCTCATTAACCAGAATATCTTTGCCGGACAGGTTTAAAAACTGTTTCGGCTCTGCCTTTGTACTCAGCGGCCAGAAACGGGTTCCGCCCCCGCCTGCCATAATTACGCCATAGGTTTTCATGTTGTATTTCCTTTCTGAAATGCTGCGCTTCCGTCAGCCCATTCCATGCATTTTTACAAATCCTTTTCGGCTTTTTCCGGATCGCTTCTATTTTGCCGGATCATTTCGGCTTTTTTCCGGAAGCCGTCCCGAATCGAGTTGCCCGCAGCTCGATATCCTGTACGATTGGGGATGACGGGAATTTGTTATACCCGATCTGCCCTCTGTCCGTCGGCACATAGATCGTCACACCATCCACCTCGTACATCTCTGCAGATCCATCTACATAATCCTGCTGCCACAGATAATACGGCTCATATGCCAGCTCCCGAACCATCTGTATCAGATTATACCCCTTATAGGTAAAAAATGCTACCAGCAATCCCACAAATGCCCAATATCCGGCATTTTTCAACCATTACGCCCATTGTGTCCCTGTTCTGAACCAGCCAGCTTTTCCGCCGCCATACAATACAGGCTTCCAAACACCGTCAGCGGCAAAAACAACACATAAAAATATCCGTACCGCACCAGCGGCGCCCCGAGCTGCCAGAAGAAAAAACCGACCACTGCACACAGCTGAAGCAGGGGAAAGACACAAGGGCGTAAGATGTGCGACTCGGCGGGCGGGCAAGGGTGCGCCGATTTCTCGTTCAGACACAGCACTACCCGCACGGAACGCAACCGCCGCCCGGTCTGCTCTGAACGCGCGCGTACCATTCTCCGCGGACGCAGCGCTGCCCGCATGGGACGCAACCGCCGCCCGGCCTGCTCTGACTGCGCGCACAGCTCCGAGCACCGCCAGCACTGCACTCACCGGGATCGCTGCCCAGCCTGCCAGCACCAGAAGCTTATCGAATCCAGCCTGCGCTGCAAACCAGTTCGGCAGCCACTGCTTCAACGGCTGATCCAGCTGATAAACATTGTAAATCTCCCGCGCATACGCTTGGATTTCCTTTGCGTCGCTGTCCGCATAGCCTTTGGAAATTTTCCAGTCTACCGGGAACCAGTCCAAAAACGTAAACGGATAAAACAGCCATCCGGAAATCAGCACATTCCGCGCCAGATACGGAAATGCAATCAGAAGTCCCAGCGCAATATAGCCTGCAATCTGCAGCCATTTTTTCTGCCTAAGCAGCAACACCGCCGGATACAGGACCAGCAGCAAAATTACCGCTGTGGACAGCTTCACCGTTGCCGCATACACCAGATACAGACTCAGCAGCGCGTAAGGCACAGTTTGCTTTTCCCCGATGGGACAGTCCCTTTCCTGCTCCCACAGTTCCACCCAGGTCATTATTACCCAGAATAAAACCAACATTGCAAAATAATCGGACGCCGGGGAAACCATCTCCCGGAACACTGCTATCAGATAAAAGAGACCGCCGATAGATAAAAAATCCGATATTCGCACTTTTTTTCGTTTCCAAAATGCCATAAGCCCCGCCGCGCATTTACACGCGCACAGCAGCGCAAAAAATCCGGCCACGCAGTGCATCGGCTGTCCGATCAGCCACGTCTCGCTAAAGAAGGCGCTGAGTGCAAAGGAAGCGCTGTTGTAACCGAACCGGCTGTGCAGATTCGCAAGACCCGGCACAACGCCGTACTCTTCGATCCATCGAATTGCCTGTGCATGATACAGTCCCGTATCGTAGTGCATATAGCCCCTCGACGAGCCGTATGCAAATAAAAGCGTCAGACCGGCATACAGCAGCCAGACGGCTTTGTTTTTTTTGCGCCAAAGGCTTTTTGAGTTTTCAAGCCCTTCGTCGCTTCTTTCCGTTTTTTCTGACATGCCTGTGTTTTCGAAATTTTGAAAAAATCCGCCAAATCCCGACGCAGCAGCATTCCGCCGATGACCGCAGCAAAAACGGCAATCAGACTTGTCCAGAAGCCAACGCCGGCAAACAGGCTGAAATACTCTGCATACACATTCAATACGAGCAGACCCGCCATCATATAGGTTACTGCGCTATGAATCTGACAACCGCCCTTTTTTTTTTCGAAACGGTGCAAGACACGCAAAGCCCATCAGAAACGACAACGTCGCCATATACGCCCATTCCATTAAAATCATTATCATAATTTTGATACCCCTGTCTGATGCATTAAATGTACCATTGCCCCCATTTCATGTCAAGGAAATGGAGGTGCTCCATTTTCCGGGTAATTTTCTTGCTTTTTCCCTCACTGACACTAAACTAAGTCCATATACAGATCAAAATCATTCATTGCTTTCCAGGAGGACTCCCATCTTATGACAAATATAATTTCATTCCAGAAGCCCGGTATCACTCGGATTACTGCAGCGTTTTTTGCAGCCTTTGCACTATGCGATATCGGTTCCATCCATCCGGCAGATATTTTTTCTGTCCTGATCTTTGCAGGCATGCTCCTCCTTTTTTCTCCAACGCTGACGCAAAGACTGACGAATATCGGAGCAGCTTCTTCTGTGCTTCCGCGCCATTTTTATCCAATATGCAGACTTCTCGCAGTTCTCTACACCTTATTTTATGCAGCAGCAAAGCATGCTGAACTGTCCGGCAGCTTTGACAGCCGCATATTCAGACTTGCATTCCTGGCGGCTGCGGTTATCGGTCTGTATTTTATATTCTTCCGATTCTGTGAACTGTCCATGCTGTTTCTTGCATCCAGACAGCAGCGGCGTTTTGCCCAAAACACTTTGCAGCAGCCTGACGGTGCATGTCCTGTACCCCAGCCATATCTGCAGCGCATGCCCTGTCCCGCAAACAGAAGCTGCTCTGTTACTTCGGTCTGCTCTTCTGCTGGCTGTTCTGGTTTCTGTACCAGTTTCCCGGTGTTCTGACCCCGGACAGCATCAGCCAGTTTTCCCAGGCTACCGGCCTGATCCCGTTCAGTAACCACCACCCGATCCTGCACACGCTTTTGTTCTCCCTGTTTTACCATATCGGATTTTTTCTGACCGGAAGCATAAACACCGGAATCGCCTGTTATATATTGTTCCAGATGTGCACTATGGCCGCTATTGAAACCTATACGCTATCCCTCCTCGCAAGATCAGGCGCTTCACGCCTCTGGCTGATTCTGTCTTTTTGTTTCTGGGGGCTCGTTCCATTTCACGCAATTTTTGCTGTAACCGTCTGGAAAGATATTCTTTTTTCCGGATTTATGCTGTTATATCTTTGCTTTTTATATGAACTGCTCTGCAACCCGGATAACCGTCCGGGCATTTGGGCTGGGCTTTCCCTTTCCGGCTTTTTCGTCTGCACACTGCGATCAAACGGACTTTATATCTTCCTGTTCACCCTCCCGTTTGTCCTGTTCGCATTTCGCCGGACATGGAAAAAAATGTTTGCCGTGCAGGTCGGCATACTCCTTTTATCCCTGATCCTCACCGGCCCTGTATACACTGCCTGCCATGTTGAGCGTGCTTCCTTTACAGAATCCCTCTCCATTCCTCTGCAGCAGATTGCCTGCGTCGTTTCCAACGGTCGACAGCTGAGCCCAGAGCAGGAAATGCTCATCGATGATGTAGTCGATACTTCCCTGATTCCGGAGTATTACAATCCGGTGATCTCCGATCCCATCAAGGCACTCGTCTCCTACAACCATGCCGATGCGATCCTCCGGAATCCTTCAAAATATTTCACCCTCTGGATTCAGCTCGGTATTTCTTACCCGGGCGACTATCTCCAGGCCTTTATCGATCAGACAAAAGGATACTGGTTCCCCGCCCCGGCTGCTTTACGCACGAATGAAGGGATTTCTCCGAACGAAATAGGACTTTCCTGGCCGCATCTTCTGCGGGGTCAGTTTCCGGTCAAGATCAGTGAAATTCTTTTAAAGCTTCCTGATATGCTTCCGGTTTACGGTATTTTGTGGAGCATCGGCGCGTACTTCTGGGCTGTCCTGTATTTTGCCGCATATCAGTTTTTTATACGGACAGCGGCGGTTTCTCGTGCTCTTTGTACCGTTTATCGGAACTGTACTTACCCTGCTTCTGGCAACTCCTGTCGCCTCCGATCTGCGCTACGCTTATCCGCTCATCCTTGCCGCGCCGTTTTTCATTGCGCTGCCGTATTGCCATCTTCAAACCTCCCGTCTGCAAAAAATGAGATGGGAAACGTTGTAAAACTGACAAAAAAAAGTGTAAAATAAAAAATCAGGGGATGGCATTTTGCCTAATTTAGTTTCCAAAGAGAAAGAGGTATTTTATGGACTTTTTTAACGCACTGATTCACAACACGGTTTTTATGTCCGCAGTTACGGGGTGGTTCGCTGCACAGGTCATCAAAACAGTGATTTATACCTGTATCACCAAAAGCTTTGATCCGGAACGTTTAGTCGGAAGCGGCGGCATGCCCAGCTCCCATTCCGCCACTGTCTGCGCACTCGCAACCGCATCCGGAATGCAATACGGCGGCGGCAGCTTTGAATTCGCCATTGCCGCTATTGTAGCGATTATCGTTATGTATGATGCCAGAGGGGTGCGCCGGGAAACCGGTCTCCAGGCACAGGTCATCAATGAAATGATGGAATTCTGGGAAAAGATGGGGCAGCCGATCTCCTACGAAGAAAAGCTCAAGGAATTCGTCGGCCATACCCCTTTACAGGTGTTTGTCGGCGCGCTGCTCGGCATCCTGATCGCCGTATTGTACGGCCTGTTCCTCGGTTAAATCTTTATCTGCTTGCGCCTTCCTGCAGACAACTTTCGTGTCTGTAGGAAGGCGCATCTGCGTTATAACGTTTTTTCCCGTAAAAATCTGCCCTCCTGACACAGAATTTTCACAGTTATTCTGTATAGTGATAACTAAGAAATTTGATGGAGGACATAAAATGAGCCAACAAAAGTAGACCGTTATAAACAGGAAAAAGCGCATCGCAAAGAACGTCTGGAGAAGGAAAAGAAACGAAAAAAGCTCCTTCGCATCTGCAGTTATTTCGTACTTGCAGTAATCGTACTTGCGATTGCTTTTGCAATTTACCGCCACTATACTCCCAAGACAGAGACGCCGGCAGAAACAGAAACCACTGTCGAAAGCGTAATCGAAACAACTACAGCTGAAGAAAGCACTGTAGAAGAAGGCACTGTAGAAGAAAGTACCGCAGTTGAAACAGAGGACACAGATACAGAAAGCACCTCTGAAGAAACCGCTGATATAGAAAGCGCTGCAGAAAAAACAGATGCGGCTGGCACGGAAAGCACTGCAGCTGATGGGGAAGCAGCCCAGGCGGAAAGCGCTGCTGAGTAAAACGATTATCATGAAAAAACTCCATTTCCGGTGACAAATGGAGAATGATTCCTTCTTCATTTGCCACCGGAACGGGAGTCTTTTTTATTCCTGATAATAGCATGCTCACAGAGCATGCATTACTTTCTTGCTATCAAATACAGGTCACAATACAGCAGCTCTCTGATCTTTTCCATCTTCACATCACCGCCCATTCCATCTGCAACAGCCTGCAGCGCCTCCTCAGTCTGCTCCATTCTGGAAACATATACAAGCACCTGATCCGCCTGCCGGATTGTATCATCCTCCACAGTCGAAACATCTGCAAGGCTCGCAAAATAAATTTCATCATACTGCATCAGCTCCAGTGAATCGTCCCAGATCATCCAGGTCAGGTTGGGATTATAAAAATAAACGACCGGTTTCTCTTTATGCTCCTGCGCAAACGCGATACTTTCTGTGTCCTCTTCATAAAGAAACAGCACCTTTCCATCCGCCAGCCCTCGAATCTGTCCTGTTGCCAGCACCAGAAATACCATCAGAAGTACATAGCCGGCTGCTTTATCGTGCACGGACCGTTTTCCCGGAGCAGATGTATCTCTGGTATCGCTGATTTTCCCCGCAGCATTTTTTACAGCAGTCCCTTTTCTCATAGTCAATACAAAAAGCTTCTGTCCGAGCAGTACAAATATAACCATCATCAGCAGCAAAATCAGCCCGTAGACCGGAATCTGATATCGGTTCGCTTCCTCCGCCGTCAGGAGCGCTGTTTTGGTCACGACAAGAAAATAACCGAGTACTGCTGCCGCCGGAATCCAGAAAACACGCCGTGCTTCCCAGAATGATTCGCGGGAAGCGTCAGCCTGCCGGTTCGAATTTTCCTGCGCGGCTGCGCGCTCTGCTGTCTGTTGCCCGGATTTCTGTGCAGCTGCAGCGACAGCTCTCCGTCCGGCTTTCATCCGTCCAATTCCCCAAACCGTCAGCGCCATCAAGACAAGCAGCAGAACAAATCCGTACAGCATCGACCCAAAGGCATATTCATTGAGCAGTCCTGCGAAGAACTGGAATCTTCCAAGCGTATTACCAAGGTCGAAGAACGCACCCATCGCTTCCGTCCCCCGGTATCCCCGAAAAATATGGCTCAGACACGCCGGATAGCTGACTACGGCAAGTACCATCGCTCCGATCACAGCAGCCGCATAAATGAGGCAGTCTTTCTATTTCTGCCCCCAGCTTTTTCTGCTCTGCACGTTCCAACAGCAGATACAGCTCCATCGCCGCTGCCAGGAAAAACAGATAAACAGCAAAATAGTAATGCGTCAGAAAACCGAGATAAACAACCGCCATCAACGGCAGATAAAAGGAAAACCCGCGTTTTCTCTCCTGCAGGCTTTTTACATGCAGCCAGGTCACGAGCAAATCCACAGAGCCAGAAGCATATACATTCGAACCAGCATAACGCCGGAATAAACCGCCGGGTTAAAACCATACAGGAGGCACACTCCGAAAATCATCACTCGCGTGATACGCTCCGGAACGTCCGCCGCCGTTACACAGGTCTGCGCTTTCCCACCAGGCGCAGCCGCGCTCCTCAGCGCACCCGTCACAATCCGCCGCGTCAGCTTCGCCAGCACACTCCAGCTCAGAACGAAAAGCACTATATTCAGTCCAATTCCTGACCATTTGCTGAACCTTCCGGGAAACAGCGAGCATACCGTATGCAGCAGCAGATAGTAAAACGGCGGATGCACGTCATAGGTCTGCATGCGCGTAACCGTCCCATACTGAAACCGCTGCCCCGGCAGAACCCGGAATTCGTCCGCAATCTCGCTGCCCGGCTTCCACTCCCGGTCGGTCGGCACCAGACCGATCGACACGTTGGAGGAATAATAGGAATAATATTCATCATAATGGAACCCTGCTTTTTACTTCCAAAATAGAAAATCGCAATCAGCTGCACCAAAAGCAGCATACCAAGGATCAGATACCAGTTTCGTTTCTTCACATTCCCTCCTGCCCGCAGACGCAGATTTACGTTCTGCAGTTCTATCATGCGTTGTTTTTTGATAAACATTTCTTTTTATAATAGTACCATGTTCTATTTTAATTTATTTTTCTGCATAACTCAAGGAAGCATTCACACAGTTTCGTAAAACAATAGAATGCACGCTCTGCGAGCATTCTATTGTCATGAATTCAGTTCGTCCATGCCATTCTGCAGACACGTTCGAAGGAAGCAGAATAATTCGTGGATATAGCCTGTATCCCGACTATCTTCCACCTTTCAAAGAACTCTTAAAGGATCTGAGTGAGGCTTTATCGTATACAGGAATAATTAAGATTTAATATCGTTTTATGTAGTGACAAACCAATTTTGCTACGCTATAATTGTTACAGTTGTGTGACGCAGAGACGCTTCACACTTTTTCGCGCGGGCAGTTGGATATCCTGTGTATGGATTTCCGTTTCCCGCATTCGACGATTTATAAGAAAGAGAGGAACCAAAATGAAGAAACTGGCTGTATTTCTGCTGACCGGTCTGACATGTGCATCCATGCTGTTCGGCTGCGGAAGCAAAAATGACACCGTAGAAACCGTTCCGGTAGCTGAGGTGCAGGAAAGCACTGCCGCTCCTGCTGAAACAGAATCTGAGACGGAAACAGAAACCGTTGAGGAGGATGTTCCTCCGGAAGAAGGCATGGTAAAAAGTGACCTGACCGGCGAATGGATCAGCGGCGATCTCGCAGATCAGCGTCCGATCGCAGTTATGATCCCCGATGAAAATGCAGCGCTCCCGCACTACGGGCTTTCCAATGCTGATATCCTGTATGAATGCAGCGTAGAAGGCAACATGACCCGTCTGATGGCTGTTTTCAAGGATTGGAAAAACATTGAACGCATCGGCAATATCAGAAGCTGCCGCGATTATTATGTTTACTGGGCAAAAGAATGGGATGCAATTTACTGCCATATCGGCGGTCCGTTCTACATTCTGAACGCGATCAATGATCCTACTACCAATAATATCACCGGTGCTGTTCTGGCAAGCGACCCTTCCCAGAAAAAAGGTCTGTATGACGCAGCCTTCTACCGCACCAGCGACCGTAAAGCTCCGCATAATGCTTATACAAGCGGCGACCGTATCGACAAAGCCGCTCAGGCCCTCGGCTATTCCGAAACCTATACTGAGAACTATCAGAGCGATCACTTCAAATTCGCTTCCACAAACAATCCGAACACGCTGGAACAGTACGGAAGCAGTGCAATCCCTGCAACCAAGATCGATCTGGCAGGCGCTTACCCGATTACCAAGACCTATTTCGAATATAACGAAGAAGATGGTCTGTACTATCGCTTCCAGGGTATGCAGAAAGGCGACCAGAAGCATATGGACGGCGCCAATAACAAACAGCTGGCATTCAAGAACGTTTTAGTTCAGTTTGCTTATTATGAAACCCGTGATGCGAAGGGTTATCTGTCTTTCCAGTGCCACGACGACACCAAAGACGGCTACTACTTCACAAACGGCAAGGGCATCCATGTAACCTGGAAAAAAACCAGCGACTTCGCACCGACCAAGTTCTATGACGACAACGGCAACGAAATCGAAATCAACCCCGGCAAGACCAACATCTGTGTAGTTGAGCAGGGTAAATCCATTGATGCGGAATAATTTGTTCTGACGTATAAATCGCCCTATCCGGCAGGTATTTTTTAACTGCGGATGGGGCGATTTTTTCATTCTAGAATAGTACGAGTGAACTGTAACTAACATATGGCTGCCGCGCAGGAAAATTTCCCTATACGGCAGCCATTTTTCAGTCTGTATTTTCTTCATACAATAAACTGCGTTCCTCTCTGGACAGACGCGGCACATACCAGTTGTCGTCCGGATCATCCAGTGAGGAAATAATTTTGTTGGACACATACCGCACTGCAGCCGCAGAATTTTCCATCGGGCGCACAGTCACCTCATGAACGAGCGCTCTGGAACTTCCGAGATAGGGGAAAACAGCATGTACAGTGAGCGTTACCGTCCCGTCGTCATTTTCCTGAAACGCTGTCACCTCCGGGTACGGATGCTCCGGGTACTCTGACTCATAAAATCCACGCGGATAATATTCATATGTGTCATCTTTCTCCCGGTAAATCGTTTTTTTGCGCAGGATATCTGTTTTTACATTCAAAAACTTCTGAATAACCGATTCGAACTCTTTTGACGGAATTCCGTACACTGTGCTGTTTCCAGCATTTTCCCCACTCTGCCACGGGATTTTCCGATGATATATCTGCGGATAAAAAACATCGAACAAATCATAAAAGTCCAGCTCTCCGAAATCCGTTTCATCCCAGTCTGTCAGAAACAGATTGTTGCATTCATAGCCGACCGGCAGGAGCGCTTTTTCGTTCCATTCCCGGCAGGCTTCGTCCAGAGGATCCACCCGCAGCGCCGCATATTCCTTAACGTCGCTGAGCGTCATCACATACATCTCATCCAGCGCCCCGGTTCCGGAAAACATCAGATAACCGTCCTCCGTATACGCCCAACTGTCCGCTGTAAAATGTTCTTCCGTCTTTTTGCGCATCATTTCATCTTCATAATGATAATAATTGCGTGTCACATCGAGATTGCCTTCTGCCGCCTGCAGCTCATACTCCACAAAGCCACCGTTCCAGTCAACTTCAACAATTTCTATCTGTGCCTCCTGCTGATCCGTCGCCCGCCTGCAGAAACGCTTTACCTCTGATGCCCGCACCATATCGACCCTATTTTTCTGGTCTACTGCAGGATATCCGTTTTCTCCAAACTGCTTTACGATATGTGCAATGGTCTCTTTTTCCCCGAGCCGTCCGCTTCTGCCTGCTTCCCGATACAGCTCAAGACAAACATCTTCCATCCGTATTTTCGGCTCTTCATCCTCTTCCAGCACAATTACTGTTTCCGCTTCGGTATCCACATCCTGCAAGGTATCTCGGGACGGTTTCCCACAGCCCTGTACCACAAATGCCAGGATAGTGCACAGCGCTATTGCATATGTCAAAAATCTGCGATGCTCTGCGCATTTCTTTTGTTCTGTCTGCATAGTTCTGTCACTCTTTCGTCGTAATTTCCATCAGCCTGTCTTCTTCGTCGTCTACGAAAAAATTTACAATTTCCTGTCATTTGAAAATCAGAAAACAGGGCAAGAGTCCTGCTCTCGCCCTGCGCTTCTTATTCATGACAATAGAATGCTCGCAGAGCGTGCATTCTATTGTTTCACAATTGCTTTTTCGATCTCCGCGTTCACCCGTTCTCTTAAGGCTAGCAGCCATTCTTTTTCTTTGGGATAGCGCTTGAATGTGATCGGTTCGTCCGTTCCTTCTGCGATGATTTCACAGACTCTTTCCCTGCCGACCAGCGATTCCAGCAGTTCAAACGCACGCACATCCTGCATCACCTGCTGCATCAGCATCAGGCGGATAGATTCCTCCGGTACACCGTCCTCGCCGGGATAAACCAAAAATGCATCGCCGGACGGAAATGCTTCTCCCGCGTCCGTTACCGCATACGGATTGATGTGCTTGATCGAATACTGGCTGTTATAAAAAGTTAAAGCCCCAGTGCAGAAATCCACTGATTTTATACAGATACAGCTGCACACCGAGGATTCTGGTACGCGCAGAAGGCATCGCCATGAACCGGTTGGAAACCTCCTTCCACTGTCCGGTGCAATAATAGGTCCACAGTCCTTCCATTCCTCTTTCCAAAAACGGCTCCATGCAGTTTGTTCCGGGTGCAAACAGATCGACCAGGCCTTTTTCACAAAATCCAACATCAGAAAGCGCATCAATCGTATGAAATCCCTGAATATAGGGTAGTACCATTTCCCGCGCTTTTTTATAATCCTCTAAAATCTCCTCGCCGGGTTCATCTGAAATATGGAAAAAGACTTTATCCTGCAGTCCCTGTTCTTTCAGGAAATCTGTCAGGGCAGTCAGATATTGTGCCAGAAAGTCCGCATATTCCGGGCTCTGTGCATCCGTGTGCCAGCCAAACTTATGGCAAAGCGTGCCGTCCTCCCAGACCATAATCTTCGGTGCGCACTTAGCGCCCCACTGGGTAAACAGATGCGCCATTTCAAAATGCGTAATTCCGGCAAAGCGGCAAATTCCGATCCAGCGCTCCAGTTTCGAAAAATCGAAGCTGTAGGTATCACCGTCCTTGCGGATGTCCAGCAGCTGAACCGTCGTGCGTTCGCCGCCGACCGCAGTGTCCAGAGGCGGTGTAAATACGGGTGTCAGAATCGTATTGATGCCACGCGCCGCATACAGGCGGATAAAGTTTTCCAGAATCTTCCAGTGTTCTTCGCTGAACGGTTTTACATGATAATAGTCTGCCAGACAGTCAGAATGGAACCATTCCGTATGCAAAAGCTTCTGCGGCGGAAGCGACGCATCGACCACATGTAGGTCTGCTTTTAACGTCTCTTTTTCTCCGTCCTCAGTTTCCGTTTCGATCACAATGGCATAGTCCCCACCTGCAAGCTCCGCATCGACCGTCACATCCAACCATAGGCTGCGCCACTGTCCGGGCACTTCTTTTGTCAGATATTTTTTGTCCGCACCATCGTCCTCTGTATCCAGATCGCGCAAAAGATCCGGATACATCCCGGGTACGATGCGCAGATAGTTATCGTCCTGCTCCTTATGGCACGGATAAGCCGAAGGAACCAGCTCAACCCGGCGCAATCTCGTCTCAATTTTTTCCGGCGCTTTTACGGAAACCTTCCAGTAACGTCCCCAGTCTGCCGCCCCAAAATATGCAATCACACAGGATACGGTTTCCCTGTGCAGCGCTGAAAGGCGAATGCTCCCCTGTCCATCCGGCACTTCATCTGCGAACACCTTGGTCAGCGTGTCCGTAATTTTCCAATTGTTCCCCATGAGTTCCTCCTTGCCCCCTGATTTTGTATACGCTCAGACAATATGGGCGCTTTTTGCGTCTGCACTAAGCGTATCATAAAAAAGGGCAAATCGGCTATGGTTTCTTTTTTATTCCAATGTCTTGTCGCTAAATAAACAGCGTGCATCCCTGTTTCCGGAAATGCTCGATTTTTTCATCCAGCACACACTCTTTTATTCCGAACTTTTCTGCAAGACAGCTTTTACACAGAAACGACGTGCTGCCCCGGTTGACAAATTTCCGGTAAGCTCCCCGATCCAGCTGGGTCAGCTCCTTTCCGCATTTCATGCAGATGTCCATTACAGATCAACGACCTTGCAGCGGTAAACTGCACAACCATAAGGCTCCAAGGCCTTACGGACCGTTCCGTTGAGCGAAGGCAGATCTTCCCCGGTCCAGACCTCCTTCATCTGCAGGGTTTTGCCGGTGCTCATCGGAAGACCGACTTCGTCCAGATTCAGATTTGCTACTACGCTTTCGTCCTTTAAGTTGAAGAAACCGATTGCCAGATCGCCATTGGAAAGCTGTCTGGAATAAATGAGGACATCGTCTCCGCTCCAGATTCCGTCCAGACGGATCGGTTGACGGCACAGAGGATCCTGATTGATCGCAATCAGCTCTTTATTTTCCAGAATCTTCTTCGTCTCTTCGTTCATATTACGGATATCGCAGCCAATCATCAGCGGAGAGCCAAACAGCGCCCAGATTGAATAATGCGTTCTGTACTGAACGTCGTTGCAGCCGCCTAAACCAACGTTTCCTTTGCCGTACATGCCGACAACCAGCATATCCATATCATTAAAGCAGCCGACGCTATGATACGGATGAAGCTTTGCCTGCTGTTTGGTCAGATCCTTGATCGATTCCCAGCTGTCGAAAACATCGCCGGTGGAACGCCACATGCTCGCGCCGGTTTCCTTAATCCATTCATGCGTCTGATCTGCGCCCCAGGAGCATGCGGAAAACAGGATATCCCTGCCGCAATTTTCCAACGCGATGCCCATTCTGCGGTATAAATATTTGCCCGGAATGATGTTGCTGTGATAGCAGTAATCGTATTTCAAAAAATCCACACCCCAGGATGCAAATGTGTCTGCATCGATAAATTCATGCTCGAAGCTGCCTGGATATCCGGCACAGGTCAGGTTGCCCGCACAAGAATACATACCAAATTTCAACCCTTTGGAATGCACGTAATCCGCAACCGCTTTCATGCCGTGTGGGAACTTCTCCGGATCTGCAATCAGACGGCCTTCCTCGTCTCTCTTTCTTAAAGACCAGCAGTCGTCAATGACCAGATACTCATATCCGCAGTCCAAAAGCCCCTGCTCCACCATTTTGTCCGCAGTTTCCATGATCAGTTTTTCATTGATATTCTCACCAAATGTGTTCCAGCTGTTCCAGCCCATCGGCGGCGTTAATTTTACCATACCCCTTGACCTCTCTTTCGTTATCCGTTATCGTGATTGTAGCATGACACTTTTATTCTCTTCCATGGGTTTTTGTTGCAAATACATGGATTATTTATTCACGTCAGGACAATGCCGGAGGTATGTGCCCAAAAGGCCGCTGCAGACTGTCTGCAGGAGGTTTTTTAGACATCATCCCCGACATCCTGTAAATCAGGAGGTCTCTTTATGAATTCATCTGTTTTTGGGTCCGATTCCCAGCCCGGTCTCACCCCTGCTCGCCACAGGCAGGCAGGACTGCAGCGATCTGCATTCCTGGGGACCCGGCGTCCGCCCGGTCTATATCATCCATTATATTCTGCGCGGGCAGGGCTTTATCGAATATCATAAAAAAACTTTCCCCGTTCACACCGGCGAAAGCTTTCTGATTTATCCTTATGATACGATTCGCTATTATCCTGACCCAGGAATCCATGGGAATATACCTGGCTGGAATTTACCGGAAAAGAAGCTGCCTCTCTGCTCGATCAGACCGCCTTTTCCCCTGCCGCGCCCGTCTGTCCCGCGATCTGCCCGGCCCGGCTCCGACAGCTTTTTGCCGATCTGCAGCCCCTCGACCTTTATCACCAGAACCGCAACGAAGCAAATGGCATACTCCGCACGCTGCTCGGTCTTTATGCCGATTATGCCCCGGCACCCGGTCTACCCGACTCTCCTGCTTCGTCCCTTCTGGCAAATGCAGTTTTTCTGATCCGTTCCAATTTTCATCATGAGTACTTCCATACTGAACAGCTTTGTCAGATGCTCGGGGTCAGCAGAAGCACGCTCTACCGCGCCTTTCAATCTGAACTGAACATTTCTCCCGGCGAATTTTTATCGAATTTCCGCATTCATCAGGCATGCCGCCTGCTCGAGCTCGGCAATTCCGTCAAAACAGCTGCTGTCTCCTGCGGCTTCTCGGATGCTTTTTACTTCTCCCGGGCATTTCGCCGACGTATGGGCGTCTCACCGTCAGATTACCGCAGGCAGCCGCAAAAGCAGGACGCCGGAAGCGAATATTCGCGGCTGGTGTTCTGACCGGCGGAACGCACAGCCATGCGCTGCGGCACGGTCTACAAGGCGACCTCTCCAGGTACAGCGCAGCGCCTCACCAACGCCGTTCCGTTCAATACGGTTTCGCGCGCTGCAGCGTCTTCTGCCCCGATCGGTGGCTCTGCAGCTTTTCACCTGACCTCAAAGCCTTCCTCATAGCAAAGTTCGCGGTCCTCCTCTTCCACAAACTCTACGACAATCCTGCCACGCTGACTGATACGCTCCACAAACGAGTCTACCAATTTGGCCTGTCCCTGCAGCTCTGCTTCCACACGTCCATCCGTTAAATTTTTCACCCAGCCGGTCAGCTGCAGCTCTTTTGCCAGACACAGCGCGCTGTAGCGAAAGCCCACCGCCTGCACGCGTCCTGAAAAATAAATATGCTTTCGGATGCAGCCGGCTTTCTTCAACTGCTCCCGCTCTGTCTCCGAGAGTTCGCTTGCCAACTCTGTATCCCACTCCTCTGCGCATTTCGCTTCTGCAGACGGCTCTGGTTTTCTTCTTCCAGCTCTGGCAAAGAGTCTTTCCCAAAAGTCCATATATTTCCTTTCTCCTTTGTGGTGCGGTCCGGAATATGCCCGTACACAGTCCGTAAGTTCTGCGCTGCGTTCCGACATGTCCGCAGACTGCGTTCTGTCTCAGGTTTTCAACCGTGTCCGCAGACTGCGGAAAAAAATCTTTCAGCATCTGGCTGCATTCTTCTTCCAGTACGCCCTTAAACAGGCTGACCTGATGATTAAATGCCGGTTCCTGCAGCAGGTTATAGATTGATCCTGCACAGCCTGCCTTTGGATTCATGCAGCCGATCATAACCTCCGGAATCCGCGCCTGCACGATGGCTCCGGCACACATCTGGCAGGGCTCCAGCGTCACATACAATGTGCAGTCTTCCAGCCGCCAGTCACCCAGCTTTTTGCTCGCCCGCTTAATCGCTGTGATCTCCGCATGCGCCAGTGTGCTTTTGTCCGTATTTCGTCGATTATAGCCCCTGCCGATCACCTGTCCGTCATGCACGATCACGCAGCCGATCGGCACTTCGCCGAGTGCTGCCGCTTTTTTGCCTGTCGGATCGCATCCTTCATATATTTTTCATGTATCGGGCGCTTTTCTTCCTGCTCCCGAAGCCACTGGTCTTTTTTCGCCTGCTTCGCAGCCTGCCGCGCCGCTTCTTTTTCCTCTTCTGTACGGATTCTTGCCATAATTACTCCCTGTGTTTCGAATATAAAATATCAGCTTTTCATGATCTGTACCGAGAACGCCCAGAAATCTGCTGACTGTTTCCAAAAAAAGCATACCAGCCCCTTTTCATTCCCGCAAGTGGGTTTTTACTGTCTGCCATTTTTCCGATCATTGCTCCCGCCGGTTCGACCACCCTTGCTTAAATCTCCACCCGCTTCATATAATACCCGTAATCGCCCGGCGATGCGGATTCTTTTTCACCCTCAAAGGCTTCGAATCCGAACATTTCCGCCACCATTTTTTCCCGGTCATAGAAATTGCCGGGCACACCGATATAATACTGCCATGCATCCTTTGCCGGATTCTGCCCAGAATCAGATGACGGTAATTATAGTAGCCATGCAGCAGGAAGCTGTTATGTACTAACTTCTGATATTCCTTACACAGAACCACAAAGTCCTTCGGCGCAATGGAAAGATATTCCCGACTGTCGCGGAACGGATGAATTTCCGGATACATCGTGCACAGCTGCTCCCATTTATCTGCGCTGCAGACCGGCTCACGCGATGGAGAGGACGGCGATTTCGGCGCAGCGGAAGGAAAAGGAATCGTCGGCTCGGACGCTGACACAGATGGCGCTTCCGGAGTGGGCTGCCGCTTCGTTGCCGCGAGCTCCTTCGCCATAGCGGATTGCTCTGTTGCCGCGGGCTCCTTTGACATGGCGGACTGCTCTGTTTCAGCGGGCTCCTCCGATATGGCGGACTGCTCTATTTCGGCAGGTTCCTTCAGTGTGGACTGCTTTTCCATCTCGCTGCCGCGCCGCTCCGGATACGGAATAATTTCTCCAGCTCCGGGCTGCCGGGGTGAATTTGTCTGCGATGACCGCGCCTCCATCTGTTGGAACTGATCCCCTTGTACCTGCGATTGCTGTTGCTGCAGCTGTAGCGTCTCTCTCTGTGCCGGAATTTCGACCGGTTCGTGCCAGTTTGCAATCAGCATTCTTTTTCCGGGCAGTAAAATCCGAAGCTGCGCAGTCTGCTGCCAGCTTTCCTCCCGGCTGTTATCCAATTCGCCCGGCTCCGGCATCCGCCACACCATGCAGCAGTTTCCGTTGCCGCCCTGTAAACTGATCCTTCCGACCGTTCTCTCATGTTCTTCCTGTAACCGAAACTCCCCGCAGTCCTTGCCCGGAAGGTTTTTAACTTTTACTTCCATCCGATTGTGTCCGTTTTGTTCCTCTATTCTGACAAATCCGGCATTTTTGATTTTTACGCCGTCTTCCAGATAATCCAGATATGCGATTTGTTTTCGATATTCCGCCATGCCTGTCCTCCTTTTTCCATCCCATTCGTTTTTCAGAAAACCTGATAGTAACTTATGCCCCTACTCTGCATTTTATGATTCCGGTTCTGTATGGGTTGGCAAAATCATATATTCCGGTAACAGATATTCCTGCAGAATGGAGCTTTCCATGGCAAATGTTCTCGCACATCTTTCCTCCATCCTCATTCCTGCCGTGATCTTCTTCATCATCGGCTATGGGTGGATTCATAAATGCAATCTCTACGACGACTTTATAAACGGCGCAGCGGACGGTCTGAAAACGGTCGTCGGCATCGTCCCAACGCTCATCGGGCTGATGATGGCAGTCGGGATTCTGCGGGGCTCCGGGCTGCTGGATCTTCCGGGAAAGCTGCTGCAAAAATACGCCGCTGACAGTTCCATAAGCGGTATGTTCCCGGAGTTTTTCCCACTCATTTTCATCCGCCTGTTTTCTTCTTCCGCGGCGACTGGACTGGTGCTCGATATTTTCAAAACCTACGGGACAGATTCTCTGGCAGGACGCATCACGTCGATTCTGATGAGCTGCACAGAAACCTGTTTTTACACGATGTCTGTTTATTTTATGACGGCGCGCGTTTCCAAATCCAGATATACGCTGGCAGGCGCGCTGCTTTCTACCGCCGTCGGTGTCGTTATGAGCGTGCTGCTGGCATATCTGATGTAAATTTCCACAAAAACAGCGGACAGCTGCGCATCGAACGATGTATGACTGCCCGCCTGCAAACTATGCTTCTGTTCAGCATCCAAATGCTATATCAACAATCTATCTCCGATCCATCACCCTGCAAAAAAATCACTGCCGCAAACGTACTGACAAGTGTCGCCAGCACCGCAGGACCGACCACTGCGGCGGGGCTGGCGCTTCCGTACTGGCTGCGATAGGCGATCATGTTGACCGGAATCAGCTGTAGGGACGAAATATTTAAAATCAGGAACGTACACATTTCATTGCTCGCCGTATCTTTTGGAACGTTTTTCAGATACCCCGTCTGTCTCCGTTTTTCTTCCAGCTGTGCAAGATCCTCCATCGCCTTTAAGCCCGCCGGAGTTGCCGCCCAGCCAAGTCCGAGGACGTTTGCAACAATATTGGTGGAAATTGACTCCCGCGCCGGATGATTTTTCGGAATCCGGGGAAATAAAAACGACACAAAAGGGCTGATGCCGCGCGTCAATGCAGCAATCAGCCCCGCCTGCTGTGCGATTTTCATCAGACCTGTCCAAAGTCCCATGATCCCGCACATCGTAATACATAAATCCACAGCTTCCCCGGCACTTTCCAGGGCGGCGTTGGACACCGCCTCCAGATTGCCGGTAAAAGCTCCGTATAAGATTCCAAGAACAATCATTCCTGCCCAGATTGCATTCAGCATCGCGTTACCCGCTTTTCTTTCAGCCTATGCAAAACAGGAAAGCGTTATGCCTCTCCCTCCTCGATCGCAGCTTTGCGGCTGTTGATCCTACGGATAATTTCCATATCGAATTTAGGCTTTCTGCCATAGGTATAAAGACCGTTCATTTCCTGCTCTACATCGTACAGCTGGGTATAGCAGAAGCCGAACATCTTCGGATTGTCCAAAAGCACATCCGTCAGACCCTTATAACGTGCAAGGAACTCTTCCTCGGTTCTGGGTCCGTCGCCGTAGCCCCAGCTGTCCTTATTCACGCCCTCAACATCCCACTTGATGCCGCCGTACTCGCTGATGAATACCGGAATACCAACAATCTGTTTCTGTCTCGGCGCATGGTTATCCCATGCCAGAATGCCGTCCTTTGCATAGCTCTCATAATGACTTGCGAACTCTTCCGGGTTCTGCTCGTAGTCGTGCAGATCGTAAATATCAGTAATGACATGGAAATTGCCGCTGGTATCGATGCAGGGTCTGGTCGTATCGTAGAGCTTCGTCATCCGATAGACAATTGCCAGAAGGTCGTCATCCTGCTTGCGCCCTTCATAATCCCATGTCTCGTTAAACGGGCACCAGCCGATGATCGCCGGATGATTGAAATCCCTTTCAACCGCTTCCATCCATTCAGGCAGGAAGTTTTTCAATCCATCCGGTGCGCTCGGATCCATCCCCCAGTTGCCCTGCTCGCCCCATACAAGATAACCCAGACGATCGCAATGATACAGGAAACGGGGCTCGAACACTTTTTCATGCAGACGCGCGCCGTTGAAGCCTGCTGCCATCGACAGCTTCACATCGTTTTCCAGTGCTTCATCGGTAGATGCGGTATAAATGCCGTCCGGATAAAATCCCTGATCCAGAACGAGTCTCTGGAACACGGATTTTCCGTTAATCAGCACCTTTTCCCCGGAAATTGTGACATTGCGCAGTCCGAAATAGCTGTGAACAGTATCTTTCCCAAAAGTAATTGTCAAATCATACAGTCTGCCTGCTCCAGCCTCCCACAGATGCACTTCGGAAAGAGGCAGCGTCACAACAACATTTCCGCCAGCAGTTGTGGTTTCCGCCTGACCACAGCGTCTTCCTTCATAAAACGCTTCTGCGCAGAACGATCCGTCGCCGACGGTCACCGCCTCGATCGTAAGCGTGCCTGCTTCCACGTTCGGAAAGAAACGTGCTTTTTTCACATAATTTTCCGGCACGAACTCAAGCCAAACCGTCTGCCAGATACCGGTGGTTCTGGTGTATTCACAGCCATGGGAATAGTAGAGCCCACTCTGTTTGCCATGGGGCTGTTTGCCGCTTCTCAAATCGTCCTCTGCGTATACGGCGATATCGTTTGCACCGGCCTGTACATAAGCCGTGATATCGAATGCAAAAGAGGTATAACCGCCTTTATGCCGTCCAACCTCTGTTCCGTTGATCCATACGCGCGTATCATAATCCACCGCGCCAAAATGCAGCAGAACGCGTCCTTTTACCTCCACTTCGGTCAGTTCTACGGTCTTATGATACCATACGGCATCCATGTAATCCTTATAGCCGATTCCGCTCAGATCGCTTTCCGGGCAAAACGGAACGATGATCTTTTTCTCCCAATCCTTCTTTTCATAAAAACAACGGTCTACGCCGCTTTTACCAAAGTCGAAAGAAAAATCCCATTCTCCGTTTAAGTTTTTCCATGTGCTTCTTTCCCACTGAGGAAGCGGATGCTCCGGTCTGGGCATTGTGTTCATAATGATAGTTCCTCCTTTTATAAATCCCCTGCTCTGTTGTTGTGCCTGAAAAAGGAATATTTTCAGGCATCTGTTCTTTTTCAGAATACACTCACACAAGCCTCCGAACAATCAAGAAAACACCATAAATCCCTGTAAAATTGCACAATCCTCTTTTTCCGTCAGATGCCCTCGCCATCAAATGCAGGAATAAAGCTTTCCTGCGCCGTTTCCTGATCCTGAATAAATCCGTTTTCGATTCCGTTTTCTATCGCGAAATCAATCAGAGCTTCGTATTCGTCCTCCGTCAGACGGCGCTGCAAGCCCGTAAGGCAGGCGCTTTGCGTAAGCTTTGGCAGCGTCTTCTCCAGCACAGACGAAATCGGCGTATACTGATTCATCAGACTGATATAAATCCGCTCCCCATAGGTTTTTAACAGATAGGAAAGCACTCTCTTCGAATCTGCCTCCTGTCCCGGCAGGGCGAGATGCCGCACGATAACGCCTTTTTTCATTAAAAATTCTGCGTCCTCGTCGGCTTCTTCACATGCATCATTCATCTGCGCCGCTAAAAGCAGCGTCCCATCCGGCGCTGCAAAAACCGGCTCGCCGACCTGTCTGACCATCTCTGCAATCGCCGCTGTTGCTGTTTCAAAATAATCCGGCGCATTCGAAAGCAGCCCGGAAAGCGCTGCAGATTCATATTTCAGATCGGGCAGATAAATATCCACAAGCCCGTCCAGCAGCTGCAGCGTGCTGACTTTTTCATAAGAGGAGGTATTGTATACAATCGGGATCCGCAATCCTTCCCGCTTTGCCGCCCGCAGCGCCGGAACAATCAGCGGTACAAAATGCGTCGGTGTCACGAGGTTGATGTTGTTCGCGCCCTTTTCCTGCAGTTCCAGAAAAATTTCTTTCAGCCGTTCCACCGAAATTTCCCGTCCGGCTTCTCCTGCCGCAATATCATGGTTCTGGCAAAACACGCACCGCATCGAGCAGCCGCCAAAAAACACTGCACCCGAACCTGCCGTGCCCGAGATGCACGGTTCTTCCCAGTAGTGCAGCGCTGCTCTTGCCGCCCGCAGCGTCCCCGTCTGCAGGCAGTAGCCGATCTGCCCCGCCATACGATTGACGTGGCAGTTACGCGGACAGAGTGTGCAGTCTGTCAGCAGCTTTTCCAGATTTTCCGGCAACGGTAGCGTCCCGCTGTTATCCTTTTGATCGTTTCCACGTTTTATTTCCTCTTTCTCTTCGTCTTGATACAATTCCATTCCCGGGAATGAAAAACGAGTGAACTATAACTAAAAAACGCCCGGAGAAATTCTCTTCCTCCGGACGCCCATATTCTTCCGGGCTTCTCCCGAAAGACTGTTCTCTTTTTCAAAGACCGTGCGTCCTGCTTCGAACATAAACCCATATGCGTTACCTTTACAGTTAACTCCGCCAGGCACCCTCACGGCACACGGAAAATTCTGCTTAGTGCTGCTTTGTTCCCAACCTGACACGGTTCGCAGACATCCGTTGCGTAAGACCCAAACTTCAACGCCACTTATAAAGGGCAGCAATATGAGCCAAAAGCCCTCGGCGTACCATCACCCCTGCTATAGCGGATTTCAGGTTCAGGGGGCCGCTGCTCCCCCGGCTGCACGGTGGTTACAGTATAATCATTTTCCTGAGATTTGTCAATGAGATTCCGTTCACTCATGGCTTCGTCTGCAAAAGAAGAGGCGATTCGCGACAATAGAATGTTTGCGGAGTGCGTATTCTATTGTACTACAAATGCTACAGGTGAACTGTACCCTCCATGCTGCATTGCACCGAACTTCTCTACTCTACGCGAGCAGTTCGATCAGTTCCTTCACTTCCAGCAAATCCTGCACACAGTAATCATAAATCTGACGAATTTCCTCGTCCGGCTGTACCATATCCGGCACCATAACCGCCGTCATTCCCGCAGCCGCAACCGCACGGATTCCGTTAAAAGAATCCTCGATTCCCATCGCATTTTCCGGCAAAACGCCGACTACCTCACAGGCTTTTAAATAAATATCCGGCTCCGGCTTACTTTTTTCCACCATATCACCGGAAACAATTTCCTGAAAATATCCGCTAAGGCCGGTGCGCTCCAGATGCTTTCTGACAAGCGGGCCTTTCGTAGACGATGCGATCGCCGTTTTGATCTGCTTTTCCTTCAGATATTCCAGCAGCTCCCTTACACCCTTTTTAATTGGAAGTTCCCGTTCCAGACTCTCCTGAAACAACGCCATAAACCGTTCCCGATATTTTTCATAGGGAAAGGTTCCATTCGGATACCAGGGCTCCTCCGTCTCCATAATATGTCTGCGAAGTGATGCTTCATTTCGTCCGCAGCCGCCATAGACTGCTTCCTCCGCCAGCGTGAGTCCCAGCTGCTTTGCCGCCTCAAAACAGCATTCGCAGCTCATTCGCTCCGTATCGAACAGAACGCCGTCCATATCAAAAATTACCGCTTCCAGCTTTTTCATTTTAATCCTCCATCACACCAGTCCCATTGTCCGGAAAATAAACAGCCATCCAGTCATCGTCAACGCAGAAAACAATGTTGTCAAAACAACGACGCTGGATGTCAGCGTGCCGTCGTGTCCCATATTTTTCGCCATAACAAAGCAGCTCACCGTGCTGGCAGAGCCGAGCATCACGATCAGAGCAATCAGATGCTCATGTGTATAGCCGAGCATCACGCCAATTGGAAGAAAAATTGCCGCCAGACCGATCAGCTTGATAAAGGTTGCAACAATCGCCGGTTTGATTTTTCCGGCAGCCTGCTTTAAATCGAACGAAGCACCCAGCGCCATCAAACCAAGCGGGGTCGCCAGAACGCCGACATTGGAAACCGTTTTGTCCAGAATTTTCGGCATCGGAAGGCGCAGTCCCGACCAGATCATACCGGCTAAAATACCGAGTATAATCGGGTTTGTTACAATTCCCTTTCCTGTCTTTAAAAGCAGCGCCTTGTCCACTTTTCCGCGCTCCGGCTTTAAAATCGACAGAATAACGACTGCCATCACATTGTAAAGCGGCACGGTTCCGATAATCATCAGCGGCGCCATTCCGGCGTTTCCATAAATGTTCTGAATGATCGCGATTCCCATCAGCGCCGCGCTGCTCCGGTAAGACGCCTGCACGAACTCGCCCTGAATGGATTTATCCTTTAATAAGAGGGAAATCAGGTAACAGATCCCGATTCCGAGAAATGTTGCAGCAAAACAGTACGCAACATAACCCATATCCCAGACTTCCGCAAGGTCAACTGTCGCCAGATCTTCAAACAGAAGCGCCGGCAAAGCCACCTGAAAGACAAATTTGTTAAGGCGTTTTGTAAAAAGCTCGTCTATCCAGCCGATTTTCTTAAACAGACACCCCAGCATCATCGTCAGAAAAATCGGTACCGTCGCATTCAGACAAAAAAGGAGATTTTCCATTCTTATAAAACCGCCTTTCCGGTCAGGTAAAAGTTCGACCATGCCCGGTTCCCTACAGCATCCTTTAATTCTACCCTTACAAACGTTTCATGCGGTTGGATCTCATAAACGGCTTCTTCCACGCATTCCCCGACTGTCGCGCGATCGTCCGACCATACCGCATCCGTGAAAAAGACGATTTCCTTCACCGGCGTGCTGTGCACGATCAGACTGTTATCCTTTTTCTCAATCCAAAAACGCGGCCCCTGGGATGCATAAAAACGCCCCTGAGCAATCGCTTCCAGGATTGCATCGCGGCTCAGCTCATCCGCCTGCACCATCAGGTAAGATTTTGTTTCGTCGCCTGTGTACTGATGCGCGTCGTCCGCTGCCATGCAGGGCAGCACATATCCCTGCGCTGCCAATTCATCCAGGATGATGCCCGAATAGGGTCTACAGTTCCACGGCACGCCCGACGTCGTATTATAAATCTCGCAGCCGTCCAGATCTTTTAACAGACGCACCTCGCTCGCCCGGTTCATCGACCACGCCGGATGTGCCAGAATTGCAATGCCTCCGGCTTCATGAATCCGATCGATCATCAGCTGCGCCTGCTTTTCTTGTAATTCCGGTCCTTTTTCCAGCTTCGGCTCCTTCTGCATACCGATTCCGACGACATGATAAATGCCGTCCCGGACATTGTTGCCAACGTCATATTCTGCCCCGCTCAAAAGCAGAAAATTTTCCTCCTGGCGCTCTTTCTCCCATAAACCAGTGATCTGTCAGGGCAAGAAAGTCGTAGTCTTCCTCTCGATACAGCCTGATAACTTCTTCCGGCGACAGACGACCGTCAGAATTGGTGGAATGAGTATGGAGATTTCCTTTATACCATTTTTTTCCGAATTGATCTGTTATCATAGATTCTTTTGTTCCCCTTTTCTTTTTGCTTCGATCCGTGCTCCCACACCGGGAGCCTCGTCATGTGATTCCCGTTTGAACACTTTTCATGCTCTCATCGTAGTGTAGCATGACGATTTTTGATCTGCAAGTCCTGCTTTCCTGTTCCGTCGAATCTTCCTGAGACCTGCCTTGCATCTTTCTCCTGTTTTGCTTATAATAGGGATAAATACGTCCCTACTATTTGTTTTAGGAGGTACTATGGATTCGAAAGACCTTTACAAAGAACTGGAAAAAGATAACGCTGCCCAGATCATTCTCGCCCTCTCAAAGCTCTACAACCAACTGCGCCAGCAGCGGCTGGTCAAATGGGTCGAAGCCTATCCGGAATACTGGCACATGCTCTGTAATCCTGCTTCCCCGGAAACGGCCCGAAGCGTTACGCCCGAAATCGCCGAGCAGGTAATGAAAACACTGCAGGAATACGATCAGACCGAGCTGCAGATGGTCTGGCTCTTCCGCTATGGAACGCTGCTCGATGTTTTCGGAAATGCTACGGATGAAAAGATACAATAGAATGCACGCTCTGCGAGCATTCTATTGTCATGAATAAAAAACGGCGCATATTTTTCCAAAATTTTGCTATTCTATTTTCTTCCAAAATAAATTTGAATTTTTTACGAAAAAAGCTTGCCAAGCAGAAGAAACTGTGTTATTATAAATTTCGTCGCTGAGATACATCAGCGAGAGAAAAATGCGACAGTAGTACAGTTGGTAGTACGCCACCTTGCCAAGGTGGAGGTCGCGGGTTCGAGCCCCGTCTGTCGCTCTTCTAAAAAGCCAGTAAATAAGCGGTTTCCGAGGATTCGGTAGCCGCTTATTTTTCGCATTTTCCATCAGTAACAACGTTCCGAAAATCATATTCCATCTTTCCTCTCATTTCTGCGCACGCTTTTTGTGCATACCGAGTTTGCGTCAAGTGCACGCAAACACAAATCTCGTTCTTCCCCTACATTGACAACTAACTATAGGAATGCTAGAATAATTTGGCATAAGGCATAATTGAATAAATGCGTAAGGTGTCAGACCATATGCGTCTGGTGAAAAGGGAAGCGGGTGCAAATCCTGCGCGAACTCGTCACCGTGATTCGCAAGCGACGGCTTATTACCACTGGGAGACCGGGAAGGGAGTCGAAGCGTCAGAGCGTTCAGTCGGGAGACCTGCCTTTCGCAGTACAGGAATGAAAAGTTACCGTTCACCCGCGCCATTCGCAAAACCCGCGTCTTCGACGCTCTCCGCTGCTTCGCAGCTCATTTTTGCTTACAAAACGCTACGAGTGAACAGTAACAATAAAAAATTCATGCCACGAGAAACTGGCAGTACGAAATCTGCAAAATCAGAAACACTTCTGGTTTTATTTTGTTGCGCTCCGAGATTCGAAGCTATGGCTCCGCTCTATGGAGTTGATTCAGCGATCAGACTTTGCACATTTCGCCTTTCTTCTCTTTTTTCAACGGCATCTGAACGAAAATTTCCCGTATCACTCATTTATCGCCATATCCACACACTGTTAGGACAAAATTTTATTGTCCTCTGATACCGGATTGCCCGACGCCCGTCGTTTCTGCAATCCGAACCCATTCCCAAGGAGGAACTTATGAAAAAGAAACTGATCGTACTGATGTTATCCATGTCAATGACTGCTGCGCTGGTTTCCGGATGTGGCTCTACAGCTGAAACCGCTGTGGAATCCACCGCAACTGAAACTGTGCAGGAAACTGCGACAGAAGCGGAAACCGCTGACGCAGAATCTGACCAGGAAGCCGCAGACAAAGTAGCTGCCCTGATCGACCAGATCTATGTTCAGGAAAGAAACGATAACACCGATGAACAGTGTGCCGAAGCAAAGGCAGCATGGGATGCGCTGACGGATGCTCAGAAAGAACTGGTAGAAGGCGAAAACGCCGATCCCGATTATTTCGGAAGAGATACCGGCGACGCTTCCAAGGATGATCCCTTAAACGCAGATGAGATCGGGGAAAACGAACTGCTTGTTGTAAGCTTTGGTACTTCCTTTAACGACAGCCGTGCAGAGGATATCGGCGGCATCGAAAAAGCACTGCAGAAAGCATATCCCGACTGGTCCGTAAGACGTGCATTTACTGCCCAGATCATCATCAACCATGTGCAGGCACGGGATGGTGAAAAAATCGACAACATGGATCAGGCACTGCAGCGTGCTGTTGATAACGGTGTAAAGAATCTGATCGTACAGCCTACTCATCTGATGCACGGTGCAGAATATGACGAACTGAGCGAAGCGGTTGCAAGCTACAGCGACAAGTTTGAATCCGTATCCATCGCCGAACCCCTTCTGGGTGAAGTTGGCTCTGCAGACGATTCCGTAAACAGTGATAAAGAAGCGGTTGCAAAGGCAGTTACAGCAGAGGCAGTAAAAACTGCAGGCTACGAAAGCCTTGACGCTGCAAAGGAAGACGGAACTGCTTTCGTATTCATGGGACACGGAACCTCTCATACCGCAAAAATCAGTTACAGCCAGATGCAGAACCAGATGAATGCCCTCGGATATGACAATGTATTCATCGGCACTGTAGAGGGGTGAACCTGAAGATACTGCATGCGAAGCAGTGATCGAAAAGATTCAGGAGGCAGGCTACAAGAAAGTAATTCTCCGTCCTCTGATGGTTGTTGCCGGCGACCATGCAAACAACGATATGGCTGGCGACGATGATGACTCCTGGAAGAGCCAGTTCGAAGCCTCCGGCGTATTTGACAGCATTGAAACCCAGATCGCCGGTCTTGGACAGATCCCTGTCATCCAGGATTTATATGTTTCCCACACACACGCTGCTATGGAAGAGCTCGGCACATCGGCTGCATCCAGCTCTGACACTACAGATGCTGTCCTGGAAGATGGGACCTATGAAGCAGAGTTCAAAACTGACAGCGGCATGTTCCATGTAAATGAAGCAAACGACGGAAAAGGTGTCCTGACTGTAAAAGATGGACAGATGTCCATTCACATCGGCCTGACCTCCAAAAACATCGTAAACCTGTTTGTCGGCAAGGCTGCTGACGCAAAAAAGGATGGTGCAGAGCTTTTACAGCCCACCACTGATACCGTAACCTACGATGACGGCACGACCGAAGAAGTAAACGGATTTGACGTTCCGGTAAAAGCGCTGGATAAAGACTTCGACCTCGCCCTGATCGGAACCAAGGGAAAATGGTACGATCATACCGTCAGCGTTACCAACCCGGTAAAGGTTGACTAAAACCCAAGCCTGCTCCGACAAAACACACTAAGTTTATACAAGCATTAGAATTCCCGTAAAGTGTGCATTCTAATGTCATGAATCCAAAAAGACCGCAGAACCCGTACAAACAATGTGCACGTTCTGCGGTCTTTTTGTTTTCTATGAACCCTGTAGAGCGTTTTTTACAGTTCTACACAGCATGCGCCGTCCTTCAGCTCAGCCTCAAAGGTCTTTCCAAGGCAATGAACCTGTACGCGCTGATAATGCTTTTCATAGCCATCATGAACACAGGATACGGTCAGCTTTCCGTCTTTGAGTTCGCAGTGATACTGATTGTATACACCATCGCGGTATGCAAAGCTTTCGCCGTCGTCCTGGAAATGATCCCAGCTTCCTTCTCCGGGATACACCTCCAGCATCAGCACCTGATTGGTATCCTTCTCGCCCACGTAATTCTGCTTCGGCCATACCGGCAGCACTGCGCCTGCTTTTACATAGAGCGGGCAGGTATCCAGCGGAGCATCCCGCAGAATCCACTGTCCCTGATCGCCGGAAATCTTTTCACCTGTCCAGTAGTCATACCAGGTTCCTGCAGGCAGATAAACCATCTTCTTGCGATCGCCCTGGGTTACAACAGGCGCAGCGAGCAGATTCGGGCCTGCCAAAAATTCTGTATTGCACTCCTTTGCTACTTCATCCTTTTCATAATGAAGCACCAGGGAACGCATGATCGGCAGTCCGGTCTTCTCTCCGGTAAAGAACAGGTCATAATAATACGGGATCAGATGATATCGAAGCTGTGCTGCTTTCCGGTAAATATCCACGGTTTCCTGATCGAATCTCCAGGGCTCCTGATACCGTGTTCCGATTGCGGAATGATTTCGGAATAACGGAGAGAAGCATCCAACCTCTACCCAACGACACATCAGCTCTTTTGTACAATCCGAACCGAAACCGCCCACGTCTGTACCGACAAAGGACATTCCGCTCATACCAAGGTTACACAGCTGCGGGATCGCCATCTGCAGATGCGCCCAAATGCTGTGATTGTCGCCTGTCCATGCTGTGCTGTATTTCTGCGTGCCGGCATAGCAGGCTCTCGTGATGACAAACGGACGTCTGCCGTCCCGCTGCTTTAAGCCCTCGTAGGTTGCCTTTGCCATGTTATGACCATAAACGTTGTGCATTCTCGCGTGGTCGCTCTTTTCGTCCTCATCGGTAAACACCACGTCCTGAGGCAGCTCTCCACGGAAGCTTGCCGGCTCATTCATATCATTCCACACGCCGCGGACGCCTTTATCTACAAGGAACTGCTGATTTTCGCCCCACCAGTCGCGCACTTCTTTTTTACCAAAATCCGGATAAACCGCATCTCCCGGCCATACTGCATTGACATAGATCTCACCCTCCGGTGTCGTTGCAAAATAGCCGTTCTCCACGCCTTTGTCGTAAACAGAATATCCCTCTTCCAGCTTTACACCAGGATCAATGATGGTTATGATCTTGATGCCGTCCTTCGCCAGATCTGCGATCATCTTTTCCGGATCCGGATAACGTTCCTTATCCGGTGTCCAGGTAAATACCTTGTAGTGATCCATATAATCGATATCCAGATGAATGGCATCGCAGGGGATTCCGCACTCTCTCATGTGGAAACAACATCCCGGATTTCTTCCTCAGACATATAGCTCCAGCGGCACTGATGATAGCCCAGGGTCCACTTCTGCGGAACCGGAACCGTACCTGTCAGATAAGTATAATTGCCAAGCACCTCCGGCATACTCGCCGGCGATCAGATAATAATCCAGATTGCCGTCTGCAGCGCCATACCAGTAATACTCCTCCGATTCCTTGCCCATATCAAAGCAGGATCTGTAGGTGTTATCATAGAACAGGCCAAACACTGCATTTTTTATGTAAGGTAATAAAAAACGGGATGGATTTGTAGAGGGACTTGAAATTGTCCATCTGCGGAGCCGGATCATCCGTATTCCACATCACATATTCATAGCCGCGCTTGTCCATAAAGCCGGTCTTATCACCAAGTCCGTAAAAGGCTTCGTCACCCTCAAGCTGCTTGACAACCTCTACCGCTTCCGTGCGCTGCTCCTCTACACTGTGTCCCTCTGCTTCTTTTTAATGCCTTCAGTTCATCACTCAGACCGGCGCAGATCTTTCTGCTGCCCCGGTAGTCCCGGCACAAAACGGTGCCGTCCGCTTTATAAAAATCGACCTTGAAATCATCGTAAATCCGTGCAGTCACTGCATCTGTGGAAATTTCTACGACGCCGTCTGCTTCTGCCGCCGTAAAATCAACTGCAACAGACTTGTCTCCCTCAATGGCCTTAGAGCGATGCTCTTCACTCACCACTCCCGAAAATACATTAAAAATCTCCGGTGTGAGGATCTCCACGCGTCCTGTTCGTTTCTCAAACTGAAAAACGACACGATTCCCCTGCTTTTCCCAACTGCATAATTTTCCGAATTCCATCAGTCTTTTGCCTCCTTTACAGAACTGTCTTTTTTCTGCTTGGGTTCTGTTTCTGTCTCTTTTTCTTCTTCCGGATCCTTCGGTTTTTCATCCTCCTGCAGATCTTCCCACTTCACTCTGCCGTAAACAATATTCTGCTTGCGGATAGAATCTGCCAGCGCCTTTGTCAGGTCACTCTTTATCAGTCTCCAGCGCCAGTTCGTGCCGAGTGTTGACGGAAAATTGATTCTTGCGCTGTTATCCAGCCCCAGATAGTCCTGAATTGGAATGATACAGGTATCCGCCACAGAAGCGATGGTAGTACGAACCAGCTCGGATGCCAAAACCTGTTTGCTCTCTGTCGGACGGTTTAAGTATGCCCGCACCATCTGAATCTCTTCCGGTTTAATGCTGGACAGCCAGCCCAGGATCGTCTCATTGTCATGGGTGCCAGTATAAGCTACGCAGTTATGCTCATAATTATGCGGCAGATAATCACCCGCGCCGCTGGAATCTCTGGAATCGAATGCAAATTCCAGAACCTTCATATTCGGATAGCCGCTTTCCTTTACCATTCTGCGGACAGTATCCGTCACATAGCCCAACTCCTCTGCGATAATAGGTTTTTCACCGAGACGTGCCTTGATCGCCTGAAACAGCTCAATACCCGGACCTTTTTCCCAGTGACCATTCACCGCGGTTTTGTCCTTTGCAGGGATGGAGAAATATTCATCAAAGCCTCTGAAATGGTCGATTCTGACAACGTCATACAGTCTAAAGCACCAGGAGATTCGTGTTATCCACCAGTCATAGCCGGTATTTCTGTGATGATCCCAGCGATACAGCGGATTGCCCCACAGCTGTCCATCTGCAGAAAATCCATCGGGAGGACAACCTGCAACTGCGGCGGGTTTTCTCTCCTGATCCAGCTGGAACATCTCAGGATGTGCCCAGACGTCCGCGCTGTCATATGCCACATAGATCGGAATGTCACCAATGATCTTCAATCCCTTATCATTGGCATATTTTTTAAGTTTCTGCCACTGTGTAAAAAACAGATACTGAAGCCATACATAAAAGCCGATTTCTTTAGAATAGTTGGTCTTGTAATACCACATCGCATTATCCCAGCGATAGCGAATATCCTCTGCCCACTGATCCCAGCTGTTTCCGTCAAAAATATCCTTCACTGCCATGAACAGGCCATAGTCATCCAGCCACCAGGCATTTTCTGTCCAGAATGCTGTAAACTTCGGGTCAGGCTTCTCCAGGCTTCTCTCATATGCCAGCTTTAAGAGCGGCATTCTGTTTTCATACAGTTTTCCATAATCAATATCTCTGGCCGCTTTGCCGCAATCGCAGGCTTCTACCTCTTTTCTGGTCAGAAACCCGGCTTCCACCAGCTCCTCCAGATCAATAAAATACGGGTTGCCCGCATACGTAGAAAAGGACTGATACGGGGAGTCCCCATAGCTTGTCGGTCCCAGCGGCAGGATCTGCCAATACTGCTGTCCTGCCAGCTTCAAAAAATCCACCCATTCATATGCTTCCTTGGAAAAGCAGCCGATCCCGTGCGGAGACGGAAGACTGAATACCGGAAGCAGCACACCGCTTGTTCTCATACCTGTTCCCTCTTATCTTCCTAATATTGTAATAGACACCGGTTCTGCCCATACAGAACCTTCCAGCTCTTTTATCTGCTCTAATTTCGTGTCCTCTTTTATTTTAAACCGTGTTCCATCTGTAAGCAACTGCCACTTGTCCTCCAAGGCAAAATAATTTTCAGAAGGCTCCTGTTCCGGATCAGAGCCTTTCCCGCCCGGAAGTCGAAATTCCACAGCTTCCTTATTCGCGTTGTAAATAATAAACAGCTCCTGCCAGGGCGCAACGTTGTCTGTGAGGACGCTTTCGGCTGCAGCCTCCGGCTCAGCCCCTGTCCGGATGGTAAAGGCTACGCAGCCTTCCGGTGCGTCCACAAAGGAGATCTGATCCAGCACCTCCAGGCTTCTCTGCCTCCATGCCGGAAAACTCTTTCGCAGCAGGATCAGACCGCGGTAAAACTCCGCCAAATCCCGGTATTCATGCATCCGGGTCCAGTCTAGCTGATTCACCTTCGCCGCGGAGCGATAGCTGTTGTCGTCACCGTATTTCGTACGCGCCGCTTCCTCTCCCGCCTGTAAAAACGTAATCCCCAGACAGGTAAAATAAATTCCCGCGGCAAGACGGTTCTGCGCCAGAGCTACTTCATTGTATGCGCCAAAATCCGGCTCCATGCTGTCCGTCAGCGTATGCACCAGCTTGTCCCACAGCGTATAATTGTCATGGGCTGAGACATAGGAAACAGACTGGTGTGCAGACGATGGCTGATAACCGCCCATTCCATCACAGAATCCCAGCACACTGGAACGAATCTGAGTCTCCAGTCCCTTTGCTCCGTTGACAAAGCCAGTCTCCTTGACTTCAAAAACACTGCCCTTAATGCTGTCCCGAATATCATCATTGAAAAATCCGATTCGGTCAGACAAAAGGGCTGCGTTGCATTTCAGCGCCTGCTCATAGCCTGGCTGAATCGCAGTCTTGCCTGCTGTCCACGGTTCGCCGTACATCAGAATTTCTTTTTCCACCCGGCAGGCAATCCAGTGCCGCACGGATCTCATTCATTGTCTCCGTATCATGCAGTCCCATCAAATCGAACCGGAATCCATCCACATGATATTCCTTTACCCAGTAGCAAATACAGTCAATCATATATCTGCGATACATCCTTCTCTCACTTGCAGTATCGTTGCCGCATGCGGAGCCGTCTGAAAAGCTGCCGTCTGCCTCCTGTCTGTAAAAATAATACGGAACAGTTTTCTGGAAAACAGAGTCTATGCTGAATGTATGGTTATACACCACATCCATGATCACCCGGATTCCCGCGCGATGCAAGGCCTGGATCATTTCACGGCATTCCCGCACCCGTACTTCTCCATGATACGGATCGGTCGCATAGGAGCCTTCCGGTACAAAATAGTTCATCGGATCGTACCCCCAGTTATACTGGAGCTTCTTTCCGGTTTCATCTACCGAACCATAATCATACATCGGTAATATCTGGACATGAGTGACACCCAGCCATTTCAGCCAGCTCATGCACGTCGGGTTTCCTGTATTTCCATCCAGACAGGTATCCTTTTCTGAGAACGCTTTATATTTCCCTCGATTTTCTTCCGAAACACCGCTTTGGGGATCGTGGGAAAAATCGCCTACATGCACTTCCCAGACAACGGGTGCCGGAGCCTTTGGCAGCTTCTCCTGATCTTTGTCCCAGCCCTCCGGCTCAGCTTTTTTCAGATCGATCACCATACTGCGCTGTCCATTTACTCCGGCGGCCTTTGCGTAAGGATCTGCAGTTTCCCGTGTCTGACCGTCCGCCGTTACCAGCCAGGTATAATAAACACCTGAAAGATCTCCGTTTTTATGCACACGGAAAACGCCTTTTTCTGTGCGTACCGCTTCTGTCCGGTCAAAGGGCTCTGCTGCACCCTCCTCTGCGCTTCCTGCCCGATACAGCAAAAGCTCTGCCCGCTCTGCCGTCGGGGCCCAGAGTGCAAAGTCTGTCCCCTGCGTCTGATAAACCGCCCCAAGGTCATCGCCCCCATATTCATAGGCTTCTTCAAATTCCTGCGAAGAAAACAGCTCTCTCCATTCCCCCGGCGTCCGTTTCTGTGTTACATTTTCCATTTTCCTGCTCCTCCTGATCAAAAGTCATTCTCTAAATACGCGGATAAAATAACCAGTTTATCCTTTTTATTGTAACAAAAGAAATGGAAGAACTGCAACTGCCCCGGCATGTTGAAATTCTTCCATTTCATATCAATTTTTTATGATTTTTACAAAATCAATCCTTTTCTGTCATTTTTCCGGAAAATCTGCTTTAGATCACCTTCGACAGAAACTCCTGCAGTCTCGCGTTTTTCGGATGATCGAAAAATTCTTCCGGCGTGTTTTCCTCTTTGATCCTGCCTTCATCCACAAACAGCACTCTCGTGCCGACTTCCCGGGCAAAGCCCATCTCGTGGGTAACGACCACCATTGTCATACCCTCGTGGGCCAGATCCCGCATTACACTTAAAACCTCGCCAACCATCTCCGGATCAAGCGCGCTGGTAGGCTCATCAAACAGCATAACATCCGGATGCATGCACAGAGAGCGAACGATGGCGATTCGCTGTTTCTGACCGCCGGACAGCTGTGCCGGATAAGCGTTTGCTTTTTCTGCAAGGCCGACACGTGCCAGCAGCTCCATCGCTTCTTTTTCCGCTTCCGCCTTGGACTTTTTTAACACCTTGATCGGTGCCAGCGTCATGTTTTCCAGAATCGTCTTATTTGCGAACAGATTAAAATGCTGGAACACCATTCCGATTTTCTGACGATATTGATTTAAATTGCTTTTCGGATCTGTAATCTCTTTTCCTTCAAATAAAATCTCGCCCGAGGTCGGCATTTCCAGAAGGTTTAAGGAACGCAGAAAGGTCGATTTACCGGAGCCGGAGGGACCTACAATAACGACTACCTCACCCTGGCGGATCGTCGCATCAATATGATCCAGCACCTTCGTCGGTCCAAAGGACTTGCAGAGCTGTTTGATTTCAAACAGAACCTGTTTTTCCTGTCCGTTATCGCTCATTGACACGCATCCTCCTTTCCAGTCTGCTGATCAGAGCTGAAAGTACACTCACGCTGACCAGATAAATCAGAGCTGCCGCAAACAACGGCATATAAGGCTCATAGGTCTGACTTCTGACGGTATTCGCACCGTGCGTAACATCCGTCAGTGCAATGTAACCGCAGATAGACGTCTCCTTTAACAGGGTAATGAACTCGTTGCCCAGGGCAGGCAGGACATTTTTAAATGCCTGGGGGATAATAATATACCACATCGTCTGCACATAGGTCAGTCCCAGGCTTCTGCCTGCTTCAAACTGCCCCTGATCCACGGACATGATACCGGAACGGATGATCTCCGCTACGTATGCGCCGGAGTTGATTCCGAAGGTCAGAATCGCAACCAGCCGCTTGCTGACATCCACAGAACCGAACACGATGTAATACATGATCAGCAGCTGGATCATTGCAGGGGTTCCGCGGATAACCGTCAGATACAGCTTACAGATCACATTCAGAATTTTAACCACCAGTGGAGGACGGTCCAGCTTATCTGCAGACGACCGCACCACTGCGATCAGCACGCCGATGACAACGCCCAGAATAACAGCGAAAAAGGAAACAACATAAGTTGTTCCCAATCCGTTGGTGAAGTACTTCCACCGATTATCGGTTATAAAGTTTGCAATAAATTTGAGTTTAAAATCTTCCATATTATAATTGCTTTCCGATTATCTCTTGTAATTACTTTGTTACAATGATCACCTGGCTTGCTGTTGCATAGGTATCTGTGAAGTCTACGCTCAGCTTACGCTCATCTGTTACCGTCATGCCTGCTGCACCGAAATCAGCCTTGCCGGAAACAACTGCATTGACGATTGCATCAAATTCCATATCCTCGATCTTTAAGTCATAACCAAGCACATCACAGACAGCCTGTGCGATATCAGGATCGATGCCGACAACCTTCTGATCCTCATAATACTCATAAGGCTCAAATGTCGCATTGGTTGCCATAACCAGTGTGCCGTTGGAACGGTCTACACCTTCCGGAGAGGTATAAGGATGCTGTCCTGCCTCATCACCGATGTAGTTGGAAACGATAGCATCCAGCGTACCGTCTTCCTTTAACTGAGCAAGCGCTTCGTTAATCTTTGCAGTCAGCTCGCTGTTGTCTTTGTTGACACACATTGCATATTCTTCAGAAGAAAGCTCTTCGTCCAGAATCTGTAAATCATCATTCTTTTCCACAAAAGCCTTTGCGGGATTGTAGTCGATCACTACGCAATCGATCTTGCCCTGCTTTAATGCCTGAATTGCATCTGCGCCCTTGTTGAAACGTTCTACAGTAGAACCGTCGTTCTGTTCATATTCCGTTGCCAGCTGATCACCTGTTGTACCGAGCTGAACACCGATCTTCTTGCCAGCCAGATCAAAAGCAGCGGTATCTGTGCTTTCTGCTTCTGTGGAGGCTGCTTCATCGGTCTCTGCAGCTGCTGTCTCTGCCGCAGTGCTTTCTGCTGCAGTCTCTGTTGCCTGTACTGTTGTCTCTGTGGATGCAGAAGAACCACATGCTGCCAGAGAAGCAACCATGGCTACTGCCAATACGCTTGTCAGTAATTTTTTCATTTTCATTTTTCTTCTCCTCATTTCTGCGCACGTTTTTTGCGCATGCCGAGTTTGTGTCAAGTGCGCGCAGACACAAATCTCGCGATTGAAAAATCTTATTTTTCAATCTTCTCCTCTGATGTCTCCTTATTCTTTTATCTTTAGATTTATTTTTAAAGACATCTTTAAACGGGATTTCCTTTTCCGTTGTAATTCCGTTTCATGACATCTATACTATCACACTTCCTTTAAAAATCAAGTATAAATTTTCACAAAATATTCACTTTTTTACCTCTTTCTTGTATAAATATTCACCTGTATGTATATTATTCGCCGATATACATTCTATATGTATATTTATGTGTTTACACCTCGAAGCGCTCCACAGGCATCCGGGTCAGGGCTTTTGACTCCGACATCATTTTACACAACCTTTACCCATTCCTAACCGGATCGTGATATCTTGCATTGCAAATGACTTATCATAAGTCTCGCAATGAGGCAGACGGCATATGGCTTCAGGCATTCACTATATTTCATTCATCAGCCCGGAACAGGATACTTCCGGCATCAAGGAGGAGAAACATTATGAAAAACAAACTGATCGCACTTCTTACAATGAGCGCACTGGCAGTTGGCACTCTGGCAGGCTGCGGCAATACTGCTGCAACAGATACTGCAGCAAGTGCAGCTGACACAGTTGCAGAAACCCCCGTCGAGGCTGTCAGCACAGCAGCTGCTGAGGCTACTGAAGCTGCTGACACAGCCGCAGACAGTGCAGACAAATATGCAGATCTTTCCGGTTCCGTCAGCATGTCCGGTTCCACTTCCATGGAAAAGCTGGCAAATGCAGTTGCAGAAAGCTTCATGGAAAAATATCCCAACGTGACCGTAACTGCTGAGTTTACCGGTTCTTCCGCAGGTATCGAAAGTGTCCTGGCAGGCAGCGTTGACATCGGTAACTCTTCCAGAAACTTAAAGGACGATGAAAAGAGCGCAGGCGCCGCAGAAAAACATCGTTGCAATTGACGGTATCGCAGTAGTTGCAGATCCTGCAAACAAGGTAGAAGATCTCACAAAGGATCAGCTGGTTTCCATCTACACCGGTGAAACAAAGAACTGGAGTGAGGTTGGCGGAGACGATCAGGCGATCGTTGTTGTTGGTCGTGAGGCAGGCTCCGGTACAAGAGGTGCGTTTGAAGAGCTGCTGGACATCGCAGATGCCTGCGTTTACGCAAACGAACTGGATTCCACCGGTGCCGTTATGGCAAAGATTGCTTCCACCCCCGGTGCGATCGGTTATGTTTCTCTCGATGTTGTAGATGATTCCGTAAAAGCTTTGAAGCTCGATGGCGTAGACGCAACGGAAGAAAATATTAAAGCCGGCAACTACGCACTGTCCAGACCTTTCGTAATGGCAACCAAAGGTGAAATCTCCGAGCAGAATACCGAAGTACAGGCACTGTTTGATTACCTTACCTCCGATGAGGGCAAGGCTCTGATCAAATCCGTTGGCCTGATCACAGTTGACTGACAACATTTCTTTTCCAAAACACTCCCTGCTGGATGCAGGCCCGGCAATGTCGGACCTGCATTTTCCAGTATTCTGTGCACAACCGCATAGGGGATAACCTTTGATTAAAGGCAGCCTTCTGCAGGCTGCCTGGAAACGAGGATTTTTATGAATTCTATTATCGGCAATAAAAAAGCAAGATCCGTGGTAGAGCAAACTGCTGAGATCATTTTTACCATCTGCGCGTTTTTCGCTGTTCTTGCAGTCATTTCCATTACAGTTTATATGTTTTTAAATGGTACTCCCGCCCTTACAAAGGTGGGACTTACAGAGATCCTGTTCAGCACAGTATGGAAGCCAACCGCTGCAGATCCCAGTTACGGCATTTTATACGTCATTCTGACCTCCATCGTCGGCACAACCCTTGCGATCCTGCTGGGCGTTCCCATCGGCGTCCTGACTGCTGTTTTTTTTGCAGAAACAGCGCCCAAGCCCCTCTCTAAAATCGTCCGCCCCGCCATTGAGCTGCTCGCCGGTATTCCTTCCGTTATCTACGGTCTGCTCGGTATCCTGTTGCTGTGCCCTGCAATGTATAAACTCGAGCAGAAAATCTTTGCAGGCTCTGCGACCCATCAGTTTACCGGCGGTGCAAACCTTATTTCTGCCGTGCTTGTCCTTGCGATCATGATCTTGCCTACTGTTATCAACATCAGCGAATCCGCCCTCCGCAGCGTTCCTGCCAGCTTAAAGGCGGCCTCCCTGGGTCTGGGTGCTTCCAGGATCCAGACAATTTTCCGTGTAACGATCCCGGCAGCCAAATCCGGTATCGCAACCGCCATCGTCCTCGGTGTCGGCCGTGCGATCGGTGAAGCAATGGCAATCAGCCTTGTATCCGGAAGCAGTGTCAACGCCCCTCTGCCCTTTCACTCTGTCCGCTTCCTGACAACCGCCATCGTTGCTGAAATGGGCTATGCAGCAGATTTACACCGTCAGGTACTATTCACCATTGGCCTTGTCCTCTTCGTATTCATTATGATCATTAACATGACCCTGAACAAAATTCTGAAAGGAGAGAAAAAGAGTAATGAGCACAGAGCTTACGGTCCCCGGTTCCTCCAGTATTTTAAACAAAAAAAAATCCGGTCTTCCGATCTCATTCTCACCGTTCTGATCGATCTGGCTGCGGCATTTTCCATCCTTTTACTGATCGCGATTATGGGCTATGTCTTTTTCAGAGGTCTGCCCCAGATCAGCCTTTCCTTCCTGACTTCCGTTCCCAGCACCATCAAAGGGAACCTTTGGTATCGCCGGAAATATCGTCAATACGCTTTACATCATTATCCTTACCCTGCTGATCGCAACTCCCATCGGTGTCGGCAGCGCGATCTACTTAAACGAATACGCAAAGCCCGGAAAAATCGTCCGGCTGATCGAATTTACGACAGAAACCCTTTCCGGTATTCCTTCTATCATTTTCGGTCTGTTTGGTATGGTATTTTCGGAACCACCCTGGGACTTGGCTATTCCATCCTGACCGGCGCCCTGACCCTGACCCTTATGGTTCTTCCCCTGATCACGCGAAACACACAGGAAGCCTTAAAAACAGTTCCTGCGACCTACCGCAGCGGCGCACTCGGCATCGGCGCAACCAAATGGTACATGATCCGCACAATCCTGCTCCCCTCCGCAATGCCCGGCATTATCACCGGTATCATTCTTGCGATCGGACGTATCGTCGGAGAATCCGCCGCCCTTTTATTCACCGCCGGAAGCGGCTATCTTCTGCCAAAGACCTTTGCAGGATTTTTCAAAAAAATCTTCGAATCCGGCGGAACCCTTACGATCCAGCTGTACTTGAGCATGTCCAAGGCACAATATGACGCAGCCTTCGGAATTGCCGCTGTCCTGCTGATCATCGTCCTTTTTATCAACCTTCTGACCAAAATACTCGCAAAGAAATTCGATGTTTCCAAACTCGATTAACCGGAGGATAACGCAGACGCAGCAGCGCCTGCAGAATGGAGAATTCATGAGCAATATCAAAATCAGCACGAAGAACCTCGATCTGTATTACGGCGAAAATCACGCCCTTAAAAACATCAATATGAATATCAAGGCCGGAGCGATCACCGCCTTTATCGGTCCCTCCGGCTGCGGTAAATCCACCTTTTTAAAAACCTTAAATCGTATGAATGACCTCGTGGACAATGTAAAGATCACCGGTGAGGTCAAAATTGACGGCGAGGACATCTACGATCCCCACGTAGATGTCACTCTGCTGCGTAAAAAAGCCGGTATGGTATTCCAGCAGCCCAATCCTTTTCCCATGAGCATTTACGACAATATCGCTTACGGTCCCAGGATCCACGGTATCAAAAACAAGGCTCAGCTGGACGAAATCGTTGAAACCAGTCTGAAAAACGCTGCGATCTTCGATGAAGTCAAGGATCGCCTGAAAAAATCTGCCCTCGGTCTCTCCGGCGGTCAGCAGCAGCGTCTCTGCATTGCCCGTGCCCTTGCTGTTTCACCGGAAATCCTGTTGATGGATGAACCCACCTCCGCCCTTGATCCGATCTCTACAATGAAAATCGAGGACCTGATGGCAGACCTGCGGGAAAAATACACGGTTGTCATTGTCACTCACAATATGCAGCAGGCTGCCCGTATTTCTGACGATCTTGCTTTTTTCCTTGTAGGCGAAATGGTGGAATTCGGCGATACGAAGCAGATCTTTTCCCATCCGCAGGATAAACGCACAGAGGATTATATCAGCGGACGGTTCGGCTAATCCTGACAGACCCTACCCGTTTTTCTCTTTCCCAGCATAGTAAACAGGCATTACATTGCGATTTTTCATTTTAAATGGAGGTATCTATGACAACAAGAAAATTATACAGTGAAGAGCTGGTACAGCTTTCCGAAAGCCTGGAGGAAATGGGAAACCTCGTTGAAGCTTCCCTGAAAAATTTATTTTTTTCCATCGAAAACAAGGATATGCAGCTGGCAGAGCGGATCGTGGCCGATGACCGCAATGTCAACAACCTGGAGCGCAGCATCGAAGCTCAGTGCCTGATGCTCATTACAACCCAGCAGCCCATTGCACAGGATCTGCGCACAGTTTCTTCTATTCTGAAGGTCGTTACGGATATCGAACGCATTGGAGACCACGCCTCTGATATCGCAGAGCTGATTCAGCAGATGGATCACAAGCAGCTGGAACGCTATTCCGGACATCTGCAGCCAATGATCGCAGCTTCCCGGGAGATGGTACACGAGGCAGTCAGCGCCTTTGTCGCCCGGGATCAGAAAAAAGCGAATGATGTCATCGCTTCCGATGATATCATCGACAAGCTTTTTGATAAGGTAAAGAATGATATCGTTATCCACATAAAAGAAGATCGTTCCGATGCGATAGAGAGCCTCGATGCCCTGATGCTGGCCAAATACCTCGAACGCATCGGAGATCATGCGGTCAATATCTGCGAATGGGAAATTTTCCGGGAAACCGGAACCATTCAGAATACAAAAAGTATTCTGAAGCTCCATCCGGCTGTCAACAGCTATTTTCACAATTCCTTCGCAATTTTTCCTCATAATCCTCACACTTTTCCAACACATTCCTCACAAATCCTTTTTATACTGTTTCTCAGATAAAGAGAAAGACCAATGGTTCAGCATAAGTCTTTTCGCTGAACCGTTTTTCCCGGCAGACTGATACCGATCAGGCAGCTTACCGGCAGAATAAGAAAAGGAGTGACAGTTATGTACGAAAATGAAAACCAGAGCTTCGACAACAGAGAACAGGATTATCATTATACCAATACCCCGGAACAGCAGGCACCGACTCGTCCCCGCAAAAAAAATACGAGTGCAGCACGCATTGCCAAAAAGCCGGTGCAATTGCACTGAGCGCTGTTTTGTTTGGCGGCGTTGCATCCGGTACCTTTCTGGGTGTCAACTACGCGGCAGGCTATCGGAACAATGCTTCAACAGCTGCATCCTCGGAAAGTGCTTCCGCTTCTTCCCAGACAACAAGCTCTTCCAGCAGCCTGTTAAAGGCTACCACACCGGTCAGCACAGGCAGCACAGCATCCTCCGGAAGTCTGGACGTCTCCAGCGTTGCGGAATCCGTTATGCCTTCTATCGTATCCATCACAAATAAATCTGTGCAGGAGGTACAGAACTATTTCAGCATGTTCGGCTACGGCGGTCAGGCTCAGGAGGTAGAGAGCACCAGCGTTGGTTCCGGTATTATCATTGGGAAAAACGATACGGAGCTGCTGATTGTCACCAATAATCACGTTGTGGAAGGCGCGGATACCCTTTCTGCAAGCTTCATTGACAACTCCGTTTATGAAGCAACTATCAAGGGTACAGATTCCGACAACGACCTGGCAGTCATCGCCGTTCCGCTTTCCAGCATTTCCGATGATACAATGTCCCAGATCGCAGTGGCTGCAGTGGGCGATTCCGATTCCTTAAAGGTCGGTGAACAGGTTGTTGCCATCGGCAACGCACTCGGCTATGGTCAGTCCGTTACAACCGGCATTGTCAGCGCCACAGACCGTACCCTTTCCTCTTCGGATTCCGATGACAGCAATGCCCTCATTTCCAGCACTGTTACCACAAAAGAGACACCTACCTATATCCAGACAGATGCGGCCATCAACCCCGGCAACAGCGGCGGCGCACTGGTCAATATGAAGGGTGAGGTTATTGGTATCAACTCTGCAAAGCTTGCCAGCACAGAGGTGGAAGGCATGGGCTATGCAATCCCCATCACCAGAGTATCCAGCATCATCGAAGAGCTGATGAATGAGACGACCAGAACCAAGGTTGCTGACAGCCAGAAATCCAGCATCGGTATCGCAGGCATCACCGTGGATTCCAACATCAACGCAGCCTATGGCATCCCCGCAGGTGTTTATGTAGCAAGCGTTACTCCGGGCAGCGGTGCAGAAGCGGCCGGCATCCGCAAGGGTGACGTCATCACAAAATTCGATGGTAAGACCGTCAGCACCATTCAGGAGCTGAAAGAAAAGCTACAGTACTACGCAGCCGGAGAAGTGGTTTCTATTACGGTACAGTCTCCCGGCGAGGGCGGCATTTATACAGAAAAGGAGCTGACCATCACCCTTTCCTCCGCACAGAGCTCTGAAGAAAGCCAGTCTACTGACAACACACAGGCCGCTCCTGAAAAAGAAAACGGAACGCACAAAGCAATGGGATATCAGGACTGAAGCTGACAATAGCTTATCTGAAAAAGAATGTGCCTTGGCACATTCTCGCGCCGAGGCGCGGTTGCCTCGGCAACCATCTACCCCTGCACCGAGTGCGCATCCTCGCGGAGCGTTTTTATCGTATGGAAACGAAGTTTCCTATACGATGAAAACGCCGGTCGGCATGGAAGAAAATTCTTCTGTGCCGACCGGCTTTTTATGTTCGTTACAGCTCACTCTTCCTCTTCTTTCTCCGGCAGGATCTTGCTGACCAGTGCAGATTCCACTCTCTGATCCTCCATTTTTTCCACATGAATATTCAGTCCGTTGACCTGCACATCAAACTGGCTGCCGTCCGCAGGAATGATCCGCAAGCAGCTGAAGATCATGCCGCCCAGCGTGTCATAATCGATATCCTCCGGAAGATCCAGATCCAGTGCTTCCGCAATGTCCTCAACATATGCGCCGCCTGAGATCCTCCACAAATTGTCCTCCAGCTGAACGATTTCCGGCGGCTCCTCGGAATCGAACTCATCGTAAATATTTCCGACGATCTCCTCCAGAAGATCCTCCATTGTAATAACCCCCGCCGTCTGTCCGTATTCGTCGATAACGATGGCCATATGGATTTTCCTTTTTGCATATCCCGGAACAGGTCATCTGCATGAATCGTATCCGGTACAAAATAAGGCTCTCGCAAAAGCTCCTTTAACCCTGACGGGCTGTCATTTTTACGATCCAGGAGATAATCCCTGGCATTCAGAATACCTATAATATCGTTAATATCTTCATCGTAAACCGGATATCTGGATAAACCGCTTTCCCGGATCGTCGAAATGATGTCCTCGTCCGCCTCATCCAGCGAAAAACAGACCATATCTGCTTCTCTCGTCATCGCATCCCGCACCGAAATGTCGTCAAACCGGAACACGTTTTGAATCCACTCCTGCTCATCGTGGTCTATCGTTCCTTTTTCCCCGCCAAGGTCAACCAGCCGCCGGATCTCTTCCTCCGTAACGCTGCGTTCTACGGATTCCGTTTTAAAGTGAAGCAGCTTTAAGATCAGCTTTGCAGACCTCGACAACAGCCATACTGCCGGATGCAGTACCACCGTCAGCACACCGACTACACTACAGGTCATTCTTTCTGCAGCTTCAGGCCGCTGCATCGCGATCCGACGCGGCACCAGCTCACCAAACAGCAATGCAAAGTACGAAAGCACAACTGTCACCAGCACAACTGCCAGCACATGACAAACAGAAAGGCTTATGCCGCTTGTTCCCAACCGTTCATACAACCATGCCATCAATTTGCCTGCAAATCCGTCCGCCGCAGCTGCACTGGCCAGAAATCCTGCCAGTGTAATCCCGACCTGAATCGTAGATAGAAAAATATTCGGCTCCTCTGCAAACTTCAGCAGCCGCTGTGCTTTCCGATCGCCGTCCTCTGCCAGCTCCCGCAGCCTGTTTTTATTCAGTGATACAACGGAAACCTCGGACGCCGCCAAAAAGGCATTGACCAGAATCAGAATGATCAGTAACAAAAGTAGTTTTACCATGAATTTAAAATCTCTCCTTTTTCTACGACAAAGAGACATAACCCATTGGGAACTCCCAACAGGCTATGCCTCCTATAGCTTTCTCCAACAGAGCACAGACTCTGTCCATTTTGTATTGTGATTGGAATTCAGAAAATTCGTTTCCCCGTCAGGGTCCGCGTTATCCATGAAATTCGGTTCCTTCCCTGTCTGAAATAAATCCTGTGCGAAGCGAACTTTATACAAAGCCGTTTTCTCTGCTTTATTTCAGGCAATCCGCTTTTGACATGTTTACTTTACCCATTATACAGAATCAGGAAAGGAGCTGTCAAGATTTTATTCTATCCCCTTCACTTCGTAGCCGGCATCTACGATTGCTGCAGTCAACGCTTCGTCGGTTGCTGTGCCTTCTACAACTGCCTGCTTATCCTCCAGGCTTACGGTTACAGCGGTCACGCCCGCTACGCCCTCCAGCGCTTTTGTTGCTGCCTTTACGCAGTGCTGACACATCATGCCTTCGATTTTGATTGTTTTTTTCATGGTAGTCTCTCCTTTTGATTCATCATTTTTGGCTATTCTATCCGCAATTTCCGCGGCTGCCGTGCTTTGCTCCATCATACCGCCATTTCCGGTTGTCTGCAAATCTGCAGTACCGCTCTCCTGCTTCCACTTCGGCGTAAAGAACCGGAGGCGGAGCGCATTCGATACGACGGATACAGAAGAGAAGCTCATCGCCGCCGCACCGATCATCGGGTTTAATAAAATATGGAACGCCGGATACAACACGCCTGCTGCCACCGGAATGCCGATCGCATTGTAGAAAAATGCCCAGAACAGGTTCTGCTTGATGTTGCGCATCACCGCACGGCTTAAGCTTACCGCAGATGCTGCGTCCATCAGATCGCTCTTCATCAGTACGATATCCGCTGATTCGATCGCCACATCTGTTCCTGCGCCGATCGCAATTCCGACATCCGCCCTCGCCAGTGCCGGTGCGTCGTTGATACCGTCTCCCACCATTGCAACCTTGTGTCCCTGCTCCTGCAGCCGACGAACTTTTTCCTCTTTATCCTGCGGAAGCACGTCCGCAATAACCGTCTTGATGCCAACCTGTTTTTTGATTGCCTCTGCCGTTCTTGCATTGTCGCCGGTCAGCATAATGACGTCCATCCCCATCTCCTGCAGTCTGGCGATTGCCTCCCTGCTGGTGGGTTTTACAACGTCCGCAGCAGCAATCACGCCGAGGAACTTTCCTCCCTGTGCAAAATACAACGGCGTCTTGCCTTCATCTGCCAGTTTTTCCTGCAATCCTGCCGCTACGGAAATGTCGATCCGGTTGGTTTCCATCAGTTTTCGGTTTCCCGCAAGGCATCGTACCTTGTCGATCGTTCCCGCGATGCCCTGTCCCGGGATCATCTCATAATCTGAAACCTCCTGGAACGCTGCTGAGCATGCTTCCGCTTTTTTGACAATTGCCTCTGCAAGCGGATGGCTGGACATTTTTTCCAGAGAAAAGGCCAGCTGCAAAAGCTCTGTATACGCCTGCGTGTTTTCACCTGCTGTTTTTCCGTCTGCTTCCAGCGCGATCACGTCTGTCACAACCGGCTTGCCCTGGGTTACCGTGCCGGTTTTATCCAGAACAACCGTATCGATGCTATGTGTAATCTCCAACGCTTCCGCAGATTTAATCAAAATACCCTTCGCCGCACCCCGTCCGGTTCCCACCATGATCGCCGTAGGCGTTGCCAGTCCGAGTGCACACGGACAGGAAATTACCAGCACAGAAATCGCAACAGAAAGTGCAAACTCAAAGCTCTGACCGGCAAGCAGCCAGAGGATTGCCGCCAACAGCGCAATTGTAATGACAACCGGCACAAACACGCCGCTAACCTTATCTGCCAGCTTCGCAATCGGCGCTTTGGAGGACGTCGCATCATCTACCAGCTGAATGATCTTTGACAGCGTCGTATGTTCTCCAACCGCAGTTGCTTCCATCTGAAAATATCCGGTTCGGTTGATCGTACCGCCGGTCACAGGATCTCCGGTCTGCTTGTCCACCGGAAGGCTTTCGCCGGTGATCGCAGATTCATCCACAGAAGCAAAGCCTTCTGTAATTTTTCCATCCACCGGAACCGTATCACCATCCCGAACAACCAGAATATCTCCATTCTGTACATCGTCTACGGAAATTTCTTCTTCCTGTCCATTCCTTAATACCTTCGCGGTCTTCGGTGCCAGATCCATCAGCTTCGTGATCGCCTCGGACGTCTTGGATTTTGCCCGGGCCTCCATGAATTTTCCCAGAGTGATCAGTGTCAGGATCATCGCCGAGGATTCAAAATACAAATTCATGCCAAAGGTCTCGACCATATCCATATCTTCGATGGAAAAGCCCCAGGCGATTTTGTAAATCGAGTAGATGCCATACACAAACGCCGCGCCGGAGCCCAATGCGATCAGCGAATCCATATTCGGAGAGCGATGCCACAGATTTTTCAATCCGTTTTTAAAATAATGTCCGCCTGCAATCAAAACCGGCAGCACCAGCAAAAACTGGGTAAATGCAAAAATCATATGATTTCTTGCTCCCAGCAGCCACGACGGCAGCGGCCAGCCAGCCATATGTCCCATCGAAATGTAAAACAGCGGGATCGTAAAGACTAACGAAACGATCAGTCTCTGCTTCATCTGCTTTGCTGCCGCCGCAGCCGCATCTGTTGCACCGTTTTTTTTCCTCTGCCTGATGCTCCTGTCGTTTTGCTGCCCTGTGTCTGGTGAAGCGAAGCGCCATAGCCGATGTCTTCTACCTGATGAACAATTTCCCCGGAATCCAGTTTGGCTTCATCATAGGAAACCGTCATACTGTTTTTCAGCAGATTGACGCTGCATTGCTGCATGCCCTCCATTCCGGAAATTCCTTTTTCAATTCGCGCTGAGCATGCCGCGCATGACATGCCGGTAATATCATAGGTTTCTTTTTTCATATATCTCCATTCTGCAGCCGTCCTGTATAGTCTTTCCTGCTTTACAGCTTTTAAAGGCTGCCCTTAAAGAACTCATCTTGTCTTTTTTTCTATCCTCTGCTACCATTATAACAATTAGGCACAAAAATAAAGAATGCACTATTTTGTAATATACTACCCAAAAGGATAGTGTTCACCTCACAACAATAGTATGCACGTTCTGCGAGCATTCTATTGTCATGAATAAGAATGGAGAAATCGCTATGGCTTCAAAAGAAAATCCCTCGGTCAATAAAAATTGCCCCGTTTCCGCTACAATCCGCTTAATCGGCGGCAAATATAAAGCGCTGCTGCTCTGGCACCTGACCGGTCAGACGCTACGCTTCAACCAGCTGCACCGTCTCGTACCCGAAGCGACGCCTAAAATGCTGACCCAGCAGCTCCGTGAACTAGAAGAAGACGGTCTGATTTCCCGCACAGTTTATCCTGTCGTTCCGCCCCGCGTCGATTACTCGCTGACGGCGCTCGGTGAAAGCCTTTTCCCGATTCTCGAAGCGATGTATCGTTGGGGCAGCGCCCTGATGCAGGACGAAGGGCTTACGCCGGCATGTACGATGACCGACAGCCATGCTATGGCTGCATCCTCTACAGCTTCTGCACCAAATGCCGTGTTGCAGAACACTCCGTCCGCGGCATGCTGCGAAAGCGACAACGTTTTGTCCCGCCGCAGCACGACAAAAAAAGAACAGGAGAGCTGTCCCTCCTGTTCCTGTCATGCACGTTTAAAATCCTGAGCTACACCTTGGCATGCCGGACAATTCCAATCCCGATGGGATACGGTCCGGTATGCACTCCAATTGTTGCACCGATCTGATAAATGCCGATTTCTTCAATTCCAAGCCGTTCCCGGATCAGGTCCTTCAACATCTCCCGGAAGCCGACAGCCTCTTCATAGTCATAGCCATAGCCGATACAAAAGCTGTATTCTCCCGGCTTTGCCTGTACCTCATCCAGGTATTTTTCCGTCATCTCCACAACCTTCTGCATCGATTTCTGACGGCTTCTGGTAATGCCGGAATTGAAAATTTCTCCCTCTTTCAGTGTGATGAGAGGTTTGATTTTCAACGCACTGGCCGCAATTCCCGCAAGCTTTCCAATGCGTCCGCCATGCTTTAAGTAATCAATGCTGCCGATCGTAAAAAAGATCCTGCCGCTCTCCCGGATCGAAAGCAGAGCTTCTGTAATCTGCTCATATTCCAGTCCGAGATCCCGCAGTCTGCACGCTTCCAGCACAAACAGTCCCTGCAGTACCGTATCAAATGTCGAATCAATGACCGCAATCTTTGCCTCCGGATACTCCTCCAGGATCATATCCTTTGCTGTAGTTGCCGACTGCAAAGAGCCACTGAACTTCGCCGTGATGCAAATGCAGATCACCGGAATATTTTCTTTTACAGATTTTTCAAACACCTCATAAAAATCCTGTACAGACGGCATGGATGTCTTCGGGAACACATCCGGATGATCCACCATCTGCTGATAAAAATCGCGTACTGTGATCTCTTCTATTTCTTTATAATAGTGTTCCCCGTCAAACGAAACATAAAAGGGAACAACCTCAATATCCTTTTCTTTGGATAGCTCCGGCGATAAATCCTGAGAACCGTCACTGATGATCTGTACCTTTTTCTGCATAAGTGCCTCACACAACATATAGTTTTGAAAACTACTTTTTGTAACTGTATGATTATATCACACTCTTCAGGAAAGATACAAGTCATTTTCAGTGGTTGCTTCCTCTTTTCATGGCAGATGGTGTTGCTGCGCCACGCGTACCATTTTCAAAACCAAAACTTTACTTTAATATTTCTTCCATCTCATATTTCTTTGTCATCGCTTCCATCACCTCTTTTTTCCGACAAACGGACAATAAATTCTGCATCTCCACCTGCCGCCATCCTGGAAATCAGCTCCAGCAAACTCGCTCTTCCCTCATTTCTACACTCCTCTGCCCAGTCTTCCATAGCCTTACACATATCATATTCCTCGCTTTCTTCCTTTAAATATTTCGTTTTCTTTTCCAATAAATCTTCCCTGTTTAACATAATACAGATCATATCGTATGCGGACGCGTCCATCCGACTGATCCGTTCTTCATTGTCTTTGCAATATTTCCGAAGCTCTTCCTTGTTTTTCTGTCGTTTCATCAGTCCGATCAGTTCCCGCAGATTTGTATGGAAATACTCTTCCTGCAGGTCTTTTAAACAAAATACATGGATCGGGTAATCTGTGATCAGGCTCTTTAGCTTTTCATCAATCCCCTGCAGCTTGAGCATATCACTTAGCCTCTTTGGCGCATTCCACTCCTCCTCTCCATGGTAAATCACAAGCGTAACGACCGGAATCAACCGATCCGTCCGCCTTAGGCGGCTTAAATATTCTGTGCTGTCTGTCAGCATCCCGCTGTTCTCCTCGTACAGTTTCTTTAGTTGCCTGCTGTATTCCTCCGTGTCGTATTCCATACACCGAAACGGCATCGCAAGGTGCAGATTGTTCTGTGCTTCCGCTGCCAACAGCACCATCATTTTCCGGTTCGAAAACATTTTAATAGCGTCCCGTTCCCGGTGTTTTCTCAGTCCATTTCTGCCGTAGTTCATCAATGTCCTCGAATAGTTTTTCTGCACCTCGCTCAACTGCCCCGGCAAGATCACCTCCTCCCCTTCATACAGGCACCCATTGTACAAGTCTGCCAAAATTTCATCCCGGTTTAAATACCCCACAAATGCGTCATTTTGTCTTCCCATCCACACTCCTCTTCTCTCTTTCCAGCAGAAATCTATCACACCTAAAAATTTACGATACCCGGCACATTTAAGAAATTGTAACCACTTCCACACAACCTCCCCACAGTATTCCGTCAAAGTATCCTTTTCAAATGATTCCTCTCCGCTGCGCATTATTCTCTTGTCCCAAACAAATTGAATTCCGGCAGTCCTGCCGTCATGAAGCGCACAGCCCATCTATGCTGTACCCCTGGAAAAATGGAAACGCTGCAGCCGCTATAAGCCCGTTTCGCATTTTTAATATGAATATAGTGATGATAGAATAGATTCAAAGCGCTCTGCCTTGACAACTTCATTATAACAGCTTTTTTTTCATTCTGACAAGTCGTGAAAATACGGCAGCAAAAAAATCGCCACAGCCCAGTAAATACAAGGGCTGCAGCGATTTTATTTTTACTCAACTGTCAAAGATTGGATTATAGCACAACTTTCAGGAAAGATACAAGTCATTTTCCGTACTCTTCTCAGCCCTCGCCAATCTTATTGACCTGTTCCAGAAGCTCTGCCAGCTGTTTTCTGCTATAGCGTCCCTCTGTAAAGGTTACAAGAGTTTTCAGCGGAAAGTCGCAGATCACACGGAATGCGAAGTCCTCCGCATTTTCTCCCATCTCGAAATCAATACCGGACTCCCGTTTAAAATAATCCATCCTTTCCTCTGCGATCGGTCTGGTCGGCAGATATGCATACAACTCACCAAAGGTTGTATTGGCATGGAAATGCTTGTGGATCTTCGCTGTCGAAGTCACTGTAACGGTCTTTTTCAGGCGAATGTCCCGGCTCGATGCACCGACTAAAATTTCGAACTGCCCGCTCTGCACCAGAAAATCCTTCTGCTCCACATCGTAGTAGGCAAAACTTCTTTTATTCAGCACAAACTCTGCGGTTTTGGTTTCTCCCGGCTCCAGAGAAAGCTTTACAAAGCCTTTCAGCTCCTTCTCCGGACGAATGATTTCATTCTGGCAGTCGTGAACATAGAGCTGCACCGTCTCTTTTCCGGCACGTTTCCCGGTATTGGTCACCCGAACCTTAACACGCAGCTGGTCGGTATCCAAGATGCTCTCCTGATCCGTTTCGATGCTGCCATAGGAAAAGGTCGTGTAGCTTAAGCCCTCGCCAAATGCAAACTGCGGACGGATTTTTTTCGAATCATAATGGCGGTATCCGACAAAGACACCCTCCCGGTATTCCACCTGATAGCCCTCTCCCGGGAAATTCAGGTATGCAGGAGTATCCTCCAGACGCATCGGGAAAGTCTCTGCCAGCTTACCGCTGGGATTTACCTCTCCGTAAAGGATCGACGCCATGGCACCGCTTCCCGCCTGTCCCAGCAGGTAGCCTTCTACAATCGCTTTTACATCGTCTTCAAACGGCATCACCACCGGAGCACCATTATTCAATACAACGATCAGATTCGGATTATACTGCTTCAGCACACGGATCATTTCCAGCTGTGCACCGGGCAGATTCAGATGCTTACGGTCAAGTCCCTCTGTCTCATAGCTTTCCGGAAGTCCCATGCATAAAACAACCTTGTCTGCTGCCTTTGCCGCCGCAATCGCCCGTTCCAGTTCTGCTTCATCCAGACTTTCCGCATCCACAGAAAATCCTTTTTCATATAAAACAGCATCGCCGCCGCGCTTTTGCATTTCCTCCAGCAGCGTATCCAGAAATGTCGGGTTGATATGGGAGCTTCCACCGCCCTGAATCCTGCTCTTTACCACAAACTCACCGATCAGCGCTATTTTTTCCGTTTTGGCAAGCGGAAGCTGCTGTTCTTCATTTTTCAGAAGCACAATACATTCCGATGCGATCTTCTGTGCCAGTTCATGATGGGTTTTTGGAACAAACGGCTCTACCGGCGGCTTTTCATCTGCCTTTGCGATCAGCTCAAGCAGTCGGCGAACTGAAACATCTACCTGTGCTTCGGTAATTTTTCCTTCCTGCACAGCCTCAATACCGCACGGTCATTGACACCTCCCGAAGACGGCATTTCCAGATCCTGACCGGCCTCCAGTCCCTTGACGCGATCGTTCGTCGCGCCCCAGTCCGTAACGACCAGACCTTCATAGGCCCATTCGTCCCGCAAAACATCATTCAATACTTTCTTATTTTCCGAACCGAACTCACCGTTTAACCGGTTATAGGCACACATGACCGTCCAGGGCTTTCCTTCTTTGATCGCAGTTTCAAAGCTTGCCAGATAAATTTCCCGAAGTGTCCGTTCATCCACCTTTGCATTGATCGTCAGGCGCCTCGTCTCCTGATTGTTCGCCGCAAAATGCTTGATCGAAGCGCCGACTCCCTTGCTCTGCAGCCCTGTGATATGTGCCTTTGCAAGTCGGGAAGACAGATACGGATCTTCGGAAAAGTATTCAAAGTTCCGTCCGCACAGAGGCGAGCGTTTGATATTCGCCCCCGGTCCCAATAAGACATCTACATTTTCCGCCCGGCACTCGATTCCAAGCGCTTCTCCCATCTCATAGATCAGCTCTTCATTCCAGGAAGCTGCCAACGCTGCTGCCGGCGGAAAACAGGTTGCCGGAACGCTTTTATTCAAGCCCAGATGATCCGCATTCTCTACCTGCTTACGCAGACCGTGCGGTCCGTCCGTCAGCATCAGCTTGCGGATGCCAAGGCGCTCAACTGCCTGCGTATACCAGAACGCAGAGCCTGACAGCAGACTGCATTTTTCTTCCAACGTTAGCTGTCCAAGTAATTCTTCTATCGCCATTGCTGCTTTCCTCCTGCCAATATACCCGGCTGCAGTGTGCGTCACCACACCATCGACTGCCGAATCTTTTCTCCTTCGCAGCTCCTGCAAAAGCTGGAGCTGCGCTGCACCAGAAAGACTTATTCCTCCCAGGTTTTATAATACCAGCCGTAGCCATTGCCGGGCAGGATGACATTACGTAAAACACACTCCCCTTTTCCGAGCAGATCTTGAAAGGGCATTTCTCCCATGTCGATCCATGCCGTCTGGGGCTCATCCGAGAAGTTGAACACGCCGACAACCATCTCGTTTTTCAGCTGTCTGCAGATGCACAGCACATGGCTGTTATAGGTGTCATAGGTCCATACAGCAGCCTTTCCGGAAAACGGACCACATGCAAAGCGGGCTTTTTCCATCTTCTGCATTCCCTCGAAAATCCGGTTCTGGACAGTACCCCTTTCTGCTCTTTTCTTTTCCAGCTCCCAACGGAAATGTCCTCTGTGTACATAACGGGAATCCGCCGCACGGTCTGCATCCGGATCATCCTTATAGGAATAATCATTGAGCTGACCGATCTCATCTCCGCTGTATATAACCGGAATGCCGGACTGAATAAACAGATAAGCGTTGAGCATCAGGATTTTCTGAATGGCACGCTCAATTCTCGCCGGATCCTTTGCCTGCAGCGAAGTCTCCAGACCGCACAGGGATGCCGTCGTTCCGCAAAGTCTCGCATCCTGTAATACAGGATCATCATTATACAGCTCTCCCCGCGCATCGCTGCCTGCTGCCATGCCCCGGAAATATTCATTCAGATACTTCTTATGCGGAATCTCCTGAATCCCGGAGGGTTTTAAGAAATCATAGTCCAATCCCCAGCCGATATCGTCGTGGCAGCGCAGATAATTCAGGAAAACATATTCCTTCGGCAGACTGTTTACCACGTCCATCTGCTGTTTTAACAGCGCAACCTCCTTTGTCGCAACGGTATGCCAGGTTGATGCCATCGTTGTTACGTTATAAAGCATATGGCATTCCGGTTTTTCGAGCGTTCCGAAATAAGGGACAACCTTGGCAGGCTCCATAACAACCTCACCCAGCAGTACAACGCCGGGGCAAACGATTTCCGTGATCATACGGATCATACGCACAATGGTGTGTACCTGCGGCAGGTTTCTGCAGTCTGTCCCCAGCTGCTTCCAGATATAGGGGACTGCATCGATCCTGACGATATCAATTCCCTGATTCACCAGATACAGCATATTATAAACCATCTCGTTAAAAACCACCGGATTGGAATAGTTTAAGTCCCACTGATAGGGATAAAAGGACGTCATAACATATTTTTTGCACTCGTCCCTCCAGGTAAAATTACCGGGTGCCGTTGTCGGAAATACCTGAGGCACGGTTTTTTCAAACTCCTGCGGAATGTCAGGTGTATCATAGAAGAAATACCGATCCTGATATTCCTTTTCCCCTGCCAGTGCGCGCTTTGCCCACTCATGATCTTCAGATGTGTGGTTCATTACAAAGTCCATGCACACGCTCATCTTTTTTCTCATGGCAGGCGCTGCACAGAGAAGCCAACTCCTCCATCGTACCCAGGGCCGGCTGCACCTTCCGGTAATCCGCTACCGCATAGCCTCCATCACTTTTTCCCTTCGGGGTATCCAGAAATGGCATCAGATGCAGGTAGTTTACGTTGCATGCTTCCAGGTAAGGCAGCTTTTTCTTCACACCCTTCAAATTGCCGGCAAAAGCGTCGATATACAGCATCATGCCAAGCATATCCTGGCGGCTGTACCATGCAGGCTCCTGTTCCCGCTCCCGGTCCAGCTTCTTTTCTGATTCCGGGCGCTCCTGATACCATGCTTCCATCTGTTCACATAACTGGGTAAACATATCCTCTCTTCCCGGATATAATTCGCAGTACAGCCATTTGAGCTCATCCAAATGGCGCTGCAGTCTTTTCTGATATTCCTGCGCTGTTTTCATGTTCTTTCCTCTCCTTTTGCCGCGCGGCGGGCACAGCAGATTTTATTTCAATTTCGAACGCGGATGTCACAGCGCCCCCGCCAGCGTTGTGCTGCGATTTTTATTCCACTTCAACTACCGCATTCTGTCCGTTTAGCTCAAGCAAATACAGGCAATCCTTTTTCTCCACCTGCGCTGTTACATCCTCTCCGTTGCAAAGCACACGCTTTACAGGCTCTTTGGATAAAAATCCGACGGTCTTTCCGCCACAGATTTCGCCCATTAGCCTGCCGCCGATCTCATGCATCCACAGTACCGCATCAAAGCTGATGTATTTATCCACAAGTCCCACAAAGGTTTTCCCCTCTGTGTCCTCCACAAATAAAAACCAGGTGAAATCCCCCGCTGCAAGGCGGTATTCCCTGCCTTCTTCTGCACTGCAGGCCGCAGCAGTCTGATTACGACAATCATAAATCCAGCAGTTTTTCCCGGAAAGCTCCGGAATATCCGATGCACCGATCCGATAGGTCTGTTCCTGATGGGTCAGATTATAAACGGCAATCACTCCGCCGATCTTACCATTTGCATATGCTCCGACATTTGTCAGCTTCAGCACGCCATCTTTTCCGGGATCACGAAACATACAATCCTGTGTCGGTCTTGCCGCCCGTAAAAGCTGCGGCAGCCTTCCGTCCGCATAGCAGAGAGGTGCTGCAACCTCCGGGGCTGTTTCTCCTATCCGATCGCTGAAATACACCGGTCCTCCGCTGATCGCACGCAGCAGGCTGTGGCGCAGACCATCCTCATGGCTTGTCCAGAACATATCCCAGTCGCATACATACAGCTCGCCCTGGTAGGGTGTATTGTATGCATTCTGGAGCAAATGCTCTGCAAATCCATCCTCCCGTTTTGGTACAAAATCATCGCTGTTTCGTGCAACCGCTGTCTGGGGACGGGAAAACATGTTCTCTGCCGCCATTCCCATACAGTTGATCACTGCACCGTCAAAGTACGCTGCCGCGCCCTCCAGCGCTCCATGTATTCCCCGCGTCGCTGTCATCAGTGGAAGATCATTTTCAAAATAATTATGTACGGTGCTCTGTCCGTCCACTTTGGAAAAGCTGATGCCCTCCCGCTTCAGATATTCATACCAATCCCGGTAAAAGCCGTAGCCCTTGGCTGCATCCGGCCACGGGATCAGCTTCCCGGGTGCATTTTGATATAAATGCTCCTGCTCTTTTGCTGCAAGGTCGCTTCCCGGCTCGATTCCGCCCCAGTAGCCGCCAAGCGCATGCCAGACACCAAACCAGTCCACCTGTGTATCCCGCTTTATATCACGGATCATCTGAGCAAATCCGTTGGGGAACTTTTCTTTTTCGGGCGCAAGGTCATAGAGTGCGTCTCCATGCACCGACAGCCAGCCGTCATCCATCAGCATCCAGCGCACCGGTACATTTTTTTCCGCAAATTCTCTGCCCTTTGCGCGAACCTTTTCTTCACTGATTTCCGTATAAAATGCATCCCAGCTGCACCAGCCAAGATATTTCAGCATCTCCGGCATATTCCGTTCCTCTTTCAAACGGATTCCGTGATACTCTGCCGCCCACGCCATACACGCATGAACCGCTTCCTGCAAACTGTCCGCCTCCGCATATGCATAAACAGGCTCGTCCAGTTTGCTGATTCCGCCCTTGCAGGCGCTCATTCCGAAAATAAGCGTATTCTCTCTTCCGGGCTTTACCTGGGTCTTAAACTGTTTTCCCGGCATTGGAAGCAGGAAAAAGTATCCGTTTCTCAGCTTTCCGTAAATCGCCTGTGTCAGCTCCGGGATTTCCGAAAAGTCATTGATAAATGCCGGTCTTGTCCACCAGTCGTTTAAAAGATACATTGCGGTCATCGCCTCCGGCCGGATCTCCGTTTCCACTTCCAAAATAACCGGAAGCTCTTCCTCCAGATTATCACTTCTCCGGCAGCCATCCTGCTCAATTTCCAGCTTCAGCCAGCCGGATCTGACCTTTTTTCTGTTCTATAGATAAATTCCGCTGTCACATTGTCCTGCTTTTCCAGAATAACCCGCAAAGCTTCTCCATTATCTTCCCGGACAAGTGGCAAAAGCACCTGCTCCGGTTTTCTCTGTCTGTGCAGCCGCAGGACGATATTATTTTTTCTCTGCATAAGTTCCTCGCCTTCTGCCGTTGTACCGGCTTCCTTCTGTTATGCTTCCTCTGCGATCAGAACCTCATACGGGCGCAGACGCACCGTATTACCTGTAAAAGCAGCTTCCTTATAGTTGTCTGCAAGCACCTGTCCGGGCGCAGCCACCAGAGTCAACTCGCGTTCTTCCGGCTGCATGTTGCACAGTACGAGCAACGTTTTGCCTTCAAAGCTTCTTCGATACGCGATCAGATTTTTCTCCTCCCGATAAGCCGGTGCAAAGGTGCCTTCGCTGATCAGCTCTGACCATTGGGAATGCAGACGCAGCCCGATCATCTTCTTATACCATGTAAGCACGGAATCCTCGTCTCTCTCTTCCTGTGCTGCGTTCAGCCCTGTATAGTTGGGATTTACCTTTAACCAGGGTTTTCCTGTTGTAAATCCGGCATTTTCTGTAGCATCCCACTGAAACGGCGTCCGCGCATTGTCCCGGCTTTCCAGCTGAACCAGACGCAGCGCTTCCTCCGGTGAAAATCCATCTGCCAGTGCGCGGTTATATTGATTGTGGGTCGATACATCATTGTAATCGTCCATCGACGCATACGCACAGTTTCTCATGCCGATCTCCTGCCCCTGATAGACATACGGCGTGCCCCTCAGCAGCAGATACATGGATGCGAGCATCGTTGCCCCATAATAATTTCTTCCCTCCCGGGGCAGATAATGGTCGATCGATCTGGGCTGATCGTGATTTTCTGTGCAAACACCAAACCATCCCCTGTCTCCTGCCATTTCGTGACTGGAAAACAGCTCTCTTTTCAGATCCTCCGGCGTCCACTCCTGTCGGTCATACCAGAAATAGTTCGGTCCCTTCAATTCCAGCTGGCACCAGGAGAACTCAAACACCATAGAAAATACACCATCTTCTAAGGAAATAAACGAAAGCAGCGTCTCCGGAGTCAGACCGGCTGTCTCGCCGACTGTCAGTGTTTCTCTTCTTCCGTATGTCCGATCTCTGAACTCCCGCAGCAGTGCTTCGATTCCGGGCTGATTCAGTGCACCGTGTGCAACGGATACCAGACCATCTTCTCCGTCTGCAGGATAAGAGGGCAATCCCGCTTCTTTTTTCAAATAGGTGATGGCATCCAGCCGGAAGCCCCCGATGCCCTTATCCAGCCACCAGTTGACCATCTTATAGATTTCTTCCCGCAGCTCTTTATTTTCCCAGTTTAAATCGGGCTGTTTCTTCGTAAAAATGTGCAGGTAGTAATAGTCCGTTCCCTCGATCGGCTCCCACGCGCTTCCGCCGAAGATGGACCTCCAGTTGTTCGGTGCTTTGCCGTCGATTCCTTTTTTGATATAAAAATACTTGCCGTAAGGTCCTTCCGGATCTGCTTTTGCTTTTTGAAACCACTTATGCTCGTCGGAGCAGTGATTGACCACCAGATCCATGATGATACGGATGCCGCGTTTCTTCGCTTCTGCGATCAGCTCATCCATGTCCTCGTCCGTTCCAAAGGCTTCATCTATATGATAATAATCTGCAATATCGTAACCGTTATCGTCCATCGGGGATTTATAAACCGGACAGAGCCAGATCACATTTGCCCCGAGGTCACGGATATAGTCCAATTTTTCAATAATACCGCGCAGATCGCCGATTCCATCCCCATTCGCATCATAAAAGCTGCGGGGGTAAATCTGATAAACGACTGCCTTTTTCCACCACTTTTCTTTTTCCATGAGCAAAATTCCCTTTTCCTGATAAGATGATGTCGGGATCAAAAGCCTCGACCTTGATGCCTGCAGAAAGCCTGCTGTCTTACTGCTTCCCTAATACAAAATACAACGAAAACCCGCACAAGGCGGGTTTTCGCAATTGCCGGCAGACACTCGGCAGCTATGAGGTTTTCTCATCATCCGACACTGCCAGTCTGTTTACATCTTAACGGCACCTTCTGCCACACCTGCCACGATATACTTCTGCAGGAAAATATAAAGAATGACAATCGGGATGATCGTTACCAGCACAGCCGGGAAGATCAGCTCCCACGGGTTACCGTACTGACCTGATGTCAGCTTGGCGAAGTATAACTCCAGCGTCAGGGTTTTCACTCCGTTGCTGTTACCGATTACCAGGAAAGGAAGCAGATAGTCGTTCCAGATCCACATACCGTTTAATACGATAACAGTAACTGTAGTTCCCTTTAACAGCGGGAATACTACTTTAAAGAACATCTGAAAAATGTTGGCTCCGTCAATGATCGCCGCTTCCTCCAGAGACTGGGGAACGCTCTTGATAAAGCCATGATACAGAAATACTGACATACTCAGTCCAAAACCGCCGTACATGAAGATCAGTCCGGGGATGTTCTTGAGTCCTATTTTCTCAAAGAGATCCAGCAAAGGATACATCAGAGACTGGAAGGGGATCAGCATTGCTGCGGTAAATCCAAGATAAAGTACAGTACCCAGGATGCTCTTGCTTCTTACCATTACCCATGCTGCCAGAGAAGAAACCATAACCAGAAGCAGCACAGAAATGAAGTGATCACAAAGGTGATCCAGATGGCGCGGAAGAAATGGATCTGCTGCGCCGCACTGATAATATACTGAAAGCTCCAGGAAGAAGGCGCGCTGACCGGTGAATCCACGATCTCATTGTTGGATTTGAAGGAATTGAAGATCAGGAAAACCAGCGGAGCCAGTGTATAAATCGCAACGAGGGCCAAAATCGCGTGCATCAAGGCCTGACCTGTTTTATGACGTCCCTGCATGCTCATTACAGCTCCACCTCCTTCTTAGATGTAATGGAAACCTGAACCAGGGTTACAGCTGCGATCAGCACAAAGAAGATAACAGCCTGTGCCTGTGCAAGACCGTAGTCCGGGGGAGAACCGTCACGGGTTGTATACAGGATCTGCATCGCCAGCATTCTGGTACTGAAGTTACCGTCTGTCAACGCTACGTTCTGATCCAACAGCATGAAGCATTTGGACAGTGTCAGGAAAAATACGATAGTAAAGGATGGCATCAGCATCGGAACCGTGATGCTCTTAAATCTCTGCCAGGTACCTGCTCCGTCAATCGCCGCCGCTTCCGACAGATCCTTCGGAATATTATTCAAACCGGTGGTATAGATGATCATCATATAACCGGCCATCTGCCATGTGATCAGCATTACCAGGGCAAACAGCGCCTTGGTGTTGTCCTGCGTCATGTTGCACAGCGCGGGAATGGAAATGATTCCGTCTTCTCCGAACAGAATCTTGGAAAAAACGATTTCAAAAATGAACTGCCAGATATAGCCCAGTGCCAGGCCACCTAACAGGTTAGGCAGAAAGTAGATCGTGCGGTATGCCGCAGCGCCTTTGTTCAGGCTGGTTGCCAGAAGCGCCATTGCAAGGGATACCACGTTGATCGCTACAACTGCCACAAGCGTTACCTTAATGGTATATACAAACGCATCAAGGAATTTTTTGGTTTTAAATGCCTTAACATAGTTGTCGAAGCCAACAAACGCTTCCCAGAAATGATCACCGCCTGCAAAGTAGGTACCTCTCCAGGCTGTAAAGGAATAAATGACACCCATGATGAACGGGATCACAATTACCATAACAAACAAAATCAGGGCCGGAAGCGCTAACGGTACAAATCTTTTTTTATAATATCTGTCCATTACGTCTCTCCTTGTCTTTTCTTTTCCCCTGTCGTTTTCCGGCTTTGCCGGAAAGAGGAGGCTGCCGCAGCCCATGTCGCATGTTTGCGGCAGCCGGAAAATCCTGTTTTACAAAATTCTGTTTCGTTCTGTCACTTTTTATATGGCTCGGTCGAGATTATTCCAGACCAGCCATTTCAGCCCAGCTGCTGATGGCATAATCTGCGATATCGCTGTAAGCGGTTTCAGGCCATTCTGCAGTATTTACATAGTTCTCCATCATCTGCAGACCAAAGTTATCGGTAGCCCAGCCCTTAGGGAGCGCCTGCGTATGCGTTGGTCAGAGTCTTATCCGCAGCCATGTAGGAGATAATGGAATCGCCCAGGCTGTAGCCAGCGGAGGTTGTTGCAGGATCAGCGTTGTAAGGGATGAAGGACATTTCTTCCACAACGAACTTCTGACCTGCTTCAGTGGTGTTCAGCCATACAAGGAACTCTTCTGCCAGTTCTTTTTCTTCATCAGAAACCTTGTCGTTGATGCAGTAGTAGTTCGGTACGAATACCGGAATGGACTCAAGCATATGCTCAACTGTCAGGCCTTCTACCTTGATGTCATCCTGTGTGAAGGGCATCTTAATGGGCAGGAAGGTCAGGGTATCAACGATGTCAGCATTTGCTTTCTTGATGTTCTCGTATGCCCAGTTGCCCTGCTTTAAGAAGATTGCCTTGCTGTTTGCGAAGGTTGCAACAGAAGGATCATAGCCATTGGTAGTTGCATTGATCAGTTCCGGTCCTCTGGGGGTTGTTGCATTGGCGGTCTTTAAATCCAGAGCCTTTGCATAAGCTTCGAATGCACCCTTGCCAGCCTGCAGCTGTTCCAGAGTAGCTTCGCCGGCTGCCTTGGAATCCGGGAAGATCGCGTCTACTGCAATGTTAACGAAGTGGTCACCATAGGTCCGTTTTTCGGAGCCTGCTACAGAGAATACACCTTCCAGAGTAGCTGCCTTGCCGGTCTTCTCTGCTGCCAGTGCGAATTCCTGACCGCTTAAGGTAACGCTTCCTGCTGTGCCTTCTTTGATGTAGCTCTGCAGAGTCAGAACCATCTGCTCAAACTCGTCATAGGTTGCTGTCTTGAATGCTTCAAGGAAAGCGTCTACCTGATCTTCACCAAACAGAGCTGCCAGCATCTCTTTATCTACGATGTAGCCATAGCCTTCTACGTTATAAGGAATACCATAATTTGCAGTGCCGTCTGTCAGGTTGAAGTTCTCCGGAATATCAGCTACCAGCTGCTTGAACTCTTCATTGGTTGCCTTGGAAAGATCCATTGCAAATCCGCCCTCTGTCCATTCAACCAGAGATTCGGAGTTCATGCAGGAGAAGATCGCCGGCTTGTTCTTGGAGTTCATTTCGGTACGAAGTGTGTCATCACTGTTAACGCCGGAACCCAGGGAGAATACCTTAACCGTAACACCCTTTTCCTCGCCGAAGGCCTCTGCTGCAGCTGCCATAGCGTCTGCGTTCTCACCCTTGTTGTTAAAGATGTACAGGTCGTAATCAGCGGAACCTGTAGAGGTGGAAGCTGTGTCTGCGCTGCCTGTGCTGGAAGAGGAGCTTCCGCAGCCTGCCAGTGCGCTCACTGCCAGCATGCCTGCCAGTGCAAGGGATAACCATTTTTTACCTTTCATTTCATAATCCTCCTTGTTTCTTTATGGATTCTGAGAAGCTGTGGTTTGTAGAAGTTGTCCTGCAAACCCGCTGCATCCTGGAATCCTTTTAGAGCTCTTGCCTAATGTACGGAGCTCTTGTTTCCTGATGAGGTCATCATATCACCGTCCTATATGTATGTCAACCGATAACATGTGCATCTTTTATACTTTTGTCCCTTTTACAAATTTAAAATGCAATATTTGTACAGTTTCACGAAACCATTTTCTATTGTCAGCTACGCAGAAGTTCCAATTTTATACTATTTATGCTATTTTTCTCATTATGTAGTATATCAAATGTGTTTCCGAAATACATATTGTGTTACCGATGACATACGATATGCGACTATCGGGCAGGATTGTGGGAGTCGCAGCACGGAATAATCCGCAGGTATCAAAACCAAAGGCCCCGGAACGTTAAAACGCCGGAGCTTTTTATGCTCCGGCGTTTTCTCATTTCATAGGAAAATGCGTCCTATGAAATAAAAGCGCTCCGCGCGGATCGCACTGCAGCGGAATGGAAGAATGTCGCTTGCGCGACCCGCCGCAGGCGGAGAATCCTGCTTCGCAGGATTCTTTTTTTATACCAGTTTCTTCTATATTTCTGTCTTCAAAACCGTAGTCCCGCGCTGCACCAGCCGTACCGGCAGTACAATCTTCTGGGGGACAGACTCATTCTTCAGACTCTTCGCAATATATTCCACGCACAATTCTGTCATTTCTTCCACAGGCTGATGGATCGTCGTGATCTGTGGTGTTGTTACCGTCGATATCATCACGTCATCGAAGCCGATCAGCTGGATATCCTCCGGCACCCGCTTGCCCATCTGTGCACCAACCTGGATCACCTGAGAAGCGATCAGATCACTGCTGGCAAAAATTCCATCCACGTCCGGGAACTCCTGCAGTGCCCTGCGGATAAAGTCTTCATAATGCATGGAGCCGTACTGCAGTCTGTCGCTCACCAATATGCGGTACGGAATTCCTGCCTTTTTACAGACATCGGAAAATCCATCCGCACGCCGGTCCGCAGGCATGTCCTTACCGGCGACGCCGCCGAAATGCAAAAGATTCTTACAGCCGCATTCAATCAGATGCTCTGCTGCCAGCTTGCCGCCCTGATAGTTGTCACACTGTACGGAAATCGTATCATCGTCCCCTCCCCGCTCCAGATTCACGACTGGGATGTTCATTTTGCGAAATTCCCGTGTCTGAACATATTTGCTGCACAGCACAATGCCCGCCACACGGTTTGATATGCACATATCCAGATAATCCTGTTCCTTTTCCGGCTGCTCCTTTGAATTACACAAAAGCAGTTTAAAGCCCTTTTCCGCTGCTGAGGATTCTAAATTACTGATCACCTTTATAAAAAAGGGATGCGAAATATGCGGCACGATCAGTCCGATCGTATTGGTATACTGTTTGGAGAATGCACGTGCCAGCTCATTTGGCTGATAGTGCATTTCTTCCATTGCTGCATATACCTTTTTCCGCGTCCCTTCACTGATATATCCCCTGTTGTTTATAACACGAGATACTGTTGTTGCCGTTACACCCGCCCTCTGGGCGATATCCTTTAAGGTTGCCATTTTCTGTCTCTACACTCCATTTCAAATCAGGAATATTCCTCTCCCACTAGTATTATAAATATTATTTCGTAAAATATCAACCGGTAACATATTCCCGTTACAGTTCACTCGTACCCTTCTGAGTTCAGATTCCGTGCTTGCACGAAAATCTGAGTTAAGAAGGGTACGAGTGAACTGTAATATATTCCCAGAGTACAGATTCCTTTACAGCGCCCGCGTCGATTCCTGTTCCAGCAATTCTCCCGGAAAAATCTTATGCTGATGGCTGCTTTTGCCATCCAGCAGATCAAACAGATGATGGACAGATTCTTCTGCAATTTCCTGGATCGGCTGACGGATCGTCGTCAGGGTCGGATTGTAATAGCTGCACAGCTCAATTCCGTCAAAGCCCGCAACAGAATAATCCTGTGGGATCCGTTTCCCCGCCTCTGCGATCGCCCGACAGGCTCCCACTGCCATCGTATCTGAAAAAGCAAACACTGCCGTAAACTCTTTTCCTTCATCCAGCAGCTGTCGGGTCAGAACATAACCGTTTTCCATACTGTAGGACGGAAGCTTCGGATTCATATAGCAGATCAGTCCCTCATCCGGCTCGATTCCCTGTTCCCGAAGTGCCCGCAAATATCCCATCAGACGCATCCGACCGATGCTGACATCTTCTTTTCCCGCAGCGAGCACCGCGATTTTGCGGTGTCCCAGTCGAATCAGGTAATCTGTCATCCGATATCCTTCTTTTTCATCGTCAACAGACAAGGTGGAGTAATTATCGTGCTGGATTCCGTCCGGTCCTTCTCCGACTGTTGAGAGAATAAACGGTATCCGCAGCTTACTCAGCTTTTCTTCTGAATGAACAAAATGTCCCCCAAGAAAGATCAGACCTGCCAGACGTTTTTCCTTTACCAGCTCCAACGCCACATCAACCTCATCCTCATCCGATTCAACGTGCCGGATCACCATGGAATACTTTTTCTTTTTGATCTCATCCTCCATGACCTTGATCGCTCCGGCAAAAAACGGGTTTGTTAATCCCTTCACAAGCACAGCGATACACTTTCCCGTCCGTCCGCTTCAGATACCGCGCACTGTTATTCGGAATATACCCATACTTCTGAATGATATCCATTACCTTCTGCTTCGTTTCAGGATTGATATCCGGATGGTTATTGATCGCCCGGGATACCGTGCTTACTCCAACGCCGCACATCCGTGCAATATCTTTAATTGTGATCTCTTCCAACTCTCTGTTTTCCTGCTCCATTGCTTCTCTGCCCTACCATACTTATTGTTTCGACCGCAATTGTCAAAGTTTCGCGTTTCCTCCGACATTTTATAGGAAAACCCCGTAAAGTCAAAACAATCACAAAATTATCACAAAATTATAAAAAGCCGCCCGGCTGTTTGCAGTAGCCGAACGGCTTTATTCTTTTTTTTTCTAAATATGTATTTTTTATTCCGGTACGCAGCTCATCCTTTTACAGCACCAGCTACAACACCCTCGATGATGTACTTCTGGCATGCCAGATAAAATACAATGATCGGAATGATGGCAAGCACCAGGACGCCCATCATCGCACCCATGTCGACAGAGCCATATCCGCCCTTCAGATACTGAACTGCGATGGGAACTGTTTTATACTTCGTCATATCCAGTACAAGATACGGAAGCAGATAGTCGTTCCAGATCCACATGGCCTGAAGGATTGCCACCGTGATGCAGGTGGGTTTGAGAATCGGCATGACAATCCGGAAAAAGGTCTGGATCGGCGTACAGCCGTCAATCATGGCCGCCTCTTCAATTTCCAGCGGGATGCTCTTCACAAAACCGCAGAACATAAAGACGGAAAGCCCTGCCCCGAATCCCAGATATACAATGACGATACCAAGCGGATTATTTAATTTCAGCATATCTGCCAGCTTGGAAAGAGTAAACATTACCATCTGGAACGGAACTATCATGGAAAACAGACACAGAAAATACAGCGCAGTTGTAAAACGATTCTTTACACGGCTGATATACCACGCACACATGGAGGTACACAGGATGATCACGCCAACAGACAGCACCGTAATAAAGAGAGAGGTAAAGAGCGCGTCAATAAAGCCGGTTCTCTGGATTCCCTTGATATAGTTTTCGATGCCGACAAACATCTTGTCCGTCGGAATGGCAAAGGGTTTCTTACTGATATAAGCCTTCTTTTTAAAAGAGTTAATCACAACCAGCGCGATCGGAAATACATAGGCAATGGAAATCAGGGTAAAGACCAGCGTAAAGATCCAGCCATGCTTTGCTTTTCTCGCATTCATTACTGCTGTACCTCCTTTCTACGTGTCAGCCAGTTCTGCGTCAATGCGATCGCTGCTACCAGCAGGAAGAATACGACCGCTTTCGCCTGACCGACGCCCTCCCAGCCGGTACGGCCGTAAAAGGTATTGTAAATATTCAGAGCCAGCATTTCCGACATCTTGGACGGCTCCCCGTTGGTCAAAGCCAGGTTCTGGTCGAACAGCTTGAAGGAGTTGGTCAGTGTCAGGAAGGTACAGATGGTAATGGAGGGCATTACCATCGGAATTGTCACGTTTTTCAAAATCTGTCCGGAAGTCGCACCGTCAATCTTTGCAGCCTCGATCAGATCTCCCGGGATATTCTGGATTCCCGCAATGTAAATGATCATCATATAACCGACCTGCTGCCAGCACATCAGAATAACCAGTCCCCAGAAGCCATAGACGGAGGAATAGGTCAGTGTCCGGTTCATATACAGCAGTACACCATTTAACAGAAGCTGCCAGATATAACCCAGGATGATACCACCGATCAGGTTCGGCATAAAAAATACTGTCCGGAAGATATTTGTCCCCCGAAATCCCTTTGTCAAAAGCAGCGCTACCGCAAATGCAAGCACATTGATCAGCACAACCGTCACAACTGTGAAAATCGCTGTATACCACAGGGCGTGTACAAATGAAGCATCTGTAAAAATTTTAAGATAGTTGGAAAAACCGATAAACTTTGCATCTGTTACCGTCGTGAACTTGCAGAAGGACAAATATACACCCATCGCAAAAGGCGCAATAAATCCAAGGATAAAAGCAAGAAATGTAGGGAGCACAAAAATCGGCCAATACCTTTTGATTGCTTTCTCCATAATTTCCTCTCATTCTGCCGCTTTCGTGTTCTCTGCATCCGCACAGGCGGCATTGTTTCAAAACATCTGTAATTACCGCACGTAAAGCAAAAATCCCGTGCGTGAAAGGGAAAGGGCGGGCACATAGCCCGCCCTCTGATTATGATCCTCTTTGTTTACCTGCATACCGATTTTTTGGTGCAGGACTCTTATGCAGCTAAATTATTCCGCATGTGCTGCGTCATACTCTGTCTTCCAGCCGTCTACGAATGCTGTTACCACATTATCCCAGTCGCCGGTTCCCTGCGCATACTCAAGAAGTGCGCTGCCCAGACCGTTCTTCCACTCTTCGGAAGGCATGGTTGTGAAGTTCCATGATACAGGTGTCTTACCAGCTTTGGTGTACTCATCATTTGCAAGTACCAGCGGGTTCTGAGACTGATAACCGTCTTCAAAGGTCTTGAAAGGTGTTACAAAGCCCATGGTGTTTGCCAGAGCGTCACGACCGGTATCGCTGGTTACAACCCATTCCATGAAGTCCAGAGTTGCCTGGATATCAGCAGGATCTGCATTCTTATTTACACACCAGTAGTTTTCAGAACCTGTGCAGAGTCCCTGGTTCTCTTCGCCTTCCGCACCAATATAGATAGGAAGCATTCCCAGATCCTCATCCGCTACTTCATTGTCTTTAATATCATTGTAAGCCCAGGTACCATTCTGATAAAATACTGCTTCGCCCAGTGCGAATTCGCTGGCAGCATCTTCACCAGTCTTACCGGACAGCAGAGCCGGATCACAGGTAGAATCTGTGATGTAAAGATCGAAGATCTGTTTGTAGTTGTCCAGATAGGTTCCCTTGATAGCAGGAGAAGAGGTAATTCCGTCTGCCTTATATTCATAGTACAGAGGCAGGTTTGCCAGATGTGTCTTGAATCTCCAGTCAGAGGAGGAATCAAAACCGGCTGAAGCGAATGCACCTTCTACGCCAAGGTCATCCTTGTGAGCCTGAATGCCATCTGCAACTTTCTTCAGTGCTTCGAAGTTGTTCAGCTCATCGATGGATTTGATCTCTGCATCATCCAATGCAAAATAGTCATTTAACAGTGCCTTGTTGTAGATCAGACCATATGTTTCAATTACATATGCAATACCCTGAACAGCGTCGCCATCCTTTAACACATAATCGTCTGACAGTACGTTCTTATAAACCTCGCTGTCCTTTAAGTCATAGCAATAATCCTTCCAGGAAGCAAGACCAACGGGACCATTTACCTGAAACAGGGTAGGTGCTTCTGTCTTTGCCATTTCGGACTTCAGAGTAGATTCATAGGTTCCGCTTGCTGCGGTTACAACAGTTACCGGCACACCGGTTTCAGCGGTGTACTCTGCTGCAAGATCCACCCAGTCCTCAGCCTGCTCCGGTTTGAAGTTCAAATAATAAACCTTGCCTTCGCCTGTGGCAGCAGCTTCTTTTGTATCAGTCTCTGCCTCGGTATCTGCAGCCTCGGTCTTTTCCTCAGTTGCTTTCGTTTCTGCCGGAGCAGCTCCGGTATCTGCGGCAGTGCTTCCGCAGCCTGCAAGCATCGTTGTTGCCATTGCCGCACTCAGTAATGCACTGATCAGTTTCTTTTTCATAGCTCTACCTCTCTTTTTTATTGGTGACAGGCGCTTTTCTCAGCGCAATTCCTGTCTGTTGTTGTCCCGGTAATGCTCCCGGGAACGCTTCCGGAAACGTTTCCGGATGCTATGGTTGTATATTACCACGAGGTACACCATGCGGCAATATCAATTTATTCAGATTGCATGTTTGTTTTTTAAGAACTTGTATATTCTATACAAATTGCATATTTTTTCATCGAAGTGCCTGTGTGATTCCCTTCACCGACGACAAATACTCCATTGGAGACATTCCCATTTCTTTTTAAACTGTCTGGAAAAATATTGTACCGATCCATAGGACAGACGTGCAGCAATTTCTGTGATGTTACAATTTTCTTCCCGCATCATTTCCCGTGCACGCCGGATCTTCATTCTGCTGAATTATTCCATTGGTCCGCATCCGAACTCCTTATGGAAAAGATGCTGCCGCGTAGACCGGCTCATATAAAAAACATCACAGAGTGTATTCATATCGATTTGCTCCTGAACATGCTCCTGCATATAGTGGACGACCTGAATCAGCCGGGAACTTTTCAGATGTGCTGTCTCTTCCGTCAGCTCAAACCGTTTGGAATCGTCCGCCTTTTCTTCCCGCTCCCTGCGCAGCGTCAGCAAAAACAGCTCCAGATTCAGCAAAATCATCTGCTGCGCGCCGTAGGGCGCATCCTCCCGAAGTCCTACCTGCTCGATCCAGGGAATATTGATCGGTGTGCTGAGTGCCTCTCTGGCAGCGCTGACCAGTGCAGATAAAATCAGGCGTTCTTTCTCATTTAAAGTAAATGCTTTTTTTCGAAAAAAATCTACTCCCGGGCTGTCCGTCACAAAAGAAACCGCTACCAGATTGATCGCCGACTTTCCAACCGCCCGAAACGCATGAAATTCGTTTGGTTCATGGAACACGATATCCCCGGCTCCCATCTGCAGCTCCCGATCCCCTGCGCGTACAAGAATATTTCCTTTATCTACATATAAAAATTCCCAGAAATCATGACTTTCTCCCTTAAAAAGCGAAATCCTTCATATATTCAAAATAATGTATTGTAACAATCGCAGGGATCGTAATTTCCCGTTTCAGCTGCGTTTTCACATATGTCATTTACTCATCATCTCCATCTGTCTGCCACCATCTATAGCTCTCATCCTGCCATGCCTATTTTATCAAAAGTTGTCGGATTGTACAACAATACTGCACAAAAAGGTCAACACAGCAACACCCATATGAAATATAATGAACCCAGCTGTATAGCGTATTTTTTACACATGTATTATACAATTACTTCCCTACAGGAATGTGCGAACGTGTTAAAGGAGCAGTTGCTTTATGAAAACAATTTCTGCCGGAGAGCTTACTGTTTTATTAAATGAAGAAACGCTTTCGGTCACCGTCAGACACAAACATGCTGAATGGTCGACTCTGGATGGATTTATTCCTGTCCTGCAGTGCAAGGAAGGAATCTTCCCCTTTACTTCTGCCGCTTCTGTTTCCCATGAACTTTTTAAAACAGGCGTCGGCACCGGCATCCGCAGCACCTTTTCCGGTTTTTGCGGCACTTCTTATACATTTGAAACTCTGATCTGGATAGAACAGACGACCGAAGATGTCCGTTTCGAATGGCTTCCGGTCACGGAGAACGGTCTTTGTGTGGAAAAGGTTTTCTGGCCCGGTGAATTTTCCTTTGAAACGCCCTCCAAAAACTGGTATACTGTTCTGACAACCGGTCAGGGACTGTTGGTACCCAACACCTGGGAGACACCGCTCTCCCCGCTTCCGTTCAACGGATTTTTCGAAACCTCCGGCGGCTACATGCCGTGGTTTGGCCAGGTAAAGGACCGCGACGGTTACATCGCGATCTGCGAAACGCCCTGGAATGCCGGCTATACGGCAGACCATCCGGCAAACGGTCCTTACACCCATGTAAGCGTTTACTACGAACCCAGCCTTGGTAAAATGGATTACCGCCGTGTTCTCCGTTATACATTCGTTTCTGACTGCGATTACAACGATCTCTGTAAAGTATATCGCCGTTATGTCAGAGAAAAAGGACATCTGCGCACGCTCGCTGAAAAAGCTGCACAGAACCCTTCCGTAAACGATCTGATCGGATGCAAATTTATGCACACCGGCATTAAGACAGTCGTACAGCCGGAATCCGATTTTTACGATCCCGCCAATCCGGGCAAAAACAACCACCTGACACCTTTCTCCGTCAGAACAGAGCAAATCCGCCAGATTCACGATCTCGGCGTCGATAAACTTTATCTGCATCTGGATGGCTGGGCACAGCCCGGATATGACAATCAGCATCCCGATTATTCCCCGCATGTAAAGAAGCAGGCGGCTGGGAAGGGATGAAAGAGCTTGCCGATACGATGCACAGGTTCGGTTACATGTTCGGAATTCACGATCAGTACCGCGACTTCTACGAGGCAGCTCCCAGTTTTGATGAAAATTACGCCTGCCGTTTCACAGACGGCACGATTCCAAGACACAGCCGTTGGGCTGGCGGACCGCAGTCTTATCTGTGCGCCTCCCAGGCTCCCTACTATGTAAAACGGAACTTTTCTAAAATCGCTCAGAACGGTATTTTCTTAGACGGTGCTTACTTAGACGTCTTTACCTGCAATGAGGGCGATGAATGTAACAATCCGGAACACCGTATGACACGGCGCGACTGCTACGAATACCGCGGGCAGTGCTTCTCCTGGCTGCTTTCGCAGGGCATCTTATCCAGCTCTGAAGAAGTCAGCGACTGGGCAATCCAGAGCCTGGTATTTTGTCATTACGCCCCGTACTCCTTTATGCTGAAAAAGCCCGGAACCCCCAAGGACGGCATCCCGGTTCCGCTGTTTAATCTTGTTTATCACGACTGCGTAATCCAGCCCTGGATGATGGACCGGCCGGAAGGCGCAGAGGATTATATGCTGTATGCTCTCATTAACGGCGGCGCTCCTTACCTGCTCCGCGATGGTGCTTACCCCAATACGGACGGCGCATTCGCCCAAGATGAAGCTCATATGCCGGAACTGATTGCACGCTGTCAGGTCGTATCCGATCTCCACAGCAAGATTGCAAAATGCGAGCTTATATCCCACCGCTTTGATCCGGACAACTGGAAAATTCAGGAATCCGTATTTGCAGACGGCACGAAGGTTACAGTCGACCTGGAAAAACAGACTTACACCATTTCTGCCTGATAAATAAATAGTTATATAGTTATTTTTCGAGGCCAAAGCGGGCTATGCTCTTTCACATCACAAGAAACGAAAGGGCACAGTCCGCTTTTTTTCTACAACAACAGAGTACACCCTACGCGGACATTCTGTTGTCACAAATAGACACGGCCTGCCACAAAACACGGCAATCGCCCCCATAACGGAGGATTTGCATATCTTCAGAAAAAGAAGAAAAAGAGAAAGCGAGGACAATGGTATGAAAAACATGAAACGCATTGCAGCACTCGGTCTGTCTGCTGTTTTGGCAGCAACTGCCCTGGCATGATGCGGAAGCTCTTCTTCCACATCTACAAGCACTGACAGCTCTGCATCCACAGGCGATACAGCAGCGGCAGATACCAGCGCTTCTACCGGCGACAAGGTAAAACTGACACTGGGCAGCTGGACATCCCAGCCTGAAGTTCTTCAGGATCTGATCGATGCTTATGAAGCTGAAAACCCTAATGTTGAAATCGACATCCAGATCACACCTTACAAGGGCGGCGAGTACTGGACCAAGCTGGAAGCATCTGCAGGCGGCGGCACCGCTCCTGACGTATTCTGGTTAAACGTTCTGCATATCGATTCCTATGCAGACGGCGGTATCCTGGCTGATATGACAGATGCAGTTGCTGCATCCGATATCAAATACAACTTCCCGGAATCTCTGGTAAACAGCTTCGTTCGTGACGGCAAGAACTACGCTACTCCCAAGGACTTCGATACCAACGCTCTGTGGTACAACAAAGACCTGTTCGATCAGGCCGGCGTTGCATATCCTACAGACGATATGTCTTACGAAGACCTCGTTGCTCTGGCAACCGAATTAAAAAGACAAGCTGCCTGACGGTATCTATCCGTTCGCTTGCCCTGTTGACTTCCAGACCTGGTATTATCAGACCGTTTATGCAAACGGCGGCTGGATCTTAAACGACGACAAGACCGAAACCGGTTACGCTGATCCCAAAACTCAGGAAGGTATTCAGTGCTGGATCGACATGATCGACGCTGGTCTGTCCCCAAACGCTTCTACTCTGGCTGAGACAGGCTCCGACGCTATGTTCGAAGCAGGTCAGATTGCTATGACCCTGGCTGGTTCTTATATGGTTGAAGAATATTCCGAAAACGAAATCATCAAAGACGTGATCGACTGTGTAGAAATGCCTACCTTCAACGGCATCGAAGACAACTGCATCAACGGTCTGGGCTATGCAGTATACGAAGGCTCCAAGAATAAAGACGAAGCCATCAAATTTGCGATCTGGCTTGCAAGCGCTGAAGCTCAGAAGCTTCAGGGTGAATCCGGTTCCGTTATTTCCGCAAGATTTGATGCGCAGGATCTGTTTGCAAAAGCATATCCTCAGTATCATCTGGAAGCTTACACCAACCACTCCGATATCGCATATCCGCTGCCTGTCTGCATGAACGCAGCTGAGCTGTACGATATGGAAGCAACCTGGCTGACCAAGGCATATACCGGCGAGATGTCTCTTGCAGATGCCTGCGCTCAGTTAAAGACAGAAGCTGACGCTCTGTTAGCAAAATAATACCGGAATCTGCCTGCAGGGCTTCTTCGGAAGTCCTGCGGGTTTCCTGTATTTCCACAACAATAGAATGCGCGCAGAGACGTACAGTCTATTGTCACGAAAAATAAAGTAGGTGAAAATGATATGGCAGAGGTAAAAAAACAAAAGAAAATGCCCAGGAAAAAGGCCACCAAAAGACAGAAGATGGACTGGTTTGCGGCTTATGTATTCATTGCACCGGTTACCATCGGCCTGTTCGCGTTTTTACATCTGGCCCTTTTTTCCAGAATCTCTGGTTCAGCTTTAACGATGTAAACAAATTTAATGTGTCCCATTTTGTCGGTCTTGAAAACTACAAAAACATCCTCACAGATATGACAATCTGGCGTTCGTTCGGCAATACCTTAAAATACGTTGTCATTACCGTTCCCGTCGGACTGTTCTTTTCCATTGTGCTCGCGGCTCTGCTGAACGCCGGCATCAAAGGAAAATCTCTGTACCGTACCCTGTATTTCCTGCCCTCCGTTACCATGTCCGCAGCGGTTGCAATGGTATGGAAATGGGTATTCAACGAACAGATGGGCATCTTAAACAGTTTCATCAAAAAACTTGGCGGAACCGGGCATAACTGGCTGACCGATCCCCATACCGCATTGTACATGATCATGATCGTAGGCCTTTGGATGTCAGTCGGCTACAATATGATTATTTTGCTGGCAGGCATACAGGGAATCAGCAAGAGCTATTACGAAGCCGCTGCAATCGACGGCGCTACCGCTATCGACCAGTTCTTCCATATTACGATGCCCATGCTGACCCCTTCCATTTTCTTTGTTACCATTACCTCTATCATTGGCGGTTTCCAGGTATTTGATACGATCTACATGATGATCGGCAAAACCAACCCCGCTTATGATTCCGTCCAGACCATTGCCATGCTGTTCTACCGCAACGCATTTGACTACGGTTACAAGGGTTATGCTGCAGCTATCTCTATCCTGATCTTTGCGGCGATTATGGTCGTAACGATCATTCAGATGGTTGGTCAGAAAAAATGGGTCAACTACGATTGACGGGAGGCAGCAGAATATGAAGACAACACGTACCAAAACAATACACAAACGGATCAATACCGGGCATCTGATCGTTCATCTGGCTCTGCTTGCCGGTATTGTAGTCGTAGTATTCCCTTTTTTGTGGATGCTGCTGACTTCCTTTAAAACAACAGGAGAATCCTTAAAGATTCCACCCACCTTTTTCCCTGAAAAATGGACTCTGGAAGCTTATAAGACAATCACGTCTTCTACGATTCCATTCGGCACCGTTTACCTGAACACTATCCTTTCCGCTGTCATTACTACAGTTGTGCAGATCGTGTTCTGTTCCATGGCAGGATATGCCTTTGCGAGAATTGAGTTCCCGTTCAAAAACTTTATTTTCGTACTGCTGTTATCCGTCCTGATGGTTCCCGGACAGATTTTCCTGCTTCCCCAGTATCAGTTAATCCAGAAGATGGGACTGTTGAACACCATCCCGGCGCTGTTTCTTCCGAACCTGTTCAGTGCCTTCGGTACATTCCTGCTGCGGCAGTTCTTTATGTCCATGCCTCAGGAGCTGGAAGATGCCGCAATCGTAGATGGCTGTAACCGGTTCCAGATTTTCGGACGTATTATGGTTCCGTTAATCCAGCCCGGTATCGCAGCGCTGACCATCTTCACCTTCAAGTTCGCATGGAACGACTTCATGTGGCCTCTGATCGTCAACAACTCCATGGATAAGCTGATCTTAGGTCCTGCACTGTCCACTCTGCAGGGTCAGTACACGACACAGTACCCGATGCAGATGGCAGGCGCCGTATTAGCCGTTATCCCGCTGGTTGTAATCTTCTTCATCTTCCAGAAGCAGTTTATCGAAAGCGTGGCCACATCCGGCATTAAGGGTTAAATCCATATCGTACTTCATTGTATGAACCTATAAACACTCAGAACAAAAAAAGACAGGATTTTCTTCCCGTCTTTTTTGTTTTATAATCATTCTGTAAAAAAGAATTTACTATGTATCAGGCATCAGTACCCGTTACCAGTCCACGCAGTACAATCTCACCCGCGTAGACGGCTTAAATCAGCCCGTAGTGCTTTAACGCGTTCGCGATTCCGTCCTCCAGAACCGGCGTGGTCCGGTAGCTGCAATACGGCAGGATCGTTTTGGAGCAGACACCCATCGCAATGCTGTGGGGCACAGCCTCCAGCATCGGAATATCGTTTTCAGAGTCCCCAATGGCATAACAGTTGTCCTTGGGGATTCCCAGTTTTTTCTGTAAAATGTGGATCCCCTCCGCCTTGCTGCAACCTGTCGGAACGATTTCCAGATAATGCTCTCCCTGGGGCACTGCAGTAAATTCGTCTCCGATAAAGCTTCTCAGCTTATCCACCGGATCATCCGGACGAAGCAGGCAGAAAAATTTATCAAACACCACATCACTGTCCTCTGGCCGCTCCGGCATATCCGGCACAGAGCAGTTCAGACTCTTAAAATTGGAAACCGAATTGCCAAGCTCCGGACTCATACAGCGGCTGTCATAATACACATGCTCCTCCGCTTCAAAAAATGTCGGGATACCGAGTTTGCGCAGCTCATATACGATTTCCGTACATTTTTCATGCAAAATGCTGTGGCTAAACAACGTTTCTCCTTCATAATAAATATGTGTTCCGCAGCCACATACCAGGCCGTCAAATCCGATTTCGCGGATTCTCGGCTCAATGCTCACCAACGTCCGTCCCGTATTGATAAATGCCAAGTGTCCATTTTCGCGAAGTTTACGGATCGCCTCCACTGCACTCTGCGGGATCTGATGGGTCGGTCCATCAACCAGCGTTCCGTCAATGTCAAAAAACACAATCTTTCTGTCTTTATTTTCCATCCTGTAAAACTCCTCCTTTTGTCAGGTATTCCCAAATTGCTTTCTGCTCTGCTTTTACCTGTCCCTGGATCATTGGATTTTTCCCGCCGCCGCGCCCGCAAAGTGCCTTGTTGAACGCCTTGCCAAACGCCGAAACATCCCGGTCAGATGCGCAGATCACATACTGATAACCATCTGTATCGCTGCCATTAAACACTGCTGCAAATAAGACCTTCTGTGCCAGCTTATCCGCCAGCTTACGGACGTCCACCGTGCTCAGTCCCTGCTCAAACAGCACGCAGGCGCTGCTTCCGGTCTCTACGGCATCCACCTTTTTCTTCCAGCAGGCGCAGCTTTAACGCGCCGAGCTCCTGTTTTAAATCAGCCACCGTCTGCAGCAGCTTTTGGGCTGCTTCCGCGGTCTGCTCCGGCTTTACAGACAGCAATGCCGAGATTTTCTGCGTGTTTTCGAATCGGCACTTATAATCTGCCAGCGCTTTTTCCCCGATCAGAATATCCAGACGGCTTCCACCCTTTGCATGCTCTGCAGAAATGACCTTGATAGGTCCGACCTCACCTGTGTATTTCACATGCGTTCCACAGCAGGCGCACACATCCGCACCCGGAATCGTAACGATGCGGATCGCCCCGGTCAGCTCTTTTTTACTGCGGTAATCCAGTGTTGCAAGGGTCTCCCTGTCCGGATACTCCGCCAGAATTTCTATATTCTCCAGTACCTTCTGGTTCGCCAGGTCTTCCGCCTCCTGAATCTGTTCTGCCGTCAGCGGTCCCGAAAAATCGATCGTCACGCAGTCCTTTCCCATATGGAAGCCGATATTCGAATAGCCGTGGGTATGACAGATGATACCGGAAATGATATGTTCTCCGGAATGCTCCCGCATATGCATCAGCCTTCTGTCCCAGTCAATGGTTCCATGCACGCAGCTTCCAACCTCCAGCGGGGCGCTGCACAAATGGAAAATTATTCCGTCCTTTTCCTGTACATCTGTCACCCGGGCGCCGCCGAGTACACCGAAATCGCAGGGCTGACCGCCACCCTCCGGATAAAAAGCGGTTCGATCCAGAGCAACCTCCCAGAGTGGCGCATCCGGCCGCGCTGCTTCGCCAACTGCCAGCTGACCATTCACGTCTCGCTCCGTGCCTTCCTTCAACACCTGGCAGCTTACGACCGCCGCATCAAATTCTGTCAGATACGCATTCACATCATATAATTTTTTCTGTCATATCCATTTGCCCATCCTCATTTCGTGCTGCTTTAATGCATTCCGGAAAAAAATCGCGCACGCCATCGCCCTCTTCCTCCGGCATTGTAGCTTCTCCATCATAAAAGTGTCTGCCTGTCCGGTAATCTGCACAGATCGCATCCAGAGGAAAGCCTTCCATCCGCTGTGGCCGCTCCTCTGTCATCAGCCAGAATTTTTCCAGTTCAGTGTACCGCCTCTGGCTTCGTAAATTTCATTCTCAGAAAAAACCAGGCAAATCGCGTTCTGATACTGTGCGACGCACCGCCCGCCAAACTCTGCGGCAATCTTCTTATAATATTTCCGCATCTGCTCATCCGTCAGGTTGACACCGTTTACCCGCCGTACATGCACGCCCGGCTGACGCTCCTTGGGCAGTCCTTCTATATAAAGACCGCTGTCCTGTGAAAAAACCGGCTGCCCGCAGATTCGGTAATATGCGAGGGCTTTCTGCCGCGCATTCTCCAGCGGGTCCTTCCCACATTCTTCTATCTCTCCCCAGCAAAATGGCAAATCCTTTAAACCGAGCAGGCGAATTTCCTGCAGCGTGCTCAGGTAATGGCGCATCAGATCGAGCTTCCCGGCGTTCCCTGTTCCATAAATCAACGTTGTTGTTTTCTTTTGCATTTTGTCTCCATTTGGCAGATAAGAATCTAAGATTCTGCCTCGCATGCGCAATTCAGTTTATTCTACCATATCCGTTCCAAAGCCGCCACCAGGAAAAGCGTTTTGCAAAAAAGCCCGTCAATCATTCCAATTTTTGACCCGTTTTAAATTTTCTGCCTTTTCTGATTTTTATAGATATTTCCTGTTATATTCTTTTTTTCATATTCGTGTCTATCGTTTTTTGAATTATTTATTTATTTTGCTGCATCCCATCGTTTTTGTATTTTATTTTTTATGCATATTTTTCTTAAATTTTCTTCAAAAAACACTTGTCAAAACTCGATCCATGCCATATAATATATCTTGTCGCTGAGCGATACAGAGATTCAGCGAAACAAAAGAAAATGCACCGCTAGCTCAGTTGGTAGAGCACCTGACTCTTAATCAGGGTGTCCAGGGTTCGAGCCCCTGGCGGTGCACTAAGAAGCACTGTTTTTGAAAGCTTGACTTTCGGGGACGGTGTTTTTTTGTTCTCCTGTTTTCAGATGCGCAGAAGAACATGATACCCTCTCCGATTCCTTTTCAGTTTATATTTCTTTTAGAATTTCTTTTCAATTCTTTTCTTGTAAATTTCCCAGGCCGGACGCATAATAAACTTAATCTGAAACGTTTTTAAGACACTATTTTTCCCGGACATCCCGACATGTCCGTACCGTGCAGACAGCGCACAGAATGGAGACACCTATGACAACCAATCCCGATGACAAAAAACCAAAACAAGTGCTTGCCACGTATGCCGTCATCGCTCTGATCGTTATGTTCCTGCTTAATATTTTTGTTCTTCCGGGGATCATGGAACGAAGCATCAGGGAAACGACCTACAGTGACTTTTTAAAAGGTATCGACAGCAAACAGATTCAGGAGGTCCAGTTCGATGTCCAGGATTCTATCATTTATTACACCCTCGAACAGGATGGCAAAACTCAGGTCTGCAAGACCGGTCTGATCAACACCGACAGCGAATTGATCGATAAGATCACTTCCTCCGGTGCGGATCTGACCAGCGAGATTCCGACTCAGCAGTCCCCTCTGATGAATATGCTGATCGGTTTTATCCTGCCTACTATTATTTTCATCTTTTTAGGCCAGCTGCTCTTTAAAAAGATGACCAGCAGCATGACCGGAGGTCCCGGCGGCGCGATGTCGTTCGGCAAGAGCAACGCCAAGGTTTATGTCAAATCCTCCACCGGCATCAAGTTTTCCGATGTAGCAGGTGAAGATGAGGCAAAAGAGCTTCTGACCGAAATCGTAGACTTTTTGCATAACCCTGAAAAATACCGCGCAATTGGCGCAACAATGCCCAAAGGCGCACTGCTCGTAGGCCCTCCCGGAACCGGTAAAACCCTGCTTGCCAAGGCAGTCGCCGGTGAAGCGGAAGTTCCGTTCTTCTCCATTTCCGGTTCTGAATTCGTCGAGATGTTCGTCGGCATGGGCGCTGCCAAGGTCCGTGACCTGTTCAAACAGGCGAGCGAGAAGGCTCCCTGTATCGTCTTCATCGACGAGATCGATACAATCGGTAAAAAGCGTGATGGACAGATCAGCGGCAACGACGAGCGGGAACAGACCTTAAACCAGCTGCTGACAGAAATGGACGGTTTCGATGGTTCCAAAGGCGTTGTCATCCTGGCAGCGACAAACCGCCCGGATTCCCTTGATCCTGCGCTGACCAGACCCGGACGTTTCGACCGCCGAATTCCGGTTGAACTGCCTGACTTACAGGGCCGCGAAGATATCCTGAAGGTACATGCCCGTAAGATCAAGATTGCAGATAATGTAAACTTCCATGAAATCGCAAAAGCTGCTTCCGGTGCCTCCGGCGCTGAACTCGCCAACATCGTCAACGAAGCTGCTCTGCGTGCAGTCCGCGACGGTCGTCGTTTTGCAACACAGGCAGACCTCGAAGAAAGCATCGAGGTTGTTATCGCAGGCTACCAGAAAAAGAGCCGCGTGCTCTCCGAAAAAGAAAAACTGATCGTTTCCTATCATGAAGTCGGTCATGCCCTTGTCGCCGCCCTGCAGACGAACTCCGCACCGGTACACAAGATCACAATCATTCCCCGTACCAGCGGTGCGCTTGGTTATACCATGCAGGTCGAGGAAGGCGAACGTTTCCTGATGTCCAAAGAAGAAATGGCAAATAAGATTGCAACGCTGACCGGCGGCCGCGCAGCAGAGGAAATCATCTTCCACTCCATCACAACCGGTGCCTCCAACGATATCGAGCAGGCAACCAAGCTCGCCCGCGCAATGATCACCCGCTACGGTATGAGCGATACTTTCGATATGGTTGCAATGGAAACCGTTGCAAACCAGTATCTGGGCGGCGATTCTTCCCTTTCCTGCTCACCCGAGACACAGACCCAGATCGATACCCTGACCGTCGACCTTGTAAAAGCACAGCACCAGAAAGCGATCCAGCTTCTGCAGGATAACCTGCCAAAGCTTCATGAAATCGCTAAATACCTGTACGAGCATGAAACGATTACAGGCGAAGAATTTATGACGATTCTGATGCGCAAGCCTGAGCTCGCAGCGGCGGATTCCGCAGCTTCCGGCAACTGACCGACAACGGCAACCGCCACCGGCTGCTTTATACCTGGCTTTTTCAGCCGGCGAAGATTTTTCAAAAATCTCCGCCGGTTTTTGCGTGCAGGGATCTCCCTCTCTATACGCAAAATTCTCTCTTCTGGTATCGTTTTTTGAACGCTTCCGGACATCTCTTTTTCTTTCCTTTTCCCGTCTTATGAGGTATACTGAAAGCAATGAAATTTACCCGGTGGAGGTATAGGTATATGAAATATATTCAACTTGGAAAAAGTGGACTGACAGTCCCTTCCGTTGCCCTCGGCTGCATGCGCATCCGCGACGTTTCCGCTAAAGAAGCCGAGGAACTCGTTGCAACGGCGCTGGAGCTTGGCTGCAACTTTTTCGAACACGCCGACATCTACGGTCAGGGCACCTGCGAGGAAGCGTTTGCAGACGCGATCCACATGTCCCCCTCTGTCCGCGACAAGATCCTTCTGCAGTCCAAATGCGGCATTGTTTCCGGCGTTATGTATGATTTTTCCAAAGAACACATTTTATCTTCTGTAGACGGCATTCTGAAACGTCTGCGCACTGACTATCTGGATGTGCTTGTCCTGCACCGTCCGGATGCCCTGATGGAGCCGGAAGAAGTGGCAGAAGCCTTCAACCAGCTGCAGCAAAGCGGCAAGGTCCGCAACTTCGGTGTTTCCAACCACAAATCCAGCCAGATCAGGCTGCTGCAGAAATATATCAGCCAGCCCCTCGTAACCGACCAGCTGCAGTTTTCCCTGCCCAACTCCTCCATGATCCAGAGCGGCATGGAAGTCAACATGACAACCGCCGGTGCAATTGACCGCGACGACAGCATTCTCGATTTCTGCCGTCTCAACGATATCACCATCCAGACCTGGTCACCGTTCCAGTACGGCTTTTTTGAAGGCGTTTTCATCGGCAGCGACAAGTATCCCGAATTGAACCACTGTCTGGAGGAAATTGCAGACAAATACCACACAACTCCGACAACAATTGCAGCTGCATGGATTCTGCGTCACCCTGCACACATGCAGCTGATCGCCGGCACGACAAAGCCCTCCCGCTTCCGCGAGATCTGCGCCGCCTGCGATATTACGCTAACCCGTGAGGAATGGTATCGTCTCTATCTTGCTGCCGGACACATTCTGCCGTAATTTACAAGTGCCTGACTTTCATTTTTCCGAAAGGAGAATTTACCATGTATGATGCAATCATAATCGGTGCCGGTGTGACCGGATGCGCGATTGCACGGGAGCTTTCCCGTTATCAACTAAATATCCTGGTGCTGGAAAAAGAAGAGGACGTCTGCTGCGGAACCTCCAAAGCAAACAGCGCCATCATCCATGCCGGACACGACGCAAAGCCCGGCTCCTTAAAAGCCCGTTTTAATGTGAGAGGGAACGAACTCATGGATCAGCTCTCTGCTGACCTCAATTTTCCCTTTACCAGAAACGGTTCTCTGGTACTTTGTTTTGAAGAATCCCAGATTCCGGAACTGGAAGAGCTGGCAGACCGCGGACGCAAAAACGGCGTTCCCGGTCTTTCCATCGTGACCGGTGAGGCTATCAAGTCTCTCGAGCCAGCACTTTCCGACGACGTAAAGGCAGTGCTTGTCTGCCCGACCGGTGGAATTGTATGTCCGTTCCTGATGACGATCGCCCTGGCGGAAAACGCTGCCGTAAACGGCGTTTCGTTCCGCTTTGACACTACAGTAAAAGCCCTTTCCCGCAACGCTTCTGACGGTCACTGGAACGTTTTAACCGCTGCCGGCGACACCTTTGAAGCGCGCTGTATCATCAACGCCGCCGGTGTCTATGCGGACGAGCTGCACAATCAGGTCAGCGCCCACAAGCTTTCTATCACGCCCCGCCGCGGAGAATACCAGCTTCTGGACAAAAAAGCCGGAACCCTCGTTTCCCATACAATCTTTCAGCTTCCCGGAAAGATGGGCAAGGGCATTTTGGTCAGCCCCACCGTCCACGGAAACCTGTTAGTCGGTCCCACCGCCGAAAACCTTTCCGATAAAGAGGCCGTCAATACCACCCAGGCAGGACTTGCTGACGTTATGGAAAAAGGACGGCTCAGCGTTCCGTCCCTGCCCGGTAATCTGACAATTACCTCGTTTGCAGGTCTGCGCGCCTCCGGAGCAGGCGGTGATTTCGTAATTGGTGAGGCAGAGGATGCTCCCGGCTTCTTTGACTGTGCCGGAATCGAATCTCCCGGTCTTTCCTCCGCTCCCGCAATCGGAGAATATGTTGCAGAGCTGGTTTCCCATAAGCTTGGGGCTTCCTGCAAGGACAACTTTATTGCGACCCGCAAGGGCATTCCCTGTGTCGCTTCCGCTTCCCCGGAGGAATTAAAAGAGCTTCTGGCAGAAGATCCTGCATACGGCAATGTGATCTGCCGCTGTGAAACCGTTACAGAGGGAGAAATTATAAATGCAATCCGCCGTCCGGTCGGCGCACGCTCCTTAGACGGCGTAAAACGACGCACCCGTGCCGGAATGGGACGCTGTCAGGCAGGTTTCTGTTCTCCCAGAGTCATGGAAATCCTCGAACGCGAGCTTTCCATGAACCCACTTTCTGTCACCAAACACGGGCAAGGCTCTGAACTGCTTACCGGCACTACAAGGGAGGAATCGGGTTTATGAAACAATATGATCTGATCGTCATCGGCGGAGGTCCTGCCGGACTTGCTGCCGCTATCGCCGCCCATAAAAGCGGAGTTTCCAATCTTCTGATCCTCGAACGCGATCAGGAGCTGGGCGGCATTTTAAACCAGTGTATCCACAACGGCTTCGGCCTCCATACCTTTCAGGAAGAGCTGACCGGACCAGAATACGCTTCCCGTTTCATCGACGAAGCGCTCGCACTGGAAATTCCCTATAAGCTCTCCACAATGGTTCTGGATATCAGCACAGACGCTTCCACAGGCCTGCATTGTGTTACAGCCATGAACCGCACAGACGGACTCCTGCAGCTGCCCTGCCGCAGTGTAATTCTCGCGATGGGCTGCCGTGAACGCCCCAGAGGCGCTTTAAACATCCCCGGCTTCCGTCCGGCAGGCATTTACACCGCCGGTACAGCCCAGCGTCTCGTCAATATGGAAGGCTTTCTCCCGGGTAAAGAGGTAGTAATCCTCGGCTCCGGCGATATCGGTCTGATTATGGCGCGTCGAATGACCCTCGAAGGTGCGAAAGTCAAAGCCGTTGCCGAGCTGATGCCCTATTCCGGCGGTCTGCAGCGAAATATCGTCCAGTGCCTGGAGGATTTTGACATTCCGCTGCTGCTTTCCCATACAGTCATCGATATTCAGGGAAAAGATCGCGTAACCGGCATTACACTGGCACAGGTCGGTCCTGACCGCAAGCCGATCCCCGGAACCGAGCAAAATATCCCCTGCGATACACTGCTGCTCTCCTGTGGACTTATCCCCGAAAACGAACTTTCCACCAAACTCGGTGTATCCTTATCCCCCGTCACAGGCGGTCCACTGGTGAATGAAAGCCTCGAAACGAACGTTCCCGGCGTATTCGCCTGCGGCAATGTTCTGCACGTACATGATCTGGTCGATTACGTTTCCGAAGAAGCCGGACGTGCCGGAAAATTCGCGGCAGAATATATCCGGCAGACAGCGGATGACCGCGCGGGCACTGCTTCCGCTGAACAGAATTTGACCACACAGGCTGACAGCGGCGCGAGCAGCGCTTCCGCCGGGCAAGGTTCAACCGGCGTGAAGGCTAACAATAACGCTCACAACGCCGCTGCTGCGGACGGCTCCACCGGCATCCCGCTTATTCCATCGGGCGGCGTCCGATACACGGTTCCGCAGTCCATTCGGCTGTCCCATATGGAGGACTCGCTTCTGGTTCGTTTCCGCGTCGGAAGCGTATTCACAGACGCAGTATTGACTGTTACAGCAGGTGATACCTGTCTGCTGCGCCAGAAAAAGAAGAAGCTCGCGCCCGGCGAAATGCAGCAGATCATCCTGAAAAAATCTGCAATTCCCGCCGACGCACAATCCATCACAATCTGTGTTGCAAAAGAGGAGGGCTGATTTGTTATGGAAGAAAAAAATCTAATCTGCATCTGCTGCCCTCTGGGCTGCCCGCTTACTGTTACGCTTGAAAACGGCGAGGTTATATCCGTCACTGGTAATACCTGCCCCCGCGGCGCTGCTTACGGTCGTAGGGAGGTCACCAATCCAACCCGTATCGTAACTTCTACAGCGCTGGTTTCCGGCGGCGTCCTGCCTGTCGTTTCCGTTAAGACTGCCTCCGATATCCCCAAAGGTAAAATAAAGGATGTCATGGAAGCGATCCGTCAGATCCACGCTGTCGCCCCGGTTCAAATCGGAGATGTCCTGCTGCACGACGCGGCAGGTACGGGTGCGGATATCGTCGCCACTAAAAATATTCCGGTTGCCACCGGTTTCAGGGAGAACTGATCCGAAATGCTTACAGATAAATTTAAGAAAAATGCGGATGCACTCCGGCATAAAAAGCTGTTCCTGCTGGATATGGACGGCACGATCTATAATGAAAATTCAATTTTTGAAGGAACGCTGGATTTTCTTTCCCAGATTGAAAAAAATGGAGGACGCTATATTTTCATTACCAATAATTCCTCCAAATCCGTAACGGATTATGTGGAAAAGGTAAACCGGATGGGAATTACCGCCGATGCTTCGCATTTCTATACTTCCAGCCAGGCAACCGCTTTTTATCTTCAGGAGAATTATCCCGGACAGACCGTTTTCTGTATGGGAACCCGTTCTCTTGTCGCAGAGCTGGAGCAAAACGGCATCCGCGTTGTCACGAAGCCGGAGGATTCCGCCTCTGTCGTTTTAATCGGCTTTGATACAGAAAATACCTCTGAAAAGGTACGTGACACCTGCATCATGCTCGGGCGTGAGGTTGCTTATCTTGCAACCAATCCGGATCTTGTCTGTCCGGTCAGCTTCGGCTACATCCCGGATTGCGGCTCCATGAGCATCATGCTCAAAAATGCGACCGGCAAAACACCGTTTTTCATCGGCAAGCCAGAACCGATCATGATCGACTGTGTTTTAAAAAAGCTCGGCATCTCCAAAGAGGACACCGTGATCGTCGGTGACCGCATCTACACAGACATCGCCTGCGGCGTCAATGCAGGAGTCGATACGATCTGTGTCCTCTCCGGCGAGGCAACACTTGATGACCTGGAAAAGAGCGACACCAAACCAACCTGGATTTTCGACAGTGTCCGTGAAGTGTGCACAGAACTGGCGCGGTAGCGCCTGCGATTCTCCAAACAGTCCCGATGCAATTTTTCGAAACATCCACAATCGTTTATCGTTTCAGGCATATATAGATAAAAACGAACAAAAATGCGCCTGCCGCACGGAATCTTTTCTCCATGGCAGACGCATTTTTTCAATGGAAAGCGCAGGCTTCCAGCCATATTATGTCTCCCCGACATCAACCCATGCCCGGCTGTTCAACAGCTGCTTTCTCTGCCTCCAGTCCGGCATCAGCTCCGTCATAAGCTGATGAAACGCCGGGGAGTGATTCGGCTGGATAAAATGGCAGAACTCATGAACTGCAACATATTCCATGCACGCAGGCGGCGTCTCCCCAAGCTGTCTGGAAAAAGTCACGATCTTCTTTTTCGGCTGACAGCTTCCCCATCGGGACACCATACTGCGCACTTTAATCTGGGGCCATGCTACCCCCATCCGCGAAAAAACCGGATAAATCCTCTCACAGATTTCTTCCATCTGCTCCAGGCAGCACTGTGTCAGATACCCTTCGAGCATCCGTCTGCGTCTGTCTGCATCGGATGGATTTTTCTGTGTCACTAAAATCACACGGCCGATCCGCTCCACCGACTCTTTCCTGCCCTCCACAACACAAAGGCGGCAGGCTTTTCCACACTGATAGAGCACATCCCCATCTTCATAGCGTCGATTTTTCCCGGCGCTGATTCCATCTCCGGCTTCAATCAGCTTCAGACAGCGTTCCCGGTTCTGCAGGACAAAATCCGCATTTCCCAGAAGAAACGCCTCTATTTCCCACTGCGCTGTATCTCTGCTCGCAGAAACCAAAACGCGCCCATCTCTGTGGACGCGCAGGTTCATTCTCCTGATATTTTTCCGCTGCAGTTCATAAGGGACTGCAATCCCCTTCAGTACAATGATCTTTTCCATACATTCTACCACGGGCGCTGTCCGTCGGTTCCCCGGCAGGACAACGCCCGTACCTGTTGCAAATTATCGTTTCCCTTACGCGTTCACCAGACGAACTGTTTCCCGCGCAATGGCAAGCTCTTCATTGGTCGGAACCACCAGGGCTGTTACTTTGGATTCCGGAGTAGAAATAACAGCCTCCACACCGACTGCCGCCTTATTCTTTTCCAGATCGATCTCGCAGCCAAGGAAGCCTGTATACTGACTGATCAGAGCACGAACCTGTGCGTTGTTTTCACCAATTCCTGCTGTAAATACGATGGCATCCACACCGTTCATAGCAGCCGCATATGCACCGATATATTTGCCGACACGATAAGCGTATGCTTCCAGCGTCGTCTGCGCATGGTCGTTGCCTGCTGCCGCAGCTTCTACCAGATCACGGAAGTCGCTGGAAATACCGGACAGGCCAAGCACACCGGAGTTTTTGTTGCAGATATTGATGACCTCTGCAGCTGTCAGATTTTCTTTTTCTGCGATAAAACCAACGATCGCAGGATCCATGTCCCCGCTTCTGGTTCCCATGATAAGGCCTTCCAGGGGAGTCAGGCCCATGGAGGTATCCACGGATTCCCCGTACTTCACTGCGGAAACAGAAGCGCCGTTGCCCAGATGGCATACGATAATTTTCAGATCCTTTCTGTCTTTTCCAAGCAGTTCTCCGACACGTTTGGAAACGAAATCATGGCTGGTTCCATGGAAGCCGTAACGACGTACTTTGTATTTTTTCATAATATTCATACGGCAGACCGTATAAATAAGCCTTGCCGGGCATCGTCTGATGGAATGCGGTATCGAATACAGCTACCATCGGCACGCCGGGCATTACCCTCTGGCAAGATCTGATACCGATCAGGTTTGCCGGATTGTGAAGCGGTGCAAGGTCATTGCACTCCGCAATTGCCTCCAGTACACTGTCATCAATCACAACAGATCCCTTGAATTTTTCTCCGCCATGTACGATTCTGTGACCTACTGCATCAATTTCCTTCAGAGATGCGATCACGCCCTCTGCCGGATCTGTCAGCTTCTCGATCACAACCTTTACTGCATCGGTATGATCCTTCATCAGAACCGCTTCCGTCTTTTTGCCTTCTCCGGCTTTCTGATGGGTTACGCTGCTGCCTTCGATTCCGATTCTTTCACACAGTCCCTTTGCCAGGACCTCTTCACTCTGGCTGTCGATCAGCTGATACTTCAAAGAGGAGCTGCCGCAGTTGATTACAAGCACTTTCATGGAAATAAATCCTCCTGTTTTCTATTTTGACAGTCTCCGATCACACCGGAGGCTGTTTTTTGCACCGCATACATTTTTATTGTACCATTTCACACGATAAAAAAACCAGACCCGCAGCTATAAAAAGAATGTGCCTTGGCACATTCTCGCGCCGAGGCGCGGTTGCTTCGGCAACCATCTACCCTTGCGCCGAGTGCGCATCCTCGCGGAGCGTTTTATTTCATAGGATGCATTTTCCTATGAGATAAAAAACAGGGACAGACTATTTTCGTCCGCCCCTGTTCTGATTCCGGATTTCATGCTGTTATCCGTCAGCCCTGCCATCCAAAGCTGCAGATATCACGGATATGGTTTCGACTTTTCAGATCAGCTCCAGCACAGCCTCTCCCTTTGCCGGAACCGAAATTTCCTGCATATTGCCGTTTTCGTCATGCATCACCAATGCAAAAGCAGCATCCTCTTCCCTGTTTTTACCATCTGCCGTTACGACAATTTTTTGACCGCTGCGGATCGCTTTTACGGTTTCCACAATCTGTCCGTGGATATCCGGGATTTTGCAGACTGCCTCTTTTCCATCCTTTAATGCAAACAGATGCAGCACAGAGCTTGCCGCATAATCATAATCCGGGCGCTCTGTCACGCTGCCGACTGCCAGCAGGGTATTTTCCCGCACATAAAGCGGCAGGGAGAAATAGTCAAATCTGTCCTTGTAAAACCTTCCGCCCTCTTTGACTGTGCCGTCCAGATAATTTGTCCACGTGCCCTCCGGCAGATACCAGGCTGCGCTGCCATCCTCCGAAAAGATCGGTGCTGTCAGCAGACTTTCCCCCAGCATATACTGCATATCCAGAGTCTGGCAGGCCGGATCGTCTTCAAACTCAAATACCATAGGACGCATTACCGGCGTACCGTCCTCATGCGCTTCCACCGCTTTTGCATACAGATACGGCATCAGGCTGCATTTCAGCTGCACAAAATATCTCGCCACATCACAGGCCTGCTCATCAAATGCCCACGGTACCCGGTAGCTTCCCGATCCATGCAGGCGGCTGTGAGAGGAAAGCAGGCCAAATGCAAGCCATCGTTTGTATACATCTGCAGGAGCAGTATTTTCAAAGCCACCGATATCATGACTCCAGAAGGAAAATCCAGACATCGCAAACGACAGACCTCCACGCAGCGTCTCTGCCATGGAAATGTAAGATGCGCTGTTGTCACCTCCCAGTGCACAGGGAACTGCTGTCCTCCTGCTGTCGCACTTCTTGCAAAAACAACCGCCTCCTGCTGACCTTTTACTTCTTTCAACAGTTCAAAAACACAGCGGTTATAAAGAAATGCATAGTAATTGTGCATGCTGACCGGCTCGCTGCCATCCTGGTACACAACATCGATCGGGATTCTCTCGCCAAAATCCGTTTTAAAGCAGTCCACACCCATTTCCAACAGACTGCGCAGCTTGCCCTGATACCATTTGCAGGCTTTCGGATTTGTAAAATCCACAACTCCCATGCCATTCTGCCAGTTATCGGTCTGCCAGATACCGTGTCCGTCTGCGCGCTTCAACAGATAACCGCCTGCTGCAGCTTCCCGGAAGGTTTTTGTTTCCTGCGCAATATACGGGTTGATCCATACACAGATTTTCAGCCCTCTTTCATGATAACGCTGCAGCATTCCCTTTACATCCGGGAATGTCTCCGGATCCCATTCAAAATCACACCACTGGAATTCCTTCATCCAGAAGCAGTCAAAATGAAATACGCTCAAGGGGATCTTCCTCTCCTCCATGCCTTCCAGAAAAGAGGTAACTGTCTCCTCATCGTAATTCGTGGTAAAGGAGGTGGAAAGCCAGAGTCCGAAGCTCCATGCGGGAGGAAGGGCCGGACGTCCGGTCAGACCCGTATAGGCTTTTAAAATTTCCTTATGGGTCGGTCCGTAAAAAAGATAGTACCGGAGTTCTTCCCCGGGTACAGAAAATCCGACATACTCCACCTTCTCGCTTGCTACTTCAAAGGACACATTGCCTGTATGATCCACAAATACACCATAGCCTCTGTTGGTCATATAAAACGGAATATTTTTATAGGCTACCTGTGAAGCTGTACCTCCATCCTCGTTCCAGGTTTCTACTGCCTGACCATTTTTGACAAACGCAGTAAAGCGTTCTCCGAAGCCATATACATTTTCTCCGGGTGCAAGCAAAAGATCCTGGGTCATATAAGGGGTGTACTCATGCTCCTTCATATAATTATCCTGCGGCAGCATGCTGGAGACTCTTTTGTCCCAGCGGACATAGCCGAGATTATGGAATCCGGAGGACGTCAGCAGTTTTCCATCTGCCCAGAAGCTGTAGCCCCAGTTTTTCCGGTCAACATGCACACTCACGCGTCCGGCATCCAAAACTGCCTCATTCTCCGTTATTGTCACAACTGCATCGCAGGTCGTCTCCTTTTTCTCAAATCGGGCCTCTCCCGTCCTGTAGCCCTCATAATGCCAGGCACGAACCGAAATCACCTCCGGAGAAACCGCGAGAAATTCTATTGTAATGGTCGGTCGATTTAATGTGTCGCCTCTGGATAATACCGGTGATGTCGGAGCCACTACCCGCAGTCCGTTTTCCATTGCTTCTATATGGTATGCCTGTGATGCGAACTGTCCGTTTGTCCTCTCACTCAATAACCAATATCCTTCTGTAAATTTCATGTTATTCTCCATTCCGCAGACGCTTACGCCGAAGAAATCGCGAGGCAAACATCCAGTTCGGCTCTGCGATCCCAGCTATTTTGTGACGCCTGCGGCACAAATAGCTGTGTGATCATCCCTTTACCGCACCTGCAACCATTCCTTCAATAATCTGCTTACTGAACGCAAAATACAAAATTACGATAGGAGACATGGTGATCAGCATTGCCGCCATTTGCTTCGGATAATCTGATGCAAACTGTCCCTTAAACTGTGTCAGTGCCAGCGGTACTGTCTGCAGTGAAACATTTTTGATCAGTACCAGTGCGAAGGAGAACTCATTCCAGCAGCTAAAGATCTGTATGATCGCAACTGTCACCAGAATCGGTTTGGTGATCGGCAGAATAATCCTCCAAAGTGTATTTGAAAAGCTGCTTCCATCAATTGCAGCTGCCTCTTCCAGCGAAACCGGAATGGTTTTGACGTATCCTTCTACCAAAAAAATCCCCATCGGAAGTCCGAAGGATACATAGGGTAAAAGCAGCGTATACCACTGGTCGGAAATTCCGCATTTTTTGAAAACCACATAGATCGGCACCAGCAGCGAATGGATCGGAATCAGCATTCCCATCAAAAACATGACATACAGTGCGCGGTTTCCCTTAAAATGGACCCTTGCCAAAATATAACCCACAATAAACGAAAATAATACGATCAAAATGATGGACAGTGTAGTTGTACGTACACTGTTGAACATGGATTCTCCCAGATGATAATCGGAATTGCTCAGGATCCTGATGTAATTGATCAGAGTCGGGTTTTTGGGCAGCCCAACAATATCTGCATTAAATGCCCTCTTTTCTTTTTTAACGAAGAGTACAGCATCCAGATCATCGGGAAAATACAGGACAGCGAGAAAATGATCAGGATCAGATTCATAAATACTGCCAGGATTCCTTTGCGGATACGATGTGTTCCATTATCCTTTTTCATGTCCTACGCCTCCTTTTCTCTGGTGAGCCGTTTGATCAGCCCCTGTGCTCCGCCGATCACAAGAAGTGACAGTACAAAAATGCCCACAGAAATACAGCTGCCGTATCCCATATTACTCTGGTTAAAGGATACCTGATATCCATACATCGCCATTACCATGGAGGATGTTCCGGGACCGCCCTTTGTCATAACATAAATATTATCAAAGGCTTTCATATTACCTGCAATACACAGCGTAATGCAGACAAGCATCGTGTTCTTGATCAGCGGCAGTGTAATGTAGAGTGCGCTCTGTATACCGTTCGCACCGTCAATTTCCGCACTTTCAAAGATTTCGGTGCTGATGGAGGAAATCGCGGAAAGGATGATTACCATGTAGTATCCGATATACTGCCAAATCAGCGGAATGGAGACAAGCAGCATGACCAGCTTTGTTTCATTGAGCCATACCTTACAAAGATCCGGTCTGCCGATCGTTCTCAAAAACCAGTTGATGATCCCGTACTGGTTATGATAGATCATGTTCCAGATCAAACCAAGGCAAACTGCAGAAATTGTGCTTGGAAAGAAGCCAAAGGTTCGATGGATCCCCTTTAATTTGACAACTCTGGAATTTACCATCAGTACTAAAATAAAGGCAATACCGATCTGCCCAATAATACACGCCACAACCAGATAGATATTATGTCCGAAGGCCTGCCAGAAGGTACCGTCATGGAACAGAGTGATGTAGTTTGTTAGCCCTGTAAAGGTCTTCTGCGGGCCGCCCTTCCATTCATAAAAACTGTATACAAGTGCTGTAACCAATGGTACAAAAACAGTAAATACGAACATCGCCACCGGCACCAGCAGATACAGGAGAATCGTTCTTTTTTTTGGTTTGATCGCAGTCAGCATCAAGGATCCCTCCCTTATTTTGCGCAAAGCCGTCCCGCCTGATGGCAGGCAGAACGGCTCTGTACTTTCCTATTTCGGAACCTTCTCAAGGCGCTCCGCCCCTTGAGAAGTAGCGGAAAATGCCCTGCTCTGCGGGGCAGGGCATTTTCCTTAGTAGTTGGCTTCGTATGCGTCCTGGGCGTTCTGGGCTACTTCTTCAGGGGTGATATCACCATTCATCATGGTCTGAAGGTCAGTATTTAAAACATCCCAAACTGCATTGGTAATGTAAGAATCATAAATTTCACAGGTATCGGTGTCCACATAAGACCAGTTGTAGAAATCCTGTGTGATCTGATCAAATGCGCTCAGGTCAACGTCTGCAACCTTGGTCAGGCCGCCCAGTGCATAATTTTCAGCTACATAGCTTGCAAATGCGGGACCGGTAATGTACTCAGCCAGGTCAATTGCTGCTGCCAGTTTTTCAGGATCGTCAGCCAGCTTGGAGTTGATTGCAACTGCGTATCCAAGACCGATATTCTGGGAATTCGGAGCCTGTGTTGCATCTGCAGGCTGAGGCAGAACCGCAAAGCCCATGTTATTGAATTTCTCTTCGTCAGCATCCTTTAAGGCTGCCCAGATGTAGGATTCATCCCAGTTACCGCCGATGAATGCTGCTGCATCGCCGGAAATGTAATATTCACGCGCGTCTTCATTGGTAACAACGTTAAAGTCTTCGTTGAAGATCTTGGTATCGGTAAAGAGTCTCTGCATCTCTGTCAGGGCGCTTACAAATGTATCATCTGTAAATGCTGCGCCGCTCTTTGCCACCAGGCTCATAAACCAGTCAGGGCCGGTGTAACGGTTGCCCAGTGTGGAAAGGAAATCGGAGTTTGCCTGCCACTTGCCGCCGTTGCCGAATGCAACTGTCGTAATACCCTTGCCATTAAAGTACTCGGAAGCTTTTTCTACATCTTCCCAGGTAGACGGGAACTGATCGTATCCTGCTTCTTTCCACATTGCCTTATCATAAATCACAACAGTACAGGTACCGCCGGTCAGTGCCGGAAAGCCGTACATGGAATCTTCATAAGTAAACGGTGCGAAATACGCGGTATTGTAATCTGCATAATACGGAGATGCTTTGATATCATCTGTCAGATCATAAACCAGACCCTGTTTTGCCCAGTCGATGGTGTTCATGCCCTGAAGCAGGAATACATCGGGCAGGTCATCTGCTGCAGCCAGTGTTGCGATCTGTGTCTTATACTCTGCATTTGCAAGAACAGTCTGCGTCAGCGTAATATCCGGATGTGCGTCATCCCACTCACCCAGTACGGTACGGAAGCCATCAGAGCCGCCATTTCCTTCAGATTCTTCGGAAGTAGAGTAATGCATAATCTCGAGCTCGCCTGTATAAGCAAGTTCGGAACTGTCGCCTGCGGCAGCTTCTGTATCCGCAGTATCTGCAGCTGTAGATTCTGCCGCTTCTGTCTTAGCGGTCTCTTCTGCCGCCGGTGCAGAAGCAGTAGTTGCTGCTGTGGATCCGCACCCTGCTACTGTCGTTGCCAGCATTGCTGTTGAAAGTAACAAACCAAGCATTTTCTTTTTCATACCCCAAACCCTCCTATGAGTTTATAAGTTTATAAAATTTAAGCATTCTCCGGAGCTTTCAGTATCCTACATCCTTTACCGTTGTTTCCGAAGTAGCCATTACCGTACTACCCTCTGCTGCCATCCAGCTTTAAAACTGTTTGACCCTCATACAATTTTCCCTGTACTATCGTGATATTCCGCATTGCAGTTTTTGGCTTTTCGATCAGATCGATCAGCTTCTCTGCTGCGTACTGTCCAAGATGCTGTGTATCCTGACAGAGTGTCGTTAGATTCGGAACAGTCAGCTTCGCCAACCGGATTCCATCATAGCCTGCAATGGAAATATCTTCCGGGATAGACATTCCCCGTTCCCGGATCACATGGATGCCTCCCAATGCTGCAAAATCGTCCGGATATAAAATACAAGTCGGCGGTCTTCTCAGATCAAGAAGCTTCTCTGTCGCTTCTCCCGCGCCCTTGGTATCACGGTATCTTGTCATCATCACATATTCATCCGGGATCTCCACTCCAAACTTTTCTGCTGTCCTGTAAAAAAGAGGACAGACGGTTTGTTGTAACTGCGGAATCTGTACCGTGGATGTATGCAATTCTTCGATGTCCCATCTGATAAATATAAGTGAACAGATCTTCCATTCCCTTTGCATTATCCGAAACAACTGCCAGACGATCATTGAAGATATAGTCGATGGTCACAACCGGAATATCACTCAGTGCAAGCTGCAGCACCTCCGGCTCTGAAAAATCAACACATGCAATCATAATTCCGTCAAATCCCCGATATCTGGCATGCTCCAGATACGTCATCCGCTTTCCGCCGGAGCCTCCGCAATTGACAAATGTAAGATCATAATCTCTTGCCTCTGCAGCTACCTTGAAGCTATCCAATACTGCTGCGAAATAATCATGTGTCAGACCATTATGCTCTGCATCCGTGAAAAGAACTCCGATGTTATAACTGCGATTCGTCTTCAATGTCCTCGCAAACAGATTCGGACGATATCCCATTTCTTCTGCCTTCTCACGAATCATCTTCTTGCGTTCCTCGCTGATGTCTGCATGATCGTTCAGCGCCTTGCTGACTGTTGCAACGGAAACCTGACATTCCTTTGCGATGTCTTTTAAGGAAACCATATCGCCTACCTCCTGCCTTCGACACCTCCGTTTTTTCTTTGCGTCTTATCCTTATATCCTGCTGCTTTCTTTCACGCAGCAGTTTGTTACGTAAACGATATACTTAAACGTTTTCTTTAATTGTATTATATGCGCCATGCACATATATTTCAATATCTTTTTATTATTTTTAATCATTTTGCCACTTTATACAATTTGAAAATCAACTTTTTGTTACATTTTTATATTTTATCCTTCTCTTTTACTTACGCATCATAGTTTCGCTGCAGTTTCGTCAACATAACCCAGAAAATCGTCCTTTGACGCTTTCATTTTCGTAAGCTGTTCCTTTTCATTTTCATTGATTTTATCGCATTTTTTCAATATAATTCGAAATATATAATAGCTCTGCGTTTAACTTAATCGTTTAAACTGCAGTTGCCTGGCACAGGCTTTCTTGTACAGCAGACGCCCCAAAGCATCCTGAAACCTCATTTCAAAAGAGGATCTGCGCAGAGCTTCTTCGGCACAAAGGCGTCTGTAGAATGGAGGTTTTTATGAAATACGGTTACTTTGATGATATCAACCGGGAATATGTCATCACAGATCCTGCAACGCCGCTTCCCTGGATCAACTATCTTGGCTGCCGCGATTTTTTCAGTCTTATTTCCAACACCTGCGGCGGCTACTCTTTCTATAAAGATGCAAAGCTTCTCCGTCTGACCCGCTATCGTTACAACAACGTCCCTGCGGATTCCAATGGCAGATATTTCTATCTCAAAGAAGGAAACAGCATCTGGAATCCCGGCTGGCAGCCGACCCAGACCCCTCTGGATTTTTATGAATGCCGGCATGGAATGGGATACAGCCGCTTTACCGGGCAGAAAAACCATCTGAAGGCCTCCCTGCTCACCTTCGTACCTCTTGAGGATTCCTGCGAGATCAATCAGCTTACGCTTACCAATGATTCTGAGCGGGAGAAAACGATTCAGTTGTTTTCTTATCTGGAATGGTGTCTGTGGAACGCGGATGATGATATGAAGAACTTCCAGCGCAACTTAAGCACCGGCGAGCTGGAAATAGAGGGTTCCATTCTTTATCACAAAACAGAATACCGGGAACGTCGGAATCACTACGCTCTGTTTTCTGTCAACACACCGATAACCGCCTTCGAGACAGACCGGGATTCCTTTCTTGGTCCATACCGCAGCAATCAGAATCCTTCCGCTGTTGAAAAAGGCCAGCTCTCCAATTCCGTAGCCAGCGGCTGGTCTCCTATTGCAGCCCATCAGATTGATCTGACACTTCAGCCGGGCGAAAGCAAAACCTTTATTTTTGTCACTGCATATGTCGAAGTACCCGTTGAAGAAAAATGGGAAGCGCCGGGTGTCATCAATAAAAAGCCTGCCCATGCCCTTTTGTCACGCTACAGTAATCCCGACCAGGTACAAGATGCTTTTCTTGCGCTTCGCCATTACTGGACAGCGCTTCTGTCCCGATATCATATTTCCTCTGACTCCAGGGAAGTGGATCGCATGGTAAATATCTGGAACCAGTACCAGTGCATGGTTACCTTCAATATGTCCCGAAGCGCTTCTTATTACGAATCCGGCATCGGCCGTGGAATGGGGTTCCGTGACTCCTGTCAGGATCTGCTCGGTTTCGTCCATCTGATTCCGGAGCGCGCCCGCGAGCGAATACTGGATATCGCAGCCACTCAGTTTGAGGATGGCAGTGCATACCATCAGTATCAGCCGCTGACCAAACGTGGAAACGCAGATATCGGCGGAGGCTTTAACGACGATCCCCTCTGGCTGATCGCCGGTACGGTTGCTTACATCAAAGAAACCGGCGATTTTTCCATTTTAAAAGAGCCAGTTACCTTTAACAGCACCCCCGTGAACTCAGCAGCCGCTTTTGGAGCATCTGAAGCGCTCCTTTGACTTTACTGTAACGCATAAGGGACCTCACGGTCTTCCTCTCATCGGACGTGCGGACTGGAATGACTGTCTGAACTTAAACTGCTTCTCCGCACAGCCCGGCGAATCCTTCCAGACCTTTGGACCAAGTGAGGGTCCTGTCGCAGAATCCGTATTTATTGCCGGAATGTTCGTTAAATATGGGGAAGAGTACGCGCAGCTTGTCTCTCTTCTCGGCAATGCTGTGGAGGCAGTCCGTGCCCGTAAGGAGGTTGCAGCAGTCTATCAGGCAGTCCTGGATTCCGGCTGGGACGGGGAATGGTTCCTCCGGGCCTACGATGCCTACAGTCACAAGGTCGGCTCCCGGGAATGTGAAGAAGGTCAGATCTTTATCGAACCCCAGGGCTTCTGCGTCCTCGCAGGCATTGGCGTACAGGAAGGGCTTGCGCAAAAAGCCCTGGACTCTGTCCAAAAACATCTGGATACCAAATACGGCATCATGCTCCTTCAGCCGGCTTATACCCGTTATCACCTGGAGCTTGGGGAAATCACCTCCTACCCGCCGGGATACAAGGAAAATGCAGGTATTTTCTGCCATAATAATCCCTGGATTTCCATCGCAGAAACCGTCATTGGCAGAGGCAATCGCGCATTTGAGGTATATCGTAAAACCTGTCCCGCTTATCTGGAAGATATCAGTGACATCCACCGCACCGAGCCTTACGTTTATGCACAGATGGTTGCCGGCGCAGACGCTCCCAGACACGGTGAAGCAAAAAACAGCTGGCTGACCGGTACTGCGGCATGGACCTTTGTCAATATCTCCCAATACATCCTTGGCATTTGCCCCGACTGGAATGGTCTGCGTATCAATCCCTGCATTCCTTCTGATTGCAGCGGATATGATATCCACAGACACTACCGCAATGCCGACTATGATATCCACATCCAGAACCCGCACCACGTGGAAAAAGGAGTTGTTTCCCTTCTTGTTGACGGAACTCCCATTGACGGCTGTGTCGTTCCTTTCACCAAAGACAAACAGCACTATGACGTTACGGTTGTGATGGGCTAAACTGCTGATCTGCCCGGAACCTGCGTAAATTACGGATGTTTCGAATATTGTAGCAGCGCTCATCCATCCAAAGTTATAAAAATCAAACCCCGGACAGAGTTTGAAAAATCACTCCGTCCGGGGTTTTGGATTCATGACAATAGAATGCTCGCAGAGCGTGCATTCTATTGTTGGAATTATTTATAAGTCCATCTGCAGCTCTGCCCAGACCGGGACAGAGACCGATGCACCCTTTCTCGACACTGCAATTGCGGATGCCTGTGCAGCGATCGAAAGACACTGTTCTGCAGAAAATCCCTTTTCCTGCGCCATCAGAAAATATCCGGTAAAGGTATCTCCCGCCGCCGTGGTGTCAACTGCCTTTACTTTCTGTGCCGGGCAGAAATACCGTTCTTCCCGGTCTGCATACCATGCACCTTTTTCTCCGAGGGTCAGTACAACTGCAGCATTCGGATACTGAAACAGCATTTGCTCCAGAATGTCTTTTGGCTCGCTTTTTTGGGTCATTTGCTCGCCCTCTACCTCATTGATGAAAAACAGGGAAACCTTTTCCAGCTGCCAGCTTAAAATGCAATCTTCAAACGGCGATGGATTCAATACGATCGAAATGCCTCTGGCATAGGCCTTTTCCAGAATATCTTCGATTCCATTGATTTCATTCTGTAAGATCAGGACATCTCCTTTTTCAAAAGAATCCAGAACGCTATCGACATATTCCGCCGTCCACATCCGGTTCGTACCGCCAAACAGGACGATGCTGTTCTGTCCGTTTTTGTCCACCTGAATGATCGCATGCCCGGTTGCGTTGTCTCGTTCCTGCACGAACCTGCAGTCCACACCAAACTCCTGTGCTGTTTCCAACATCTGACCTCCGTCAGCACCCACCAGGCCTGCAAGATACACCTTTGCACCAGCCTTTGCAAGGGCTGCAGCCTGATTAAAGCCTTTTCCTCCGCAGGTCTTATCCAGCTTCACAGAAGCAATCGTTTCTCCCGGTGCGACAATATGATCCAGGGAATAAATATAGTCATAATTTAAGGAGCCCATCACAAGAAAGCTCATGAATCACACCTCATCCGTATCGAAGAATATTTTGCATGGCTTCCGTTTCGAACAGACACGCCAACCACGCCCTGCAGATAAGGATGGTCCGTATCCTCATATTCCAGTACAGCAGTCTCTGTCTGCAGCTGTTGGTTTTGTCTACATCCAACCGGCACTTCTTTGATCTCTGCATGCAGTCTTGCTCCCTGTGCGCAAACAGAAACCTCATAATCCCTGCCAGCTTTCCAGTCAAAGGCTGTCTCTGTCAGAACACGATATCCATTTTCATTTTTCAGGAGTGCAATTTTAGAATCCGCAAGGAGTGCAACTGCATAAGAACGGATCGCCCCCTGTACGCGCACATTTACCATATTGTTTTCGCCTGTCAGGGGAGTCATTTCAAATACCGCCGTATAGTCTTTCCAGTCATATCTGCCGGTATACGCTTCTCCAAAATCTGCGCAGGACAGATGCAATGCTCCCTGATCCAAATACAGATGTCCCTTCAGTCTGGTAAACTGGCTGACTTCTTTATGTAAGCCAGTCCACACTTCTGTCGTTTCCTGGCAAAAATCGATCCGATAATCCGGTGTTCCATCTGCCCACAGATCATCCAAAAGTCCTGCAAAGGTCTGAGTTGCTTCCGTTCCCATCAAAAAGATCAAAGCAGACTCCCATCTCACCGATCAGCGCGCCCTCCCAGGACGGAATCTGGAAGCTCAGCTCCTGCCAACAGCCCTTTTTCAGACGTACGCTTTTGCCGGTAAAAATTTTTCCACTCCGCAGATCCCGCACATACAGGCTGCAGTCCGCTTCCCCGGCATACTCCGGAAGCATTACGCTTCCATGTACCGTCTGCCCAGGGTAAACCAGCGGGGAGAAACAGGGATCATATCTGCTGTCGTGAAAATCCTTCGGCTCATAGTAAGTTTTCTGATATACAAAAACACGTTCTCCGGAATTTACCGGAACTGCCGTCGCTTTCAGGCTTCTGCTGCCGCTATGTGCAGACTCGTCTGTATTGCAGACACAGCATTCTCTCGTGATCGGATCCTTCTCATCCGTCACGCTGTCCACCCGAATCTGCATGGAATGCGTAGATCCCGGAAATTCAAAATGACAGCTGTGAATTCTTTTTCTCTGCAAGCTCCTTCCACGGCTCCGGAAGCTCTTCCCCTGCAAGCTCATATGCCATTTTCCCGATATACAATGCTCCATAGGGAATATCCATGATGTTTAAGGAGCCTATCACACTGGAGCAGACCAGCAGATCATGCACAGGTTTTCTCCAGCGGTCATAATCAATCCCCTCCAGACCATTTCGGACACCGATAATGGTTGCCACATTACCACCGTTACAATCGGTATCCCATCCACACATTGTAACGATAGCGATGGTATCTGAAAAATCGCCGTTTCCATATAACAGCGCCAGAATCATAACTGCAATATTCGGAATAATATGGCAATTTCCCGGATATTTATCATAACCGTAGTTTGCATGAATGTAGGCAAAGCAGTCTCTCCAGTTCTGCGGATGCTCTTCATAAAACTCCATTACTGTCCGTACGATCTTCGCATATTCACAGTCTGACGGAATATAGGAAAGTCCTGTTTCCAGAATCTTTTTGATCTCTTTTTCCTCAAATGCGACACTGATGCACACAGCCACAAAAATACCGCCGTATAACGCATTGCCATCATGCGTTACACTCGCAGCCTTGCTGGCCAGCTTTGCAGCCAGCGCTGGATTGCCCGGTGCAACCAGTCCCCAGGTATCAATAAATATCTGTCCGCCGATCTGCTCCGCTATTGTACTTCCATTCTGCGCAATACTGCCGCTTCGCGGCGCGGGTATGCCGCTGCGCAGGTTCAGATATGCCGTATGCTCCGTACTCGTTCCGTAACCGCCCCACCAGAAAAATCCATGCTCATAGGGTGCGTAATTTAACAGCGCATTTGCAACATCCTGTGCTGTCATTTCTGCTCCATGTCCGCCATCCTCAAGGCCTCTCAGATAGAATAACGGTCCGTTGCTGTCGTCATCCGCTGCAAACTCCCGATAGTCCACCGGATAGTCTGTCAGTTCTCCATAGATATTTTTTATTTTTTCATATGTCCAGCCTTCTACCGGCGCTCCATAACGGATACCTATGATTTTGGCTAACCAGCCTGCGTAAATACGCTCCAGATATTCTTTTTTCATACCTGTCCCTCTTCAGCCAAAATTCGCCAGCTTTGTAAACAGATCTGAAAAAACTTTATCCCTGTTTACATGATAAACATAACGCATCAGATGTCGCTTCGGATCCACAGAATAATGCCCGTCGTATTCCGGGATCGGGCTGGGCATCAGATAATCCTCCATGAAGCGCTCATCCAGCAGCCATGCGACGGTTGTGATATCCCAGATCACACGAGACCATGCCAGTTCGTTACTGCACCGGCGTCCCTCCGTCTTTGTCGTGCTGACCAGATAATCACAGAATCGGTTTTTTCCCTTCAGATAGGCATCCAGCTCCGGTCCTGTCGTCGTAACCTCCGATACAACGCCGGAGCAGGGGAGCTGCACCAATGCGGCTCCGCACTCAAAAATGATCCTTGCCGCGGCAACGTCCTGATACAGATTAAATTCTTTGTTTTCCGGCCAGTGCAGTGCATTGCCGCCCAGCCATACGATCACGATCCGGTCGATAATATCCGGATTTTTCAAAATTGCAGAAGCCACATTTGTGATGGCGCCGATTGCAAGCACATACAGCGGTTTTTCCGGAGTATAGTTCATTGCACGGGCCGCCAGATCTGCCGCTGCAGGAGATTCTACCGCCGTCTCTTCATCCGGCAGGTAGCCTGCCGAGCCTTTGTATACACTTTTTTTCAGCTCGTCCTTTCCCATCAGCGTCAGAATATTTAAGATCTCCTGATAGCTTTTCTCCATTCCATCTGCAGGGCCTGTGGATTTTTCATTAAAAAACGGCGCTGCATAGATTGCCTGTAAATGGAGTTTTTCTGCAGAGCAAATCAGATACGAAACAGCGAACTGATCGTCAATTTCATTATAGGTATCAGTATCCAGGACAACATCTACCGGTCCCGTCGGTCTGCTCAGACGGGCAAGAAGTCCCGGATCCTCCTGTTTTTTGGGTACCCATTGTGTTCCTTTGTTCTGTTCCATACGTAATCTCAGCTCCTTTTTTTATTTCTGCCCGCCCTTTTTGCTCCGCAGATTTTTTTTGTAAACTGTTCCGTACCCTCACAGTTACATTTTTCCTTTATTCCTGAGGTGCCTTTTCTCCGGTTACGCGATCCATTGTATAAAGAATGGATGCCTTTTTATAAAATGCTCGATATGCGATTTGATCTGACATGTGATTTTTCTCCGGTGTGCCATACAGCGGATTCTCCAGGATTTTCTCTGCACATACGATCAGCTCTTTTAAATAGGTTTTGGGAATCGGATGCACATAATGCCCCGGGAAGATCAGATCAAACTCAGCTTCTCTGCCCTCCAGATGCTTCAACGCTTTTGCGTAATGCTCCATCGTATCCGATTTGCAGGGCTCCGTGATCAGAGTCGGTGTGCTGACTACCGAATCGCCGGAAAACAGCAGACGGTTTTCAGAATCCAGCAGGCAGATCCCATCCTTCGTATGTCCGAAGGTCTCGATCACCTCCAGCTTACGTCCCCCCAGATCAAATACCTTTCCTTCCTCGATGGGATTCACACGATACTCATGAAGATAAGAAATCGTATCTGCTACAGACGCTTCTCCGTTATATTCTTCTCTATCCAGCTGTCTCTCGATAAAGGCGCGGCGTACCTCCTGACAGTTCTGCTCCTTTAAAACGCTGACCGCATTTTTATGTGCATAAACCTCATCAAACCAGACATTGCCGCCAGCATGGTCATAATGATGGTGGGAGTTTACTACCAGACAGGGCAGATCCGTCAGTTCCTTTTACAACTGCATGTACATTTCCTGCACCAACGCCTGTATCCAGCAGCAGTGCCTGTGTTTTTCCGATGATCAGATACATCAGCGCAATGCCGAATTCATCAATCGCATATACTCCATCTGCTACCAGCTGAACTGTAAAACCGTTAATTTTCCGAATATTCATGTTATCCATTTTTATTTTCTCCTTTTATTATAACACTTTTTCTTTTTTCTGAAAATTTCGGAATTGATCTGTGCAAGTTATTTTCCATCCCGGCTTATGGGAATTTCCAATCCGTCATATGCCACAACGATCTGATATTCCGGCTTTGCATCCGTCATTATCCCTTGAAGCTTTTCATGAGGCGCCGTATGACACTGATTTATATGGGAAAGATATATTTTGGTATCCTGCCGGATCGTTTTATTTTTTTCAAATGTATCCAACAGCTCCAGAAAAGTATCCGCACATAAATGGGTATTCCATTCCTCCTGCAGCTTCAGATTTCCGAATGTACATTCTGAGATCCAAATGTCAAGATTCTGATTTTTCATGAAATCAAGGGTTTCTTCCTCATACAGTCCGGTATCCATTCCATACAGCATTTTTGTTCCGTCTTTTGCCTTCAGCACATAATTTGCGCTGCGCTCTTTTGCCATATTCCCACCGTGATTTCCACGGATCGGTGTAACCTCATATTCCCCTATGGAATAGGTCTCAAAATATTTCAGCTTGTGAAAGGCATAAATCCCCTTTTTTTTCCATTCCCCGGAGAGTTCCTCCAAATGCGATCTCACTGTCACGCAAAAGCTCAATGAACCGATAGCCCTCTTCCGAAAAATAGAAATGCACCGGTGTTGTCCGAAGATGCGTTGCCATGCTCATAAGGCCCAATGCCGTAAAATTAAAATGATCATCATGGGTATGTGTAATCAGAACATGCTCAATGTCACACATAGAACCATATTGAAGTGCCTGGGTGAAAATATCCGGCCCATATCAATCATAATATTCCTGCCCAGTCGAAAGCAGGAACGCTTGCGGACATCCTTTCCGCCATGCTCACGGGCATAATTGCACATCGGGCAGTCACAGAAGGGGCTCGGCACACCCTCCGCTGCTCCTGTTCCATAAAAAATACCTGTGTCAGTCATAAATTCCTCCTTATAGAAATAGTTTTGTCTTTCCGTTACGGAATGCCTGTTTGCATTTTCAGAATTTCATCTGTTTGCACGTTCTGACGCCATTGACATAAATATCGTTTGCCAGCTCCGTAACCAAACGAAGATCCTGCCAGGTTTCACACTTTTTCCCCATAAAGGTAATATTGTCAAAGGTAATATCATGGACACGTACTTCTTCCGTCGGCGTCTGGTATCCTCGAATCAAGGAAACCGGAATATCGCCGTTTAATACCTGAATGTTGTCAAAATGAATATCATTGATCTCCCCTTTGGAAACCTGCTGTGTATACTTGCAGAGCAGAACCTTGATATCGAACAGCTTCTGCTCCGCCTGCTCTACCCGGATATTTCTGTAATGAACGTCATGCACATGACCGCCATCCGCCTGATGGATGGAGATTGCTGCGCCGCCCATATTTCCTTCGTACTGACAGTGAATGATATCACAATCCTCAAATACAAGATCGTGGATCTCACTCTGAAGCCCATAGCCTAATTCAATTGCATTGCCCGGCTCCGCATTCCAGAGCACATTATTATGGACATATACCTTCGTCACATCCCGAACAGTCGAAGTATCCGCAATCAGCCCATGCGCCTTAATACAGATACTGTCATCCGTCGAACGGATAAAGCAATTCTTTACCTCCACATCCTGACTGCTCGTAATATCAATTCCATCTCCTGTTACAATTCTGGACATGATATTCATATCATCAATGACCACATGATCGCATGCCGCCGGAACCACATGCCAGGAGGGCCCGTCTACTGCCGTAAAGCCTTTTAAGAGAACATTGTTGCACCACTTGATATAGATAAAAAACCGATGGGCATTACTGTCCGGCAGATGCCAGCAGGCTCCATTGACGATTCCGTTTCCTATAATAGATATATTATCACAATGATCCGCATAAATACAACCAGATACCACGGCACCCTCTTCGATATAAACCGTGTCGTTCGGCTTTAAGGTCAGGACGCCAACATTGTATACTTTTTCCTTTTTCAAAACAGATCGTCGTATTTTCCGGTTTCTCAATTCTACGGGAACAGAACACAAACAGTGCGTCATGCAGTCCGCCGTCTGTCTCTACCGTAAATTTCTTCGGCTCGTCGAGATGAATCTGAACAGTCTCTCCTGTTACCGAAGGGACGATTCCAAAGCTGGTCGGACGAATTGCCAGCTTCTCAAAGGGTGTATGAATCGAAATTTCCAGATCATAGGCTTCGTCATCTACTACAATAACATAATCAAAGGAGTCTGTATGATATACCACGCGCTCCGTTCCATTGCAGATAACACTGTATTTTGTTGATTTTTCCAGTTCCTCTACGGAATTCAAAATAAACCGCGGCTCCTCGATCGGATCCGGATTGGGATAATAAATTAAATCGTTTTCAAAATCCTTCATGTCTCTTTTTCTCCTCCTGTTTAACCTTATTTAACAAATGGTGTCCCGGGCTCGAGACGCCACCTGCATTTTTTGACAACCAAATCTCCGAACTTCGTATTCCGTTATTTACTGCTGCATGTCTACTTCATCCTGGATTTCCTTTGTGATCTCATCTCCGCCGGATGCCTTCCATTCCTCTACAAAAGAGTCAAAGGCTTCGATTCCTGCTTTGCCTGTAATGATCTTTGCAAAGGTCTCCTCCTCCAGTTTTGTCAGGTTCGACCATTTGGAATCCATCGTCTTAGTTCTGCCGTCATAGCTGCTGTAAATCGGAACATACTCCTCATTTACAAGGGGCGCATCTCCTACCATAATGGAAACCAGACGGGACAGATTGCTCTTTGCCAGATCCATATTTTCAAAATTCCAGTACTTCATGCTGAAGTCATCGTAGGGCTCGTTTTTTCCAGCTTTGTGATAGTTTCCATATCGTTTCTTAAAAGCTTATGGGTACTAAAATCCACATCATCCATTTCGATTTCGCCTGCCAGATATTTTTTCAGACAATCATAGGATACTTCGATCTCATCTGCATTGTCATATACATTATACAGAGGATAGAAATCCGAGGTACCAAGTGCTCCGGCATTTCCATTTCCCTCTCCCATCCAGCTCTGCTGATATTCGATCAGATAGTTGATGATCTTAAAGGCAGCCTCCGGATTTTTGCATTCCTTGCTTGCAACCACATATTTCGATGTAGGCTCTGCCATATGGGTATAGAATTTTCCGTCCTCCGCAAGGGGTGTAAAATATGCCTGCCAGTCGGCTTCCTGTGCCAGAATCGTATCGCCAACTGTATATCCACACCACCAGGGGCCGAAGAAAATACCCACCTTTCCTGAAAGCAAAGGCTCTGTACTGTCATTTCTTACCAGGATCTCTGTATCGATCAGACCATCTGCATACAGACCTGCAACCTTTTCCAGTGCAGTTCTGGTTTCGTCTGTAATAGATCCGTATACAATATTTCCGCTGTCATCCTTCAGCCAGTATTTCGGGTAGGACTGAAAAGCGCTGAACAGAGGATCCAGACCATAGCGATTACCGCCGTTTCCGTTTACATAATCTGAATTCGCAGGCCCAAGGATACCGATCGTATCATTTTCACCATTGCCATCCGGATCTTCTTTGACAAAGGCCTCGGCAACAGCAACCATCTCATCCCAGGTTCTGGGTGCTTCCAGACCGAGATTATCCAGCCAGTCCTGACGGATCCACATTTCATTTACACCGCCTGCTGTAATGTTGGGCGCCGGAATCGCCATCATCTCGCCGTCTTCATTGCAGATAACCTTCTGCAGTGCTTCGCCGCCGGATTCTATATAGCTTTTCAGTTTGTCCGATGCATAATTTTCATAGTATTTTCCAATCGGCTGGATCAGATCGTATTTTAACAACGCACGATACTGCTCTGCGTTTACATTCATCAGCTCCGGAATCGTATTACTGCCGATACACAGGTTCATCTTTTCATTATAATCTGAGGAAGATGCAACCCAGTCATATACTACATTGATATTCAGATCATTTCTCAGCTTATCAATATAGCTATTTTCTTCATACGTCATTCCTTCCGGCAGTTTTGCATTCGGATTCATGCTTCCGCCAAGATGCACGGTAACTTCTTCCGGATACTTTGCTAAAGGAAGATCCTCCTTCGCAGTTCCCTCTGCTTCCTGTACTCCCTGTCCACCAGCCGCATCGCTTCCAGTACTTCCTGCGGACGATCCACAGCCTGCCGCTGAAACCAGCATTGCTGCAGCACACAACCATACCAATACTTTTTTCGCTTTCATACCCTTCTCCTTTTCTTTTTATTTGCGCCGGCAAAGCCTGCCGGAAATCACAACAACCTTATTACAACACGCTTATCCCTTTATCGATCCAAGTGTAATACCGGATACAAAATACTTTTGTAAAAACGGATATACTGCCAGCACCGGGATCATCGCAACAACAATTTTCGCTGCATCCAGGGACTGTTTGTTCAGCTTCTGAACCTGCGCGATCTGTTCTACGTTCATCGTTGAAAAATCATATGTAACAACCAGCTGCTGAATATACGTCTGCAGCGGATAATTGGACTGCCTTGCACTCAGTACCATTCCCCGGAAGAACTCGTTCCAGTACTGTACGATGGTAAACAATGCGATGGTCGCTATCACCGGCTTTGCCAGCGGGATAAAAATCAAAACCAGACACTTCCAGGGTTCGGCACCATCCACCAGCGCCGCTTCCTCCAACTCTGCCGGAAGATTCTTAAAGAAATTCACTGCCAGGATCAGATTGTATGCATTTAATCCCATACCAAGCACCAGACCCCAGATGCTGTCTACCAGGCCATAGCCCTTCATTGTAATATACCACGGAACGGTTCCTCCGTTAAACAGCATGCAGAATACCAGAATCCACATAAAAATGGATCTCTTTGGAAACTGCTTAGAGGTTCTCGACAGGGGATATGCCGCAAGCAGGATACAGAACATGCTGACTCCGGTTCCCAACAGCACTCTCTGGATCGATACCCAGAAGGAGCGGAAGAAATCCGACTCCCCAAGGACCTTCTGGTAAGAGAACAGGTTAAATCCAACCGGCCAGAAGGATACCAGACCTGCATTGACCGCTTCCTTGCTGCTCAGGGAAACACATATTACAGAGGCTATTTTGCTTGACCTTGAAGATGCCAACATTTCTATCAGCTCTATCGACATTGAAGGTCAAACAAAAACAATCTATCTTGAAACAGCTCCGGATGCGCACTTCTGTCCTTGTTGTGGTTTCAGAATGCATTCCAGAGGAACCAAGAATAGAAAAATCAATCATCCAATACTTCAGGATAACTACAAACTTGTTTTAATCCTGAAGCAGCGTCGATGGCGTTGCACCAATCCTGATTACCTTTACGACATCAGTGATTCATTCAAGTTTGTAAGCAAAAACAGAAGGACAACAAACGCAACAGATATGCTTATTGTTGATGCATATCGAAACCTGGCTGAATCGTCAGCATCTATAAGCAAAAAGATTCCATGTGTCGGATACATATGCGCATGATGTATTTGACCGGTATGTAAAACTTGATCGACTTCCTCTTACAGATGCTATTTCTGTTGATGAAGTATTTCTGGATATGGACGATAACTGCAAGTATGCTTTGGTCATTCAGGATTTTCATACTGGAGAGCCCATTGATCTTTTACGAAGCAGACGAATGAATGTCACCGAACCATACTTTACATCAATTCCACCCGAGGAACGTAATTCTGTAAAGTATCTTATATCAGATATGTATAATCCATACATTTCTTATGTAGATAAGTACTTTCCAAATGCTGTTCCGGTTGTGGATTCTTTCCATGTGCTTCAATGGGTTACCCGCTCTATCGATAACTACATGCGACAGTTACTTAAGAAATACAAACAACGTGACAGGGAACTTCAAGAACAGTTAACTACTGACCCCATGCATCCTGTTCAGCTGTCCATCTCTGACGAGGTATATATCCTTCAGAAATATCGCCGGCTTATCCTGTCAAATCAGTCAAACATCCGCTATCACTCAGACCCTCGCATGGACCAGCACTTTCACGTTCTAATGAACACTTACGATTATGAGGATTGGCTTTTTCGCATTGATTCTAACCTTAAAGATTTCCGCAACCTTAAGGAACAGCACGTGTTATTCAACTCACGAAATGGCGGCAATCCGATTGCTGTACGTACTGAAATTGACGAATTAATAGTCGTCTACCAAAAATCATCATATGAAATGTTCAGAGATTTCGCCAACTTATTAGAAAAATATAAAGACCCTATCATCAATTCATTCATAATGGTTGAAAAGGTTGGTAATGGAAAGATATATGACAGCCGATTATCCAATGGTCCAATTGAATCAATCAACAGAAAAGTGAAAGATCTTAAGCGGTTAGGGCGAGGCTTTCGAAATTTTGAACATTTCAGAAATCGCTTCCTCTATGCCACACGGTCAGCTCCGGTTCTAAATGGAGTATCTGATTATAATCCTGTCACATATTTTGAAGAAGATGAATTTTAAGGAGGGTTCTATGGAAAACTATTGCGCTTTTAGCAAAGATCATAAATGTATACTCTGGCTCGATTATGAAATTACAAGATAAGAATTAGAAGAATGCCACACGTTGTGCCACGGAAACTGGATTGAGATTGAACACAAGTACAAATATATCCAAGAGCTACGACATCTCCTGGATGAGCACGGAATCCCTTATCCGGAAGAATACGAAATAGACTAAATATTATTTAAGGGGCTGGTGTTATACCAGGCCCTATCTCATACCCTCAAGTTAGCCCCTCATGAAAGCCCCTCTTCTCAGCCCCTCACGAAGAACCCTCAACAACTTTGATTATACTTACTTTGTTTTCCCGCATTTTATACCTCCAATTAAGGAACAGCGGCTAATGAACACCATCAGCCGCTGTCTCTTTTTTACTTACTTAATTCATCGTTGATTTCTTTGAGAATCTGGTCACCGCCCTGTTTCTTCCAGTTTTCAACAAAAGTATCAAATTCGCTGATATCTGCTTTTCCCATAACAATTTTTTGCAAATGTTTCTTCTTCCATTTTTTTTTTCAGGTTTGCCCATTTGGTCTCCATGGTTTCTGTCTGACCATTATATGCATTGTAAACCGGTATATATTTATCATTTACCAATGGATAACCGCCAACCAGAAGTGACACAAGTCTCGGAAGATTAGTATGTACAAGGTCACTGTCCAGATTCCATTTATCCAGGCTGAAATCATCATAAGGTTCCTTTTTTCAGTTCAGTAACCGCTTCCATATCATTCTTTAACAATTTGTGCCGTGAGAAATCGACATCATCCATTGTAATCTCTCCTGCAAGATATTTTTCAAGAGTCTCAGTGGATACTTCAATCTCATCTGCATTGTCGTAGGTATTCCATAACGGATATAAATCCGGAGCATTCATTTCTGTGGTGGCAATGCCCTCTGCTATCCACCGTTGTTCATTAGCAACCAGATAGCTAATAATCTTAAATGCAGCTTCCGGGTTCTTGCAGCTCTTGCTTGCTACTACATAGCTCGATGTAGGCTCTGCCATATGCGTATAATAGTCTCCGTCCTCAGCCAATGGTGTAAAATATGCTCTCCAATCTGCTTCGCCTGCTATTGTGGCATCTCCCACTGTATAGCCACACCACCATGGTCCAAAAAGAAAATTCCAACCTTTCCAGCCAGAAGAGGTTCCTTACTGTCATTTCTGACAAGCATTTCCGCATCAATCAGTTTATCTGTATACAATTTCTGTATTTTTTCTAGGGCTGTTCTGGTCTCCGGCTGAATTGAACCATACTTTACAGTTCCATCCTCATCCTGCAGCCAGTACTGTGGATAAGACTGGAATCTGCTGAACAATGGATCCAGTCCAAACTGGTTTCCTCCAATTCCATTCATATGATCTGAATTGCTTGGTCCAAGAATTCCAATGGTATCAGCTTCTCCGTTGCCATCCGGATCCTGGGTTACGAATGCCTCTGCTACTGTTACCAGCTCATCCCAGGTTCTTGGGACCTCCAGTCCAAGATTATCCAGCCAGTCCTGACGGATCCACATTTCATTGATGCCGCTAGCTGTGATATTCGTGGCTGGGATTGCCATCATCTCTCCCTTATCATTGGAGATACATTTTTTCAGCTCTTCTCCACCGGATTCCACATATCCTTTCAGTCTATCAGAAGCATAGTCATCAAAATACTGATCAAGCGGCTGGATCATATCATATTTCAGAAGTGCCCTGTACTGTGCCGCATTGACATTCATCAGCTCGGGGATCGTACCGCTTCCGATACACAGGTTCATTTTTCTCAGCAAAGTCAGATGAGGATGCAACCCAGTCGTATACGACCTCGATATTAAGATCATCCTTCAAGAAGCGTGTATAGGGGTTATCCTCAATGCTCATTCCGTTAGGAACCTTCGCATTTGGATTCAATGAACCGCCCAGATGGACAGTTACTGTCTCTGTATATTTTGAAAATGGAAGATCTTCCTTGGCTGTTCCTTCTGCCTCACTTACTGCTGTTGTCTGTGTGCTTACTGCTGTTGTCTGTGTGTTTTCTTCTGATGTTTTGCCGCATCCTGCCAGCGCAGTCGCAACCAGTGCTGTCGCACTTACAAGTGCGATAATCTGTTTCTGTTTCATACTTCTTCCTCCTTTTTTTATCCTTTTACTGATCCAAGTGTAATACCATCTACAAAATATCTTTGCAGGAATGGATATACAATCAGTACCGGTATCATAGCTATAAATATCTTTGCTGCATCCAATGAGAGATTATTTAATTTCATCGCCTGTGCGATCTGTTCTACGTTCATTGTAGAATAATCCAGTGTTACAACCATCTGCTGGATATAGGTCTGCAGTGGGTAACTGCTTTGTCTTGTACTCAGGACCATTCCCTGGAAGAATTCATTCCAGTACATGACCATGGTAAAAGTGCAATGGTTGCCACCATCGGTTTTGCCAATGGTTGCCACCATCAACAAAACATTTTCCAGCCAGCGGTATGTATATTAAACACCTAGTCCTGTTCCCAGACCAGTCCCCCTCCACGGTCCGCCATGCCATCAATAACATAAAAATACATGAAGATTTCTTTAAGGGGAACTTCCAACGCTGCCATAAGAACACATACCATGCTGACAGCAGTACCCAGTACTACTATAGATATCAGGAACGAACCCAAAAATTCACCTTCTCCCAAAATCTTCTGGTAGGAGAACAGATTGAAGCCAACCGGCCAGAAAGCAACTTTTCCTGCATTAACGGCTTCCTTGCTGCTCAAGGATACACAGAGGACATACCATACAGGCATAATACAATCAGTGTGACCGTAACAAGGAACACCACATTCAAAACATCGAAAATCTTGGAGCCGAGGCTTTTGTTCTCAATCATAGATATCACCTCCTAAAACAGTTTATAACCGGTAAATTTATCTGCAAGCCAGTAACCCAGGGCAATCAATATGACACTAATCACAGACTTGAATAATCCGACTGCTGTTGAGAGAATACTGCAGATTCTGTAAACCAGCCCTGTATACCCATGTATCAATAATATCTCCTGTTGAATATACCAATGGGTTATACAGATTATAAATCTGGTCAAATCCTGCATTTAATATATTGCCAAGAGACAGGATAGCCAGAAGTGCTACTGTCGTCCTTATACCCGGCAGCGTCACATGCCATATCCTCTCAAACCTGCCGGCACCATCTACTGCTGCCGCTTCATACAATGATTTATCAACACCCAGGATAGCAGCAAGATAAACTACTGTATTATAACCGAACCCTTTCCAGATGTCCGTACCGATCACCAACGGCTGGAACAGCTTTGCTTCCCCGAAGAAATTGACCGAATCGCCGCCAAACAGCTGTATCAACTGATTTATCGGTCCTGTATAACCGAAAATGTTCAGCACGATCTTTGCAAGAATAACCCAGGACAGAAAATACGGTAAGTATACGATTGTCTGAATCGGACGCTTCAGTCTTTTCAATGCCAGTTCATTTAATAATAATGCAAAGATCAGCGGGAAAATAATATTTCCAATGATCTTACCCACCGCAATAGTGACTGTATTCCGCAAAACCTGCGCAATGTCACTCATCTGAAACATATACTCAAAATTAGCCAGACCAACAAATTTGGAATGTAGGATGCCCTGTCCCGGATTATAATCCTGAAAAGCCATCACGATTCCAAACATAGGCACGATACTGAAAAAAGAACAGCCACAGGAAAGCCGGTACCAGCATTATGTAATAATGTTTCACAAACCTTTAATGTACATGAGTAAATCTCACTTCTTTTACAAACAGTTTATCCTGTAATCATATTTTTCACTAGACGATATTGTTTCTGATTTTACAGTCTTTTTTTTAATTTAAAAAAATGTCCGAATCAAATCGAACATTTTTTGGTATTCAAAGTTGTTGAGGGGCTAGTTTCGTGAGGGTACAACTTGAGGGGTTGTCGTGAGAGGCTTTCATGAGGGGCTGGTTTGAGGGTTCTTCGTGAGGGGCTAAACATTATAAACATAATAAGAAACAGGGTTAATCAGTTATTAGCTGGTTAATCCTGTTTCTTTTTTGAAGTGCTATTGGCCCTTCTAGCCTTCTTCTCTTATGATATTTTTGCGGAAATATTTTTTTTACAAAGGAGGCTATATGAATAGTATCACGGATTTGCTTGACCTTGAATATGCCAACATTTCGAGTCTGTGATACTTTTTCTGTAAAATAATCTAGGCAAGGTCCTTCTATGATAAAATAATTATCATTAGGAGGGCCTTTTATTATGGCAAGACAAAAGAAACCTGTACACAGAGTACAAATGACCGATGGTAAAAGAAACATCATTCGGCAGCTTCTCGAAGAATACGATATCGAGACTGCAGAAGACATCCAGGATGCTCTCAAAGATCTCTTAGGTGGCACCATTAAAGAAATGATGGAGGCCGAAATGGATGATCACCTTGGATACGAAAAGTCCGAGCGTTCTGACAACGATGATTATCGCAACGGCTATAAACATAAGCAGGTAAACAGTCGGTATGGTTCTATGGAAATCGAAGTCGCACAGGATCGAAAATCGACCTTTGAACCACAGATTGTGAAAAAGCGTCAGAAAGATATTTTTGATATTGATCAGAAGATCATTTCTATGTATGCAAAGGGAATGACCACTCGCCAGATCTCGGAAACAATCGAAGATATCTATGGTTTTGAAGCATCAGAAAGTTTCATATCTGACGTGACAGATAAAATACTTCCTTAGATTGAAGACTGGCAGAACCGTCCACTGGATGAGGTATATCCGATCCTTTACATCGATGCAATCCATTATTCTGTACGGGATAATGGAATCATTCGTAAACTTGCAGCTTATGTCATTCTGGGTATTCATACAGAGGGCAAAAAGGAAGTCCTGACCATTACAATCGGTGACAATGAAAGTGTGAAATACTGGCTTTCAGTCTTAAATGAACTGAAAAATCGAGGAGTTAAGGATATCCTGATCATCTGCGCCGACGGCCTTACAGGCATTAAGGAAGCGATTGCAGCAGCGTTTCCAAAAACAGAATACCAGAGAGGTATTGTTCATCAGGTAAGAAATACTCTGAAATACGTTCCGGATAAGGATAGAAAAGCCTTTGCTACAGACTTAAAAACCATCTATCAGGCTGCTGACGAGCAGAAAGCTCTGGCTGCCTTAGACCGTGTAACTGAAAAATGGACTCCCAAATACCCGAATTCCATGAAGCGTTGGAAGGACAACTGGGATGTTGTTTCCCCCTATTTTTTAAGTTCTCAACCACTGTCAGAAAGGTCATTTACACGACAAATGCGATAGAATCACTGAATTCCACATACCGGAAGCTGAATCGCCAAAGGAGCGTATTTCCAAGCGATACCGCCCTGTTAAAAGCCCTGTATTTGGCCACTTTTGAGGCTACGAAAAAGTGGACTACCACAATCCGGGATTGGGGCCAGGTTTATGGAGAACTGAGCATTATGTACGAGGGACGCTTACCCGAGTAAGCAAAAGAAGGGTTAAGAAGACAGGCGGGAAACCGCCTGCTCTTGACATGCCCGTAAGCAACTGTTATATATAAAACAAGAACGACAAGCCTGATTCACAAGCTTATCGCTCTTAATTATCATAGAAGAATCTTATTTACAGAGATTTTCTCATACACTCATTTTTTTCATCTTCCTTTTTAAAAACTCTCCCGGTGTACATCCGTACTCTTTTCGGAACAGCTTGGAAAAGTAGTAAAAATTATCGTACCCAAGCTCCAACGCGATCTCGGTCATACTCTTCTCTCCTTTTCGGATTTCCTTTGCCGCCGTTTTCATTTTATATCTTATCACACAATTATGAAACGTTTCTCCCGTCACTTCCCGGAATTTGGTGCTGAAATATCCGCGGCTCATTCCTACTGCATCTGCCGCAGCTTCCGCCCGTATACTTTCCGTTACATGCTCCTGAATGTATTGAACTGCACGGATACAAAGACTGATATCATCTGTTTTACTGTTGCTGTTTAAATAGCTGTCCTGCAGCCAGCTGTGGATCCAGTTTAACAACTCCGACATTGTTTCAAATGCCGGAATTTTATCCCGCTCCGACAGCTGCAGGTGGTTAAAGCTGCTTACCAGGATCCGTTCCGCATAGCGCAGCGGCAGCTCTGAAAGCTGCTCTGACATTTTTTCCAGCTCGTTTTCATCAAAGATCCATCGCCCCGATTTAAACTCTTCTTCCAGCTTTCGAACGTTTTCTCCTTCCCAGTCTTCCTCTGTCCGCAGATTTCGTTCTGCCTTTTCCCGTCTTTTATTCTGATATTTCTCCACGATCTTTTTCAGAATCGCATCACATTCCTCCGGATCAAATTCAATTTTGGAAATATAATCCAGTGCTCCCAGACGCAGTGCCTGTCTGGCAAAGGAAAAATCCTCATATACAGAAAATATGACAAAATCTGTTTCCGGATAGTTCTCCTTACAGATTTTCATCAGCTCCAGCCCGTTCATCTCCGGCATATCAATATCTGTAAAACCAGATCCACCGGATGATTTTCCAAAAACTCCAACGCTTTTTTCCCATTTTGCACATCGCCGACAACACAAAGTCCATACTGTTCCCAGTCGATCACTGCGATCAGTCCCTTTCTGGCAAGCTTATCATCATCTACGATCAAAACATTCATGTTCGTCCACCTCTTTAGCTGCAGGTAAGATAATTGTGATCTTTGTTCCTGTTCCCCTTTTGCTGTTTACAAACAGATCCGCGTTTCCCTGATAAAATGTACTCAGCATCGCCTTGACATAGCGGATCCCGATTCCCCTGTTCTCTTTTCCTGTATTCCACCGATAGCCGAAGGGTTCGTTAATTTCATCAATTTCTTTTTTGACTCAGTCCATGTCCGAAATCTTCGATCGTCACAGCGACCAGGTTCCGTTTTTTGTCAAAAAACGTCTGGATGGCAATTTTCCTTCCTCCCCAAGACCATATCGGATTGCATTCTCCACCAGAGGCTGCAGCATCATTCGCACAGTCGGTACATTCAGGTACTCGCCTTCCTCCACCGCAATATCTACCTCAAAATCATAGCGCTTCTGCTGCAAAAAGATATAATTTTTTACCATCTCGATCTCTTTTCGGAGCGTCGTTTCCCTTCCTTCTTTTCCGAGATTATACGACAGCAGCTTTTTCAGTGCACTTGTGTATTCTCCGATATCCTTCTGATGACTCATCTGTGCCATCCACTGGATCGAATTCAACACATTCAGCAGAAAATGCGGATTGATCTGGTAAACCAGCTTTTCGTATTCCATCTGCTGTGCTTCCTTTTCCTGCTCTCTTGACCGTTGGATCAGCTCCCGAATCTGCTGCTTCATATCCTCTACATCTCCCAGCAGCTGATCAAATTCTGCGATTCCGCATTCCGGGATCACCTCATCCTGCAAAGAGCCCTGACCGATCCGTTCTATCTGGGTCCCAAGCTCCTGAATAGGCTTTCCAATTAAATGATATAAATACAGCACAAAGGACATAAACAGACTAAAAATGATCAGAACAACCAGGATCGTTTTAAAACGCCATGCATAAATTTCATCTGTATAAGTTCCTTTGGGCAGCGACAGGGCATTCATATATCCCAGCTTGCTCCTGTAAATCAGAAAACGGTAGCCGTCTTTTTCAATTACCTTGCTGGTTTCTTTTTTCTATTGCTGTATCAAGCAGCTTCTGCCCCTTTGATCACTTTGGGGTTTGTGCTATAGGTCACAACTCCGTTTTCATTCAGCTGTAAAATACTGTAATCATAACCCTGTCGGTTCATTGCCGGACTGATCTCATATTCCGACTTTACCTCCGCATAACAGTCCAGCAAGGTTCCGTCGCCGAAGCGTTCCCTTCTATATGCAGAATAAACCGGCATCTGATTCTGATAAAACACAGATCCGTGGATCCCCTGAAAGGTATTTACCGTTGCCTCAAATAAAACCGGTGCTCTTTATATTCCATGGAAATTTTGACATTTGCATAGTTCGGCACAAGCTCACGGTTCCGATACGGATCATAATAAAATGCAATTAAGAGACTCGGCGAGCTGCTGTTCAGACTCACAAGCTGTGCGCGGAGGTTTTTCTTATTGACATACTGATCGTAATGCTCCTCCTGTGTCAGATACTTGTCCACAGCGCTTCCAACCATACCGTCTGCGCTCATCTGATTCAGTACACGAAGAAGCTTATAACATGCTTCATCCGATTCTTTTGTAAACTGATACAGATTCATTTTCATATTATCTTCGATATTATTCTGATTCATCAGCTGCAGGGAGGAATAAAAGGTCAGTATAATAGCAACTGCACTCGTCAGACATCCGAGTATCATCAGCAGAAGAATGATTTTCCTTAACGATATTTTTTTCTTTTTTTCATATACAGATCGATTTCCTATCTCCCATTGTGCTTATTTCGTAAGAACTTCTTTGTATCCTCTGCTGCGTATCCCCGGGCATATTGTTTTGCCCGTTTCTCTACATACATCATTTCATCTGCCCGTTTCATAACTTCTGCCAGGGACTCGAAATCCTGTACCTGCTCATAGCCAATGCTAACACCCAGAAACTCCGGCTTTTCTCCATCCCGGAAGCTCTGCAGATAGCATTCCCGAAGAGCTTCGATTTTCTCTGCCGGGCCTCCGCTGTACAACACCGCAAATTCATCACCGCCCGTTCGGTAGGCCTGGCCATTTTGCTCTGTCATTTCTTCCAGCATCGTCCCAAAGCGCCGCAGATACTGATCTCCGATATCATGTCCATACTGATCGTTGATCGATTTGAAATTGTCCAGATCCAGACAGACCAGCCATAAAGGATCCGAAAGTGTTTCCAGCATTTCCTGAATATCATTCAGCATAGCACGCCGGTTTTTCAAACCAGTCAGCGGATCCATGGATGCTTTTTTTCGCATCTCTTCCGCCCGCACATGCTCCTCCGCGCCCAGGAAAGAGACACCGTAGCCACACGCAGGAATGATGATCGCCGCAAAGTTCCGTGCTGCATTTACACCTGTCAGCGGCTGCCAGGGTGCCCAGGCATCCACCAAGAGCAGCGAACCATAATAGCTGACAAAGGCAAAGGCCGCCAGCAGTCCCATCCTGTCCTGAAAGTCGCGCAGGACACATCGCATTTTTCCCCGGGCCCAAGTGCGATACAGCACCACCACCACTGCCAGAGACAGAACATAAACACACAGGATCGTCTCCTGATCCGGCAGTCCAAATAACTGTACCAGCAGCATCGCCAACGTCCTGGAAAACAGGATCTGCAAAATCAGCACGTTATCCGCCATATAATAGTAGAAAATGCACGCCGGCAGTCGTGCTTCCGGATATAGAAACCGGTATGCAAAGATCGCAAGCGGTGCGATGAACATGTCGATCCTTTCATGCGTCATATTCGGAAACGCCGAATGGTTTAAAAAGCAGGCATCCAGGAATGCACCGGCTGTGATCCAGAATAAATACACCAGAAGCCACGTGCAAATACATTGCCACAGCTTTCGTTTTGACTTTTGAAACGTATGTGCAAAATAGATCCCTATCAGAGAAAACCCCAAATTCATAATCGTCCTGGTCAGATCTGATAATTCGTATATCATACCCTGTCCCCACTTTGTATTTCTAAATGCCGCCTTTGGCGTCGCTTGTTTTTCTCATCCACATTATAGCACAATTTTCCATGCGATGACACCGCTGAAAAAGGCGCTGCATGCCTTTTTCGTTGCAGGCAGCGCCTGTCTTTTGATTGAATTTAATATGCCTTGCCCCAGTAAACCATCTTCTTTGCAGGCTTTCCGCAGCATACACAGGTATCGGACAATGTTTCCTGCTCGAACGGCATGCAGCGGCTTGTTGCTGCAAACTGCTCTTTAATCTTATCCTCGCACTCCTGACATCCGCACCACATCGCCTTTACAAATCCGGGAGTGTTATTTAAGATATTACCCATTTCTTCCATATTCTTTGCAACATAAGTATGGGATTCTCTGTGCTTTCTTGCTTTTTCCAGCATATCCTTCTGGATCGTTTCCATCAGCTCTGCAATCTTTGCTTCCAGCTCGTCTAATGCGCATTCGAGCTTTTCACCGGTATCTCTGCGTGCCAGAACGCATTTGCCTGCTTCGATATCCTTCGGTCCGATCTCAACACGAACCGGAATACCACGCATTTCAGCCTCTGCAAATTTCCAGCCGGGGCTCTTATCGGTATCGTCCACTTTTACGCGGAAGTTGGAAAGACGATCTTTTAATTCATATGCCTTATCCAGTACGCCCTCTTTTCTCTGCTGGATCGGAATGATCACGATCTGGGTAGGAGCCACCTTAGGAGGGAGCACCAGGCCGGAATTGTCTCCGTGAACCATAATGATCGCACCGATAAGACGTGTCGTCATTCCCCAGGAGGTCTGGTAAACATATTTCAGGGTATTATCCTTATCGGTAAACTGGATGCCGAAGGCTTTGGCAAAGCCGTCGCCGAAGTTATGGCTCGTGCCGGACTGCAGTGCCTTTCCGTCATGCATCAGCGCTTCAATTGTATAGGTTGCTTCTGCACCCGCAAACTTTTTCTTTTTCCGTTTTGCGTCCCTTGATCACCGGAATCGCAAGTACCTGCTCAGCAAAATCCGCATATTCATTCAGCATCTGGATCGTACGCTCCTCCGCTTCTTCAGCAGTGGCATGTGCCGTATGGCCTTCCTGCCACAAAAACTCTCTGGAACGCAAAAACGGACGGGTTTCTTTTTCCCAGCGAACAACGTTACACCACTGATTATATACCTTCGGAAGGTCTCTGTAGGACTGGATATCATTTTTATAAAAATCACAGAACAGTGTCTCAGAAGTCGGGCGAACGCACAGACGCTCCTGAAGCTTCTGCAAACCACCATAGGTTACCCATGCAACCTCGGGCGCGAATCCTTCTACATGATCCTTTTCTTTTTCCAGAAGGCTCTCCGGAATGAACATGGGCATATATACATTCTGTACCCCTGCCGCTTTAAATCTCTCGTCCAGCTGCTTCTGGATAAGCTCCCAGATCGCATAGCCCGCAGGTTTGATCACCATACAGCCCTTAACGCTGGTATAGTCAATCAGCTCTGCCTTCAGAACCACATCGGTATACCACTGTGCAAAATCTTCTTCCATGGACGTAATCTGTTCTACCATCTTTTTGTCTGCCATGTTATTTCCTCCTTTTCCCTGTAAATCTAAACTGGCGGCTCCTCATTTTTTTTCAAAAACAATAGAATGCACACTCTGCGGACACTTTATTGCCATGAATAAAAAAAAGATACCTGATCCCCAAAGGGACCGGATATCCGGCGGTACCACCCCCAATTAACATGCACTCTGCATGTTCGCTCTGCATCCGTTAACGCCGGACCTACGCTGCCTTATTGGGGCAAAGCTCCAAGGGTCGGTTCAAAATGTTCTGCACAGCTGCTTCCACCATTGCAGCCTCTCTGAAGTGCGCTCCCATCTCTACTATTCCTTTTCTGCGCTTCTTTTCTATCTGTTATTGATGATAAAAAAAATTCTCCGGATTTGTCAACCGGAAAACGAAAAGTATTGGCGCGTCCGGTGGATGAAATGATGCCGGGCGCGCTGCTCCTGATTATTTCAGTTTATACTTTTTTCCGCTCCTCGTCCGATAATATCGATCAATCCGTTTTCACTCATCTGACGTGCAAGCAAATATGCTCTCGTTTTTTGATATTCAGTAGCTCCTGCAGCTCTTCCTCCGTCATTTCCTGATACTCCGCCAGATAATCCAGCACAATTTTCATCTGCGACGTAATTTCCGTCGAAGGTTTCTCTGCTGCAACTGTCAAAGCTTCCTGCTCTGGCATGTCTGCATTTCTGTTTGGCAAGATCATTTTAAACGTATTTTGCGTCACGTCAATTTTAGGTTGCACCGCACAGCCCTTATAGAGTGCAAATATTTTTCGAATGCCAGTCCCATAGGATTCTATCAGTTTTAATCTGTGAAAAATTTCCGCCAGTCTCCGGTTGCGCGGTTGGGAAATTCCACTCCGGATATCTTCCGCTGACAACCCCGGCAACAGCCCTCCAATCGAAATAAATTCCATACAGGAATTATTGACATTGATAATAATGCTTCCACTGTAACTGTAATCCCGATGAACAAGGGCATTCAGCAACGCTTCTCTCAAAGCTTCCTCCGGATAATCCGATTTTTCGATCCGCTCCAGCCCTTTAAAAATCGCTGTCGTCCGGTTACAGAGGGACAGATACGCATAGCTTTCCTCCAGCTGTTTGAAAACAGAACCGCCAAACTCCTTCGCATCCTTGAATACCGTATTGGCATCGTCTCCGAATACCGCGATTTTGGTCGTATGCTTACATTGGTCTGATAAGATCAACGCTAGGTTTGTATACTGATCGTCATGGATATTTCGCAGGCCCAATGCAATATATTTATCTTCTGTGAAATTTACATGATATCGTGCAAATGCCTCTTCTGCTTCCTGAAATGTCAATCCTTGCTCAACGGTGCGCATCTCTTCAAACACATCTCCGTCAGAATCCTTAATCATCTGACGAATCTGATCCGGAGACGCTTGTGCACAGGACGCACCCTGACGGACATATACGCCTGACGGCTTGATTCCTTTTGCTTTCAGATAATATGGTTTATAAGAGCCTTCTCCAACTTCAATCTGAATAAATTTATTCTCCCGAAGGACATACCGCACAAACATGGTCACATCCGGCGCAATGGCATCCCGGACTCCATTTGTCAAACGGGTATAAGTTTCATCTATGTTCTCAATTCCCGTAGGATTTCCCTGATCGTCAACTCCAATATAAATTACGCCGCCTTCTGTATTTGCAAAAGCGATCACTTCTTTATAAATATCATCGATCATCTGGGATTTATATTCAATACGTTCGCTTTCATATTGCACGTACAGCACCTCCTGGCTTTTATCTCCATACCCCCGGTTCCTACCTAGATAAATCTAGTTCTTAGCTATATCATATCTGTATTTTCACTTTTTTCAATAGTATTAGGTGAATTTTCACCCTATCAGAGTGAATATTCACTTTTTTCACTCAGTGATAGTGAATTTTCACTCTCATCACCGCAAACGAAAAGACGCGCAAAAACCATTTTTTGATTTTTGCACGCCCTTCGTTTCCTTCTAAAAAACAGGCAAAGCAATGTATTTATCCCACGATCTAATTATCACCACACAAATTCCCCACATGCTCTGCTTGTTTTTTATGCCGTTTTCGGCAATGAATAAGGCTCCCGGAGTTTTTATGTAACCGCCTTCTGCCTTATCTGTCTCACAGTGTAACATAGCCTGTCCATTCACAGATCAAAATTTCCTGAACGCAGTGAAATTCGTCTTAAACGCTGTCACACGTCGGTTCCCGGAATTTACTTTTCCTTTTTCTCCATGTATTTCCGGACAAATTCAGGTACTTCGGGCTCATGCAGGATTAAAATCAGCTTTCTGTTCACTGCATTTTTTGCGGAACTCAATGCAATTTTTCTAACCAGTTTTGCAGTTTTTTCTTTCATCATAAATATTCTCCTTTTTCAGTATTATATTTTATTCCTTTTACAAGGAAGAATACTGAGCGACTCCAGCAGTGCGGAAATTACAATAATTCCACGCCAGTTCGATTTTGTAAGCAATAAACTCAGCAAAATCAGCCCTCCACAAAATAATATAGAATATACCTTTTTTCGAAGATTCTCTTCTGCTTCTAACAATGGCGCTGTTTTCGTTCTTCCAGGTGCCCTTAACCATAAAATCAGAATGCAGAGTCCCCATAAAACAACAAATACTCCAATTCCCCAGTTTTCTAAAAAGGCTACCTGCCACAAGACTAATAAAACATAAAGCAATCATAGCCAATAAGCATGTCCCTCTTGTTGGGCAATGAACTCCGCCTGCCCAACATCTTAATCCACAAAAGGATAATAAACATAATGCAAATTCAACTTCTTTTCCTATCAAAACGCTGATCATAAAAAGAATCAAAAATTTTACGCACACATCCAGAAATACACCAAGCCCAAACTCTATGACTTTACTTTCTGTCTCTGTCAGTTTTAATTCTCTTCTATTCCATTGCGCTATCTGGTTTGCCAGCTTGTCTATCATTGTCCTCTCCTCCTGTATTAAAGATATCACACCTTTTTATGGATAAATCATTTTTTCCTAAACGCATCATTTTTTAACCCAAACGCAAACCTATTGTTATTATTTTTACGTTTTTTCATATTCCGTTTCTGCTTCATCTTTCTTTGTCCTCATGATAATATAATATATGCACTAGGAGGTTTGCTTATGACTTTACTTACTTTTTTATGCCAACTTATTTCAACTACCACTTTTATACTGATGTGTCATCTGATCCTTTCAAAACGTCTGCCCCGAAAAATCACTTACCCTCTATACTTATACACAATTTTTATCTGTATTTTTCTGGCCCCGTTTTCCGGGCAATATGGCATCCCGATCTTTTTACTTGAGCGATTATTATTTTGCTGTTTCATAAAAAAGGATCGATTATACAATCTTCTCTTTTTTCAGATTCTATGGGCTTGGAGTGTTCTGACTGACTACGCTGTCACTATTCCGCTGCGTATCGCCGGATATGATTTTGATGTCATTCTGACCTCCCTTCCCCTCACGCTCCTGTTCTCCATCCTCCACGCCCTCCTTTGCATCCTGCCGTGTCTGTTTATCGGCAACCGTCTGCACCGGAAGCTGGTCACGGATCAAAATGTAATCCCTCCGCGGATTCAGTTGCTTTTGTTTCTGGAGGTCACAATCTGTTCCTGTATTTTCCTGATCAACATCATTTTCGGCAGTCTGCTTCATTATCCGAGCGATATTCTGTTCTTCAACGGAATCCTGATTTTCTGCTTCGCAACAGCAAACGTCCTGATTTTTCTGATGCTTTACAACACACTTCAGGCCAACAAAAAGCTGGAGCTTCAGGCCCGTGAGCAGGAAAATCTGACACACTACATGGCACAGCTCGAAAATCATTATCAGGACATCCGACGGTTCAAACACGATTACCTGAACATTCTTTCCACCATTACCGGCTACATCCAGGAAAACGATATGGACAAGCTTCGGAATTATTTTGATTCCAGTATCGTCACGAGCAGCAGCATTCTGGTCAATCAGGACGACACCCTTGCGCGTCTGTCGCTGATCAAGGTGACGGAGATCAAGGGTCTTTTGTATACAAAAATGGTACAGGCAATGAACCGTCAGCTGGATGTTTCCTTCGAGCTGACGCAGGAAATCACAGAACTTTCCACTGATTTGCTCACTCTTTCCAGAGTGCTGGGTATTTTTCTGGATAACGCGATCGAAGCTGCTTCCGAAACCGAACAGAAACGGTTTCATATTGCAATCGTGTGCAAGGTGCATTCTGTTATTTTTCATATTGAAAACTCGACGAAGCCGCTTCTTTTCCCTCTGGAAGAGCTTTTCAAGCCAAGTATTTCTTCCAAAGAAGCGCACAGCGGTCTTGGACTTCCCACCGCAAATATGCTGATCGCCAATGCGCCGGAGCTGACCTCCAACACGATCTGCGAAAACGGTCTTTTTAAACAGATTCTTGTTGTTTCCAACTTCAAAAAGAATTATCATAATATATCGTGAGCATAGCTCACTCAATAATTTCGCCGTTCGCGATGAGCAGGCTTTGCCTGTTCCCGCTCTCTTTGCGCTCATTAAATCATAAAGATTTCATGCCGCTTCTGCGGCAGAATGGGGGATGACATGATACCAATTTATTTATGTGAGGATAACCCGCTTCAGCTTGATCTTCTCAAATCCATGATCGAAAAGTACATTTTCATTCAAGCTTACGACATGGAGATTCGACAGGCCGTCCACACGCCGCATGAGCTGCTGAATCTGCTTCCGGATCAGCCCGAAAATGCCGTTTATTTTCTCGACATCCATCTGCACTCTGACATGGATGGAATCGAACTTGCCTCAGCAATCCGCCAGAAGGATCCGCGCGCATTCATTATTTTTACTACGACGCATTCCGAAATGGCAATGACAACGTTCCGCTATCAGGTAGAACCGCTGGGTTTTTTAATCAAAGACGATCCGAACTACACCCTGCAGATTCTTCACTGTTTGCAGAGCGTTCTCGAGAAAAGTAAAATTCCGGCTTCTCCGAACGGTCGGCTGCATTTCAGGATGCCCGATCAGGATTTATTCATACCAATCCATGAAATTCTTTATATCGAAGCGACCGGTGCGCACCGCATCACCGTCCATACGACGACTGCGATCTACCAGTGCAGCGGCTCCTTGAATGAAACGCTCTCCAAACTCGACCAGAGCTTTTTTCTCTGTCACAAATCCTGCCTGGTAAACACTGCGCATATCCGCACGCTGTATCGCCGCCCCTGCCAGATTGTTCTGGATAACGGCGCGGTCTGCCCCTGTGCACAGAGGCGTTTCTCTCAGCTGCAGCACCTGATGGGAATTGAATAACCTCAGCTTCTGCAGAAAATCTGCCGCAGTCCTTCTGTATACAGCACTGTATACAACGGTCCCAGAAAAATGCCGCCGGCTCCAAACACTTTCACACCTGCATAGACTGACAAAAGCATCAGCACCGGCGGCAGACCGATCTGCGCACCCAACAGGCGCGGTTCCAGAAGCTCCCGTGCTGCAATACACGCGACGTAGGTAACCGAAGCAAATGCCGCACCCTGAGGATTTTCATTCAAAAGCTGCCAAATTGCAGTCGGAATCAGTACAATGCCGGTTCCGATCATCGGCAATGCGTCCAAAATCCCTGCCAATAATCCAATCCACAGACCATTTCTGACTTTTCCAATCCAAAGCCCCAAAACTGTAATTCCTGATATGATCACCAGAATTTTCAGCTGCGCCCTGCAGTAACCGCCTGTCATCCGTAAGATTCTGTCAATATTTTCCCAGATCTCGCTCTTTTTCATCCATTCCGAAAAACGCGCATAATCCCTGCACAGCCAGAACGCCGCGATCATCCCGATCCCCCAGAACGCTCCTGTCCGCAGCGCAAAGCTGCAGGATTTCGCCGTCCAGTCCGCAGCCTTTGGCAAAATCTCCCGACCGACAGTTTTCGCCATTTCGTCTCCCTTATCCTGAAAAAACGTTCGAATTTCTCCCTGTTCCCTCCCGAGAAGCTCTTCCGCCCTGCAACAGCCATTTTCAAACGCTATATTCACCTGATCTTTGATCGCTCCTGACTCACTTCCGATTTTACCGCCCATGCAGTTCCCTTTGACAGCAGAAAAAGAATCCAGCCGCAAGGATTCCGGTCAAAAGCAGCAAAAAATCCTGCCATCAGGATGTCTTTGCGAATCCGCAGCCTTTTCTCTGCCCGGCAAAGCTGCGGATATAAAATTCGGACAATGAAAAAAGCAAACACAAACGGTGCAACAAGCGGCAGCAAATATCGAAGCACTGCGTATAACCCGCCTGCAAGCCCTGCAGCATAGAGCACTTTTTGCCTGCAAGACCGGGCATTCTCTCTATTTTCCTCTGCATCCGCAGCGCTATCCTTCTTCTCCAAACAGCTGTTTTTTTCAAAAAAATTACCCATACCATTCTCCGTTCCGCAGATGTTTTCCCATCTCCATTGAGACTTAGTATGAGTAATTTCGACATTATTATGATATCAGGATCAGGATTCAAAAAGCGATTCGTGATATTGGGTATTCCTTTCTACTATTTTTCTGCCGCTTTCCGCACCAGATTTTCTGACATAGCGATCAGCAGAAACAGAAACGGAATGCAGCAAACCTGCTGATAACAGAAAAAGTTGTGCGCACCGTAAACGAGTACCGCCAGCAGCCCCATCAACGCCATTGGTTCTTTTTCCCTGTTTTTCCAGAAGCGACACACCGCAGCAGCCAGAAATCCGACAAACGCTGCAAATCCGATCCCGCCGGTACAGAACAGCTGGTTTAAAAATTCATTATGCGCATTCGTCAACGTCTGATTCTGCCCGAAATAATGATGCAGTCTGCCCGCAAGATCTGTGTCTGCATAGCAGTAAACCGAATAACAGTCCGGTCCAACGCCCGTAAGCTTTCTCCACAACGGCAGCTTTGCAAACGTTTCCGCCGTGATGCTCCAGGAAAAGCCGCGGGAATTTCCCCAATATTCATCAAATAAAAGATACTGGCCCGTACTGGAAACCCCGAACCATTTCTGCAGCAGACCGGTTGTATTCGCCCAAATCGTCACCACAAAAAGAAGCATCAGACCGACCACGCCGATCACTGCAATCTTTCGCAAAGTCCGCCCACAGCGGATAATTTCTGCAGCTTCATGCTTTTGCCGGTACAACAGCAGCACAATGTATCCCATGCACACGATCAGAAAAAATACCCATGTCGCCGTACTTTTTGATAAAAATTTCGAAAGGCTGCCGAGCTGTTTTGCTTTCTCAGGGAATAACTCCTGCAAAATTCCGATCAATTTAAAGCTTCCAAACATCAACAGCAGCGTTTCCAGAAACCGTTCCATCCGATCGAAGCTGTCGCAGCCTGCAAGAAACAATCCCAGAAGCAAAAACACCATCGCAGCAAACGCACTGTCGCTGTTCTGAGTCACAACCGTTCCAAAGCCCAGCATGCAGTACAGCCCTGCTGCCATGCGGATTCTATTGTCTTTTGCAATAAAAACACCGCAGCTCCAGCTGTCAGCGCCACGCAGACATATCCGGAATACCAGGACGCCTGCCCGATGGTCGAAAGAAACAACAGCTGCCACGACTCATCCAGGCCCTGATACATTCCGAGGGGATCGATCGAAAACCGGTGCAGGATCCCCAGCAAAAACACGCCGCCGGACGCCAGCATATGTACTGCCAGCAGCCCTTTCCACCAGATCAGATACCTCGATACCAGAAAATACATCAGCACAAGAAGTACCTGCGTCCGCAGCCCCATCGACCAGCCATCTGTGCCAGTCCATGCCGCCGCACGGTCAACACTAAATAGCCACGAAACGAAAATCGCTGCAAGGTAACACAGCATGGCAATATCTAAATTGCTGAGAGAACGAGCGGCTGGGTGTGCCTGTGCCTGCACACCTGTCTGCGTCTTTGCGTCTGACTCCGGCTTGTGCATCCGCAAAAACACCTTCGCTGCGCAGTCTTTTCCCCAGCTTCCAGCCGCCAGCACGCCTGCAGGAATCAGGCACACCAGACTGACTGTCAGGAAAAACGAAAACTTCCGCACGCCCATCTGGGAATAGTGATCCTTCATAGAATAAGGAAAAACCACTGTCATCAGAAAAATCCACAGGGCGGTCAGCCACGAAACCGCAGATTTGCTTTCAAAGTGTAAGTTTGTCCGTAAGCTCATAACATACTCTTTTCCCGCTTGTCGGATGACAAAACGCAAGTTTTACTGCCTGCAGACGGATTGTCCGAATCCCGAGCTGCATGGATACCTCCCGACTCTCTTCGCTGCCGTAGCGCTGATCGCCAAGAAGCGGCATCCCCGCATGCGCCATCTGCACCCGGATCTGATGGAATCTTCCCGTTTCCAGCTCCACTTCCAAAAGTGCCCGGTTTCCCTGACATGCCAGACATTTCCAGGATAAAACCGCCTTTTTCGCACCGTTCTGCGAAGCATCGCAGACGCGAGCAATAGAAGCTTCCTTTACCAACCAGTCTGTCAGTGTTCCGCGTTTTCCGGTCAGGTCTTCTTTCGTATACACGACTGCGTAATAGATTTTGTTCATCTGATGCTGCGCAGTCTGGGTGCTTAACGCACCTGCGGCTTTTTTATTTTTGGCAAAAACCAAAAGACCGGAAACCGGCTGGTCGAGCCGGTGCACGACACCCAGATAGACCGACTGCGGCTTGCGCACTCCGACGGACGTCGTTGCCGATGCCGGCTGTCGGGTGCCGCCAAACGCCGAGATTTCCGCAGATTTGCCGGGCGCGCCCGCCGACTGCTTCCCCGTCAGGTAGTTTTTCAGCTCACTGACCATATCCGGCTCGGAAATCCGGGCGCTTTGAACCGCCAGTCCCGCCGGTTTTTCGCAAACCAGAATATCTTTATCTTCGTATATAATTTTTACTGCCACGTTCCCCTCATTTCCGGATATGCTTCAGACCTTGAAGCGATATCCAACACCCCAGATTGTTTCGATATACTGCGGATTGGCGGTGTCCACTTCGATTTTTTCACGGATTTTTTTGATATGGACGGTTACGGTCGCAATGTCGCCGATCGATTCCATATCCCAGATTTCCCGAAACAGCTCTTCTTTGGTAAAAACATGGTTCGGGTTCTCTGCAAGGAAGGTCAGCAGGTCGAATTCCTTTGTCGTAAATGCTTTCTCTTCGCCGTTAATCCATACACGCCTTGCCGTTTTGTCGATTTTCAGGCCACGGATTTCTATAATATCGTTTGTTTTCTGATGGCTGCTCGTCAGCCTTTCATACCGCGCCATATGCGCCTTGACGCGCGCTACCAGCTCGCTCGGAGAAAACGGTTTCGTCATATAGTCGTCTGCGCCCAGACCCAGGCCCCGAATTTTGTCGATGTCATCCTTTTTCGCACTCACCATCAGGATCGGGACATTTTTCTCCTCCCGGATCCTGCGGCATACCTCAAACCCATCAATGCCGGGCAGCATCAGATCCAGCACGATCAGGTCAAAATCCTCTTTCAGTGCGCGCGTAAGTCCTTTGTCACCCGCATATTCGATCTGTACATCAAATCCGCTCAGCTCCAGATAATCCTTTTCCAGATCTGCAATTGCCACTTCATCTTCGATAATTAAAATTTTACTCATCTGCTTCCGCCTCCCTGTATTTTCTAATCACAAAATGCAGACATGTTCCTTCGCCCTCTTTGCTGGTCGCCCAGATGTATCCGCCATGATCCTCGATGATCTTTTTCACAATGGACAGCCCGATTCCGCTTCCGCCTTTCATGGAGTTGCGGGACGCGTCCGTCCGGTAAAACCGCTCAAATATATTGCCGAGGTCTTTTGCCGCGATTCCCTTGCCGTTGTCCTCGATTTCTACCCGGATGGAATCCACCTCATCCAGCAGGCGAATATCAATCACGCCTTTCTCTTTGTCCATATATTTGATGCTGTTTCCGATAATATTGTTGATTACCTTCTTCAGCTGTTCCGGATCCGCAATAATCCGGGTATCGGGATCCACCAGATTGGAATAATTCAGCTGGATATTTTTCGATTCCAGATCCAGCCCGACGTCCTCTACGCAGTCTGCGAAAAATTCTGCAACGTTTATCCGGTGGAAATTGTACGGAATACGATTATTATCAATACTGGAATAATAGGTCAGCTCATTGATCAGCCGATCCATGTCGTTCGCTTTTGTGTAAATCGTGCGCAGATATTTGTCCCGACGCTCCGGTGTGTCCGCCACACCGTCGATAATTCCTTCCACATAGCCCTTGATCGCCGTGATCGGAGTTTTTAAATCATGCGTGATATTGCTGATCAGCTCGCGGTTCTGCTTTTCGTTCTGAATCTTTTCCTCTGTGGACTCTTTTAACCGAAGACGCATGTCCTCATAGTTGCGGTACAGCTCGCCAATTTCGTTGTCGTCCTCGGATTCCAGCATATAATCGAAGTTTCCCTCCGCGATTTTCTGCATCGCCAGATTCAGCCGGTTGATCGGAGCAAATACATCCTTATGGATCCACTGGGTCAGCACCATCGCCGTAAGCACCAGAATAAATATGATCGCCAGAAACATATCCAACAGGAACGTCTTGGAAAATATACTAGTGATCCGCGTTACAATAAATGCGCTGCCCTCTGTCCCGTCTGCAAACTGAAAATCAATCTGTTTTACCAGCTTGCGCATATCATTAAAGTAATATGCGGAATCCGTTTCCTCGCTCTCCAGCCCATACGCCGGCAGCCTGGAAAAAAATCTGCTGCGCGGCAGCTGCATTTCCGGCATAGTAAATCTGATCCCCTTTTCGGATGATAATATAGGAAGATTTATCCGTCGCTTCTTCATTTAATTTATCCAGATACGCCTTGTCCTCCAGCCGGTGCGTATTTTCCCGCGCCTGCTCCTGAATCGTATCGAACAGCTCATCCGTCGCCTGACTGAACGCATCGATCGATTCCGACATCATACTGTACGCCCGCATACCTTCGCCGTAGGTCGTCTGGCCTCCCGACCGCATCATGACCGTCCCAATACCCAGAAACGCGCACAGGGACAATAAAACCGGAAGCAGGATGATCGTCAAAAATGTGATTGCAAGCTTTGTCTTAAATTTCATGATCTGACAACTCCCTGTCTTTTGCTGCAGACAGTCTGCATTTCCCGACTGCACTGCATTACTGTTTTCAGTATACCACATCCTTTTTTTCTTTTTATAAAATAGAAAGAATATATTTCTAAAAAATGTATAAATCTAAAAAATGGTGTTGACATTTCCGGATCGGCGACCTATAATAAAGCCATGATAACAATAACAATTATCGTTATCGGATAGGAGATGAAGCAATGCCGGCTTTGAAGTACAGCCGTCAGCGGGAAGCAATCAAGAGCTTCCTTATGACACGCAAAGATCATCCGACCGCAGATGTGGTATATCACTCTCTCCGTGCAGACTTTCCAAACATCAGTCTTGGAACTGTCTACCGGAACCTGACGCTGCTTGCTGACCTCGGTGAGATCGCAAGACTCCGGCTTGGGGACGGTGTGGATCACTTCGATGCCGATACCAGCCGTCATTATCACTTTATCTGCTCGGAATGCGGCAGCGTTCTCGACCTGCACACCGAATTTCCGGATTCCTTCGATTCTCTTCACGGGACATCCGTGGATGGAAACCGGATCGACGGACATGCAGTGTATTTTCAGGGGATCTGCCACTGCTGTTTAAACAAACAGCACAGTTAATTTTTCACAACAAATCAGACAATGAAACCCATTGTCATGAATAAGAAAGGGGATTAAAATTATGAAATTCGTATGTTCTGTATGTGGTTATGTTTATGAAGGTGAAAAGGCTCCGGAAGAATGTCCTATCTGCCATGCTCCCGCTTCCAAATTCGTCGCTCAGTCCGGCGAAATGAACTGGGCTGCTGAGCACGTTGTAGGCGTTGCACAGGGCGCTCCGGAAGATATCATCGCTGACCTGAGAGCAAACTTCGAGGGCGAGTGCTCTGAAGTTGGTATGTACCTGGCTATGGCAAGAGTTGCACACAGAGAAGGCTATCCCGAAATCGGTCTGTACTGGGAAAAGGCAGCTTTCGAAGAAGCTGAGCACGCTGCAAAATTTGCAGAGCTGTTAGGCGAAGTTGTTACCGACTCCACCAAGAAGAATCTGGAAATGAGAGTAGAAGCTGAGAACGGCGCTACCGCTGGTAAGACTGATCTGGCAAAGAGAGCAAAGGCTCTGAACCTGGATGCAATCCATGATACTGTTCATGAGATGGCCCGTGACGAGGCCAGACACGGTAAAGCATTTGAGGGTCTGTTAAAGAGATACTTCGGTTAATGAAAAATCCGGTATTTACCAAGGTTTACAAAAATTCTGAGGTGTGGCATCAAAAGCCACACCTCATTTTTTCAAACTCTTTCTCAATTCGCAAACTTCCTCTGTTTTTCCCCCCTCTGCTATGCTATACTGTGCGTAGACACGAGCCGCGCCTCGGCTCCATATTACCGCACGCCATCCTTTTTTCGCGTGCGTTACAAACGGGAGGGACTTATGAAAATATCGACAGAAATCGCCTCGGCTGCAGCGCTGGTCGGCGAAGAAAAGGCTGTAGAATATACCGCCAAAGCAGGCTTTGACGCATGGGATTTTTCCATGTTCGACATGTGCAAATATGATTGGAGCGCCGGATGCTTTTTACCCAATGACAATCCGCTCGCTTCCGACAATTATCTCGCCTTCGCGCGCAGATTAAAACAGATCGGTCTCGACAACGGCATCCTCTGCAATCAGTCGCATGCGCCGTTCCCGTCCCGCGGACCGATCATCCCTTACTTAAAACGCGCGCTGGAATGCACCGCAGAGGCAGGCGGCAAAATCTGCATCATCCATCCGGACAACTACCTGTCCGCCCAGGAAAACGCGGAAATGTACTTTGATCTGCTGCCGTTTGCAAAAGAATGCGGCGTTAAAATCGCAACCGAAAATATGTGGGGCTGGGACAAGGAAAAGGATCAGTCCTCTTTCGCGGCATGTGCGACCTCTGCAAGCTTTAACGAGCACCTCGACATCGTAAACGACGACTTTTTCGTTGCCTGCCTGGATATCGGACATGCAGAAATGCGCGGTTCCGGAGAAGGTGCAGCCAACATGATCCGCGCACTCGGAAACCGTCTGCAGGCGCTGCATATCCACGATAACGACTGCTGGCACGATTCCCATCAGATCCCGTTTTCCATGTCCATCGACTTCGACGCTGTCGTAAAGGCGCTCAAGGACATCAACTACTCCGGTTACTTTACACTGGAAGCGAGCAGCTACCTCGAAGCATTTACACCGGAAACGACCCAGAAAGGGCTCTGCGACCTCGCGGCATCCGCAAAAAGACTTTCCGATATGTTTGAAGCACTGTAAGGCTCCAGACCCATCCTATAGATTCAGCCGCTCTGCATCGGTTTTTCCGGCAGCAGCGGCTGTTTTTATCTATCCCCAAGCTCCTCTTTCGCCTGGTGCACGCTCTCCACATATTCCTGTCCCGGCGTCTGCATCAGATACTTCGGCGCCAGAAATGCAGCGTCATGGAGCTCTTCAAGCGCAGCCTGCTGCTGCCCCGTCGGCACTGTCGGCGCTACTACCCGCGTCTGCCACACGGACATGCAGCCGGTGTATTCCACCAGCCAGAACAGCGGCTCCATATTTTTTTCCATTCTGCCGTGCAAAGCGCCGGCATCCATCCCGGTCAGTTCAACCAGCCTGCCAATATGCGAAGGCAACGGCTCTTCCACACTGCCGTCCGGCAGAATCAGACATTCCCCGTTATCCTCGTCGTTCTGATGTTTGTGAATAAATTCCAGCGCTGTCATGTCGTCCCCTCTCTCCGGCGTTCTTTCTGCTCCCATCGTAACAAAAGCCTCTCGCTTTTTCAAGCCAAACCCCCAAAAGCCCTTTTTTTAATAATACCGCATATCTCATTTTTTTCTGCACATAATAAAAAAACGGAGGTATAAAGATTGAAAAATAAAATTTTTCAATCGCGAGCTTTGTGTCTGTGCGCACTTGACACAAACTCGACATGCGCAAAAAATGTGCGCAGAAATGAGGGAAATTATGAAAAAACTTTCTTTTGCAAGTCCCATTCTTTTAACCACAATTTTGCTGTTCGCTGCGGCATGCGGCAGAAACACTGCGACCGAAACCGTTCCGCCGCAGACCCAGATCGCTTCGGAATCTGATTTTTCCGAAGGAACTTCGATGAACGGACAGACCGACTCCATCACGCCGGAGAGCAGCGCCACCGATCTTATCGGAAACGCTCCTTCCGAAACGGCGTCCGGCTCCAACTCCAATGGAAACAGCACAGCCAACGGAACTGCCACCGAAACACAGGACGGTCTGATATCCGGCAAAACATCCACCGTAACCGGCATAATTCAGGAAATGAAGGACTTTATGTTCGTCGTCGTTTCCGATGACGGGACACCCACGCATTTTCCTATGATTCCGATAAGCGACCGGACGGGCTCGACCAGGTCAAATCCGGCGACCGCGTGACCGTCACCTATACCGGTATTTTATCCGAAATCGAAAGCTTTACCGGTGAAATTATTTCCATTGAAAAAGTAAAACAGTAATAAAATTTTCACAGCCGCTTCCCTGCTGCCGCATCTGACAGCGCCGGAAAGCGGCTGTGTCCAGGATTTTAATAGATGTTACAATTACAGACTTATTCCATCCCTGCCGTGCCGGATGCAGGACATCGCAGAACCCGTTCCGATACAGAAAATCCGCAGGTTCTGCGTTTCCAAACTTACATTACATATTTCATAGCAGAAATTTTCGTCACTTTTCCGTCAGCTTCCCCGGTGCTGTTTTCTGCTCCCTGTGCAGCTTCTTTTCCAGAAAAAGCCCCGACTCCATCCGACTGCAGCCGCAGGATTCCCTGAAGCTCCTCTGCGCATTCTACCGCACCGCAGTCCTTTAAAAACAGTCTGTCCTTGATCTGCTCTGCCGTCACGTCTTCTACCACTTTGACACAGCCGCAGTCTGCAACAGTCAATTCCTTTGCAGCTTCCAGAAGCTTCTGATCCACTGCAAACTCGCCGATATCCCGAAGCAGCTTTCCTTTGTAGGTCGTCACTTCACCGCTGCTTTCGCAAACCGCATCGAACGCCTCCATCTCGGACTCCGGAATCATAGTTCTTCCGGTCACCTGCAGATATTCCAGCGTCGCTGCGACACCAGGCTGCGCATCTGTCACGTTGCCCGCGATCAGCAGCTTCTTTCCATAACGACGTACCAGCTTCTGATCCAGGCATACATCGCCCTTTACACAGCTGCAGCCCTCTGGAACCAGAATTATTTCTGCCTCCTCATCCAGAAGCAGCGCAGCAGTGTCTAACAGAGACTCTGCTGCGATCGCCTTGCCTGTCAGAATCCGAACATGCTTCTCTGCAAGCTTTTCTACAGCATCTGCATCCAGCAGGTATGCCTTTCTGTCCGTATAATAAGCTGTATTTTCCTGTGCCCGGGCTGCAAACACCTTATCTGCAGTCAGCTCTTTTTCAACAAAAATCGCATCATCCGGATAAACCGTCATCGCCCCGTTGCAGGTCAGCTTCCCAACGAGTGCTTTTTCAATGCTCTTTGGATAGACCGCTTTACCGTTTACAACAATTTTCACGTAGCTTTCCAGTGCTTTTTCTGCGCCCTTTGCAATCTGCAGCTGTCCGCTTATCGTCAAGTAGGTGGGTTCGCCCGCCTGCACCTGGTCTGTGATCTTATAGACACCATTCTGTTCCACCAGTCGGACATTTTCATCTAATTTTTCAACTGCCATTGCATCCAGATTAACCGGATAGCGATGGAAAAGCTCCTGCGTTCTTTCCGTAACAAACACCGTCATTGCGGAAATATTGATTTTTTCATAGGATTGCAGCGTTTCCTCCGAAACCGTTCTCAGATCGCAAATCATCGTATCGATTGACAGTACTTTTTTTTCTTCCATTTTCGTTTCCCCTTTTCATCGTTTGATTTCCGGATAATATTTCTGCAGCCTTCTGCGCGCATTTAACATTCTGCTGCGAACGGTCGCTGCCGGGATTCCGAACATTTCTCCAAGCTCTGCTGCTGTGTAATCTTCAAAATACCGAAGCCAGAACATCGCTCTGTCCTGCGGCTCCAAAATTTCGCACAGCTGCATTACCATCGGCTTTGTCAGGTCGTCGTTCTGAAAGGCTTCTCCCTCCCAGGGCGGCTCTGCCTGTGCCCTTCTGGCACGGTCAATGCAGATATTTTTTGCCGTCCGATACAGCCAGGCCCGGCGCTGAGATTCTTCCAGCATGTCCAGCTGACTGCCATGTTCCATCCCTCTGACAAAGGTTTCCTGCACGATATCCTCCGCCGCAGCCTGATCTTCGGTATATTTTCGTATATAACGCACCAGTTCCGGCGCATAGCGCCTGTATAATCCCGCTATCATTTATCCAGTTTGTTCCTTTCCTTGACCGGAACGTCTTCCGGCATCCTGTACAGGAGCAGCTTTGTAATTCTGCTTTCATTAGGAAAACGAATGGCAGGGGCAAAGTGTTGTAAAAAATTTACACAACCAGGTTGCGTCCCTCTCCGCTGATAAATGCCGCGATATTTTTACAGGTCTCCTCCACGCAGCGTTCCCGCGCTTCGATGCTCGCCCAGGCCATATGCGGCGTCAGCTGCAGCTTTCCGGTTTCTTTCAGCGTCGCCAGGGGGTTATCTGCAAGGATCGGCTCCTTTTCAAACACATCCGTGCCTGCTCCTCTGATCTCTCCGTTTACCAACGCCTCATACAGCGCATCCGTATCCACAACCGCACCCCGCGCCACATTGATCAACACTGCGCTCTTTTTCATTTTGGAAAAGGCATCCGCATTCATCAGGTGAAACGTTCTGTCACTCAGCGGACAGTGCAGCGACAAAATATCTGACTGTGCCAGCAGGGTATCCCAATCCACCCGTTCATAGTCCCTGCAGTCGCTGTGTCCTGAGGTTGCAAAAAAAATAACCTTGCAGCCCAGTGCTTCTGCCGCCTTCGCAACCCGTCTCCCGATATTTCCCATTCCGGCGATGCCCCAGGTCTTTCCCTCCAGCTCATACCAGGGTTTAAAATGAGCAAACCGGGGCTGTGATGCATACGCGCCGGATTTTACGTAGTTATCATAATACGGCAGGTTTTCCAGCACAGAAAGCGCCAGGGCAACTGTATGCTGCGCAACTGCAGCCGTCGAATAATTCCGCGCGTTTGCCACATGGATGCCTCTGTTTTTACAATATTCAATATCTACGTTATCATAGCCGGTGGAAAGCTGACAGATCATCTTCACCTGCTTTGCATCCTTCATTGTGGATTCATTCATCGGACTTTTGTTTGCCACAACGATATTTGCGTCCGCGATCCGTTCCGCCACCAGCTCATCCGGTGTGCTATTGTAAAAATCCACCTCGCCAAACTGCTTTATCGCTTCGACGGAGACATCCTCACCGACACTGCTTCTGTCTAATACTACAATCTTCATGTGTTCCTCTCATTTCTGCGGCTCGTTCCTCCGACCGCCGGGGTTCTTTTTCATCCGGCGCACTCGCGCCGGATGCTGTTTTCCTATAAGGGTAGCAAAAAATACACCGCACTTCAAGCCAAAAACTCCTGCAAAAGCTCCGTCAGCTCGGACTCAGCTGCCCTGGGCTCCTGCATTCTGCGGACAGCAGCGGTTTGCTCCACGCTCTCGACCTCTCTACGCACCTCCCGCTCCTGCTCATCCAGATAGTCGTTATCCCGCTTTACCTGCGCCAGCCGCTCCGACATACGGTTTTCCAGAAAATCTGCCAGCGTGATTTTCAGTTCCTCTGCCGTCGACGCCGTATCGATCATCCCAATCACCGCAAAATACAGATACAGACTCAAAAACGCCTGCAGATAAAACCAGATCACATTCCCAAGCGTCTGTCCGCCCATCAGCCCCATGCAGGCTCCGATTCCGTCTGCAAAAACAGACAGAAGCAAAAGCTGCCCGCCAAGTCTGTCCCAGAACCGCAGGCTGAACCGTCCGAATTTCAACTGTCGCAGAAATTTCTCCACATAAACCGATGTATTCATCCTGCCGCCGTTTAATTCGCACAGGCTGCTGTATTTCAACACGCATTGCCGCAAAATTGTGTTCGGTGAAACAGAAAGATTCGCCGTTTCCCCAAGCAGCCGTTTCAGCCGCATACCCGGAAAAAATCTGCATAAAATACTAAAAAACAAAAGCGCCGCTGCTGTTCCCATCAAAAGATATCTTGTCATGCTTTCCTCCATCCTGCTTTCCTGCGTCCTGATGCCGCGCAGGTTCCGCTTTTTCTTTAGTATAAGGCCCCTGGATTCCCGGCTGCAATCCTCGCAGGCGCACAATCGATTTCCAATTTCCGCCTTTCTTTTTCACAGGAAAACTGCTATAATCCCTATCGGAACAAGAAAATCGAATTTTCGACGGCAAAACAAGGAGGATTCTATGACCTACAAGACAAAAGGTACCTGCTCTACCATGATCGATATCGAGATGGAACCGGATCAGCATACAATCAAATCTGTCGCTTTTACCGGCGGCTGCAACGGCAACTTAAAAGGCATTTCCAGCCTGGTAGTCGGCATGAAAGCCGAGGACGCAATCGCACGTTTAAAGGGCATTAAATGCGGCTTCAAGCCCACGTCATGTCCTGATCAGCTCGCCCGCGCGCTGGAAGAAATCGTGCAGGCGCAGTAATTTTTACGACAGAAAGTAATTTTGAGGAGATCCCATCATGAGTAAAAAAATCGTACTTACCGGTGGCGGAACAGCCGGTCATATTACCCCGAATATTGCCCTTCTTCCCGAACTCGAAAAAGCCGGCTACGAGGTATTTTATATCGGTTCCTATGACGGAATGGAAAAACGCCTGATGGCAGATTACCACATTCCTTATTACGGCATCGCTACCGGCAAATTCCGGCGGTATTTTGACCTGAAAAACTTCTCAGATCCGTTCCGCGTACTCAAGGGATTTTCCGAAGCCCGTAAAATTTTAAAAGAGCTGCAGCCGGACGTTGTTTTTTCCAAAGGCGGATTCGTATCTGTCCCGGTTGTGCGCGCTGCCGCTTCCCTGAAAATTCCATGCGTTATCCATGAATCCGATATGACACCCGGTCTTGCCAACAAGCTCTGTATCCCGGTTGCCCGAAAGGTCTGCTGCAACTTCCCGGAAACCTTAAAATCGCTTCCGGCTGAAAAGAGTATCCTCACCGGCTCTCCGATCCGTGAAGAACTGCTGCACGGAAATAAAGAAGCAGCAAGGAAGCTCTGCGGTTTTCATTCCGACAAGCCGGTTCTGATGATCATCGGCGGCTCCCTTGGCTCTGCGGTCATCAATCAGTCCGTCCGTGAAGCGCTTCCAAAGCTTCTGGATGATTTCCAGATCGTGCACATCTGCGGCAAGGATAAAATTGACAACCTGTTATTAAAAACACCCGGCTACAAGCAGTTCGAATATGTAAAAGACGATTTAAAGGACATCTTCGCCATGGCGGACATCGTCGTTTCCCGCGCAGGTGCAAATGCAATCTGTGAGCTGCTCGCCCTCAAAAAGCCCAATCTGCTGATTCCGCTTTCTGCAGGTGCAAGCCGCGGCGACCAAATTTTAAACGCACGCTCCTTTGAGGCACAGGGCTTCTCCATGGTGATCGACGAAGACTACCTGTCACCCGGTCTTCTGATAGAAAAAGTGCATGCACTGTACTGCTCCAGACAGACCTATATTGACGCGATGGAAAAAAGCCGCCAGACCAATGCAATTCCTTCTATTCTTGAAATTTTAAACGAGATAACGGACTGAACATGAATAAAAAGCGCTGTGCAAATGAACGATTCGGCAGGGAACAGCCTTTCCTTTTAGGAACGGCAGTTTCCAGACTCCGGATACATCAAATGCACAGCGCTTTTTCCTGATATTTGCGAGGATGAACGTGCGTCTGTCTTATCCAAGAATTTCTTCTTTTACAGCTGCCAGCTCTTCTGCGGTCGGGCTGGTCTGCTTCCAGTTGATCGTCTGTCCGTCATTTTCATATCTGGGAATCAGGTGGATATGGAAATGAGGAACAGTCTGTCCTGCTGTCGCACCATTATTCTGAACGAGGTTAAAACCATCGCAGTGCAGCTTCTCCGTCATCTGACCTGCCATCTTTTCGCCAGGGAAAATGCTTTCTGGCACCAGTCATCCGGCAGCTCATAAAGATTTCCAAAATGCTCCTTCGGCATCACGAGGGCATGTCCCTTTGTCGCAGGTCCAAGATCCAGGATCACGCGGAAGCTGTCGTCTTCATACAACGTATTGGACGGAATCTCTCCGTTTGCAATTTTACAGAAAATACAATCATCTTTTTTCATGTGAAAATCCCTTCTTTCTAAATACCGGCGGTATAATGCTTAATAAAAATCCAAGAAGAAAACCGCTCAACAGTCCGCCTACATGCGCCGCATTGTTCACATACGCACTGCCAAACCCTGCATACAGAGACAGGACAACGGCGAATACCGCTCTTTTCAGGGAAATTCCCGCAGCCGCTCCTTTTTGACAATTACCAGAAAAAGCAACGCACCCGTCAGCCCGAAAACCGCTCCGCTGGCTCCGATCGATTCATAAAAGCTTCCAGTTGAAAGCTCATATGCCGCAGAAAGCAGATTTCCGAAAATCGCAGAGCCAAAATACAGGATCAGAAAGCGCACCTTTCCAAGGCATCTTTCCACCACATCGCCGCAGCAGTAGAGCAGCAGCATGTTGTTGAGCAGATGCTCGACGTCGGCATGCAGAAATGCAGCCGTAATCAGTCGGTAAAACCCGCTGTGCTCATAGAGAAGATACACCACGCTGAAGCAGCCCTCCGATTCCATCCATTCTCCTGCTTTGGGCAGGATCAGTCCGATCAGAAAAAGAATGACATTCAACGCTACCAACACCACTGTACAATAAGGGATTTGGTTCTTTGCTCTACCAGCTTCCATCCCGTTGTTTTCCATCGTTTCCCGGTATGCCATAGCCGTTTTCCTCCTGAAATGAGGGTATCACTTACCTGTCCTGGTGTCAACGCTGTTCCTGCACTCTTTCATACCGAAAGCGCTCTCTTCCAAAGCATACCATATCCCCCTCCTGTAACTGCACGCTTTCGTTCGGAGAAAGCTTATGTCCATTGACACTCGTTCCATTTCTGGAATTCAGGTCGCGCACACTGATTCTTCCTCCGTATCCCTCCAGCCGTGCATGGATTCTGCTGACCGATCGGTCTGACAGCACGACGGAAACTCTTCCTTTCAGCTTTCCGATCGTAAGCGGAAGTCCCTTTAGCACAAGACGCTGCTCTTTCCCCTGCGCATTCAGGCAGTACAGCCCATCGTACTGCTCTGTCATGCTGTCCAGATCGGCAAAATAGACCGTCTCCTGACTGCCATTTTCATACAGCTGCTGCTCATAACTGTCCCATACCATCTGATCCATCCTGCTGACCGACACTTCCTCGCATTCCTCCCCGACAGACTTGCTCTTCCGAAATCCTGAAAACAACCGCTTCCACCAAGGTTTGTGCGCTGCTTTCTGTTCATCCCCCTCTGTCATGATATCTGAGGCGTATTCAGCGTCTTGATAAGAAACGCCTGTCAAAGCACCTCGCTGCCCTACAGCTCCCGACTCTGACGTACTTTCACTTTTTCGCAGCTCTACAGGCCATTCGCCATCCGGCAGCGTTATGCGCGCCCCAACGGTACTCCTGCAGCTCCAATCTCCCGAATCTCCCTCTCTGCCGTTTCGTCCACCGCTTTCCGTGTACGCCCCTGGCACACACCAACTGTGCTCCTTTCCCCGCCCGGTCCGCTTCAAATCCGCCATCTCTTTCTCCAGAAACGGCAGAAAAGAGGACAGCACAAAGTAATCCGCCTTGGAAAGCTTATAGAATTCATACGCAAGGTTTACTGCCTGCTCCTGTCCATGATCGATATGCTCCAGAAAGAAATCCGCCAGCTCTACATACTGTTTTCCAGTCTGTAGTCCGCCTGGATAAAAAGCAAAATAAAGCTCTCCTGTCTCCACATCCGCAAAAATTACCTCTTTCTCCAGAAGAACCCCAGACTCATCCAACATGTACTCCCCCAGCTGTGCCTGTACCGCTGCTGTATCCCGGATAATCCGTTCCAGGTCTGCCGCCTTCATCCTCCGACTTTCATACAGCCGTGCAAGCGGCTGGCGGGAAGTAATGTCATAGTATAAAAGCTCTTCCCCATCCAGATACCGCAGACTGCACGGAAGCAGCCCTCCAATTCGGTTGTGCTGCATAATCCGGTAATCATACCGCTCCGCCATATCCTTGTCCTGGCAGGGTAATACCATATAGCTATGGTTCAATTCCCGTTTATAGATCACGTTTTCCGCAATCCGATCCTGTCCACTTTTTCGCTCCATCTGCTTATTCATCCCCCAGTTCCTTTCCTCTTCTGATTCCTCTGATATAAGCCGCCGCATTCCTGACATACGCAGTCTGCTTTACCTTCAGCCGTCCTCTGTCGCCAACAGCCGCCAACCGTGCAAGCGGCGTTTCCCGTTCCAAAGTCACTTCAACCCGAAGCATTCCGGCTTTGATCTGCCTTTCTTCTTTTCCAAAAGACAGAACCTCCCCCTCCAACAGCTGATTTAACTGCCCATCCGCATAACCGGCGTCCGGGCGTTCCTGTGCCGCACTCCGAAAAGCCGCTGTATATGCCGCCTGCATCAGAAAACAGCCCTGATACAGATAACTGCAAAGTCCGATCAAAAGCACAATGAAAATCGAGGCAAGCGGAAGAAGCACCGCCGCTTCTACGACCACATAACCGTCTGATTCTTTTTTTTTCTGATATTGGTTTTTTCCCATAATTTTCTCATCTTTACGTCTGCAACAGCTGCGTAATCACCGTCGCAGCAAACAAAAACGGGGCAAACGGCAGCCTACTGTTCTGATGAAGCACACCGATCCCCATTCCGCAGCCAGCTACAACACCAATCAGCAGACAGCCCATGCACAAAATTGAAACGCATGCTTTCCACCCCAGCAGCAACCCGAATACCAGCAGCATTCCCGCGTCTCCGCTCCCGACCTTTCCGGCAGTCAGGATTACAACGCTTTCCAGACATACCGCCGGAAGAATTGCTGCAAGCATTTCCCAAGCACTCTCCGTTCCCTGCCAGATACGAATCCCGGACAGAATACATCCTGCGGCCGCGCCAGCCAAAAGCACCGACAATGTAATCTTCCGCCTTTTTTACAGTCCGTTACCGAACAACACACCCCAAATAAAACCGCCAATCCTGTTTCCATATTTTTCTCTCTGTCATCCGCACCGTGGACAGGCATGTCTGCCCATCTCCAGCGCCTGCATCAGCGTGACGCTTTCAATCGTCCGTCTGAGCCCGCTGCAGCTTACTGTATTATGATATCTGCTTCCTCCGTCCGTCACATAAATCAGCCGATTTTCTAACCGTCCCCTGCCAACACATACGCTGCATGGTGTATAATCTGCTGTTATTTCCTCCCGGTCTGCAAGGCGGATGGACGGATTCAAATAGAGACAGCTCCGTTCCCGGTGATAGGCTTCTCCTGATTTTGTAATATAAACCAGCTCTTCTTCCTGCCGTTCCCAGTCTTCTCCCGTTCCGTCCCCGCTGTAGCCAATCCATTTGTGCATCACGCACCCGTTTACGACATAGCTGCTCCGAAAAGCGGCTGTCCCAAATGGCGCAGAGACCGGCGTCAGCCGCATCAGCCGTACATCCGGTTCTCCATCCTCCTGCCCATAGGCATACAGCGCAAGCTGACGAGCCGTCTGATGCAGCTGCGCTTCTTTTGAGGAATACGTCCAAAATACCAGAAACAGCGATAAAAGATTGGCAACTGCAAACAGGAAAACCGGCAGTACAACTGCTGCCTCCACCGTCATGCCAGCCGGAAGCGCCCGGCGAGATGCCTTTTTTCGCCCCGGACAGATCCACCTGCGTATCCATCCGGCAATTCGGTCTTTGGGCTTCCGGGAATTGAGAGCATGTTGTCCGTATTTTATACTGCTGTCCTGGAGAGAAAACAGCAGCGCATTCGATAATAGGTTTCTCCAAAAAGGCATCCGGCCCGACCCTCCCCTCTTAATCGCTTATTCATACTCGTACCGCCTTGTGATTTCATAGCTTCCGGTATAGCCGCTGACTACCCGGATACATGCCTGCATCCCGTCGATCAGCCCATCCAGCCGAAAATTGCTGTTTCCCGGCGTCTGCCGGATATCGCTCTCCATCACATCCATCAGTCCTGCAATCGCCTTTTTTGCACCATGACATACCAGCAGCGCGCCGAGATAATCCTGATAGCTCATCCCGTCCGCAGACGAACGATAGGAATCCAGATGGCTTCTGTAGGTCAACAGCTGAGAAAACGGCGTATTCCAGCTTCCCTCGCTTTTGACAAGCGGAATCTTATCCCCCCGCAGCAAAATTCGGACATCCTTGACACTTTCCGCGTATGCCCAGGCAAATAAAATCACGGTCGCTGCAAGATCTTTTATCTCAGGCAAGCCAAGCAGTATGGCAATAACGCCCGCTGCGGTTTCCGCCTCCGCTTTTAAGCTGCTTCCAAATAGAAAGGCTGCGTTCACAGCTTCCCGAAGCAACAAAATCTCCTGCAGCGTCTTTTTCAGATTTTCCCGATCCTGCGTCTGCTGCTGCAAAATATATTCCACCTCGTAAGCGAGCGCGCTGTTTTCTTTCTCCTGCCCGAAGCTGCCGCATTTTTTCAGGATATAAGCATACAAAAGCCCCTGATCGACCAGGCTGTTTGCAGCTTCCTTTCCATCCGACAAACCGGTTCCACTGTTTAAATGCCGCACAGACGGTCTGCCCGCCCCGGAAAGACACGCACTGGAAAGCTGCATTCCCTGCGTCGCTGCTCCCAGAATTCCCTCGCTGCGCGTCGCCCGCACCGCATCCGACGGTGTTTCCGGAATTTCTCCATCCCAGTCTTTATCCTGAAGCTTTTTCCGGCGAAAAATCTCTTCTTTCAGCGATTCCTCGGCAGCATCCCACTCTGCTTCCAGATCACGTCCCTGCAAATCTTCCAGCTGGTTTCCCTGCTCCAGCAACGTTTCCGCCAAAGAAAGCCCGGAAATATCCTTCATATACTGGACGATATGATACTGCAGCACCGTCCCGCCATCGTCAGTTGCAACGCCCGCCTGCAAAAGCTCCACAGCTTCTGTCGAAAGCCCCAGCAGGTCTTTTGCCCCTGCTGTTGGAAATTCCTCCTGTGGACGCAGATTCCGCTCCATATAACGGAAAATATGTTCTTCCGTCCGATGATAGGATGGATCGCCGGTCTGATACGCCGTATCGATAAAAAACAGGTCATACTGATCCAACATTTCCCGATGATATTCCGCCAGCGCAGAATCCAACGCCATATCCGCACAGCACTCTATATACATTCGAATCGTGGAGATTCTGACCGCCGTCAGGACGGCCAGAATCAGCGAAAGCAAAATGCCCATAACAAGTGCAAGATACACCGTCATATAGCCAGGCGTACTCTGCTTTTTCTCGCTCCAGGGCTTATCTGCACAGGATACAGCACGATACACGTCTGCGTACTTTTCTGCTTCCTGCCTCATATCTTCCCTGCCTGGGACGTGATTTTGCCGAAAATATTCGTCACAAGCTCGGTAATTCTGTCTTTGAAAATCAGCACAAGTCCAGTTGCGACTAAAATCAATAACACGACTTCCACAGTTCCGACTCCATCTTCATTTCTGAGCACCTCATACACTCTTCTCTGCAGCTTCCATGCTCCATTCACTGTACGGTTTTTCCAATACATCAGCATATTTGTTCCTCCTCGTCTTCCTGTCATTTATCGTTTCTTACTGCGCGTTCGATGCAACATTTCCCAGGCCCCGTCACAGTCCTCCGAAGGAGAGCCACGCCGGTACCAGAATCAGAATCATCACCACACTCAGCATCAGCAGCATCGGAAATAACAATTTTGTCTGCGCTTCCTCTGCTTTTCTCCGCGCGGCAGCTTTCTGTTCCTCGAACGCATTCTCTGCCTCCTGTCCGAGTGCAGTGATCAGTTCGCCTGTTCCCCTGCGGATGTTCTGGGTCAGCAATGCCGCGCACTTTTTATATTGCGGCAGACGGGTGCGTTTTCCAAAACGTTCCAGTGCTTCGGTCTGCGTCATTCCGCTTTCCATTTCCCGAAATGTCCGGCGCACCTCTTCGTAAACAACACCATTCTTTTCTTTGGAAAGTCTCGCAAAAATCTGTCGGATCGGCATTCCAGTCTGCGCAAGCAGCGTCAACCGCGCTAAAAAGGACGGATAGGCCAATGCAAGCTCTTCCTGCCTCGCTTCCCCTTCTTTTTCCAAATCGTGATCATATGCAAACGAAATCAAACCTGTCCCTGCTATCGTCAGACATAAAATCCACAGCCCATATGGTTCCTGATGCAGCCGCCATTTTACAGGCTGCTCTTCCAGTGTTTCCGGCAGCGCTGCCGACGCTTGCTGCAGACTGCGCTCTGCTTCCAGCTGCCGTCCTGTTTCGCGCATCAGTCGATCTGCCAGACTGTCTCCCTTTGGCACAATCCGCACTGCAAAGGAACATTCCCGCTCCTGCTCAACACACTGCAGTCGGACGCTCAGCACTGCCAGCTCTCCGCCTTCCTCCACCCACTGTTTCCGAATCTGTCCGGAAGCATCCATCAGGTCATAGCAGTCACTCTGCCAGCTTCCCGTCACCAGCCCGTCGCAGAATCTCTCCGGCAAGTCCAGATCGTCTTCCACGCTGTCCGGGTTTGGAATTGCCGCTGCCCAGCGCTCCAGCTCTACCTGTGCCTGATCCAGAAGCGCTGATGCCTCTTCTTCTGACAGCTCCTGCTCCGGCACCGATACCGAAATCTTCCGCAGCTTTTCGTCTCCGACCTCAGCATCCAGTACATACGTCCGGTCTCCTTCCCCGCTGTCCGGGCGAAGCAGTTCTGTCAATGGCTCTAACCCTCCTGTCGTCAAAAAAATCTGACAAAGCAGTGCCATCGCCAGTCCGGCGGACAGGATCGCCAGCAGACGCTCTGTTTTTTGAACCTGAAATTCCCGATATTTGAGAGCGCCTGTTTCCCGCCCCCAGATCCGGCACAAAATTTCCTGTCCCTGCCTGTTTCCCGTTTTCCTGCCGCCTCGGTTTCGTTCCATTTTTTCTGCAACACTACCAGCCGCAGCGCACACGAATGAAACAGTCCAACCTTTTTTCCTTTTTTTCTGTTTCCACATGTCCTCTATCACGCCCGAATATCCATAATCTTCTCCGCCAGCACGCACGACGCCAGATACAGCCCGAGGCAGACCGTCATAATCGCGATTCCTGCCGGGTTATGGTACAGTCCGTCAAAGAATCCCTTCGACGACACCTGCATATAGCCGTAGAGTAAAAACGGAATCAGCATCATCACCTTCTGCTCATATTTTCTCGATGCCAGCATCGTCGCAATATCCCGCTGCGTTTCCATCCGCTGTCCCGTCAGGTCTGCCGTTCTCTGAATCATCTCCTTTAAGTTGCCGCCCAGATGCCGCGCTGTTGCAAACACCTCTGTAAAATCCCGGATTTCTTCGATGCCGCTGCGCCTGCCAAAATCCAGAAGCATCTGCTCCAGCGCCACCCGGTTTGTCAGTCCCTTGCGAATCAGTGCAAGCTCCTGTCCCATCTCGCTATTTTGTCCGTAAAGGACGCCGATTTCGCGTTCCACATCCAGGAATGCATTTTCTATGGAGCTCCCTGCCTGGATACCTGCCGTTACCATCAGGATAGTATCCTTAAATTGCAGAGAGAGTCTTTCCTTTCTTTTTTGAATTCTGTTCTTTTTGTCGCGTCCGTATAAAACCTTCCATACTGCCGGAAACGCCAGCATTCCAAGCCATGACCGGTAGAACATCCCTGTAAAAGCGCCTGTTGCAAAAAATGCTTTGAAAAAAGCAGAGCAAATATTCCTGCCAGGAAAACCGGTATTTGGAATAGTCTGTTTTATTTTCGGCCAAAGCCCGCCGCTTCCAGCTTTTCCACATGATAAAGTTCTCCTTTCTTTTCCAGTTTACCGCTGACCTTTTCCCGCGTACTGTTTTCGTCCTCTTCAAAGGCATACAGCGTCCTGGTCGTAATCTCCCCTTCCGAAAATCCTGTAATTTCTGCGATTTCCAGTACCTTTCTGGTTTTGTCCCGCATCCTTCCAAGATGCACTAAAATATCAATTCCCGATGCGATCTGTCTTCGTATGGCAGACAATGGAATGTCCATTCCCATCAGGAGCATGGTCTCCATCCGAAGCAGCATGTCCCGTGCTGTGTTTCCGTGCCCGGTTGACATACTCCCGGCGTGCCCGGAATTGTAGGCGGTCAGCAGCTCACAGATCTCTGCACCGCGAACTTCCCCGACGATAATCCGATCCGGCCGCATTCTTAAACTGCTGCGGATCAGATCCCGCACGGAAATCGTTTTGCATCCCTCCATGTTGGCGTTTCTGGTTTCGAGGGAAACCAGATTTTGCGCATATTTTAACTGCAGCTCCGCGCTGTCCTCGATCGTCACGATTCGTTCCTCCGGCGGAATCGCCTGCGACAGCGCATTTAAAAACGTCGTCTTTCCGCTCCCCGTACCCCCGCTGATAAAAATGTTGTACCGGCACTTTACCAACAGTTCGAGAAAGCTTTTGCATTCTTCTGTAATCGACCCAAGCGCCACCAGCCTGTCCAGCGTCATTCCCTCTTCCGGAAACCGCCGGATTGTCATCGCAGGACCGTTTAACGCAACCGGAGAAAGCACGACGTTTACCCGTGAACCATCGGAAAGCCTTGCATCCAGAATCGGAGACGCTTCATTGACAACCCGGTTGCAGCCCGCCGCAATCTGCTGAATCACATCCAGCAGCCGTGCAGGACTTTCGAACCGTCCCTGCCACTGCGTAAGCCTGCCGTCCTTTTCGATAAAAATCCGATCCGGTCCATTGACCATGATCTCTGTAATCCGCTTGTCCTCCAGAAGCTCCTGCAGTACATCGAAACCGCGAATTGCCGCAAACAGCTCTCTGCCAAGCTTTCTTCGCTCTGCCACGTCCAGCCTGCCGATGCAGTCGCTTTTGCAGAGCCTTTCATCTATCAGCCGTCGTACCTGCCCGTCCGAAAAATCCTGTCCGCAGTCCAGCTTCTGCAGAATTTCCTGCTTCACCTGCACGCGGAACTGTTCATACACCGCCCTGCTCATCTGCATCCAACACTTTCTTCGTATATTCCGCCAGCTCCCCGGTCAACAGATTTCCGATGTCCTTGGGCAGTTGGCAGAAAAATGGCAATTTTAACTTTTTCGAGCGCTCCCAGACGTCCGAATAATCCGTCCGTTCCAGCGTCTCCCGATACTGAGCAAGCTTCGCGGCGGCAAAGCCGTCCTCCCGTACGATCGTGTAAATCCTCGTACAACGCCGCAGGACATCAAATAATCCCTGCACCCCATCCGACAGATCCAATAGAATGACGTCATATTGCCCGTCATCCAATAAATCCAGCAGACGCCGCCATTCCTCTCTGGCAATTCCGTACAGATCGTACCCGCATGACGCCGGAAGAATGAAATCCATTCCGTTGATGCACTCCGCTGCCTGATACAGTCTGCCTAAAAACTGCTCCTTAGACTCCTGCAAATAGTACAGCAAACTTGCAAACTCTGTGTTATCCGCCTGTTTTCCAAGCATCTCGGTCAGCCCTGCACAGCACTCAAAATTCAGATACAGCACCCTTTTATTTGCCGCCAGAAGCTGTCCCATCGTCAGCGCAAGCGTTGTCTGCAGGCTGCGTCCTACCGGCGTATAAAATCCGTACACGCAAGCCTTCCCTACCGTCTGCAAAAATGGCAATTTCTCTGTTTGCATCGCCGTCTCCGTGACTTTTTTTGCAATCCGGAGCACACTGCTGTACTTGCTCACGCACGGAAGCTCCTGTACCGGGCTGTTTTCTTCCTCCTGCAGCAAAATGACATGCCGTACCCAGTCCTTCATCTCTTCCCGAAAAAGCCCCTGCGCGATCAGCAAAATCTGTACCGGCTTTCGGGCGAGAGAATCCTGTAAACGCTCTGCTCCCGTAAAAGCCAACACCTCAAACGGAAAATCCTCCCGTCTGCTCAGCGCATCCATCAGCCTGCATGCATACGCCTCCTCCGGATCGCAAATCGCCAATGTCCGTCTATTCAATTGTTCGTATTCCTCCTGGTAATTTCCTAAACAATAGAATACACGCTCTGCGAGTATTCTATTGTCATGAATAACAGAATACAGAATTCAGAAAATATAAGAACCGCTAATCAGCGGTATGGACCGGGATCAGATGCCTCTGCATTGATCCCGCCTGATGGTAAGACAAAGTATAGACCGGATTTTCTGTACTGTCCAGCGCAAGATAGTACCTTAAATGTTACTTGTGAAGTTTTGACAAACCTGGTATGCAATCTTTATGTATTTTTACCCCATCAAATACACCCGCACGCCGTACAACAATGCAACACCCGGTAGTCCGAGAAATCCAGACGTCAACGCACTCAGCGCATTGATTCCGACGCACGCATCCAGTCCTTTTTCCTGCAGATATCCGTTTATCAGAAAAATGGCGATCATTCCAAAAACCAGCCGCAGCATAAAATTCAGCGCAAGCTCCGCTCCCTTTTTCATAAGCCCTCCCGCCCGGACTTCGTTGATCTATATATATTCCTGCCTGTCACGCAGATATTCGTATCATACGATGGAAACAACCGCAGATATTTTTTCTCCCTGCCCGGATATTCATTGTTCGGATGTATATTTCTTCCAGTTTTTCTCTATACTGTAACAAACTCCCCTGCCAAAGCTGTCAGAATACCGGGGATTTCGAACGTTACCACTTTATCTTTCCGGGAGGAACACACATGAAAGTTTCTTTTCGCATCGGCGGCAGACCGTCCGCTGAGCTTGCCTCAAAAACGCCAGAAGAAGCCTTGAGAAACAATCTGCAGCTCGCCAAATGGGAGCTGGACAATGCCTATGCCGGGTTCGAATACGCGACCGATCCCGATCTGATCGACTGCTACATTTTTCAGCTCAATGCCGCCATGAAACGTTATCGTTATCTCCTCAATCAGTGGAACGGACTTGATAAAGTCTCTGCAGGAGACGTGTAATTTAGCGCATAAGATCCTTCCATTCCGCTGCAGTGCGATCCGCGCGGAGCGTTTTTATTTTATAGGACGCATTTTCCTATGAAACAATAGAATGCACGCTCTGCGAGCATTCTATTGTCATGAATAAAAAAGGACCTTGGATTCCCCTTGGAACCCTTGGTCCTTTTCTCTCTCTAACAATATCTGCAATGCGTGTATTCTATTGGTTGCGACATCAGAATACCCGCACAACACATTTCTCAGAATGCAAATACCAGTGCGCCATATGCAGGCAGATCAAAGGTGATCCGATACGGCTTGTAGTCGCTGGGCTCTGCAGTTGCTGTATAATCGGTTTTCAGTTCTTCTCCGCTGCCGCCAAAGCGTTTTTCCGCGCTGTTTAACACCAGCTTATATTTCTTCTTTTCCGGTACCCCAACGCAGTAATCCTTACGCTCTACCGGCGTCATATTCAATACAAAAAGCAGTCTCTTTGTCTTTTCTCCACTGGTTTTACGAATAAAGCTGTAAGTGCTGCGATCTGCATCATCCGCATTGATCCACTCAAAACCGTCCCAGCTGTTGTCGATCTCATACATACAGGGATATTTTCGATAAAGCTTTAAAAAGCTCTGCCACGTAATCCTGCAGTCCTTGATTCAGCTCATTTTGCAGCAGGAACCAGTCCAGCTCACGGGCCTCACTCCATTCGCGCTCCTGTCCGAACTCCTGTCCCATGAACAAAAGCTTTTTGCCGGAATGCCCGAGCATATAAGTATAGCCGACGCGCAGGTTTGCGTACTTGTCCACCTTGTAGCCGGGCATTTTATTGACCATCGAGCATTTCAGATGTACGACCTCATCGTGAGACAGAGGTAAAATATAGTCCTCCGCATCGTTATAAGACATCGCAAAGGTCAGCGCATGATGATCATTCTTCCTAAAATAGGGATCCAGCTTCATATATTCACAGAAATCATGCATCCAGCCCATATTCCACTTAAACGTAAATCCAAGGCTGTCACTGCCGATTTTTCCGGTCACGTTTGGCCACGCCGTAGACTCTTCTGCGATCGTCATGATACCCGGATAAGTTCCACGGATTACGGAATTGAAATGCTTGAAAAATTCGATCGCGTCCAGGTTTGTATTGCCGCCGTAACGGTTCTGCACCCATTCTCCATCTTTTCTGCCATAATCCAGATACAGCATAGAGGCAACCGCATCCACGCGCAGTCCGTCGATATGGAACTCCTTAATCCAATACAGGGCATTTGTGATCAGGAAGCCCTTAACCTCGTTCTTGGCATAGTTGAATACTTTTGTTCCCCACTCAGGATGCTCGCCCATTCTGGGATCGGGATATTCAAACAGTGCCTCGCCGTCAAAATCTGCCAGACCGTGGGCGTCCTTCGGAAAATGGGCAGGTACCCAGTCCAAAATGACACCGATCTTATTGCGGTGCAGCTTATTGACCAGATATGCAAAATCCTCCGGTGTTCCATAACGGGAGGTCGGTGCATAATAGCCGGTTACCTGATAGCCCCAGGAGCCGTCAAACGGATGCTCTGCGATTCCCATCAGCTCGATGTGGGTATATTTCAGTTTTTTCAGATATTCTACGATACGATCCGCAAATTCTCTGTAATTATAAAATCCATCCTCCGTTTCCGGATGCTTCATCCAGGAACCGATGTGACACTCATAAATTGCAACCGGCGCTTTTTCCGGATCCTGCGCGCTTCTTTCTTCAATCCACTTGCTGTCCGACCATTTAAAATTGGTAATATCTGTCGTAACAGAAGCAGTTCCCGGACGTACCTCCCCTGGTTTGCAAACGGGTCTGCCTTGTACAACTTTCTGCCGTCCGGCGTGATAATCAGAAATTTGTAAAGCTCTCCCAGACCAACGTCCGGAATAAACGTCTTATAAATTCCGCCGGGTCCCAGCTTTTCCATCTGGTTTGCAGTCTCATTCCAGCTGTTAAACGTTCCAATCACAGAAACGCTGGCTGCGTGTGGTGCCCAGACGGCAAAGCTCATTCCTTTCTTCCCGTCTTCTACAGACTGATGTGCGCCCAGCTTTTTGTAAATATCGTAATGCGTCCCCTGAGCAAACAGATACTGGTCGGCCTCCGAAATGTATACCGTTTCCGGCACTTTCGCCGCTTTTACTGCTTTCGCTGTCTTTGCCTTTGCCATAATAACCCCCTGTTTGGATATATTTGAAACGCTCAGATAAAGTCTTTCTCCCGCAAAATAATCATGTCATCTTCATCGTAGCGTCTCCGAAGCACAATATCTATAAAGTGTCCGATCGTCTTACGGTTTGCATGAGCAATCGCCTCATCCACGATGTCACGCACTTCCCCCACCGTAACGGCATGCGAACTGGTCTGCATATCCTCGATTCTGGTATGCAGGGCGAGCCTGCCGAGCTCGTCGATCGAATACTCCTGTGTATATGCGTACTGACAGCCGTATTTTACCAGCGTTGCGCTGTCCAGCGCCGCGATATCAAACCGCGCGGTAAAGCTTTCCATCAGTCTTCCGTTTTTCTTATATAAACGGTCGATCGCCCGTTTTTCATCCAATACAAATACAATGATGCCGGTATGTTCCTGATTCAATGCGTCTGCAAGCTTCTCACATCCCTCGTTGGAAAGCTTTCCGGCTTTCTCAATGACGAGCGCGCCGTTTGCAACCTTTTCCACAAGCGCTTTTGCATCTTTTTTATTGATCAGCTCCGCGTTCACTTTGGCAACCTTGCCGGAGAAGTTTCCGTCGGACGCCTGAATTTCGCGGATCATACATTTTGTCAGTTTCAGTGTACCGGAGCCTGGCATACCGGTAATCACAACGTTTCCAGTGTACGCAGAAAGGCTGATTTCATCCAGCGCTGCGACCAGCTGGCGCATTGCGCGTTTGGTCGGGATGAACTGGGCAAAAAGCTTGCGCTCTGCCTTTGTCATGCTGCGCACACGCTCGGCTGCCTGCTGTTGGGATACACGCTCCTGCAGTCGCTTTTCTTCGCCGGAGGCCTCCGGCTGCGCTGTAGGTGCTTCCTGACGCGGTGCTTTGGTTTCTTCTGTTGCAGGCGCTCCGATCCTTTCCGGTGCGGCCTGTTTCGCATAATGCTGTACCGGCTCTGCATCCTGCGCTTCTGTTTCTGCATTCTGCTCTGTGTAGCCCCTGTGCGGCATCCGCCACCGGCGGCGCTTCCTCGATCTCTTCGAGTTCTTCCGTCTCGGTTTCTCTGGACGGATCGACAAGCGGTGCTTTTGCTGCAGTCGTCTCTACAGCAGCTCTTTCTCCTGCAGGCGCTTCCTGATTTTCAGCATTTGCAGGAGCTTTCTCGTCTTCTACCGGCAGGGATTCTTCTCTCTGCAGCTGTTCCAGCACGCCGTTTCTGGAGCTTTCATCAAAATCATCAAACAGGGAACCTGTCTGCTGGAGCATCCACTGTCTGGTTTCCTGTTTTCTCTTTTCTTCATTTTCCTTTTTCAGCCGTTCCCATTCCTTGAGCACCTCTTCGATGTTCATCTGGCCGGTCGTCTGGCGTTCTATCTTAGTGTTTCCCACAACAGCCTTCCTTTCCGGCTGTCTTTCCGGGACTGCCGCAGCCTTTTCCTGTATTTCCACGCCCTGTATGTGTTCGATTTTGTCGGTTTCCATCGGCATCCAGGGAGTCTCCACCACCGCCGGATGGATTTCCTGCATTCCGGCATCCGCAGGATCTGTCACCGCAGGAGTCTGTTCCGGCGCGGCCTGCGCCGCGAGGATGGGTGCCTCAGGCTGCGCGTTTACCGGCTCGGCAACGTAAGCGCATGCCTCGCTGGACGATGCGACAGGTAATGTCGGTTCTACGTCAGCATACACCTGCGGTGTGCTTTGTGTAGGCTGCACGCTGACGGACTCTGCCGCGTCCACTGCATCTGCCGCCAGCTTCGTCTCTTCCGTATCGAGCTGTCCCGTTGCCTGTGCGTCCCACTGGTCAGATTCTTCAAGGACACGGGAAATGTCTTCCTGATATTCCCCATTTCCATTTTCTGCAGCGTAAACGGTCTGCTGATTTTTCATCAGGTCAGGTTCTTCTTGCTCAGGAGAAGCCGTCTTTACCTCTTCCCTGTCAACCGCAAACACGTCACGCATGCTCGCGGCAAGCGCTTCCTGTAAATTGATCGTATTATATTGTCCCATATCCATCGGTTTTACATGGATATCCAGATCTGCTTTTTCTTTGCTTTCAGCAGACCGGACTGCCTGAGTCTGTTCCTGTGCAGGCGCTTCCTGCGGTTCTTCCTCTACTGCGTTTCTGCCGCCGTACTGACTGTCGTAAAGCTGCTGCTGTGCAGGCGAAAGCGGTACATACAGGCGCTTTAACTCCATCGCCTTGAGCACATATTTGCCCTCACCGAACCAGAGGATCAGCTGATCGCACTCCTCTACACACTCCGTGGCAAGTCCGACCCTGTGATACAAAAATGCCAGCTCATATGCCCACTTTTCATTATATTCGCGTTTTTTGTACTCTTTCAAAACAGCGATCCGCTCTTCCAGGCTGATATCCTGTGCCTCGTAAATTTTATACAACAGGATATACTTACTGTTATCGTTTGGCGAAAGCTGTACAAACTGCTTATAATATTCCACAGCTTCCACAACCTGGCCGGTCTTGATCGCCAGATCGCACAACGCATAGACAATCCGCCTGTTCTGCGGACTTTTTTCATTTGCCAGAAGCAGGATCTCCCTGGCGTCGTCAAATCTTCGGTTTATCTTATAAACATCGCTGATAATTCCAAGTGTGGAGGTATTACGGACCTTTTTCCAGTCGATCGTATCCGCGATCTGTGCGGACTCCTGAAAACGGCCCTTTTTTGTTCAGCGTCTTGATCTCTTCAAGGCGCAGCTTATATTCGTACTTATCCAAGGTACTCACCTCATGATTTTATCTTATCGGTCAGGTATCCGCAGCTGTGTCTTCGGTACAGAATTTCAAAATATTCCGCGAACGTTCCATTTTTCCGTCTTATATTTTTTTCAAAATCGGGTATATTGCCCCACTTTTTACTTTCCTAAGTTTAACATAGCGCCTATACGTTGTCAAAACAAAAGAGACCGGATTTCCACATCCGCCCTCTTTTTTTTACTCAATTTTCCACATTTTCCCCTGCATATTTTGGTAAAATCGCTTTAAAAGCTTCTTTGGGCTCCGAAAAATCTGCTCCGTCCTCCTTTTCCGGCAGCGATTCCAGCTCATCCAAACGCTCCAACATTGCCTCCACTTCCGTCGCGTTAAACTCCCATCCTCCGCTTCCAGCGTATACCATTGCAGCTTTTCTGCAGAATACGTTTTTCTTCCAGTGAATTCTTCTTTTTCAGACACGTTTCTGTCCTCCTTCTTTGTTGCCCGTCATACGTTGCGAACAGCTATCCTTCATACCCCTGCCTGTCAGATTACTCCTCCATACAGCTTTTTAATTTTTGTCTCATTCGGAACAGCTTGACTTTTGTGTTGCTTTCCGATATTCCAATCTTTTCCCCAATCTCCGCGCAGGAAAATCCGTTTTCATAATAAAACTTCCAGATCAAAAGCTCCTGCATTGAAAAAAATCTGCTCCAGAAAGGCGTTCCATTCTGCCTGTACATAATATCTTTCTTGACCGGAATCCGGCCTTCGGGCAGCTTTTTTCTTCCTGCCCTGAGCCTTCTGTCTGTATTTTTCCTTGCTGCTCATACCATTTTTTTCAATTTATTTTTTTAGCTGTCAGCAGCAAAAAACCTTTCTGATTCGGATGTCTGCGCACCTCCTGCCATTTCTGATATGCAACCAGAAACACCTCCTGTGTCACATCCTCTGCTGCCGCCAGATCTTTTTCAATCATATGACGGACATATCGGTATACAAGCCATAACAGTTTGTATACAGTTCTTCAAAGTTATCAAACGAATTTTTCTCCCCCACTCATCATGGTCCCCCTTTGTCTCGAAACAGTCGGTCTTCAGTACAGGCGTGAAATACTTCTAAGTACCTCCTCCAGGGCCTGCTCCTTTTCTCTGGGACAACCATCAAAAATTTCATCATAAACCTTGTCTGTCAGGATTTCTCCGGTCAGAAGATAGGTAGGTTCAAGGTTCATCTTTTCATAAACGGTCAGAATCCGCGGAATTGTCAGTTTGCGGTTTCCACGCTCAATCTCCCCATAATAGGTGGTTGATACTCCAAGAAGCTCTGCTGCCTGTTCCTGCGTCAGGCCCATTATCCTGCGTTGCTTTCGGAGCCGTTCACCAATTTTGACATAAACATCCTTCTCCATGATGTCCACCTCCAGAATTTAGTCTGATATTCTTATCATACCTTCTGACTGCACAGATGAAGAGAAACTAACTGTTTGTATTTTCCAGTATTTTACAATCAGTTAGTTTGTATTTTGTCAAGATTTTACAAACTATTTGTATAGATATCGAAATGGAAAGATAAAAAGCTCGTCTTGCCGTAAAATTTATTCGTTCTGCTTTTTAAACATATCCGGGCATAAACTTTAAAAAGGACAGTCAGGCTCTTTATTGCGCCTGCTGCCCTTTTATCTTCGTCTGATATTTTGAATCGCCGCTTTTCTGCCGCTTTTCTCAGGAAAATCATTCTTCCTCATCGTCTACATCCGCCGCTACTGCCGATGTCACAGAGGAAACAACCGCCACAATTACTGCAAAAAGAATGATCAGCAGTCCGCCTGCCAAAAGAAAAAATGTTCCGTCCATCTTCCGTCTGTCCTCCTTTTCCTGCCTGTAAAACAATGGGATGCACGCTCTGCGAGCATTCTATTGTCATGAATTATGATGTCTGAGTCAAAAGCCCCGGCCTTAAAGCCTGCTTCACAGAGTTCTCCACCGCTGTGTCTAAACTGTTATCAGTTTACCACAAAATCAGCTTTGTGACAATCATGATGTCAGAATCACAGGTTTCGAAAACAACCTGTGGCACACAATAAAATCTTTATAGCCAAAGGTCACGGTTCAACCTGAAATTCTGCGGTCAGCTCGGTCTGGCGGCTGTTTTCGTCGTCAAAAATCCGGCATTCTTTTTTCAAACGATACTGCCCTGCCTCCAGCCGGATACCATCAGCAGCCAAATCCAGTGTTCCTTCTTTGGTTTCTCCTGCGACCGCCTGACTGCTTTCTTTTTGTGTTTCTAAATCTGCGTCGGAATTTTCAACGATTTCCCAACCGTTTTCTGTAAAACGTTCCAGCGTATAATCTGTTCCCCAGCCGACGATTTCTGTGTCGCTTTCATTGACAATCCGCCAGGTAATTTTTCCGGAGTTTGCCGTTGCAACCTCAAGATAAATTTCTGCGAAACAGGTCTCTGCGTTGTTGGCCATACGTCCCTGTACCGCATTCTGGTCGGCTGCCGCCCCCTGATTTTCGTCCGCATCCGGAGCAACAGCCGCTGCATCTTCTGCCTGCAGTGCAATTCCATCCTCCGCACTCAGCCCTTCCATATCATAGGCCGCCATCTCCGGTCCGGGTTCTTCCGAATGCAACCGCCACTGTGCAATTCCGGCTGCGCCAATGCAGATAACGAGAGCAGCTGCTGCCGCCACTGTGCGCCGCTGCCGGTAAAAAAACGATTTTCCTTTTTTGGGCATCGCCGCTTTATTTTCATCCGAAGTCCCTACGCTTTCCTGATACATCGGTTCCAGCGCCTCCGCAATATATCGCTCATCGATCTGTCCGATGGCGTCGAAAAGCTTTTCATTCTTTTTCACAGTGCAATCCCCTCCTTTTCCAGATGCATTTTCAGCTTCGCCCGCATCCGAAACAGCTGCGACTTTACCTTGCCCTCGCTGATATTCAAATTGCCTGCCAGCTCCTTAACCGGCTCTGCCCAGAAATACCGCCGGACAAATATTTTCCGGCTTTCGGCGTCCAGTGTTTCCAGAAAACGATTGATCGCTGCGGCGGTTTCCCTGCCCTCGATCTCGTCCTCTACACTTTTGCCGGATGGAATACATTCTTCCAGTTCGTCCAAAAGCGCCTGCGTCTCGCCGCTTCCGCGCTTTTGGGCATGCCCTGCCCGATATTTACTGATCGAAAGGTTTCTCACTATTTTCCCCAGAAATCCCGCCAGAAATTCCGGTTTCCCGGGGGGAATCGCGTTCCAGGTATGCAGCCAGGTATCGTTGACGCATTCCTCGCTGTCCTCTTTATCGTTTAAAATCCGGAAAGAAATGCTGCGGCAATAGCTGCCGTATTTTCTGTCCGTTTCCGAAATTGCTTCTTCCTTTCGTGCCCAGTAAAGGGCGATGATTTTATCGTCCTCCATTGTTCCTCTCCTCTTCCGCGACTGCGGCCTGCTTTTTTGCTGAATCAATTATGCTGCCTGCAGGGGTTCCGATCGTGTAAACCACGCGGGGTCGCAATTCTGCATTTCCCGGCGCAATGTACGTTCCTACTCCTTATAAACGCAGAATTTTCCTCCGGCGTTTCCCTGTTCAGCCACTTTTTGAATCTGTTTTTCTAAAAAAGAATGTGCCTTGGCACATTCTTGCGCCGAGGCGCGGTTGCTTTAGCAACCATCTACCCTTGCGCCGAGTGCGCATCCTTCCATTCCGCTGCAGTGCGATCCGCGCGGAGCGTTTTTATTTCATAGGACGCATTTTCCTATGAAACAATAGAATGCACGCTTTGCGAGCATTCTATTGTCATGAATAAAATTTTAGGAGAGCCATGTGACTCTCCTAATTTTCGTTCTGGCACGCTCAGATCAGTTTTGACGAAACCAGAAAAATAAACCACGCGATACATCCGATGATTCCGATCAGGGATACCAAAATCATGATCCCGGCGCGTTTTTTACGAAACGCGCGGATCAGTCCTGCAAGCAGCAGCACAATGGATGCCGCTGCAAGCGCGATAAAGAACCATACAAACAAAAATCCGTACAATCCCACCTGATCAATCGCAAGCACAATAAACGTCACAAGCATGATGAATTCCACGATATGCCAGAGCAGTCTTATTTCCTGTCCGCGTTCCTGGCGGACGCCCTGCCGGTATTCTTTTTTCTCCTGGCGGCGCTGCAGCTTCGCAGCGAGCGATTCCTCCTTCTGGCGTGCCTTCTGCGCTTCTGCCTCGGCTTTTTCCCGTGCTTTCTGTGCGGCAGCTTCAGCCTTTTGCGCTGCAGCGGCTTCTTTTTTCTGACGCCGCAGTTCTTTGCCAGAAAGCGGTTTGTCAGGCTGTAGCGGCACCACGGCTGATGACTGCGCATCAGCTGCCTGATCGCCTGTGGGTTCTGCAGAATTCTCTACGTTATTCTTCTCTTCTTCCATCCTCCGGATTCCTCCCCGCTTTTTCTTCCGCGATTTTTTCCAGCGTCTTTTCTACTGCCAGCCTCTGAATTTCCTCCAAAATCGGAAAGCCCTTGACGCTTTCCGCTGCATAGGTCTGCTGCAGCTCATATTCCAGCGGCAACCAGGTGCTGATGTTGCTTTCGTTATGGGCGATCACAGCTTCCAGCTTATCCAGCGCTTTGTAAACTTTCGCTTCCTCTGTCTCGAGCGCATTCATCTCTGCAAAAAGCACTTTCGCCTCTTCACCGGTTTTGCCCGGAAGCATCGAAAGCAGTCCATCCACGGCTTTTCGCTCCACGCTGCGATCCTGTTCCTTTTTTTCAAATGCAGGGATATCGCCCGTTACCGCTTCTCCGAGATCGTGCAGCAGACACATATGGATTACCTTTTCCATATCGACGTCCGGCAATTCCTCTTTCAACAGCCACGCCATCAGAGAAACTCTCCAGCAATGTCCCGCGACCGTTTCCCGCACGCCTTCCGGTGTAATGCAATGCCGCGGCACCGATTTTAACTTTCCGGCTTTTTCCAAAAACTCAATCAGCCATTCTGCCTGTGGTCGTTCCATACTGTTTCCACCTTTTCTTCAGTTTACATAATACTGTGACCGTGCGTCGTATTACCGTCAGTATAGCGCCATTTCCCGGTTTCGTAAAGCTGGGAAATGAGTTGACAGGAAGGATAAACGCACCATAAAATAGAATAAAATAGTCGCGCCTTTCTAATAAAACTTCAGGAACTGATTCTTTAAGGAGAACCTCTTATGAATTATGAAGGAATTTTGGAATTTCACGGAACCTGGCGCAGCTACCAGGCGCGGGTTCTGCAAAATGTCAGCCGCTATCTGTCCGACGACAAAATCCACATCGTCGCCGCGCCCGGTTCCGGCAAAACGACCCTCGGCATCGAACTGATCAAACGCCTGAATGCGAACACGCTCATTTTGGCACCCTCCATCACGATTCGGGAACAGTGGGCAGCAAGGATTCAGGAAGCCTTTTTATGCGACGGATACGCACTGGAGGATTACGTCTCCCTGAGCCTGAAGCAGCCGAAGGCCATTACGGTCGCAACCTATCAGGCGCTTCACAGTGCAATGACCCGTTTTTGCGGCACGGAAACGCCCGGCGAGGATACCGCCCCGACCGACAGCGAAGAAGTCGATTATTCTGACTTTGACTTAGTTCGAACCATGAAAAATGCCAACATCGAACTGCTTTGCCTCGACGAATGCCATCATCTTCGCAGCGAATGGTGGAAATCCCTCGAAGCCTTCCAATCGCAGCTTTCTTCCCTGAGAACCATTTCCCTGACCGCTACCCCGCCCTATGATTCCACGCCTGCGATGTGGACGCGCTACATGAATATGTGCGGAGATATCGACGAGGAAATCACGATTCCGGAGCTGGTAAAGAGGGAAGTCTCTGCCCGCATCAGGATTATGTCTATTTCAATTATCCGACCACAGCGGAAACAAAAGAAATTCAAAATTTTGAAGAGCGCAGCAGTCAGATGCTGCAAAGCCTGATGCAGGATTCCCAGCTGCTCACTGTGATTGAAACACACAAAGGTTTAAACGGTCAGATTTCGGATGACCTTCTTCTCGATGACCCGGAATATCTCGAGGCAATTTTGATTTATCTGCAGAGCAAAAATACAGCATTCCCTGCACGTCTGCAACGGCTGCTCGGGGCAAAAAAACTGCCCTCCATGGACGTAAAATGGATGGAACGGCTTTTGCAGGGCTTTTTATACGATGACACCGATTCCTATCTATGTGATAAGGTTTACCGGGAAATGCTGATCGACCAGCTAAAATCCCAGGGTCTGATCGAAAAGAAAAAAGTCATCCTGACCAAAAGTGCAGCAGTCGAAAAGCTGCTGACCAATTCCCTCGGCAAAGCCAACAGCATCCGGGATATTGTATTTTCGGAGTACGATTCGATGGGCAGCTCCCTGCGCCTTTTGATTCTGACCGATTATATCCGAAAAGAATATGAAAAAGCAATCGGCAATCCCGAAGCGACGATCGCGTCCCTCGGCGTTCTTCCCTTTTTTGAAATGCTCCGCAGGGAAAATGAAAAAAAAGCATAAAACAATCCGGTTAGGCGTTCTGTGCGGAAGCGTCGTCATCATACCTGCAGAAGCAAAAGAAGCGCTGCTGCAGCAGACCGACGCAAAAATCAAACTCACGTTTTCTGCCATCGGCAGCCTTTCGGAAAACGACTACTTAAAAGTGACCGCCACAGGGGACGCGCACGCCCTCACTGCAGCCGTTACTGCCATTTTTGCACAGGGCGCAATGCAGGTTCTGATCGGCACGAAATCCCTGCTCGGAGAAGGCTGGGATTCTCCCTGCATCAATTCCCTGATTCTGGCAAGCTTTGTCGGCTCCTTTATGCTCAGCAACCAGATGCGCGGCCGCGCCATCCGCGTCTGGAAAGAAGACCCGAACAAGACGAGCAATATCTGGCATCTCGTCTGCCTAAAGCCCCGGAAAGAAGTACAGCAAAACCCGGAGGACACAATCAGCGAGGACTACACGCTGCTCTGTCGACGCATGGAGCAGTTTCTCGGACTGCATTATACGGAAGATACGATCGAAAACGGCATCGACCGCCTTTCCATCATCCGCTCTCCTTTTACTAAAAGCAACGCAGCTTCCATGAATCGGAAAATGCTCGCCCTTTCCCAAAAACGCAGCGAGCTAAAAGACCGCTGGATGCGTTCTCTCGCCGTGTACGACAAAATGGAAGTTGTCAATACCAATGAAATTCCGGATAAATATGTGACCTCTGTCCTGTTCTGGGATGCGCTCCGGGCGCTGCTTCTGACCTCTGCCCTGCTTTTGGTCGGCCTGATTTTCGCTCTGGGAACCGGTTTTGCTTCGCGTTCCGCAGTCTCCGGCGTCATCGGATTTTTTATGGCTCTGTATGCAGGCGGCGTCCTGATCGCAGCCTTTCCAAAGCTTTTCATGCTCGGAAGCCCGCTGCGCCGCCTCAAAGCATTCGGAAATGGCATTTTGAAAGCATTGGAGACACAAAACCTTTTAGAAGAGCCGCACTGCAAAGTCGTATCTGGTACTTCTGGTTCTGATCATCATGTTATTTTTTTCTTTCTGGAGGAAGCGGACGCGATAAGGCCTTATTCGCGCAGTGTGTCAACGATTTTTTCGATGCGGTCGATAACCAGCGCTACCTTCTGGTAAGTCCCAAACGCTTCCGCGGGCTGAACGGATTTTACGTCGTCCCGGAATGTTTTTCCAAGCGCAAGGAGGACGCGCAGCTTTTCGCTAAATGTATGAAGCCGTATATCGGAGCCTATGATGTTGTGTATACAAGAAACGAAAAAGGACGCGCCATTTTATTGGAAGGAAAAATCAAAGCGTTTGCAAACCGTGAAGAACGCTGCATCCGCCGGAAAAAGATGAACGGATGATTCTGCAGGGAATCTGAAATGTTTTTTTTACCATACAAGAAAGGCTGTCTCCTTGCGGCTTTTCGGGGCGCATGTTACAATATTACCATTAATGAACGCAGAAAATACAGGAACCTGTGGGTTCCAAAAAGGAGGAACTGCAAATCCCATGATTTCATCAGATCAAATTGCAAAAAAACTATGATATTGCCGGCGTCCGCAAGGCCAACCTTCCCGGTCTGCACATGCTGCTGCTTGGCTTCTTCGCCGGCATGTTTATCGCACTGGCAGGTGCCGCAGCATCTGTTGCTTCCGCAGACATCACCAATCCGTCCGCAGCCCGGATCGTATCCGCCCTCGTTTTCCCGGCAGGACTTGCGATGGTTATCTGCAACGGCAGTGAGCTGTTCACCGGTAACTGCCTTATGGTCATTTCCCTGCTCGACCATAAGATCACCTTTAAGGCACTTATGAAAAACTACCTGTTTGTTTATCTCGGCAACCTGATCGGTTCTCTGTTTGTGTCCGTTCTGTTCGTATACGGACATATTCCCGGGCTGTATGACGGACTGCTCGCACAAAACATGGTAAATACCGCTGTCACAAAGGTTTCCCTGAGCTTTTCCGAGGTCTTTTTCCGCGGTATCCTGTGTAACGTTATGGTCTGCGTAGCTGTCTGGATGGGCATGAGCGCAACCCACGTTTCCGGCAAAATTCTCGCCGTATACCCTCCGATCTCCGCATTCGTTCTCTGCGGCTTCGAGCACTGCGTTGCAAACATGTTCTACATTCCCGCAGGTATGATGGCCGCATCTGCATACGGCATCGCTGCAGAGGGCTTAAATATCGGAACCTTTATCCTCAACAATCTGATCCCTGCCACCATCGGTAATATCTTCGGCGGTGTCATCGTTGTCGGCTTCCTGTACTGGTATCTGTTCCTTCGCGAGAAAAAACTAAGCTCCCTTTTCTGAACAATTTTCTTAAAAAAAGAATCCTGCTCTGCAGGGATTCTCCCTGCCTGCGGCGGGTCGCGTAAGCGACATTCTACCATTCCGCCGCAGTGCGATCCTTGCGGAGCGTTTTTCTTTCATAGGACGCATTTTCCTATGAAAGAAAAAAAGCCATGACAGAATCATCATCGTGACTCTGCCATGGCTTTTTTTAATTCATTGAGTATTCCCGCCGCACCGTAATATTCACTCCCTTTCCTTGATTAAACTCCAGATTCCAATACCTGCTCCCAGTGCGATCACAAATGTCTGTAAAGTTCCTACTGCGCTCTGAAAAAATGCCATAATAAAATTCCTCCTGATCTTTCATGATTTCCGGCTGTTCATTTTTGTCGGATTTTGTTGTTTTTGGCATAAGAAAAGACCGGTCAGTAAGTAGTTCACCGGTCGGCCTTATGCCCTGTTCTATATTTACTTTTTCTTGATACATTTTGCTATAATCTTTTCCATATCCTCATAGTCACACAGAAAAGACTTCTGGCTGGCTAATAACATTTCTTCTTCCGATACTCTGTCAAAATAGATTAAATATCCGTTTTTCAATGCCAGAGAACGAATAAATTCTCGCTGACTGCGTCCGTTTCCTTCTCTAAACGGATGCAGCGCATTTATTTCAGAAAAATAATACGCAAGCCGCTTAATAAACATATCCTCATCCAGTCCTGCTAAATAATGCTCTTCCTTAAGTCCGGAAAAAATCACATCAGCCTGACTTGAAATAAATCTGACATTACAAAACATATTTCCTTTCGCAATGTCTACGGTTCTTACTTTTCCTGCCCAGTCATACACATCCTGGAAAATATAAGCATGAATAGCCTGCAAATGCTTGAAATCAAATTTACCATTTATTGGTTTGTCCAGCAGTTCCAGCAATCTAAGCATTGTCAACTTCCGTTCAAATATATGAAACTTATCAAGATCCCTTATATCAAGCTTATTGATCAGTACATCTGTATCAGGATAACAATATTTTGTATCCGGCATATTATACCTCGCTTAATATTTTCGTTCTCGCATCATCAATGCTCATGTTACCACTTTTAATCTTCTGCAGCATACTAAGATCACTGTCACTCAGCTTTAGACCTTCCATCCTTAAGGTTGCGGCTACTTCCTTTATTTTCTCTTCATCCGTATAGGATGACTTTGCCAGCTTAACAGCAAAAGGAATTCCTTCCTGTATAATCAACTGATTCAGTGCCATATTGATATACGTAGACATATTAAGGCCAAGCTTTTCTAAAATGTTTGTCGCGTTTTCTTTTACGCTCTCTGGTGTTCTCGCTTGAACAATTCCCATACTTTCCATAAAAGCACCTCTCTTTCTTGTATATTTATTATATGACACTGTCTATACACAATCAATCAGTAATTACTGGATTTTTAGAAAAATTCTCTTCCCCTTGAATCTATCGCCAGTCAAATTGCACTGGCTTATTTCATATACCCTTGAATTTTATCTATCAATGTAATATCTGCCGGTAACCAGGCAACACTATCTAACCGATCCTTTGTGAGCCATTTTGCCGCCTCTGCCTCTTTTAACTCAAGATGGCCCTTGGTAACCTCCGCCCAAAAACAATCCATTGAAAGATGAAAGGTCGGATAATCAAATTCGATTGTATCGATCCATTCACCAACCTTAATTTCTGTATCCAGCTCTTCCATAATTTCTCTTACAAGAGCCTGCTGCGGTGTTTCTCCCGGTTCTACTTTTCCGCCCGGAAATTCCCAGCCCCCTTTTAATTCCCCGTAACCCCGTGCCGTCGCAAATATTTTATTCTTCTCTTTTATGTTGTCGCAAATAACCGCTGCAACTACTTTGATTGTTTTCATGTCTTTATTCCTCCAACCATTATGCCGTAATATGTGACTGTAAGTATCTTAATAAATCCTCGCGCACTGCATGATGCATTTTCATAGTGACCTTCGTAATTGGCTGCATGCGGCCACGATTATCTTCCTTTTGGGCATTTCTGGCTTCTAATACATCAAATTGTCCCATATAGTAGAAGCTGGTCTCCGCATCTGATTTTTTTACAAATAAATGCTTTCTATCTGCTCCAAGTACATCCTTCATATAGGAACTGTCCAGACCTTTCCCAATCTGAGAATCCCATTTAAAAATCAGATTATCTTCAAAGGCATCTGCATAATCCGGTTTTCCATCGACATAGTTTTTTTCATCCTGACTCTCTTCTTTGTGATAGGTAATAAAAATAAAAACATCATTTTCAATTCGTTTCATACCATACATAATAGAAGATAAATCCTTACCACAATTCATAAGAAGGCTTACATCTCTTCTGGAATACTTTTCGTATAATACAAATGGATCCTCCGATTTTATCCCCGGTAAATATTTTTCCTTATATCTGGCAATGCCGACTTTTATAATATCTTCTACCTGTGTATAGAACGGAATATGTGTAAGTCTCTCCGTATAGCTTTGCAGTCTTTTGATCATTCCTGCCGGATCGTTTTCCAGAATATCAATCTGACAATATTTCTGATATTCTGCTTCTTTACTTACAAAATGTCCCTGCAGCACCTGGACTGCTTCCTTTACCCGGGATGTGCTGATTTCAATTCCATAGGTATTTTGATACTCTTTTATAAAATCTGCCACCGCGATATGATCTCTATGGAGCAATTGACTTAATATTACAAGCTCATCAGGACGCACTCCGGAAAGAACCGTTTTGGACAAATACTCCAGCGTTAATTTCTCCTGTTCGTTTAGCACATTCTTGTATTTATCCTGTTCCATCGCCACCATAAAGGCATCATATGTCTTATATTCTCTGATAATTACCAGTGGGTCAATTTCCTGATTTTCATAGAAATCATACAGAAGCGGAATCCGTCCTAACCGATTTTTCAAAGAAACATAGCTTTCTTTGATCAGTGTTTTCATCCCTTTGATCTTGTCGATAGACTGAAATATCTTATCCTTGGAAATCTCATCAAAATGAACCGTTGAAGCACCGGGTATTGTACTATTTCCACTGATGACATATTTGCGGATCACGTCAGCATTATAAGTCCGGTCTCCTGATAAAGCCACTGGAATCATAAAGTTATTATTGTAGTTTCCGATAAAATCCAAAATAACAACGTATTCTTTCCCAGGCGCCTTTCTAAGTCCTCGTCCCAGTTGCTGAATAAATACAATCGGAGACTGGGTCGGCCTAAGCATAATAACCTGATTCACCTCAACGATATCCACGCCTTCATTTAATATATCTCGTGAAAAAATAAAATCCAAAGGCTGCATCTCTTGCGTTGCATCCGTTTCCTCCATTGCCAGTCTCTCAAATGCTTCCTGCCGTTTTTTTCACTGTCCTTACCGCTAAGAGCAACTGTTCGATATCCGTGCGCATTAAACTTTCTCGACAATTCTTCGCACTCTTTTACACGACTGCAAAAAATAAGTCCTTTTACACGCTCACCGCTATATCCGTAATACTCTGACTGCTCAATGATATGCCTTACTCGCTCATCACTGGTCAGCAGATTGAATATTTCTCCAGCGACAGGATTTCTTCGCTTTTGGCAATTTCTCTCTGGTGTTTTACGATATTATAACGTTCTTTGTAAACTTCATAAAAATCATCATAGGGTAAAGCATACTCACTGTTCCAAAGATTCTGAAACTCGTCTACAATTTCTTCTGCAATCTCTCCGCTTTCTGTAGAAATCAGTTTTGTATTCCATTCTTTATTTACCGTCAACGCCGCACTTGTCATATTGGAGCTTCCGATGATGATCCGGTAAATTTCTTCTTTTTTGAAAATATATCCTTTCGTATGAAACCCATTTCCTGCTGCTTCCACGTCATACATTTTCAACGTAATATTTTTCAATCCATTGAGTTTTTCAAGTGCTCTCGGTTCGCTGAAATTCAGGTAATTTGTCGTAAGGATCTGCCCCTTAACGCCCTTTTCTTCAAGCTCTTTTAATGTCTGCAGGAGTGGTGTCACACCGCCCATCGTGATAAATGCAACGCTGATCTGAAATTCTTCGCAGCGCAACAGCTCATCCTCCACGGATGAAATAACCTTCTTCCCCTTTCCGGATTATTCGATACAAATGCCGGCTTATACGCCAGATTTGCCGCAGAGGAACCATTTATATAAGCGGCGCTCAGGCCGCTTTTCAATTCATTGATCACATTCGCATTCACCGATCTAATTCTTCCTCTTATTTCAAATTTCTAAATGTCTATTAAAAAGAATCTCTTGTTCTTTATTATACCTTACCTATAATAAATTGTCATAAATAACTTCCCTAAAATCCGATTTCTATTTTTGTTACCACAACATTGTGTATTCTTTTTTCACAGCAGCATCTGCTCCACGATATTTGGATAAAGAAAACCGATGGCTTTGACTGTTATCAGTCTACACCATCGGTTTTCTCAGCTTCCGCCAACTCTGAACCAATATTGATTTTACAAATGAGGATATTCAGCCAAACTGATTGCGCTTGCCTGCATCAGTCTTCAAAGCCAAATAGCTTGAGCGCATTGCCGCGCCAGATCTGCCCAGCCGTATAGCAGGCCTCTTCACAGCTGAGGTAGCCTTCCTGACACATCTCTGAGAGCACTTCCGACACCACCCGACGGAATGCCAAAACAGCACCGTAACTTTCCTCAGAGGTCCATGTATCACAGCCCCAGAGGATGCGATTGCTTCCACCGATCTCCAGCGCTTCCCGCAGGAATCGTTTCGCTGCCGATGTGCTGATAAGGGGCAGCCAGCAGAGATCTGCATAGACATTGGAATAGCTATGCAAAAGTCCCAGGAGATCATCCATCCAGTTGCAATAGCTGTGATTGTATAAGAATTTCACCCCCATGTTCTGAAACTGGTCATCCGGTAAATGGTGACAATGGGTATCAATTCCACGGAGGCCGTCCAAATGCTGCAAAATCGCCGTACTAACATCGTCTCGGTTCGGGATATGTTCTGTGTTTTTCTGCATAGCAGCTTCTCCTTTTGCATTGAAATGAAATAAAACAAAGGTGCAACTACCGAAAAATATTGTATTATCCTTATAGTACCAAGCCGCTGACGCTGTGACTAGCCCTAAATACAGGAAATCACTGCCTTTTTAATCTCATTTTTCCATAAATTTTTATTGCTCCGTCCCAGTCACCTCTACATTTTTGAAATAATTTGTCTCGAACATATACTCCACTTGCTGAAGCGTGGGACAGAGAATGAGTAATACCGCTGCCATCACCAATAATATAAAGTCCTTCATGGCGAGTCATCAGGTTGTGGTCCAGCTCCACTTCCATATTGTAGAATTTTACCTCTACACCATACAGTAAGGTATCATCACTGGCAGTTCCCGGTGCGATTTTGTCCAGAGCATAGATCATTTCAATAATACCGTCTAATAAACGTTTCGGAAGGACAAGACTCAGATCACCTGCCGCTGCGTTTAAAGTCGGAACAGTAAAGGATTCGCTGATTCTTTCTTCTGTACTTCTCCGGCCTCTGATCAAATCCCCAAAACGCTGGACAATCACGCCGCCACCCAGCATATTGCTTAATCGAGCAACACTTTCTCCATATCCATTAGAATCTTTGAAAGGCTCTGAAAAATGCTTTGCAACAAGCAACGCAAAGTTTGTATTATTTGTCTGCTTTGCCGGATCCTCATAGCTGTGACCGTTAACAGTAACAATGCCATTTGTATTTTCGTTTACGACTTCTCCTTTTGGATTCATACAGAAGGTACGCACCAAATCTTCATACTTTGAGGTTCTGTACACAATCTTGCTTTCATATAATTCATCCGTCAGATGTGCAAAGATTCCTGCCGGAAGTTCCACTCGAACTCCGATATCCACACGATTCGAATTCGTATTAATGCCCAAATCCTGACAGACATTTTCCATCCATTTACTCCCACTGCGTCCTGCGGAAATAACGCATTCTTTACCATCATAATAGGAATCTTCATGATAGATTCGATATCCGCTATCCAGTTTTTCTACTTTATCAATGAAACAATTGAAATGAAAATCAATCTTTTCTTTCAGATGATCATATAAATGTTCCAACACAATATAGTTAATATCTGTTCCCCAAATGACGAACAGAAGCATCCAATAAATGTAAACCATTTTGCATGCAGCGTGTCTTCAGACTTGATCCTGCAGTAGAATACAGTTTTGTTCCTTCTCCACCAAACGCAAGATTGATCTTGTCTACATATTCCATTAATTCCAATGCAGATTTTTTACCAATATACTCGTATAGCGTCCCACCAAAATCATTGGTGATATTATATTTACCATCAGAAAATGCACCTGCACCCCCAAAACCACTCATGATAGAACAGTTTTTACAATGAATACAAGATTTCACTTTGTCACCATCAATCGGACAGTGGCGTTTTGTTAATTCATTTCCCATTTCAAAAACAGCAATACTTAAATCCGGTCTTTTCTCTAATAATTCGTATGCAGTAAATATTCCTCCCGGTCCTGCACCTACAATTACAACATCATACATTATGTTTTCTCCCATAAAATATTCTTTCATAAACAATAGAATGCACGCTCTGCGAGCATTCTATTGTCATAAAAAAAAAGGTTGACTACGTAAAATGTAGTCAACCAGTTTGGCGGTTGGTAGAAACGTCTGCCCCTTTTGCAGACTTATACTCGAATTATTATACCTGAAATAGCATTCTAATACAAGAACATAATCTTTTTATTTACAGATGACCGGGCCATTTGTAATGAAAATTGCGGATAGAAAAGGCCCTTCCCAAGTCCGCATGTACACCTGCAGCCGGAGAAGGGCAGAAAAATAGCCGGAACCGATAATCAGGCAGCTCTGGCTATGTAAATATTCCTATATTCTTTTGCTATTCAAAAAATTCATTCCACCTGGCATTGGTTTCTTCCATTTCATGTTTCTGCATAATTCTGTTGCGGTCACTTAGTATTGCAAGCATTTCATCTGCAATTTCTTCAAGCGGCAGCTTTTTGTAATGGGACAAATAACCTATCATCCGTCCGGCTGTCCAGTCGGTATTAAGATTTTTCGTTATTTGGTCACAAAACTCCGCCGGGTATCCCCGTTTTATCATAATGTCATATAGTTCCAGGCTCTTAGGTGACTTAGGTTTCATATTACAACTCCACTCAATAAAAAACATCGTCCACAGATATTGCATTAAAAATATCCAATTTGAGTTCTTCATCAGAATCATACGTACAGGTTAGTATTGCAGCAAGAATTCTTCGAAGCAAATCTTCATCAATAGATCCAGCTGCTACATGATAACTGATATTCTCCATTTCTCGAAACTATGCCTCTGCATCAATCATTTATTTCCCAATGACCTGTTCTGGTTGAACCAACTCTCTTTATCTTGCCGTCATTCATCAGTTCTTTCATGATTCTCTGGACAGTTCTCCTTGACAACGATAATTCTTTAGCTAAATCTGTCTGTGTAATATACGGATTCTGTTTCAAGCCTGATAACAATCTGCCTTCCATATGATCAGCACCATGATTAGCGCCATCAGCGTCAAGAATAGCGTCATCCGTGGCGCTATCTGTCATCTGATTCAAAAGTTCCGCTAAAGTATTATCTATTTGAGTCAGCATGAATTCAATAAATACCGTAGATTCTCCCTCTACATGCCATTTTGCAATCGCATCATAATAATCATCCTGGAATTTTTCAATTTGGCTTTCTATCGGAATATATTCAAAAATAAGATTCCATTTAGCCAATATAGCTGTATGCCACAGCCTTGCCATCCTGCCATTGCCATCTGTAAAAGGATGAATAAATACGAATTCATAATGAAATACGCTGCTCAAAATCAGCGGATGCATCTGATCTTTCTCTTTCTTCATCCAGCCAAATAATTCATTCATCAATTGTGGAACAAAGCGTGCCGGTGGAGCCATGAATATGCACTCTTCACCATTAAATACACCTTCTTCACCACTGCGGAAATCACCGGATTCCTCTACGATGTATTTTGTCATAATACCATGAAATTTCTTTAATTCTTCTATGCTGTAAGGATCTATTTCAGCTATTTTTTCATAGGCATTATATGCATTCTTTACTTCCTGTATTTCTTTTGCCTCTCCAAAAACCAATTTCCCGTTAATAACATCACGCACCTGGCTTAGCGAAAGAGAATTTGCCTCGATCTTTAAAGACGAATGAATGGATTTGATCCGGTTATTTTTCCTTAGATGAGGTTTGTTTTCCATATTACTCATTACAGTAATACGCCCGACTTTTTCAGATACAGATGCCACATGAGATAATATACTATTTGTAATTGTAAAAGGTGGTTTATATCCGTCCATGTATTACTCCTTATCCTCTATCCATTCAAATATTCATTCCATCTGGCATTGATTTCTTCCATTTCATGTTTCTGCATAATTCTGTTGCGGTCACTTAGTATTGCAAGCATTTCATCTGCAATTTCCTCAAGCGGCAGCTTTTTTGTAATGGGACAAATAACCTATCATCCGTCCGGCTGTCCAGTCGGTGTTAAGATTTTTCGTTATTTGATCGCAAAACTCCGCTGGATATCCCCGTTTTATCATAATATCATATAGTTCCAGGCTAGGCGACTTAGGTTTCATATTACAACTCCATTACAATGATCTATTTCGTGTTGGATGATCTGTGCAGTCCAACCGAAATATTTGCCATGCTGCTTCTTGAAATCTGCATCCCAAAAATCCACTTCAATTTCTTTATATCTTGTACACGGACGCACCCCTTCCAGAGATAGGCATCCTTCTTCTGTCTGAAATGCTCCGGTCTTCTTTGTAATAACCGGATTTACCATAGCAAATTGAAATGGACCTGCTGCCACCACAATGATATTTTTCTTTACACCGATCATATTGGCTGCCATGCCAACACAATGATCAAGATTTACCCTTAATGTATCAAGCAGGTCTGTAATCACCTGTTTGTCTGCTTCCGTTGCTTCTGTAGATTTCTGAGCGAGAAACAATGGATCCCGCATAATTTTTTTTACCATATTCTTGTCCTCTAATTCCAGTTTTTCCAAACATCCGGCAGATAACCCAGGGTTGATTGCTTACTATTTCTAACCACTGGTGTCTTAATCACCTGGGGATTTTCAAGAACCTTTTCAAGCTTATCATCAGCAGCAATATACTTTATAAGGGCAAGCAAATCCTTGTCCTTGCCATCCCAGTTGACCATGTTATCCAATCCACCATTTGCCTGAGCTACGGAATTGAATTCCCCTTTGCTCATGCCCTTTTCCTTCATATCAATGAACTGATACTTTATGCCACGCTCTTTGAAAAAACGCTCTGCTTTTCTTGTATCACTACATTTCTTTGTCCCGAATATCTGTATATTCATATCATCTTTCCTTCGCCATCAATATAAGTTTTTCAAATGACTGTACAAGCATCAGCATCTACTAATATCTGCATTTTTTCAAACCATTCTACCATGCTCTTTCGAGCTGGTCTTCATAAAAAGAATCTACACGTAGCCCATCAGACATTGAAACCATATACAAATCACTATTTATATCAATTATACAGTAATTACCTGAAATATCCAATGACGTATTAGAAAAGCCGCTTAGTCATCAAGCGGCTTTCATTAACGATTTGTCGAGTTAAAAATTTTTTCTAATTCATATTTACGAGTTAAAACGAGTTATCTATTTCAGAAAATAAATTTCTGAAATTTCTCTAAATGGTTACTGTTCAGACAGCAACCCGGCAGCGTCAGGACTGCTGTCTGAACACTGCCGGGTTCCCTCTGATATCCTTCTATAAAATTTACCGGAAAATCATCTGTGCAAAGTCTGCAAAGCATGATCTCCACACATTCCAATCATGTCCTCTTTCCTGTTTCTGTCATGTCGGTTTTCAAATACCGGTACCTGTTATATCCGGTTTTATTTCGTTTGTAACCGGGTAAGAATACTGCTTATATCCATCTTCTTTTCGACTGCAGTAAACGCAACGTTCTCTCCATCGTGGATGAGGCTCCAGATTTCTCCGTATGCTCTCTTTTCAAGAAGCTCCGAAAGAAGGAAAGTCGAGGTTGCTCTCTTTGTAGCGAAGATAATCCTTCTCACGCCCTGTTTCCTGAGCGCTTCGATGTCTTCCATTTTTCCCGTCAGCATGGCAAAATCGGAATCCGTTGCAATTGCCAGCACGTCTTTCTTCTGCGCAGTAGCAAAAATCATGTTTTTTCCGTCCTGACCTACTACCTGATAAAAATGTCCTTGTACAGGGGCCTTGTATTCTGTGCTTTTTCCATTTCCCTGTACTGGCTCTGATGCAGATGTCTGCATTCTGTATTCCACAGGTGCTGCGGTTTCACCGGGAGATGCCGGCTCCGGTATTACTAGTGTTCCGATCGGAAGTTCTATTGTGCCTTCGCCAAATTTCATGACACAGGTCACCGAATAGCTTCCGGGAACAGTAGGTACTGTTTCGCTGCCATTGTAGAGAATCTTTTCTACGCTGCCCGCACCGGTTGCTTCTGCCTTAAAAATTCCATTTTCCATCCTGATATCCAGTTCCGTCAGGTTTGTCGGATTTCCTTCGCTGTCCAGGTGCATATTGACGTACTGCTTCAGTGCTTCTGTGTCGCTTCCGTTCAGGCTGTTGATCGTTACGTCTGATCCAAGGATATAATGTCCCTTACTGCTGTCATGGTTGGAATTTTCTCCACCACCAATATAGCCGATACGGTTCGAAAGAACATTTCCTGCATCGTCTACTACGCCCGTATTCACAATGGCGTTGCCGACAATGATAATCTTTCCTGTCATATCCCAGTCATCTTCTGAACCGATGGCTGCGCCGCGATTTCCGGCGTAGGCAGTGACCTTTGCATGATCTCGAATGATAATGATACCGTTCATATATTTCCAATCTGAGGAGCCAATTCCGCATCCTTCATCCGAGCCTGCAGCAACCACAGCAGCATTTCCGCCTATGGTAACTGTCCCGGTAAATTTCCCTCGTCTCCAGTGCCGATACCGGAGCCGTCAGAACCATTGTGATCTCCGCCTGCTTTGGCAGTAACCTTTGCGTTTCCATCAATGGTGATACTGCCTCTGAAATTGCCGTCATCTCCGGCGCCGATGCCCGCGCTGTTTTCAGCACCGGTTGCCGAAACCTGCGCATTCCCGCCAATCATAATGTTACCGCTTAGGTTCCCATCATCGCCGGAGCCAATGCCCGCACCCCTGTCATTGCTGAATACTTCAACCTGCGCATTTCCGTCAATGACAATGTTTCCGGACATTTCCCCATCTTCGCCGGAGCCAATGCCTGCTCCGTCTCCGCCGCAGTTCGATGCTATATTACCATCTGTTTTTACGGTTGCATCTCCTGTAATATGGATGCTGCCGGACATGGCCTCCTTCTCATGGCTGCCGATCTTGGCATTATGGTTATAGTCAGAACCAAGATCATCCTGAATCTCGGCCTTCAGAGAACCACTTCCGTTTATGGTAACATTGCCATCCGAAACATGCAGTGCAGAGCCGGTTTCAGAGAAGATCTTGTTGTCTCCCTCCAGTGTAATGTTGGCACTGGAACTTCCTTCACATCAATCGCATCATTGCTGCTTTTGATATTGATATCCTTAATGGTCACATTTGCAGTCGCATTATCAGACGCATTAATCGCGATTGTGTTGCCTGTCTCTACAGAGCTCTCCCGCTGCGTAATCACAGGAGCCTCATCCGGCACGGCAGAGCCGCTGCCCTGCGTTACCGTCTGTCCGGAATTGTCTGCGTTTACCGTAACGCTGCCATCTTCCAGATACCAGTTGGCGGCATAGGTTGTCATGGGCAGGCTTACGCTCATGACCAGGGCGATCATACTTGCTGTCAGCTTTTTTCTCTTCATTGGGTTTCCTCCCTCTTTTCCTTTTTCATTTTTACATTATCCCCTGCAATGAAAATTCATAGTGCATGGCAAGTGCTTTGAACAGCTTCTGCATCACCTGTTCAGAGATCGCGCGGATATCGAGTCCCTCCACGAATCGAATCACCCGCCCGATTTCTTCCTCTGGAACGTTATAGGCCCGAAGGCTCATCGTGAAAAATAAGCGAAGCTTCTTCTCCAATGTCAGCTCTGCATCACACGGATGCGCCATGTAACCTCGCATGATGCCTGCAGATCCGATCTCCAGCTCGTAAAAGTCACGCTCTGTCAGCTCCGGCTGATAGGATCCGAAAATCTGATACAGCTCTTTGGCTGTTTCGCGCTGAATATACTCACAGGCTTCCTTCTGGGTATAGGCTTCAATATAAATTTCCCGCAGGTTTTCATTCAGCTCTGTAAGCGTCATCTGGATCGCTGTTTCCACTGCATAAACATAAACCGGAGGGAGCATTGTGCTCGCTGCACTTCTTGCCATCGAAAACTGATTCTCAAACATGAACTGCACAAGCTCTGTCAGTACGCCGTCCTTTGCACGGAAAATGTTCTGAAAGCTGCTGCTGGACACGCTGGACTTCTCGATGATTTCCGCCATAGTTGTCTTTTTGTACCCCTGCTCCAGGAAGAGTTTTACGCATACCTGCAGGATGCGTTTCTTTGTTGGTTCGCTTAAACTTGTTGCCAATTGTCCCCGTCCTTATTCTATGTGACTATCTTTGTTTCTTCATCTGGTCTATATACCAAATATAGCAGGAAATAGAGGTTCTTGTCAAGGAGTTTCTGGTTCGTGTACCAGTGCAGTGTGACAGACCAGAATTTAATATTGCTAACAATCTTCAAAATCTGTCAATGTTATTTCGAGTGCTATGGTTAGTATATCCTAAGCAGAATAAAACATAAAAAAAGATCTGTCACCCTTAGGATTCTTCCCAAAGTCAACAGATCTTATTTTTACCTTACATCTTCACAGACTCGTCAGCAGGGCTGCCATCTCCGGATTTGCTGAGGATCTTTGCCAGAAGCTCAGGATCTACGCCAGCAGGGGCAGCCGGTCCCTTATCTTCCGGCTCTACCGGTTCCGCTGGGCAGCGGAGGATTTCATCGCGCAATCCCTTCAGAAACTTTTGTTCGTAACTGTCGAAATTTGCAGAAATATAGATTTTATCAGTTATATCTTATATTTTCATGAATATGTCTTTGAGTTTCAGACGTAAATGTGTTACACTAGGTTCAACCACAGGCAAGGAGGTTTATGATCGTGATTAAACGTGAAATGTATATGAAGCGCATCCGTCCGTTTATCGGAACGGAGCTGATAAAGGTCATGACCGGTATTCGCCGGTGCGGTAAATCAGTCATGCTGGAGCTTATAAAAGAGGAGCTTGTGGAGTCCGGTATCAGCTCTGCTCAGTTCATCTCTATCAACTTTGAGAATTTGAACTTCTCTCATCTGCAAACCGCAAAGTCACTGCATGATGAGATTACTAAGAGAGCCGCAGAGATCAACGGCAAGGTCTATCTGTTTTTTGATGAGATTCAGGAGGTAAAAGACTGGGAGAAGTGTATCAATTCCCTCCGTGTATCCCTTGACTGCGACATCTATATCACCGGTTCAAACGCAAAACTTCTGTCCGGTGAGCTTTCCACCTATCTCGGCGGACGCTTTGTGGAGTTCGTTATTTACCCATTCTCCTTCGCGGAATTTCTGGAACTGTACCGTCCCATCGCACCGGATGCGCCGATCCAGAAATGCTTTCAGAAGTATCTAGTATCCGGTGGTATGCCGTACCTTGCCAACATCCGCTACGAGGATGCTCCTTCCAAGCTCTACCTTCATGACCTGTTCAACTCTGTCCAGCTCAAGGACATTGTGAAGCGGAACAAGATCCGTGACGTGGACCTGCTGGAACGTATCATCGCTTATGTAATTGCAAATGTGGGTACGACCTTCTCCGCAACTTCTCTGGCGAAGTTCCTCAAAAACGAGAAGCGAACCGTTGCACCGGAGACCATCCTGAACTACATCAGATACTGCTGCGACGCATATTTGTTCTATCAGGTCAAGCGGGAGGACTTGCAGGGAAAGCAGATCCTTGCCTCCAATGAGAAGTATTACATTGCCGACCACGGCATCCGGGAGGCTGTTTTCGGCGGCAATATGCGTGACATCAACCTCATTTTGGAGAACATCGTGTTTCTGGAGCTGCTGCGCCGGGACTACAAAGTGACAGTCGGGAGAACCGGAGACAAGGAGATCGACTTTGTATGTGACAAGAGTGGAGAAAAAAACTGTATGTTCAGGTTGCCTATCTGCTGGCATCCGATGAGACTGTTCAGCGTGAGTTCGGCGCGTATGACAATATCCGCGATAACTACCCGAAATATGTTGTCTCTCTGGATGAGTTCGACATGAGCAGAAACGGGATCAAGCACCGCAACATCCGTGATTTCCTGTTGGCAGAGGAATGGAATTAAAATGAAATCAGCTTTTGGTGAGTCTATGGAAGTTTACAAGCTGAGCTTTTAGGACGTTTCCCTCGGTGCGCTGACGGTAGATACCGGCGCGGTGAGAAGCCCACAAGGCCGAGTGGGAATCGTAAAACCGGATAGAATGTGGATTTAACAGTGTTTCTTCCTTTAACCGCTCCTTCAAAAAGTAAAAGGTATTTCACCGCGAGAATTTAAAAATGCAATGATAAAATCCTTATAAATTCTTTTTAATCACAAATATACCCTCTTTCATTAGACTATTATTTTGCTAATGAAAGCGGGTACTTCATTTTTAATAATCAATATAGGACTCTAATTTTTTTTTCAAATCTTTATAGTCATTACTTCGCCAAAGGTCCCGGAATAGTAGATACTCCTCTGTGATTTCCATAAAAATCCACATTAAAAATAATATCCGATTCGTCTCTTTCCTCAAAACGCTGTTCCGGCTCAAAAGCTTTACCCAAAATGTCACTTGTTATAATACCATTAGAATAATCTCCGAGTATTTCGTAGATATTTGTTTCCAGCTCATAGAATCCATCTTTTTCCACAAGCTCTACTGTAACTTCCGTATCGGCATCTACAAACTTATCTGTTTCTTTTTTCCATGCTTTAGCACCCATAAGGTATGCATTACCATTTGCCCAGATTGGCAGATGATCAAAATGCGGCACCGCCAGCTTATCCATATCCGGTTTCTCTACATCCATATCAAATCTAGCAATCCATTCATCATATGTCGGGTATTCATCCCACACATGATTGCCTACAACCTGATAATACGGAGATTCCTTTGATTCATTATTATCAACCGGATAATACTGTACAAATATATTGTTATAGAATCTATTATCACCATGAAGAATGGTCATCATCCCAGCAACTTCTGTCCTATGTCTGATGTGATATGGTGTGTAACGACGCTGACTTCTTCCATCCACTTCCCAATCTGTTCCGGCTCCAACCACTGTGGTGGAACCAAGAATAAGATTATGTACAACCGCCACACCTTCTGTTGCAAGACGGAGACCATATCTAGACAACAAAATATTATTATCAATCAAAGTCGGTCCATGACCTACTTCGATAAAGATATCCTGGCTTTCCATACCGCCTTCTAACTTAATAGAACCTTCCGGAACATCATTATCATGTAACAGATTTTGTGTAATTCGAGCTCCCTGCGCTTCCCAGTCAAGCCAAATACCCATGGTGTTATGATGAATATGATTTCTTCTGATCAACACATCAATTGCCGCATGAAGTTTAATTCCTGAGATTTCCGCACCCCCCAGCTCCATCATATTGTTAATATGATGAATATGATTATCTTCGATAGTTGAGAAAACACAGCCCATTCTTCCTACAATTCCGGTCTGCTGACAATCATGAATATTGCATCTTCTTACAGTATGAGAGCCAATCTCTTCCTTCAGCCAACCATGATACTGTCCGCGGCACACAGCATCTCTCTCCATCTGTGTAGGACTTTTTTATATGCTTTCTTGTAAAATAATGGTCATTCTCATCATCGTAATATTTTCCAAGAGAAATACCGCAACATTTACTGTTTGTAATTTCACAGTCTTCGATTATCCAGCCATATGACCAGTGTGGGCTTATCATACCATCCTGGAACGCTGCCGGAGGTGCCCATGTAGTAGCTGCCTTTTCTACAAAGAAGCCACTTAAGGTAATGAAATCAACATGCTCTTTTTCTTTGGCATAAAACATTCTCTTCGCACATTAATCTCTACCTTTTCTTTTCGCGGATCTTTTCCTCTAAAATTAGCGTATATAACGGTTTCATCACCTTCCACATAGGCATACCATTTATAAACGCTCCACTCTTGTTCCCACGACGGCTTATATACTTCCGCTTTTTCACAAGCTTCTATAGAATCCACTTCGTACATTGCCTTGTCATTCAGATAAACACAGCCTGTATGTTTTTCATCCTTGGCAAAATACCAATCCCCATAAACCGGTGTTGTATATGGGTTATAATCATTAAACACGCCATTATTGATTCTGGTCACCCACACATCACCTTTATAAAGTTTCCAATCGTCAACTTCTTCCGCACCGGAAATAATTGCTTTTAAGGGTTCCACCGACCTATAAACAATAGGCGCTTCTTTTTGTTCCACTGTTTACGGGATTTACATACTCGTAAATACCCGGTTTTACTAAGACTTCATCTCCTGCAACCGCAATCTTTGCCGCTTCATTAATTCTTTTAAAAGGCCTAAATTCGGAACCGTCTCCATCACACCTTGCAGATGCATCTACGTAAATTTTCATCTTCTACCCCCATAGTATTCTGATTATCCCTTGCAATAGCACTAATTAATCGCATCAGATTATCATATGTTACATTTTGTATATTTCAAAATCTATCCACATCTTCCAATAAACAAAAGCAAACTGTGCCAAAATACTTTTAATCTGTTCATAATCTTATGACCAACTTTTCCAAACCGTCGGTTCATATCCCACTGTGGCCTACTTACCATTTCTGACAATCGGCGTCTTAATTACCTGCTGATTTGCAAGAAGTTTTTCTTCGCATTCATCCTATAAAATATATTACCTCTGCCAGCGCATCTTTACAAGCCTTTTGCCGGGAGTTCCGATGAATGTCTGCACATTCCTCGGTTTTGCTGATCTAGATATGAATTGTGCTGTTAGCACACATTCACATCAGGCTCCGGCTCTTTCCATAAACCACATATTGTTATCTTCATAAAAAAGGAATATTTCCTTTCCGTCTACCACACAGGTATAACGCTCTCCAACTCCACCAGCCCTTGTACTGGCTGCTCTGCGCTTGTCTTTTACTCGTGTAATCTCATACTTTCTGCCATCTTCCCATGTTATCTCTTTAGGAATGAGCAGTCCGTCCTTTGAAAACTCTGCAAGTACATCAACATATACCTTATTGCTCAATGTAATCACCTTCCTTACAAGATTGCTATTGCTCTAGAAGCATCCATCTTCCTTGCTATATAGCCTTTTTTCTTCTAATATTTTCAGATGTGCATAAACACTTGAAGTCGATGCCACCCCTACCATCTTGCATATCTCCCTGATAGCAGGAGCATAACCATTCACACGCTGATATTGCATAATGCTTTCATACACATTCTGCTGCTTCTCCACACTTGAGAACAAACAATCTGTTCCCAATAATTATCTGTTACTAAGTCTGCACCTCGGACACCAACACTGCGGATTGGCTTGCTCCAGTTATAGTTTTCCTTAAATATCTGATAAGCGTATGCAGCTATCTCTCCGGTGATATTCGTTGCATATCAAAGTACTTTAATGTGCTGGTGGAAGATGTATTTCATGTAGAAGAATGAGCTGGAGATTTTATCTCCAGCTCAGACTGTAGACAAAACACTTTTGGTCAGCACTCCAGAGACAAATTGTCAAGGACTTTTTAATCAAATTCACAGAAAATCTCACAAAAAGGTGCCAGAAGCACTGTATGGCTCCTGACACCTCATTTAACAGATTACATTTTTCCGTTCAGCAGGTCTTTGCAGAGATACGCATAGTCTGGCAGCTGGTTGATATATGACTCCCAGAGCCGCTTGATTTCGGCTAACTCCAGCGGGTCGGCTGCTTCCAGTGCATGATCGTTGCCAGTCATATATAAAACATCCGTAGCAACATCATCCAAACACGGTATCCACATAAAGCGGATTTACGCCAATCGTCAGCCAGACATAGCCCACCTTGTCCGACCAGAGCAGTTCAAAATCGGGCTTTGCCGCAGATGTTCCGCAAAGACTTCCTTTACTCGCTCAATTTCATGTTTCTCTTTTTTCTGTGTAAAGCATTTTTTGTGTCCTCCTTGACAAAAATTTTGGTGCATACCATCATCAGTTTAGCACAAGGCGGCTTCGTTTATCAGTCTGTCATCTGTCAATTTTTGATAAGCTCAGGTTTCATATTCGTCAAAGCTGGCAATAAACTCCGACCTGTCCTCAGAGAACATCCCTGTCAGGCGGTTCAGAATGGTGGGGAAGTTCGTCATCAGCACCGGCACATCCTGGTCAAGTAGAGCGTTGGCAATACATCCGGCGAAAAAAGACTTGCCGGTTCCCACATCTCCAAACAGTAAAAGCCCGATATTGCTCTTATATGCCTCTTTCCAGTTCTCCACATAGGCATGAGCCTTGTCCATCAATGGGTTTTGCCCGTTATCATTGGAAAATGTGTAGTCGTACAGATAACGGTCTTGCAGGCCCTGTGCCTTTCGGCGTTTGATACTGACTACGGCGTTTAACATCTTTGTGCGCCAGTCGCTTTGTCAGCTTGGTTCCGCTGCGGTAAGCAGCTGCGGCAACAGCAGAACGGCCTGCGCTGCGCTTGATAATACTGACGGGGATATGACAGAAATCTATGGGGAACACCTCCTTTCAGTGAGGGGATAACAGGCTCTGTGGAGCCGGACAAACGCAAAGCGGGTGTTTGGCTGCGCAGAGCGCACAAGGGGTTTGGGGAGCGTAGCTTCCCATCGCGGACGAAGTACGCAACGCCCCCGGCAGGGCGCACAGCACCGGCAACGGTGTATAAGTGCGCCCTTGTAAACAAGGGACTTATGGCGTGTCCCCGGATTTTGGCAGGTTTGCGGTTAATTCCGCAGGAAAGGTTGGGAGCCATCGGGAAAATCCCCTCAAAATGGCTCCACGCTCAATCAGACGGCGGGTGCGAACCCTGCGTTCTTCGTTTCGTTGCTTGTTCTCCAAAATCTTCTTGCGGTTTTCAAGCTGCCGGATCTCCTTCAGGACTTTCTCTCGTTCTTCTTTTTTGGGGGTGTGCTGTAATTTTTTCGTTCATGTCATGCACCTCTTTTTTCTTTGGAAACGCTTATAGATTGACCGTCCATTTCTGACGCGCAAAGTACCGGCGCAGGCGATGGCTGCGCCCAGCCGATAGCAGCATTTTCGATTCCGTCGTTACAATCGAGGGAGTAAAACGCCTTATACCGGAACATCTTGCGCTCTCTGGCGGCCTCGGCTCTCTTATCCAGAAGAAACAACTCCCGGCCATCCCAATGCCGCCGCTGTTCATGGAACAGGTTCTCCGTTTTGTGATCGGCCCGGTCAAGAAATTCATAGACTTCCAGCGTGACCTCCACGGCCACAGCTTGTCCGTTATAATTGATGGTAACTTCCATCTGCCTTTCCTCCATTCAGATTTTTTCGGGAAAATCTGAATGGGGCGGCGGAGAACGGCACCGGGGATAAAGTTCGGGCCATGCTGACCCGATGTTCCGGCTCCATAGGGACAAAAAAACACCCGAACGGCATAAAGCCATACGAGCGTAATAGAGTATATTTTGCCGTTTAGTTACATGGTATAGTGCATACTGCTGACCGCATTGCTCCGCTGCTGGAAACAGACACGGCGGCAATCCTCCTATATGCCGCCGTGGATTCACACGGTGTTAGGTCGTCGTTGGTTTAGAATAGACGAAAAGAAACGGCGGCTCTGAAAATCAAAGCCGCCGCTTCATAGGCGCGTGGAAATGTGTCTGCTGTACGACAGCTTTTTTTCTTTGCCGTCGTGCGGCAGAATTTAATTTTCTATTTTTTTCTTGTGAGAAAAGACAATCAATCCAACCAAAAACATCACAATAAAGCAAAGTACAAAACTGATACATCCGCCAATGGTGGCCAGCACAGGGGAATCATAATAAGTGGATTTATCCGAAAAAAACATAGACACACGATATGCAAAGCTACCCGGAATGACAAAGCCGCTTTCTGAACCGATGAACAGGCAGGATGCAAAGCCATATATAACCCCTACTACGCTTGTCACAATAATATTGCGGCTCAGATTGATAACGATTGCCCCCAAACAAGTAGTTATCAAAACGACAACACAAGCTTCAATTCCAAACCCGATTGCCAAATTGAGGAATAGGGAAATACCTCCTCCAATCAACCTATCAGTTCCATTGAGTACCGCTACAAGCAGACCAAAAGCAATAAATAAGATGACTGCAAAGCCGATGCCGATAACGATGCTAACAGCGACTTTCGATAGAAAGAGCTTCTTCTTTGAAAAACCGTAGGTAATCCAGTTGATGTAAGTTTTGTTCTTGTATTCCTGATAAAACAGCGAACCAATCAAAATGAAGATGACCATTGGGAAGAACATGGAGAACTGGTTATTCATAAAGAAAAACAGGTCAGTAAGTGATTTTGCGCTGTTGTTGAAAACTGCTCCTGCTCCGCCGGTAAGAATGGGAAGAAGCGACAACAGCAGAAGAAATACCATAAACCATTCCCGCTTCAACTTGTAAAACTCGTTTTTAATCAACATTCCCATTATGCTTCCTCCCTCTGGCCGGAAGTCATAATATCCTCATACAGTGCTTCCAGTTCCTTTTCGTTATAGTCGTTTTCTACAACCTTGATGATTTTTCCGCCACGAATGAAAATAAGAACATCTGTAACAGCGGCAATCTCCGTCAGATTATGGCTTGATACCAAAATACAGTGTTGGGGAGATTTCAGGCGTTCCTTCAGCAGCAGTCGGATTTCCTTTATACCCATCGGATCAAGGCCATTGGTAGGTTCGTCCAGCAGCAAATATTGAACATCGCCTAAAAAGGCGCGGGCAATTCCCAGCCGTTGGCGCATCCCCAAAGAAAGTTGAGAAAACAGCTTTTTCCGGGCATCCAGCAAGTTTACTTGTTCGAGCGCCACTTCGATGTTTGGCCGTTTCAGACCTAAATACCGCGCGTGGAGCTTCAAATTTTCCTCTACAGTGAGCCGGGGGTAAAAAGCCGGGTATTCAATCAAACTTCCAAAACATCTGCTGGAAACGGGCTGTCCATCCGAGAGGATTTCTCCTGAAAAGGCAGTCAGCCCCAGCATGGACTTAAACAAAGTTGTTTTACCGGCTCCATTTGGTCCCAGAATACCGTAGATTTTTCCTTGCTCTAAGGACAGGTTGATATTGGACAGCAAGGCAGTATTTCCAACATTCAGATTTACATTTTTGATTTGCAGCATGAAATACCTCCGTTATTGAAAAAAGATGAAAAGCAAAAAGGCCACAGCATAAATCAAAAATGAAATACCAATGGGTTTTGATCTCTGTTTTAGTCCTTTTAGTCCATCGCTCAATACGCCATGCAAGGCCGTGAGCAGGCACACCGCCAAAGCGATGATAGAAAACACTAAAGCTACTTTAACCATTGTTTATACCTCCTATGGCTCATACTTTACCAAAGAGGTTTAGGATTTGTTTGAGAAAAGTCTAAGGAAAGTCTAAGGATGAAAAAAAAGAGCCGCCGAAGCAGCCCTTTAGGAATTGACAATGGGAAACACGACTTGAATTGCAAAGATACCGTTTTGCAAGGAAGCGACAATCTGCCCGCCCATGCGGGTCACAAGTCTTTGAGCGATTGCCAATCCCAGCCCGGTTGTCTTTTTTGTTCGTGACTGGTCGGTGGTGTAAAAACGGTCAAACAAATGGGGAATATCTTCCTGCTGAATACTGCTCGACGCATTTTTAATGGTTATGACCGTTTGAGCTTCTTCTATCGCTGCAGTGATCTGATAATTTCCCTCCCCGTGAACAAGCGCATTATAAACCACATTTGAGAAAATCCGGGTCAAGGCATCTGGATCGCCCCAAATGATAGCTGGTGGATTTGGGATAACGATATAGGGGACACATTTTTTCTGTTCAAAATCGCCGTAGTATGAGGCGACAACATCCCGAAGTACACTGTGTATATCCGTATTTCTGCAATTCAATTTCAGTTCGTCGGCCTCAATCCTTGCAAATTCAAACAGTTGGTCGAGAAGCAGCTTTACAGCGGAAATTCTTTCTCCCGCAATCATCACATATTCTTTTTGATCCCCGGTTAAATCCTGTTCCTGTAAGAGCTGGATATAGCCATTTGCTGTTGCCAGCGGCGTTCGCAAGTCATGGGAAAGACTGGTAATGGTATCCCGGAACAGGGTATCGCTCCGTTCGATTTCCTGCCCCATGCTGCGATATTTTTTCAGAAGATGATTGATACTTGTAGCCAGATCCTGTATTGGCCTATCCGTTTTTCCACCATAATTTCGGTTTGCGTATCACGGTCAATCAGAAAGTCAATCTGTTTTTTTACTTTCTGAACCAGCCTTCGCTGATAAATCAGTTTCAGAAGCAAAAACAGGGAAAGCATTGCCAGCAAGATACATAACACAATCATGCAGCCATCACCGCCTTTCCAAACCGCGCAAGTCCAACCTTAGAAACAGGGAGAGCGAAATGGCTGTTGGTAAAAACAGATATACTACCAGTGTCAAACAAATGGGTATTAAATCCTCCCCAAAGGTATTGATCTGCAAGCTATGAGATAGCCCTACAACCCAATACTTGTAGAGCGAATAATCCATATCCAGTGCTGTACTTATCTTTGTGAGATATAAATACAAAACCCCCAGCATAAAAAATGCGGTAATCGTAACAATGATCCGATGCCGGAGCAGGTAACTTAACAAATTGAGAAATGCAGTGTAACCTAAAAAGCACAGACATTGAAACAAAAGAAAGGCTCCGATTGCAGAAAACGAATACTCTATGTCATACCGGGATGCTCCCATTATCAAAATGGACAAATATGCAACGCCAAAGCATACAAACAGAAAAAACAAAACGCCAATCCATGAGGCCAGCAGTTTTCCAAAGAATAGATGTACTCTGCTTGTACCTTTAGAAAGTGTGATACTGTATGTGCCGGTATGAAAATCTTCTGTAAAGTACAGGCACAAAAAGAGCGTCAATGGAAAAATCAGACTGTAATCTGAAAACAGAAACTCCGTGAACGAAACCAGTGATATAACCGGAAGCATACCATTTACCGAATTATGATAAAATGTCAGGGCAAGCGCAAAGACAAAAAACGCAGCCAATACGAGGCAGGCCCAAAACAGGCGGCTTTTGCGGATACGGAACAACTCACTTTGCATCGTCTGAATCACTCTTTGCACCTCCTGTCATTTTCAAAAGATAGTCGGTCGGCTCCATACCGGCAAGCCAGATTTCTGATACCTCTATCCCGGAATGAACCAGCAGCGTATTGATTTCCCCGGATTGCTCATTACAATGAAAAATTCTAATCAGGTCATGACCCAACACTTCAAAATCCGGGAACTGCTGGCTTAAAATCGTAATAGCCCGTTCTAATTGTGGAGTTCTTATCTTTATGCACCGCTGGCAGCTCTCTTTCAATTCCCCAGCCGTAAGCTCACAAAGCAGCTTGCCATCTGCCATCACGCCATATTTGGATGCAAGCCGGGAAAGCAGCGTATAATCCTGTCCAGAGATTAAAAGTGTGGTATGGTTGATTTCATGCAGATAGTTCAGAACAGAAAGCAGGTGTTCACATTCTCCCTTATCTAGCCCGGAACAAGGATCGTCCAAAATTATCATATCTGGATTTCCAAAAAGGGCAACAGCCAAATTCACTAAACGCTGGGTCGATAATGGCAATCGCCGTACAGCCTTTTTTTCTTTCGGGTTCAAATGCAGTATATCTAAAATATGGATTTCTGCGGTTCCAAAAACGGAAGAAAAATAGTGCAGCATATCAGCCGGTGACAGAGAGCCGATTGTCACAGGCTTTTGGGGTACAAATCCAATCCGGCGGCGCTCCTGCTGATAGTCTATATTGCCAAATAATTTGAGCGTACCAGATTGAGGTCTAAGTGTGCCTATAATGGCCTGCAACAGTACAGATTTCCCTGCGTTATGGCCGCCATACAGTGCATAGATTTCTCCACGCATTATCTGAAATGTGATATTTTTAATCCCGTTTCCGTCCGGGAAAACATAGGTCAACCCGGCTGTTTCCAAAGCAGCCTCCAAATAATCATCCCCTTTCCATATCGTCTTATTGTAGCAGATCGGCGTGCAAACTTTATAAGATTTCTCTAAGGGTTAGCCCTGCATTTTGAAACCGAGGCCCCAAACCGTCTGAATATACTTTTCCTCTGGATTGACTTTGGCAAACTTCTTGCGGAGATTTCCAATGTGGACATTGATTGCGTTATCGTCCCCGATAAAATTTTCATTCCACACGCTTTCAAAAATATTGTTCTTTGTGAATACCTTTGAGGGCGCGGACATCAAAAGTTGCAAAATCAGGTATTCATACCGTGTCAAAGTAATGGGGGTATTCCTGATTTTAGCCTCCATAGCTTCTGTATCAAGGGACAAGTCCTTAAATCGAAGTATTTTGCTATTGTTGGGGGTGGTAGACTTCTGAAAGCGCCGGAGCACTGCTTCAATCCGCACCAGCAGCTCTTGATTGTCGAATGGCTTTGTGATGTAATCATCTGCACCGTTTCGTATGAGGTTCACTTTGCTGTCTATATCTCATACAGAGGATCATCATGGTAACATGGTGTCCATACGCTCCTGCGCTGTCCGGTCAATCTCTAACAGGTGCGGATACAGCTTCTCGCTCATCAGCAGTTGGTTGTAGAGAATGGGGCGATGTTCCTTCAAGTAGGATTTTCGCATCCTGCCGTACTTGCCGATAGAAGTTTCCGGCTGTTCAGAAAGTTTTAGGTTGGGTATATCATAATCTCCACAACGAATGTAAGTCAACTTATTCATATTCATGCTCCTTTGCTCCGTGATGGTTAAACCGCTGCGCTGGCTGCTATGTTGCCTTTGCGCGGTTCTTCTTTCGGCAGCTGGCAGTAGAATAAACGCCTTTTTTCATGTCCTCAGCCCGGATCAGGGATTTCTTAGCGTCCATTTCCGCTTTTTTCTTCGCCTTGATTTTGTCCTCATATCGTTTTTGTGCGCCGCTGGCTTTCCGCTTCAAATAGTTCTGATGAAGCCTGTCCTTGCGTTCTTCTTTTTTCCGCAGTTCTTCCTGTTCCTCCGTGGTTAAAGGAACCGGCTGTAAGGATGGTGGAATATAGCGTCCTAAAAAATTAAAGTAGATTTCAATTTCCTGCGTGGTATCCTGACTGCCTTTTCGGGAGCGTTCATGGACAAGGATTTTCTCTACAAACTCGTTGAGCATGGTATTTGTCAGCGTGTCAAAATTCTCGTACTTATCAATCAGGGCTATAAATTTCTCTGCTGATTTCTGGCTCTGCTCATAGCCGGTAACAGCCTTTTCCAACTCCGCAATTTCAATCTCAAGTGCGTCCTGCTCTTTGGCATACTGTGCATCAAGCGCCTTATATCGTGTATCCGGCAGCTTGCCGAGGGCGTTATCCTCATAGATTTTGCAAATCAGTTTTTCCAGTTCTCCGGCTCTCTTTTGGGCAGTAGCCAGATGCCTGCGCTTTTTCGATATATCGGCACTCTGTTGAGCAACCTGCGTCTCCTGAACAGTGTGAATAAATTCCGTCCGGTCATTTCTGGAATATTCAGCGATAGCCCGGAGTGTGTCGGAAACCAATGTCAGAACAGCACTCTCATTGATACGGTGTTGTGTAAGGCATAGTGTCCCACACGGAACTTTGGTATAATTGGAACAGGTATATTGAGAAATCCGCTTGCCATTGTTGGTGCGGTGGACATACATCTTGCCGCCACAATCGGCACAATAGAGTAAGCCTGTGAGGGGAGCTGCTTCGCCCCAGCCGTTTGGATAACGCCGTACATTGCTACGGATTTTCTGCACCAGATCAAAGGTCTGCTGGTCGATAATGGCTTCATGGGTATTCTCAAAGATCGTCCACTCGTCCTCAGAAACATAGTGGCTTTTCTTGTCCTTAAAGTGCTTGCGGGTCTTGAAATTGATGGTGTGCCCCAAATACTCTCGTTTTTTCAAAATGTTCACGATGGTAGATGATCCCCATCCATAGGGGTCTTTGACCGGCTTTGAACGGTTCACACCCTCGTTGAAGCGGGCAAGGTGTACGACGGGAATTTCAATCCGATCTGCGGATAATTTGCAGGCAATCTGATAAGGCCCATATCCCTCCAGCGTGAGAGAGAAGATACGGCGTACCACTTCGGCGGCTTCTTCATCTACCAGCCAATGCTCCCGTTTTTCGTCCCACAAATAGCCGTAAATCACGGTGCCGGTCAGGTGCTTGCCACTCATACCTTTTGCCTTGAACACAGAACGGATTTTCCTGCTGGTATCACGGGCATAAAATTCATTCATGATGTTGCGGAACGGGGTAAAATCGTCATCGCCTTTCAGACTGTCCACACCGTCGTTGATGGCGATCAGACGAACACCGCGTTGCCGCAAAACCTCCATGACCTGACCGACCTTCAGATAGTCGCGCCCCAACCGGCTCATGTCCTTGATGACGATTGCCTCTACGCGCCCTGCCTCCACTTCCTCCATCATCGCCAAAAATCCGGGGCGGTCAAAACGAGTGCCTGAGATACCATCATCAGTAAAGTGCGTAGGGTTGGCAGCCCGTTCCGGCGAGCAAAATCCTCTAACATCTGTTTTTGGTTGGATATGGAGTTGCTCTCGCCCTGTAACTCATCGTCCCGGCTCAGGCGCTCGTACAGTGGGGTGATTTTTTCGTTTCTCATGGCTGTACCTCCTGAAACAAAAATGCTCTAAGTGATTGCTTCACTAACCATGACACAATCATGATTAAGAAGTCAGGGTTTTTAAACGTTTCATCATCCTCCCGTATTTCCATAGAATTAATCATTTCCAACAACGTTGAAAAATTCTGTTCCTCTTCCGGCGCTTCATAATGGATATATCCAATCAATGCGGTATAAAGCAGAGTCTCCGCTTATAGTGATAGGTAATCCTTTGAAGTTATCGCCGGATTTTCCCCCACCCACACCGGACGTGCGACTTTCACCGCATCCGGCGTTCCATCGGTTGTTTTCACAAGCATTTAATCAATCACCAAATGAAATGTTAGTTTTCTATTGCGGACAAACCAGCCTGCTGGCGCAGACTGTTCACTTTTAACATCAGTTCCTTTGTTGCCTTGAGCGTGTCGGCTATCTCTTTTAGCTCATTCTTAGGACACTCTTGCAGGAGTGGAAGAAATCTATTATGGAACAAAATCATATTTCGATAGCGTTCCTTGCCGCCCAATTCTGCCGGTGTTTTCAGCCAGCATACTATGTCAGCCGCATTTTCAAAGAGTTCCCCACTTAGCGCACATTTTCCACGTTGAGCCGAGAATAGTGAAATCCTGCTGTCAGTAAGTTCTGTGCTTCGCCCCATAGACGGTTGATTCCTCAAACCTGATAGAACAGATGAGTTCATACTTAGGTTCGTGTGTATCAATGCCCGTCCCTCTACCGTGTAACTGCAAACCGCCGCTTTCTTTGCCATCGGTATCTTGTTCTTGATGTATGCGATAGGGTAGATAGGTTGGTCGATTCCAGATACATACCGTATCATTGCCGACTTTCCAAACCGTTCTTTTTCGCTCTCGGTCATTGCGCCGCCCTCTCGAACAAGTCTGCACCCGGTTTCTGTATTGAGCCGATTTGTTAAAACTGTCATGACCTGTCTGTGGATTTTCCTGCAATCAATACTGATACAGGTAGCGAGCTGAAAATAATTCTGTATTCCCAGAACCATTGAATTGAACAGCCTTATCTCGTCTAAAGGTCTTTTTTCCCTCTGGAGGTCGGGCAATTCGTTTCGCTTGTTCCACCAGCTTTTGCCTTTCCAGTTCCAACTTTTTGTCACAGATATGAGATTGCACGATGTACTTCCTGCTTTTCGGTCTGACTCGTATCTTAAACCCAAGAAACTCTGAATAGCGTTTTCTAACATTGACTATCCTTGTTTTCTCTGGCGATACCTCCAACCTCAGCCTCTCGGTTATCCATGCCGTTACAGCCTCTTTCGTTCTCAAAGCGTCCTCTTTATTCCGGCAGAAAATTCTGAAATCATCTGCATATCTCACGATATACATTTCTTTCAACCCTGTTTTCCTCATTTTGAGGAATGCCTTGCTCCGGTCAAAAGTAATCGAGTTTCTGATTTTCCTCTCATACCCGTATTCCTTTACAAGAGGGTGGTTCTGCCATTGGCTCTCAACCCATTTGTCCAGTTCATTCAGCACGATATTGGCAAGCAACGGTGAAATGATACCGCCTTGCGGAGTGCCTTTGTCTGGAATGAGTGTAGTGCCGTCTGGCATTCTAATCGGTGCTTTCAGAATCCGCTTGATAATAAAAATCAACTGTTTGTCGTGTATTCCCATTGCCCATATTTGCCGCATTAGCTTGCTGTGATTTACGTTGTCGAAAAATCCTTTTATATCAAACTCAATCACATAATGCAGGTTCATGCGTTGAAGCATGGTGTAAGTTTTCTGCACGGCGTGTTCCACGGAACGGTTCGGGCGAAAGCCGTAACTGTTGTCGCTGAATTTCGCTTCGCAGATTGGCTCTATGACCTGCTTGATACATTGCTGTACCAGCCGTCATCTACACATAGAGTTTTGTTTTTTTTTTGGCATAGGGCATCACGTCCTTTTTTGAATCTGCTGCCTTTCCTCGTTCCGATAGTTCTATCTGTTCATACATACCCGTAGGTTCCTGCTATAGACCTGTCGGCTTGCCTGTGCCTGTAACACAGCATGGTCGTTCGTAGGATCAATTTCTACTAAACCACACCGACTGCGCATTAACGCACCCACACATTTCTGCGTGGTCTTCTTTTTAGACCTGTACATTCGCAGGTTCGTCAGTCCGCCCGCCAAAGCGAACATTCTAACCATAGGTATCTTATAGACTCTCGGCTTATAGGTAACACAGTCTGCCTCCAGACCGCTTTCGACCACTTTAGGCAGTGGTTACGGTTACTCTCAGCCTTTGTCATGGGGCTTCGTACACCAGCCATTACAGCTAATGCACGCCCATCAAGGGTAGGCGTTTCAGGGCGTTAGCTTTTCCGAGACGTCAAGCCCCGGCGCCAGCCCTTGCACCGCCTGGCAGAGCTTATCAAAGAGATACACAAAGAACAGATACGGCAGGTTTGGCAGAAGATATTTTTTGAGTTTGTCCTTCATCGCTCCACGCTCCGTTCTCTGGTCTTGACCTTTTCGCCGCGCTCCTGCTCCTTGTGCTGCGTTTTGGACTGCTCCTGCGCCTTTTCCAGCTTGCGCCGGATGGAAGGGGCTTTCTCGCGGCTCAGGTTTTTAGCGGAAAACTCCCGGAAGGCCGCTGTAATCACATCGGCGTCTCGCCCCTTGAAGAACACCAGGTATCGGGGAGTTCCTCGGAGGTGTCCTTCTTCAACGCAAAATCCAGGCCGTACTTCTTCGCCGTGGAAGAAAAGGCCCGGATATTCTGATCCGTGATCTCGATGTGCGAGGCGTTCAGCTTCAGGAATCGTGACCGGACGACCTCCGCAGGGTAGTCGTCCCCGGCGACACGGACTATCTCCCGGTTGGAGCAGACGGTATCCACCATGAGCTCCACCAGCTCGTCCAGCCGGTCTTTATCCAACTGCACGTTCTGCGAAAGAACGTCATATTCGATGTTCTCCAAGATCAATGCCCGATAGCTTTCCCGCTTTCGCATCCCGTCCTGCCCGCTCCGCTCACTGGGGACTGGGGGACTTGATAGGATAGGACTTGATTCTTGCGTAATTGATAAATCTGTCTTTGATGGATAGTTACTTGATTCTTCTTTATTTAATTTGGCGGGGTTCTCCTGAATTGGAGCGTCCAACATTGGATTTGCCTGTACGGGATTTTCCCGTATAGGTTTTTCCTGTGTAGGTGATGGCGTTTTAGGCTGTTCCAGAATGGTGTATTCGATAGAGCCGAGTTGACCGTTTGCACCACGGATACGCGCACGGACAAGGTAGCCATGTGCCTCCAGCTCCCGGATGCCGCCGCTGATGCTGTCAATGCCATCCTTGCAGATACGGGCAAGGCCCTTCATGGTGTAGTCCCAATTCTCCGGCAGGGACAGCATGAGAGATAAAAGCCCTTTCGCTTTCAGCGACAGCGACGTATCCCGCAGATGGTAGTTGGACATGACCGTGTAATCTCTGGTCTTTTCGATACGGAATACAGCCATCTTCGCACCTCCTTCCTCTGAAAATGAAAAGTGTTAATTTTAGGCGGTTTGTCCGTCTGTACGCCTCCGCTGCCTCCCACACGGGAAACACCCACGTCATGTTCAGAACGCAAGCCACAGCGAAAGAAAACGCAGATTTTCCACCCCAATCACGGCACTTGAATTGGGGTATAGAAAAAGGGCGGCTGTCTGAAAAACAGTCGCCCGAAAAGGGATATATACAAGTTATTTGTTACTCGTCCGCCTTGAAAACCGTTGATATTACTGGCTTTTTCAAAAAGTTCTGTATCACCACTCGCACCAATCTGGATCCAGCGGAATTCATTTTTCTTTAAAAGTTCGTACACGGTATACCCAGAATATCCTGAATTTCCTTTACTGTGTAGCATCTTTTATACTCTTTCTTTTGCAGCCACGGTTACCACTGTTTCCTTTTTTTTTTCGACATAAGCCAATAAAACATAGAACAAAATATTAATGCAAATACAACGCCAAAAACATTCTGAATCACTCTAAGACCAACTGCTCCTTTTAGTCCATAACTCTCTGTAGCAATGGCCAAAGCACCAAATGTGTTAAATACTGCCTGCCAGCCATATTTTGCAGAAAGTCCTACACCAATTCCGCCAAGGATTCCTATGTATGTATAGATGGATGACGGAAGCAGAAAATATAGTACTGTAAAGCATATTACACCTGCAATATTTCCGACAATCCTTTTGCGGACTCTGTATTGCATGTCCTCCATAAATGGTAAGATTGCTGACATTGCCGCAATTCCAGCCCACATTGCCCGTGGCATATTGCAGAGTTCCGCAATGCAGAGTACTGCCGGTACGCATATGATCTGACATAACTGCCACTTTGTTCTGGAAGAAGATATATCAAATTCCTGTACCAAATCATTCAAATTTCTTTTATACGTTCTGTTTTTATGATTTCGATAAAATACGAAGCAGGTAAGTGCTGCACCTAATGCCATTCCGGCAAAGCCAAAAGCATCGTAGATTGTCCGGTGTGGATCCCCAGATCCGCATTCCGAAATACCATAAGGCATAATAAAACTACTACACCCACAATACTATTCTCATTTCCAAATAAGATACTGAAAATAGTAACAAAGAAAAAACAAAATGCCATTGTAACAGCTATCTTTACCAAATATACCAGTATATGATATGATTTTTCTTTCACTGTTTCACTCTTTTTCAACAGATTTTTAGAACCTGCCTGATTTAACTGCAATTCCTGATAAAATGTCATGTAATTCCTCCTCTATCTGTTTTTCTTAAACTTATATGGCCTCATCTTTCTGTATTGGAAGCCTGCCTCCGTCTCGTATCCCCATACTTCATCCATCAACTGTTGTTTTGTAAATGTTCTGCCTGGCGAAGCTGCAAGCTTATATAAAAGCAGGAATTCTTTTTTAGGCAAAACAAGACTTTCCTTATCAGTTGTAACCGTCATTGCATCATAATCAAACTCTGTTGAACCGATCACAATTTTGTGTTCATTCAATATCTGTGCACGGCGAAGCAGTGCTCCGACTCTTAAAACCATTTCATTCACATTTACCGGTTTTACCATATAATCGTCACTTCCCGAAAGAAATCCCTGGCGCATATCATCAAAGGAACCTTTCGCAGTGATCATAAGTACAGGTATCTGATATCCTGCTGAACGGAGTTCCGACACCAGTTCATAACCATCCATAACCGGCATCATAATATCGGAAATGATCAGATCAATGTACTCTTTATCCAATATTTCTAATGCCAGTGCTCCATCCGATGCACTTTTGACCTGATATCCATTCTTCTCAAGCACTTTTTTGGAATAGCTGGCTTAATTCTTTATCATCTTCTACAATTAATATTTGAAACACGATCTTCTTTCCAAGCAGATGCTGTACCAAAAGTACGTTTCTCTGACGCTTCTTTGTCAATTCAATTGGCTCTACATGATACGGATCACGATAGGTTCCATCTTCCAATACCTGTCGGGACACTCTTTCATATTCCATCATGCCTTCTTCCAACTGTTTATTAATCTCTTTGCTACGTATTACAAGCATCAGTTCCGTATCCAGATACGTGCTTCTCATATCCATGTTAAAGGAACCGATTACGGATAGATCATCATCAATCAGGATGCTTTTTCCGTGGTAAGAATAGCCGCCTTCATACTCCCAGATATCAATTCCTGTATTTAAAATTCTGTTTCTGTTTCTCGCATAATCAGCAGAACCAAACGGATTTCCATTGTTGGCAACCGAATTGGTCATGATAGAAAAATCCGGAACGCTCTCCGCAATCTCTTTCCATGTATTATACATCATATCATTGCAGATAATATATGGTGTATGAATTTTCACGCGCTCTTTTGCATTTTTCATTAGTTCTCCCAGTTGATACCAGACTACTGGTTCCTTGGGACCTGTGTGGATAGTTTCCTTATTCTCTTCAAAATATTTCTGATAGCTGTTCTGCAACTCTAAAACTGCGTTCTTTACAGATTTTCTATTTGCCAGTTTTTTATTGTTATGAAAATAACCACTGTATTCCTGATTCCATATGGTTTCAAAATACTCTGACAACTGGTTAACTGAATTTTCTTTCTCAGGTTCATCGCAAACCACTAACACGTCTCTGTCATAGTTTTTATGTCCCGGAAAATCACCCAGGAAATAATTGTATGTATTTCTTCCACCAAGAATATATGTCTTACCATCTGCAATCAAATATTTATCATGCATTCTCCCCATCATCTTCCATGGTTTCTACTAACAGACGAACATGCACACCTCTGTCTGCCGCATCATGCAGTGCTCCTAAGATCAATTTTCCACTTTCATCTGATTGAAATGCAAAAGTAGAAAGAATAATGTCTTCTTTTGCATTTCGGATCAAACGCACTCTTTGTAAAAGTGCTTCTGGATTTTTTCTATGATCACTGCTCGTTCCATATTCTCGCTGCGTTCGTTCCACGAATCATTTTGTGTTTCTTTTTTGATGGTATTAGACACTTCCGGCTGTTTTTTATATGCAATACAGATTCCAAATAATTCATAAAAAGCCACACATAAAAAAAATTGACAGTATAACAAAAACAATTTTACATATCTTACGTTTTCCCATCGCACATCACCTGACTTTTTTTCATCTTATGTCTATACAATACAAAGTCAACCTCAATTTTACCTCAACAAAATTAATTTTATCCATGTAAATTTCCTGTACCGGCAATCAGACATAACAAAAACGACCTCTCAAAATCAACTATTTTTTGAAAGGTCGTTTCACTATATTGATCTGTTACATCACGACATTCTCCCATCGTTCTTATCAGATCATTTTTAATTTCCACACCGGCTTTTACTCTCTTTCCAGAACATCTTGAATCTTATGCCAAGCTTCAGCATCTTCTATCGCATGATATTCCATGAAGATAAACTTTTGTGCTTACATCCGTTTTTTTATCCATAAGCTATCCTCCTCTAAAATATCTGTAACGAAAAAAATCCGCCCAGAATAGATTCTTAATCTAATCTGAGCGGATAGATCCGTCAGGCCTGTTTTGTTCAGGCGAGAAAACCATATTTACATTCATTGACACCCCAATCCTTATCCTACGCTGTAGTTATCTCCGTTCGGTGCCAGGATTGAATTATTGCATTGGTGCCCGTTAAGAAATTTCGGTGCTCAATATCTGCGTTTAAGTGTTTTTCGGTGCTCACGAGCACCGGAAAAAAAGAAAAAAGCAGCAATGAGCTTTTACGATCATTGCTGCAAAAAATGCACGTTCCCAGGGGAATCGAACCCTCAACTAGTGCTTAGGAGTTCATCCTGGTACAGAAAACAGCTTGCATTCTATGTCAATCAAAGTCATTCAAAGCCTTGATTTTACTGCTTTTTCTGTCAATTTCTGAAAAGATAAGAAAACCTATTTTCATCTGAGAGATTATAGTTTGGGGGATAAATGGTGGATTTTCCACCATTAGGGTAAAGCCAACCTGTTCCTTCCAATTATAAATGATGACTACCATTACCTGACATTTTACAGTAATGATTATTTGGTTTTCTTATTAGATCTATGTTTATTATATCGTGTCTGCGGTCAACTGTCGATAACAAATTGACCGCAAATGCATTAATTTTTCTTGCTTTTACAGTACATCCATTATTTTTAATTCAATTCTAACTCGTTTTTAACTCGTTTCTTTTTTGAGTTAAAACGAGTTAAGAATTAACAACTTTGTACTTAGAATATTTTCCCCACATAACAATTTCAAACGACCTTCTCCTTGAAGTTTTTTATAACTGTATATGCCTGTGAAGGAGATACTTTCAACAATTCAATTACATCTTGCTTTGTGATAATTCCGTTCTGAGTATTTGCCAGCTTCATTACTAATTCAGGATATCTAATACTGTCTATGTCTGTCTGTCGAACATACTGTATTGCTTTTTTATTCTCACGATAAATCTTTTTTCCCAGAATGCAAGTGCGATTTTTTCCTTTTCCGGATGCGTCAACCAATCCAGATTCAATCATAAACTCGATTGCCGATCTGATCTTATTTTCTCCCAGATTTGTCAACTCAACAATCTGTTCAACAGTACATCTTCTTTCGTCATTAAGAACCAACAAAATCATTAATACATGCTATCATAATATGCCTGTGCATATCCTCGTCTCTTCGGAGTATCAAGATAATATTTTCCGTTGTAATCATTTGCTGACTCTGAGTGCCGAGAAGTAGTACAACTGCTACAGTTCTGCACAGCTGTCCATGATGCATGATTGTGACATCTTTCATACTGTGCTGTAACATAATCCGCTGCATTACGAACCGTTTTAACTGTAGACGTATTTTTTAAGATTTTTAAGGCAACTTACTGCAACACTATCTGCGTATGTGCCACCTTGCTTACACTCCTCCAAAATAAATCCTGCCTGCACTGTAATAAGAAGTATATCCTTGTTAAGCGCACTGGCATATTTCTGAAGGTTGGTTTTTCTGGAGTCTGCCCACTGGACAAGACCTACGGCACCGCCAGTTCCAGACATGGATGTCTTGAATTCATGTTCAGCTTCAAAGTTCCCCATAAATCCAGCAATAGCAATATCTCTCAAGCCAGCATTTTTCAAACGCTCATACACGATTTGCTGATTATGCAAGAAACGTTTGTTTGCGCTATCAAAATATACGCCATATGTTCCACTGGTTTTACTGAAACTTGAACTACTAGGGCTTACTGCGTCAAGCTTAGCAAGAGTAGACTGTCCAGTTGCTCCATCCACAGTAAGACCGTAGGCATCTTGGAAATTTCGTACCATCGCATCCGTGTCTGCACCAAATTTTCCGTCCGGTGTACCGCACCAGAAACCTGCATTGTTCAACTTTGTCTGCATCGTTTTCACACCCAAACTGTATTTAAGATTGGAATCCTGCTTGTAATATCCAGTTCCACTTAATACCTGTGCATAGGTGTACCTTGAATTGTCATAACTTGCCATATTTTTCTCCTTTTTCTGTTTATTGAACTTGCAAATTCAATAATAAAAAAAGAAAAACACTAGCAAAATGTAAACTTTTTTCTTATATTTACCACAAAATGGAATCAAAATCAAAGTTACTATTCAAAACAACCTCTTTTCCTGATGTATACTTCAATACCCATGTCTCATTCTCCCACACAAGACGCAATCTCTCTTTATGCTCACCTTTACCCCTTTCTTCATAATTCAGCGTATAAATTCTATTCATTTCCTCTAGTGTGCCCTCGACTCCGTTAATCGTTACACCATAATCCACATTAAGTCCACCATAAAGCCCTAGCACATATTCACCCTCCAGATAGCCGAAATTTATATAGTCATTTCCTCCAGCGCCACTACAAATTATGCTGATACTGTTGTCCTTAAAATCTACTCCATTAATACACCATATTATATCTGGAAAATATAAATCCGCAATTTTTTCTACCTGACCATCCTTGTAAGTAAATACTGCCATACCTTCAAGATCACCAACAATAAGTTCCAAAATACCATCATCATCAAAATCATGAAGACCTAAATAAATCTGAATATCCAAGGGATTATAATAATAACTGCTTCTGGAATTAGTACCATCCGGCTCATATTGCGGTGCAAGATTCTCTGGCAAGTGGTAAAGAATTTCTAGATACGCACTCTGCCAAGTTTGCATTTTTTCATCTGGTTCATTTCCAATACTATTTGCATCCTCAGACTTTCTTACTGCATTAACTTGTATGGACATATCTTCATCTGCTTCATCATTCTCGTTATACCCACAAGCAGACACTAGTATTACCAAGCATATTATCATAACTATACAAATTTTTTTCTTCATAAATTTCAACCTTCCTTGTGTTATAAAATAGTAGTTTTTATAGCCCCTCTTCAAAGACTATATGTTATATTTTCCATGTATTTTTAATCACTCTTACCATTCGGTGTCTTTTAATATTCATCCATTATCTCTTTTCACGGTTCCATCTTCTTACTTACAAAAAAGATTTTTCAGATATTTTTTCACTGTGTCTGTCTCATCAATTGTTTTGTGTAAATTATTCTGCAGTTTTATATTCTATACTACTTTTCATTGTTCTTAAACTTTATCAAAATTATCATACATCTTAAATAGCTAATCTTCTTTCATATGTAAAGATTACCGATCTATGCTCTCTTTGTATTGATTATAAATTATTTTTCGTCTATACTTTGGAGTGAAGACGATATGGTACTTACACATCCACTTTGTGTGTGCTAAATCGTTGGTCTTATTGGCCATTTTAATCACCTTTCCTTTCTGTAGTAGTGGCTTGGACACCTCATTATATCTTGGAAAGGTGATTGTGCTATAAGCACCTGCCCACCACCCGCATAGCAGGTGGTTTATTGTTTCGCACATCTCCATTTCTCCGTTTGGAGAAACCCGATGCACTCAACAGGCTAAAGCCCATAAACAAAACAAGGTGGGTAGGTTTTCTTAAAAATTCCTTCCCACCTTGTTTGTAACCAAATTATGAATTATAGATTCTTAAACAATCAATCTATATCCGATCTTTTAACTAATGTTGAAACCCAACTTTTCACAGTTTCTGCATATGCATCATGATCAGCTCCTCCATATCCGGCATTTGCAATGTATGAAATACAAGTATCAACATCCGGGGTTTTTGTATTTTTTAAATATTTAATCAAATCTGAATAGCGAGAATTGTTTATAAAAAAATTTGCAAAGCCAACCGCATGCTTCTTTCTACCTTCAAATTTCGCCCAACCATTTTTCCCTTTTCCAATGTTTCCAACTGGATTTTCAGAACTGGTGTATATCATATTTGACCAATTCTGATTTGAATTCTGTGTGCTGCCAGTTGCCCATCCAGACTCACCACCCCACATTGCCAGAATTAATTTAAGCGGTAAGCCATGACATGTACTGCTTGCAGTATTTCCTACGCTCTTAAATGCATCGACAAATGACTGAACCTTGTCATCTGCATTTGTGTTCGGATTAAGACCAACGTTATAATCTGTTGTTCCATCCGCACATGTTACTTTAGTTAATGCTAATGCTACTTTTGCCATTTTGTATTCCTCCTAATTTTTATTAGATTTGCGCAAATCTAATAATTAAAAAGAACACAAATGGCAATTTGTAAACAAAACTCTCACATTATAAGCCTGTCCTTATTCGCATAAAAAGTGCAATTTCCTTATATAGCCAATCTCCATATGTAGGAATCTTCCATAATGTCCATAATTCAGTATTTTCTAAAGACTGCATCGCTATATACGCATCTTCACCTTCTGCATAAATCAGAATATCTTTATATTCCAAAACGCTTGTCCCTACGTCTTTCTCAACAGGATATCGGACAATTCGCAACCAAATATTATCCGTATAATTTTCATTCCTTTTCTCTTCGTCATTTACAACTGTATTACTTTCTAAAATGTATGCATTATTTTTTTCTGTCGCATTTCCAGAAATTTCCTCAATATTTAATCCATTTCTTGGTGCAAGCCACGCCAAATCTAATATATTTTTTATTATGCCTGAAGAATTAGACATTTCAAATTCTTCAACTGTTTGTTCCCAATTTACAAAAAAAAAACCTCCGCTGCAGTATTCTCTTGATTTATTTCTTCACTTTGAATAACTAATGTTTTTTCAGAACTTTTTGCAACCTGTTCTTCATTTATAGTGCTATTATTTGCACAAGAACAGGTTAAAAATACTAATACCCCAACAACGCCTATACATAGTTTCTTCATACCTATCTCCTTTACAATAAATTCTCTATCTCTTTCATAACAAATATATGTATACAACAATTCATTCAAGCCATGAACTGTACTATTACTCCACGCTCTATAACATCTTTATTTTTGATAACCGCTATAACACAATATACGCTTATCCAACATAATGCCAATTACATATTATCACTCTAAATAAAAATCTTTTTATTATTGTCAAACTATCGGCATCTTCTGTTAAAAAAACTGTATGCATAATAATCTTTATCTACTAATATGCATTTTGTTTCTATCTGGTAACATTATATTATATATCTAAATCGGGAGTTTGACACTTCTTTTTTATCATTGTAATATAAATCCTTTGTTTAATCCGTTTGTGGCTTATTTTTTTGTCAAATTTTATGATTTTTATAGTGCTACTTTGTACGCTTTATGGTATAATAAAGAAAACGGATTTTATTACAGGAGAAAAGCGTTATGTACGTATCTATTACTGGAAATAAAGGCAATCAGGATGTCTACATCAAACAATCCTACCGCAAAGATAACGGTAAAACTTCTTCCCGTATCTACAAAAAACTTGGGAAGTATAATGATCTTCTGGCTCAGTTCTCCGGTGACGAGACTGCCATGATGGACTGGGCAAAAAAAAAGAAGCGGAAAAAGAAACTCTGCTCTACAACCAGCGTAAGGAAAGAATCACGGTCTCTTTTTCCCCTCTTGCCCGTATTCCACTGGACGAAGAACGTCTCTTCAACGTCGGCTATCTGTTCCTGCAACAGCTATGCACCGAACTGCGCCTCGACAACATCTGCAGAAATATCCGTAACCACCACCGGTTTACTTACGATTTCCATGCCATCCTTACGGATCTGATCTATGCCAGGATTCTTTCCCCTTCCAGCAAGCTCAGCAGTTTCTCTTACTGCCAGTCCTTGCTGGAACCGCCAAAGTATTCCTTGCAGAATCTTTATCGTTCCCTTTCTGTTCTCGCAGAGGAATCCGATTACATTCAGGAGGAGCTTTACCAAAACTCCAACTTTGTCTATCCTCGTAACTCAAAAATCCTTTACTATGACTGTACCAACTATTATTTTGAGATTGAAGCCGAAGATGGCATGAAAAAGTATGGCAAAAGCAAAAAAAACACAGACCCAATCCCATCGTGACCATGGGACTGTTCATGGATGCAGACGGCATCCCCCTTTCCTTTGAACTGTATCCAGGAAATCAGAACGAACAGCTTACCTTGAAACCGCTAGAGACCAAAGTGATCCGGGATTTTAACTGCAGCGAGTTTATCTTCTGCTCCGATGCCGGGCTTGGCAGTAAGAGCAATCGTTTTTTTAACAGCTTTGGAAACAGGTCTTATGTGATCACGTATTCTTTGAAAAAATGAGAAAAGAGGAACGTGAACTGGCGCTCCTTCCAACACAGTTCAAGGTTCCTGGATCCCAGAAGTTCATAGACATTTCCACGCTGGATGAGACAGACCCCGAAGTGTACAACACTGTTTATTACAAAGAACACCCCATTGTCACAGGAGATATGGACGAAACCGTGATAAAATTACTCAGTTTGGAGGTTATTTTTATGGCAAGAAGAAAAGACAGCCCACAAAAAGCAGCAATGAGAGAAATGATGCGTGACTATCTGAAAAATAATGATATCAGCATCAAAGATGGCACCGATGTTAACAGCATCATGCGTGACATGATGTCTGTCATATTGGAAGGTGCTTTGGATGAAGAACTGGATGAGGAATTAGGGTATTCCAAGTATGACTATCGAACAAAGAAACAGACAATAGTAGAAATGGACATTCCAGCAAAACCATGCACACCAGTTATGGAGATATGGGTGATTACGAACCACAGCTGATTAAAAAATATCAAAATACCGTAACTCAGGACATGGAAGAAAAAATACTTTCCATGTATGCCAAAGGAATGACCACCGGAGACATTGAATCCCACATGCGTGAATTATACGATATTGATATTTCTGACAGTACAATCAGCCGGATCACAGACAAAATCCTGCCGATTGTAAAAGAATGGCAGGAACGCCCTCTGGAAGAAGTGTATGCTGTAGTATTTATGGATGCAATCCATTATCATGTCCGCAGTGAAGGACGCATCGTAAAACGTGCGGTTTACATTGCTCTTGGTATCGATATGAGCGGGAAAAAGATGTTCTTGGAATGTATGTTGGGGAGAACGAAAGTGCAAAGTTCTGGCTTTCTATCATGAATGGATTAAAGAACCGCGGAGTTGAGGATATCCTGATCGCATGCGTTGATGGTTTAAATGGATTTCCACAGGCAATCGAGGCTGTTTATCCCAAAACAGAGATTCAGCAGTGTATCATCCATCAGATCCGTAATTCAACGAAGTTTGTTTCATACAAAGACATCAAAAAACTGATGGCTGATCTGAAGCTTGTATATGCAGCTCCAACGGAAGAAACCGCTTTAAATGAACTGGAACTGTTCAAGGATAAATGGGATTCCAAGTACCCAAAAATCTATAAATCCTGGCATGATAACTGGGCAACCCTGTCCACTTATTTTAAGTATCCGGAAGCTGTAAGACGTTTGATTTATACCACAAATGCCATTGAAGGATTCAACCGTCAGCTTCGGAAAGTGACTAAAAGCAAGACCGTTTTTCCATCAGATGACAGCCTTTTAAAAATGCTGTATTTGGCAACTATGGATATCACGAAAAAATGGACCGGTCACAGGCAGGACTGGGGGCAGATCCATTCCCAGCTGGAAATCTATTTTGAAGAACGTCTAATCGGCGGAACCTGTAAAAACTGTTTTAGGCAGGTTTTATTGACATGCCCAAAAACTACTGTATATCAAAATCAATATCTCCAGCTGCATCAGTAATATCCTTTCCATAAATCTTCCAGGAAAGGCCATTTCCCATATCCAGAACAAGTGTTGTATCTTTGCCCTTGATACTGTCAATTACATCTTTCGGTACTACCGTCGTTCCATTCATGACAACTGTTACTGTATCGCCTGACTTAGCTTCTTCAAGCTGTGGCTTGATAACATCCCAGCCTTCCTTGCCGCTGTCGTCCTTGATGTATGGCTTAATTGAATCTCCTTTTTCATTACCATTATCCGTATCAGGCTGTGGCTTCTGATTCTGATTACCATTGTCTGTGCCAGACTGCGGTTTCTGGTTTTGGCTGCCATTATCCTTGTTGCTGTCATCGGACTTAATCTTAGCGATCGGCTGTGTGTAACTGTGTCCGCACTTGGAGCAGATGTAGGTCATGATGCCTTCCTCTGTTGTCGTTGCAGCCTTCGTCACTTTTGATACATAGCTGTGTCCTGTTGCCGGAATATTCTCCGTGTAGCTGTTTCCACAAGAACAGGTATACGTCCTTACCCCTGCCTCTGTACAGGTTGCTTCCTTCGTAATGCTTCCCGTATAGTTGTGAGTGTGCTTTTCCTCCGGCAGCTTCGCAATGCTCTCTGTGTAGCTGCTGTTGCATCTGGTGCAGGTGTAGGTTCTGATGCCTTCCTCTGTTGTCGTTGGCTGCTTTGTCACGGTTGCTTTATAATCATGTCCCAATGCTGCCAGCTCTTTTCCGGTACTCAGCAGTTTATCACAGTCCGTACAATAGGTATCTCCTGCGTATCCGGTCTGCGTACAGGTTGCTTCCCGCTGATTCCGTATTTCAGTATGTGTGTGATCGCATTCGCTTCTTGTAATCGTAATGCTTACACTTTCTGTCTCGTAGTTGCCCTTGTCAGTTCCTGTATAAATTGCATTCGCTGTCACTGCCACACCAACTACAAGTGCCGTGTCCTTATCAGCCTCCTGCCAGCTCCATCCATCCGGAAGCATAATATCGCCAACCTTCTTTGTGCTGTGTGCCGGAGCCATTGCGGCTTGCGGCATGTTCGGTGCCTGAGCTGCCTTATTTACAGTGATTGTAAGCTTTGTATCAACAGCATTATAATTATCCTTGTCTGATGGTGTAAATGTTACATCATACTCTGTCTTTTTGCTGTCTGCTGCTGTAGGCGTTCTGCTGCTGTTCTTCCATGCAAATGTTCCTGTGATTTCAGTTCCATCTGCTGTCTGATAAGCCGCTTTTCCTCCGGTCAGGGTACTGTCCGAAAGTTTCTGTCCGTAGGTAAGTGCGCCTGCTGTCGGCTTCTGTGCAATTACCGGTGTTGCTTTAGTTACTTTAACTGTTATTGTTCTTGTTACTGTATTGTAGTTGTCAGCGTCATCAGGTGTGAATACTGCCTGATAGCCTTTATTATTTACAGTCGGAATGATATTCTTTCCTGTAAAGCTCCATGTTCCGGCAAGTGAATTGCCATCTGCCCCGGTCACACTGCCGCCTGTCATATCTGAATCAGCTAGTGCAACAGCAGGATTGTATTCACGCTCTGCTACAGTTGGAACTGTTACTACTGCCGGTGTTGCCTTGGCTACTGTAATAGCCGCTGTTCCGGTAAGGTCCTCGTAATATTTGCTGTCATCAGGCTTGAATACCCAGCCCGCCTGTGTCGTTCCTGCAGTCGGTATGCAATCCGGATCAGCCCATTTGAGTGTTCCTTTTTACTTCGGTGTCTGTATCTGCTTCCACAAAGGTAACACTGCTAAAGCTAAGCTTAGAAAGCTTGTCTCCATATGTAAGTGCATTGCTTCCATTTACAGATACCGTATTTCCGCTCTTTAATGTAACAAGCTTCTTATCCGTAATCTTGATTGTCATAGTATATACAGCATCTTCGTAATTTAGCATAGAAGCTGTCACTGTGATTGTAGCTGTAGCTCCAACCTGAGATTCATCTGCCTCTTTCACTTTATAGGTCAGTTTTCCGTCTTGATCTACTGCTACATCACTCAAAAGCTGCTCGTTATACGTATTTGTTAATGCGTATGCTGTAGTTCCCCTATCTGTCGGGAGCTTTCCTGCAATATCCACACCGATTGTCTTGCCGTCTGAACCGGCTGAATATGCATAACTCCTTTCCTCACCAGCTATGGTCGGCTCAGCTGCTTTGTTAATCGTAAATACGACCGGATCACTTGCAAGTCCTGCATAGTTCCCTGTCTCTGCAATATAAGCCTTTACGGCATAGATTCCTGCATTTACAGGTATGGCATCTGTATATGCAGATTCGTCTGAAGGTGCCGTATATGCAGTACCATCTGAAGCTGCTGTTGCATACTTATAAGTTACTGTGCCGAATTTTGCTGTTGCATTTGGTATTGGTGTCTTATCCTTCGCATAAGTATAATCAGAACAGCTAAGTTCTGTAGTAAAACTATTTGCTGCCTGTTTTACTGTCAGAATGCCACTCTTGCCATCTGAACCGCTTCCGGTAAAGGATACTTCATAATTGGCACTATCTGATGAGCCTGTAATTGCATAGGTTCCAACATCTGAATTGCCTTTCGCAGTAGTTGATAAGCTGATGCCAAGTGCTTCTTCGGTATCACCTGCTACCAAAACATTGTCTAAGTAGGCATCACCTGAGGCAAGACTCCATGTAAGTACAGGGTTTGTCTCTCCATAGAATTTTTCTTTATCAGCAATCACTACGGTAATCTGCTTCTTGAAACTACCGGTGTCACTTCACAAGTTACAGAATCATAAGTATCTGCATCACTTCCTGTAGGTGTAAAGACAAGCGTGTATTTCTCACTTGTACCGACTGTCGGAAGCTTATCTGCATCCTCAGATGCCAGAGTCCATGTACCCTCAATCTTCGTGTCACTGTTTAGTCCTGCTGTCACAACTGCCTTTGTCATATCTGCCTTTTCAAACATGGCAGATACCGTATTACAATAAGTACCGGAAAGAACCGGTGCAGTCTTTACATACGGAGTCGGCTTTGCAGTGGTAAATTCAATAGCAGGCTCCGTTAATGCCGTTATATTGCCTGCCTTGTCAATGGCTGCTATCCAGACTGCAGTTTTCTTACTTGGATACAATGGAAAATAAACGTCCGGCTTTCCAAAATTACCTATTTCAATTTTATTATCACCTTTTTGTTCCTGTCGTTTTGAAGATTGAAGGTGTCCAACTCGCAACAAAGTGTTGGTTAGCATTACTATACTTAAGTCCCTCCGTACGAACTTCCCATTGTCCACAATAAAGATTTTCGTCCGGTTTAAAATTCCACCCATTGCGGGGCGCCCATTTTCCATCGTTTTCGACAGCGAACTGTGGGTACTTTGGCTCACCTTTCATATAACTTTCAATATCTCTTTTGCAGTCGTCGTAGGTGTAGTCAGTAACCCCGTCAAATACTCCTTCGGATACAAAGAACCACATCAGCGTTGCATCTTCGCTTAAATTAACCTTGAGTATCGCCTCTGTATCCTTCAGAGTACCGTCTTCTTTTTCGGGTCAGTTATTTTTACTACAGGAGCCTGTGCATCCACCACAATGCCATCGGTACAGATATAATCACTCTGATTTCCCGCACCATCCACTGCATAGGCATAGACCACGTAATTTCCTTCGCTGCTCAGGCTGCCCGAAATGGTTGCGCCGTCTGATGATGGAAGAATAGTGCCTGTTCCTGCGGCTACTTCCGAAAACTTACCGCCTGCTGCCAGCGCATCCAGTTCATCCTTTGTCTTTACTGATGCCAACGCCGTATCTGAAACCTTCTCAACATAATAGCAATACCTGGAAATGCCGCTGACCTCAGCCACATCGGCTTTCTTATCATTTGCCTGTATCTTAATATCCAGTGTTGCATCATTATAAAGATAGCCAAAGCTGATGGTGTTCAAAAGCGACCGAAACCAGTTTTCCTTAATCTGGATACCATAACCATCCGCCACGCCATCCTTATCCGCCCAGGTCGGCGCGCTCTTATCAATGCAGATAGTTACCTCCACCGGCTCGGAAAGACAGCCCTTTGCCGTATCCTTTCCATAGAGCGTTACCGTATTTTTACCCTCCTGCGTGAAGGTATAGCCCGGATTTTTGCCTGCAACCGCCGCCTCAAGACCTTCATAAATCTCCACGCTGCCGTTTAGACAGGAATCTGAAGCAGCAGCTTTACTGTTTCTGTATAAAATCTGAGATGCGTCATTTTGGTCATCAATCGCAAAGCTTACAGGCACATCCGCCCTGTACCATTTATCAGTGCCAGAAACCGGAGTCTGCGCCAGCGTAAAGGCATACGGAATCTCAAAGCGTATCGCCGCATTTCCCGTATAATTGCCCTTGCCGGTAAGGTTAAGCTTTGCCGGCTTTGCATCTGTAGTGGGTCCGGTCGTGTCTTCCTCCGTTACCGTAAAGTCTGTGTCCTTTACCAGAACATAGCTGCCGCCATCCGCACCTGTAACGCCGCTGTCTGTCAGGATCTTTTTAAGGTCTGCAGCTTCCCAGACAAGGTCATCAAAAGAATACGGCTTTCCGGTGTAGTAAGCACAGCCACTAAGCGAGGTAGAAGGAATTGATAACTTACTTAAATCTCTCGGCGTAATCTCCGCTGTCAGCGACATCTCAACAGACGGACAACTATTATTTTCCGCCATGACCATAATCGTAAAAGGATAGCTGCCTGCATTGGTAACCGTATAGGTATTCGCGTCCCCATACGCCTTTCCATCTGCCCCTTTGCAAGTTATTTGCAGCGGAAATGTATCCATATACTCACTGTCAAACCCATCCTTTGCAAGCGTCTTACCCGTGCAGGGCGCAATATAACCGTCTGTTACCGGAATATGTGCATTCGCATCATACTTATCCGCTTTAAGCGTTACACTTATCGCATCACTGTCAGCCAATGCCGTATGCGCCTTTCCATCATACTCTGTCGCAGCTGCCGTAGCGCCTGTTACCTGCATCTCACCCTGTCCGATTGCAAACTTAAATGCAACCGTACCATAGTAAGCGCCGCATCCGGTAATTATCGCTGTAGGCGCATCAGTTGACTCTTTATTTTCATTACATTTAATGTTGTTTTCATAGACTACCGTATAATCTGCATTTGTAATGTCTGCATTGGCAGAGTCTGTGGAGTTCTGTGCCAGCTCTTTTCCAGATTTGTATTCTGGTCCGGTAAGCTTTACATCTCCGTTTGCAGTCATCAGTGTAATGCCCGTCATTACCTGCGGATAGCCATCGTAAATACGTCCCTCCAGACCCTCAATTATCAGTCTGCTTTTCTTATAGGCTTCCACAAGGTCAGTCCTTTTGCAGTTGCTGCAATAGCCATAGTCATCCTTCGTATGTGCCTTAAGGGTTGCCTTAGAAGACGGCATCGTGAAGGAAAGGTCTGTCGTTTTTATCGTTACTGCATTGCCGCCATAAGGCTCATAAGAGCAGACCTCACCCGTGACCTTAATTTTCTGGTCCGTCGTACCTCCATTGCTGTACAGTCCGTAGGTTACACCGTCCCTCTGTGTGACATTCGTGTCATTTTCTCCACCTGTAGGCAGAGCGATACCACCCAGCTCTATCGGGAACCATATCTTAAATGCGCCAGCTCCCTGCGTTATTTTGCTGGAAAAATCAGCAGAGTCATGATTACAGTAGATGCTGACATTCAGATTACCTCCACCTCCTGTAAACGTTTTAGGTATTTCTGCTCCCTTCTCTATAACTATCTCAGCCTTGCCAGAAGGAACCGTTACATTCTCTAGTCCAGCTACACCCTCGCCCAGCCGCAGTACAGCGGTATCACCAGGAAAGCTTATGTTTCCGACCACGTTTATATTTTCTATGGTAACATCCTGTCTCCCCTGTCATAAACAGGTAGTTTCCCTTACCCGTCAAGGTATGTGGCTCATCACCCTCTGAACGCAGCGTTATCTCAGCCGGCAAATATACTTTATCGAGCATCTTGTTTATACTCTTACCTGCTATCGTATCCTTCAGCAGCAGGATTTCCAGCTTCTTCCATAACTTGTATTCTTCATTCTTTTGATGCTCTTTCGATTCTTCCAGATAGAACATTGCTGCATCCCATGTCAGGAAATACATCGTTTTTGTCTCACCGCTATTTTTTTCTATCTGAAACTTTACAACGGCCTGAGATGTATCCTCCGGCATGTCAGCGCGAAGCACTTTTACACTGCCCTGACTTCTATCCGTTCTGCTTATATCGGTCTTAATACCGGCTGAATAAAAAGCATAGCCTTCTTCCAGCGTATCCGCAATAGCATAACCCTGCGTTTTATCAAGCAGAGAATCATCATTTTTACCAAAATTGCTCAGAGCAATCTCTCCATACTCACCACCTGAAAGCATTACTTTTGCACGTTTTATCTGGCTAAACTCTCTGTGGTCTATATGCAGAGCCTTTATCTTTGCAGTATCTCCGGATACGCTAAGGGTGGCACCTCCACATACCAGAACCTCTTCTCCCTCATACGTACCTCCGGTAATTGTACAGGAAATATCAGTATTGTGCATCTCACTAGCTTTTCCAATATAAATACTGTTGCTGTAATAACCATCTTTTAGCTTTGCAGCCGCACCACCCAAAAACCTCAAGACACCCTTATAATTACCATTCTCTACCGTAAGCTTTGCTTTGTTCTGAATAGAAACTGGGGCGATCAGTGTTCCATTCTGTCCCGTGCCTGCGTCTTTAAAGACTGCCTCCACACCTTCGCCAGTGATATAAAGACCCTTTCCTGTAACGGTACAGCCATTGAGATCCATACAAAAGCTGACATTTTTTGTACCCCCATCTATTTTCCACTCGCTTCCTGTCTCAGAAATATTTTTCAGGATTTTCAACGTAATTTCAAGGTCTGCATCAGCAGCATCTACTGCATCTTTCATTGCAGCTATTGCTTTCGTAAGTGTTGCATAACGTTTTGTATTCCCACCTACCGTAACTTCCGCAACACCTTCTTCTACCGTAAAGACAGCCTTTTTGGAGGTCGCCGTATATTCACCGCAGGTCGCTACACAGTAGTATTGATAAGTGCCTGCCAAAAGTCCTGTAGGAATCCTGTAGGTCGCAGATGTTGCATCCTGCCCCGTTTGTTTTACTTTGGTTGTTGTCCCATTTATTGTTTTATCAGCATACCACTGGTAGGAGATACTGCCACTGCCAGATTCCGCTTTTACGGTTAGCTTCGGCGCCTCGGCAGCGGTATAGTTTTCCATCACAGTTTCCGCTCCGCTTGAAATCGTAGGATGCGTCGTGAAATAGAGCGGACTTTTAACAGCCGTTACCTTTCTCCCTTCTTCTGTCCACCTGGCTGTTAGGTCTGCATAGGTACCATCATCATACTTTAAGGTATAGCCGACCTTCAGAAGGTCCTGCAGGGTTTTCTTAGGATTATTAACCCAAATCGCATTGCCTGAGGCTTGGGCAGGGGTAAAGGTTCCCTCTGCAATCTGGCTGTTGTCGGGTAATCTAAGACGTCCATTAAAGGTTCCACCCTCAATGTTTACAGCTAACTTTTTATATTCGTTATCCATTATAATACGGTTGCCAGCATTCGCTGTTAAAGTAGCGCCTTTTTTAACTGTAATTTTAATGCTACTATTATCGTAAACACCGATGCAGCGAGAATCCTTGTTATTGTTTTCAATAACTGCGCCGCCGCCAATGATACAGTCGGAGCAGCTGCCCATAAACATAATAGCGCCATATTTAAGCTTAACGTTTCCGGTCACCTTCGTATTGGTAATTGTACAGGCGTTACTGTCACAAATAGTAATGACGCCTTCCTGACTACCATTACTTCCACTAATATTTGCTTCGTCAATGGTACAGGTCGCACCTCCCCACATCGCAACTGTGGAACCGGTTCCAGCATTTTTGATTGTGACATGCTCAATTTTCAGCACGCTATCTACAGTTATCAGTCCATCTCCTTTGAATCTATTTTGCCCATATTGATAGTTGCCTGTAATTGTTCCCTCATTCGAGCCGGACGAGGTAATTGTTATATTTGCTCTTTTTAAAATATAAACGCGCATTGTCAGCCAGTTTCAATGTATGGCCATTCAAATCCAGCTCTATCTCTTTTGCCAAACCGGTACCAATGGTAAGCGCACTTGTTATGGAGGCATCATCATTCAACAGTTTAATGGAAACTTTTTCCAGGTTTGCGTTTCCATGCCCGCCAATCCATGTTGCAAGGTCCTGAGCGTTGTATTTTTTCTGTACAGTCCCGTCAGCTTTCATTTCTGTTACTTCAATCGTTCCATCAGCCAGCAGCGCAATCCCATATTCGCCTACGAGCACATAGATGGTCGGAAGCTCCACGTCTTTACCCAATACGAGCTGGTTGCCGTCTCCATCCTCATCCGGCAGTACCGGCGTGTAGGCATAGCAGAAGCCGTTTGACACTTCACTGCTGTCAAATTCTTCTGCGTCGCTCTCTTCCACATTCAGCTCCCACTTGATGTTTTCCAGACGGATTTTCTCCGTCGTTGTCTCTGTCTCAGAGGAAGCTGCTGCGTCAGAACTGCCTGTCGTCTTTACACTGTCTGCATTATCGGATGTAGATGCTGTGTCGGTTTTCTTTGCATTGTCTGCACCGTCGGATGTGGCTGCTGTGTCAGAGGCATCGTCCTTCTCTGCCGCGTGTACTATGAGTTTATGCGGCAGAAGGGCATCCGCCATCTGGCCAATAAGCGCACCAAAAGCAGAGGGTAGGTCGGCACGTGCCTGTGTATCCTCTGTATCAGAGCTGCTAGAGCCATTTGGGTTGTTTGATTTGTCAGAATTTCCAGAATCCTTTGATGTATCCGAATCCTTTGTATCTGCATTTCCATTGTCAGAAGTACCAGACTTATCGGAAGCATCCGCATTGCCGGAATCGCCATCCTTTTCATCTGAGGATGCTGTATCCTTCTTATCATCAGAGGACGCAGTATCTCCATTACTGTCATCCTTCTGCGCATCGTCCTTCTCTGTATCTCCCGTCTCGGAAGCATCTTCTTCATCGTCGGCTTCCTTTTCATCCGCCTGCGTGGTCTTTTCTACCGTAACGGTCAGGCTGGTCGGAAACTTGATGTCGCTCTCAAGCGCACCGATGGGCAGGGTCTGCTCCGTGATGTCCTTTGAAAGCTCCTCAAAGGAAACAATAGTCGTTTTACCTGTCTCACTTTCATCGGTCTTTGCAGAAACCGAGAGTGCGGACAGGTCTACAGTATTGGCAACCATCGCAACGGTCAAGCCCATCACAAGTATGCGCTTACGCAGCTCCCTCCACCTGATTTTTTCATGGGTCTGCTGCCAATCCTTCTCTGGCATGGTGTTTTTCTTTTTCATGTAAACTCCTCTCTTTTACCCTTTTCCCTGAAGCAGCCGGGATACTGCCTCCCGCAGCTGATATTCCGTCACAGGCTTTACCAAAAAGGTGTCCGCCTGCATCCTGCGGCTTTGGGGTTCAAACTCTGCCTGGTCGCTGATCCACAGGAGAGGGACATCCCTGCTGTACCCTCGTATGCTCATGCAGAAATTCATCCCCTGGCTCCGTCCTCCATGACCACCACAGCGTCATAAGGCCCATCCCGCTGCATGGCATAGGTACAAAACACGCCATTATCAAAGCGGTCTACTTTTGCCCAGCTTCATCAGCAAAGCGGTTTCTTTTTTCTTTCTGGCTATAACTGCACAGCGCAATTCGCATGTTCGCACCTCAATTTTGTGATGGGTTTTATCGCCTCATATAGCTCCTGATCGGAGCAGTCTGCCGAAAGGAACGCAGAGATACGCAGGTGATACGCAATCAAGGCGAAGTTTTCATCATCAGTCCACCAGACAAGCGGTACTTCCGGTGCCAGCTGCTTCGCCTGAATGGCAGCCTCCAGTCCCTTTGCTCCGGTCATGGCGATGACAACCGCATGGTAGCGGCTCCGCCGGAGTGCCTGAGCAAGCTGGTTCTCATTCCACAATTCGTCAATCGCAAGCTGCCCATCCCCATCAAAAAGGGAGCGCAGCCTGCTTTCAAACCATTCCACATTTCTCAGCTCCGTACAAAGTGCGATTTTCATGCTGAGCCTCCTTTCCTGAAAAGAAAAAAAAAAAACCAGACCTTCTCATCGGAAAGTCTGGTACTATAATTAGGACAGCATCTTGTCAAGGGAAATGCAACCGACTTTGTTTAAGACGCAGGTTTCCTGTTTAAGACGCAAGTTTTTTCCTGCGGTTTTATATTATACTAATAAATGACCCTACGGATCACAAGCCTTCCGAGCCATCCCGGGTTGGAAAGGATGATTCCATGGATATCGATAAAGACGATTTCCCATCGGAACAGGCAAACGGTGATACAGGGGAAGATACCGCTTTGCAGCTACCCCCTGAAGTGCAGACGATTGCCGGCGCTTCAGAGCTTACCGCTCCTGCCCGGAAGCTTTCGGAAAACAGGAAAGAGCCGGTGCAAAGCGCTATAACCGTTCCCCAGGAAGTCGCAGATTCCCAAAACTCTGCTTTTTCAGAGTTCTTCGATGAAACCACTGACCGGATTTCCGGCACACGCTTTTTGATGATACTGCAAACAGGGGAGCAAAGAGCCATCTTTTCCAAACAGGGAATCACTATCAGCATACCCAAAGACGCCTTGCCGGAGGGTATCCAAAACGAAGATCAAATTGATGTCATCATCCAAAAGGATACGGATGGCGGTTTTTCTTTTTCGTTTTCCATCAATGGAACTGTGCTCAACTCCCTGCCGGATAGAACTTCAAAAGTCATCGGTGCGCTTTCTGGTATCCGGCTGGGCATTTTATCCTGACGCACTTTTGACCCCGGAAGAAATACGGGATGAAAGCCATTATATGCGCTACCTTTCCATTGGAGAGCAGACCAATAAGACCTGATGGATGGACTTTGAAATAGATTTTTGCAACCCTTCGCACTTTTCTATTCCAATATTAGTATATCCAAAGCAGAATAAAACATGAAATACCACATCAGGCAGTCCCTGTTCATCAATAACCTTCTGCATTTGATCACGCAGGTGGCTTTCTCCGATAGGAGAACCAAGGAAAAAGCCAGACACTGCTTTTCAGTATCTGGTTTTTTATTGTAGATTTTTAATAACCTATTCACCTATAGAAGCAAACAGGTGACTGATAAATTCAAATGCCTGAATTGCTTTTTCAAAGCTCTGCCGATTGGATGTGTAGAGCAGATCTTCATGAAGAGTTTCATATCTTCCACGAATTTCATCGTTGAAATACTGTTTCCAGTTTTCAAAGGCATATGCCCCCAACGGATCATAATCTTCAGAAATATTACGTTTCTGAAGATAGAAGCTGTCCGTTTCTTTTGTGAGCTTTAGAAGCTGCTTCAGCCGTTCGGTATTATTCAGGAAATCCTGAATGTCACTGCGATCCAAAAGTACCGTAACATCATATATGTGACGCACTTTTCTTGGAAGAGTTCCGCAGATTGCATGCCTCTTGACTGACATTACCTTATCCAGGAACGTTCGTGTGATATCAAGTGTATTTACCTTGACTTCCTGCAGATCAAATTCGGTCACGACATCCTGCATGCCTTTCTCTTCGAGATATTCCTGAATATAAGTTTTCATGCTTCTCTTTGAAAAAGGGTCCGGTCTGACACTGGAGCCAATCTCCAGCTTTATGCGACAGGTTTCCCGGCTTTCATTTTCAGGCCAGACATATGCGCTTTTGTTCCGGTCATTACGTTCATCTTCAATTTTCTCCATCAAAAAACCGGCTGAGATAGTATCTTCAACTCGTTTCAAAGCCTTGCTGTATTTCTTATTAGTCATATCTTCTACAGGTATGAATGTCAGATCAATATCTTCGGAAAAACGATTGATAGACCCTGGGTAACATTTACTGAGAGAAGTTCCTCCCTTAAACACACAAACTTCGGCGTATTCGCTGTTTTGAAGGTTTTGCATCATTTGAACAATATAGTAATCCCTGCGAACCGCATCAGCAGGAACTCCTATATAATCTGCTACAATGGCAATCAGTTGTTCAAATTCTTCTTTATGCTCGTGCAGGTTCATAGAATTCCTCCATTTCTGGAATCGCATACGATGAGAGTGCTGATAAAAACTGGCATAAGGTGTTTTCAACACCAAAGTAATTCAGAAATCTCTCCAGAAATGCAATGGTTGATTTCTTATACTTCCGATTTTTAAGGACAAATACTGCGGCAGTATCAGAGTATTCCGTCGCAAATTCTCTCATATATGCTGCTAATGCAGATTTTCTGATATCTTCAATGGACTTATAGTTCTGAAGAATCTCCAGTGTTTCAATTACCGGGATCGTATCCTGCGTCAAATCAATCCCACTGTTTGTCACACAAATATTTTTGATATTTTTCTTTTGTTCTGTAACAGCAGAAGAAAGAACCTCAACCCGTTTGCTTATCTGTGTTGTTAAGCCCTTTTGATTGTAAAGTCTGTAGCCAATTACAATTCCCCGGCCATTGTTCGTATAGTGACCAATAATCTCTTTTTCACTGATTGGAATTGTTCCAAATCGTGATTTCTTTGGTCTGTAATAAAAGCCTTTGGCAAGATGTACAAGGGAACCTTGCCTGCTCATTCTTTCCAGTGTTTTATAGTAGGTCATCTCAGGAATAGTGCCGAACGATTTTTGATATAAAATGCTTGCTTCCAAAAGCTTGTTCTCAGGCTCCTGTTCGATCACAGTTTTAATATACTTTGCATAGCTATTCATACGACACCTCCTCAATCTCATTATATGTCAACTTTCCGATATGTCAAGTAGAATTCAGTTTTACTTGATCGTTGGCAACTGTAATAATATCTTACCCTGTTGATAGCTAATTTATACAGCATCATGATCCCGCCACTAATGCAGAATCGAATCTCTGACCTGTTTTTAATTCAATCTCTTCGCCAGGCTCGTCAGCAAAGCCGTCATCTCCGGATTTCTCAGAACCTTCATCAAAAGTTCCGCATCCACCCCTTCCGGAACAGCCACCGTGTTTGCTGTCTGATCAGCATCTGCACCATTCATCCTGTACCCTTCTTGCTGACCTTTTCTATTAGTAAATCCCATTAAAGAATTTATGCCTGTATTCTGTACTGACCCATTGAAAAATTATCCGAACCTTTCTAATGTAACTCAGCAAAGTGTAATTTCTATAATGAATGATGCCTTCCTTATGATGAAGGATTGTTTTTTCAATATTCAGTTTTTCATCATTTACAATATTCATCATGAGTGTTGCCAGAGAATACTCCATTTCATCCGGCTCCTCATATCCAAGGCTGATTGTCAGACTTCCCTGTGGATCTCCGTCTATCAGCAGAACTTTCCTTCCTGAGCCAGACCTATCCCCAGATTCACACATGATACGGTCTTTCCGACTCCACCTTTTTGATTTGATACTGCAATAACCTTACACATAACCTTTCCTCCTGTTTTTAATAATTCAGTACATACAATTTCAAAAGTTCAATTATTTCTCTCTTCATCTGTTCCGTAGAATAATTCTTTGGAAAATACTTATGAAGCTGATCATTCTTAAACACTACCCGGTCCGTTTCTTTCTGCTTTATTTCGCTTAGAATATCTTCAACTCTCTGGGTTGTTAGTTTCCCATCAGCACTCAGCTTTTTCATACGCATTGCCTGCGATAACGATGGCGTGCATAATGTTAATTCCATAGCATCAAGTACATCCTTCTGCTCTTTTTTCTTTAGATATGCTATCTGCACAGCCGGAGTAAATCCCATTGAACCATCATCTACCTTTTCCAATAATTCAGGAATCAGATCAGCCATCTTGATATATCTCTGTACCTGCTTAGGACTGTCTCCAGTTTCCTCACTAATAATCTCCAATCCCTTTTTCCCTGAATTGTGGTCAACTTGGCCAGCTTTCCTTCTTCCTGATTTTCTTTTGAGCACATCATATTTCATCTTATAGGCAAATGCTTTTTTCACTCGGTTGGATTCTCTCCCTTTGCAAGTTTGAATCTACCATTGCGATAACTGCCTGATCATCTGTCATGTAGCGGATTATCGTAGGTACTTTTCTATATCCCAGTTTTTCCGCTGCAAATATTCTTCTATGACCTGATATGATTTCGTAATATCCTTCCTTTCGTGGTCTTACTATTACCGGAGTTATTATTCCATATTTCTTGATACTGTCCTGAAGATCTTTCATCTGGCTATCCATTTCCACTCGAAACGGATGGTTTTCAAATACTCTTAGCCGTTCAATCGCTATTTCAACGATCTTTTCATTTGGATCCATCTGATCCACTTTTTCTGCCATAGGCATCCTCCTTCTTCCTGAAATAAAAAAATCCGCCCAGATTAGAACCTAATCTAATCTGGACGGAATACTCATTCAGGCTTGATATTTTCAAGCAGAAATATTTTTTATCATCACCCTTTATGACCACCCGCTGTCCGGCATATTTCTTCGGATTTTTAATTTTCGGCCAATGCTTCACATCAAGGAAAGTGCCCCATTCCTCCTTGTGCGTCATGATGTTCTTTGTTTCCACCTCACGAATGAGGATTCCATTTATTACTTCTTCCATGATTTCTGTACCTCTAACACTTTATTAAATTCTTCCGGCATTTCCTGAATCATATTTTCATCCCCTATGATAGGGACAAGGTCTTCCTTCATAAACACCGGAATGCCGAGCTTATGTGCCTGGTCCGTCAGAGACCATGCCCATTCCGGCTCCGTATGAATCTTCCTGCTCTGAGCTCCGGTCATGGTGCCCACAACGATCCAATTGATTCCGGAAAGGTCAACTGTGCCGGGATCATCGAATAACGGCTCAAAGGTAACATGGTAATGTTTCCATGCGTTTTCCAGATCGGTATCAAAATCCAGCAAATCAGGTCGCTTGGTAAGGAACAGGAACTGATGCTGTGGATTTTCACGGATCTTTGCAAATACCTCGTCTCTCCATTCCGGCTTCCATCCGGAGAGATCGCTCATCCCGGTAAGAAGAAAGTTCTGCGGACGTTTCTTTTCCATCATCTTGAGCTTACCCGGAAAGAATTCAGGGTCAGCGAAGTCATCAATCATATGCCAGCGTTTCACGTTGTTGCGGGCATAGCAATATGAACACCCCACTGTGCAGCCGATGACGATATTCATGTTCTGAATCTGATCTTTGATACAAATACTCATGACTTCTGCCACTCCTCAAGATTCTTTCTGATGCTTCCACAGGCAGACCAATCGGACAAATATCATGACAAGATAACGACTTCCCGCATCCTTCAAAATATTTCTTCTTATATTCAGCAGAAATCTCATTCAAATGAGTGCTTTCCTGTTCTTCATTCAGAATCCGAAATGCGTTGACTGCAGCAACAGTGCCTGCGAAAGTCCCATTTGCAGAGAAGTTAGGACACACTTCAAGGCAGCAGCCACACATCAGACAGCGTGCCGACTGGTATCTCGGTTCATGTGTCCACGAACTCATATAAGCTTCACTTTCAAGCCAAAGATTCAGTTTTTTCAAATTTTCAAACAGAATTGACCGGTCAACGATCAAATCTCTTACAAGCGGAAATTTGCTTAAAGGTTCCAAGGTGATTGTAGAACCTTTTAACGTATGTAGAAATGTAGAGCATGCCAGCCTCGGGCGTTCGTTAATCAGCATGGCGCAAGCCCCACATTTTCGCACCATACAGCTACATTCCCAACTGATGGGAGTAACTATAGTCCCTGAATTATCTTTCAAAGGAATTCTACTGTTCAATTCCTTTAGAACAGTGGCAACAGAGCTGTTTTTTGCTTCCGTCATACTCAAATTCCTGCCAATAACTATCTGATTTCTGACTCTCCTGCCGCCTGATTTTTATTTTATATACCAAGTGAATCACCGCCTTTCTGGAACAGGTACAAAGGAAATCTGTATCTGCTTTCCATCAAATCTGGCTACCGTTGTTTTAAGGTAATCATTGTCATTGCTCTTCGGATAATCCTCCCGCCAGTGTGCACCACGGCTTTCTTTTCTTGCAAGAGCACTCTTTAGAACTGCCATGCCAAGCAATGGAAGATTTCCTGTCAGCGCTTGTACCGTTTGAATCCCATTTAACAACGTATTCTCATTTCTGACAACGCCCATAGTCTCCTGCATCACTTTGTTTAATTGCTTTATTTCTGAAATTTGAGACGCTGGTGGAAAATCTATCTGTGTCGCACAAGATAGATCTACTACATCTGCCTGTTCGCATGCTGATTTTGCCGCAACACGTCCTCCGTATAACGCTCCTAACAGAGAATTTCCACCAAGACGGTTGGCACCATGATATTGGGCACAGCATTCCCCGGCAGCATAAAGATTCTGAATCGACGTTCTGTGCTGCTCATCCACAAGAATGCCACCCATGAAGTAGTGGATTCCTGGCAAAACAGACACCGGTTCCTTTCGTATATCTTTATGCAGATAGGTCATACAATCGTCTGCCAGACCAGATAGCTTATTTGAAATAATCTCGTCCGATATTTCCGTCATGTCAAGAAATACCTCGGATTCATGGCTGACCTTCCATATCTCTTTGGCGGTAATATCTCGTGGCATCAGATTTCCAAGCTCCGGGTATTTTTCCTCCATGAAATACCATTGTTTTCCATCTTCCATGGCAAACAACCTGCCACCTTCCCCTCTGGCCGCCTCGCTGATGAGCATGCGTTTTCCACCACATTTCACAGTTGTCGGATGATACTGGATCATCTCGCCATTTGCCAGAGGAACACCAAGCCGGAACAATTCTGCAGTGACTTCTCCTGTATTGCTCAGCGAACCCGTTGTATTTCCAAACAATCCGTGCATACCACCGGTGGCAACAATAACCGCATCCCCCGGTAATTCCACAGTCTCCTGACTGTATTCATCCCTGATTACGCAGCCACAACAAATATTGCCACACAGACGAAGTGTTAGGAAAGAATGATGGCTGAACCGTTCTACCATACCAGATGCTTCTTTCCTGCGAACAGCGTCTATCATAGCTGTCATGATCTGCTTCCCGGTATCGCTCTGTGCAAAAGCAGTCCGTTTCTTTTTCTGCCCGCCAAAATTCCGCAGATCCACATCATCATAGCCACTCATGTTAAATTTAACTCCAAGTTTTAGCAGCCAGTGCACCAGCTCCGGTGCTGCCTGTGTCATTCCCCAAACTGCATTTGGATCTGCCAGACCACAAGCTGCCTTTATTGTATCTGTAAAATGTTCTTCGGGACTGTCGTTTTCATCTTTTGTATTCAAAGCTGCGTTGATACCGCCCTCCGCCATAACAGACTGCGCCCGCTCTGACGGAAGGGAGGAAACCAGTTTTACATTGCATCCATTTTCCGCTGCCTGCAAAGCCGCTGAAAGTCCTGCCAGTCCAGCACCTATAATAATAATTGTCTTACTCATAGATATTGCCACCCAATATAATATAAAATAACCGCTCCCGCTATAAAAAGAAGAAGCACCGAAAGGATCAAATAAATATCGCTCCTTCGTTCTTTATAACTGATGATTCCCAGTGATACGAGCAATGGGCGGATATTGATAAAAATATGAACAAAGATTGCCGCCACGAACAAAAGCTGAGTTACCATCTTTACCGTTGTAAAAGGGAACAAAATATATGTCCCATTCTGCACCTTTCCAAACAAGCCAATATGGAAGAACAGCAGGATCAGTATTGCCAGCCCACTGGCTCGTCTCGCCCAAAATATGGCGTTCTGTTTCAGATACATTTTTCCGGATTGCTTCGCTGTCTGTAAACTCTGAACTGTCAGGATGACACCAATCACCGTATGCACAACAAGAATACCAACACCAATCCATGCAAGAAGTTTCCCTGCACTACTTCCAACTCCGTTCAGCATAAAGCTGCCCATGATTCCATGAATCATAAAAATGAGAAGCATTAAAACAGATAAAATCGTATTCCATTTTCTCATAAATTCCCGCTCACCTCATTTCTTCGCTGTCCATGATCATATAGTCCATCTGTGTTAGCGTTGTAACGTCAATAAAATCATCCAATGCCAGGAATACATCATACTTTCCACTTACCACTCTTGATAGCATCATTGTGTTACTGTACTCTTTCAGATCTACGGAAAAACCGGCCTGTTTCAACCTGTCACAGAGTTTCTTAGCATAACTGACAAGCGGATAATCCGTCTCAGATACATATAACCGAAAACTAATGTCCGTTTTCATGAGATCTGTTTCATTTGTTTCCGAATCGTCCAGTGCCAATTCTTTTAATTTATTCCGGGTGTTCTCGTTGTCGAGACCATCTGACATCATATTAATACCGAGAACATAAGAGCCTTCCAACTGTGCGGAGGCTTGAGCCGCCTTTTTGACTTCGGTGTTGCTCCTGTGACTGCATCAATCATAGAAGGCGGTGAATGTAAAATGGCACCAAACCCTACAAGAAAAACAATCGTAACAACTAACAGAATCAGTTTTCGTTTCACATTCCCACCTCATTTCCTATTTTTTCAAAATTCTCATTGCGTTCAAAACAGCAATTATGGTAACGCCTACATCACCAAATACAGCTTCCCACATTCCCGCAATACCAAGAGCGCCAAGAATCAGGAACACACTCTTAATCCCAAGAGCAATCACTATATTCTGCATGACAATCTGTTTTGTCGCTTTTGCTACTTCAATCGCGTCCACCAGCTTAGACGGTTCATCTGTCATCAGAACTACATCTGCTGCTTCAATGGCCGCATCCGAACCAAGCCCACCCATTGCAATACCAACATCTGCACGGGCAAGGACAGGAGCGTCATTGATACCATCACCAACAAAAGCCAATTTGCTTCCCGGTCTCTTTTTACCATCTAAAAGCTCAACCTTTTCCACTTTTTGGTCAGGAAGCAGTTGTGCATAATATTCATCCAACTGCAATTCTTCCGCAACAGCCTTTCCAATTTTTTCATCATCACCGGTAAGCATGACTGTTTTTTCCACGCCGATATGTTTCAGGTCAGAAATTGCTTTTTTACTGTCCGGCTTCACTTCATCTGTTATCAAAATACATCCTGCATATTGACCATCTACAGCCAAATAAACTTTTGTACCAACTTTTTCACAGGCTGTGTACTCCATACATTCTGAATCCATAAGTTTCGTATTGCCAGCATAAACTTTCTTTTCCCCTGCCATGGCACTGATTCCATATCCAGAAATTTCCTTATAATCAGAAATCACTGACTGATCAATTTCTTTTCCATAAGCAGAGAGAATGGATTTTGCAATAGGATGGTTAGAAAAGCTCTCTGCCTGGACCGCATACTCCAGAACCTGTTCTTTTGAAAATCCATTTGCAGGCAGAATATCCGTCACATTGAAAACACCTTTTGTAAGTGTTCCGGTTTTATCGAACACAATAACGCTGACATTATTAAGTGCCTCTAAATAATTGCTTCCTTTTACAAGAACACCTCGTTTAGATGCCGCACCAATGCCGCCGAAGAAAGTCAGCGGGATTGAAATAACCAATGCACATGGACAAGATACCACAAGGAAAACAAATCCTCTGCGAATCCACTCTGTCCAGCCTCGGCCAAGAATGATCGGTGGCAGAATCGCCAGAAAAGCTGCTAAGATTACAACAACAGGAGTGTAATAACGTGCAAATGTAGTAATGAAATTTTCTGTTGGTGCTTTTCGGCTTGACGCATTTTCCACAAGATCAATAATCTTTGAAGCCGTAGATTCACCAAATGCTTTTGTTGTCTTAATCATTAAGACACCCGTCTGATTCATACAACCGGAAAGTGCTTCGTCTCCTTTATGAACACTTCTCGGAACTGATTCTCCTGTTAAGGCGCTTGTATCCAGCATAGAATCTCCATCCAATACCACACCGTCTAATGGAATTTTTTCACCAGGCTTTACAATAATAATCTCACCAATGGCAACACTTTCAGGAGATATGGTAATCAATTTCCCATTTCTTCTTACTGTAGCAGAATCTGGACGTATATCCATTAAGTCTGATATAGATTTTCTGGAACGCTTAACAGCCAATGACTGAAAAAATTCACCTACCTGATAGAATAGCATAACAGCAACTGCTTCTGGATATTCACCAATGACAAAAGCCCCAATCGTAGAAACACTCATCAAAAAATGTTCATCAAATACACGCCCCTTTGAAATGTTCCTCACAGCCTGCCATACAACATCTCCACCAAGAATAACATAAGAAACAATGAGAAAAGCTAACTCGATAGGCAGTGGCACTTTCGCAAAAACAGTCAATGCCATACCAATGGCATAGATTGCTGCACCAGTCGCTAAACGAACTGTCAACTTCTTATCCTCATTGTTATAGGATTCATTGGCCTCCTGCTTTTTTCCGGTATATAAGATTCCTGTACAATTTCAGAAACTTCCACATCTGGCTCATGGCTATGAACAATCGTTTCAATCTGATTGGCTATCGTATCTGCGGCTGTCTGAGCAACAATGATTGTAAGCGTCTGCTTCATCAGATTTACCACTGAGGATTGCACTCCATCCAACTCTCCGACTTCTTTTTCAATTTTTGCGGAACAATTCGGACAGTCCAACCCTTTTAATAGAAATATGCGTTTCATGATAATCTCCTTATAATTTGTTTAATTGTTCAATCACTCAACTATAATGTTAAAAATATTATTTCTGCCAAAGATGCTCAAATCCCTTGTCAATAATCTCTTTCACATGATCATCTGCCAGCGAGTAGTAAACTATCTGTGCTTCTTTACGGAATTTTACCAGATTCGCTAGGCGTAATGCCTTTAACTGATGCGAAATTGCAGATTTTGTTACCCCCAGTAGCACTGCAAGATCACATACACACATCTCACTCTGTTCTAGAGCGTGTAAGATTTGTACTCTAGTTCCATCTCCAAATAGCTTAAACAAAGAAGCCAACTGGATATAATCATCTTTTGGCTGCATCTTGGATTTCACATCATTCACAATATCCTCATGAATTACATCGCAATTACAAATATAAGACGTTTTTGGCATATATTCACCTCAAAATAATAATAGTTGAACAATTACTCAACTATTATTATATTTATTTTTATATTTGTGTCAATAAGCTGATGTTAGTTCCCCATAAATTTTACAATTAAAACCAGCTCTTTATTCTTTTTCTTAATTTCTGTAATATAATAAAATTCTTTCTGCCATTTATTTCATCTTGTGCCCTGAAGGAACTTGGCACACTGCTCAAATGCTTCAAACTTATTGGTATCTCTTCCTGATTGGAAGCCAAAATGTTTGAACAATTCAAATTGTGCCTTCTGACTTAAGACTGATACAGTAAATTTTCCAGTTCTTTGAATCATATCATGCGTGTAATTTGCCTTGTTGACACAGATACTTAACTGGTTTGGTTCCGAAGCTGCCTGAATGGCTGTATTAATAATGCATCCATTATCTTTTTCTGCTTCTTTAGCAGTCAATATAAACAGTCCATAACTCAGCTTATACATTGCTTTCCTATCCATATTGTTCCTCCTTTACCTTCTCTCTGCATTTCGGGCAAATGCCTTTAAATGAAATATCATAATCCACAAATTCAATTCCATGAGTGTTATGAATTCTTTCCAGCAAATCCGGTATTTGATCCATATCCACATCAAAAATTTCACCGCACTTTATACATCTTACATGGTAATGATTTTTCAATGTAAAATCAAATCGGTTCGGTCCATCCGGAACTTCAACCTTTCTTAATGCACCTTCCTCTACCAATATATCAAGATTTCTATATACAGTTCCTTTTCCAATTGTAGGATATGCTTCTTTTATAAATTCATACACTTCATTTGCCGTAACGTGTCTTCTCATTTCGTATACGGTATTTCTTACAAGATCTTTTTGAATGGTATTTCTCCTACTTGTCATTAGTCCTCCTTATTAGGATTAGTTCTTAATAAGGATTATATACCACTATCATTCTGTTGTCAATAAAAATAGTAATAATTCTCATTATTATAAAAACTGCCCAGTTGAGCATCTTTTACCTGAATAACTATTTTATTTTGCGTTCAAATACATATTCTGAATCTGAAGATAAATCAGACCTAAACGAATATCCGAGTCTGTCAAATTTCTGAATCTCCACCGGATTTTCAATATTATTTTCCGCTATGAATCTGACCATTTCACCACGAGCCATCTTGGCATAGGTACCTTTTGTTACCAATTTATCTCCGGATAACTCACAAAATACAATCGTAATATATCTGTCCTGTGGTGTCAGATACTTTTCTATACATTTTGAGTATTCTTTTGATGCAAGATTAATGATAATCCTACTGTCATCGATCACAGAGCGGTATAACAATTCTCCCCAGTACTCATACAGATTTTTTGCATCTCCAATGTCCAACCTTGCCTGCATTTCAAGACGATAAGGAGTCACTCCATCCATCGGTTTCAGAAATGCCATAAAACGCAGACAGGATTCTTAAATGATTTTGCAGATACTCAAACTGCTGGATTTCAAACACAGATGGTGCCATATATTGAAATGCAATCCCTTCATATGCTAAAACAGCCGGAGTAAGCCTGTTATAAAGATCCATATTTTCCAATCTGTCAAAGTTCTGCTCTGCAATCTTGTCATTACATTTCCAGATAGCTTTCAGTTCCTCTTTTGATTTGCTTTTCATCCAGCTCAATATCTTCTGCTGTCTTATCAATAAAGGCAGGCAGTTCAACCGGTGCTATGTTATCTGTATCTGCAATCATCTTTTTTGCAGGTGACAATATAATCTTCATCAATTTAATTCCTTAAGCATATTTTCAGGGTCATCTGCCGCCTTGACTTTATCATTTGCCTTTATAATGATTCCCTGCTCGTCAATAAGATATGTGGTTCTTACCACACCCATAGAAACCTTGCCATAGTTTTTTTTTCTTTCCATACATCATATGCTTCGATCACCTTGACGCTCCGGATCTGCCAAAAGCGTAAATGCCAATCCATATTTTTCCTCAAATTTCTTGTGAGAGGCTACAGAATCCTTACTGACTCCAAGGATCACCGCACCTTTCTCGGTGAATTGTGGATAACGCTCAGAAAAACCACTTGCCTGCTTCGTACATCCTGCCGTATTATCCTTTGGGTAAAAATATAAAATTACTTTTTTACCTAAATAATCACTTAATTTATGCATTTCTCCATTCTGATCCGGCAATTCAAAATCCGGTGCTTTTGTTCCTATCTCTAACATTTACTATTCCTCTGCTTCTGTATTTTCTACCTGTTTTCTTGTTTTCTTATTCCCTGAAATCATTTTATGACCCGTATACATGGACATGATCATACATATAAAGAGTGCTGCATGCAAAATACTTATGACCTGATTTAGAGCCTTTATATCCAGTGCAAAAAGTTCCAAACATGGTAATTACCGCTCCGATTGACCAATATTTATGTGCTTTCATTTTATACCTCCAAATTGATTAAGCTGTTTCCAAAATAAATATCTCTGGATCATTAACAATATTATACCTTCCATTCATCACTTTCTACAAGTAAGAAAAGAAAAATACTCAATCCATGTAGAGATCGATGCAGCATTCACAGTTTTTAACTGCCTTATTGAAAATGTAATCTGCCATCTTATCAAATAATACAAAAGGATGTATCACGATAATTCTCCCATTACCTTGACGCATCCTTTCGTATTGTATTTTTTGCTATTCTTCTTAATGACAGCTATGGCTTCCACATCCATGCTCACCACATGTATGTCCTTCCCCGTGGTTATGCTCGTGATGAGAACATTTCACATCCGGATTATACGCAAGTGTTTCATTGATAAAGGCTTCTACCGCTTCATCTGCATCTCCGGAAACTCCTCCGAAAAGCTTAATACCGGCTGCCGCTAAAGCTGTCTGTGCGCCCCCTCCGATTCCGCCACAGATCAAAACATCTGCATTCAATGCATTAAGAACTCCTGCCAATGCGCCATGTCCGCTTCCGTTGGTATCTACTACCTCTGAATGTACTACTTTCCCTTCTTCTACATCATAAATCTTAAATGTTTCTGTGTGTCCAAAGTGCTGGAAAATCTGTCCATCTTCATATGTTACTGCTATTCTCATGATACCTTCTCCTTTTTTCACTGCATATTTTTGGTAAATCTCCTGCTTGTAACAGCCTCCAAGGCTACAGTTGCTGCTCTGACCATCACAGATTCTGAAATCTCCGCCCTCAATTCTAAGCGGATGTCCATCAATGAGTGCATCTGCTATTTTCTTCCTGGCAATCTCGTAAATTCGTTGAACCGTTGTTCTTGCGACTTGCATAGATGCTGCACACTGCTCCTGACTATAACCTTTCTTGTCCAAAAGGCGGATAGTTTCATACTCATCCACGGTCAAAACAATCGGTGTGTGTTTCTCAGTACCATCTGCCGGAAGGAATTCTAAAACATTTGGGAAATGGCAGACTTTTCTGCATTTTACTGGTCTCGGCATAAACTGCTCCTTTCTCGCTTTTCTTATATGATGTTTAGAATTTCCTCAGTTGTTCGAATAATTTCTTTTTGTTTTTCTTTCATTGTTATAGATTTGCTTTCTTCTTCAGCTAACGAAGAATAAAGGTGGATGGTATTAGCATGATTCCATATCTCATCGTAAATTTTCTCGATTTCATCAGCACTCCGAAATGCTTGGTCTGTTTGCATTTTCAAGTGTTCTCGTTGCTCTTCCAGATGATTCATCTGTTCTAGTAACTGATCCCTTTCTTTCTGCAATCGATCATGTTGTGCCTGCAGTTGATCTATTTGTATTTTAATTTCGCTCATCTTATCTTTCTGTCTCCGCATAAGCATCATCAAATATATAACTATGAATGCAAATAATAGTATTATGTACAGCATAAACTTCTCCTCACGACACATATATTTCGACGTTTTTCCGCAAATCAACTATTGATAATGGCATAGAAAGAACAGTTAGTTTTCCTGAATTCTTTTTAATTTCAACAGCATCAGGATTGCCTGTGATTATAATTACAGGTGTTGTCCTGTCAGCACGCCATGGCTGATTCGGTTGGCTCGTCATATCTTCGGTAACAATCCAAAGATCCGGCTTATGTCTGCCTAATCTTGTTTTAGCACTTTCCGGTGTGTAAAACAGCATGATCTGATCTGAAATAAATTGCAATGTTTCTTTTAATCCTTTTGCATAGCGTTCATTGCCACAGATCAGTGCGATAATAGAAGCATCTTTCTTTTTTTGTGTTACCTGAATAAAATCCAAAACTGGTGTATTATAGAGACTAAAGTCTTTTTCCAAATGAACTTTATCATAATAACTCTTTGCTGCCTTGCACATCCTCAGACAAAACTGTTCTATGTCTATACGAATATCGTTTCCGTTCTCCTGTACGTTCGTGCTGTCCAACTGACAAACTGACATTCCACAGTTTAGTCCAAGATGAAAGCGTATATTATTTTCATCATTCAAAAATCCTTTATTTTGATGAAGATATTCACATCGAAGCTGCCAACAGCGTTCTCCGCAAATATATGGCTTTTGATCGGATTGAGATAGTTTAAAGTAGTCCCCTGCATATTCATCAAACCAGCGAATATACTGGGTTCCCACATCACGGGTCGGATTCTTTTGCCGATCCAGCATAACCCGGCCATCTCGATAATGTTTAACAATTTCCGGGAAAGCAATACCTCCGCAAATATCTGGCAAAGTCAATGCCAATGCCAGTGCAGACTGCCATCGTCTATCTACAATATTCAGTTCTACTTCTTCAATTCGGTCCAAAAATGTAAAACTGACATCTCCCTGCATTATTTATCCCTCCCTCATATTTACAACAGTCATGTACTATAATCAGTATATTTTTATTTATGGCATATGTCAATTATATAATTGACGCATCTTAAAAAGCAAGTATACTATGTTCGTAAAGGAGATAACTGTTATGAACTTCGAAAATTATTTTCCACTATGGAATGACTTAAATACAGCACAGAAAATACTAATTTCAGATAGTTTGATCACGCAGCATGTGAAAAAAGGAACGATCATTCACAACGGAAACCTGGATTGTACTGGATTATTACTGGTTAAATCCGGGCAGCTTCGAACTTACATACTTTCAGATGAAGGACGGGAGATTACACTCTACCGTCTGTTCGATATGGATATGTGTCTTTTATCCGCCTCATGTATCATACGCTCCATTCAATTTGAAGTAACCATTGAAGCAGAAAAAGATACTGATCTTTGGATCATCCCTGCTGAAATCTATAAGGACATCATGAAGGAATCTGCTCCCGTCGCAAACTATACCAATGAGTTAATGGCTACCCGTTTTTCTGATGTCATGTGGCTGATTGAACAAATCATGTGGAAGAGTTTGGATAAGCGTGTTGCTTCATTTCTTTTAGAAGAGACCTCTATCGAAGGAACAAATGAACTGAAAATCACTCACGAAACTATTGCCAATCATCTTGGTTCCCACAGGGAAGTTATCACTCGAATGCTTCGCTACTTTCAAAGTGAGGGTCTCGTCAAACTCTCCCGTGGCAAAATCACCATCCTTAATTCAAAAAGGCTGGAAACACTGCAAAGATCATAAAACTGTTTTTCTGTAACATTTAAAGAATCCTCCATTTATCAGAATTATGAAGAACATAAGCTGTTTGGGAAGGGTATTCTGCTGAATCACTCTTTTTCGACAAAGCAACGCGGTTCAATCGCAAACCGTTTTCATAGAATGTTGTCAGGTATATGCCCGGACTGCGGATGCAGCCGGGTCTTTTCTTTTTCCCATTATACCACACCAACGAAGCGGTAAAAGATTTTAATGTCCTGGTGACGCTGACCGTCTATAACAGAGCGTTCCCCGATCTCGATGTGGTCAATCAGTTCCTCGACGATTTCCCGGTCAAGCTCCTGCACATCCAGATAGCGGCGGATGATACCTGCCCATTGCCGGATATTTTCAACTTCCTGTCGGGCTTTCCGTTCTTCTGCCAAAAGAGCCTCCAACCGTGTCGCCTTTTGGATGCGCTCCTGTTCGCTTTTCTGAATCAGAATAGCAAAGGTATCGCTATTGATCGTGCCGCTGACCTTATCCTCGTAGAGCTTGGCGGTCATGTGTTCCAGCTCTCCAATACGCCGCCGCAGTCGGCTGATTTCCAGTTTGGAATCTTCCTGCTTTGCGGTGCTTTCATAAAGAATCTGCTGTTTCAGCTTGTCCAGCACCTCGTTTTCATCCTGTGTCACCGCCTGACTGTGCGCCCTGATTTCCTTCAGCACCAGCGTTTTCAGCGAGATTTCGTAAATCCGATGCCATGAACAGGCACTGTGTCCGGTGGTGGCAAAATGGGAGCAGATATAGGAAACATACCGCTTGACTGTCCCGTTTTTTCTGCGCTGGGTCTCACGGGTGGCTGCCAGAGGATGCCCGCAGTCCGCACAGACCAGCTTACCGGTGAACAGAGCAGGCAAAGGGGCGGCATGGTTTGCTGCCTGCTGTTTGACTGCCCGGTTCTTTTCCTGAACCGTTTCCCAAAGTTCCCGGTCAATGATTGCTTCGTGTGCATCCTCATGGCAAATCCATTCCATTTCCGGCTTCTGTATCATGGTCTTATCCTTGTAGGAACGGGTGCCGGTGCGGTTCTGCGTGACTATGCCGAGATAAACGGTGTCATTCAGAATGTTTTTCACCGTGGCATAGGTCCAAAGTTTGGAGTATTTGCAGATGCCTTTTTTTCCGTAGTGCAGTTCCCAATACCAGCGGGGAGAAAGGATGCCTTTCTTGTTCAGCGCCGCCGCAATCTTGCCGTAGGCCATGCCTGAATAGCGCATCCGGTAGATCTCCCGCACCACAGCGGCGGCTTCTTCATCCACCACCAGCCGGTGTTTGTCCTCATCACTCTTGCGGTATCCGTAAGGAGCATAGGCGGTCAGGTATTGGCCGCTTTTCTTTTTGGAGTACAGCACTGATTTGATTTTTCCCGACAAGTCTTTCAGATGGTAGTCGTTCATCAGACTGCGGAAGTGCAGCATATCGGTGTTGTCGCCCTCGCTATCCAGACAATCCAGCACAGACACAAACCGGCAGCCAAGGGACGGGAAAATCACATCCGTATAGCGGCCTACCTCTACAAAGTCACGCCCAAGACGGGACAGGTCTTTGACCAGAATCAGGTTAATCAGACCGTGGCGGGCATCCTCCAGCATTTCCAAAAATCCGGGCCGCTGAAAATTCCCGCCGCTGTACCCATCGTCCCGATAGGTCTTGACCTCGATCCAACCATTGAGCATGACAAATTTGGAGAGAATTTCGTGCTGGTTTTCTATGCTGGCGGATTCATCACCGGGGATATAGTTTTTGCCTTTGCAGAATTGGAGGCATCGTCCACACTCAGGCGGCAGTAGATGCCGACTTTATATTGCTTCTTCAAGGGGCTGCCTCCTTTCTTCCTGTGCCAGCGCCGCGTCCACATTTCCGACGTAGCGGTAGTAAACGCGGAGGTCACAAATCCGCTGTCCGCCCACTTTTTTGATTTCTCCAACCTCAATGCGGTCTACCAGTTCAAAGAGAATGGATTCATCCAGCTCCGTAATCTCTGTGTACCGGCGGATAATAGCCAGCCAGCGGTTCGCATCCGTGCGGTTCTCCAGATAGCTTTTGACCTTGCGCTCCAGTTCCGGGATTGCTTCGGACTTTTCTGCCCGTTCCGCTTCATATTTGTGCATTAAGGTCTGAAAAACGGTCTGCGGAATGGTTCCGGCACATTTGTCCTCGTAGAGATTTTGCATCAGCCGTTCCAGATCGGAAAGCCGCGCCGTATATGTTTTCAGCTCCTGTTCACAGGAGGAAAGGCGGCTTTTGGCTTCTTTATCCTTTAAGCGGATAATCTGCTGGACCAGCTGTTCCGGGTCATATTCCGCAAAACGGGCCTTTTCCCGAATGTCCTCCAACACAAGCTGGCTCAGTACATTCTCATAGATGGTGTGGATAGTACAGGCACCCTTGCCGCTGCGGGAGTAGTTCCCACAGATAAAGGAGCTGTACCGCCCCGGCGTCCCGTCTTTATAGGTGAATCGCTCCACCTGATTTCTCATTTTGAAACCGCAGTCCGCACAGTACACAAGGCCGGTGAAGATGCTCCTGTAACCGTCAGCGGAAGAAGATTTCCGCACCTTCTTTTTATCAATGCTGACTACGGTATCCCACAGCTGCTGTGAGATAATCGGTTCATGGGTCCCTTCCACACGAATCCATTCTTCCTCCGGCTTATTGATGAGTTTACGGGATTTATACGACAGCGTTCCGGTCTTTCCCTGAACCATGTTGCCGATATAAACCTCGCTGCGGACAATGTTTTTCACCGTCTGGTCTGCCCATTTGTGGTTGACCCGGCGCGGATCGCTCTGTCCCTTGCGCTGGTAGTACAGCACACCGGGGGACGGGATGCCTTCCTCATTCAGCATAACGGCGATAGCATGAAACCCTGTTCCGGCTGCCCGCATCTCGAAGATACGGCGCACAATCGGGGCGGTGTCCTCGTCGATCACCAGATGGTGCTTATCCGCTGGGTCCCGCTTATAGCCGTAGGCGGGATAGGTTCCCATGAATTTGCCGTTTTCCGCACAGGCTTTTTTGACTGCTTTGACCTTCTTACTGGTGTCGCGGCTATAAAATTCGTTAAATAAGTTCAAAAAGCACATGACATCGGTGCTGCCATTGGTGCTTTCCGTGTCAATGCCGTTGTTCAGAGCGATAAACCGGCAGCCCAGGGATGGGAATAAGTAATCCGTGTATTGCCCGAACTCAATGTAGTTACGGCCAAAACGGGACAGATCCTTGACCAGAATCACATTGATCCTCTTGGTCTTGGCGTCCTCAATCAGCCGCTTGACCCCAGGACGGTCAAAATTCGTACCTGAATATCCATCGTCGATATAGGTATCAACTTCATTCCAGCCCCGCTGTCTCACATAGTTCTGAAGCAGCAGCTTCTGGTTCTCAATACTGACGGATTCACCGTCGCGTTCATCGTCGTTACTCAAACGGCAGTAGATGCCGACGTTGTATGTTTTTGTAGTCATCTTTGTTTTCCCTCCCGATTATCCAGATTCCATACCTCGTGCGGCGTGATGGCTCCACAGGGAGTATCCCTGTATGAATATCGTAACGGAGAATCCATCGCCGCGCAAGTATGCGGCAAAGCCGGGAGGATAGTGTGACTATGTAGCCGTGTGTGCGGAGCAGCTGGCAGGTGTGGAAACCTCCGACATGGCGCGTCGGACAGCCAGCTGCTCCAAAGTCTTTCCCAGCTCCTTTTCACCCGAAAAAAAGCTGGTCACACGGTAAATGGTTTTCCCGATTTTCACCTCTTTGTAGGAGGTCGTAGGGGTAATCTGCTGATCCATATTGACGCACCTCCAGTCAAAAAATGTTTCTTCATAAGATATGAGGAAACATTTTGTCTCAATTCATATAAAGATGAGCAGCCGCACCGATAGAGTTGAGGGGATATGCTAACCTGCTAATCGGTACGGCTGTTGTATGATAGTTTGGTTATTGCTCGCCACATTTGCCACGCACCCCTGACGATGGGGACATTCCGGTCTCCGCTGGCGCGGCTGTCATAACTCCGCAGCGTCGTTTTACTCGTGCGCCGCAGGGCTCCTCCCAAGTCTTTAGGAGGCCGTGAGGAAGTATCATTATTCCCCCATGCAGTCATTGCGTCCCGAAGTGCCTCCTTCGGGGATCGGGCTGGCGTAGATCGCTCGGAGCAGCCCTGTTTATCACCTCCTGGGGCTGTCCATCTTCGCGGCGCGCCTGATTCGCTCGTACATGGGTTATGTACCGGAAATGCCGTCTATTCAGTTATCAAGCTGCATGAGAGAGATAGACCCCCTCACTTATTTCCCCGTTGGGAAAGCAGTTTAACAACCGATTTTAGAAAAATTCTTCAAAAATTTTTCTCAGCTTCAACAGTAGCGTCTGTTTTCTCTTATTGACCGACTGCTGCGAAATGTGTAGCATATTCCCGACTTCCTGTTCCGTCTTTTCCTGATAGAAAAGCAGTAAAATCAGATCTCGCTCGTCCTCGCTTAATTTGGAAAGACAGAAGCGTACTTGCTCTGCTTCCAGATGTTCCGCTGCAAGCTGTTCTACGCTTTTTCCGGGTGCGGCAAACTGCTTGTCCTGTTCCAGCAGACGTTCATAGGAATCCTCTCTACTGGGTAGGAAAGAGGCAGTTTCTTTTTGGAACTTTTCCACTTTCAGATCATAGGAAAAGTATTCCTCTTTCCGTTCGTAGTGCTGATACACACGGTAGACCTGTTCGCTTACCGGCACAGTCTGTCCATCTATGTAAAGATAATAATTCGCCCTTTCTTCACGATTTTTACTCATAGCCGTTACCTCCGAAAAAGTTTGAAAGGTGGATAGGTTTTCAAACTTTCGGAGGGCGGTGAACGGCAGCCGACACAGCGGAACCGTTTATGTCGAACCGTTGGGGAATATGGTTCGGCAGGTGGAGGTTTGTCGGACTTTTTGTGATACTTCCGTCGGTTTTTGTTTTTGTTTTTGAATACAGAAAATGGGGGTTCTTATCGAAAAAAGGCGTACAAAAATAGGGCGCAAGTGATGGTAAGTTCACTTGCGCCCTAATCGGACTGGATATGTTATTTTGGAAGTCTCCACCTGTTAGCGGTGGAGAAAGGTCAAAAGGGGTATCTACCCATAAGCGGCCTCCCTTGCACCGCTATGGGAATGGAACAAAGCAGCAGAAGTTATATGTCCCGAAAACCGCTTGCGGCATCTATTGTTATTGCTTCAATACACTCCAATGCTGCTTCGTGTCCTTTCCGAATTTGTAGTAAGTTACTTTCTCGCACCATCCGCGCCGACTTCATAGCCGTCCACTTTGGTGCTGACCGCCATAGAGCCGTCTGGGTAGAAGTAGTACCACTTGCCATCAATCTGCTTCCAGCCGCCGGAGAACATCTTACCGGTGGCCTTGTCCAGCCAGTACCATTTCTGGTCGTCGGAGAGCCAGCCTTTGACCGGCTCTCCGTCCTTGTAGTAACTCCATTCGCCGCTGTCATTTTGCTGCCAGCCGTTTGCGGACTGTGGGTCAATGACAATCTCCACAAACCGGTGCAGGACAGTAGCCGCCTCGGCGCGGGTGGCGTTGCCCTGCGGGTCAAACCGGTTGTTTTCCTTGCCAGAGAGAACGCCCGCCTGCTGAATCGCCTTGACCGCATCCTTTGCCCAGGAAGAAATCTGCGCGTTATCGGCAAAGGTCACAGCCTCCAGCGTTTTCGGGATGGAATAGCCCATCTTGTCGGCGTAGTTCTTCATAATTACTGCCATCTGCTCACGGGTGATATTGCTGTCCGGGGCAAAGGTGGTGGAAGTCGTACCGCCCACAATTCCCTTACTCGCTGCCCAGTTGACATAGGGGGCGTAGTAGGCGTTGGCTTTCACATCAGTAAATTTCCTGTTTTGGTAATCCGCCGGATCAATGCCTGCCAGCCGTCCCAGAGCAGTAACAAACATTCCCCGTGTCAGGGTGGTGTTCGGGCTGAAGGTGGTTTTGCTTGTGCCGGAGAACAGCCCGCGGCTGACTGCAAACAGGATGTGTTCCTTGGCCCAATGACCATTGATGTCGGTGAAGTTCGGAACCGGGTTCTTGTAGCCTACGCCGTAGATACTAAAATGCTGTGCTTCAAAAATCACGGCTTTCTGGTCCGCGTCATAGCTGGACTTGGTGAGCCATTGTACCTTGCCATTTCCGTCCACATAAGCTGCATACAGGTTTCCGGCCTGTTCGTTTGCCGCCGGGGTATAGGGCAGTTTGACGGAAACCGTCTTGCCCTGCCAATCGGTGAGGGGCGCTTCCTTGCCATCAACCAGAGAGAACTCATAAACTGGTCTTGTTCCAATCGCCGCTTTCGCCTCAGCGGAAGTGACCGCTGCTTTGGAAACCCGCAGAATCAGATCCCCGCCCTTGGACTGGGCATTCAGCATCTTCAAGGTATCCAATGTAAATCCGAAAGAGGGCAGGCCGTTTGTAGTAATCTCAAACCGGCGTACCTTTGCCGTCACCAGCTTGTCCAGCGTCTGTGCTTTGATGGTGATGGTAAGATTCTTTGCATCTGCCGCGTTCTGGATGGGAACCGTTACGGCAATGCCGTTTGCGGTGGTTCCATTTTTCTTCGCGTCAGCGGTGGCCTTGTTGATTGCGTCCTGTACGGCGTTGCCGTTAATGCTGGCATTTCCGTTTTTATCCGGTGTTGCCGGCTTGGTCTGGCTGGTGGTAGGGATTTCCGGTTTGGTCTGATCCGGACGCTCTACAACCGTGGAGCCGCTGGAATCGCCGTTATCGGAAGAAGAACCACTACCGGAGGACGAGCCACCGCCAGAGGAACTGCCCCCGCCGCTGCTGGGTTTCTTCACCGCTGTCAGCGCAATGGTTGTCTCGGACTGGGCGTATTCGGTATCTGCGGCCTTGACCGCTTTGATTTGAATTTCGCCGATGTCAGTTACCGTAACCTTACCGTTGGCATCCACTGTTGCGGGGCCGCTGATGATCTCCCATGTGACCGTCCCTGTACCGGAACCGCCGGTGGTCGTCAAGGTAAAGGTGTCCCCGTTGTAGACGGTAGTGGGCTTGCCGGTGATGGAAAGAGCCGCCTGCTCTGCCTTACCCACGGTAAGTGCATCGGTTTTGGCCGTTTTTCCGCCATAGCTGATGGTGACAGTTTTTCCGCTATGCTCAGTAACGGTCAGCACCGTGCCCTGGGCGGGTTCGGCGGTCAGCTTGTTGGCGTCCCAGCCAATGGTTTTGCTGGTGTTGTCTCTATAGCTTACCTGCACCGACAGGCCGTTCAGATCCAGCGTCTGGCCGCTGGTGTAGGCCAGCTTGGCGGGCTGGGTTTGGATGGAAATGCTGCTGACCTCTTTTTCGGGGGTGGTAATTGCCACGCCTGTGCTGATGGTTTTCGCATAGTTGCTGCTGTCCTCCGCCTTTGCAAAGAAGTAGTAGGTGGTATCTGCGGTCAAGCCGGAGAATACTTTCTCTGCCTGCCACTTACTGGGGGCTGTGTTGGTGGTATTCATGCCGTAGCTGACTGCTGCGCCGGTGTTGCCGGGTTCTACCTGAGCCTCATCCAAGGTGATCTGCGTGGGGCTGTCCGCTTGCCCGGTAAGGGTGATCTTATAAGAAGCAGGGCTTACCTTCACTGTAAGGTTTTGCTGTACCGGGTTATAGTTGCCGCTACTATCTTTGTTGTAAGTAGCAGGGAAGGTGTTCTCTCCTACATTGCCAACCGAAGTATTTAGATCATTCCAAGCCCAGCCATCTGTCAGAGGTACATCCTTCAGCGTGTCGCCATAAGTGGCGGTCAGACCGGTAGGGGGCGTGTAGTTCGGTTGGGCCTTGTTGATGGTAAATGTCCCTGTGCCGGTGGCTGTGTAATTGCCCTTACCGGTGGCGGTCACTGTGACCGTTCCGGCATTGGTGAGGTTTCCGTCCCCGCCGTTGCTGTTGGAATAGGAGAGGGTGTAGTCTGTGCTTGCACTCAGGGTCTTACTGTCCAGCGTCACCGTCACAGTGGGATCTTTGGAGGTTCCGTCATAGGTAAACGGCCCGCCGCTGACCTCCACCTTGGCGTCGTTCAGCGAGGCCAGAGCGATGGTAAATTTCCCGCTGGCCGAACCGGTGTAGTTTCCACCTGCCTTCGCGGTCACAGTTGCAGTCGCCTGCCCAGCGTTCATATTGTCGCTGGCGCTGATGGTGTACTGATCGCTGGGGACGGTCTTGCCGCCCAGCGTGACAACCACATCATTAGAGGCTGGGGTCTGCGCCTGGCCGGTGTAGGTATAGGTGCCGTTTACTTTCACTGTCGCGTCGTTCAGCTGGGCCGGAGCGATGGTAAAGATCTCCGTTTTTGTGCCGGTATAGTTGCCTTTGCCGCTGACAGTTACGGTAGCTTTGCCCGCATTGGTGTTATTCGTATAGCCAACCGTATAGTCGGTGTCCTTTGTAAGCCGTGTACCGTTCCATGTTACACTTACCTCTGGGGTAATGGGAGAACTGGTATAAAAATGCTCGCCGTTCACCGTCACAATGGCATCATTCAAATCTCCCTGCACCGTAAGCCGGGTGCTGCCGGTTTGCGGCTTCAGCCCCATGCTGCCGCCATATTCGGCGGTAATAGTATTTTCTCCAACCGCAAAGCCTTTCTCTTGTGAAATTTCCACATTGAAAAGGGTGGTAGCATCGCCGCTGACATTTGCTGTGCCAAGGCTTCTCTTATTGCTGTCTGTTGTTCCAACGAAAAATTCCACTTGATTTTCTGCTGCACGAGTGATGGCATTTGCCGCTTTGGATATAGTGGCCGCTCTGGATATGGTGGCAGTGATGTTCACCTTGGAACCGTAGGGTGCCGGTGATGGGCTGACGTTGACCGTTACATTCGAATCCTTTTGCAGATTGTTCCGAATGGTATTTGCAACGGTGCCGGAACCCACAAGATTCCCTTTGCCGTCCAGAGTGCCGTCTCCTGTGATTGTTCCGTTATTGGTGAGGGTCACGCCGTCCTTCACAGTCAGGGTGGTGTTTTCCGGTACGGTCAGCGTTTTGCCCGATGGAATCTCTATATTCTCTTGCAGGGTTTGGTCTTTATAGACTTTACCAGTATCTCCCTCGAAGATAATGCCGCTCCAACTTTCCCGCTGGCTTGTGTCACTGATACTGCTTGCAACAATCAGGGCATGACCGTCCGCTCCGGTTGCGAAGCTGCCGCCAGAACCACCATATCCATCGCCGATTCCGGCTGTCAAAGATCCGCCGGTTGCGGTGACACTGCCGCCGTGGATGGTGATTATGCCGCCAGAACCATTTAATCCGCCGCCGATTCCGGCTGCACTCATTCCGCCGGTTGCGGTGACATTGCCGCCGTGGATGGTGATTGTGCCGCCAGAACCAGTATATCCGCCGCCGATTCCGGCTGCACTCATTCCGCCGGTTGCGGTGACATTGCCGCCGTGGATGGTGATTGTGCCGCCAGAACCACTATTTCCGCCGCCGATTCCGGCTCCATAATCTCCGCCGGTTGCGGTGACACTGCCGCCGTGGATGGTGATTGTGCCGCCAGAAGTATCAAATCCGGCGCCGCTTCCGCCGCCGATGCCCGCGCCGCCTTTGCTACCGTTTGCGGTCACTTCGCCGCCGTGGATGGTGATTGTGCCTGCAGCCTTCCCGTTTCCGCCGCCGATGCCCGCATCCCAGCCGCCGCTGTTTGCGGTCAGCCTTCCCGTGTTTTCCCCGACAGACTGGGCATAAACGGAAAAACTGTTGCCCTTTGCCACATTGATGCCGCCGTCGACGGTCAAAGTTGTGCCATCCGTCAAAATCAAGCGGACATTCCCGGTAACGGTGACGAGTTCATCAATTGTTACTTTGCGGTTGACTACATACCAGCCGTCACTCCATGCGGTTGTGCTACTTTCCACCACAGTGACATTATCTGCTGTCTGTTCATCGCCGTTTTCGTCCAAATAGGAAACGCCGTTCGCCGTCGCCAGTAAATTGACCATACCATTGAAGAAGTGGAACAGGCTCTCGAAAACCTCTGTCCCGGCAAGCAGTGCCTGTTCGTCCTCGGTCAAGGCTTGGTAGGCTTCGTATGCCGCCTGCAAATCGGCGTAAACTGCGTTCTGCTCATCTTTTGTCATGGCCGTCAACTTGTCCGTTGCGGGTAGGGCGTCGATCAGCTTTTGCACGTCCCCTGCGGAAAGCTGCGCCGCATTAGAGGGGGTGGCCGTTTCCGGCTCGTCCTCTACGTCGCACTCGCCGCAGATATAACCGCAGGGCCTCCCCTCAGTGGCCGGGACATAGCCGCAAGCCTCGTCATGTTCGTGTTTGCAGTCTAATTCTTTTTTAATACAGCCGGTGTCCTCGCTGCACTCGTGGCTGCACTCGGTTGGCTCCCGATTTTCCGCATCGGACGGGCTGGCTGTGTTGTCCGATACGCTTTCTGCCGGGTAGCAGTCCGCCGTATGCTTGTGGACACAGCTTGTCACAAGGGTATAGCAGTCCTCGGTGTGTTCGTGATTGCAGGGCGTCCCCTCGCTGCCCTCGGTGTAACCGCAATCCTCCGTATGTTCGGCGTGGTGTTCGCATAAACCGCCTACATTTCGATTTGAATTTTCCACCGCCAGTACATTTACCGGCAAAGTGGAGCATACCATCGCGCCCGCCATCAGCAGGGCAGCGATCCGTTTCTTTAATTTCATAGTCATCCTCCTGTTCCTGTGCTGGCCTATCAAAAAACGCAAAAAGGAAGCGGTCATCCATCCGGTCGGAATGGACAACTGCTTCCTCTGCTATAGCGATATGCGGACAGCACAAAAACAGGCAGATTTACCTCTGTCTGTCTGTCTGTCTGTCTGTCTGTCTGTCTGTCTGTCTGTCTGTCTGTCTGTCTGTCGTAAGTATATTGTTCAACGGCATAGTTTGTCAACCTCTTTTCCCGCAAAAAAGCGCATAATTTTCCCTTTCCCTATATTTTACGATACGGCGTTTTGGATGTCAATAGGTTTGAAACGAATGAAGTGTAATACGGCGTGAATGATGTGTTTTCTCTTGCGCTGCCCGCCGTATTTTGGTACAATGGAAGCAGACAAGGGGAACAGATTATGGCAAAGGAAAAAAAGCAGAAGCAAATCCATTTAGAGGAAATTACCGCGCTCACAAAAGAACTGTTCCACGCCCACTACGCGGGGGATTTGGAACGGTGGTTTGACTATCTCTGCCCGGACAGCATCTACCTCGGCACCGGCGAGCCAATGCTCTTTGGCGGCAGCGCGATACGGGAACATTTCAAGGGCTTTGAGGGCAGGGCGGTGGACGTGGTGTCGGAAGAATATTACCCTGTCCCGCTGGGCGAAACGGCGGCGCAGGTCTGCGGCCAGATTGCGGTGAGAAGCAGGAACAATCAGCTTGGGGCCGTCAACTGTTTTACCATCGGCTGGCGGCTGATCGGCGGCGAGCTGAAAATGGTACATCAGCACAATTCCTATGAGTACACCCAGCCGGACATTGAGGGCGAGCGCAGCATTTTGAAGATGGATATGAACACGACGCGGTTTGTCCGCAATCTGCTGCTGGAACAGCCCGTCGGCCGGCGCATAGCGTTTCCCAGCGGCAATCAGACGGTGTATGTCAATCCCTATACCATTCTGTACGCCAAAAGCCGGGATAAGCGGACGGAATTAGTTTGCGTTGACCGGGTCGTGAGCTGCAATTATATCTACCGGGAGCTGAAAGAGAGATTGCCGGAAGTGTTTTACCCGCTGCGGCGGGGCTATCTTGTGAACACGCTGTATATTGTCGCCCTGCGGCGGTTTGAAGCGGAGCTGATTTCGGGCATCTCCATTCCCATTCCCGCTTTGACTTATACCCAGGTCAAGCGGGATTTACAGGAGCTGATCGAGAAAAAATAGCGGACGGAAAGCGGGCAGCAACGCATACATCCATGCAAAGATGCAAAAGGGGCAAGCAATGCCTGTGTTAATACACACAGGCAAAATGCTTTTCCTGTTGAGGGCAGCGCCCCCAAACCCCCTTGAACGCAGAATTTCATTCTGCGGCTGCGCGTTCTGCGAACGCTTTGGACCATGACCGGCTTACCGCTGGCCGTGGTCTTTTTCCTGTTCTTTTTTCTGTTCCTCATCCATTTTCAGCAGCCGGTCCACATTGGCTTTGGCCGTCAAAAGCTCCCGCATTTCTTCACGGGAGCGCCGGTACTCGGCGTAGGTTTTCTTCTTTTCTTCCAGCAGCTTGGCATACTCGGCTTGCAGGTCCTTGACCTTGGGCAGCTTCTTCACACCCATCTCGTCAAAGGCATTTTTTGCCGCCTGATGGAGCAGGATTTCTTGCTCATGTTCCTCCCGGAATTTTCGGGAATAACCGGCCTTGCGGTAGGCTACATAGGTTTCACGGGTCTTGGCATAGTTTACGATGTGAGTACGCAGAACAGCGATCTCCGCCATGCGCTTTTCCGCTGCCTTGATCTGCACCGAAAGATCATTGTGATGTGCCGTGGCAGCCGCCGCTTTTTCTGCCAGCTCCCCATAATCCAGCAGCTGATGTTCGGTGAGAAAATTTACAGTCTGCGCCATCTGTTTCAGGTTAAAAACCTTGGCCCAGCGCGCATACCCAGCGCCTTTCCCAGCCTGTAATTTTGCCTGAATATCCACCAGCAGATTGACCTTGGGCGGCTCCGGCTGCACGATGGATTTTTCTTACGGGGCGTATGCTGTTTTTCTCCGGCCAGTACCGCACGGATTTCTGCTTCACTGTACCCGGCCCCCAGCTTGTCATCCATACGGGCTACATTCTTCCAGCCGGGTGCTTTGAGACGGATCGCTTTCCCGCGCCGGGATACTTCGCAGCCCATTTCCGAAAGCAGCTTCAGCAGCGCATCAAAGTCTGCCGGTTTCTGCTCCAGCGCACGGTCAATCATCACCCGCAGCTGCTCCCGATGGGAGGGCTTGGCCTGATCGCCCAGCCACTTGTTGTAGCTTTTTCCGTGGGGCTTTGGATTCTCCACAATGGACAGTCCGTTCTCGATACAGATGGTGTCGCTCAAGCGCCGGACGGCTCTGGTGCTGCCCCAAAAGTTGCGGAACTTTCGGTCACAATCCATATTGACCGCCGACCAGATGATGTGATTATGAATGTGCGATTTGTCTATGTGAGTGCAGACCACAAAGGCATGATTACCTTTGGTAAACCGCATGGCAAACTCCACGCCCAGCCGGTTTGCTTCCTCCGGGGTAATTTCACCGGGTTTGAATGACTGGCGCACATGGTAAGCGATCACATCGTCCGCCCCGCGCACCCGCCCGGTGGCGGCGATATACTGCCGCTTCGCAAGCAGAAACTCTGCATCGGCAGTCCGGCTGTCACAGCCATAGCCGGTAATTAGTTTTCCGTTGTCGGTCTTTTGCGGATTTGCCACATAATCAATGATGTCCATAAACCAAATCCTGAATGGCAAACTTCAAATCCTGCACCTTGCCCAGCAGCCAGATGGCAGCCATTGGCAGACCAAACGGGCTAATAAGGAATGCCATCACCAGCAGGATAATGCCGTTTTGCAGGGAGTAGGTAGCAGAACCGCCACACCCAGCAGGGCGATCACCATGCTGATAAGCCCCAGCACCAGACCGGAGATATACACGATTCCCACACAAATCCATACAAACAGGGTCAGTGCCAAAATCACCGGAGCCACTAAAATCTTTAACAACAGTTTCAGCAAAAATACCAATGCCCTCATTGTTATGCCTCCTCCCAAAAGCACAGTTCCTGTTCCTGATTCCATTATCCCTGTCTCACAGCCAAAAGGCAAGGATACGGGCAAAAAGAAAAAGCGGAGGAAGGCGCGGCGAAAAGACGCCGTTCCTCCCTCCGCAGATGGGGTATTTGTCCCGGTTACGAAAGTTTGGAGAGTTGTGTCAGTATCTCTTTAACTCCGTCCCATAACTGTTCCTGCCGCTGAGATATATCCTCCAGATCGACATCGTAGATACGCCCGGTCTCATGCACCTTGCGGGTCAGTTGGTTTAAGTTGTTGCTGCTCCGGCGCAGCAGGGATACCAGTTCTTTCAGCTCCGGCAAGTCCAGCTGTACCACATAGCCGTCCACAGCCATTTTCCGCAGATAGGCGCTCAGGTTTTTTGTTCCAAACTGTGCCATTTTCTGCTGAATCAATTCCATTTCATCAGCGGATACCCAAAACAGAACCGGCACATCTCGCTTGCGTTTGGGGCTGCTCATCGCTCCGGCTCCCGTTTCTTCGGGGCGGCAGGTTTGCGAATTGATGGTTCTTGTCTGAGCTTTTGCAGGACAGAGCTTTTCTGCTGTTCCTGCATGGTTTTTCTGGCTTGTCTGGTAAACAGATCGGTCAGACCGGGATTGACCCCATCCACAACCAGATAGGCACAGTGGCGGGAAGTGCCGCTGTCTTCCGGCATGGGAATGGTTTTTGCCCAGACTTTATTGTCCTGAGAAATACGCCCGTCACGGTTCTTGTGCTGGATGGTGTTGGCAAGAATAAACTGTACCCGTTCCGCCCCGAACTTTTCCAGCACATCTTTGACCGCCGCCTCCGTATCCAGCCGGTTCTCTGCATAGTGAGCGCTGATGGTCTGCTCAATGGCTTCTTTGCAGGCGCTGTTTGCCTGATAAGAACGGTTATATTGTGCCATCTCCCCATGCTGGGACGCATAGGCGGCAGAATGGGGGTAGAGAGGGGCAGTCCGTAATTCTTCCTGCGCCCTGCACGCATCATCCGCCCGGTTTTCAATGCTGTCCCGGATCGCATCCATATAGCCGGTCTCCAGCTTTTCAAAATAGCGGTACACATCTGCCAGCGGAGAGGGAGACTCCAAAAGTGCCTGTGCCTGTGCATCGGTCAGCTCCAGTTCCTCCATCGCCATCACGATGTCCTCACGGATGGCGTACTCATAGGTGTGGTGCAGGGTTTCTTCCGGGGGCTGGCTTTTCAGCCAGTCCCTGTACTTATCCTGTTCAGCGGCCATCTTTTCATAGAGAGCCGTATTCAGATCATTGGGTTTCATGTTATCGTACCTCCTCGTGTTGTTTTGGTTTCTTTTCAGGGCTGCGGGGCGGCACAGGGCGTTTCAGACTGTCCAGCACCGAGGGACGCGCGCTCTTGGCAGCCACTGTTTCCGGCTGGGCGTGGCCCTTGCCGTCAATGTTCAGTAAGGTATCCAGTTCCACCAGACGGGCGGACTTGATCCGCAGATCGTCCTCAAAGGGGAACGGCTTGCCAACTTCCTCCTTGGCAGCGGCCTGCTGCTGGTAAAGGTTCTCCAGCTGGTTTCCACCGACATAGTGAATCCCCGGTAACTGCCGATCTGCACCGGATCGGAGGTTTTGACCTCCTTACAGGCATCCAGCAGGGCTGCACCGGCATTTTCTTTGTCGGTCAGCACATCGCCCCGGATCTCCATACCGGCAAAGCCATCCGCCGGGTGTGGGTGGGCAGCCAGTGTTTCCAAATCGGCTTCAAAGCCCTGAATATACCCCTTGTTGGTTTCGATTTCCTGGGGGAAGTATTTGAGCAGCTGGTCCTCCAGACGGTACTGCTTGCTCTGGTGGTCGGCTTTCATCAGCTTCAGCTTGGCAACCTCCACATCCAAATCCATGCGTTCCTTGATACGGGGGTCTCCGGCACACAGGGCCTTGATCTCGGCAAAGGAAAGCGCCGTTTCATCCACATCGTCGCAGCTTCTCACAGGCGATTTCGAGGTCATAATCTGGCTGATGAATTTCTGTTTGTTTTCCACCGTCTGCCAGAGGTAGGCGTCAAAGGTTCCTTCGGTCACATAGCGGTACACATGGACAAGAGGGTTCTGGTTGCCCTGGCGCTCGATACGGCCCTTGCGCTGGGCAAGGTCTCCGGGCCGCCACGGGCAGTCCAAATCATGCAGCGCCACAAGGCGGTCCTGCACATTGGTTCCAGCGCCCATCTTGGCAGTGCTGCCCAAAAGGACGCGCACCTGCCCAGTGCGGACCTTTGGAGAACAGTTCCTTTTTCCGTACCTCTGTGTTGGCTTCGTGGATAAAGGCGATCTGCTCGGCAGGCATCCCCTGGGCGATGAGCTTTTGCCGGATGTCCTCATAGATGGTAAAAGCAGGCTCTGGCTCATCCAGTGGAATTGCTTCTTCCAATCCGTGAAGCAGCGGATTATCCAGCTGTTTGGCTGCCTTTTTGGAGGGAGCTGCCTGCGGTGTGGAAATGTCGCAGAACACCAGCTGGGTCAGCTTGTCAGCTTCGCCATCCCGCCAGATCTGCATGATGTTGTCCACGCACTGATTGACCTTTGTGCCAGGTTCATCCGGCAGCATCTGGTTGACGATCCTCTGGTCCAGTCCCAGCTTGCGGCCATCCGAGGTGATTTTGAGCATATTATCCACCGACGGGTCCACACTGCCTCTGTGTACTTCGGAAGCGCGCTCGGAGAGAGCCTTCACCATTTCCTGCTGATGTTCGGTAGGCTGCGCCACGATGTTGTGGTATTCCACCTCCGGGGTGGGCAGATGGAGTTGGTCGGCAGTCTTAATGTCCGCCACCTCTTTGAACAGGTTCATCAGCTCCGGCAGGTTGAAAAACTTGGAGAAGCGGGTGCGCGCCCGGTAGCCGGTTCCCTCCGGGGCCAGTTCCAGCGCCGTGGTGGTTTCACCAAAGCGGCTTGCCCAGCAATCGAAGTGGGTCATGTTCAGTTCTTGCAGGCGTTCATACTGAAGGTAACGCTGCATGGTCCGGGCGCAGAACCACATCGTCCTTGCGGTTGTGGGTCTCAAAGTCCTTTTTCGTGGTGACAAGGATGTTGGCGGAAGGATAGAGCCGCAGAAACTCCTCGAAGCCCACTGCTCCGTCAGGTGGTTTGGCACAACAAAGAGGAGCCGTTTCTGGCACAGTCCCAGGCGTTTGGCTTCCATCGAAGCAGCTACCATTTCAAAAGTTTTGCCTGCGCCTACTTCGATGTGCCAGCAGCGTATTGCCGCCGTACAAAGTCCTTTTTCATGGGCAATGGCGTTCAGGATAGATGCAGAAACCCGCAGGGTGCTCGGACAGGGGTTTATGCCGCCAAAAACAATATGGCTGCCGTCATTTGGCTTCCATCGGCGGGTGGATTTCATTTTGCCTGCGTTGTACTGGCGCACCAAAGCCGCCGTCATCACATGGGCGCTCCGGGTCTTTCCAAATCCAGTCCTTGAAAAACAATATGGCTGCCGTCATACTCGCGGGGGCGGGTGGAGTTCATTTCCTCGTTGTACTGGCGCACCAAAGTCTGGCGGCGCTCCGGGTCTTTCCAAATCCAGTCCTTGAAAGCATCCCGGATAGCCTGCTGCTTTTGTGCTGCCAGCGTAGTCTCCTTGGCATTCAGCACCCGGCGCTCCCTGCCGTCTGCATCCTCCACCGTGTCATAGATACGGACATCCCGCAGGTTCAAGGAATCCTCCAAAATCTTGTAGGCGTTGGCACGGCTGGTTCCGTAGGTGGTATAGGCTGCCACATTGTTCTGACTGATGGAGCTTTTGCCGGTGATCTGCCACTCCGCCGTAAACGGGGTGTAGTTGACCTGGATATTCCGCTGCATATAAAACGGGGTATCAAAGGTCTCATACATAAACTGCTGGATGTACTCTTTGTCGATCCAGGTAGCACCCAGACGCACCTCGATTTCCGACGCATCCAGGTCTTTGGGCTGGGCAGCGGTAAGGGCCTCCACATTGACTGCAAAGGCTGGGTCCTGCTGTGCGGCCCGCTGTGCCTGACGCAGTTTGTGGCGTACATTGCCGGAGAGGTATTCATCAGCAGTCACATAATGGGGTGTTCCGTCCTGCTCCAACTGTCCCGGTACACGAAAGATCACGCCTTGCAGCTCGGCGGCCAGTTCGTCGCTGGTCTTGCCAGTCAGCTTCGACATATACGCCATATCCACACAGGCTTTCTCCGCGATGGAGACGGCAAGGGCTTCACTGGCGGTATCCACGGTGTCCACCGCCTTGTGGGGCTTGATGGTGCGCTTGGTGAACATATCCGCCTTGCGTTCCAGCTTGCCGTCCTCGTCAATGACTTCCAGCGCGCAGAGCAGATAGTAGCTGGAATCATCGGCAAAGGCCAGTCGGTTCGCCCGGTCATTGATAAGGCCATATTTTGCAGAGAAGCTGTCATAGAGCCGGTTCAGTTCGGCCTGTTTATCCTGAATGGCGCTGTCCGGTGTGGCGGCGTCCATTTGCAGATCAATGAGCTGCTGGACACATTCCCGCAGGCCCACCAGCCCTTTTACACGGGCTTCGGCGGTGGCATTCAGGTCAGGGCGCACCATGCGGCTGTTTTCACGGAAATATACAGCGCCGTCCACCACGGTGTAGGAGTAGTTTTTCACATTGGGGTCGGCGGGAATGGAGGTGTCGATGGCTTCGCCCTCACCCAGCTCCGGCAGCTCGGCCTCCTGGTAAGTGCCGCGAATGTACTTCACGGCATCATGCAGCTGATCGGCAAGCTCCAGCCCCTCAATGGGATTCACGGTGTAGTCCATGCCATGGGCGGTGCTTTCCGGTTCCTGTCGGCCCAGCACCATTTCCGGGTGGTCCAGGAAGTAGCGGTTAATGGCAAATCCATCCTGCGTCTGTCCGGTCTGCGTCCACTCCGGCACGATGTCCAACGGACGGTCACGCTTTTGCAGGAAAATGATGTCCGAAACGACCTCTGTACCAGCGTTTTTCTTGAAAGCGTCATTGGGCAGACGGATGGCTCCCAGCAGCTCGGCACGTTGAGCAAGATACCGGCGCACGGTGGAATCCTTGGCGTCCATCGTATAGCGGCTGGTGACAAAAGCCACCACGCCGCCGGGACGCACCTGGTCGAGTGCTTTGGCAAAAAAGTAGTTGTGGATGCTGAAATTCAGCTTGTCATAGGCTTTATCTCGAACCTGATACTGGCCGAAAGGCACATTGCCGATGGCAAGGTCATAAAAGTCCCGTCTGTCGGTGGTCTCAAATCCGGCCACGGTAATGTCAGCCTTGGGATAGAGCTGCTGGGCAATCCGCCCGCTGATGGAATCCAGCTCCACGCCATACAGACGGCTGTTTCGCATTTTCTCCGGCAGCATACCGAAGAAATTGCCCACACCGCAGGACGGCTCCAGGATGTTGCCGGTCTCAAAACCCATGCGGCCCACGGTCTCATAGATGGCCCGGATTACCGTGGGGCTGGTGTAGTGCGCGTTGAGGGTGGAACCTCTGGCGGCGGCGTATTCTTCCGGGGTCAGCAGCTCTTTCAACTGGGTATATTCCGCAGCCCATGCAGGTTTCTCCGGATCAAAGGCATCGGCAAGACCGCCCCAGCCCACATACCGGGAAAGAATTTTCTGCTGCTCCGGCGTTGCCTGTTCAGTGGTTTCCTCCAGATATTTCAGCAGCTTGATTGCCGCGATATTGGCCTGAAACTTGGCTTTCGGACCGCCTTCGCCCAAATGCTCATCGGTAATGCGGAAGTTTTTTGCATTGCGGCGCAGGTTAGCCTTATATTCCTCATAGGAGGCTTCCTCGGCGGCTATGGCATTGGGGAACGTCCGCCACTCGCCGTTGACCTGAACGGAAATGGGATGTTCGTCCAGCACTTCATCCGGGGTTTTCTCCGGCTCTGCGGCAGGTGCAGGCGGCTCTGGCTCATTGGTTCGCAGGGTTTGGATCACCACATCATAGGGCAGATGGTTCTTGTCACCGGGATAGACAGCCACAGTCTCGGCGTGATAAGCCGGGGGTTCGGCAGCCGGTTCGGGGCGTTCCTGCCCAAAGCCGTCCAGCTGACGGGCGTACAACCCTCGCAGCAAAGGCGCAACCTGGTTCCAACGGAAGGACAGCATGGCCAGACGCTTTTCGTCTGCGCCCAGCACTTCCAGTTCGATGCCTTCAGGAGTGGTGCGGTAGTCGGCAGTATCACCGGTCTCCAGTTCCATCGTTTCCACGATATTGGGATAGGCCCGGCTCAGCCACAGGGCAACCTCGCTGTTGGTCTTGCCGGTACGAAGCAGTTCGGAAAGCTCTGCTTTTTCCTGCTCGCTAATCAGCCCATGCGACAGCACATCCCACAGATCCTGATCGGCTTTGTCGGGGTCAACCGGCAAGATTTCCGTATAAAAGCCGTTGCGTTTGTCTGCCCGCAAAAGCTGCTCGAACTGTTCCCGGCTCTCGGCACGGTAGATGGGGTAGCTCATGCCGGTGGGAAGCAGCTGCACCGTCTCATCCCGCAGCTCCGTGATCTGGTGGGCGCGGTCATCCAGATAGACAATATCACCCACATGATAGGGCAGGACTGCCGGATCGCAAGAAGTTCGTTCCCGGAGTGTGCCACGAGCCGCAGCGTATTCCTCATCTGAAACCAGAACACGCGAATTATGGGGAGAAGGCTGTTCCGGCTCATCTGCCGGGATGCTCTCTCTGGATATGGCCTCCACATCCGCCATAACACGCTGGATGAATGGGTCATTATCCAGTTTTTCCGGGTCTGCCACCTGTCCGTTGACGATCCCTCTTTCCTCCAGGGCTTCCCGGATGGCGATAGGGTCGATGTTGTCAAAACGGTCCTGTTCCGCTTCGGTGTAGAACCGATCTTCCTTGATAAGCTGGGCGATCCGGCGTTGTACCTTGGGCCAGGGCAGCTCAATTCCCTCCGGACTTCCGGCGCGGATCACAAACAGGCTCTTGCTGTCACTGCCGCTGTATTCCTGAGCCAGCCATGCGGCGGTATCTTTTTCCCGTCCATGCTTTTCCATGTAGCGGACAACAGCGTGTTTACTCTCGATATTGCCGTTCCATGCACAAAGGACAGTATCAATATCTTCCTGAGAAAGAGGGCGCAGAAGCTCATGGAGCTTTGGATAGGTCTCGTCGATCACTTCCCGGTGCAGCCGTTGGTGGAACTCCGGAACATCGGAATAGAGCCGAATCAGCTCCAAATCACCGGAGCCGAGAATGGCACGGCGGATGGCGGCATTGCCCTCGATGACAGCATTTTCACGGTCGGAATGACCGCAGGCATTTCGATATGCCACATCCTCAGATATGGCGGCAGTCACCACAGGCTTATACTGCTCAAACTGCTCGCCAAGGGTAGGCTTTGGCGTTTCTTTCTCCACCTCCGGCTGCTGTGCTTGAATGGCATCTTCTTCTGCCAGTTCTTTTTCAGCCTGGATTTTGTCATACTGCGCCTGTTCCTGTTCGGTAAGATAGCGGCCTTTCCGAATCAGGCCGGTGATCCGCTTGGACACCTTTTCCCAAGTGAAGTTGACGTCCGGGCAGTCCTGCTTTTTATAATGCAGTCCCTTCCCGTCGTGATCTTCGCCGCTGTATGTTGCACCGGAGAGAGCGTGGGAACGCCCACCAATGCCGTATTCGCGTTTGAGGAAATCCACCTTCTCTTTATCGGTGTGGTTCCCCTGGAAAAATACGAAGATACGGCCTTTACCGCCCGCAAAGCTGCTGCCGTTGGTCATGGCGGCGTCGATCTCATCCTCTGTAATGAAATGCTGGACGGTTGGCACTTGGGAAAGGTCCGAAGAAAAAATCCTGCGGGGCAGGGACAGGTCTTTCAGGTTTTCCCAAATCTCTTTGGGTTTGTGGTAGTGGAAGCGCAGCAAATCCCGATCCTGCTGGTAGGCCGTCCAGAACGCGGCATATTCTTCCGCAAGGTTCTGGCGAAACTCCGGGCTTTTCAGCTGCTCGGCAAGCCATGCGGTTTCTTCCGGGAACCCGGTTCTCTGAATACCGGACAGACAGGACAGATACCCGGAATCTCTGGCTTTATCGCTGAAATCGTGGTACAGATGCCAAAGTTTTTCCGGTCAATTCCCTCAGTTCCGTTTCCTCCGGCGAAAGTTCGCCGCGCATCTCGGTCAGAGCCTCCATCAGCCCGGTGCGGCTGCCGGTGTTGTAAATGCACATCAGGTTCATTTCTTCAAAAGTAAAGTTTCCCATATCAAATCTCCCTTTCTGCGCTCTTTTTAGGCGCTGTCTTTTTGTGTTCCGTCCGGGGCTGGCTTTTCAGCTGCTCCATGACGGACTTTTTCTTGTCCCGTTCCTCCCGGTGGACAGCTTCCGCTAAATCCATGAGAGAGATTGGCTGGCCGCTGCGGGCCTGCTGTTCCAGCTGCGCCACGGTCGGCTCTTTTGGGCCGTTGTTGATGATGCCGTCGATCATGCCGTAGTCATCCTCCAGCATCATTTCCGCATTTTTCAGCGGATTGTCCGGCAGGAATCCGGGAATCTCGGTGAAACCAACGCTGTCGCAGTAATGACAGGATACCTTACCGTCCTGCTTGATCGCAACGATGTCGCTGACGCTGTCAGACCGGCAGCGTCCAGTTCCAGCGCCCGTTCTCTGGTGACAGGCAGCATCCCATCGTAAAAGTAGCCGTATTCCTGCATATCCGAAACAGATACTTCGCTGTCGGGCATGGGGTACTCATCCAAAGACTGTTCCTGAGCATCCGGCAGCTGGGTGGCGGTTGCTTCTGCGGTCTGCTGGCTGACCTGTTCCTGCATTTGCTGACAGGCGGCATCCTGCAAGGTCTCAATCATAGACAGCGGGGCATCCTGAATCGACGGATTTTCCAGTTCCAGCCCCTCACAGATCTGCTGGACAGCGGCGGAACGGGACAGTTTCGGAGCATCCAGCTGGCCGCCGTCCAGTTCTCTCATAGTCTCTTTGTCATAGAGGGTATAGTCCCAGCCGGTATCGCACGGCTGAATGTGCAGATAGGTGGCATCGTCCAGAAGAAACAGGGTTTCCTGCGGTATATCCGCCTGTTCCGGCTCCTGTTTGGCGGTCAGGTCAATGCCGCGTTCCTTACAGATTTCCTTGTAGTGGCGCTCGATGTTGTTAATCAGCTCACAGGAAGTCTTATTGATGGTCTCCAGACTGGCCCGCAATTCTTTCAGCTCCTTGCCCTTGGACCAGGAAGCGATGTAGCCGAAACTGTTTTCCCCGGTCTGGATGCCAAAATACTGGCAGACTGTATAGGAAATGCTTTCCGCTTCGACTTCTTCTGTGCGACGGTCTTTTTTCTGTTCCTGCAAAAACTGCGAGAGGGTAAGCATACCGCCGTTAAAATTCAGTCCGGTTTCATCTGTAAAATACAGCCTGCCTTCTTCTGGAAATTCTAACGGAGCAGTCAAAATAACAGAACCAGCGTGGTTCACCACCACTCTTTCCTCAACACAAATTGGGGAACCGGGGTCGTCATCCGAACCGCGCAGGTCATAGCAATAAACGCCTTCGGGCAGATCATCACGGGAAATACGCCCGTTGGAAAACAGGGCGGGTTTCTCAAATAACTCCACCTCCTGATATTGCTCGTCATTGTCAATCTGAATCTTTTTCTGATTATGGAGCTTACTGTGTGCAATTTCATGGACAGTGGCAGAAACGGTCTGTACCTCGCTCATGCCTTCCCGGATGGCGATGCGCTGCTGGTCGGGGGAAAAATAGCCGTCCGTGTTGGCGGCCATCGGCTCAAACTCGATGGGAACCGAGGCAGAGCGCCGCAGGGCTTCCAGAAACGCTTCATAGTGCGGCACAGTCCCCGAAAGGCTGGAGGACAGCTCTGGCAGGGGCTTGCCATCGGTCTGGCTCACATCAAACACCTTGACCGGGCGAAACATGGGGATTTCAATTTCTTTTTCCTCCATGACCGCCTTGCCGTCTGCATCCAGAATGGGGGCATGGGTGTCCGGGTCGCGCTTCATTTCCTCGATTTTCTTTTTGTAGGGCGTGGGGGCGATGATGGTGATGCCATGTTCGCCCTTTTTCACATGGCGCGCAAACTGGTTTTTCCACTTGTTGAATCCAGCCACCAGCGTAGCTTCCGGCTTCTGCATATAGATGAGCATGGTGTTGTTCACCGAATAACGGTGAAACTTGGACATGACGGACAGATAGCGCATATACTTTTCGCTCTCGAACAGCTCCTTGATGCCCTGTTCGATACCCGCCGTGATTTCCTGCAACCGTTCCCGGTTGGTGGGTTTATTCTCAGCCATGATTTTCAATCTCCTTTCCAAGTGTGTGATTCCTGCTGTGTGTTCTGCAATCCATGCCTTTTGTTCTTCTTCACTTTCATAAAGAAAAAGGTCCAGCAGGTACTCTACATAGGTTTCTTCTGGATTGCTTCCACAAAGCGGGGGTGCGGTTCTTCCTCCGGTGTCCTGGGAGAACGGTCGGCTTCCCATTTTTTCAACAGATAGTAGTAATCGGACAGTACACGGTAACAGCGCTGTCGATCCTCCCGAAACTTCTGTGCCTCGTTTTTTTGCCGGACATATCTCCTGCGGGGAGGGGCCTGACTGTCATAAATAAGGCCAAAATCCTGTGCCAGCTTCTCGGCGGCTTCCTTGGGGGACAGGTTGTAGAGCCGGGAAGCCAGGTCGATCACATCGCCGGTGGCTCTGCAACCGAAGCAGTAGAAATATTCCTTGTTCAACTTCATGCTGGGATTTTTGTCATCGTGAAAGGGGCAGCAGACCATGCCGCCCCTTTTGACCTCAATCCCATATCGTTCTGCGGCCTCCCGAATGGTGATAGACTGCTTGACCGTCTCAAATACATTTCCGCTCATCGTCAATCAGCTTTCGGTTTGGGGATGGGCGGTCTGTACCCGGCAGCCTTGGCCCGTTCACTGGCAGCCTTGCGGCGCTCGGCACTGTATGGCTCCCGGACGGACACACAGCGTTTGGGGACTGTAAAATTGTGCTTATCTTTTTTGCAGACCTGTTCCGGGTGTTTTTTGGAAAGGCGGGTCAGCTTCTCCATCAGTTTCCGGTCATGGGTATAAACTTCGGCGGTGTCCTCGGCCTGGTTGTAGAGGAGGATGGTTTCCTGTTCGTAGAGGGAAGCTTCATCGTGCACCGCCTTTCTGCCGGTCAAACTCCAGCTTGAAACCCACATACTTCCCATCGTCCACCAGAACCACCGTTGCGTCGTAGGTCTTGCCGGTTTTTTCCGAATAGCAGCCGGTGATCCTTGCGCGGCCATCCTTGAGCAGCGCCGTCACCAGTGCCTTGGTAGGCTGTTTTTTCTTGGCTACCCACCACTTGTTGTTTTTCCAGATGGCAAATTTACAGGATTCTGTCTGGCAGAAGAACCCTTTTTGCAGTTCCGCCACATCACCGCCGCAGCGAGGGCATTTGCCCACCACTTCGCGGGGCGGCGTGAACAGGTACTCAGTCCCCTTGATGACCTGATAGGTTCCTACCAACTCCCGGAGTATGGCGCAGATCCCGCCCATGAAGTCCTCCGGGGACAGCTCGCCGCGCTCGATCTCGCTTAAACGGTGTTCCCATTCAGCGGTCAGCAGGGGCGATTGCAGCTGTTCCGGCAGAACGGTAATCAGGGACACCGCATCTTTGGATGGCATGAGCTGCACAGCTTTCTTACTCTTTTTTCGCTCCAAAAAGCCGGTGGACACCAGCTTTTCCAGGATACCGGCGCGTGTGGCCGGGGTCCCCAGACCCTTGCGCTCGGCATCGTCCGGCATTTCCTTCGATCCGGCAGTTTCCATCGCGGAAAGCAGCGTATCCTCGGTGAAGTGTTTGGGCGGGCTGGTTTTGCCCTCCTTGACGGCAGCGCCGGAAAGGGGCAGCGTCTGACCTTCGGTTAATTCAGGCAGAGCCTTGTCCTCAGCTTCCGGCTCCGCATTTTTCAGCGCAGAACGGTAGGCAGCGTCCAGCGCCCGCCAGCCGGGGCGCTTCACCGTTTTGCCCTTGGCGGTAAACTCCGCTCCGGCGCACTCGACAACAACGGCGGTTTCCGCAAAGGTATAGGGCCGGGCCACAGCGCACAGCAGCCGCAGGGACACCAGCTCCAGCACCGCCTTTTCGCCCACCGGCAGGCCGGACAGGTCAGCGTTTTGGAGATTGCGGGTAGGGATCACTGCATGGTGGTCGGTCACTTTTTTGTCGTTGATAACCTGAGCCGCATCACAGGAAATGGCGATCCCTTTGCGAAACGGCATGGCATTGGCAACCAGATTGACCAGCACAGGCAGGCTTTCAGACATATCGCTCGTCAGATAGCGGCTGTCGGTGCGGGGATAGGTGCAGAGCTTCTTTTCGTACAGATTTTGGAGGTAGTCCAGGGTTTGCTGGGCCGTATATCCAAACAATCGGTTGGCATCCCGTTGGAGGGTAGTCAGGTCATAGAGGGCGGGCGGCTTTTCCGATTTGTCCCTGCGCTCCACCTTTTTTCACCGTGGCAGCTGTACCTTGGCAGGCGGCTTTCAGCTGCTCGGCAGCAGCCTTATCCGCCATGCGCTCCCCGGAAACGGAAAAACCGGGCAGCTCCAGGACTACCGTGTAAAACGGAACCGGCTTGAAGGTGTCGATCTCGGCTTCCCGCTGGACGATGAGGGCCAGCGTCGGGGACATGACGCGCCCAATATTCAAAGTGCGGTGGTACAGCACGGAAAAAAGCCTTGTGGCATTGATTCCCACCAGCCAGTCCGCCTTGGCGCGGCAGAGAGCAGCTTGGCGCAGACCGTCATAATCGGCACCGGGGCGCAGGTTTACAAAGCCCTCCCGAATAGCGGAATCCTCCATCGAAGAAATCCAGAGCCTTTTCATAGGCTTTTGACAGTCTGCCAGCTCATAGACGCTGCGGAAGATCAGCTCACCCTCGCGTCCGGCATCGCAGGCATTTACCACCTCCGTCACATCCGGGGCGTTCATCAGCTGTTTCAGCACAGCAAACTGTTTCTTCTTGTCTTTACCCACCACCATCTGCCAGTGTTCCGGCAGGATGGGCAGATCGTCATAGCGCCACTTGGCATAGTCCGGGTTATATACATCGGCATCCGCCAGCCCAGCCAGATGGCCTACACACCAGCTGACCCGCCAGCCGTTTCCCTCCAGATAGCCGTCCTTGCGGACAGTCGCGCCGATCACGGCGGCCAGGCTCATTGCAACCGATGGTTTTTCAGCGATTACCAGTTTATATCTCATCATCTTCAGCCTCCCATTCTTCCCGCACAGGCGTGTGCAGTTTTTTCTCTATGCTGTTTTCCTCATCCAGTAGCAGGTTATAACCAAACCGGTAGTCATAGCGGTACAGTTTTCCCAGCAGGTCATTGATGATGATACGGCAAGCCAAAATGACACGGGTTTTATCCACCTGCATCAGCTGGTAGCGTTGATAATTGCTGTAATATTCTTCATGGCGGTGGGTATTGCGGACGGTATCCTCAAGCAAAATATCTACTGCGTCCTGACAACCATCTTCTTTTTCCCCTTCCATGCAGTTCAGAAGTTCCATTACCATAGGAAAGCTCTGTTCATCCATAGGAGCTTCTGCTGCAAGAAAGCCGATCAGGGCGGATAAGAGCAGACGGGCTGCTGTCTGTTCCCGGTCTGTCAAAACTGCCATTGTCTGCGCAGCATCCGGCAGGAGCGTTTCTTCCACAAAATCTGCCGCGTCGCCGGAATAAAGCTGACGAATGGAATCTATGGACAGGGGAACCGTTGCGGCATCCAGGGAGAAATCAAAAGGTTCCTCCTGTGTGGGCTTTTTCCGAAATTTGCTCCACACGGTTGAGAGAATGTCGCCGCCAAAATACACGGCGATCACCAGCAGGTCAAAAACAGCAAGCAGCTTGATAAATATAATCAGAATACTCATTTTTTTCATTTCCTTTCTTTGAGCCATCGTTCCATCTCACGATGGCAGACTCCCACGCAGGGCTGACCATAATTCCCACAGCCATAGCAGGGGTGGCTTTTGGGGTAAAGAGAGAGGACGGGAAGTGTCCTTCCCGCCCTCCGGCCTGCGTGTCATCATGCGTTCATACTTTCTTCACCGCCGCCCCTGTCAGCGTCCAGCTCGCCCGATTCCTCGTCCTCCAGTTCCATTTCTTCCTCGTCCGGCAGTTCCTCGCCGTCCTCATAGTCATAATCGTCTGGATTACTGCTGTTTTTGTGGTTGGCTTTACCTTTAATAAATTTGAAGTAGGCAAAGGCAGCGCCGCCCATCACAGCCAGCACCAGCAGCAGGACAGCCGGATTTAACCCTGCGGGTTCTTTTTTCTCCGGCTCCGTGGGTTCCTTTGGCGGTTCTGGCTTCTTGCCGGTACAGCCGGTCATGTCCGTACTGCACACCTCGCATTTGGTGTTGACCGCACCGGCTTCGCATTTTTCCGTGCAGTTGCAGACAGCGGGCGGTTTCTCGGCGGATTGCCCGTCCTCCATCAGCGCCATCAGGTCAGCTTCATCCACCTGATTTAAGAAATGGACGGCGGTTTCCTTGTCCTCGTTGGCCCGGTCAATGAGGATGTAGAAATAATTGCCGGATTTTGTGGTGATGGTGATGAGCTGCTTGTTGCCGCCGAAATCATCCACCAGGGCAGCGTTGCCCTCCGGGGTCAGGGCAGGACTGTCCTCAGTTTCTTCCACCACATTGGTATCGTTGGTGGCATCCTCCGCCGGGGGCTGCTCCGGCCCTTGAGCAAAAGCGGTGACAGAAAAACCGCCCATCAGCACCAGTGCGGCGCAGAGGGCGGAAAGGGTCTTAAAAATTCTCTTATTCTTCATGGGCGGTGTCCTCCTGTTCTTCATGAGCATCCATACCGGGGAGTGTGCCGCCGGACAGCATGGCGCTTAACTGCTCCGGGGTCATACGCATAGCGCGCACCATCTGGACGATCTCCAGATTTTCCGCTTCGGTTTTCTGCGCTTCCAGCGCTTTCAGCTTTTCCTGATACTCTGCGATCTTCTCACGGGTTTTCGCAATTTCCCGGTCAATGCGTTCAATTTTCGTAGCCATAATCAATCACTCCTTATCAAAAGATTTGTCACCAGTTCATCAGACCGTAGCCCTTGATGCACTCGTAGTTCACATCGTAGCTTCTGATTTTGCAGGCATCGCCGCTGTTTCCCTCTACGGTATAGACCCGGCTGCCGTCTGTGCCGATGACGATGCCCACATGGTCGGCTCTGCCGTCCAGGTCCCAATCGAAAAAGATGGCATCTCCGGGGGCGAGGTTGTCATAGCCGCGCGCGCCCCATTGTCCATGAGATTGGAACCAGGGAACCCCTTGGGACTGGCAGCCTGCAAAGCGCGGTTCAGACAGACCCATCTGGCCGTAGCACCAGGACACAAAGCAGGCGCACCATTCCACACGGGAATTGAAGCCGTACCAGCCCCAGTAGGGCTGACCGCCCACATTTCCCGCCTGACTTTTGGCAATATCCACCACAGCCTGATTGCCGGGGCGTGTGCCGTTTATAAACTCCACACCCTCCAAACTCTCGGAATCACTGGTATTTGTGGAGCCGCCGCCGAAGATCAGCGGCTTGTTGCCCAGCGTCTGCCGGTACACCTGATACATTTCCAGCTGGTCCGGGGTCAAAAGCTCTGTGGCAAGAGAGGAAATGGGGCGGCTCTCCAGCTTGACATGAAGAATCCGGTATTCGTATTCGTGGGTGTCGCCATCCTCGTCCGTATAGGTGCGAATCTGGATTTCCTCGGTGAGCGTCAGGGTATATTGGGCGGAAAACACGCGCTCCAGTTCGCCCTGGGCGCTGGACTGAGTGTACCCCTGCAAGACGGCGGAGAGAAACGCCGCCAGCTCATGGGGGTCATGCCCGATCATATCCAGGTCATAACGGTATTCGTCATATCCCGGATGGCTGCTTTCGATGTTGTCGATCTCGGCTTGCAGCGCCGTTTCTCTGGCGGCGTAGTCGGCCTCCACCGCAACAAGTTCCGGGTCATCCGACGGATAGGTAGAGCCGGAAATGGCAGAACCAATGCTCTGCGCCATCATGGAGCAGGAGGACATGGTGTTGAGCAACAGGCAGATGAGAAGAAAAATCGCACCTACAAGCAAAAAGCCTTTTTTGTGGCGCATAATAAATGCTCCGGCCTGCTGTACCTTTTCCTTGACCGTCTTGGCGGCCTTGCCGGTCTTTTTTGCGGTGTTGGCGGTGTTTCCGGCGCGCTTGGCGGCGGCGTATTCCTTTTTGATGGCCTGTTTCTGCTGCCAGCGTGAAAACGAATTGCTGGTAAGCTGGGGATTTTCCCGCAAAGACTTCTGGAACAGGGCGTTTACATTGGCCTTTTCCAGCTTTTGTTCCGCCTGTGCCGCCTTGCGGTAAGGTTTCAGCTTGTGGCTGCGGTAGCCCTCCCGAACAAGCCTAACGCCGGTCTCTGCGGTTTCCTCAGACTTGTGGGCGCTCTCCACGCCCACATTGTCCTGTTCCGTTTCACGGATTTCCTTGTGGAGTTTTCCCAGCGTCGCATCTCCCGGAGCATCCCGGACCGCATGGGACAGCTTGGAGGGCGGCTTTTTCTTGTCCTCCAGCACCAGTTTGGTGGTCACTTTGCCGGTCTCCGGGTCCACCGTCTTTTGCCGCACCTGCTTTTTGGGGATTTTCGCCTGCGCCTTGTCTGCTTTGGCGGCGGCCTTTTCCGCCTTGCGGATGGGCTTTTCCAGCGCCGGGTCAGAGCGTTCCTCGTCCGTAAAGCGCAGGCGTGGTTCCTTACGCATACCAGCCACCCGCCATCAGGTCATCCAGCAGAACGCAGGTTTCCGCATAAACCGGAATCTGAATGGTTTCTGCCGGAAAGACCGTTGTGGACAGGAAAATCGCCATCAGGGTTCCTCTTGCCATGTCCCGATCCTGAATCGGGCTGCCAATAAACAGCTTGGGAACATCCGGTATGCCCTCTGTCCAGATATGGTGAATCCGGGTAAATCCGGCATAGCCCTTGGGCGTGAGATTTTTTGCTGTCTTTTCCTGCTCATAGCAGTAATGGACGGCGGCGCGAAGCAGTTCCACCATCTGCTCACATCCGCTGACGGCGGCCAGAAGCAGACCTGCGCCTTTTTCAATTTCTTTCTTTGTCATGCTGTTCATCCTCCTTTTTTAAGTCCAACGGTTTGGTGGTCATTATGGCATAGAGTTCGGTGTTTTTCGGGAAGTGGTCCACGAAGGGCAGGATGGTGGAGCCGTAGAACAGCAGTCCTTCACCCTCGCCGGAGTGGGTCACATAGGAAAGCTGGTGCGGGGAAATGCCCAGCTGCTTGGCGAGAATCTGACGGTCTCCGCCTGCCTGGTTGAGCATATACACGAAGTCGGAGTTTTCAAAGATGTTCTCCACCTCGCGGCTGCTCAAAAGGTCTTTGACATTCTGGGTGATACCTGTCGGAATACCGCCCCATTTGCGGAATCGCTTCCAGATTTCCACCGTATAAGCGGCGGTCTGTTCCTCCTTCAAAAGCAGGTGCATCTCGTCGATGTAATAACGGGTGGACTTGTGGGCGGCACGGTTGATGGTAACGCGGTTCCACACCTGATCCTGTACCACCAGCATCCCGATTTTCTTGAGCTGCTTGCCCAGTTCCTTGATGTCATAACAGACAATGCGGTTGTTGATGTCCACATTGCTCTGGTGGTTGAACACATTGAGGGAGCCGGTCACATAGATTTCCAGCGCTGTGGCGATGTACTGCGCTTCCTTTTCGTCCTGCGCCCGCAAGAGGTTATACAAATCCTCCAGAATGGGCATATTCTCCGGGCGGGGGTCGTTGAGATAGTCCTGATAGACCAGCCGCACACAGCGGTCAATGATGGTTTTCTGCACCGGCTGCAAGCCCTCCTTGCCGCCCACAATCAGCTCGCACAAGCTGAGAATAAAGTCGGACTTGAGGGACAGCGGGCTTTCATCGTCCGAATAGTCCAGGTTCAAATCCATGGGGTTGATGTAGTTGGTGGAAGTAGGCGAAATCTTAATGACCTGCCCATGCAGACGCTCCACCAGAGGTGCGTACTCGGCCTCCGGGTCACAGATGATGACATCATCGGTTGTGAGCAGGAAACTGTTGGCGATCTCTCGCTTGGCGCTGAAGGACTTGCCGGAACCCGGCGTACCGAGAATCAGACCGTTAGGGTTTTTCAGCAGCTTGCGGTCCACCATGATGAGGTTGTTGGACAGAGCATTGATGCCATAGTACAGAGCTTCTTTACCGTTCTGGAATAATTCCTGGGTGGTAAACGGCACAAAGATTGCCGTGGAACTGGTGGTCAGTCCGCGCTGAATCTCAATCTGGTTGATACCCAGGGGCAGGCAGCTCATCAGCCCTTCTTCCTGCTGGAAGTCCAGACGGGTCAGCTGGCAGTTGTATTTCTGCGCGATACTGGATGCCTGGAACACATTGTTGTCCAGCTGGCGGGGATTGTCTGCCGTGTTCAGCACCAGGAAGGTCACAAGGAACATTCGCTCGTTTCGGCTCTGCAAATCCTGCAAGAGCTTTTTGGCCTCAACACCATAAGTGGCAAGGTCGGAAGGGATGATGTCCATGTCGTATCCTGCTCTGACCGCCTTTTTCTGTTCCTCGATTTTGGATTTATCCAGGTCGGTGATTTTTCGTTTGACCGTCTTGATGGCCTTGATCTGATCCACTGACTGGATGTGTAGGCTGACAATCAGGTTGGATTCCATATCCAGAAAATCGGCCAGCATCCGGTCATTCAGCTCTGGGGCCAAAATTTGTACGAAGCTGACGGCTCCGTACTTTTTGCCCATGCGGAACTGCTTGCCGGTGCGGAACTCAAAGGAGCTGGGGGCGATAAAGTCCTTGGTGGACAGGCCGCTGGAGGGGAGCCAGTCCCACTCAAACCGGAACGGCAGCTGCTCGTCCATGTGGAAGATACCATGCAGTTGGGCAAGCCGCGCCTTTCCGTCCAGCGTTTCCGCCGCCACGCCCAGGCGTTTGAAGTTGTTGAGAATGTCGGTCTCAATGCGCTCCAAACGGGGCTTGGCCGCCTTGATGCTGTCCGCGTCAATGCCAAAGGTGAGATACTTGGTTTTGATAAGGCCGTTGTTGCCCTTTGCCAGCTGGTTTTGCAGCATGGTGGTGTACTCCACCCGGATGCTGTCAAAATCATCCCTCTGAAGGGGGATGTTGATGGCGCGGGCAAAGGTCTCCTCAGAGGCTGCCAGGTTCAAAAAAGACAGCTCAAACTGAATCGAGCTGTCGAAGTAGTTGAGGAAATCGCACCAGCCCTCGAAGATCGCGGTTTTATCCTCGTTCTGTGAAAGCTGATAGTTGATGTCCTGAAATTGAATGGTTTTTGTGTAGTGATCGTCTGATACCCGGCAGATACCATCCGGCCACATCCGTTCATAAGGGATACTGTCCTGCGCGGATTTTTCCTTTTTGTCCGTGCGATTGGCGCGGGCAATGGCAGCTTCAATCTGCTTTCTGTCGGCGCGGGACAGCTTTTTCTTTGTTTTGACTGGCTGCACAGCTTTTTCCTCGGTTTTTCCGAACAGCTGGTGCAGCCATTTTTTTATTGCCGTGAACAATGTCGTACACCTCCTTATCGAGCATTTCCTGCCGCTTTAATACGGCATAAAAGTTGTTGGTCTGGTAAGGTCGCTGCCTGGGGCGGATCACCGTGACGCGGATGATATTGCCCACGATCTTTTCCAACGGCTGACCATGCTTTTCGTACATCGCCAGCAGGAAGAAAGGCAGCATCACGAACATCATGCACAGGGCTGCCGTACTGTTCCCGGCAGAGCCACGGAGCAGAAAGAACAGCGGTACGCCCAAAAGCGCCCCTCGCCGAAGCAGACTAACTGCCGCTTGGTTAAGTTGAAAGCAACCTTGGTTTTGACTTTCGTCAGGTCTTTGGGTACAGGTACATAGGCCATAGAAACTCCCTCCTTTATGAAAATGAAACAGAACTGTCCACCTCGTTGCCCCATACATCCCAACCGGGTGTGGCTTGTCTGGCGAACAGCTCAATACGCGGCAAATCACCCATAAGCTGCACAATTCGTTCTCTTACCTCATGTGGCTTTTTGGAATGTTCCTCAATATGAGAAAGAATAACTTGATGAACACCTGCGTTAATTCGTTTGGGGTTCCCTTTGGTAGCTAAGATACAAAACTCCACATTTGAGCGAGTCCAATATCCCATTCCCCAAAATAGACTATCTGCTTTTTTGTTTTGCTTCACCCAAGCAAAAGCGATTGTCTTATAGGTAAATCCCCATGCGCGAAGCACAGAAATCCCTTCCAGTAAACAAGGATTTGTCACCCAAAGAAAAAAGCACGCAATTTTTGTCTGCTAAATCACCAACAGGTAAGGCGCAAATATCGTCAACACTCATAGTGGGGTAGTGACTTTCTGCGCTTCGCCCCATTCCTTTTTTGAATATACATGGTATCTCCAAGGTGGATCAGCATAAATAATTTGATATTTCTTCATGTATCCTCCTTAATGAGCCTGAAAGACTGATTTTGCGAGGCTGCCGGTTTTGAACAGCGTAAAGCTCCAGATCGCCATGATGATGTCATCTTCCAGAGCGATGCTCTGCACCAGTACAGCATAAATCGCCACACAGACAATGATAAGAAATGCCTGGAATCCCAGCGCCAGCAGGGAGCGCAGATAGTTCTGGCCCATGCCGCCCCATTCCTTGCCCATCATGGCAGCCATGGGGATGGGCGCAACGGATGTCACAAGGTAAATTTCTATCATACGGCCATAAATCACGATGAAAATGCAGATATACAGCGCCCACATGGTAACGCCGATAAACATACTCTGGAACCAAAGCCCGAACAGCGGACCCAAATCCATTTCCATCAGCCGGGGTTCCATGTCCGTAAGGACAGAGGAAATATCAATGGCGGCATCCGAAGAAATGATCCCGGATGCCTGTGCCACCACGCTCTGCGCCATATCGAACACGCCCATGACGATATTCCATGTATTCGTGACAAGGAGTATGGCTGCGGCTGACTTGAACACCCACTTGAAAATCATCCAGGTATCCACATCATGCAGGTTGTTTTTATCGGTAATCATCTGGATTAGTTCCAGCGTCATTACAATCGCCAGAATCACACCGGCGATGGGAACCATAATAGAGTTGGAGAGGTTCTGGATCATGTTGAAAATACCGCCGTTCCAGCCCTGTGGTGTTTGCCCAACCTGCACGGATATATCTCCGACCTGCTGGTTTACAGAATCGAACATCCCGGACAGGTTTCCCATAATGCCGCCTACCAGCATTTCTTTCAGCCAATTTGTCAGGGCTTCAAGTAAGAAATCCATACGGTGTCAACCTCCTTTCCGCCGCCCCCGCAAAACTGCGGGAACGGCAAGGATTTCATACGGAGACGCTTAGACAGAGAAAAGCCCGGAGAGCAGAGGTACAAGGACCATACCAACAACAGCTACACCAGCACCGGCCATGAGCTGCTTCATGCCCTGTGATTTTGGTTGTGTAATATAAAGAAGCAATAGAAGTGTAAAATTTTTTGCCGTTCCTATCCGGCACTTGCGCATTGTGCCGGACAGGTCGGGCATTATTCGGGCAAGTCTACCTTGCCGACAAAAGAATAATAGATTTCAATTTCCTGCCTGCGGTTTTTGTTCTCGTCATAGCTGCACTCATGCACTACGATTTTCTCGATAAACTCCCGCAGCAGGGTAGGGGTAAGTTCTTCAAAGCTGGTGTACTTGCGGACAACATTCATAAACTTCTCTGCGTTTACCGTGGCTTCCTGCGCCTTTGCAAGTTCCCCTTGCAGTTCGGCGGCTCTCTCTTTAAGCTGCCGCTGCTCGGCTTCATAGTCTGCCGACAACTCCGCAAACCGTTCATCAGAAATGCGCCCGGTCACGCTGTCCTCATAAAGCCGCTTGAAGATAGCGGACAACTCGGCTATGCGCTTCTCGGCTGCGTCCAGTTCCTTTTTCTTGGCGGCATTCTGCGCTTGCCCCCGTCCTCGTTCTGCTCGATCAGCAGCTTCATAAACTGCTTTTCGTGCCTTGCCGCATAGCCGGTCACTTTCCGCAGATTGTCGGTCACTCCGGCTGTCAACAGGTCGGTGCGGATAAAATGCGCCGTACAGTCAACGGTACGCTTCTTGTAGCTCCCGCAGATGTAACAATCCTGCCGCCTTGTGGCGTTCTGGTAACGTCTGCTGGTAAAGGACGCTGCCGCAGTCGGCGCAGAACAGCAAGCCGGAGAACAAGCCCACATCATCGTAGCGGTTGGGGCGTTTGCGCTGCTTGCGTAACTCCTGCACCCGTTCCCATGTCGCAAGGTCGATGATTGGCTCATGGTGGTTCTCGAAAATCGCCTGTTTTCCTCCGGGTTTTCTACGCTGGACTTCACTTTGTAGGAGATTTTCTCCGTCTTGAAGTTTACCAGACATGCCCCAGATACTCCCTGTTTTCAAGGATATGTACCACGGTATTGGTCGCCCAATCTTGCACTCATAGCCGGGGTGGTAGCGGCGGGTGCTTCCCGTCCGACGGTATTCCAGCGTTCCCGGCGTGGGGATCTCCTGCTCTGTGAGCATACGGGCTATCTTGGTCGGCCCGTTCCCGGCAAGGCACAAGCTGTAAATCTGCCGCACAACAGGGGCGGCTTCCCCGTCAATGATAAAATTTTCGTCCTCGTCCATTTAAGGTAGCCGTATACGGGTTTGCTCGTGACGGGCTTCCCGCTCATACCCTTAGACCGTTTTAAAACTGCTTTGATTTTCCTTGCTCGTATCTCTCACCAGCCATTCGTTAAAAATGTTTTTTAGCGGGGTTAAATCGTTGTCGCCCTGTGCGCTGTCCACTCCGTCATTGATGGCGATAAAGCGGACGCCTTTCTTGGGGGAAAATCATTTCCGTAAACATTCCGACTTGCAGGTAGTTCCTCCCCATGCAGGATAGGTTTTGCCGCATTTTACCTCGCCATTCTCCACGCAATCCATCATTTCCATAAAGCCGGGTCTTTGGATCGCCCCGGCTCCATCCGTCGTCAACGAAAAACGGTAGTTCAAAAATCCATTGTCACGGGCATGGTTTCCAAAATGCGCTTTTTGTTGGATATGTTCGCCCCCTGAATTCAATCCGTCATCTGTGTACCATTGCAGATTGGATTCCTCCAAAGCCGTTCTGCTTCGCATAGGTTTCAAAGTGAATACGCTTCTGGTTTGAAATTTTTTCAAAAAAAGAATTGTCATGTCACACAAGCGGTAGAAAAGTTCGTCCTCGTGTGATATACTTTTGGAATAAAGGGCGGTAATGAAGGTTTTTAATCGGGTGGTCTGTCTTAACATAGTGTCCTCCATTTCCGACAGCCAGCCCCACTATTCCGTATGGCGATTCCAGCACTTTCAGCATTTTATCGGCGGCGGTGGCGGTGGTGTCCTGCTTGAAATAGCCGGAAACGACAAGGACAGAGTTACCCATGCGGATTTCCGTCACGCAATCCGGGCGGCGGGTGCTGCGGTCATTCTTTGGGGTGTTGGTCATAGGCGGCTCTCCTTTCTATTCATCAGCTTTTTCAATTGTTCCATTTTCTCCTGCGCCGTGGCTTTTCGGAAGTTGCTCCCGGTAAAGCGGACAGGGGAACACATTTCAATCAGACGGTCATAAATGCGGGCGTGGGCGGTGTCCTCCGGGTGCTGCAAGTCCTCCAGCGTGAGATTGGTCGTGACGATCAGCGGCCTGCCGCTGCGGTAACGGCTGTCAATCACGTTGTAGACCTGCTCTAAGCCGTATTCCGTTCCCCGTTCCATTCCAAAATCGTCAAGGATAAGCAGCGGGAAGCTGCAAAGTCGGGAGATATATTCATTCCTGCCCTCAAAGCTGGCGGCAAGGTCACCCAATATCAATGCAAAGTTTGTCATGCACACGGGGATTTCACGCTCCATAAGGGCATTTGCGATACAGCCCGCAAAATAGCTCTTGCCTGTGCCAACGCCGCCCCATAGCAGATAGCCAATGTTGCGCTCTTTCATGGTTTCCCAGTTCTCCACATAGAAATGGGCGTGTTCCATTTGCGGGCACTTGCCGTTGTCGTTCTCAAACGTCCAGCCCTGCATAGCCGGGTCTGTAAAGCCCCGCCGCTTTAACCGCTCGACAGTTTCAAGGTGGCTGCGCCGCTTCTCGGCGGCTTCCCGTTCCTTACGGGCTGCCCGCTGGCAGTCGCACTCTGACGGGTGGCGGTCACGCCCGAAAAAGGTCTTGCCCTCCGGGAAATAGGCTTCTTTGGGTTTCCGGCATTTGCCGCAGTATAAAAGCCCGTCCTCCCCGGTGTAATCCTCCGGCTCCCGGCTGTGGTGTCGGTCATATTCAAAATCATTTCATCAAATCCATTCGTCATAAGCTCTCGCCCTCCTTACAGGTATAATCGGGTATGCCCTTTTTCGGGGCTTTCTTGGCTGCGTCCTCCTGCGCCCACTTGAAAATCGTGGCTGCATGGCTCTTGTATTTCCTCCCGCTGGAAGCGATATGGCAGGATAGGCGGTCAATGTAATACTCCCACTTGCCGGGAAGCTCTGTTTTCAGCCCGTCAAGCTCCGTATCGGAAAGAATAACATTGTGGTATCTGCCATAGGCGGCGGGGGCGGGGTGTCCTGTTTCTAACTCTCTCTCTTTTTCTATCTCTATATCTATCTCTTTCTCTATCTCTATCTCTGGTGGACAAATGTCCGCTCGATATGGTGGACATTTGTCCGCCCCTGTCTGCGGCAGGGCTTTTTGTTCCTGCAAAGCCAGCCGCGCCCTGCGCTTGCGCTCCCCCTCGGTAGAGGACTGGCCGATTAAAAGCTCAATGTTGCTCATGTAGAGTGCGCCGCTTGGCAAAGGCTCCACAAGCCCCAGCTTCATAAAGATTTTCAAGGCTCTCTCTACGGTGCCTACCTGCTGGCGGGTAATGGTCGCAATCATCTGGGCGGTGTAGGGGATATTCTCGTCAAGCTGCAATTTCCCGCCGTTTTTCAGCGATTTCAAGTACAGCTTCAAGAGGATGTTGGAATAGATAACGCCGTCCTGCATACTTTCCAGCAGAACGATTGCGTCATCATCAAAATAGCTCTCTTTCAGCTTGAGGTAGTAATATTTGCGGTTATCTGCCATAGGCTGTGTCCTCCTTTTTACCAGCGTTTGGAATAATAGTGGGGGCATAGTATGATAACCGCCCGGAAGCTCTGTTTGCAGTCACGGGTGCAGCCCCGGCATAGGTCGTTGTAAGTGATACGGTTGCGGTGGTTGAGGAAGAAAGACCATTCCAGCCGCCGCTTTTTGCTCATTCTCGGCAATGGTAAGCTCCTTTCTGCCGTTCCTATCGGTGCAACAGGATAGGGGGCATTTTCTGTATGTTCTCGGTGTCATTTTCGGGCTTTTTCTGCCCTGTAAGCCCCGTTTGGAAGTTGGGGAGTATTGCGGTAAGGGTTCATATCATACCTGTATTTTTGTAGGGTTTCGGTATCATTTCGGGGCAGTCTTTAACGCTCCTGTTCGTGCTTTTTTCTGCTGGCTCGGTGCGCCCCTTAAAATCTGGTCGATATTGCGTCTGACTGTCTGAAGCTCCTGCGCCCGCTGCCGTTTCTCCCGGTAGTCGTTATATCCGGCGTTCTTCTGAACGGTAAGCTGCTCGATCTCCCTTTGCAGGGCTTTGCTGGCGGGCAGCTTGGTTATTCCATGCTCCCGGAAATAACGGGCGGCTGTGTCCGCTATGATAAAATCGCTTTCGTGCTGCTCCCGGTAGGCTCTCCGGGCTTTCTCCGATTTCTGCGCTTTCAGACCGTCACGGGCGGGCTTCGTGCCGATATAGCCCAAAAGGTTGCGCTGCAATTCCTTTTTCTCCCGGATAGCGGCTTCCAGCCCTTTCAGCCCGGCAAGGCTCTCCTGCGTGGCGGCGTTGTTGGCTGCGAAATGGCAGCGTCCAGCTCGTCCGGGGAAGAAAAGCCGTACTGCTGGTAGAGCATGAGGGTAGCCGACATCTGTTTGAGGTTGTGCATAGTCGCCCACTTCTCATAGCCCCGTCCTTTCCCCTCGGCTCGCTTGGCGGCTATGTCTACCATGCGCTGTACAGCGTCATTGTTCGGGGCGTTTTTCGCTTCTTTTTTCGTCCGTAAGCGGTCTTTGATACTGCCGGGGTATTCCGCTATGGCTGCGGGTTTTTCGGCGGCTCTGGCGGCGTTCTGCTCCAAAACGGAGAGGACAGCAGCCCGGTCAAAATCGTCCCCCAGCTTCCGGGCGGTAATTGGCTTCGTCCTGTCCGGCGTGAGGTAACTTAGCCGCCCCCGGCTCTCCTTGACGGTCACACCATGCCGGAGAAGCAGGGCGGCAAACTCATCAAAGCCGGAAGCAGCGGCAAGGGCTTCCCGGATAGTCCGGCGCAGCTTCGCCTTATCCGTTTCAAACTTGGTCTGCCGGGGCGCGATACCGTCCGCAGCAATAGGGGCGTTTGCTTTATCCAGCGCAGCCTGTCCTTTCTTCTGCGCCCAATATTCACGCTCGGTAATGCGCTCTTTGCTGCCGTTCAAAAGGTCTATCTGATAAAGCCCCTCGCTGTGGCACATTTCCATGACTTCGGCTTTCAGATAGTTCATAGCTGCGTCCGTACAGCGGTGCTTGCAGCCTGCTTTCCTGTCCGCTGGCCTGTCCATGTGGGGCAGCATGGGAACCTCCGCAATCCGCAGACTGTTAATGACGATATGCACATGGATATTTTCGGTGTGGCTGTGTCCGTCCGGGTGGGTGCAGACAAGAGCCTGGTGTCCGGGGAAATGCTCGGCGCAGAACTTCTCGCCCAGCTCCTGCGCCCGATCAACGGTCAAGCCGTTGTCCGGGCCGTCCCGTGGGTCAAAGCTGATGATGTAGTGGTGGCTCTTTACGTCCTCCCGTTTCTGGTTCTTGCCGTAGCGGAGATTGGAGCGCATACAGGCAACGGCAAAATCCTCCCCGCCACAATTCAGAGAGGATATGCGGTAGTCTGCCCTCGGTATGAGCCGCCCGTCTGCGTCAAGGGTGGGCTTCATGGTAAACTCGTCATGCTCGAATGTGAGGTATTTTTCAGCGTCCCCGTAGTTGGCATTTTTAGAGCTGATATGTTTGAGTATCGCCAACGGCTTCACCTACTTTCTGCAAGACTTCAAACTTCAAGATAAGGTGCGCCGTACTCGTTAAGGCTCCGGGCTATCTGGTTGAGGTTTCCACCGATTTTCCCGTACTCCGCTGTGAGCTTGGAGAGGCGGCAAGCAGCCCGTCATTGACAGGGGAAACGGTAATCACGGGGCGTATGGTCGCTCCCCGTATG